>JGI20225J20221_1000102_pt1 | contig 260056 bp, 224 predicted proteins | sample BioMet4_FD_20221 | JGI IMG/M metagenome (IMG submission 20221) | reverse complement strand
AAACGGAAAGAAACCATCGAGAGAATCTTCGGCACAGCGAAGGAGTTCCACCAATTCAGATACACAAATATGATAGGGATGGCCGGCATGAGAATGAAGGTTGGCCTTACTTACACATGCATAAATCTGAAAAAGCTGGCAAGAATGATACAAAAATATGGCCTGAAAAAGGAGTCACTGCCTCTGACCCAGTTACTGAAGCGATATTTGTTTGGGTTAAACGCGAACAGGGCATTGAGAATCGCCTGATAGCGTTCTCAATGCCCTGTTTGTCTACAATCTGCGGCGGCTATCATTTCATAGCCGCCTCGGGAATTTAATTACAATACAAAACCTGTAAAGCGCCGCTGCCGTTTTTATTCGTCAGAAGCGTCAGCCCATAGTCTTTCACGGGAATCTGATCGATCGCGGTCTTGCTTAACGTCTCAAAAGACGCGGCCGAATACGTGACCCGGTTTCCCCGCGCGTCCTCGAAAATGACCTCGTCCCCGGAAGCGGCGGACGAAAGGAAAGCGAACTGATTGCAGTAGTTATGACCGTAAATCATGAACCCTTCCTCGCCGCGGCGCAAATACGGCATAGCCGCGCCATTGCCCTTTTCCGGACCACTGAGCACGGGAAGCTCCAGATTCATTGCCGGAATAAAGAGAATTCCCACATAAGAATTACCGTCGATCTCAAGCTCCGGAAGCTTCTCAAAATCAACCGCGCCCTCCTCTTCGGAAACCGCGCCGCCCGAATCCTCCGGAAGCAGTTCCTCGATTTCCGCGCTGATCTCCCGCGCTTTTCGCCCCGCGCTCTTCTCGACATAATAATTATAAAAAAGAAGAGCCGCGGCCGCTACGATCAATAAGGTTCCCAGCGCCAGCGCCGGGAACCTTTTCTTATTCATTTTCATGATTTCGCGCCTCACGCCCGCGCTTTTGCCCGATTCCGAAAAGCAGCAGAATCATTCCGGATACCGCGAGAATCGTAATCAGTGAGTACCGTGTCGAGTCACCGGTCTTCGGCGCCGATGTCGTCACGCCGCTCAGCGAGGACTTCCGCGTAGTTGTCGTGTCACCCGGCGTCTCCGGTGTCGTCGGCGCGTATGTGTTCGTCACCACGATTTCCCGGTTCACCATCTCGGAGGTCACCGTGTAAGAAACCGGAACGTCCTGCTCCGACGCCTGCCACACGCTGCCGTCGTCATCCGCCTGCCAGCTGTAGGACCAATTGTTATCCCCGTTCAGAATCTGTGTCGTAAAAAGCTCGCCGTTCTTCAGAATCTTTACCGTCACGCTGTCCGGTCTCTCGCTCTCGTATCCGGCGTCCACCCACTGTTTCACGACCTTATAACGAACCTTGCCGCCAACCACCGTCTGATGACTGACACTCTTCGGCGAAGCGGAGACGTCATAGACCCACTCATCCTTCTCGTTCAACGAAGGCAGCGAGACCAGAAACGGATCGATCGTGTAAGTCGTGTCACCGATCGTGACCGAATCCGAGACGACCAGATAAAGTCCCGTCGACAAACTCGTAAAATCCGCGGCGCCCTTGGCGTCCGTAACCATCTCCGTGAGCGGACTTACCGAATTCGCCGCCGCGTAAGCCGACAGCGTTTTCGCCGCGGCGCTCCATTTCGAGTCCGTGTCCAGATTCGCGATATTGACCGCCGAGTCCTTGAAATCCTCCGTCAAAAAATAATCATCGACCGCGGAAACGAGCGCGGCCCGATACAAGTGAACGGACACGCCGCTTAAGATCGCGCCATTGTTCGCGTAGGAAAGGGAAAGCGATGTTTTTTTATTCACGTCAATGGCCGTCGCGGCGCTCGCCGTCTCAAAAGGCAGCAGAAGCATAAGTACCGTTGATAGAAAAAGACCGAACAAACGAAACGTTTTTCGTCTTTCTTTCATCCTGGTCACCTCTTTCCTTTCTTTTTCTCCCGTTTGGCCGGGTCATATGTAAACAGAAACACAAGCAGTAAAATCAAAATCGGCGCCGCCACGATCGGAGCCACGATACTCGGGTCAATCTGTGTCGCGTCCGCGGTCACCATCGTTCCCGCCGGGTCATCCGTCCGCTTGCCTCTTACGAGCAGCCGCTCGGTGTTGACCGAATATGGCGTGCAGGTCAGCAGCGTGACATAGTCGCCGTCATCCGGTATATAAAGCAACGAGGCGTCCTCGGGTTCCACGATGCTGATCTTATCGACCTGATAGGTCAGCGTCTGGTTCAGAACCGTGATCGTGAATGTGTCGCCCACATCCAGCTTATCCAGATCACTGAAAAGCGTGGCCGCCGGCAATCCCCGGTGCCCGGTAATGATCGCGTGTGTCCTCGCGCCGCCCACCGGAAGGGAGGAGCCCTCCAGATGCCCGGCTCCGGCAGCCAGGACATCGGAAGAGGTTCCGTGATAAATGGGGAGTTTTACGCGTATTTTTTTAATTGTGACGTAGCCGATCATGCCATCGCCAGTTACGTTCAAAAGCGAGTTATAAACCTCGTCCTTCGGCTCTCCGCTGATAAAATCCGTCTGTGACTCCGCGAGCCTCGCGTTATAATCATAGGCCGCCGAGAGAATTTGATTGATCTCCTCGTCCGACATCGCGCTGGTCGCCTCGTTATAGGCCTCAACGGCGTGAGTCGCGTGAATCTGGTTGATGTAATTACTGAGTGTCGGATAAAGAAGCACGGCGAGACCTATGAAAAAAATCAAGATCAGCGTAATTGTGTCATTATGTTTTTTCATAAGCCTCTCCCTGCCTTTATCCCGCGGGAAGCCGGAAAGCTTCCCGCGTTCGGGCAGTTTCTATTCCTCCCTTGAAATGAAATCTTCGCGATTATTCAGCGAATCCATTCAAGCGTTTCTTTGAAATGATAACTACAGCCGCGCCGACCATCAGAACGATACCGATGATCGTGAAAAGCGTTGTGCCCATGCCACCGGTGGTGGGAAGAGTTGTGCCTTTGGCATCCGCGACGCCTACTTTGTAGTATCCATCCGAAGCACTTCCTTTACCCGCCACACCGGATGTAGTCACGGCAGTGGTTCTACTCGCTACATAAGCGGGATAATAAGTTGTCGTATCCGTAGACGGATTTGCGCTATTAGCTACAGTTTTACCCGTGCTGTCAACCCAGAGAAGCACACCTTGATCATTCATCGCCTGCGTCTTAATAATCGCTTTTGTTGAATCAGATGTATAGGTTACTGTTGTTGTCGTTGTCGCGGAAGCGAATGCCGACGCGGAACTATTAATTGTTATTGTAATATCTTTAGCAAGTTTATATCCCGCAGGGGCCTTTGTCTCTCTCAAAGTATAAGTACCGGCCTTAAGTCCAACATAGCTTGCCGCGCCATTCGAGTCGGTCGTTATATGGCCAATCTTGGTTGTGCCACTTAAAATATCAAATTCCGCTCCGGCCAGTTTATCTGTCGGTACTTTATCCTCATATTTATCAATAATCAGAGCGTATGTATATACAATTTTTGTATCTTCTATAGAGCCATAGCCAACATCTTTCGGACGATCCTCGCCAGATCCAGGCTTATAAGTTGTACCATCATATGGCGCGTTGCTCCAAACGAGATCATAGGTATTAGAATTACCAACCGCGGTACCTACAACAGCGTTTTCGTTAAGCACCGCTGTATATGTCGCGGTTACTTTTTCATAATCCTTAATTATGTCATATTCGTAATCAATGTAAAGATTCTGACCATCAATGGTTACAGTATATCCACTGGTCAATCTAGTTGCATTACCGCCAACATAACCTTCTACATCGATTGAAGCCGCGGTGCTGCTGAGCGTCAGTCCATTAGAAAGAGTATCTTTTTGATAATATGTGGTGTTAGTAGCGTTCGCTGGATAAGTAGGAACAGTACCCATGATGGTATATGTAATTGTATCACCGATAGAAGCTGTTTTCTTTGCGGCATCGCCAGTACCATCATCAGTTGTTCCACTGTCAATCGTTTTTGAACCAGTTGGTTTTGTTGTTTTCATTGTGATTGAATATTTTGGATAAATTTTATATGTATTGCTATCTTTATCTACAAAAGGTACCACTTCAGCGCTTACTGTCTGGTAAACATACGCGCCCGTTGAAGTCGCGCTGCCAACGATAATGTATTGACCCATTGCTACGTTTGAAAAAGTAGCGACATTATCTTCTGTTGTTGAAGTATAGTCAGCTTTAACTTTATTAACTTTTACATAGGCCGTAAAAGCGCTAAGAACAGCTTTAAGGTTAGTTGTGTCATAACCCGCGTATATATCCGGTGTAATATTTTGGTAAGCTTTTCCAGCCTCACTAGCCTGAAAATCCGTAAATTTTTGTGTAAAAGAATATGTCAATGTGTTCGCTGAATTATCAAGCGTTGCGTCAATCACTCTATAAGCATATAACGTATCACCATCATATCCTTTTGTAGTATCTTTAGTATCTGTTGTTACAGTAATCGTTGCCGTTGACGCGCCAGTAGCCGCATTCATATCATTCGCCGCTACCGCGGTACCTGAGCCAGAGCTTGTCGCGAACGCCGGAAGCCCCATCGTTACGATCATTGCCATAGACAAGATCAAAGCGCTGAGTCCTTTCCATTTCTTTTTCATAAATCTTCTCCTTCTTTCTGTAGTGAGTATTTTGTTTTTGTTGATAGGTTACATTTATGATTTAATTTATATTAAATGCTTTACCCCAGTCCCCCCTTTTCAGCGTGTCTTTTCATGTAAATACCCGCGGATAAAGCCATCAGCAGCACAACCGTAAGATAAATTACAAATGTGCCGCTTCCTCCGGCTTCGGGCAGCTTGAAGGTTCCTGTATTGGTAATCGTTGTGGTGCTCATGGTTCCTGTTGAGGCGTCCATCGTATATTTGTATGTCGCGATGCTGCCATCCGGAACTGTTTCAACGATGTAGTAATAATATTGATTTCCGGAGGAATCATACATTGGAAGATTATTGTCCCATGTGTAAGACCAGTCGTTATCAACATTAAGTACCGCGGAGTTGATTAATGTCGCGCCACTTGGTGTATCTACCTGTTTTCCTGTAACCGCCGCGGATGTCCCGGCTATCTCCTTCGACGATATGGTCCAACCACCAAAAGGATATTCGGACGTCGACCCACCCCACCAGGAATTAACATCCGGCAATGTAATGGTAGTATCCGCTGTAATATGATCAATCTCATAGGTCTCTGTTCCCGTATCATCACCAGCTGTGACCGTAACATTCCCGCTGTTGGATCCCATCGTGTATGTGGCGTTGTCCGGCGGATTTGTATAATAATACCAGACACTATTTGTCATTGTAATATATAATGTGCTGCCATCTTTCACAGAAAACGTTGGCTTGGATCCAATGGAGCTGCCGTTTGTGAAACTTACTGTATGGATCTCGCCGGACGTAGATCCTCCCGAGGAATCGCTATAGGAATCTATTGTGGAACGATATAGCTTAACCGTTACCGGAACACTACTTGTATTACTGCCCCATACTTTTTTCGCTGTAACGCTTGTTTTGTTGTCTTTTGTGTTCGTTATTGTAATGGACGTGAAGGCAGTTGTAAGTTTATTAATAGTAATTGTAGGTGGAGTAGCGAATTCTCCGATCGTAAGAACGCCTTCGGAAGAGATATATTTATGGTACCAGCTTCCGTTATATTTATTTAAGGCAAATAAGCCATAAAATGTATAGGATTCCCTATTCTTCTTTATGGTCTGTGAATTATAGTAAAACGTGACACTTGTATCTGTACTGTTTGAAGGATAAACACTTGTCGAAACAGTATCAAACTTTTCTGTGCTAACATCATTATTTTCAATATGAAAATGAAGAATTCTATCACTGTACTTCACATTGGTCAATGTAAATCCTTGTCCGTAAGTCGCGTTATTGCCGGTATACGTCACCTTCCATTGTTGAGCTGTATTGTCAGCGGAATAAGCTTGCTCCGCGAAACTATACGTTCCATTGTTATTAACAAGCGTAAGCGCTTTCGTTTCATCCGAGCTTTTTATTACAATGGTGTCCGATGTTCCTGATGAAGCGGATGTTTCCGGTGTGAAGGTACCTGTGCTTGACGCTGTCGTCACGACCGGATCACTATAGGAAGCCGTGTACCCATCCACCGCGCCTTCTTTAACCGTATAATTGATTACGGTTGTGCCATCCTCGTGATAATATGGCAAATCCGTGAAGCTCCCACTCCAGCTATTCGAACTGTTAAGTGTCAGTGTGATCGGATTTCCCGAGCTGTCTTTGCTGATCGCGTTATCCGCGTAAAGATAGACGGTAACACTGCCATCCGTATGACTTGAACTTCCATCTGACCAGCTCTTTGTCACGTCAACATGTGTTTTGGTGGATGTTGTAGTCGTTGTATTCTTTTTATTGATGACACGAATTTCTCCGCTGGCTATGCTAGTGGCGGAATAGGATGTGGTGTATCCCTCAACCGCTGTTTCCTTTATGCTGTATGAGCCATTCGAATCCAGATTAGTCCATGTATAAGTCCAATTGTTGTCCGCGCTCAGCGTCTCGCTGCCAACCACGTTTGAGCCATTGTCAAGCTCAACTGTCACACTGCTCTGAGAAGCCTTATCCGTGTCACTCATTTCCGTCCCGTCGCTATATTCCCAGATTTTTACGGCCTTGACACTGGCTGTTGTCGTTGTCGGTTTCGGAAGTTTCACAAAGTCATCGCGGTGACTTTCGGCATTAATATTCACGTTGTCCGCGATAACGGAGCCGTTCAGATTCTGATTGACATTAACTGTAGCGCCTGGCGCCAGAATCGTCGCGTAAAGTAAATTTGTATTGATTGTCACGCCGGAGCAGTTCGTGAAATTAAAAATCACGCCGCCTTCCGTAAAGTCTTTTTTCTCACCAAAGCTTAAAGCATTATCACCTACATAAATCGTGCTGCTCGGCAGCGTAACAGATGAGACCCCGGAGCAATCCACATTGACAATTACCGCGCCGGTTCCCGAACTCTTAAATCCTTTAATGCCAAAATAACTATAGCTTTGAAGCTTTGCCGCCGTCGTATTATATACACCTGTCGCGTTCGAGTCAGTTAACGTTACATAACTCGCGGCTACGCTTCCGGCGCTCGCGCTAAGCGTACTGGTATCCAGATTCGCGGCGCTCATCGCGCTTAACGTATTCGATATTCCCGTGACTGTGGTTTTTACGGCAGTCAAGTCTATGAATGGTACAGTAGAAGTATTCGCGTCCTGCCATACATTCAAAGGTCTGTCAAGTTTTGTGTCGGCAACGGTAAAATGATTTCCGTTATCCGCCGTTCCTACCGTGTTGTCAGAACCAAGAACAAGCACATGGCTGTCGCTGGAAGCGCTGACGCTGTTTACCTGTTTATAATTTTGTACATAACTTAACTCTTCCTCCAAATTGTTCGTGCCAAAGTTCGTTTTCGCGTAGAGATTATTCGCTAAAACATTCCCGTTCGTGTGCGTGTTAAGCGTTGCCGTGTTAAACGCCACAATATGAAAGTTCCCGGCAATTCCCAGATAACGGTCTCGCAAATAATATGGTGAATCCTTAGCAAGATTTTCATATGTGTCACTGGCCGAAGTAATCTGTTTATACGTCAACGAGGAAGAATAGCCCGTAGGCGCCGTCGCGTTGGCGCTGGAAGCCGACAAAACGGAAAGCGCTGACAAGGATTCTGTATCCGCCGCGGTATCGGTTGTCGTGTCGGCCGCGCTGTCAGAGGCGGTTTCGCTCGCGGATAAGGACGCTGTGTCTGAAGCGTCGCTATCTGTTGTAGCTGACGAGGCCGTCGCGTTAGTGGTGGTCTTCGCGTCGCTCGCCGTCGAAGCGGAGGAAGAACTGTCCTCTGTCCAGGAGAGCGTTACCGCTGTATTGCCCGAGACAACTGTGTCAGTGGAGCTCGCGCTGTCCTGATCCGCCGCGGTCTGGGCCGCTTCATAGGTAACACCTGTGTAGCCGCTCAGCGTTATGGTCTGATCCGCGCTCGTTTCTGTCACGGACGAATCCGCTCTTATGGAGGTTGTTGTCGCTGCCGTAACTGTATTCGTAGTATCGGAAGCCGCGCTTTCCGCCGCCGCGGACGAAGCGTCGGACGCCTTTTGACCGGACGCGAAATTTAACGCGAAGGACTCATTGGAGCCTTTGTTAAGCGTAAACCAATACGCCAGCTCCCCGTCTTTTTCCAGAACGCGGTGGAGGCTCAGCGAAGTGCCGCTGTCCGAGACAATTTCCGTCACGTTATTCGTAAAGACATAATCCGAAGACAATCCAGCTCCGGTACTTTTCGTCATAATCAGGAATGTCGTCTGATCCTGCCCGTTTTCCGCTTTCGCGCTGATCTTCGCGGTAAGCGCTTTCCCGGCGCTTTCCGTAACGGTTTCGGACGTGATTTTAATTCCCTGACTCTCCGCGCTGATCGCGGGGCGCAATAAAGAGGCGTACACGCTTACGGCCGTAATGACGGACAGCGTAAACAAAACGCGAATTAATCTTCTTCTTTTTTTGTGATCCGACAGATATGTTCTGATCTGCCGCGCCAGATGCTCTTTCAAGATCGTACGCTCCCTTCCGGTAATTAAGCGTGTGTAATATATTTATCTGATTTTTCCCAACTCATTAAGCGGCCATACGCGAAACACGACTTTACCCACAATGAACTCGCTCGAGATACATCCGATCGATGTCGACCGGCTGTCCATCGAGGTCGCTCTGTGATCGCCCATCACAAAAATCTTGCCGTCCGGCACCTGATACGGATAATCCAGATCCGTCTGGCCCAGGTTTTTTTCCGACAGATACGGCTCGTCGAGCGGATAGCCGTTCACGTAAACAGTACCGTCGTCCTTGATGTCGATCTGGTCTCCCGCGATACCGATGACTCGTTTCAGCAGGATTTTATTATTGTAGTAAAACGCGACGACATCGCCCTGCTTGAACTTCGAGTTCTTGACGGCCATGACGATCTGTCCCGTCTCCAGGGTCGGCTCCATGCTGCTGCCCGTTACCCGCAAGACCGGCAGCGCGAGTGTCGCGACCAGAACCGCGACCGCCGCGACCGTCAGAAGAATATAAAGCGTGTTGCGCAGGACTTTTCCGTATTCCTTCTGATGCCGCGTTCGCTTAAGCTCGTTTTTCAGCTGTTCGGTATCGGGCAAATTCATGTTACTCACTAGTTTCCGTGTCTCCTGTTTCCTCTTCGGAAGGAATCTCCGCGTTATCTTCGCTTTCTTCCTTCTCCTCGGTCTGGCTCATGTTTTCCATGTAGCAATCTACGGCGGCCTTGATGGAATTCATGAACTGATCCACCTGCCGGGCTGTTTTCGTAAAAGTGTCTTCTTGCTCGCGCCGATCGTGAAGCTCCGAGAGCTCTCTTTCGAGATTGTTGTTTTTTTCGCGCAGCGTGTCGTTTTCTTCCGAGAGCGCCACCATCAGCTCCAGCAGCTCCTCGCGTTTTAATTTATGAAGATCCTTGCTATTTTCCGCGATTTCCGATTTAGAATGTTTTTTTAAAATTGTCTTCATTAACTGATTTTCTCCATAGTTGCCATTTACGCGATTCTTGGAATATTATAAAACATCCCATATTCTTTTCTGATACGGAACGCTGTCACAGACGTTCCGTTACTGTGACTTTATTGTGACAAACGCGTGATTATGGCTTATATTTGATATTTTTTGAACGACAACACGAAGAGTAATCATGACCACCGGCTTAGCCGGTGGTTTGCTCTGTCCCTGTAAGGGACTATTGCCAGCCTGGGCCTCAAAGGCCCTTCGAATAGAAAGCCCCAACCGCGCCTCATTCACTGGCAATCCCTTACAAGGGACTTTTTACTTTTTGCCTTTGATTACTGGCTCACCCGTAAACGGGTCAATATACTCCTTTAGGCTTAGTTGATCATACGCCTGGTCATCCATTAACTGATTTTTTATATACTCCTCAATCTTTTTCGCGTTTTTCCCGCATGTGTCCACATAATACCCGCGACACCAAAATTTTCTGTTGCCATATTTGTATTTCAAATTCGCGTGCCTGTCAAAAATCATTAATGAACTCTTCCCTTTTAAATATCCCATAAATTCTGACACACTTATATTTGGTGGAATTCTTACAAGCATATGTATGTGATCCACACAGCATTCCGCCTCTATAATCTCTACCCCCTTTCTCTTACATAAGGTACTTAAAATATTTCCTATATCTACTCGAATTGCTCCATATACAACCTGTCTTCTAAATTTCGGCGCGAACACAATATGGTATTTGCGCTCCCATGTTGTATGTGATAAAGTATTTTTATCCATCTAGGATACCTCCTCTGTTATTTTAGCGCGGTTTAGGACCCACTCTATTATAACTCGGGAGGTTTTGTAATCTAGGGCTAAAGCCGGACTCGGAACCACCCGCATAGCAGGTGGTTTTATTGTATGGTATACAATAAAAAAGCCGGTAAAAGATAACAAAAGTTATCCTTCACCGGCTATTGCCGCGCCGCTTATAAGCGTGTTTTTAATTGTCCGTGTCGGTCGATCCCTTATAGAGCAAATTCGCCAGCGTGATTTCACCCCAGCTGTAATTTGTCATGTAGGAACCGTTGAACAATGTTTTGTATCTTTCTTCTCCGCTCTGATACTCGAAAAGATCGCATTTCACCTTATCCTGAACGATCCGCCGCTCACCGTTGCGCGACTCGATTATATTCGAAACGCCGTATTCCTCAAGGGATATCCGAAGGCGCATCGCGACTTTGCGATAACGCGCGAGCGTTGTTTTATTCGCCTCTTCGTCCTCCCACAAATAACTGATGGCTTCTCTCGCGGTGAGATATCCGCCCTGCCGGTCAACAAGAAGCGCCAGCAACTCTTTCGCCTTTTCCTGTTTAAAAGGAATCGCGGCGCCATTTACAAATACGTCAAAGAAGCCAAAAGTCCGGATCCGGACTTTTCTGATGTCCTTTTCACGTGGCTCATGCCGTATCGGCGCCGCGGGCTCCGTTCTCAAAACGTCTGACTTCTCGGGATCTTCTATAATTCCGGTTTTCAAAAGCTCTTTTGAGGCTTTTTCATAAAGCTCGTCAAAGGTTTTTCCGTCAACCGGGTAAATCGCGGCTCCTGCCCGGGCGCTCAATATCTCACCGGAAATGACGTGATAACGCAAAGCGTTTGTAATGATATTGACATACTCAGACAACGCGTCACGACTATGAACCTCATTTATAAAAGTAACAAACACTCCGCCGCTGAATCTCGAGATAAAATCACCCGGGCGTTTGATCATGCGCATGACATCGGCTGTATGACGAATGGCCTTATCGCCATACGCCCTTCCGTACGCGTCATTTATCTTTTTAAAATCCGTAAGCTCAATAACCAACAGCGCGCTTAAAGCGGTTTTTGACCGCGCGAGAGCCCGCTCGTTTAAAAATTTCTCGCATTGCCGCGTAAAAGCTTCTCTGTTCATTAAACCGGTCAGAGAATCCTCCCGCGCCAGCCCAAAGGTTTTTTCTTCTTCTTTTTTCTTCTGGCTGATGTCCTTCATGAAGACAAATAAATTCGCGTGTTCCTGTAAATCGTTTTGAAAATAGCATAGATTTATTTCGAGCCAGTCGCTTTCTTCCAATGGACTGCCTGTATTTTTACGACGCCCTTCTAATGTTCTGATAGCCCGTTTCTCTTTTCCGGACTCCGCGATCACTCGTATTTCCCGGTATCGCTTGAACAATTCTTTGGAATCCTCTTCTTCCAGATTGTCACAGGCGTACTCGATAAGCGCGCGCGGGAAAAGAATCTTGGGCGCGTCCGGCGGAATCACGTCATATTCTGTCGAGATTCGTATTTCAGTGACCAAATCAAATCGCGCCGCTAACAGAACATTGTCCATCAGAAATCCGGTCAGTTCTTTTTCCAGCCTTCCGGTACTGTGAAAAAGCGAAACAGGAGGCGCTGTAACCGTTTGACTCAGAAGCCGGACACAGCAGAAATATTGTCCCGGCTGGCCTTCCGTGAGAACCGCCGTCCGTTTCCCGTATTTTCCGTCCGGTCCCAGAGCGGTATACGTGATTTCCGGAATCTTTCGCTCTTGAAATGCCCTCTTTATATAATCCTTGTAAAAAAACTCCGTAACCTTTTTCCGGTCCGCGCTGATCACGTCCCGGTCGACCAGATACGCTATGGCGCTCTTAATCGGCAATTGAAAATCAATCGCGGAGGTATCTTTTTTCTTCGTCATAAGAAGTTTCATGGAATCGTCCGTGAAATCCAGCGTGAAAATCTCAAAAAATATTTCGCCGAATGTCCTGACGTACTCCTTAATATAACGGTTAACGACCATATTTCTGGTATCTGTCACATCCAACAGTCCCCCGGTGATAACACGAGCTCCATCCTCCTCAGACAATGTCCGTATGACCCCGCACCAGACAAACTCGCCGTCCAACCTTCTGAAGCGTATCTGACACATAGAAAACATTTTCTCGAAAAGCTCCCGGTTCGATTTCAGAAATGTTTCTTTGTCCTCCGGATTAATTAAAAAAGTGGAGTAAGAAACCTCGTCTTCCGAATTCAGTGAAAGCATGTCATTGAACAAACTTAAAACCTGATGGTCAGAAGCTCCGAACATCCGCTCCGCGTTGTGAATCATCGAATAACTATTTGACGCGGCATTTCTCTGAAAAAGCATAAGACCGATCTTGTCCATGAAATCGCGGCGGGTTATATCAAAGCTTCCCTGATCCGGTTTGTTCGCGTCTGTTATGTCTCTTACTGCTTCCGTCGCCCTCGCCTCATTCCTTTAAATTATAATGTCCAGTGGATTATACATTTTTATCCGCGAATTGTCCACCAAACTTTTTATTTACATTAATCGTTATAAGCGGTATTTTAAGAATATAATATTATAATAATTATTTTTAGGAGTGATCTGATATGACGACAAATGATCTTGACAGAGACACACTGCTCACCCTGTTCAACAATATTCCCCTCAATATTTTCATGAAAGACATGAATTGCCGTTATGTGGCGGCGACACAGGTCTGCCGTCAGCTTTCCGGAGACGACGCGGACTGGACCATTGTCGGCAAAACAGACCTGGAGGTACAGAAAGACCCGGAACTCGCGAAGTTTTTTTATGAGGACGATAAAGAAATCATCCGGACCGGAAAAGGAAACAAATACGTCAGCGAAATGAAATTCGCGAATGAAACCTATTACTACGAAATCACGAAAATACCGTTAAAAGACAATAACGGGTCTATGATTGGAATTCTGGGAATGGTTCAGGACGTGACGGAAGCGACGGTTCTCCGGAAAAAGCTCGAGACTTCACTGACCACCGACGCGATGACAGGCGCGCGAAGCCGCCATTTTCTAAAACAATGGCGCGAGTCCTTAAGCGAGAACGATTATCCGATCAGCGTGATCATGTGTGACTGTGACAATCTGAAAATCGTCAATGACACCTATGGTCATGATATCGGCGATCAATATTTGAAAACGTTCGCCGACTGTATTTTGGAGAATCTTTCGACCGGCCGCGAATGCGTCCGTTTCGGGGGAGACGAGTTTCTGATTCTCTGTAAGAACATGACCGGAGATTCCGCGAAAACACTGGCAGACACAATCCGCTCGGACGCGGGAAAAAAAGTGGTTCGCGATAAGCCTGTCAGGGCCTCTTTCGGCTGCTGTACGATTATGGAGAATTTCGATCTGGATAAAGCGATTCTGCTGGCCGACCACGCGATGTATGACGTGAAAAAGGCAGGCAAACGCCTGCCTCTGAATCACGATATTCGTCTATAGTCTTACTCCACCGCCGCTTTCTGTATATCAGGGCTTACCCGCGGCGCGTCCTGACGCTCTTCCTCTTCCAGCCGGAGAACGCCCCGCATATCGATGATCGGCCCGCCCGTTCCCTCGATATACTCTCTGGTAATGGTCACGCGGCCGATGTCCTCGTCCTTGGGAATCTCATACATGATATCCAGCATGAATTCCTCGATGACAGCCCGAAGCCCGCGGGCGCCGGTGTCGCGTTTCATCGCCTTGCGGGCGATCGCGTGGAGCGACTCGTCGTTGAACACAAGCTGAACCGCGTCGAGCTCGAGGAGTTTCTGGTACTGTTTCAGAATCGCGTTCCGGGGCTCTTTCAGAATACTGACCAGCATATCCTCGGTCAGGGACTCCAGCGGCACGATGATCGGCAGTCTTCCGAGGAACTCCGGTATCATGCCGAATTTGCGCAGATCCTCGACGACGACATGTTTCTGAAGATTCTTGTCCTCATCGTATTTATCCTTCAGCTCCGCGTTGAAACCCATCGAGGAGCTTTTGCTCAGACGTTCCTTGATGATATCGTTGAGATCCGGGAACGCGCCGCCGCAGATGAAAAGAATATTCGTCGTGTCAACAGTCACAAGCGGTACCATCGCGTTTTTGGAATTCGCGCCGACCGGCACCTCGACCTCACTGCCCTCGAGCAGCTTGAGCATGCCCTGCTGCACGGACTCGCCACTGACATCTCGCTGGCTCGAGTTGATCTTCTTCGCGATCTTATCGATCTCATCAATGAAAATAATGCCTCGCTCCGCTTTCTCCACGTCGTTATCCGCTTCCGCGAGAAGCTTCGTTACCACGCTCTCGATATCGTCACCGATATATCCCGCTTCCGTAAGAGAGGTCGCGTCGGTGATCGCCAGCGGCACGTCCAGAATACGCGCGAGCGTCTTCACCAGATACGTCTTGCCGCTTCCGGACGGCCCGATCAGAAGCATGTTGGATTTCTCAATCTCGATTTCGTCCATCGTGTTTGTGGCGACGCGTTTATAGTGATTGTACACCGCGACCGAAATCGCCTTCTTCGCGTACTCCTGCCCGATCACGTAATCGTCGAGCATCGCCTTGATCTTATGGGGTGCCGGGATGTCACGCAAATTGATCTCCGGCTCTGTTTTCGTTTCTTTTGATTTCTTTTTGATTCTCTGACTCTGCGGAATCTGCGTCCCGGGTTCCGTAAGATTGATCACGTTCAGACCCGGAATATTACTCAGCTTCGAGAAATCAAGATCACCCTGATTGATCGCGTCGAAGCTGCGCTGCATGCAATCGGAGCACACGAAAATATCATTCGGCAGATGAATCATCTTGTCGACCTTGCTCTCCGGCCGGTGGCAGATAAAGCAGACCTTCTCGTAGCCGTCGTCATCCGGTTTCTTAGGCGGCTTCTTGGAATCCGGCACCGGCTTATCATCGGTCGGCGCTTCGCGCATCGTGAAATTCCCGCCTTCTACCTCATCGTCCTGTTTGTCCTCCGGTCTTTCATCGGGAGGAATAACTTTCTCGTCCTCTCGCTTATCGTCTTTATCCTCAGACATGTTATTTCCCTTCTTCCATCATCGTCAGGAATTCTTCTTCCGTAATCACGGGAATTCCAAGCTCCCGCGCCTCGCGATTTTTCTTCGAGCCGGAAGTATTGTCGTTGTTAATCAGATACTTGGTCTTCGAGCTGACCGAGGAAGCGACCTTGCCGCCTCTTTGCTCGATGACCGCCTTCAGCGCGCCGCGATTCGCGAAATGGCTCACGCTTCCGGTAATCACAAAAGTTTCTCCGTCAAAAATCTGTTCCAGGGTGTTTGTCTCCTGCCGGAGCGTAAGCTCAGCCAGAAGATTGTCCAGCGCCCGGTTCTTCGCGGGATCCTGAAAATATCGAACATAGCCTTCCGCGATCACGCCGCCTACCCCGCTGATTTCGGCAAGCTCCTCTTCTCCGGCGTTTCTCGCTTTATCTATATTATCGTTAAACGCGGCGGCGATCAGCTTCGCTGTCGCCACTCCGATATTGGCGATTCCCAGCCCGTATAAAAGGCGGGCAAGCGTCGTCTCTCTGGCTTTCTCCGCGCTGTTTCGCAAATTCTCGAAGGACTTCTCGCCAAAGCCTTCCATCTCCGTAATCTCTTCCCGGTGATCCTCCAGATGAAAAAGATCTCGGTATTCTCTTACAAAACCTCTTGCCAAAAGTTTCTCCAGTGTCGCCTCGGAAAGCCCGGCGATGTTCAGCGCGTCGCGGCTTGTGAAAAGCGCGAACGCTTTGATTTTCTTGACGGGACAATCCGGATTCTCGCAGTAAAGCGTCTCCACGTCCCCCAGTGTCTGAATCCGCGTCCGGCCGCCGCACGCGGGACAAGTTGCCGGAATCGGCGCGCCGGCGCTTCTCGTCAGGTTCTCCGCGATCTGCGGAATGATCATGTTCGCCTTATAAACCTCGATCGTGTCGCCGATCCCAAGCTCAAGACTCTTCATTATGCTGACATTGTGTACGCTCGCCCGGCTTACGGTCGTACCCTCCAGCTCGACCGGGTCAAAAATCGCCACCGGATTGATCAGTCCTGTTCTCGAAGGACTCCACTCAATTTCCCGAAGCGTCGTCTTCGCGATTTCGTCTGTCCATTTAAAAGCGTAGGAGTTCCGGGGGTATTTCGCCGTGCTGCCCAGTGACTCTCCGTACGCGATATCCTCATAGGTGAACACCAGCCCGTCCGAAGGAATGTCATGATCGCTTATCGCGTTCTCAAAAAAGTGAATCCTCTCATCTACGGTCTCTGCCGTCACAAAATAATGCTCAACTACGTCAAAGCCCTGCTCCGCCAGAAAATCGAACTGCTCGGAACGCGAGTTATGAAAATCTACGCCGGCCGCGCGCACAAGAGCGAACGCGTAAAACCGCACGCTTCGTTCAGCCGTAATAGCGCTGTTCAGCTGCCGGACCGAGCCACTGCAGAGATTTCTGGGATTCTTGTACCGGGCGTCCGCCTCGGCGATCTCCTCGTTGATCCGGTTGAAATCTTTATACCCGATTACCGCCTCACCCCGCAGGATTAATTCTCCCTTATAGTCGATCGTAAGCGGTATGTTCTGAAACTTCCTGGCGTTTGGCGTAATGACCTCGCCGATTTCCCCGTTTCCTCTGGTCACGGCCTTGACCAACGCGCCGCTCTCGTATGTCAGGACGATCGTAAGCCCGTCCAGCTTCCAGGATATCAGCGCCCTCTGGTCTCCCAGAAAAGCCTTGACGTCCTCCGGGTTCTTCGTCTTGTCCAAAGAAAGCATCGGCTTCTCGTGACGCTCCTTCGGCAGCTCGGAAAGTGTCTCGTCGCCGACTCTGGCGGTCGGGCTTCCGGTCAGCCGGACTCCCGTTTCTTTCTCGAGACGATCCAGCTCGTCATACAGCTTATCGTATTCCCGGTCGGACATGATTTCCGACGCGTCCCGGTAATATGCCCTGGACGCTTTACTTAAAAGACTCGTCAGCTCTTTTATTCGATTGATCTGTACGGATCTGTCTGCCATCTTCTATTCTCCTTCAGGTGTCGTCTTGTCTTCCGCGGGACTGTAGGATACGCGGGAGTCCGCGGTAAGACGTGTAAGCTCCCTTAGCTCTTCTTCTGTTAAATTCCTGTACGCGCCGATTGCCAGACCACCGAGCCGGATATTCATGATCCGGACCCGGACCAGCTTACGCACGCGGTAACCCAGCTCCGCGCACATCCGGCGGATCTGCCGGTTCAGTCCCTGTGTCAGTATGATCCGGAACGTACGGCGGCCTTCTTTATGAATCTCGCAGGGTCTCGTCGTCGCGTCGATTTCCGAAAGCGTTACCCCGGCTGCCATAGCCGCCAGGAACTCGTCCGTGATCTCCTTGTTGACCGTGACGATATATTCCTTCTCATGCCCGTTCACGGAACGGGCGATCTTATTGACGATCCCGCCGTCGTTTGTCAGCAGTAAAAGTCCCTCTGAGTCCTTATCCAGTCTGCCGATGGAAAAAATCCGTTTCGGGTAACGCAGGTACTGATAGATATTCTCCGTTCCTTCCCGAATCTCTGTCGTGCAGATCAGGCCCGCGGGCTTATTAAAAGCCAGAAAAATCTTCTCTTCCTCGCTTCGCGTCGGTTTACCGTCCACTACAATCTTCGATGCCGGAGTTACCTTCATCCCCGTCACCGCGGTCTGACCGTCAACCGTCACGCGTCCCGCCTCAATCAGACGATCCGCTTCTCTGCGGGAGCAAAGGCCCGCTTCCGCGATAAATTTATTTAGTCTTATTTCTTCTGTATTCATAGCTTCTATGATACCTTGTTTTTTCTGCCGCTGTCAACAAGGGCCTTAAGGAAAAGGCAATGTTGACGAAGTCAGTTTGTCATGTTAGAGTGAAGGAAGCCGCGAAAGGCGGCGGCAAGGAGCGCTGCTTTTATGATATCTCTTGAACTCACGGACAATCGGGCGTTTATGTCAAAACTGCTTCTGTCGGAAGCGTTTGATCATTTCCGGACACTCGAGGCGTCGATTACGACCTATAACACATTCCATATAGATGGCCTGATTCACCCTGAATTTTACATGGATTCCCCGGAAGACACCATTTCCGCGAAATCCATCGCTTCCGGCGAAGCGGGCGCCGAAGCCGCGCGGGAGCCGGAGGCGTATTCTCTATGGAAGGATTTACGTCCTGTCTGTTTCTCCCTTATTAAAGGGAAACGTTCTCCTCTCCGTTTCAAGATCGTTCTGTTCCGGGACGCGGAAGCGGTCGGACAGCTTCTCGAAGAGAAGGGTCTGTCCTCCCTGATTCCTTATATCAGCGGCATGATCCTCACCATTTTATTCGAGGACGGCGCTCTGACCTGCGTAACAGGCGTGTCTATGAAATCCTTTACAATGAATAAGGAAGGCGAACGTCTCTGGGACGAGACAGTACAGGACTTTCTTAATAAAATGGAGCTTCCATTCCTCTTAAGATAGTCGGTGAATTGTTGAAAAACAAGTGTTTTAATAGAATTTTTATACTTTTTAGAAAATTATTAGCACTCATTCCTTTCGAGTGCTAATTTTCTATTGACTTTTCTTTTTTGGGGGATTAAGATAGGTTCATGTTCTAAGAAACCGCAGATTTTTCAAAGGAGTGACACAATATGCCAGTTAATACACAAGGAGATCTTTCCATTAACAGCGAGAATATTTTTCCTATTATCAAGAAATGGCTCTATTCCGACCACGATATCTTTTTCCGAGAGATGATCAGCAACGGTTGCGACGCGATCACGAAACTTAAGAAACTCGATGTCGTTGGGGAATACGCCCTGCCCGAGGATTACAAGGCGAAGATCGACGTCATCGTGAATCCCCAGGATAAGACACTGAAGTTTATTGATAACGGAATCGGTATGACCGCGGACGAAGTCGAGGAATATATCAATCAGATCGCTTTTTCCGGCGCTACCGAATTTCTTGAGAAATATAAGGATAAGACGAACGAGGATCAGATCATCGGTCATTTCGGTCTTGGCTTTTATTCCGCTTTCATGGTAGCGGATGAGGTCACGATCGACACGCTCTCCTTCCAGAAGGACGCGGAACCCGTGCACTGGGAGTGCGACGGCGGCACACAGTATAAGATGACGACCGGCAATCGTACGGAAGTCGGCACGGAAATCACGCTTTTCCTGAATGAGGACTGCCTTGAGTTCGCCAACGAGTACCGGGCGAGAGAAATCATCACCAAGTACTGCTCTTTCATGCCGGTCGAGATTTTCTTAAGCCAGGCGAACGCGGAGCAGGAATTCGAAACGATCGACGAGGCAGACCTGAAGGATACCGATGTCATCGTGGAGCGTATTCACGAAGAGGCGAAGACCGAGGAGAAGGAGAACGACAAGGGCGAGAAGGAAACTGTAGAGGTTTCTCCGGCGCGTGACCGCGTTAAGATCAACAAACGCCCTGTTTCTTTAAGTGACACACATCCTCTTTGGACGAAGCATCCCAACGATTGTACCGATGAGGAGTACAAGACCTTCTATCGTACTGTTTTCCACGACTACAAGGAACCGCTTTTCTGGATTCACCTGAATATGGACTATCCGTTCAACCTGAAGGGTATCCTTTACTTCCCGAAGATCAATCTGGAATACGAGTCTTTGGAAGGCGTGATCAAGCTTTACAACAACCAGGTGTTCATCGCCGATAATATTAAAGAGGTCATCCCCGAGTTCCTGATGCTGCTCAAGGGCGTCATCGACTGTCCGGATCTTCCGCTTAACGTTTCCCGAAGCGCTTTGCAGAACGACGGCTTCGTTAAGAAGATTTCTGATTACATCACGAAGAAGGTCGCGGATAAGCTGACCGGTATGTGTAAGACAGACCGTGAGAATTATGAGAAATACTGGGACGATATCAGTCCTTTCATCAAATTCGGCTGCCTCAAGGATGAGAAGTTCTGCGAGAAGGTAAGCGATTCTCTCTTGTTCAAGGATCTGGATCACAAGTATCTGACGCTCGCGGAGTACGAGGATCAGCAAGGCTGGAAGAAGGACGAGAAGGCCGAAGGAAGCGAGGATTCCGGGGAAACCGCGGAAGAGTCGAAACCGGAGGGCGCCGAAGAAGAATCGAAAGATTCCGAGAGCGCTGAGAGCGGGAAGACAGACGCGGAAGACAGCGAGGGCGAGGAGAAAGAGCCCGAGAAGAATACGATCTACTATGTGTCCGATGAGCAGCAGCAGAGTCAGTACATTAATATGTTCAAGAGTGAGAATATGGACGCGGTCATTCTCGATCAGAATATCGACACGCCGTTCATCACGCAGCTGGAGCAGCGCAATGAGACTCTGGCCTTTAAGCGAATCGATTCCGACGTAACGGATACTTTGAAAGAGGATCTGGCGGAGGAAGACGAGAAGGCTTTGAAGGAAGCGGGCGATAATATCACCGAGACGTTCCGCAAAGCTCTTGAGAACGATAAGCTGGAGGTACGCGTCGAGAAGCTTAAGGATGACAGCGTCGCTTCCATGATGATCATGTCCGAGGAAACGAGACGTATGGAAGACATGATGAAGGTATATAAGATGTACGGCATGGACATGAACAATTTCGCCGCGCCGGGCACCTTGATCCTGAACGCGAACCATCCTCTTGTCAAGTATGTCGAGGAGCACAAGCGTTCTAAGAATGTGCCGATGATCTGCCAGCAGCTCTATGATCTGGCGCTTTTAAGCCACAAACCGTTAAGCCCGGAAGAGATGACGAAATTCATCTCCCGCAGCAACGAGATCATGATGGCGCTTACGAAATAATTTCCTGATAAAGCAAACAGGACAGCCAATTTTTTGACTGTCCTGTTTTTTTATTCCACACTCTTTAAAGACTCAACCATATCAATTTTCCGTAAGCGATAGAACATCGCGAAATTCACGATCGCCGTAAACAAAAGCGTCAGCAGAACACTCCAGAGATAGCTTCGCGGGTTGATGTTCCTGCCGAACATAACCGTGTCGATTTCCACGGTCGTAATCAAATATCGATGCAGCAAGTTCCCGGCGGCGACACCGAACAGCAGACTCAGACACGTAAGCAGGATATTCTCGCGGTAGATGTACGAAGCCAGCTCGATATCGTAGAAACCCAGCAGCTTGATCGTCGCGAGCTCTCTCGCCCTCTCGGTGATATTGATGCTGTTCAGACTGTATAGCACAATAAATGTCAGCATGCCGGCGGACACGACCAGCACAACGATGACCTGATTCAGAACCGTCAGCATTTCTTCCACCCGACTCTGCAGATTTCCCAGATAATTGATGTTGATCACGCCGTCCTGCTTCAGAATGTCATTGGTGACCGTATCCTTCTCGGAATCGATATTCGGTATGGAAATCATATAATCATTATACGGAGGACTCGCGTTATAAAGCTTCTCGTACAGAGCCGGCGTCATATATACATAGTGATACAGATAATTCTCGCAGATAGCCGTCACGACCGCCTGTCCGACATGCCCGTCATCGAGATCGACCGTGATCGTGTCGCCCACGCCCACATCCAGGAATTTCGAAAGTTTCTCGGAAATCACGACGCCATCATCTGTCAGATTATAGTCCTCTCCTGATACGCGGTCTCTGAGACACACAAAGCTCTTCATTTCTTCCGTGTCACTGGGCACAACCAGATACGCTTTCCGTGTACCGGCCGCGTTTCCGGAGATTTTCGCGCTTTTCTCGTAAACCTCCAGCGAGTTCCCGGTTCCCAGCTCATTATTCAGGTAGGTTCCCAGATTGGATTTCTCCTCTTCCGTAACGCCATCCTTCAGAAAAACATCGGCGTCGTAAAGCTGAACCTCCTCGTACTGGATCGTCACGATTCCCATGATGGAGTCTTTCAGGCCGAAGCCTACCAGAATCAGCGCCATGCTGCCGCCGATCCCGAATATCGTCATGAAAAATCTCTTCTTATAGCGGGCGAGGTTTCGCAGAGTCGCCTTCCACAAGAAGCTAAGCCGTTTCCATAGAAACGGTATTCTTTCCATGAGGATGCGTTTTCCTTTCTTAGGGGCTGGAGGTCTCATCAATTTCGCCGGCTCGCTCCGAAGCTCGCCATACACGGCCGCGCCTGTCGCGGCCAATACGCAGATAATCGCCGTAAGGGAAGCGAACGCGCCTTTGTCAAGCTGGTACGTAATGACCTGATCCGGAATATGGTGATACATGATTCCATAAGAGGAAACGATAATACGGGGGAAAATCTGTTCTCCGGCCAGAACACCGATTATACTTCCTCCGCCTGTCGCGAACAACGCGTATTTAATATATTTATTCAGAATATCCAGCTTGCCGTACCCCAGCGCCTTCAGCGTTCCGATCTGTGTTCTGTGCTCTTCTACCATACGGGTCATGCTCGTCAGACTGATCAGCGCCGCCACGAGGAAGAACACGAACGGAAAGACCAGGGATATATTCTTCATACGTACTGTATTATCATAATACCCGGAGTAATCATCGTCGTCCATTCTTACGCTGACGTACCACTTGGGCGTTTCGATATCCGAGATTTCATCTTCCGCTTTGTCGATATCGCTCTGAGCGTTCGCGAGCTCCGTGTCCGCGTCGATTCGTCCCTGCTCGTAATCCGCGCGGGCGTCCGCGAGCGCGTCCGAGCCATCCTGCCACTCTTTCTCGGCCTTATCGAGCTCCGCTTCCTTCGAGGCGATTTCGCTGTATCCTTCCTCAATCGCTGTCTGGCCATCCGTAATTGTCTGATAGGCCGTGTCAAGGCTGGCCTTAGAGGATACAATCTGTGTTTCCAGCGTATCGATCGCGTAGGTCATCTGATAAAGCTGTGTCGGATCCGCGTAAGGATTCCGGCTCGCAAGCTGATACGCGCTTTGAAGCTCGGATAACTGGCTCACAGCCTCCTGGAGCTTCTCCGATCCGCTGTTGTACTCGTCGATCGCGGAATCCAGTTCCGTCTTCTTCTCGTCAAGATTTTGCCGCGCGGTCTCGATCTGAGACCGGCCATCATCGATCTGTTCCCTGCTGTCGGCAAGTGTCGCCTCATTGCTTTCGATTTCGCTCAGCGCGTCACTGAGCTTTTGCTCCGTGTCCGCCTTCGAGCTCGCGAGTTGATCTCTGGCGTCATCCAGTTCCTTCTCCGCGTCCGCCGCGAGCTGGTCTCTTCTGGCCTGACAGCGCGCGTCCTCAATGGAAGTGACCTGATCTTCGGCCGCGGCCACGATCTCGTCATAACCGTCCGTAAAAGCGGTCTGGCCGGCAGCGCCGGCCACGCTGTAATCAATCTCCGAGTAATAATCCGTTTTAAAATCCGAGTCCCGGACAAAAAGATAGCCGCTCAGATCCCCGTTCCCGATTGTGGTACTTCCTCTCGTGAAAGAAATATACACCGGCGAGCTGGCGAATCCGACGATCGTGTACGTATCCGCCGCGAGCGTGTCGGAAAGCGAGTCCTCCGTGCCGCTTTCGAGATGAATCGTGTCTCCCACCGACAGATTCAGAACGGATTTCAGCTCGGCGTCCATCAGACACTCGCCGGTCTTTTCGGGCATACGCCCTTCCTCCACGGTTATTTTATTCAGTGTTTGCGGGATATTCAGAACATGAATCGCGCGCTCCTTATCGTTCAGCTTAAAAAGAGCGTCCACGCTGTGAATCTTCTCCACAGCTTCGACTCCGTCGACCGCGAGAACCGCGTCCGCGTCAGAATCCGTCAGCCCCATCGTGCTGACGATCTTACCGTCGTATAATTGATTCCGGTCAAAATAAGCGTCCCCCGTCGCGCGCATATCCGGCGCGGCGCAGCGCAGACCCGACAAAAAAGCCACGCCAAGCGCGACGATCAAAAGAATGGAAAGAAACCTTCCTCTTGTTCGCCTGATTTCACGATAGAAATCTTTCTTCAGCGCCGACTTTTTTACCATTCAATCTCCTCCACAGGAACAGGTTCCCGGTTAAGGGTAATCTCCGACACAACCCCGTTCTTAATGTGAATGACCCGGTCCGCCATAGGCGTTATAGCGGTATTATGCGTGATCAGTATAACCGTTTTCCCCTGCTTGCGGCACATCTCCTGCAGAAGCTTGAGAATGGATTTACCGGTATTATAATCCAGAGCCCCGGTCGGCTCATCACATAAAATCAGCTTCGGGTTCTTAGCGAGAGCCCGGGCGATCGATACCCGTTGCTGCTCCCCTCCGGAAAGCTGTGACGGGAAATTATCCATTCGATCGGTCAGGCCCACCTCCGCGAGCACCTCTTCCGCGCTGAGCGGGTTCCGACTGATTTGCAAAGCCAGCTCGACATTCTCCAACGCGGTAAGATTCGGGATCAGGTTATAGAACTGAAACATAAAACCGATATCATCGCGGCGATACCGCGTAAGGCGACGTGAGCTGAAGCCCGCGCAATCAACGCCGTCCACAAGCACCTCGCCGCTTGTGGCCCTGTCCATACCGCCCAGAATATTGAGCACAGTTGTCTTACCGGCGCCGCTTGGCCCGACTATGACAGCGAACTCATTCCTGGCCACGGTAAAGCTGATGCCATCCGCCGCCTTAATGTCAATCTCGCCCATATGATAGATTTTCGTCACATCCGTAAGCCGGACAAATTCCGTATCTCCGCCCTGACCCATAGAATCACCACCTTAAGGGCTTCCATCAGCCCTCTACAACCAGATAACGACCGTCTGACAACGGGAACACTTCCGACGCTTCCTCGAGCTCACCGTCATCCATATTATCCACGTCCATTCCGTTCTCCTCGAAATACTCGCGGACATCATCCAATGAATCCAGCACGACCGCCATGCAGTCCTCCAGAAAAGCCTCCGCCTCTTCCGGTGTTTCCGCTACCGGTTCATCAAAAAGCTGACTCTGATTCTCCAGAAATGCCATAATACAATCCTCGTCATAATCGTACACTATCATCCCTCCTTATCAATAAACGGGGCCTGACTTCGTCTGTCCCGTCAAAATACATCTCTCCAGCTCATCCGCGGTATCGATCAAAACATTGGGGTTCTCCGCCGCGACCACTTCCCGGCTCCGAAAGCCCCATGTAACGATTGCCGTGCAGAGTCCCGCGTTCCTGCCGGTTCTGGCGTCAATCTCGGAATCTCCTATATAGAGGCAGTCTTCCTTATCCGCGCCTAAAAGCTTAAGCGCCTCGTAAACCCCTGCCGGATCCGGCTTACGCGGCCTCGAGTCCTTCTGACCCAGGATCACGTCAAAAAGCTCCCTGCCGTACGCCGTCTCAATAACCCGCTTCGTCATCTCGTTCTGTTTATTTGAAAGCACCGCCAGCTTCACGCCGCGTTTCTTCAAGTTACCCAGTATTTCCTTAACGCCGGGGTAATATTTATTATGATAAACACAGCCTGTCCGGAAAACCCTCTGATAGATTTCCCTGGCCTCCCCGAACCGCTCCGCGTCCGGATCACCCGCCGCCTTCAGGGATTCCCGGATCAGGTGATCCGCGCCCTGCCCGACGAACTTACGACACTGCTCCTCCGTAATCGGAAACAGTCCCATCTCATCCAGCGTCTTATTCACGGAGACCCACATCGACTCAAGCGTATTCAGAAGTGTTCCGTCCAAATCAAAAATACACGCTTTCCATCCTGCCATTTCTTATGCCTTTCATCTTTCGTCTTTTATATTATCATAATATGCTTCCTCTAAAATATCAACTCATAATACACCTGTTTTATGGCATAAAAAAAGAGCGCGTGGCTATGTGGCGCCATATGCCACCCGACCACGCGTTCTTATTTACATGCTTATTAAGATTGCCATCTCGCTTATGAGGCAACGATCCGTATCACATCTTTCACTTTCTCATCGGAGATTTCGTAATATATTTCATTGGCGTCCCTCGTGCCTTTAACAATACCAGCATGCTTTAAAGTGGAAAGCTGTCTAGAAGCGTTGCTCTGTGTCAAATGCAGTGTCCGCTCAATCGTGCCCACATTGCATTTGCCTTCTCTCATCAAATTCTGAACAATCTGAAGTCTGACTGGATGCCCCAACGCCTTAAAAATTTCAGCGTTCTTCTCACACTTGCTCATGGTGTTTCTCCTTTCCAATGAACTCTCCCCTTATTGCCAATCTATATTATATCAAACTCCGTTGAGTTTGTACAGATACTCAAGTGTTAATTTCTCGCCCGTACGACCATGTTTTCATCTTATTGCCCCTCGTAAAGAATATGGGTCATATACCCCGCGTCAAAAATATCCATCATCTTCCCTCGCCTTATAACGTTCGCGAGAAGCTCCGGGTCCGTCACGCAAAAGCCCGAAACCGCCGAGACTCCGTACACGTGAAGAGAACGTGTCATAGGCGCGCTCGGCCCGACCAGAATAGTTCTGGCGTGTCCCTTCGCGAGCGCTAAAAGTCTTGGCAATGTTTTATTTATCACCGTCATTCCCGTGATAAAAGCGTAGTCCTGTTCCTCCATCAGATACTCGCAGGCGCTGTCCGGATAATCTCCGGGCTCCGGATTTCTCTCGAGAATCGTAAGCTGACAAATCGGCGCGAGACGCGCCTCAATATCCGGAAAATGCCCGACCGTAAGTACCTTACGTCCCTGAATCTCGTCCGCGTAAAACGGAAAAGCGGATTTCCGAATCCGGTTCGCTTTGCTGGTATCATCCAGATCAATTCCCGCGAGACCGCCCTGTTCCTTCACTTTCTCTATTGAATTATAGTACGCGTTGACGGCCGCGGCGCCGATCGAGGCCTCAATGAAATCCCATGATTTCACAAGCGCCGCCACTCTCGCGAGAGGCTCCCCGATTATAGGTCCCCGATACGACCCTCTCCTGCTTCTCGCCTTCACCGTAATCGCCGTTCCGGTAAGCGTCCCCGCTCTCACAAACGTCCAGTGAACGCCCACCGCGTAGTCTGTCACGATAATGTCCTCCGGTATCCCGGCCAGCAGCGTGTCATACAATTATTCCTCATTCCTTCTCCAATATATACCATCTGCCTTCTCCCTCGCCGGAATACACGCGGTAATTCCATCCGCGGCTCTCAAAAAACGACTCATATTCCGCCCGGCTCAGCGATTTGGATTTGTCGTTCCCGCCATCGCCAAAACAGCGAAGGCCATTCTCTTTCATCTTCGCCGTGATTTCCACCCTCATGGCCGGACTTCCGAGGCTCCCTCCGATAAAGCTTCTGCCGCCGCGGGCCAGAACACGGTAAATCTCGGAGAATGCCTTCTTCTGATCATTCCAAAATGGCATGGAACCGCGGCTTATGACCAGATCAAAGCTCTCGTCCGCGAACGGAAGGCTCTCGACATTCCCCGTGAAAAATCTTGATCGATCCGCGAGTCCTCTCTCCGCGGCCCGGGTTTTCGCGTGACGAATCGCCGCCTGCTGAATATCCAGAAAAGTCCCGCGAAGCGCGGACGCCTGATCCAGAACCGCGAATCCCAGATGCCCGCCTCCACAGCCGACATCCAGCGTTTCCCCTTCCTGTATACCCGTTTCCCGTAGAATCTCTTCCGCTATATACGGAAAAATCGGATAAAAGATCCTCTCGGCGATCGCGTCATACTCATACTCAAGATCCATCTCAAGCACGATTTCGCTCCTCCTCTTCCAATGGAATATCCGCGGCGTTCCTCAAAAGACATACCTCGATCTCGTCTCCCGCGGCGTAATCACGTCCGTCCATCGGAACATAGAAATACGCGTTGGCCTCAAAAGTGTAAACAGTCGAGCGCGCCCGAAATTCCACAGGTTTTGCCAGATAGCGGCCTTCCTTGTCGACACTTACCTGAATCTTCGAGAAGAACTCAATAAACCGGCCTCCATGAAGAGGCGCTGTAAGGCGCGCTTTCACGGTCTGTCTCTTCCTGTCGGGAATTCCCAGCGCCCGGCAGACAATAGGTCGGACACACCATTCCAGAACATTCTGGGTGCCGATCGGCGGTCCCGGAACCACGATGACCGGCTTATCTCGTAACAGGCCGACAGCCATCGGCTTACCCGGCGCGCAGGCCGCCTTATGGAACAGTACTTCTCCCTCTTCCCGCAGAAGCCGTACATTGAAATCTTCTTCTCCTTTGGAGGAACCACCATTGATTAGTACAACATCCGCCTCTTCAAGCGCCCTGGTCAGCGCTTCGCGCAGCGCCTCCGGCGCGTCCTTCACAATCGGGTACATGACCGGCTCCGCTCCCATTTCAAGCAGAAGCTGTCTGGCCATAATACTGTTGGAGTCAATATTCTGCCCTCGTTTAAGAGGCGTTCCCATCGGAATCAGCTCACTGCCTGTCGGAATGAACGCGACTCTCGGTTTCCGCGCGACCTCAACCTCGGTCTTGCCTCCCATGGCAAGCGCCGCCAGATCCGTCGCCAGCAGCGGGCGTCCGCTTCTTACAAGTAATTCGCCTTCCCTGACTGTTGTCCCGCTCGCGCGGACATTCTCGCCGGGCTTTACCCGCGTGATTTCCGGATGAAGCGTAAGCGCGCCTTCCGCGCTGATATCCACATCCTCAATCACAATAATCGCGTCGAAATCGTCCGGAAAATCGTCACCGGTATCGGCCCGGACAAAATCTCTTCCCAGCTTCCAGCCGCTCGTGTCCGGTCTCCCATCCGCGAACTGCTCGCTTTTGACCGCGACACCATCCGCCATGGACGCTCTTTTGACGGGGATCGTTACCTCCGCGTACTCGGAACGCGCCGGCACGCGGCCGATCGCGAGCTCCAGCGGCGCGATTTCCGTTCCCAGCGCCGGCTTCCACCTCTGAAACAACGTATCCAGAATAAATGTTTTACGCGGAAGATCGTGCTCCATTTCACGCATATTTTCTCCTCCTTATTGATCGCTCTTATTACGGCCTTCATACAGCGGGACACAGGTTCTCCCCTCAGGCTCGCCGTAACGTACTATCTTGTTCTTAACATGATACATCCGCGTAACGGCCGGTTCCGTCAGAATATCCCGGCCCATTCCGCTCGCGAAAACCGCTCCCTCGTCCAGGAGCAGCGCGTGACTTCCCGGTATAAAAGCGTGGTCCGGGTCATGCGTCGTCATAATAATTGTTTTGCCCATTCCCGCGAATTCCCGGATATAAGAAATGACCTTCGCGTGATTGCCGAAATCCAGATTCGACACCGGCTCGTCCAGAATCATCACGTCTGTGCTCTGCGCCACGGCCCTCGCGATAAGCGCGAGCTGTCTCTCTCCGCCGCTGATTCTCGTGTATGGCCGCTCAGCCAGATCCGTGATTCCCGTCATCTCCATCGCCTCTTCCACGCGCGAGATATCCTCGTCCGTCATATAACCGGTCTGGCCCTGGTACGGATGACGACCCATCGCCACGATCTCTCTGACCTTGAACGGAAAAGGCGGCGTGTGCGACTGCGGGACATAGGCGATGACCTTCGCCAGCTCTTTGCGGCTCCACTCCGGCAGGGGCTTGTCTTTTATCAAAATTTCTCCCCGAATCGGCTTCAAAAGACCCAGAAGTGTCTTAAACAAAGTGCTTTTGCCTATTCCGTTCGAGCCCAGTACACACCAAAGCTCTCCTTCCCCGATTTCAAAAGAAAGATTCGAAAGCACTTCTTTCTTGTCATATCCACAGCTTAAACCGTCTACTTTAATCAGCATAATCTACCAGCCTTTGTTCTTCTTCGTTAAGAGATACAGGAAAAAGGGAAGCCCCGCCAGAGACGTAATGATGCCAAGCGGGATTTCCACCGCCAGCGCGCTCCTGCAGAAATCATCCATAATAAGCAGATAAGCGCTTCCCAGAAGCAGTGACGTGGGAATCAGAACCTTGAAATTTGGACCCACAAAAAGCCGCGCCAGATGCGGAATCACAAGTCCCACCCAGCCGATCATGCCGCAAAGCGAAACCGCGAACGCGGTCAGTACTGTCGCCATCGAGATGACGACGCCCCGCAGGACCTTCGTGTTGACGCCGAGCGTCCGCGCCTCTTCTTCCCCGAGAGCCAGAATATTCAGACTCGACGAGCAGAGAATCAGTATCGCCGCGCACACCGCGAAAGGTATCGCCATAATCTTCACGTCACTCATCGTCGCCTTGGAAAGACTTCCCAGAAGCCAGAACGTAATCGCGGGAAGCTGATCCGTCGGGTCGGCAACATACTTGACAAGGGATATCAGCGATTGAAAGAGACTGGAAATAATAATTCCGCCGAGTATCAGCAGAAATAGACTGTCGTTTCCCCGCCCGAAGCGGGAGCTGATGAACCAGGTAAGCATGACCGCGAGCATGCCAAAAGCGAACGACATAAGCTTGATGCCGGCCACGTTCATGGACAGCAGGATCGCGGCCGCCGCGCCAAAACCCGCTCCGGCGGACGATCCCAGAATGTCCGGCGAGACAAGCGGGTTCTTGAACATGCCCTGATAAGCGGTGCCGGATAAAGCCAGCGCCCCTCCCACGAGCATCCCCGCCAATATTCTGGGCAGCCGGATCTTCCAAATGACCTGGGTGATTTCAGGGGAGATTCTCTCCCCTGAAAGTGTTCTCAGGATGTCCGGCAGAGAAACGGCGTAACGCCCGACACCCAGTGAAATCAATCCCGCCAGAAGCGTGAAAATGGCAAGTCCCAGGATTTTTAAAAACGCTTCCCGCCGTTTGATTTTGTATTGATCTGTCATTACTGATTCCTTAATGAGTACTGAAGAAGCGTGTTTACCTCCTCGTCTGTCAGCTCGTAATGATAAAACAGCTTGTAGAATTCCTTGGCCTCGTCCTTGATATTGTAATTCGCGTATTGAGGATAAAGTAAATTCTGTACCCACTTAAGACCGATAATGGTGTTGCATGAGGGCGGACGGTCGAACCAATTCTGGGGAGAAGTCGGAGTCTGGTATACATGTCCATCCTTCACCGCTTGAATATTCGCCCAGTTGGAATCACTCAGAATTGTCTGGTAGCTGCCGGAATCCGAATAGCCGTTATCGACACAGGCGATGATATACTGTGGATTCCACGCGAGAACCTGTTCCATGGAAACCTCCGTTCTGCCATACCCCTTCGTGATCGCGCATTCCGCGACATTGATTCCGCCGCAGAGATCGATCAGTCTTGAGTGCGTGGAGCCGGAAGGATCGGTATTCAGGCCTGCCTGCTCTTCCGCGTAATAGACCGTTACTTTCTGATCTTCCGGAATCGAGGCGGTCACCGCCGCCACGTCCGCGTAAGTCTTCTCTGTATAGGAAGCGAGTTCCTCACCTCTGGCGGTATCGCCGAAAAGCTCGCCGAGGAAGCGATAAGAAGCCGCCATCTGGTCAAAATTATCCGTATTGATCAGCACGACCGGAACGCCCAGCTTCTCCTGCAGCGTCTCCGCTGTTGAGATAGAAGATTCGTCCGTTCCCGAGGATAGCACGATGTCCGGCGCCGCCTTGATGATCTCCTCTACGTTGCCCTCGTTGCCCTTGCCGTACCAGCCGCCGAGATTCGGCAGGCTCTGGTAATAATCGGAAGTGAACTGCTTCTCCTCCGAAGAGAGATCGTAATTAATGCCGATCATCATCTTGTCGTCAAAGGTATACATGAAATTACTGCCGACCGGGCTCGAGCTGTATACCTTAGTTATGGTCGATGGCACTTCCACCTGGCGGCCGGCCATATCGGTAATGGTCTTCGTCGCCGCGGTCGTTTCCGTCGTCTGGCTTGTTCCGGCGCTCTGACCGGTCGAAGCCGTGTTCCCGCATCCGCCAAGTGTCATAAGCGACAGCAGGACAGCGAGAATCAGCGCTAAAAATCTTGTTTTGTTCTTCTTCATAATATTCTCCTTCTAAAATAGTCCGATATTACCGGAGCTTCAAAGCCCGCGTTAAATCCCCGCCCCTCGCCGGCGGCGTTAAAAAAGCCAGTGATATAGGTCATCACTGGCTTTTCCCGTTCTTAAAAGCTCCAAAACTCCGATATGATTATCTTACTATAGGAGAATCAGAAACGCAACTGTTTTCGTTGTTTCGATAACAAATATTTCATCGGTCCCACTTATCGCAGATCGAGTTGATCTGGTTCGTAAAGGAGGTTAAGTCCTTGTTCGCGCCACCCTCGTTCTTCAGTATGACGCTCATTAAGCGCTTGCCTGCCGCGACAAGTCTGTCGAATACCTGGTTCGCGTGACGCGCGCCTGCTTTCTCCGCGACCTTAAGCGGTTTGCGGATACCGGCGCTTAATACCTCGCCTGTTGCCAGATCCACTTCTCCGCCGCTGTAAGGAGCGAGCGCCGGGATGCCGTATTTCTCCGTGATTAAAGCGGCGAAATCATCCGTGACGGTGTCCTCGCCATGTACCACGAAAACATGAGAAGGCTTCGTCTTAAAACCATCGAGCCATTTGAGCAGACCATCCTGGTCCGCGTGGCCGCTGATGCCTTCGAGCTGCTCGATCCGCGCCTGAACCTCAATGCTCTCGCCGAACAGCTTCACGACATTCGCGCCCTCGAGAAGCTTACGGCCAAGCGTGCCCTCCGCCTGATAGCCAACGAAAAGAATCGTGGATTCCTTCCGCCAGAGATTATGTTTCAGATGATGACGAATCCGGCCGGCCTCACACATGCCGGAAGCTGAGAGAATCAGCTTCGGCCTCGCGTCAAAGTTGATCTGCTGGGATTCCTCGCTCGTCGTCGTAAGGCGCAGCCCCGGGAAAATAAACGGCTTTACGCCGCTTCGGACCAGCGCCAGGGCCTCGTCATCATAGCAGTCATAAGCGTGCTTGTCAAAGACCGTCGTTGCCTCGATCGCCAGCGGACTGTCGACATAAACCTCAAAGCCATCATGCCCATGAATCAGGCCCTTCTCTTTGATTTCACGTATAAAGTACAAAATTTCCTGCGTGCGGCCTACCGCGAACGACGGCACGACAACATTGCCGCCGCGGTCGAATGTCTCCTGAAGGACCTTGGTAAACGCGCTGACGTAGTCCGGAACTTCGCCATGCTCGCGGCCTCCGTAGGTTGACTCGATCAGGACATAATCCGCGGAATCGACGGTCTTCGGGTCATTGATGATCGGCTGATTGACGTTGCCGATATCCCCGGAAAACACGATTTTCTTCTCGACATCGCCTTCCGTGATCCAAACCTCAATACACGCGGATCCCAGAAGATGCCCGACATCCGTAAAGCGAATCTTAATCCCGTCTGTCACGTTTATGATCTTATCATAGTCGCAGGGAACGAACAGGGCGATCGCGCCCATCGCGTCATTCATCGTGTAAATCGGCTCATACAAAGGCAGACCCGCCCGGCGCGCCTTCCGATTGCGCCATTCTGCCTCAAACTCCTGAATATGCGCGCTGTCTCGAAGCATAATATCGCACAGATCCGAAGTAGCGGTCGTCGCCAGTATCTGTCCCTTAAAACCATTCTTATATAAAAATGGCAGCATTCCGGAATGATCAATATGCGCGTGCGTAAGCAGGATAAAATCAATCGCCGAAGGATTCACCGGCAGCTGCTGATTCTCATATAAATCCGGTCCTTGCTCCATTCCGCAGTCCACCAGAAAATTCTTACCACAGGCCTGTACCAGATGACAGCTTCCCGTCACTTCATGATCCGCTCCAATAAAAGTCAGTTTCATACCCTCAAGTCCCTCCAAATGTCGATATTCACAATGAGTTGCTTTATTTGAAAAAAACCCAACAGCCTGCCTGAGACAAGTATGTTGGGTTGTTTCTCATTATAGTCGCTTCCGCGATATTAGTTCTTCTTAAAGAAATCCGGAATCTTAAGTGATTTCTCCTCGACCTTGCGCTCCGGCATCTGCACTCTCGTCGTCTGACGCTCACTGGGCTGTGACGCTGCCGAACCAGGTCTCTCAAGCGTTCTTGCCGACTCCGCCGCTGGCGCGGAATAAGCGGGCCGCTCAATATGAGAAGGCTGTGAAAGAGCCGCGTGACGCGTGTTGATCGAGCCGGTCTCCTTCGCGTGATTAACTGCCTTGCGGGCCTGCGCGGTGTTCGCCGCCGTGTGAAGTCCTGTCGCGATAACGGTAACGACCGCCTCATCCGTGCTCTCCTCATCGTACATCGCGCCGAATATAATGCTCGCGTCGTCGCCCGCGAGATCCTGCACATAGCTGGCCGCGTCATTCGCGTCCATAAGGGTGATATCACCCGAAACATTGACAATAACATGTGACGCGCCGGCGATCGTCGTCTCCAGAAGAGGACTCGCGACAGCCTGTTTAACAGCCTCAAGCGCTTTCTCATCGCCCTTGCCTGTGCCGATGCCGATATGAGCGATTCCCTTATCTCTCATGACCGTCTGCACATCCGCGAAGTCAAGGCTGATAAGAGCCGGCATCGTAATCAGATCCGTAATGCCCTGAACGCCCTGCTGAAGGACTTCATCCGCCTTCTTAAGAGCCTCCGGCATCGTCGTCCTGCGGTCCACGATTTCCAAAAGCTTGTCATTCGGAATAACAATCAGCGTATCCACGCTCCTCTTCAGGTTCTCGATACCCTGAAGCGCGTTATTCATACGCGTTCTGGACTCAAAGCGAAAAGGCTTCGTTACGACTCCGACGGTAAGCGCTCCGGATTCCTTCGCGATACGTCCCACTACAGGAGCCGCTCCGGTTCCGGTTCCGCCGCCCATACCACAGGTAACGAATACCATGTCCGCGCCCTTGATCGCGTTGGCGATATCCTCCGCGCTCTCTTCCGCCGCCTTCTCTCCTACTTCAGGCTGCGCTCCCGCGCCAAGTCCCTTCGTAAGTTTCTCTCCGATCTGAAGAATCGTGGGTGCCTTGCAAAGCTTAAGGGCCTGTTTATCTGTATTGATGCCGATGAACTCAACACCACTGATCTGCTCGTCGATCATTCGGTTAACAGCGTTATTTCCGCCGCCGCCTACACCTATAACAAGAATCTTCGCGGCGTTCTCTGTTCCGTTTGTTTTAATTTCCAGCAAGAGATTTTCCTCCTTTATGTATGAGTCAAATTCCATAATATTCAAATTCATTCAAAATACTTCTATCTTATATATAATACCGTTTTCCTATTTGAAAATCAACAAGAAGTTTCACTTTATCGGCTAAATTACGGACTTTCCACGAAACTTCTGCTGCCGTTTGAGCCATCATAGTCTTCCAGGTGGAGTGTTCCGCTTTTCCCGGTAAGCTTCGGAAGAAGCGTCGCGGCCAGGTTTACCTTCTCGTCGATACGCTCGCCAAAGCCCATGTCGATCTCAATTGTTCCGGATGTCAGCGTGATCGCGCCTTTGCTGTCGAAGTCAATCCGGCTTACGGAAATGCCCGCTTTACTCACAGCCTGCGCGGTTTCAAGAAGCTGACTCAGAAGGGAGGTGTCACTGATCGGAAGTGTTTCCCCTAGGGCCGGCTGCTCTATATCAAAGCCCGTAACCTCAGGTATTCCGTCAAAGGGCGCGTTCGCCTTCGAAACCGCCTCACCTTCGCCGTCAAAGAACACGCGGATTCCGTCAAAATTAATATACCCGACAATTTTCTTTTCATTTACCGTAACGGAAAGACTGGTCAGAGACTTCATCTTCACGCTCACGCTTTTCAGCAGTGGTATTTGATTCTTGTAACGATAATTATAATAGAACCAGAACCAGAACGAGTTGTCGCACCGCGGCTGACTTTTAAGCATATCAGCGATTTCAGACTCTGAGTACAATGTGTTTCCGGTCACCGTTACGGTTTCGGTCCGGCAGCCGTACACAATGACAAGCGCCGCGCATCCAAGCGCGAGTATAACGCCCAGCAGAATATCCAGTCGGGGACTTCGTTTTCTATGCTTCTTCCGCGGCATCTCGCCCTTGTCGGCATCCTCCGCGTCCGGTTCTCTGCTCCTGTAAATTCTGACTTTTCTCATACATTTCTCCCCAGATATAATGACATCGCGCGCTTACGCGGCGGTCATTAAAGCGCCGCTGTCAGTTCCTTGAAGCGGTCTCCCCGCTGCTCGTAATTATCAAACATGCCCCAGCTCGCGCAGGCCGGAGATAAAAGCACGCCTTCCCCTTCTTTAGCGTTTTCGGCGCAATACGCGAACGCTTCCTCAAACGTGTCGAACAAGAGGATATCCGCCGCCTCGAACCCGCAGGCAAGAGCCGCGTCACGAATCTTCTCGCGAGTAGCGCCGATCAATACAAGCTTCTTGACTTTTCCGTCAAAAGACCGGATCCACTCATTGTAATCCGCGTTCTTGTCGTAACCGCCGCCGATCAGATACGTCGGGCAATTCATGGCTTTAATCGCCCGGATCGCCGCGTCGGGATTCGTGCCTTTGGAATCGTTGTAATAGATAACGCCGTTCTTCTCACCGGCGAATTCCATTCTGTGCGGAACCGCGTGGAAGGTTTTGAGCGCTTCTTTTAAAATCTCCGGAGGGACGTCCATTCGAAGGGCCATGCCGCACGCCGCCATAACGTTCTCGTAATTGTGGATACCGATCAGTTTCAGCTCATGAACGTCACAGATCTCCGCGAGAGAAAGGCCGTCGTCGTACACGATCTTGTCCCCGTCAAGATATATGCCATGCTCAAGAGCCCGTTTGCTGCTGAAAAACAGCACTTCCGGCGCCTGATCCTTCTCAAGCAGCTCTTTTCCGAATTTACGCAGTTCTTTATCCTCATAGTTGAGCACGCATGTATCGAACTCATTCTGGTTTTTCGTAATATTCTCTTTAATCCTTATGTAATTCTCCATCGTGTAATGACGGTTCATATGATCCGGCGTGATATTCAGAATCGCCGTCACGACAGGATGGAAGGTACGGATCGTCTCCAGCTGAAAACTGCTGACCTCCACGACTGTCACACTGTCATCTTTTGTCTTCAGCGTCGATTCCGTATAAGGCTCACCGATATTGCCAACGACAAATACCTTATTTTTCCACATCTTCATGATGTGGCCGAGAAGGGAGGTCGTGGTGGTCTTCCCGTTCGTGCCCGTAATCGCCATAACCTCGCCTCTGTCATAATGATAAGCGAGCTCCAGTTCGCCCCACAGCGGAATGCCCTTTTCGCGGATTTTGTTCACAAAAGGCAGATCCGTCGGAACACCGGGGCTGATTACAGCCAAGTCTGTTTTTTCATAAAGATTCTCGGGGAATTCTCCAAGCGCTACCTCCGCCTTGCTGTTTTCGGGAAGCTCGCCCAAAATTCCTTTTTCCGTCAGCTTTGTGTTCGCGTCGTACAAAATCACGGAAGCTCCCACCTTAAGCAACAGCCTGGCCGAACCGATTCCGCTTTTCCCGGCTCCAATCACGCATACGCTTTTCCCTTTTATTTCCATTTCTGTCATCCTTTCCGCGCGTTACAGTCCGAGCAGCGCGACCAGGCAAAGGAGCGCCGTCACAATAGTAAATACCGCCACTATTCTTGTTTCAGACCATCCGCATAACTCAAAATGATGATGGATCGGAGCCATCTTGAACAGACGCTTCCCGCCCGTCTTTTTAAAGTACGTTACCTGCAGCATGACCGATACGACCTCGATCAGATAGATCAGGCCGATGATCAGAATGTATATCGGCATTTGCAGCACATACGCGGTTCCCGCCACGAAACCGCCCAGCGCGAGCGAGCCGGTATCTCCCATGAAAACCTTCGCCGGGTACGCGTTAAAAAGCAAGAAGCCCATAAGCGCTCCCACCGCGGCGCAGGCCGAAGGCTCAATCTGTTTCTTCAGAATCACGCCGGCAATCGTGAAAAAGACCGCCACGATGACTGTGACAGAAGAAGCCAGACCATCCAGGCCATCCGTAAAATTAACACCATTGACCGTGCCGATGACCGCTATGTACAGAAGCGGAACAGCGAGCCAGCCGATGTCCGCGAATCTCCCACCCGTAAAGGGAAGCCGAAGCGTCAGGGGGATTCCCGCGAATTTCACCATATAGACCGCGAAAACCGTCGTCAGAATGATCTGTAACAGCAGCTTCTGTTTCGGTTTAAGCCCGTCGGAGCTTTTCAGTACTACTTTGAGATAATCGTCCAGAAAACCGATCAGCCCGAATCCCAGCGTCAATAGCAGAATCGGGCGAATCAGCGGAAACTTTCCCATGTAGATAATCGACGTGACTGTGTACGCCGCGAGAAAAATTATTCCGCCCATCGTCGGCGTGCCGGCCTTCTTCAGATGGGATTGCACGCCTTCTTTTCTTTCGGTTTGTTTCAATTTCAGATTTCTTAGGATCGGGATCACGATCGGCCCGAGAACAGCGCTGATCGCGAACGCGATTAATACCGGTAACACAATTTGAGTCATGTTTGACACCTCAGTTAATTTTTATTGGCCGCTTGCCGCCTGTTCCGTCGTCGTCTCGATATTCAGGTACGGAAAAGCCTCGGTCATGATCTGGGCCGCGAGACCCGTCACAAGACCCGTATTCTCCTGATTATCCACATTGGGTCTGTCGATTACGATGTAAAGCAGTACCTGAGGGTTGTCCTCCGGCGCGAAGCCCGCGAACGAAATCACATAGTTGCCCGTGTCGCGGGGCAGTGTCTCCGCCGTTCCGGTCTTACCCGCGATCTGGTAACCGGCCACCTGCGCCGTTTTCGCGGTACCGCTCTGTACCGTCGCCAGCATGTAGGAATTCATCGTGGAAGAGGTTTCCGAAGACACGGTTTCTTTCAGCAAAGTCGGGCTGAAGGTCTCTACCACGTCACCGTTCGAGTCCTGAATTTCCTTCACGACATGGGGCTTATAATAACTGCCGCCATTGATCAAGGAGCAGTACGCCGCCGCCATCTGCGTCATAGTCACGTTAAAATTCTGGCCAAAAGAGTTTGTCGCCAGATCGGTCGCTTTCATGTTCTCTGCCGTGTAGATCAGTGAGGAGGTATCCGGCTCGCCGGGAAGATCAATTCCCGTGTACTCACCGAATCCGAATATTCTCTGGTACTTGCAGAAATTCTCCGCGCCCAGCTGCTCCGCGATCTGCATCAGAGCGACATTGCAGGAATTCGCGATCGCGCCCTCCAGATTCAGGGTTCCGTGCCCGGAACGCAGATGACAGTGAATTGTGTAGCCGCCGATTTCAAGCGCGCCGCCACAATAATAAGTCTCGTTTCCGGTAATCGTCCCTGTGTCAAAAGCGGCCGCCATCGTAAATACTTTCGCGGTAGACCCCGGCTCATACGTATCGCTTACACAGAAATTACGCCAAATCGACTGTTTCGCGGCGAGCTTGTCGTCATCGCTCATCGCGCTTAACTGCTCCTCTGTATAATAGCGGCTCAGATCCTGCGGATTGTTCAAGTCATAGTTCGGATAGGAAGCCATCGCGAGGACCTCACCTGTATTGGGATCCATCATAATCACGCCTGTGTGCTGGCTGCCGTTCTCATTCTTGCGGTACTCGTTTTTATGCTCATCGTTAAAAGCCTGTACATATTTCTCAACGATGCTTTGCAGATTGGCGTCGATCGTGCTGATTACGTTGTCTCCGTCGACTGCGGGCTTCACGGTACGCTCGAGATTCGCGCTCTCATCCAGATAGCCGTACTCGCGCCCGTTCGTCCCATTCAAAGTATCATTGTAATACTGCTCAATTCCCCAGTTTCCGACATTTCCGGAGCTTGTGTAGCCAAGCAGGTTGCTCGCCAGGGTGGAGTAAGGATAGTTTCTCTTATAGCTTTCTTCCAGCCAGACCCCGGTAATGTTCTTACCTTCTGTCTCATCAGCCGTAAGCGTGTTCCACGCCTGCGCCGTATTGTAATCGACATCCTTCTTGAGGATCGAGTAACGGCTGTTAGGCGCCCCTTCTATTGTAGCCTCTACTTCTGATGTGTCAATATTAAATATCTTCGCCAGCGCGTTAAGCGTCGGAGTTTTGTCCTCTGAAACTGACAAAAGCGCCTGCGTGTCCAGTATTACGTTGTACACGCGCTCGCTTGTCGCCAGGATCGTTCCGTTACGATCCTCAATATTGCCCCTTCTGAAAGGAATTACCCTGCTGTCATAATTCTGCTGCTCGAGCACCTTGCGCTCGTATTTCGAGCCGCTCGCGGCGTTGATATAAGTAATTCTCCCGATCAGGCAGATAAACGCGACTATGACCACCGCGAAGATCGCGGCCAGTTTCTTCTGCATTCTACGGGAGAATTTCTTATCCTGATAAGGTTCAGTTTTTTTATTTTTGCCTGTCATAACTCCACCTGCCTAAATTAGTTTCCGCTTGTCGCCGTGTCGGGAATGGACGAGTACTGTTTGATAAAATCGTTGTCCGGATTCTCATACGTGATGATCTGACTCGGCGAGGCGTATACCATTCCAAGCTCGTTCATGGCCTTGTTACGGATATCATCCAGGCTTACGGAATCGTTGATATTGTTGTACCGGGCGTCATTCGCCTCCTGAAGATCCGAATACTGTGTCTGCAGTTTGGTAATCGCGTTATTCTGCGTAATCAGAGCGGACTGCAGGCTCAAATACAAAACGCAGATCGCCACGACCGCGACTGACGCGACCGTCAGAAAAATCATATAGCCTCTTGTAATCGCCGCTTCCTTGACGCGGTTCTTACGTACCTGCCGACTGACTTGCCTTCTCTTCTTCTCAGGATCATAGTCAGGAACCGCGTCTACTTTGGGCACTACATTGCCCCGCAGATAATCATATTCCGACGGTGACGGATAACGCCGTCCCGCGTTCGTTCTTCTGCTTCGTTCAGCGGCCATTTGACTCGTCCTCCTTACATTTTGTTCTTGCTCTCTTCTGTCCGACGCTCAAAAATTCGAAGCTTCGCGCTCGCCGCGCGCGGATTTGTTTCTGTTTCTTCCGGCTTCGGAATGATCGGCTTACGCGTTATGACCTTCCCCTTGGATACCCTGCCGCAGACACATACCGGAAAATCCGGCGGACAGATACAGGGGTTCTCAAAAGTACGAAACGCGTTCTTAACAATACGATCTTCCAGCGAATGAAACGTGATTACGCAGAACCTGCCGTTCTCGCCCAGCGTGTCCACCATCGTCTCCAGCGACTCCTCAAGCACTTTCAACTCGCTGTTGAGCTCGATTCGGATCGCCTGAAAGGTCCTCTTCGCGGGATGACCGCCCGTCTTACGGACTTTCATCGGAATTGCCCCGCTTATGATTTCTACAAGCTCTCCGGTCGTCTCGATCGCCTTCGTTTCTCTGGCCTTCGCGATATGCTTCGCGATGTTCCGGGCGAAACGATCCTCTCCGTAATCCCGAATAATTTGATAAAGTCTCGATTCCGAGTAATCGTTCACGATATCCCGGGCTGTCATATCCTGCCGCTGATCCATTCGCATATCAAGCGGCGCGTCAAATCTGTAGGAAAAGCCTCGTTCCTCATTGTCCAGCTGGTACGATGACACGCCAAGATCCAGCAGAATGCCATCCACCCGTCCGATCCCCAGTTTCTTCAGAATTTCGGGCGTATTCGCGTAATTGTCGCGGACAATCGTTACTTTATCCTGAAATTCCCGCAGCCTCTCCGTTGCCGCCGAAATAGCGGCTTCATCCTGATCGATGCCGACCAGTCTTCCCTCGGTCAGTCTGGAAGCGATCTCGCGGGAATGTCCCGCGCCTCCCAGCGTCCCGTCCACATATATGCCATCCGGTCTGATGTTCAGACCTTCCAATACTTCATCCAGTAATACTGATTTATGAGCGAATTCCATACTGCCTCCGACCGGGATCAGATATTGAATCCCTGCTCCGTAAGTTCTTCCGTGATGTCCTCGATTGATTCCCCGACCTCGTCGTTCTGTCTATCCCACGTTTCCTTGTCCCAAATCTCGATTCTGTCAAGCACGCCCACCAGCACGACATCCTTGTCCAGAAAAGCGTGCTGTCTCAGTGAGGGGGAAAGAAGCACTCTTCCCATCTTGTCGATTGCCACTTCATCGGCGCTGCCGACCGTGTAACGCAGGTAATTACGAGTCTTAGAGGATCTGGGCAGCTTGCGAAGCTCCAGTGTGAAGTCACTCCAGTCCTTCTCGGTAAACACGAGAAGGCAGTGCTCAATCCCCTTTGTTATAACGACCGTGTCACCTAACTGACTCCGGAATTTAGAGGGAATAATAAGCCTGCCCTTAGCGTCGATATTATGATTGTACTCGCCTGATAACATAATTCGCGCCTCTCATTCCGCGTAAGAACTACCACTTTCTTACACTTTCTTACATAAATCCACCACAATTCACCACTTGTATATATAATAGACCACTTCTACCTCTTTTGCAAGGATTTTTCATGACAAAAAAAGAATACGGCAAAGTATCGGAATATCCGGTAATTTGCCGTATTCTATGATGATTTTAGTCCTTTATCAGACGTTAAAACGGAATAGAATCACGTCTCCGTCCTGTACCACGTAATCCTTGCCTTCCAGTCGGACCACGCCTTTTTCCTTTGCCGCGCTCAGCGATCCGCAAGCCAGCAGATCCTTGTAATTCACCACTTCCGCGCGAATAAAGCCCCTTTCGAAATCCGTGTGTATCTTCCCGGCCGCCTGAGGCGCCTTCGTGCCTCTTTTGATCGTCCAGGCCCTTGTCTCGTCCGCTCCTGTCGTCAGGTAACTCAGAAGCCCAAGTATATGATAGCTGGCTTTAATCAGCTTCTGGAGACCGGATTCCTTGATTCCCAGATCCTCCAGGAACATTGTCTTCTCATCGTCCTCCAGCTCCGAAATTTCCTGCTCGATTTCCGCGCAGATCACGAAGACCTCCGCTCCCACTTTCTCGGCGTAGCCGCGGACAGCCTGTACATACTCGTTCGAGGCCCCGTCATCCGCCAGATCATCCTCGGAAACGTTCGCCGCGAAGATGACCGGTTTCGCGGTCAGTAGATTATAACCGTTAAAAAGAAGCTCCTCATCCTCATCCTCTGTCTTAAACGTAATCGCCATCTTGTTATCTTCCAGATGCGCTTTCAAACGCTTCAGCAGTACCTCTTCCTTCGCGAGCGTTTTGTCCATTCTCGCGCTCTTACATACCTTGGATAGTCTTCTCTCAAGGATTTCCAGATCGGAAAAGATCAGTTCCAGGTTGATCGTCTCGATATCGCGGAGCGGGTCAATATTGCCATCCACGTGAACGATATTCTCGTTCTCAAAGCAACGGACAACGTGGATGACCGCGTCCACTTCGCGGATATTGGCGAGAAACTGGTTTCCAAGTCCCTCTCCCTTGGAAGCTCCCTTGACAAGTCCGGCGATATCGACGAACTCGATCACGGCCGGCGTGACTTTCTTGGAATGATGCAGGTCGCCAAGGAGCTTAAGACGCTCGTCCGGCACTGCCACGACACCGATATTCGGGTCGATCGTGCAGAACGGATAATTCGCCGACTCCGCTCCCGCTTTTGTAAGTGAGTTGAACAACGTGCTCTTGCCTACGTTTGGCAGGCCCACAATACCTAATTTCATGGATAAATCCTCCCGTTAAAATTGTTCACCGTCTTTTGACATGATCATGATCAGGACGCCGCGGCGAAACGTGATCACCGCTTCCTCGTCCAATATTTCGTTGCTGACGCCCAGACTGTCGTCCGGTTTCATGTCAAAATTTGTAAGCGGATATTTCACGCCCGTGATCGTCAGCCCCCGTACCGCGCTTCCAAGTGGAAAAAACGAAAGATAGGTGCCGAACATCTCGTCTTTTCGGATTCTGGTTCCTTCCCTGAGAAGACGTATCTGGTTATGCGCGTCCGCCATGACGCATGGAATTCCGGCTTTCAAAGGGATCATCAGTGATTGTATGTTGCTGATGGTATGATCGACCCTCGCGCCGTTGCCGCCCAAAAGCCATATTTCGGAGCTGTTGAGCTCAATTCCCAGGCGCAGGGCGATTTCCGTGTCTGTCTGGTCCTTGATCGGGTTGAAAATCCGGATCGTGACCTTAGGATCGCGTGTGTAATATTCCAGAATCTCCTGCTCCAGAGAATCAAAATCCCCGACAATATGCGTAGGCTCGATATTTTCCTGATGCAGAAACCGCAGCCCCGCGTCAGCGCCTATAATATATTTAAAATCGTGTTCTTGGATCACGCTTTTCGCGAACTCGGGCTCAATCGCGCCGCCGCTTATGATCAGCGTTTTCCCCGCGCCGTCCCTGCCGCTTCCGGCGTTATCCCGTTCTCTTTTCGTTTCTTCCATTTCTATGCTTCCCCACCGTTCATCGCGTTAAGAAGCGCTTTGACATTGTTTCCGATATTGCCGCGGAACACCGCGCTGCCCGCGACCAGAACGTTCGCGCCCGCGGCCGTGACACGTCCGGCGTTTCCCGCGCCGATTCCGCCGTCCACCTCAATGTCCAGCTCTTTTCCCTGTTTCTCCGCTTCCGCGCGGATCGCGGCGATTCTGTCCAGGGATTCCTCCATGAAGGACTGACCGCCAAATCCCGGCTCCACGCTCATAACCAGGATCATGTCCAGATCCTTGATGTAAGGGAACAATACGTCGACCGGCGTTTTAGGCTTCACAGACACGCCGACCTTCGCTCCGGCGCCCTTAATCAGCGCGATCGTACGCGCCATATCCTTCGTCGCCTCATAGTGAAACGTTACGATATCCGCGCCCTGTTTGGCGAATTCTTCCACATAGCGCTCCGGCTCTGTAATCATCAGATGGACATCGAGCGTCGCTCTTGTGCCCTTACGCGTACTCGCGAGCACAGGAAGCCCAAACGAAATATTGGGAACGAACATGCCGTCCATAACATCAAAATGAATGTATTCCGCGCCATTTTTCACCGCTTCCTCGATGTCTTCCCCCAGGTTCATGAAATCCGCCGACAAAATAGACGGCGCCAGGATATTTTTTCTCATAACGATTCCTCCTCATACATTAAAATGGTTTACGGGCTTTCAGTGAAGCGTATATTTCCTTATAATTCTCGTATCGGCTTTCGGATATCCTCCCTGCCGCGAGAGCCGCCTTGACCGCGCAGTCCGGCTCTTTCAGATGAGCGCAGCCGCGGAAACGGCATTTCCCTTCTTCTTCTCGAAACTCGGGAAAATATTCCTTAAGCTCTTCCGGTCTCATATCCTCCAGAAGAAGCGAGGTGAAACCCGGCGTGTCCATAATATAGGTGTCCTCTTCCACGCGGATCAGCTCGCTGTGTCTCGTTGTATGCTTCCCGCGGTCGATCTTCGCGCTGATACTTCCGGTTTCCATACCGGCTTGGGGCTGCAGATGATTGATCATCGTGGATTTCCCGACGCCGGACGGCCCCGCGACCGTTACGGTCTTTCCGCGCAGAAACGCGAGGATTTCCGAAAGGCCCGTTTCCCGCTTCGCGTCCGTCAAAAACGCGGAATAGCCGGCTTTCCGGTATATGCCCGCGTATTCCGCTGCCTGTTCCGGCGCGAGATCCGCCTTATTAAAGCATACGGCCGTCTCAATCCCCTGTTTCTCCATCATAACGAGAAAGCGATCCAGCAGATTCAGGTTCGCGGCCGGTTTCGCGGCGGCAAAGATCACCAGGCCCGCGTCCACATTCGCGACAGCCGGGCGGTAAAGGCTGTTGCGCCGGGGAAGGATTTCCGTGACATTGCCTTCCTTCGGTTCCTCGCTCAGCGCCTCGATCTCGACGTTATCACCGATCATGGGCTTAATTTTCTCTTTGCGGAAAAGCCCTCTTGCCCTGCACTCATAAATACCGGATCCTGTTACGCGAACGTAATAGAATCCGGCAATTCCTTTTATTATTTTACCTCTCATGTATCAGTTGACCCTGCTGAACTTCACTGGCGTGGTATATATCTGCTTGTCGTTGCCGCTGGCGTCCTTCGCGTATACGTAAAGAATACCTGTCGAGACACCCGGCGTGCCTGTCACCTGGAGCGTGTACGGATTCGAAATCGCCTGATAATTCATAATCGTCGTCGTGTTGCCTTCCTGCTGAAGCACGATCTTGACCGGTGTCGTCCCGTCGTAATCATCCAGGCTGATTGTCGCCTCGCCTTCCCAGGTCTGCTGGGATGTCGGCACATCTCCCTTGCTGATCACCAGGTCCACCGAGCTGTTCTTCGATACCTTGGAACCGGACGCCACGCCCTGGGAAATCACAAGTCCCGCGTCTACCGTACTGCTGTATTCCTCGGTAACATTACCAACAGTAAGATCCACGCTCTTAAGCTTGCTCTTCGCGGCGGACTGCGAAAGTCCCGTCACATCCGGTACCGTCGTGTTGCTGGATTCCACGCCGACCGTAATCGTGATCGTCGCGTTCTTACCGGCCTTGCTTCCTCCCGCGGGAGACTGCGAGATGACCTTGTTGACCTTGGAGTCGTTCTCCGTGAACTCAGAGCTTACCTTAAAGCCCGCGGCCTCAAGTGTTTTCTCCGCTTCCTCCTGTGTCTGACCCGTCACGTCCGGAACACTGACCGTCGCTGTCGTCAGCCCTGAACTGATAGTCAGATTGATGGTCGTGTTCTTCGCGACCGTACTGCCGGCGCTTTGATCCTGCGCCGTTACGGTGCCGGCGTCATAGGTGTCCGACTCGGCGGTTCCGGCGTTCTTAACGCCAAGGCCAAGCGAGTTCGCCTTCGTCTGCGCCTCTTCAAAAGTCATGCCGACGAAGTTCGGCACTTCTACGTTGCCTGAATCGTCGGTCGTCGTCGCCGTCGATGAACCGGAGCCGACTTTGAAAGCTCCCGCCGCTTTACCGACAAAAAATATCACTAGGCAGGCGATGATGATGATCGCCACGATCATCAATATCTTCGTTACCTTCTCCATACCCGGGCTTACGCCCTTCTTATTCTCTTCTTCCTCTTCCTTGTATTTGTTGTCCGGCTCCGTCTCCTCTTCCTCTTCCTCTTCCGGAAGCTCCTCTTCCGTTTCATAAGGAATCCGTCCCGCCCGGCGTACCTGTTCCATCTCTTCCGGATTGAACATATGCGTCTCGGTTCCGGCTACGGAGTTATTTTTGACAAAGTGCCCATTCGGATCGACCAGGGAAAGCTTCAGATCCCCGATCAGTTCGCCCATATTGGCGTATCGCTTGTCCGGGCTTTTCTCACAGCACTTCAGTATGATCTGTTCCAGACTATAAGGAATGTCCGGCGCGTAAGTCGACGGCGGGACAATCTCCTCCTGCAGATGCTTGATCGCGATCGTCACCGTAGAGTCACCGTCAAAAGGCACCCGACCCGTGACCATTTCATACATGGTGATTCCCAGAGAGTAAATATCACTCTTGGCGTCCGAATAGCCGCCTCTTGCCTGCTCCGGAGAAGTATAATGAACGGATCCCATCACATTGCTGGAAATCGTGTTGCTCGAAGCGGCTCTCGCGATACCGAAATCCGTTACCTTGACCTTACCCTCGCGGGAAATAATTATATTCTGAGGCTTGATATCTCTATGTATGATCAGGTTCTTATGCGCCGCTTCAATGCCGTTGGAAACCTGAATTGAAATACTGATCGCTTCTTTCGCGGAAAGCTGTCCCCGCTTCTCTATATAATCCTTCAGCGTAATGCCCTCGACCAGTTCCATGACCATATAAGGAATTCCCTGCTCCTCGCCGACATCGTAAACATTGACGATGTTGGGATGGGCAAGGCCGGCCGCGGACTGCGCCTCTACCCGGAATTTACTTACGAATTTGCTGTCTTCCCGAAACTCGCGTTTTAGTACTTTGACAGCGACATAACGGTTCAGTAAGTGATCCTTGGCTTTATAAACATCCGCCATGCCCCCGGAACCGATACGGTTGATGATCTCATACCGCTGTCCAAGAAGTACTCCATTTTTCAACATGATCTATCCACCTCATCCGTTTTTACTTCAATTAACACTACTCCTATATTATCCTTGCCGCCATTCGTGTTCGCCTGGCGGACAAGGCCTTCTGTCATCTCCACTACATCCCTTGACGACTGGATGATTTCAAAAATCTTCTCGTCCTCGACCATTGTGGTAAGGCCGTCCGAGCAAAGCAGGATAATGTCATTCTCATTGAGCCTTGTGTCAAAGAAGTCGACATCCGCTTCTTTCGTAATACCAATCGCCCTGGTTATTATATTTCTGTCAGGATGGTTCTTTGCGTCCTCGGGACGTATCTCCCCGATCCGCACCATCTCCTCCACAAGGGAGTGATCTCTCGTAATCTGACGTAATTTATTATTCGCTATATAAAGACGGCTGTCACCGATATTCGCGGTATAAAGATAACTGCCCTTCACTGTGCAGGCGACAAGCGTTGTGCCCATTCCCGCGAGATCCGCGTCCGCGGCGGCCGTTTCCACCAGCTTCTTATTCGCTTCCGTAATCGCGTTCCTCATAATCGTCACAGGATCCGTCTCCGGATCGTCGCGTACCACGGCTACCATATTCTCAATTGTGAATCGGGAGGCGTAGTCTCCCGCTCGATGTCCCCCCATGCCGTCGGCGACGGCAAATAGGTTCGGAAGGTTCCCGACCGGAGTCTCGCTGGTAAAAACACAATCCTGATTCGTCTTGCGCTTCTTACCAACATCCGTTTTAGAATAAGTTTTGATCAACAAGTCTCACCCTTCCTCGTAGTGCCTGCGAAGCTGCCCGCACGCGCCGTCAATATCCTGTCCCATTTCCCGTCTGATCGTAGCGTTGATTCCGCCCTCGACAAGCTTCCTCATAAAGGCGTTCGCGCTTGTTCTGTCCGGTCTTCGGAAGGACCGTTCCCGTATCGGGTTGACCGGTATCAGGTTGATATGGCAGTTCTTCTTTCCCAGAAGATGAATCAGTTCCCGGGCGTCTTCCGCGCCGTCATTGACACCGGCGACAAGTGCGTACTCGTATGTGATACGGCGTCCGGTCTCACGGAAATAATCATCACAGGCTTCCAAAACCTCCGCCAGATTATAGGTTCTGGCAATAGGCATCAGCTCTTCTCGCTTAAGCTGGTTTGAGGCATGCAGCGACAGAGCCAGCGTGACAGACAGATTCTCACGCGCTAATTTTCTCATATTTGGCGCGATTCCGCAAGTAGAGACTGTAATATTTCGCTGGCTCATGTCCTGCCCTCTCGCGTCACAGAGTATCCGGATGAATTTAACCAGATTATCGTAATTGTTCAAAGGCTCGCCAGTTCCCATAACCACAACGTTTGAGACACGCTCACCCGTAAGTCTCCGAATCTCGTAAATCTGATCCAGCATTTCCGATGGCAGAAGATTCCGAACCAGGCCGCCAATCGTCGAGGCGCAGAATTTACAGCCCATCGCGCAGCCCACCTGCGAAGAAATACAGACCGACACGCCGTGATGATAAAGCATGCGCACGCTTTCGACGACGTTGCCGTCCGCGAGCCGGAAAAGATATTTTCTCGTTCCATCTTCGCGAGACACCTGGGTTTTGACATTCTCAAGCCTCGTGATCGTAAAACGATCACTGAGCTTTTCGCGGGTCGCGAGCGGCAGATTTGTCATCTCCTCAAAGGATCCCGCGAGCTTCTGATGAAGCCATTCGTAAATCTGATCCGCGCGATAGCTTTTCTCGCCCAGCGCCAGCAGTTCCTGTTTCAATTCATCGTAATTCAATGATTTTATATCTGTTTTATCCATAGTTTCACTTCCCGGATTCCGCTGTTTTCTTAAAGCAGGCGATAAAAAAGCCATCGCACTCGAAAACACCCGGCAGCAACTGTATATAACCATTTCGCGCGTCTTCCCCGAAATTCCTGATCGATGTCCCCGCTTCCATGATTCCCGCCGGCAAAGCCTTCGTCAGATCGACAGGCCGCGTGTCCGGCATGGCTGCCAGAAAAGCCGCGTTCTCCTCATTTTCTTTCCGATTGATCGTGCATGTGCTGTAAATCAGGGTGCCGCCCGGTTTCACGTATCTTACCGCGTTACGAAGAATTTCCTTCTGAAGCGCCGCAAGCTCGTCCTGAAGTTCCGGTGTCATTTTATACTTGAGGTCATTTTTGCGGCCCAACACGCCCAGACCCGAGCACGGCAGGTCGGCAAGCGTCACGTCATATTTATCTTCCCACTCCGGGCGGAACTCCCGGGCGTCGCGGACCAATATCTCCGCGTTCTGAATTCCGCGCCCCTTCAGGGATTCCTGAATCAGCCGCGTTTTGCGCTCAGAAATATCACAGGCGGTCACGCGTCCTCCCTTGTCGAGCATATGTGAAGTTTTGCCACCCGGCGCGGCGCACAGATCCAGGCACAGATCGCCTTCTTTAATTCCGGCAAGCTCCACGGCAAGCATGGAACTTACGTCCTGAATCGTCAAATCGCCTCTCGCGAACGCCGGTACCGCGGAGAGCCTGTCATACCCGCTGATCGTAAACGCGTAAGGCAGATAGGCCGAGGGAACAACCCGGATGCCGGACGCCGTGAGCTCTTCTTTGATACTCTCCGGCGAGGCCTTCCTCAGATTGACGCGGGCCGAAGTTCCCTTCTCCGTAAGAAACGAAGCCAGAGAGCGCTCGGTAAGCTCTTCTCCGTAGACAGGAAGCCACTGACGGATGATCCATTCCGGCATGGAATAACGGACCGAAAGATAATCGACCGAATCTGTTTTCCTGTCCGGCCAGCGAATCTCGTCCCTCTTCCTGTCAATCGTCCGAAGAACGCCGTTAACAAACCCTTTAAGTCCCGTAAAGCCCCGCTTCGCGGTCAGCTTTACCGCTTCATCTACAATGGCGCAAGAAGGAACGCCGTCTAAATAAAGCAACTGATAGACCGCGCTCCGTAAAATATTTCTGATAACAGGCTTCATCTTATGAACCTTGACCTTGGAAAATTGGTTCAGCGCGTAATCAATTGTGATCACGCGCTCCAGCGTTCCTTCCGTCACCTTCGTAATAAAAGCCCTGTCTTTCTTATCGAGATACGCGTATTTGTCCAACGCGCCTCTTAAAACCACGTGGCTGTAACCGCCCTGTTCCATGATTTCCATTAATATGTCCAGAATAATCGCTCTTGTGTTTGTTTTCTGTTCTGTCATCGCGCCTCCTAATTACCGCGTCTGTTCGACAACAGAATGATACGGAGCAGTGACAGAATCGAGGCTGCCGCCGCCGCGACGTATGTAAGCGCCGCCGCCGAAAGCACCCGCTTCGTGTCCCTTAGTTCTTCCTGATTCATCATCCCGGAATCCCGCAGTATCCGAATCGCTCTTCCGGAAGCGTTAAACTCGACCGGAAGCGTAATCAACTGCAGGACAACCGCCGCGAGAAAAGCGATAATGCCCGCTGTCAGAAAAATACTGGAGCTTTTCGAGGAGAAAAGCAGACCGATAATGATCAGCGGCCAGGCGATGGTCTGCCCGAACTGAGCTACCGGCACAAAAGCGCTTCTTAAGGTAAGCGGCGCGTAGTTCTGATCGTGCTGGATCGCGTGCCCGCACTCATGCGCCGCCACGCCGATCGCCGCGACCGAAGTGGAATTAAACGTGCTGTCCGACAAATGAAGAACCCGTGTCCTGGGATCGTAATTATCCGTAAGCTGGCCCTCTATATGCTCGATCCGCACGCCGCGTATCCCCGCGTTGTACAATATCTGATCCGCCGCTCTCGCCCCTGTAAGGCCGCTCACGCTTCTTACCCGCGAGTATTTGGAATAAGTCGTCTTCACCCTCGCCTGCGCGAGCAGACAAATCCCCATGCCGATTAAAACCAGTATATAAGTCCAGTCATAAAAGTAAAACATAAAATCAACTCCCTCTTGAAAGATATCTGTATTATAGCAGATAGTTTCTCCTATTCGCGGTTTTTCATAATTATTTCACACTCATTTAAGAACAAACTTATGAATTCCCCGGAGAAAATCCCGGATTTCCATCTGTTTCTTCCCTTCAAGCTGTACTTCAAGAAGGGACAGATACCCATCTCCCGTCTTGATGATCGCCGCGTCCTTTGTTATGAGAGCCGGTTCGCCCGGAATCGGGTCCGGCGTAAAATACGCGTCCCTGTTAAAATCCGCTTCCGGAAGCTCGCATGCGACCGCGGACTTCCAAATTATAAAATTCTTATCATTCAGCGTGGTATAAGCGCTGGGCCACGGAGACAGCCCCCGGACCAGGCGCTCGATTCGCTCGGCGGAATCGGTCCAATCTATACGCCCCATCCGTTTCGTAAGCATGCGCGCGTATTCCGTAGTCGTCTCGCCCTGCGGCTCAGGATCCGTCTCTCCCCGCTCAACAAGGCGCAGCGTGTCCGTCAAAAGTCTCGCTCCGGCCTCCGCGAGCTTCTCGCTCAGCGAGCCGCCGGTTTCGTCAGGAGCGATTGCCACTGTCTTCCTCGCCAGAATATCACCGGTATCCAACCCCTCATTCATCTGGATGATCGTAACGCCTGTAACCTCCAGCCCATCAATAATCGCCCATTGAATCGGCGCGGCGCCCCGATACGCGGGCAAAATCGAAGCGTGCGCGTTCAGGCAGCCATATTTCGGGAGATCCAGGATCTCCCTCGGCAGAATCTGACCGAAAGCCACGACCACACCGACATCCGGCTGTAAAGCCGAAAGCTTCTCGATCTCTTCTTCGTCGCGGATCCGGCGCGGCTGGAAGACCGGTATGTCATGCTTCAGCGCCACTTCCTTGACAGGCGGGAAATGTACTGTCTGTCCTCTGCCCCTGATCCTGTCCGGCTGTGTCACGACTCCGATCACCTCGTGTCCCGCCGCGATTATTTCGCGGAGCGAAGAAGCGGCGAAATCCGGAGTTCCCATAAATAAAACACGCATTTTGATATTTCCTTTCTATTCCTCCGAATCCTCGATTTCTAATTCATCGTCTTCCTCTGAAGCCGGACCCTCGCCATTATTATAAAGCTGATCCGCGTGATCCACGTAAAGAACGCCGTCCAGATGATCCATCTCGTGCAGAATCGCCCGGGCCTTCAGTCCTTCGCCTTCTATAATGACCTCTTCCATGTTCTCGTTAAAGCTCTTCACTTTCACGTACATCGGCCGCTTCACGAACCCGTACTTACCCGGAACGCTGAGGCAGCCTTCTTCGCCGTCCTGCTCGCCGGATGTTTCCAGAACGACCGGGTTGATCAGGACAAAAGCCTCTTCCCCTGTGTCGATTACGCAGATTCGTTTCAAAATACCGACCTGCGGCGCCGCGAGCCCGACTCCTTCCTGTTCTTTCATCGTGTCGAACATATCATCGATCAGGGTCTTGAGCCTGGGCGTGATCGTTTTCACTTCTTTACTGGTCTTGCGTAAAATCGGGTCACCCATGACCCTTACCGTTCGAATCGCCATTTTCATCCCAACTTTCTTTTACTCGAAATCATATTGAACCATAATATTTCGGAAACCGGAATTAATCTCCATATATTTTTCCAAATAATTTTTCATCTGTACAAGTATATCATAACTTTGATGTTTATAATATAACACTTTCCTATAAACATCCTGGACTTTGGAAACCGAGGGAGCGGCCGGACCGATCGAGAGGATTCCCGAACGTCTGGAAAAAGCGTCCCCATACCGTTTCAGATAATACGCCGCTTTGTCAAGCAGCGCCTCGTCCTTCGCGCTCAGAAGCACCGCCAGCATGCTCGCCGCGGGTGGGTAATCCATCAGCTCCCTGTAGAGGATTTCCTTGTTAAAAAAGCCCTCATAATCCTGCTTCGCCGCGTATGTAATCGCGTAATGATCCGGATCGTAAGTCTGGATCACCGCGTTTCCGCCCCTCTCTCCTCGTCCCGCGCGCCCGCAGGCCTGCGTCAGAAGCTGAAACGCCCGCTCAGCGGCCCGAAAGTCATCCGCGTGAAGGGAAAGATCCGCCGCCAGAGCTCCCACCAGCGTCACATTCGGTAAGTCATGCCCTTTTACGATCATCTGTGTGCCGATCAAAATATCTCCGTTTCCTTCCGCGAAGGAAGCCAGTATTTTCTCATGGCCGGTCTTCCCGCGTGTCGTGTCCATGTCCATTCGAAGCACCCTCGCTTCCGGATACCGTTCCCTGACCAGCTTCTCAACCTGCTGCGTGCCCGCCCGGAAGCCTCCGATTCTCGCGGAGCCGCATTTGGGGCAGACCTTGACCATAGGTCTTTCACTGCCGCAGTAATGACAGACCAGTTTCCCGTTGCTGTGCTCGGACATGGAAACGTCACAATGCTCGCATTTGACAACATAACCGCATTCACGGCAGGAAACAAAACCCGCGTACCCGCGGCGATTGAGAAACAGCATGACCTGTTCTTTCCTCGCGAGTCTGCCGCGGATCAACTCGTCCAGCTCATTACTGATAATCGAGCGATTCCCTTCCCGAAGCTCCCGGCGCATGTCCACAATCGACACCTCCGCCATCGCTCTTCCTTTAATCCTGTCCGGAAGGCGGAAAAGCTCATACTCTCCGCTTAGCGCCTTCGAAAAAGACTCGATGGATGGTGTCGCGGATCCGAGCAGTACCGACGCGCCTTCCATCCGCGCCCGCTGCCTTGCCACTTCCACCGCGTGATAACGAGGTGACGTCTCGCTTCGGTACGCGCTTTCCTGCTCCTCGTCAATCAGGATCAGCTTCAGATTGGGAAACGGCGTGAAAAGAGCCGATCTGGGGCCGATCATCAAATCGACTTCCCCGTTTCCCGCCCGCGTGAACTGGTCATATTTCTCACCCGCGGACAGACGCGAATTCATGACCGCCACGCGCCCGCCGAAGCGGCGATAAAACCGGGAAACCGTCTGGTAAGTAAGCGCGATTTCCGGTACCAGAACTATAACCTGACCGCCCTCCGCGATCACGCGGTCAATTACACTCATATAAACTTCCGTCTTCCCGCTGGCTGTTACGCCAAAGAGCAAAAAGGTTTTGCCGGGGCCTTCTTCCATGCCTTCCAGAATGCCTTGTATCGCCCGGCTCTGGTCCGGAGAATGAATAATAGGTTCTTCCGCGTTATCGCCAAGCGGCAAAAGGCGCTCCTTGTCAACCATCGCGCGGCACACCCGCGCCTCGTCGACCATAATAAGCCCGCGCGTCACCAGCGCTTTGATCGTAGCCGTCGTTACGCGCAGCTCGTGCGCGGCGACTTCATACGGCATCTCCTTACGAATTAACAGTTCACTCAGCAGTCGTTCCCTCGCCGACTGCTTCTTTGCCGTGAAAACACGCAGCGCTTCCGCGGCCGCGTCTTCCGGAACAGCCAGACGGATCGTCCGTTTCTTAACCGCTTTGACACCGCGTTTCACCGGCAGAACCGTCTTAAGCGCCTGAATCATCGTCGATCCGTAATGATCCGCCATCCATCCGGCCAGGGCGACCAGACGTCCCTCGACCGGCACCGCGCCTTCCGCGACGCCGCTGATTTCCTTAATAGCGCCTTTGTCATATTCCAGCGTTTCGGAAATTCCGACCACATACCCGTCTATCTGGCGATTTCCCGCCCCAAACGGAATATTTACGCGCATACCAATACGGAGCACTTTTTCCAAGCGCTCCGGTATCCGATATTGAAAAAATTTGTTAAGTTCAGACCGCGTGATATCAACGATCACATCCGCGTACAGCATGAAACGCCCCTTTACTCAATTGTGCCTGATTAGATAATATCCGCTCCGCGTCTTGTGATCACGTCCGCGATAATGTCCCTCTCGTCCATGTCATACTTCACGCCATTGATCTCCTGGTAATTCTCATGTCCTTTACCGGCAAGCACGATTACGTCACCCGGCTCTCCGTTCGTGATAACATACTCAATAGCCTCGCGGCGGTCACATATCTCAATATAACGTCCCTTCGTCTTCTCGATTCCCGTTCGTATATCGTCTATAATCGCCTGAGGATCCTCTGTTCTGGGATTATCCGAGGTAATGACCGTAAAATCGGCCAGTCTTCCCGATACTTCTCCCATCTCAAACCGGCGGTTTCTGGCTCTGTCGCCTCCGCAGCCGAACAGACAGACCAGACGTTTCGGGTGATATTCGCGTAAAGTCTCCAATAGACTCTCCAGAGCCATCGCGTTATGCGCGTAATCGATCATCAGCGTGAACTGATCGGAAACCTTCACGATCTCGATCCGTCCCTTGACCTTGATGTCCTTAAGCGCCTCCTGTATCCGTTCCGCGCCCGCGTCAAAATGCCGGCAGACCGCGATTGCCGTCAAAGCGTTATAAATGCTGAATTTGCCCGGAATGTCAATTTCGACATGGAAGTTCATGATTCCCGTCACGTCGAACTGTGTTCCCAGATACCCGGGACGGGAAATAAGCTTCTCGTTCATCGCCCGAAGCTCGGCCTCTCTGGAAAAGCCGAATGTCTCCACGCGGCAGGTGTGTTCCTTCATCACGTCATTGAAATAAGGGTCATCGATATTGCCGATGCCAATCCGGCACTGCTTGAAAAGAAGACCCTTGCAATATTTGTATTCCTCAAAATCCTTATGCTCATTCGGGCCGATATGATCTTCCGCGAGATTCGTGAAAATACCGATTTCAAAAGAAATGCCATCTGTACGCTTCAGCTTCAGCCCCTGTGAGGACACCTCCATGACCGCGACCTCGATTCCGGCGTCGACCATCTCCCGGAAATATTTATGAATCGTGTAGGACTCCGGAGTCGTGTTCGACGCCTGGATTCTCTTATCTCCGATCAGTGTCTCGATCGTGCCGATCAGACCGACCTTGTAACCGATTCGTTCCAGAATTCCCTTAATCATGTAAGTCGTTGTCGTCTTACCCTTCGTTCCCGTAACGCCGATTACCTTCAGATGATCCGCGGGATAGTCGAAGTACGCGGCTGACATGAACGCGAGCGCGTGACGACTGTCGCGGACCCGGAGAATCGTTACGCCTTCCGGAACCTCCACATCCCTCTCGACTACGATCGCGGAAGCTCCCTTCTTGACCACTTCGTTTATATAATCATGACCATCCGATACCGCTCCGACAATACAGACGAAGACGCTTCCCGGCCCGACCTTCCTCGAGTCATACTCAAACTGTTTGACATCAATGTCAACGCTTCCGCTTACCAGCTCATAATTAATCCGTTCTACCAATTTGCTTAATTTCATAAGCTCCTCCTATCCTCAATTCTTATCTAACATACCACATTTTGAAAACATTGTGAAGTCCGTCGTTTTTCCGCGGGCGCGAAAAAGGCCTCCGACCGGATTAATTCCGGTCAGAGGCCTTGAAACATATAGTTTATTCGATTAGAACGCCCGGCGCGTTATTGCCCGAACACGCTGGTTCCTGAAGAACCGCTTCCTGTGGAACCGCCGCTCGAGTAGCCGCCGCTGGAGGAACTACCGGATGAGGAGCTGCCGCTGGAAGAAGAGCCGCTGGATGAGCTGGAACTGCTTGTGCTTGTCTGAAGCGTTACCTGAATGGTCTGCTCCGCGTACTCTCCCGCTTTCGTTACCCGCTGTATCGTTACGGAAACCGTTTCTCCCGCTTTGTAGTATTGCAGTTTGGACTTCAACGCGTCTGTTGTGGTAATAGAGGAGCCGTCAAATCCCGTAATGACATCACCCTTCTCTATGCCTGCCGCTTCCGCCGCTCCGCCGGATACCAGCTCGGATACGTATATACCGGTCGGCATATTGTAGGACTGCGCCATAGTACTGGAAATATCCACACACTTGATTCCGAGAGCGCCTTGCTCAGAGGTCGCGACCTTTTCTCTCGTTGTCTGATTCATAAGATCATTTATAATATCCTCAACATCGGAAATCGGTATCGCGTAACCCATCGACTCAACATCCGTAGAAGACACCTTGGCGGTATTGATACCAACGACCTCACCCTTGGAATTCAGAAGAGCGCCGCCGCTGTTGCCGGGGTTGATCGCCGCGTCTGTCTGAATCAACGCGCAGGTAATATCACTATCTGAAAGAGTTCTGTTCAGCGCGCTTATAATTCCGCTGGTAACTGACTGTCCGTAACCGAGAGCGTTGCCGATCGCGATGGCTGTCTCGCCTACCTGCAGAGTACTGGAATCACCTAATGTCGCTATTTTGATCGAGCTCAATGTCGTCGAGGAAATATCGGAAAGCTTAACTGCCACGACCGCGATGTCGCTGTCCGAGTTGGCGCCCTTGACCTGCGCGGAAACGCTGCTGTTATCAACGAAGCTGACCGTAAGTGTCTGCGCGTCCGAGATAACATGATTGTTCGTCACGATCAGAAGCTCTGTGTCATTCTCTCCGATAATAATTCCGGAGCCGACGCTTTCAGACTGCTGCTGCTGCGTGCCGCCGAAAAAGCTCTGGACCTCGGAAACGCTCATGTTCGTAATCGACACGATAGAAGGCATGCAATTCGTAACCACCGCCTCAATATCCGTCTGGTTCGTCGTGTTCGACGCGGTATCATCCGTAACCGCGGACGTTGTTGAAATCTTCGCCGCGCTCGTCGTGGATGTTACCGAACTGGACGGAAATATCTTCTTCGTAATCGCGTTCACGCCCTGGAAGACCACGCCGGCAATCAGGCCGAACGCGACAGCCGCCGCCACGAAGCGCGCCCATTTCGGAGCTTTTCTATGTTCCTTCTTCGGTTTCTTGGGCGGAACCTGATTGTAACCGCCCGATCCCTGACCATTGTAATAAGAATTATTGTAATAATACGCGCCGTCCCCGGCGCCGTTGTTATAGGAACCATTGTTATAGGCGCTTCCGTTATACGCGTTTCCCGTATACTGGCCGCCGGCGTTCTGACCCGCTCCATATTGGCCGCCCGCGTTCTGGCTTCCCGCGTAAGTCTCCGACTGACTCTGGTTTGGCTGACTTTGACTTGTCTGACTCTGCTCCGTCGCGCTCTGATCCGTATTGCTTCCCGAATAATAATTCCCGGGATTCTGACCACTCGCGTACGTGTAATGGTATTCCCCGTCGCCCGCTCCTGTATCCGCGCTGTCGAGGTTAATTTCCGTAGTATCGTCAGAAGCGGATTCCGCGGTATTGTCAGCGGTTGTTTCCGTATCCGTGTCCGGCGTCAGATTATTCCTCTCTCTGTCTTCTTCGTTATACATAACGATTTCTCCTTTCAAGTTTCGTATCTTTACTGTTTCGGACCGGCGCGGCCGAACACAGTGTCTGTTTCTTTTTTGTTTCTAAACCCAGTTTAGCAAGGATTTGTGTTGTAATTGTGTCCTCTTTATTAAAAAAGCTTGAAACGAAAAAAGCCGTCCCGCGATGGGATGACTTTCTCGTTTATGATAACCAATAATCCGGGTTTGAAGTATACTTCAGAATCCGCGCGCAGGAAAGCTTCTGGTAATGTTTGCCCTTATAAAATCCCAGATATTTATACGCGCAGCTGACAATAAAAGGAAAAACAAGCCATGGCTTCCCCAGTCGGAACAAATGTCCCATCGTGGCAAGAACCAGTTTCTTCCCCTCACTCTCGGATTTCACGTCCGCGAAAATTTCCGGGTGATCCGACTGCGAAACAGCAAGGTCAAAATTACGTTGAAACTGCTGCCTGTTCGTGTAATTATGGGAGTGGATTACCCTGGCGCCCGAAGCGTAATATACGATTCTACCGCTTTTGATTACCTTCGCCGCGAATACCATATCCTCATTAAAAATCGCCGGTGCCTCAAAACCTCCCAACGCCTCGTAAACATCCTTGCGATACGCCGCGCAGACATCCGAGCAGAAATAAGTCTTGATTCCCATTTTATCCAGATCCGCGGCGGACTTCGCCATATCCGTATCCGGATAATTGAAGGAACGAATATAACTCTCCACGATCCGGCAGTCTTCCTTGGGCAGCTGCCTGGCGTATGTAACGCCGACTTTGTCATCGGAAAAAGGCGCGAGCAGATTCTCGATCATCTTTCCGTCCGCCGGCACGGCGTCCTGTGTCATGAAAATCATCACGTCCGCGTTGGATTTGCGGGCCGCCTCCGCTCTTGTTCCGGCGTGATCAAACGCGCCTTTATCAAGATCGTGTATCTCCAATCCGGCAACACATTTGTATCTGTCCAGATCCACGCCTTCCGCTTTCGTGTTCATTAATATAATCCGATTCGGCATCCTCGTCTGTATCAGAAGCCCCGCGAGGAGCGCGCCCAAGTCAGCGTCGGGCTTATAGGTTGGAATTATAACATCGACCGATCCGATCTTCATACGCGCGACTCTCCTTGATTCATTGTTTCCGGCTCACTTCTGTTACAAATGACTAATACGCGTTCTTATTGACAAAGCCCTTAAAGAACGTCAGGAATAAAATTTTAAAATCAAATCCCATCGTCCAATTCTCGATATAATACAAATCGTACTCAATTCTCTTCATGATCGACGTATCGCCGCGGTATCCGTTCACCTGCGCCCAGCCGGTCAGCCCCGGTCTGACCTGATGCTTTATCATATACCGGGGAATTTCTTCCTTGAATTTCTCAACAAACTGCGGCCGCTCCGGCCGCGGCCCTATCATACTCATATCGCCCTTCAGCACATTGAAAAATTGCGGCATCTCATCAATACTGGTTTTACGAATAAAACGGCCGATCGGCGTAACACGCGGATCGCCCTTGACCGTCCAGCCTTTTTTCTCGGTTGAAGTGTCCTGAACGACCATTGAGCGGAATTTGTACATTTGAAAAGTTTTATTATGCAAACCTACTCTTTCCTGTTTGAAAATCAGCGGGCCCGGCGATGTCACTTTAATAATAATCGCCGTTACAAGCATGATCGGTGAGAATATCGTAATCGCCACAACCGCCCCGATAATGTCCACCAGTCTTTTCGCGGCGCTGTTAAATATGTTATTCAGAGGCACGTGTCGTATATTAATGACAGGAAGACCCATAAGATCCTCCGTATACGGCTTCGTAGGAATAATGGTCATATAATCCGGAATGAACATCGTGTGAACGCCCGACTTCTCACAAAGCCCGACAATATGTTCAAGTTTACTGTACTCATTCAGCCCGAGCGTGATCGCGATCTCGCTCAGTCTGTTCTGCGGCAGGATGATCAACAGATCCTCAATCTCTCCAATGACCTTCACACCCTTGTATTCTGTCCCGCGTTCTTTATTATCATCCAGAATGCCGCGGATTTCATAACCCCACTGCGGATTGAGCTTTACTCTTGTAATATACTCCTCTGCCGCGCGGCTGTAGCCGACAAGCAGAACGCTTCTCAGATTGGAACTCTTCTGATTCATCGTCCGCAGCGCGCGTCGGATAATCAGCCGTACCGCCATTTCCGCGATGACATTGACGCAGAAGAAAATAAAAAGCATGGTCCGGGAAAAATGTTCCTGCTTCATTAAATACAGAATCAGGATAAATCCCAGAAGCCCGACGACATTTGCCTTTATAACCGTAAAGAACTCCTCTTTTCGGCCTCTTGGATGATTGGTTGAATAGAGTCCAAAAGCCGCGTAAAGAATCAGATACGCCGGTACAATATAGGCGATAGCGAAGCTGTACACGCGAAAAGACAGCGCCCATTGCCAGAAAAAAAGGCCGCTTTGAAAACGAAGATACCAGGATAGGAGATAGGATACCGCCACAACCACCGCGTCTATCGCGACATGCAGCCTGTTGAAATATCGCTCATTATCTTCTACCACTCGATCCACCTGCCTATCTTTTGAGATTTCTTTTCTATATACAGAAAGGCACTGTGACAGTGCCTCTCCGAATAACTATTATTAATTACCGCTTGTCGATTCGGAACTGCTTGAACCGCTGGAGCCTGAACTACCGGACTCGGATGAGCCGGAACCGCTCGAGCCGCTCGAGCCGCTCGAACTGCCACTGGAAGAACTGCCGGAACCGCCGGACTCAGAACCGCTGGAACTGCTTGAACTTCCGCCGGAGGAACCGCTGTCGGAGCCACTTGTACCGGAGCTGCCCGATCCACTGCTGGAAGAACCGGAACTACCAGAGCCACTGGTGGAACCGCTGGAGCTTGAACCTGTTGAGCCGCTTGAACTGCTTGAGCCACTGGAAGAACTACCGCTGTATGTGGAGCTCTTAGAGCTATTTGAAGAACTGGAACTTCCCGATGATCCGGAGCCGCTTGATGAGCTGCTTGTCGAGCTCTTCGAACTGTCCGTACCGCTCGAGCTTCCCGAGCCTGAGCTGCTGGAGCCACCCGCTTTCGACGCGGATTTATCGCTGATCGACTGCACTGTTGAGGAAACAGTATAACCGCTTGTCCCAAAGAACAGATCATGGAACTGGCTGACGTCACTTGCCCAGCTTGTCGGAATAACGCAATCTCCGGAGCCGGAAATAATAGCTGTTGTTTTATTAATCGGAAGCCCCATGGATTCTCCCATATCCAGTTTAAGAACCTGTGTCGCCAGTGAAACCATCTCACTGAGAGACAGATTCGTCTGAATCATCGGGAAAACCTGATCCATAATATTGTTGAGTGTCGCCATATCCATCGTTTTCGCTTTGTCGAGAATCAATCCCAGAATATAGCGCTGACGCTCTGTGCGCTTATAATCATCACCTTCCGTGTAACGGATTCGGCAAAAGGCTGTAGCCTGGATGCCATCGAGATGATAAACACCATCGCCCGCGTCATCCACTGTCTCTGAAAAAATACCGGATGAGCTGACTGTCTCATCTATATAACCGTTCATCCAGAAAATTTCCTGGGATGTCATTGTCACGTCCAGGCCGTCCATACAGTTGATCGCTGTCGCCAGCGCCCCAAAATCCACGCTGATGTACTGACTTAAATTCAGATCCAGATTCTTGTTCAGCATGCTGAGCGCCTGCTCCGGTCCTCCGGCGCAATAGGCGGCGTTCGCCTTGCTGAAAGTGCCGCTTGTGCCGGCCAGGTCCAGATAAGAATCTCGATACAATGACATCATATTGATTTTGCCCGTGTCGTGGTTGATACTGGCGACGATCATCGTGTCGCTGTTATTTCCCGCGTCCAGAGTACCTGTTCGGGAATCCACGCCGAAAAGCGCGATATTTGTATATCCGCTCATCTGCTGGGTATCGATCTCGTCATTGACCTGAATCTTTGAGGTTTCAAGCTCAACTGTGTTAATTTTGCCGGCCTTGCCCCATACGTAAGCTCCTGCCGTCACAACAAGTACCGCCACCACTTCAAGCACAATCAATACTGTCCTCAAGGCTCTCCTGCCTGCCGATCTTGCTTTCTTTCGTTTATTTCGCGCCATTTCAAACCACCTTTACTGATTTTGCCGGTTGAACTGTTCCCGCGGCCCGACGCTTCGCGCCGCTGTTACTGGATTGCCGTTCCTTTACTCGCCCGACTGCGAGGTATCCACCTCGTCGCTTAAATCATATTTATCCGGGTTGATGCCTGTAATCTTGATCAGCTCATTGTTGATCTGATTGACTTCATCTGAGGTCGCGTAGGTCTGATCGGGAAATAAGTACGAGTGCAGTTTCGTCACATTCTGCGCGAGACCGATCGGCACAACACAGACCGCCTTATTCTTATCATACCAGGAGTCCACAAGATTGTACGGAAAGCCGGATGTCCCGGCAAGCTTATAGCTTCCCGCGTGGAGCGCCATGCCCAGAATCTGGTTGCTTGTGAGACTTGTGGAGATTTTCGGGAAAACGTCATTGATCACTTTATTAATCGTAATGATATTCGCGTTTTTAAATTTCTCGACAATTTTTGAAATTACTTCCCGCTGTCGTTCCGTTCTTTTGAAATCACTGCCCGACGTGTAGCGAATTCTGCAAAAAGCGGTAGCCTGCACGCCATCCAGTTTATAAGTTCCGCCGTTCTCGTTCGCGAGCAGATTTCCGGGCACGCCCGCGGATTCCGCCGTCTCGCATATATAGCCATCAAGCCAGTACGCTTCTTCCGCCGTAAGATCCATCTCGATACCACCGAGATCATTGACGATCGAAATCAGCGCCGCGAAATTCACGCTCGCGTAATTCTTAATATCCAGGTCAAGATTCTTATTCAGCATATTGACCGCTGCCTGCGGCCCGCCGGTACAGTACGCGGAATTCGCCTTGGCGTAGGACCCGCTGGCCTGCCGCAGATACGTGTCCCGGTACACAGAAACCAGTTTCACTTCCTTCGTCGTGTTATTAATACTGGCGATGATCATTGTGTCACTGTTGACTCCCGCGTCCAATTGGTCATTTCTTGAGTCCAGCCCGAACAAAGCGATATTCGTATAGGGTCCTGAATCCGCGAATGTTTCCGTGTCCGCGAGACTTGTATAGTTCAGCTGACCTAAGCGGCTGTATAAGTATCCGACGCCCAGAAGAAAAACCATCGCGATGATTTCAAACGTGATTAATACTTTATTGAATCGCTTCTTCCCTCCCGGCCGCTTCCGGCCGTTATCCGCGCCTCTCGATTTCCCGCGGGGAATCCGTCTCTCGTCATAGGAATCAGGTCGGCGTTTCTTGGATTGATTTGGCATTATAAAAGTCCTTTCGATGTATAAATTGACATTTATCATAATACAACATTCTTTCAGAAAGGACAAGAAAAACGCGTTAGAAAAGTATTACAAAATTCTTACGTCTTATCTACTATAATTATTAAACGTTCTTAATTACTACAATTATTCAGCGTCATGTGCTATAATATGGCGGAAGTGTCAAATGTTTAGAACGGCTCGATGAGGTATATATGAAGACTACAATTATTATTCCCAACTATAATGGAATGAAATTTCTGGACGATTGTCTGTCCTCTCTTCGGGAACAGACCACTCAGGATTTCCAGATTCTTATTATTGACAATCATTCAGAGGATGATTCCGTCTCTTTTCTGAAGACGAACTATCCTGAGGCGCGCTTAATCGTCTTGAACCGCAACTACGGATTCAGCCGCGCGGTCAACGAAGGTATCCGCCTCGCGGACACGCCGTATGTCCTGCTTTTAAATAACGACACGAAAGCGGATCCCGGATTCGTGGAAACATTGGTCAGCGAAATAGAAACGTCTCCCAGAATTTTTTCGGTCAGCAGCCGTATGATACAGATGTACCACCCAGAGCTGATGGACAGCGCCGGCGATAATTACACGCTGCTCGGCTGGGCCGTAAACCGGGGTGTCGGACGTCCGCTCGCGGTTTCGGACGAGCCTTCCGACGTTTTCTCCGCCTGCGCGGGCGCGGCTATTTATCGCCGCGGCGTATTTAGCAAGATCGGTCTTTTTGATGAGCATCATTTCGCTTATCTTGAGGATGTCGATATCGGTTACCGCGCCCGTGTTTACGGTTACGAGAATATCTATTGCCCCGGCGCGGTTGTTTATCACGTTGGAAGCGGCACCAGCGGTTCCAAATACAATACTTTCAAGGTTCGTCTGGCCGCCCGCAACAATGTCTATCTGTTATACAAGAATATGCCTTCCATACAGCTTTTTATTAATTTTCCATTCCTTGTGACCGGGTTCGCGCTCAAATATCTTTTCTTTATCAAACGTGGGTTCGGCCGCGATTACAGAGAAGGGCTTGTCGAAGGTCTGCGAACCAGGGAGCGCTGCCGGAAGATTCCATTGAGCCTGACGCGCGCGCGATATTACATTGATATTGAAATTTCATTAATTCAGGGAACCATTGAATACGTCAAAGATTATTTTAGCCGCAAACTTTTCAGAAATTAACCATGAAGCGGCCGCTTAACAGAAATTGTTACGCGGCCGCTTTTATCATTGATCTTTTATCCCAAATGGAAAGGAGCGAACTCAATCGGGAAATTCTTGTTATAATAGGGGTCTCCGTTCCGAAGAATCCCGGCCCACTTTGTCTGGAACAGTTGGATTTCTTTCTCAAAACGCTCTTTCTTCTCGACGGAGTCCTCATACCCGCGGGATTTCGACTCAAAGTGATACCAAAGGGAATGCGCGTCGTATACGACAAGTTTATCGATTGCCCTGATTTTAAGGCATAAATCCACATCGTTCAGGCTGATCTCAAACTCCTCGCTGAAACCGCCGACCGCTTCGAACACGTCACGGCTGACCATCATGCAGGCGCCTGTTACCGCGCTGTAATTACAGGTAATAACCGGCCGCAGCATAAATCCGTAGTCATTCCGGCCGATTCCGGTAAACACATGTCCCGCGAAACCGCCGAACCCGATTACGATACCGGCGTGCTGAACAGTGTCATCCTCGTATAAAAGCTTCGCGCCGACAACGCCGACTTCCGGTCTCGCGCAGCATCCCAGCATCTCGCGGACCGCGTACTCCGTAATAACTTCCGTGTCATTATTAAGGAACAGCAGATAATCACCCTTGGCCTGTTTCGCCGCGAAATTATTTATGGCCGCGTAGTTGAAACGCTCTTCCCATTTAATTACGCTGAGATTCGCGCGCTCTTCGCGGAGCTCGTCATACAAAGAGAACGTTTCCTTCTGCTGACTGTTATTCTCCACGATAATAATTTCAAAATTCGAATAGTCGTTTTTCTCGTATAAGGAATTTACGCAGGTCCTCAGATCCTTCGCGTGATCCTTGTTCGGTATAATAACGGACACGAAAGCGTTCTCGGGAATCGCGTAAGTCGTGTGGTACATTCCCCAAAGCGGCATCATTTCGACCTCCGCTTTCACGCCAAGCCGCTTATAGTGCGCCTCAATCGCCTTCTTGCCTGCCTCATAGGCGTAAAGCTTGCTGGCGGGATTACCGGCTGTTGAGTCCTCATGTACGCGCCAGTGATACAAGATCTTGGAAATATGACAAATCTTCGAGGATTTCTCGACGCAGCGGAAAATAAAATCATAATCCTGCGCTCCGTCAAACTCGCTGTTAAAGCCACCAATCTCCTCAGCGATCGAGCGTCTGGCCACAAAGAAATGCGTTATATAATTATGGGAACGCAGCAGATCCTCGCTGTAATCCGGCTTGAAATTCGGGTCCGAGTACTCTTTCAGATCGGCCGAGACTTTGTCCTCATCCGTGTAAAAAACATCATAATCTTCTTTCTGTAAAGCGCTCACAATTTCAAAAAGAGCGTCCGGCGACAGGACATCGTCGTGATCCAGAAGCCCGACATAATCGCCTGTGGCAAGAGCGAGCGCCCCGTTCGTGTTCCCGGAAATACCCATGTTCTTCTCCAGGATCTTATAATGGATTCGCTTATCTTCCCGCGCGTATTCCTCTAGAACCGCCTCAAGCTCCTTGTCCCCCTCGCTGCCATCTCCGATACACAATTCCCAGTTCGGGTATGTCTGCGCGCGGACCGACTCGATCATCTCTTTCAGATAATCGATCGGTGTCTTATATGTAGGCACAATAATACTGATCAGCGGATTCTTGTCAAAAGTCGTCTTCCGCTGTTTTCTCAGTGTCTCCTCCGTCACGTGATGCTGCTTATACCACTCCGCGTACGGCATGCCATTCGCGCTCTCGCCTTTAATCAGGCGCTTAATAGTCTGACGAGGCCCCTTCTTCCTGAGATATTTGATTCCCCGCCTGACATGATCCGCGTCGAAGTCACTGAAAACATTCATGACCAGACGCTTCCTGCGAGCGAATTTCGCTGAGCGCTCCACACGGTCCGCGTTCAGACGCATGCCGCGTTTCGTCGTTCCGTCCGTAACCACAAATGTATAATTCTGTTCGCGGCTGGCCGTAAAAGAAATTGCGAAGCCACAGTTGGTCTCTTCCTTCGTAATAACGCCCATCAGATACAAATCGTTGCGATTAACGCCCCGCTCCGTAAACTCCACCGGGCGTTTCGCGCTGTCATACACCCGGAAGCGGACTTCTCCGCGCCTTCTGGAAACAGCCCAGCCCTTGATCATGTACTGCCACTGTTCATCCTTAGGCTGTATCTGAATATCATCAATTCCCGTGATAAACGGGTCAGAAATCCTGGCTTTGGCAAGCGAGGCGCGGCCCCGGCTCAGAATTGTCTTCTCGCTCCCGTCGAGCTCAGCCATTACCTTGACGCTTGTCACCGACATGCCGGGTTCAAGCGGCGCCCGAAGGCGAAAACCGCACTCCAACTCCGGCTGATAATGCGTAAAGTTCTGCTGAACGTCTTTGCGGGCGATTCGCTGGCATTCCGCGTCCAGTGGCTTTCCGTTAACGTACGCCCTGACCTCGGGAGCCCTTCCGCCTTCCTCCGCGAATACCCAGCCGCTCACGATGACCGCGGAATTATCGGGAAGAGCGAAATACTGGAACGTGTCTATAGAATATTTACATTTCATGCGATTTCCTCCGTATTGCCATAATGACATCTTTCTGTATAAATATAGTCTCAATAAGCGTTCTGTGTCAAGTTAGTTGTATTTTTTTCTGTTCATGGTATATAATGATAAAAAGAGTTTTGGTACCCCATCAAATGATTATGGATAGGAGAATACTTATGGATTATCAAATTAAGCGATGCGAGATCAAAGGACTGAAGCGACCCGGTCTTTTAATGAGCGGCTGGGTCGATGGAAAGGTCAAGCGTCTCGCGCTTAAACATAAAGATACTATTTTCTTTGAGAAGGATATTACGGAAGGCAACGATAATATTTCCTATTTTGATATTGAGGCCGCGCTTCCCGACGCGAAGAGCGATTACCTTCTGCTTGGTTACACGGATCACTACGCGCCGATTCTTCGTCTGAGAGTAAGCGTTCTGAAGCAGGCCATAAAAGCCGTCCAGAACCGCCTGCCCGCGAAGAAGGCCGCTTCCGCCCCGGCCGCGAATGTTCCGGAGCGCCTCTGCTTTGATGTATCCGATAAGGAATCTTATCAGAAGTGGCTCGCGAAACATGAAACGGTATCGACGGTAACGGAGCTTTCCTATAACCCTCTGATCTCCCTTGTGATTCCTGTCTATAACGTGGACGCGGAATATTTATCCGCCTGCCTTGATTCCATACTATCGCAGTCCTATAAGAATTTTGAGATCTGCCTTGCCGATGACTGCTCGACAAAGCAGGAAACCTTGGACACGCTGAAGGAATACGAGACGAAGGATACAAGAATTCATGTCAGGTACCGCCCCGAGAACGGGCATATTTCCGCGTGCAGCAACACCGCTCTCGCGGACGCTTCCGGTGAGTTCGTGGGATTGGTCGATAATGATGATCTTCTGGCGCCAAACGCTTTGTATGAGGTCGCTCTCGCGCTGAACGAGGACCGCGGTCTGGACTTAATTTACACAGATGAGGACAAACTCGGTTTGGACGGACGGAGAGAATACCCTCACTTTAAATCAGATTTCGCGCCGGAGAGCTTCAGTTCAGGTAACTACCTCTGTCATTTCAGCGTGATCCGCCGCTCGCTGTTAAACGAAATCGGTGGTTTTCGCCCCGGATATGAAGGCGCCCAGGATTTTGACCTGCTTCTGCGCGTGTCGGAACATACGGACCGGATCCGCCATATACCGATGATTCTTTATTATTGGCGCATGATACCCACATCCACGTCTTATATATCCGACAGCAAGAATTACGCGGCGGACGCCGGCAAGCGTTCTCTTGAAGATTACTGCCGCGCCACAGGCAGGGACGCCGAAATAGAAATACGTCTTAACACAAACTATTTTGTCAATTACGCGGCTCCGGCAAACGCGCGGCTCGACATCATTCTCTTTTACCACGACCGCGCGAACACGCTCGGATGCCTTAAGAATTTGTCACGATATTACGAGAAGAGCTTCAACACGATCACAATTATCGGCAAACAGATTGCCAAGGGACTCCCCGACACGCTTCGCGGGAATAAGGTTCCGATTCGCGAAATCAATGTCCGATCGGATCGTGAAGCCATAACCGCTTTGAACCGCGAAATGAAAACGGGCTCCGCGGATTACGTCGCTTTTATCGACGATCGTACAAGAATCCACGCGGACAACTGGGCGCGTCTATTAATTGGTTACGCGAGTCAGGAAGAGATCGGACTTTGCGCGGCCCGCGTGCATGACCTTAATGGTCCTATTCGGGAATCCGGCGTCTTGCTTACCCCGGAGGGCTCTCTGCTTCCCGCGAATCTCGCTTATCCGCGCGTTAGTTTTGGCGTCTACGGCCGTCTGAGTGTCGTTTTCAACTACAGCGCGGTCAATAACAAATGCGTCGTAGCTGAGCGTTGCAAGCTTTCAGATGTCGGTGGTTTCGACAATAACCTGTCTTCTTCCGCTGTTTTATATGATATGGCTCTCCGCCTTTTAAACGCTGATAAACGCAATGTCTATATCCCGGAAATCGAGTGCACCTTCCCGGAACCGGAGAAACAGGAAATCGAAATAAGCGAAAAAGACCGGCTTTATCTTTTCCGCGAATGGCCAAACGAGTTTAAGCGTGACAAATACTATAATCCTAACTTCTCAATGAATGAGCCATTCCAGTTGGAACTATAAAAAAGCGACATAAACGCCCGGGCGCGTCAGTTCACTGACTTGCCCGGGCATTTTCGCGTTAATCATCGTTTTATAAATCCACTTCTGTCTTCAGATCAAAATCGCTGCTGTGAATCGTAAGATTCGGATTGTAATATGGATCCCGTTTTGAAAGAACCGGTTTCCATCTTTCCATAAACAGCTCTACCTCTTCAAGAAAGCGCCTGGACTTCTCCGGCGTTCCTTCGCTGCCTCTTGATTTCGACTCGTAATGATACAAAAGAGCGTACGGCGTGTAGATAATATGTAAGCCTTTTCCCCGTAATCGGAGGCAAAAATCAATATCGTTGTACGCGACAGAGAAATCTGTGGAAAAGCCTTCCGCTTCCTCAAAAACATCTTTTCTGACCATCATACAGGCCGCTGTGACCGCGCTATAGCGCTGCGCGCAGACTGCCCGCCGCTCATAGCCTGAGATGTCACCCGGTTCTTTGTTAAAAGCGTGCCCTGCCACGCCGCCAAGGCCCAAAATCACGCCTGCGTGCTGAATTGTGCCATCCGCGTATAAAAGCTTGGCGCCAACCGCGCCCACATCCTTCCGGGACGCGTAACCCAGCATTTCCTCAATACAGTCCGGCGCGATCATTTCAATATCGTTGTTCATAAAAAGGAAGTATTGCCCGGACGCGCTTCGCGCGCCGAAATTATTAATCGCGGAGTAATTGAACTCGTTTTCCCATGTAATGACCTTGACCCTTTTATTTTTATTCTTAAGCGTCTCATAATAGGAAAAGGTTTCCGGCTTCTCGCTGTTGTTTTCAACGATGACATACTCAATCGCGGGATATTTTGAAAGCGACTCAATACTTGACAGACACTTGTCAAGATCTTCCGTATGATCCTTATTCGGTATTATAATGGATATAAGCGGCGTATCGTCATATCTGTATCTATTTCGATACACTCCGGCGATTTCCGTCACTTCTGCTTCCGCGTTAATGCCGCTTCTCGCGAAATGTCCGCGCAAAGCCTCCATATCTTTCCCTCGAACCGTTTCCGGATCCGGCTCTTCCGCCCGGTTATTGTACAGGACTTTATGATACAGGGCGATTGGAACATGGCTGACCGCCCGCGCCCTTTCACAGCATCTCAGAGTATAATCAAAATTCCACAAATCCGACTCGTCGCTGGATTCTCTGGCCGCCTTGGCGCTGATTTCTTTGCGCGCGGCAAATAAATCACCGATATAATTCTCGCTTCTTTGAAGATCCATGTCATAATCCGGTTTAAAAACCGGGTTAGAGTATTTCCAGCCAGGCATGTTCAGATTATCCTCGTCCGAGTAAATAATATCCGCTTCCGGATTTCGTTCCGCCGCTTCCGCGAACCGGTAAAACGTCTCCGGGGAGAACGCGCTGTCCGGGTCGATCAGCGCGATATAATCTCCGCCCGCCCGTTTCGCCGTCCGCGCCAGAATGTCCGCGCGCGAAGCGCCGCGTGGAGCGGTCACGATATGAATTCTTCTGTCCGGCCGCTCGTTCCCGCGAAACGCGCCGAATTTTCCATTTCCGGATGACGCGTCCATACGAACCATGATCAGCTCCCAGCCTCCGTATGTCTGCGCTTTCAGTGTCTTAAAAAGCGGTCGGTTCTTTAAAAAGTCCGGCTCTTCTACAACAGTGATCAGGGAAAAGACATTTCTTTTTTTAAAAGGATATTGTTTCTGTTTCTCCAGCGCCTCCCTGGACGGCAGAGTTTTCATCCGCCACGTATTGTAGTCAATGCCTTCCTTGCGCGCCAGTTTATCGGCGAAACGCTTGATCGTGTTGATTGTTCCGAACTGCTGCTGGTAAACCTTGGCTTTAAAAGCGAGCTCCGAAAGCTTTTCCGTTTTCCGCCTGATCACGCTCTTCCTTAGGATCCAATCACAATGCCCTCTCGTATCCTCGGTCTCAAAAAATACTCTTACGGACTTTGGCGTTACGCCCTCGCCTGTAAGCGTAAAACCCGTCATGTCGCCTTCTTTCGCTTCCGGATAACGACGAATCAAATCGGAACGCCCATGATAGGAAACCGAGACCGGAATCTCCTTGCGTGACGCGTTATCCCATACGCGGATTCGGACAGGTTTCGCGCTCGCGCGCCAACCGCTGATTTGAAACCCGTTCTCTGTCAGCTCTCCGCCGTCAACCGCGTAGTCCAGCCGCCCGCGAATATCTTTCATGGATTTCGGGGTAATTTCAACGATTTTATGCCGTCCGCTTGGGTTGTCCCGATATACAGTAAGCCGACCAAGCGCTCCTTCCGGTACTTTTACCCAATAATTATAATAATGCGCCATCGCGTCGGTATTGATCCCGGGATGCAGAACCGCGGCCACCTCTGTCAGGACCTCCACTTTTGAAGGGAGTAGTTTCTTATCAAGATAGATACGAATGACAGAGTCACCCATCTCGTCCTCGTCAAACCATCCTTGTACCAACAGCCTGTTTTTATTGTACAGATGAAATCTGCATGAAATCAAATGAAATCGATTCATAAAACCGCTGCCTCCTTTCGTTTATTATCAAGTCTTTTCTTTTTCTTCGAGAGAAAAACGAAAAGGACCATCAGCGCGCCGCTTCCAATTGACACCATAACGCCTGTCATGACATATGGGCAATGGTATTCCACGCGGATCGAATGCTCGCCCGCGCTTAAGTTGACCCCGATAAAACCATAATTCACCCTGCGAAGTTCCTGCTTCTGACCGTCCACATATACACTCCAGCCTCGCTCGTAGGGAATCGTAAGCATCATGACGCCGTCGCTTTTGACGGAAGCCGTGCCCGTAAGCAGGCTGTCTGATGAGGTCGTGTTGATCTTAATGGACTCCGCGTCATTAAGCCCTTCAAATCCGGAAGCGTTGTTCGCGTTCCGGTAAGAGTCGATTTCATCCGCCGTCAGAGCGAGAGGGTCCGACTTATTCGTGACAAGCAGCGTGTCGGAAAGTAAGGCGTTCGTGTTCATATCCGTCAGCGCGGCATAATCTTCCTCCTTAATAGTATGTGTGTAAAAAGTCGCGAGGGAAACCGCGTGGGTGTTCTGATAAACATACAAATCGCCAAATTGATTGATCAATTTCCATTGGGCCGTGTCGAGATCTCCCGACTTGGAAATCAGATATTTCACGTCAAGCATGGCCGTTTTCACAGGCTGATCCTGCGAATTCCTGTAGCTGACATGATTTTTATCCGGCCCCAGAAGCTGAGGCCAAAGTTTGTTAATAAAATTCATCAGATACCCATTCAGCACGGAATTATAAGAGCTTATGGAATGATAATTCTGATATTCCGCGTCCATGCAAAGCGTCGCCCCATAATCCTTCTCAACACGGTAATATTCTGTATCATTCTGCTTAAGCCAGCTTAGAGCGTTCTGGATATTCTCGCCATACATCGTGTCGCTGTAGGTCGTGTCGTCCTTCATGAGTGTTCCGCGCTTATTCAGCGTGTCCCGCGTGTTCAGGAACACATTCGCGATAATCAGGACCAGAGCGAGGGCGTATAAGAACTCGCCTGCCTTTTTAAAATGGAAAACGCGCGCGGAAAGCCATATTACGTCCCGATCCAGCATATCCGCCACAACAAGCGCGAAAATCGGCATCAACGTGAATGTGAAGCGATGCGAAATAAGCTGTCCACCATTAAAAATCAGAGCGGCGTCCGGCACGAGCAGCAAAACCGCTATCAGAGCGGCCGATATATACATCAGGATTTTGTTCTTCCGCGCGGTCTTTCTCCTCGGAATCGTAACGAGCAGCTGAATTGCCAGTATGATAAACGCGAACGTAAAGAACACGTTAGGGTCCTCATAGTAATTAACAAAGACCTTCGCTTTCCAGAATTGTTTAAATGTCGTGCTGATCAAAAATTTCTCCGCCAAAATCTGATAATATTTTTTTCCGTAGTAAGTACTGTAATAGATCAGACGGCTCCATAGTGTGTTATTACCGGATACTCTGACCGTAATATTAAAAATCACGAAGGCGGATGGAATAAAGTTAAAGGCTGAAATACCAATACCCAGGACCATCGAGCCGGCTATTTTCAGAACTCTTTTGGCGAAGTCCCGGAACCCATAGCTATACATCGCGAGACAGCGAAGGATCGTGTAGCCCGCCGCGAAAAGGTAGCTCATATATCCCAGATAAAAGCTGAAGATCAACGTCAGACCCGAAATAACCGTTACGCCAAGCCACTTTCGCTGATCCCGCAGGCAGCGCTCGATTACGAGCAGGAGAATTGGAAACATGACCGTTATAAACCCAAAAGAGTAATGCTGCCCCCATACCACCAGATAACCATTGAACGCGTATATAAAAGAAGCGCTGATACGGGCTTTTTCGGAAAAGGGAAAGCAGGAAAGATAAAAATAGCAGGCAATGCCGGAAAGAATGATCGCCAGGATAAAGAAATAGACAAACGCGCTCATAAAATGCTCGGTTCCCACCAACAGACCGGTAAGCACGATCAGAATTGTCGCGGGGTTGAACAAATCCAGCATATATATGTTCGCTCCCAGCCCATTACAGCCATCCCAGAATGTCCAGTTTCCTTCTTTTATATGGTTCACCAACGAGGCGTACTGGTTCACATACTGCTCAAAAGTATCCGCGCCGATATCCGTGAACACGAACAGACGCTTGCCAAAAATGTACGCCGATAAGCAGACCACCGCCATGGCTATGACAAGAATTGTCAGAATAAGTATTGACTTCCACTTGTATTCGATTTTAAAACCAATGTCACGCGAATCGTTCATTGAATTCCTCTCATTGTCCTGTTTTCGCTAATAAATGTCCTCTTACGACAAAGCGCCCTCAGACCGTTTGTGTTTATCCCGGTCTGAAGGCCCGCGTCCTTATTCATGATAAATCCTCAAGCTTATTCCGCTTCTTTTAAAGCGACCAGATACCTGGCCAAAGCGTCCTGCCACGCCGGCAGGCGTTTGAAACCGGCTTTATCAAGTTTATCCTTGTTCATTCTGCTGTTATGAGGTCTCTTTGCCTTGGAAGGATACTCATCACTTGAGACGGGCGACACCTTCACATTCATCCCCGCTTGCTTGAAAATCTCTGTCGCGAACTCATACCATGTGCAAAGGCCCTCATTCGTCGCGTGATATCTGCCGTATTTGTCGGTTTCGATCATGTCGACCATCAGTCGCGCGAGATCATAGGTATATGTAGGCGATCCAATCTGATCGTCAACAACCGTCAGCGAGTCATGTGTCTTTCCGAGAGAAAGCATCGTTTTAATAAAATTTTTACCGTTGACACCAAACACCCAGGCAATACGAATTATAAAATATTTCTCAAGATTCTCCTCGACCGCGATTTCACCTTCACACTTCGTAAGGCCGTATACATTAAGCGGCTCTCTGGGATCATCCGGTTCCCAAGGTCTTGTGCCCTCGCCATTGAACACGTAATCTGTGCTGATATACATCATCTTAAGATCCAGATCATGACAGACCTTCGCGATATTCTCTGTACCGTCCTTATTCACGCGGCGGCAGATCTCTACATTGTCCTCCGCGGCGTCGACTGCCGTGTACGCGGCGCAATGGACAACCGCCTCTACGTTCGCTTCCTCTATGCCGCGGCGAACCGCTTCGGGATCTGTAATATCCATCTCGTCGATATCCACGCCAATCCCGACATGGCCTCGCTTCGCGAGCTCATTCATGACATCATGACCCAACTGGCCCTTTACTCCTGTTACAAGTATACGCATTTTATCCTCCTTACAATAACCGCTCCGATCAGTGAAACAACCTGTTCATATATTGAATAAATACCACAAGATACAGAAGCAGCCCGATACACACAATAAAAGTCTCCACATTAAAATAATGTATGGTCTGTTTGAGCATTATACAACCCGTTTTCGCTTCGCCGTTATAAAGAACCTGTCCGGCGTTCCGGATGGGATTACTGACATACAGACTGAGACTCTGGTCCTCCGCCACGCCATTCGCCTTCGCGGTAAAACGATACGTATGACCGGCGCTGTCACTGATCTCGTTAAAAGTTATCTTATAATCACCGCTGCGGCTGAACGCGGAGGGGTCAATACTCCCCGAGGCCACTTCCGCGCCCGAGGCGATATCCTGAACACTCCAGGTATAAGAACCATAAGAAGCTCTCGACATCGTCGCGAAGCGTACGCGAAGCCCTGTAAGACCATTTCTTGGACAGCTGAAGTCCTGTGAGGCCGCGTTGTCGTTTACCATAATCGGAAGCGTGCTGCTGGTGTCATAATTGACATCATAAATCGCCTCCGGCCACGACTGGGTCGCGTACAAATAACTTAAGGCCGCGATTACCAATAGAATAATGATTTTCTTATAAGTTTTCATTTTCAATAATCTCTCCGCGTTTAATACGCGTGTTTGTATTTTTCCGCTACTTCGGGAGCGGGCCCGTCCATCACTACTTTGCCATGCTCGATCCAGATCGCTCTCTGACAAATATCCACGACCTGCTCAATGCTGTGTGACACAAAGAGTATGGATGTGTCGCGCTTCATCATGTTGTGGATTCGCTCCTGGCATTTCTCCTGAAAGCGGAAATCTCCTACCGACAAAACCTCATCCACGATCAGAAGATCCGGTTTGCCGATTGTCGCGATGGAGAAAGCCAGCCTGGCCAGCATTCCGGAAGAAAAGTTTTTGATTGGAACATCCATAAATTCATGAAGCTCCGAAAAATCCACGATATCCGGATAATGCCCGTCCATCTCATGCCGACTGTAGCCCAAAATCGCGCCATTGAGATAAACATTCTCCCTTGCTGTCAGATCCATATCAAAACCCGCGCCCAGCTCTATCAAGGGAGCGATATTACCATATACTTTCACATTGCCTTTGGTCGGCTTAAGCACACCCGCGATGGTTTTCAAAAGCGTGCTTTTACCACAGCCGTTTAAACCAATCAAAGCCACGGACTCTCCGCGGTTCATCGAAAACGTAATGCCCTGCAAAGCCCAGAACTCATCACTTTTCCGAATCTCATGCTTCAGCCGGCGAATAAAATACTCTTTAAAATTATCTACCTTCTCACTTGCCAGATTAAATCGCATAGCGACATCGTTAACCTGCACAATCGGCTGCTGATCCATATAACCTCTCCTCTGTCAATTTATAGAACTGCCCGTCGCGAGCCGGACACTTACAGATTTAGAATAAAGCTGTCCTGCTGCTTGTAGAAAACACGCAATCCCAACGCGAGAAATCCAAACGCCTCCAGTGCCGCGATTAAAATCGACATACCGCTCGGCAGCGTGTCATACAGGACAACATTTCGGAACATGATCAGAATATTAGTCAACGGATTGGCCATAACAATCATATATACTTTGCGCGGAAGGAATGACATTGTATAAATTACCGGCATTAAATAAACAAGCGCCGTCATAAAAACGCCCCACAAATGAATGATATCACGGAATTTCACTGTAAGCGACGCCAGAATCAAACCAACTCCCACCGAAAGCACAATCAGGAAAAATAAGGGAACGACCATCAGAAACATGGTGAACCGCAGCTCCACGCGCGTAAACAGCATAACAAGAATCAACGCGCAGAAAGTGGAGAGGAAATTGATTATACTTGAGCTTATCTTGGAAAGGACAAACAAATACTTCGGAATATATACCTTCTTAATCAATGGCCCATTTCCAAGAATCGCCGTCATTGAGTTAGAAGTCGCCTCGCTGAAAAAGTTAAAAATCGTCTGTCCGCTGAGAATATAAAGCGGGTAATTCTCAACATTAAATCGGAACAGATTCGAAAAAACAAACGCGAGGATCGTCATCATAAGAAGAGGATTCAAAATAGTCCACAATATACCGAGGACTGATTTCCTGTATTTGATCTTAACATCCCTTGACACCAGCTCATATAATAACGGCTTGAAACGTTTGAAATTCTCAAGATGTTTAGCCATACGCGTCCTCGCTTACCTTCTATAATCTTTGATTCCGCCCCATTTTTGATCCTTATCGGATATGGTCAGCTCCATTCCCTCGGGAATCGGCCACTCAACGCCGATTTCGGGGTCGTTCCAGGCAAGACCGCCCTCATCGTTCGGATGATAAAAATCAGAGCACTTATAAGTAAACTCCGCGGAATCGGAAAGCACGACAAAACCATGCGCGAAATTCTTCGGGATATAAAACTGTTTCTTGTTTTCAGCGGATAGAAGCACACCGAACCATTTGCCGTATGTCTTAGAGCCCTCACGGAGATCGACTGCCACGTCAAAAACTTCGCCGCTTACCACGCGCACAATCTTATCCTGCGGATAGTTGATTTGGAAATGAAGCCCGCGGAGAACGCCCTTCTTCGAACTGGACTGATTGTCCTGAACGAACTCCATGTCAATGCCGGCTTCTTTAAAATCATTGTAATTGTAAGTCTCCATGAAATAACCGCGCTCGTCACCGTGCACAGTCGGGGTTATAACCTTCAAACCCTCGATATCACATGACTCGACCTTAATCTGACCCATAAAGCGATTCCTCTTTTCTATTATTATAGACCTTCCGCGATTTCAAGAAGGTACTGTCCATACGCCGTCTTTAGGAGCGGCTGCGCGAGCGCGACAAGCTGATCCTTGTCGATAAAGCCGCGCTTATACGCGATTTCCTCAATACAGGATATATAAAGTCCCTGACGCTTCTGGAAGGCGGCCACAAAATCCGCCGCGTCAAGAAGCATATCATGACTTCCGGTGTCCAGCCACGCGAAACCGCGGCCCAGCGTTTCCACGCGCAGCGTACCGCGGCGGAGATACTCGTTGTTGACACTTGTGATCTCAATCTCGCCTCTCGCGGACGGCGTCACATTCTTCGCGATGTCCACGACTTCATTGTCATAAAAGTAAAGTCCCGGAACCGCGTAGTTTGATTTCGGGTGTTCCGGCTTCTCCTCAATTGAAAGAGCTTTGCCGCTCTCGTCAAACTCAACAACTCCGTACTCTCTGGGATCCCTCACATAGTACCCGAAAATCGTGGCGCCCTTCTCCCGGTTCGCCGCGTTCTGAAGTACCTTGGAAAAACTCTGCCCATAGAAAATGTTGTCGCCCAGGACAAGCGCCACACGATCATTCCCTATGAATTTCTCACCGACGATAAACGCGTCCGCGAGTCCGCGGGGGGATTCCTGAACCGCGTACGTGAATTCCAACCCGAGCTGCTCTCCTGTGCCGAACAGTTCTTGAAAGACCGGAAGATCTCTCGGCGTTGAAATGATCAGAATTTCCCGGATTCCGGCCAGCATCAGCGTTGACAATGGATAATAGATCATCGGTTTGTCATATACCGGCATGATCTGTTTGGAAATCGCTTTCGTGAGCGGATACAATCTCGTTCCGGAGCCGCCCGCCAAAATAATACCTTTCATAAACACGTCCCTCTCTTCGTTATCTTCCCTTGTACATTTCCTCGTAATACTTCTGATAGTTTCCGCTTGTGACATGCTCCATCCAGTCTTCATGCTCAAAAAACCACTTAATCGTGAGTTTGATTCCATCCTCGAAGCAAGTCTCCGGATACCAGCCCACCTCTGCCTTGATCTTATCCGGCGCGATCGCGTATCTTCTGTCATGTCCCTTACGGTCTGTAACGTATGTGATCAGATCCTTCGAGACAAGCTTCCTTCTCTCGTCATTCTCCGGAAGCATTTCCTGAAGAGTATCAATAATAATATTAATAATCTCAATATTGCGTTTCTCGTTATGACCGCCGATATTGTACGTCTCAAAAAGACGTCCCTTCTCCTGCACCATATCAATACCCTTCGCGTGGTCCTCCACGTACAGCCAGTCGCGCACATTCATGCCATCTCCATAGACAGGCAGGCTCTTGCCGTGCAGCGCGTTATTGATGATCAGCGGGATCAGTTTCTCCGGAAACTGATAAGGGCCGTAGTTATTGCTGCAGTTCGTTATATTAGCCGGGAAGCCATATGTGTCCATGTAAGATTTCACAAGGAAATCCGAGGAAGCCTTACTCGCTGAGTAAGGGCTGTGCGGCGCGTACGGAGTCGTCTCGTAGAAGTAACCGCCGTCCTCTTCCAGTGAGCCATATACTTCATCCGTTGACACATGGAGGAATTTCTTGTCCTCCTTGAATGTCCCGTCCGGAAGCTCCCAGGCTGCCTTCGCCGCGTTCAGCATGACAAGTGTTCCCAGTACGTTCGTCTTCACGAAAACGTCCGGATTCTTGATACTTCTGTCCACATGGCTCTCCGCCGCGAAATGAACGACGCGGTCGATATCATTCTCCTCAAAAACCTTGTTGATCGCCTCACTGTCACAGATATCGGCTTTCACAAAAGTATAATTATCCTGATTCTCAACGTCTCTTAAATTCTCAAGATTACCGGCGTATGTCAGCTTATCCACATTGATGATACGGATCGTGTCACCATATTTCTTAAACATATAGTGGATGTAGTTGGAACCGATAAATCCCGCTCCTCCGGTTACTAAATATGTTCTCATAACGTCCTCCTTGTTTACTTCTATTTGTTGTTGCTCATGAATGTCAGAATCAATATCTAAAATATTATACCATTGAATTACTATTATTTCTACGATTTTATGAAAGCCGTTCGCGCCGTCCCTGTAAAATGCCGTAAATCAACGCTTTACCCTCGAAAAAGCGGCCAGCGGAAAGCTGTTTTAGTTAACAGCCGCCGCAAGCCGCCTTAATGGTTGTGTCAAAGCCTTGCTTAATCGGAGGCAAGGATTTGATTCATCAGCTTAATGATGTTCGATCCATAACTCGCGGAAGAAGCCCATCCCGTACCGTAAGGATTGTTTGGAATACCCAGCCATTCCACATATGGCGCTTTATTACGCAGGCCCTCGTACCAGCGCTGATCCACGCATGGCTGGTTCAGCGCGTCGGAGCTGGCGTAGCATTTCAAATGCTGAATCTGTGCCCGTACCCCCGTTCGTACATCCGTGAACTTGTTGCCGGAGACTCCGTTTCCTGTAGCTCCGAGGCCGGCAAAATTATACTGCGAAATCTTCACGTCCCCGCCGAACTGTAAATATCCGGTCTCAAGCATTGCCTGCGCGAAAGCCACCTCCACGCGGACGCCCTCTGCCGAGGCTTCCTCACTGTATATCCGGCAGAACTCCTCAATTGTTGACGCGCCGCCCGCGGTAAGCGCCGCGGAAGGATAGCCGATCGGAGAGTTTTTATTATAATAATCAACAAGCTGTTTCGTCGTCGCTATGGAGGATCCCATGATCGGATGGAGCGGCACCGTTGTGACATTCAATGTCGTCGAGCCCATAAAACTGCTGATTCCGATTCTATCCGTCAGATAAACATGAATTTGATAAGTTCCTGTTTTATAATCATGATACGCCAAGTCGGCGTTGACAAGATACTCGCCATTTCCCTGACTCGCGGCGGTATACCAGCGGATATTGCTCTGATCACCCGCGCTCCAGATCGGAACCTGTACCGTAGACACTCCGGAGTCAGCCGCCGCGCCTTCGATCAATACCTTAAAAGTTCCGCTGTTCTCGTCATAATCCTGTACCGTTACGTCTGAGATTGACGGCTGCTTAACCGTGAAGGTCGTGCTTCCCATAAAACGGAATCTGGTTCCCGTAAGAGTATACGCGTGAACATTATAAACACCGTAAGACTGGTGCTCTTTCACATTCATTGTATACCTGAAAACCCCTGTGGACGAGGTAGCCCAGTACCACTGGATATCGTCCTGACCTCCTTCATCGCTCCACACCGCGAACAGCGCCGCGTCGTAGTTCCCGGTAACGGCCGGTCCGGAAGCCTTTAGATTGTATATCGATCCCAGACTGTCACCAGCCGACGCGGTCACCGTACATGACGTAATATTCACTTCTTTAGTGGTTCCGATCATAAAACTTCGATCGCCGAGGCTGTCCGTCAGGTACACGTGAATATTATATGTTCCCGCGTTATAATTGTGATTCGCCAGGTCCACCGTGACTTTGTATGTCCCGTCGGACTGCGGCGCCGCTTCATACCAGTAAATATCGCTTTGACCCGCCGCGCTCCATACCGGTACCTGGATTTTCGCGAGCCCTGTAGGCGCGTTAATCCCACTTAATATGACATCAAATTTTCCTGTTGACGCGTCAGGCTCTCCGACCGAAATACTCGTTATAGCGGGCGGATCGACCGTAAAGGTCGTACTCCCCATAAAATGGAATGTAGTTCCCGTAAGCGTGTAAGCGTGAACATTATAAACGCCGTAAGATTTGTGGTCTTTTACGCTCATTACGCGGCTGAAAGACCCTGTGGATGAAGATGCCCAGTACCACTGGATATCATCCTGGCCTCCCTCGTCACTCCAAACCGCGAACAATGCCGCGCCGTAATTACCGGTGAGGGCCGGTCCGGACGCCTTAAGCTTATATGTCGCTCCCAGACTGTCGCCCGGCGCGGCCGTCACCGAGCATGATGATACCTCCACGTCTTTCGTTGTCCCGATCATAAAGCTTCGTATTCCGATACCATCTGTCAAGTACACATGGATTTCATATGTTCCCGAATTAAAATCGTGATTTGCCGGGTCCACCGTGACCTTATAAGTTCCATCGGACTGCCGCGCCGCGTCATACCAATAGATATCACTCTGATCCGACATGCTCCATACCGGCACCTGTATCCTGGTGATTCCGCTGGATGAGCTGATTCCGCTTAGCGTTACGTCAAAGTCGCCTGTCGCCGGATCCGGGCCGCCTACGTCAATACCGGTTATCGAAGGCCGCTCGACCGTGAAAGTCGTACTCCCCATAAAATGGAACGTTGTTCCCGTAAGTGTGTATGCGTGAACGTTATACACACCGTAAGACCGATGGTCCTTTACGCTCATTGTGTAACTGAAAGACCCCGTAGTGGAGGAAGCCCAGTACCAATGGATGTCATCCTGTCCCCCCTCGTCGCTCCACACCGCGAACAACGCCGCGCCGTAATTGCCGGTAACAGCCGTACCGCAAGCCTTAAGCTTGTATGTCGCGCCCAGACTGTCGCCCGCCGCCGCCGTCACTGAACAGGGCAGTATCTCCACATTATTCGTCGCGCTGGTCATAAAGCTCCGGACGCCAAGTCCATCCGTCAGGTATACGTGAATTATATATGTTCCCGAATGGTAATCGTGATTCGCGGGATCTACGGTAACCTTATAAGTTCCATCGGACTGACGAACCGCGTTATACCAGCAGATGTCACTCTGGTCCGACGCGCTCCATACCGGAACCTGAACGCTCGCGACCCCTGTAGGCGCGTTAACTCCGCTAACTATAACTTCAAAGCTGCCATCTGACACATCCGTATTTCCAATAGACACGCCGGAAACGGATGGCGCGTCGACCGTAACGCCGATCATGCCTACGCGTATCATGGTGCCGTCCGTAAGCTTAACATAAACATGGACATCATAGTCCCCGTACGCGCTGAAATAATCCGACATATCAACTGTGCTTACCCAGCTGTTCCCGCTTCTGGTCCCGGTGAACCACCGCATGTCACTGCCATTCGGATAATGCCATGTCGCGAAATAGACTGCCGCGATATCACTCGATGGATTCGTTATATCCGCCCGTGATGTCAGCGTCGCGGTCTGATCCGCGATCTCAGAACTGACAGACGCGGAAGAATCATATAATGTAAAACTTGTGTCACACACAGCCTGACTATTGCCGCTGTAATATATCTCAACGTAGTATTTTCCGGTAAAATCGCTGTGATTACCCTTACTGTCATCAACTTCATAGACGCCCGAAGATGTTTCCGTCATAGTAAGACTTACCGGCGATTGCCCTTCGCCCCGGACACTTGCCTTGACAGACGCTCCCTTATCTAATCCTGACGCGGTAATATGAAACGTGCCGTCAAAATCGTTACGGTTTGAGACCGTCACGTACGAGGAACCTTTTTTCAGCCCATACTGGTTCGCGATTCCGGTCGCGTCCGCGACACCAAGCGATGTCAGATTGCTGTCATCGGATAAAAAAGCGGCGTCCTGGTCGTTGGTAAGAAACGCGTGCTCCACAATGATACCGGGTATATTATTTTCCTTGCACAATTCCGGAATTGTAAAATAATCCGCCGTAGAGCCATCTTCGTAAGTAGATCCATTATCGGAGTCCTTCGTCTGTGTGCCGCGGTTTTTAAGACCCAGCTTTGCGAGCTGTGTCAGTATATTGTTGCCTAGATTCGTTCCGGTGGAAGCTACCGCCGGACGCCAATTGCTGTTCTGTACCAGAACCAGCGCGCCCTCCGCCGAAGCTCCGGCGCTGTTCATATGAATCGCGACATAAACATCCGCGCCGGCGGCGACCGCCGCCTTGACTCGATCTGTGTTATCCGCGGACGAGGTGGTTCCCGGATATGGGCAGGCATTTGAGGTACGCGTCATGTAGACCGTCACGCCCGAATAAGTCTCCAGCTCCGCCTTGCAGGCAAGAGCCACCTTGAGATTCAATTCGTACTCTTTAAGACCGTTCGCGGAAGCTCCCGCGTGCGCGCTGTCATGGCCAGGATCCAGCGCCACGACCAGCTTCCCTGTCGTGGAGGAAGACGCGGTCAGAACGCTCGCCCCGGAATTCTCCGAAGTCGTCAGAAGTGACGCGGTATTCGCGGAACGAGTGACATCCATCGAGCTGCCATCGTCCGCTTTGATCGTTTGCTCCGACTCCGCTTTATTATTGTCCTGAATCGTGGACTGATCCGCTCCTGCCTGAGACAAAGCGTCCTCAATACTATCCGCTTTCGTGAATGTTCCGTCATCCGAAATCGCGTACGCGGTCATGTCCGTCGCGGATTCCGCGTTCTCGGAAGCGGCTGGCGTATTCGTGACAAGGTAGGAGGTGTCTGTCTCGCTGTCGCTGAACTCGATGACCGCCTCCTGTACAGCGTCCGTTCCGGCGACAGTGTATTGATATACGCATTTTAAAAGCGTCACGGTGAGATCGGACTTCACGGAATCGTAATCCTCCGTAAAAAGCATCGCCTGATCCGCGACTTTAGCGCTTTCAATCTCAAAATCACTGTTCAGCTCTTCGTTATGGCAATATAAAACAGCGCTTTGTACCTGACGGTCTGTCTCTCCCGCCGCCACAACGATATTCTGCGTGTCAGGCGTGTGAACAGTTGCCTGATCAATATAAAGGATGTTGCCCTCATCTGAAATTTCAGCGTCATTCTGTGATTCCCCGGCCGTGTCCTGCTCGGCCGACGCGTGAGAACTACCGGTAATATTATCCGCGAGAGCGACAATCCCCAACATGACTATGACCAATATAATACTGAGAATTCTTTTAACTATATGCCACCTGGGTTTCATAAAGCACTCCTTTTATAAACAATTTCGATAAATTTTCAATTAAGTATAACACGATTTTCCGCGTGCCTACAATCGTCTTTTCCCATATATCTGCTTAAGTTTTTCTTATACCGCCAACTTTCGCGTGATCCTGATAAAAACGGCGCCTCACAACCAATGAAATGGTCATAAAGCGCCAGTCTGTATTTTTTTTCATCCGCCTAAGCTGAATTAGTAAAGCGGTGTCGGGTAAACACCGGCATGAATCAATTTTTCAAGAGCCTGTCGAACCGACTCTTTATCTTCTTTGTAAGTTACGCCAAACCATTTATCACCTGTTGAAAGCACCTCGACGGCAACCTTTTTCTCATGTACCATCTGTCCGATCAATATGGGAAGCAGATATTCGCGTTTCTTATCATCAATAGCAAGCTGATTCAGAAACGCCGTGAATTCTTCCTCCAACACGTCAAAGAATTCCGGATAAAGTCCCCACATATTCATGGATACCGGCGCGTCAACGGGAATCGGCCGGATGGCCCCATCCTCCAGCCTGGTTCCGGCTCCATCCTTCGTCTTAATAATATTATAGGTTTCTTCCACGTCCTCCAGAAAACGATTTCGATCCACGCGGCAAACACCCCTTGTCACGCTTCCATTGTCGCTTAACGTGTTGCCAAGCAGAAAACTTACCATGCAGACATTCAAGGCGCCGCTTCGCGCGTGTTCTCCTGTCAGCCAGTCATACACCTTCTGAAAGGCCTCTCTCCCATAATAGTCGTCCGCGTTAATCACGACGAACGGGGCACGCGCGAGACCGCGGCAGGCCAGAACCGCCTGCCCCGTGCCCCAGGGCTTCGTCCGGCCCTGACGCTTCTCCTTGTAGTCCTCGGGAATATCGTCAAGCTCCTGAAACGCGTACTCCACATCCACGAATTTCGCTACGCGGTTTCCTATTATCTCAAGGAAATCCTTCTCGATATCCTTGCGTATAATAAAAATAACCTTGTTGAATCCCGCCCTGACCGCGTCATAAATCGAGTAATCCATAATAATTTCACCATTTGGCCCTACCGCCTCAAGCTGCTTGATTCCTCCGCCATAACGGCTTCCTATTCCAGCCGCCATAATAACAAGTGCCGCGTTCGCTTTGTTCTCCGCCATATTATTTTCTCCCTATTAATTATCTTTTAAATATTCGCCAAGAATCGAGCTGAATTCCTCGGCGGTATCGCCCCACATATGTCCCTCGTAATCGCGAAATCCATCCAGATTATTATCGAATCCCGTGTTCAAATACTCAAAATTCAAGTATTCCACACCATACGTGTCCATAATATTCCGGAAATACGCGTCCGCTTTCTGATAATCCTCTGATCTGGTATTAAGAGAGTCTTCCGGTACCGGCAGCGTCACCGTAATCAGCTCAATATTGTTCGCCTTGCAATATTGAATCATTTGTATAAGCGCCTGTACGCGGTCCGCCCGAATCTCTGACTCGTTAAACTCCAGATAATTCTGTTCCTTATCCCAGCCCTCTGTTATTCTGTTATAGTATAAAAAGCCATCGCTGTGATACGTTCCGGACGCGTCGACCGGTGGCGTGTAGTTCTTATAATCCGCGGACAGTTTATCCTCCAGGGAGCTTTTTAAACTGGCAAGCCCATTCCTGTGAAACATCCACGGAAAAAGTCCGATTCTGAAATCGTCTCCCAGATTTTTATCCATATAATATTCCAGTTTAACGCTTGAAAAGGGCATCGCGTTCATAATGAACGGATCCTGTATTCCCTGGTAATCCGGCACTACGTAATAGCTGGCGTCCAACTCATAGATCACTCTCTTCGCGCTTCCTGTTCTTCTGGCTTCCTTAATGAGATAAAGGTAATCCGTCGGAAAAGCCGCGCCCAGACATAGATTCACGCTTGTTCTTCCCGTTATGGAATCTACCTTGTCCGGGTCTATTCCGCAGGCCCCTCTGGAAGTTCCCACAAAAACATCCTGTGACTTCTCCGTCTCCATATAATGGATGCTGATCCGCGCGTAGGTATTCGGAATCAACAGATAACAGAGCAGCGCGTCAATTGCCAGGAACGCCGCGAGGAAAATTACCGCGGCGATCCATCCGCGTTTCTTAGAATTGCGCATAGATAAAACCGCCTCCTCCCGTCAGAATATACCCAAACACCGGCAAAGAGAAAAGCAGCGCCATATAAACGAGCCATCTAAGCGGGACAGGACGCTTCTCCAGACTTTCCCGAATAGATATTCCTTTTTCCTGAAGAACACTTATGAAGAAAAGCAGCGCGCATCCGGCAGCGAGAATCAGGAAATCTTTCCTCGCGAGCCCCAGATTCAACAGGCTCCCATCTGTTAATGTCTTAAGCGTAAAACCGGTCACCGTAGCTTTGATCATGTAAAGCGCCGCTCCCAGACTGACTGAGATATCGAAATACCAGCTGAAATTGACCAGCAGAAACGTGCGGATGATCCGCCATACATGCCAGCCGCCGCTGTTCTCGTTGATATGAAACACCTTGAAAAGCTTCTTGTTCACCGGCGCGAGTAGATTCGCCGCCGCAATCAAAACGCCATTATAAAGTCCATACACAATATATTTCCAGGCCGCGCCATGCCAGACACCTACCACCAGAAACACGATGATGTTGGCAAGCGCCACCGGAATAACCCTTCCTGTCTTCTTGCCGAAAAGTTTCTTCGTGTGTTTGCCATAACGATTCATCCATTTCGACAACGAAATCGGATAAAATATATAATCCTTCATCCACGTTCCCAGCGTTATATGCCATCTATGCCAGAAGTCCGTGATGGAAACCGAAAAATACGGGCGCTTGAAATTCTCATCCAACGTGATACCAAAAAGCTCCGCCACACCGATCACGACATCGATGCCTCCTGAGAAATCCCCGTAAAGCTGGATAGAATACATAAGAACCGCGACCAGCACGGCAGCGCCATGATAATCCGTATAGTTATTAAATACCTCGCTGACAATGACACCGGCCCTGTCCGCCAGAACCAGCTTCTTGAAATAACCCCACAGAATTCTCTGACAGGCCCGCTCCGTACGAATCAGGTCAAAGCTTTTCGTCTCGCGGTATTGGACACTGAGCCTGTCGTACCTTCCGATCGGGCCCTGTAAAAGCTGCGGAAAGAAGGATACAAAAAGCGCGAAGCGAAAGAAGTTCCGCTCCGCTTTATATTTCCCCCAGTACACATCGATCAGATATCCCATGGACTGGAACGTGTAAAAAGATATGCCTAAGGGAAGCGCCCAATTAAATGTCGCGATATCGCCATGAAACAAAGAATTGATATTCGTAATCGTAAAATTCGCGTATTTCAGAACCGCTAGCGTCCCGAAATTTAAAAGCAGTCCGGCGACCAGAATTCTCCGCTTATAAATCTTGCGGCGTTTCTTATCGTCGATTTCCGCGCCTGCCCTCTCAATCCAAAGCGCGGCCCCATAGGTAGACAGCGTCGTAAGCAAAAGAAAAAACAGCAGCTTAACACCGGACGCCGCGTAAAAAGCATAGCTGAACACCAATAACATTATCCATTGGAATCTCGCCGGAACGACGTAATATATAATTACCGCCGCGCACACGAACAGCAGGAATTCCATCGATATGAAGGACATGATCTATTCCTCCCGCAGGCGTTGGACCATTTCCCACAAAGCGCGCGCGCTGTTGAAATTCTCCGGCACGATATCGACCGGCGTAATTTCAATATCGAACGCGTCCTCTAATTCCCCGACGATTGAAATAATGTCAAAGGAATCCAGAATTTCGTTATCAATGAGTCCTTCCTCCGTCGTAAAATCCACGCCGCCTTTAATTTCCTGTAAAATTTCCAGTAACTGTTCCACGATATCACCTCGTTATACTTGTCTAAAGTTTAATTTCCTCTATTACGAAATCATCCGTATCCTTCCGGTCCAGGTCATTGATCGTATCCGTCCTCTTCGTGTCGCGGACAAGATAAATTCCCTTCTCGTCATTGTAAAAGAAAACCCTGGGCAAATCCCTGCTCAAAAACAGGTAAATTCCTTCCGTAATCGAGTACGCCCCGGCATTTTCAAATATCAATATATCATTAATCCGCGGATTCCGCAATGGAAGGTTCTTGACAAGCACGTCCGCGGACGTGCACAAAGAGCCGCAAACTGTCCATGCTTCGGGAAACTCGTCTTCCTTGGCGGCGGTTTCGGACAGGTGCAGAAATCTCGGAATTCGCATTCCCATATTCTGCGCGTAGTAATTCAAATGATTGATTCCACCATCCACGATCAGATAATTCTGATCATTCGTGATCTTCTTATCCGCGACTCTTGTTATATAGTACCCGCAGGTCGCGGCGATATAGCGTCCCATCTCCAGCGTGATATGCCCGCCGAATTTCGTGCTCCAGAGCATACGAAGGAACTCATTCATGACGGCTTCTTCGTTGATTTTCTGCTCCCTCTCGTAATAAGCCACGTAAAAACCAGGCCCATACTCCAGCTCTTTCGTTATAAAACCAAAGTCCGCCTGCAGCGAGACGATCAACTCTTCCAGAAAATGAAGTTCTTCTTTCATTTTCGTCAGTTTCTTCTTCTGCGTGCCCGAGTAATACTGTAGTCCCATAATCGATACATTCGGATATTCCTCGCGTTTCGCGATGATTTCGCGGATTGTCTCCTCGTCGCACCCGAACTGATTGCCACTTGACACTCTCAGAAGGATCTCAATCCGCGCCCCATGTTTGCGCGCCGTTTGCTGTAACAGTGTAAGCTGCGACTTTGACTCTACCGTAAAAGTGCCATAGCCGTCATATTTATTGATAATTCTATCGATATCTTCCTCTTCCTTATTTACGCCAGAAAGTACGATCCGGTCCATGGGAATTCCCGCCCGTTCACAGATTCGAAACTCACCGGGTGAGCAGACCTCGTAGAATTCCGCCAGACCCGATACCTCCCCCACAAGCAGCGGGTTCGCTTTCATCGCGTAACAAATAGACGCCGTCCCGTTAAAAACACGGCGAAGCATTTCAAGCCTTTCCTTCACCGTTTCCAAGTCGAATATATAAGATGGTGTCTCAATTCCATCCGCCATCTCTTCCAGTATTTCTTTTCTCAAGACTCTAACCTCCGAGATTAATTAAAAAATTCTTGTTTTAATAATTCCCTGTCAATCTTACCATTCTTCGTAAGCGGGAAATTGTCAATATTTCGAAAAACATTCGGTATCATAAAGCCGGGCAAAGTCTTGCTGATCGACTCGATCAGTTCCTTCGTGTCCGCCGTTCCCTCGTAGAACGCGTATATCTTATGTTTCTCTTCATTGTACATCACGCAGCAGCGATTCAGGCCATCCGCCTTATCAAGCGCCATCTCAATCTCACCCAGCTCAATCCTGTGACCCATATGCTTAATCTGAAAATCCTTGCGCGTCGTGAAGCAAAGGTCTCCGTCCTCATTGTAATACGCGAGATCACCTGTACGATAAATCGTCTCCTTGTACATATTATTCAGCGGGTTCTGAACAAATGCCGCCGCTGTCTGCGCCGGATTATTGTAATAACCAAGCGACAAACACGCCCCGCTTACGCAGATTTCGCCTTGTCTTCCCGTGTCAATCGGCCGGATCAGATTTTCTTCCTCATCGAGCAGGAATACTCTTTCACCGGGAAAAGGCTGTCCGATCGGAATTATGTCACCGGGCTCAAAACGCTTCTCAATCTTATAATACGTACAATTGCAGGTAATTTCCGTCGGGCCGTATACATTGAAATACGTAGCTCTGGGAAGATTGCCTCGCCAAATATTCAAATGCTTGATCGGCATGACTTCTCCGCTGAAAACAACCTTCCTGATCTTCTCCGGTATTCGGTATTTAAAGCCGCGAAAAGTCGTTATAACACACAAAGCGGACACGGCCCAGATCAGGGTAGTCACTTCACGGTCACACAAAAAATCCATCAAATCCGTGGGGATAGAAAATAGTTTCCTGGGAATGATCTCCATCGTGGCTCCCATGGAAATCGTCGAGTAGATATCCTTCACCGAAACATCAAAATCGAATGGCGCCTGATTACCGATCACGTCAAACCTTGAAATTCCGCAGATCTTCGTAAAGGAATCGATAAACTCGATCACGGACGCGTGTCCGACAATAACTCCCTTGGGCACGCCTGTTGATCCGGAAGTGAAATTAATATACAAAGGGTCTTTAGATGAGGCTTGTTTACGGATCGCGGCAAGCGCCTCGTGATCCGGTATTCCTCTTGTCAGCCTGTCAAAATTAACGACCAGACAATAATAACCCAAACTTCTCGCGAAAGCCTCATGCTCCGTGTCCGTCACCAAAACTTCCGGACGCATTGTTTCCAGAATTGTGTTCAAGCGCTCGACCGGATGCTTGGGATCGAGCAGGGAATAGCAACATCCTCCGTAAACGACGCCAAAAAATACCTCAATTGTTCTTACGCTTTTCTCCATCAGAACCGCTACCGGCTTACGCGCCGAGCTCATTCGCGCGATGGCCGTTCCGATTCGTTTCGCCACTCTCGAAACTTCGCCATAAGTCGCCTGGGTGTTCTCGTCCTCAAAAGCGATCTTCTCTGGAAAGAGTTCTGTTGAGCGCTCTAGATATTCCAAAACGTTTGTCATATCATTCGTTCCTCTCTCAATCCGTGTAATATTCCGGCTATCCGGGAATTGTCGATTTATTATAACACTTGTTTCACTCGTTAGTAAAGCCGGGAAAACCACAAGTGATTTCCCCGGCTTTAAAAGCTATTCGGATTTATTCTTGCCGTCTCCCGGCGTTTTATTTCTTCGACCTACATACCAGTACATGGCGGTTGTCGCCGCCAGCCAGAACCAAGTCGTCGGATTGCTGAACCAGGTTGTGAAAAACGCCAACAGCAAATACGCGGCGAGCTGAGCGTAGTACAAAACCGCGATAGGATTCTGATTCTTGCCGACCGCGTTATGTACCCACTTACAGCATGTTCCCAGAAACCAGGAAAACACGGCGACGCCCGGAATCCCGAAATCATAGTACGCGTCATAAATAATCGTCAGTGTCGTCAGTTCTTCCTTCGTCGTGTAGATCGTTGACACAATCAGATCCGGAAACTTAAACTTCAATCCTGTAAGAGTAAAAAACGGGAACAGTTCCCGGGTTCCCCATGTAAAAGCGGGGAGCTGGCGAACCAGCGCGTTGAAATTCTCAAAATTATTCGCGATATAAATATAAGGCTGTGTCAGAAATATCGGCATATTCGGATCCTTCATCGCGAACACGCCGTTTAGGTACGAGACGCTGTGATGCCGTAAAAATGTCAAAGCGACACACAAAGGAATCAAGCACAATACAATAATGACCACATAACGAAGCCTGACCTTGCGCGACATCGCCAAATAACTGAGCAGCAGCAAAAACAGCGTGAAGATCAGCTGGAACCGCGAAACGCAAAGAATCGGCAGCAGAACCGCGATTACGTCACAAACCCAAATCGTTTTCCTCGGACGCTGCCCCGCGTCGCGGCACGCTTTAAGATATAGAAGCGAAATCGCAGGGACAAAAATAAAACACACCGTAAAATAATGGACACCTGACACATGAAAATAGGAATACGCGTGTGGTTTATCCGAAAGAATCGGTATATACTTCAGCAAACACGCTTCCAGCGCGAAACAGCACGTGGAAACGATCGTGAGCCCGACCGCGCAATTGTAAAGCCGCCGCCTTGTCGCCTCGTTCTCATTGATCGCGATTTTATCGGGAAATGGTTTCTTCTTCCCGAAAAGCTTCCCCTCAAACCCAAACCAGAAACAGATATAGGCAAGAAAGAAACATATCCATGTCACAGGGCTCCAATCCGTCTGCAGCCGGCTCAGCTTCAGACATGCCAGCCCCATGCCGCCAATCCACGCGATCGTGAATAAGCCGCGAAAATCAACGAGCGTACGCGTTTCACTGTAAATCGCCAAATATAAGTAAATCGCCAGACAAATCATGACCGCGCCGGAAATATAGTAATGCTCCGCGCCTGCCATAAGCCAGCTCAAAAAACCGGCAATCGCGTATATTATGGCTTGTGATTTCAAGCCGCGCAGTTTCTCATTCATAAATCATTCACCAAGGCCGCTCTCGATAATGCTTACCAGGGTTTGAAGAGCCTCGTCCTCATCTTCGCCCTCGCAAATCAACTCAATCGAGTCACCGCTTTTGACACAAGCGCCCAAAACGCTGAGAACGCTTTTCGCGTTTGCCGTCGTGTTTTCAAATTGAAAAGTTACTTTGCTCTTAAATTTAATCGCTTCTTTGCACAACACCCCCGCGGGACGCAGATGAAGCCCTGTCGGGTTTTTGACTGTTACTACCTGTTTAACCATTCTGTAATCCTTTCCCACTGACATACTTAAGTCTGGTTTTTGGTCAGCACGACTGTGACCTTCGCGTCGCTTACCAGTGTACATCCGCTGGGCGGCGTTATATTTACCGTAACAACATGTGTTCCCTCTCCTACGATTCCCGTCATATCAATCGACGCGGTGAGGCTTCCTGAGCTCAATTTCGCCAGATCCTCTGTGCTTCCCTGAAACTTAAGGCTCAAATCACCCGTATCCTGATAGGTCAGTTTATAACCATCCGGCGCGTTCTGCACCTGAATCGACCCGACCGGATAGTTGACAGTTTTCGTTCCGTAGGACTCAATCACTGCTGTCACAAGCACTTTATTTGTTTTCGCGTCCGCGAGCGAAATTCCCTCCGGTAGATAATTGCTGATATCCACCACCGTCTCTACTGTCGCTGACGCTCCCGCGATACTGACTGCCTCGCCGGGTATTTTAATCTCGTCAATCTTATCAAGACGTTCCTGCTTACCCATAATCGTAACGTATTCCGGTTCACTGGACACGGATACATACTCATACCCATTCGCCGGATCACCGCTCACGGAAACAGAAACCGGCACTTCCTTCGTCTGCAGAACATTGACTGTTACCGTTATCCCCTCCGTGCCCACATTCTCAGTAAGCAGAGTATCATCGATCAAATTATTCCGCGAGTCATAGAAATTCAAGGTTCCGTCAAAGGATGACGTGGACGAAATTCCTGAAACACTGACATTTACCACGGCCGAGGCGATACTGTCGATAATTGATTTCGGCCCGCTCACAGTCACATTATCCGGAGAAACGTTTGTGGACTCCACAAAATAGCCGTCTCTGGGCGTACCTGTTGTTGTTACCGTAATCGGCAGCTTGACGCTCTCATTCTCTTCTATTGAAATCTGCATATTAAGCGGACTAGACGCGACAGACTCATATTTACCTTCATAGGCCGGTATCGTAATCGTGATGGGCACCAGTGAGTTCAGCTGAATGTTCTTCATATCCGCTACCGCTGAAATATCATCCTTGCCGATGTTCTTAAGGATTGAGCGTTTCGCTGTTACTGTCACGGTCACGGTATTCGTGTCATTTAACACCTGGTATATTTTACCATCATTCGTGATCATATTCTCGTTCTGCGCTTTAACCGGAACATTCGTGTATTGCTTCGTGTTCACCGGATCATCAATATTGACGATCGCGAACCAGAGAAGGCAGGCAAAAACCAGCGATATTATTTTCAGGCCAATATTATTGCTCAGCCGTTTCCGCATGCTTATTTCTCCCCTTCTTCCAAAGTCTGAAACCCTTCCTCTCCTCCGGTTTGTTCTGTATGAAAACAAGCTGCTCCTTCAGTTTCTCAGGAGTTACTCCGTGAACCAGCTTGCTCTCGAACGCGTAGGAGACACTTCCGGTTTCCTCTGATACAATAATTGTCAGCGCGTCACTTACTTCGCTCATTCCCAATCCGGCCCGATGCCGTGTGCCGAGATCCTTACTGAGCTGACGGTTATCCGACAGCGGCAGATAACACGTAGCGGCCACGATTCGATTTCCGCGAATAATAATCGCGCCGTCGTGAAGCGGCGTGTTATGCTCAAATATATTAAGAAGAAGTTGACTGGATACAAGTGAGTCCAGCATAATTCCAGTTCTCTCAAATTCTCTTAATTTAATATTCTGCTCAACAACAATCAGCGCGCCTGTCCGGTTCTTCCCCATCTCGAAGCACGCTCTCACGATTTCCGTAATTACGTTATCTGTAAATCTTCCTTCGCTTACGCCGGCTCCCGCGGTGCCGAAAACAGACGAAATCAGATTCTTCTCTCCCAGCTTCTCCAGCGCGCGCCGCAACTCAGGCTGAAACACAACAACAGCCATAATCGCTAAAATACTGACCGATTTCTGTACCAGCCAGAGAATCGTCGTCATATGAAAAATCCAAGCCACGAGCACAAATGCCGAAATAATGATGATACCGCGTAAAAGCATCCACGCTTTCGTATTCTTGATCCACGCCAGAATCTCATATACCAGAAACGCGATAATGAATATTTCCACAAAGTCAGTTGGTTTAAAATCAGGCAGCGAAAGCCAGTATAAATATCGTTCCACAAGCGCGGCAATATTACTCAAACTTCGCCACCCCCTTAATCTCGTCTCCGGCCATTCCGCGTCTACTATTTATTATTATAATACTTCGTGTTAAGACTGTCTTCAATCTCTTTCTCAAGTTCCTCGTCATTCTTCTCTGTCATATATTCCCGGTTCTCCTCCATCTGGCTTCCGTACCGATGGCTGATTCTCTTAACCTTCTTCTCCGGAGCGGCGATGGAAATCTTAGGAACCGCCTTCACATAATAGTAATACTCATCGTCCTCATACTGCACATACTTCGTTCGTGAATAGTCGACAGTGAACAAAAAGAGCTGCAACGCCAGCGCGATCAGAAGCGAAAGGATGCTTCCGAATATCAGCATCGCGTAATCCACTTTAACATTCAGAACGATATTCCCAATGACAAAAATCACAAAGTTCAGAAGAATCCCGACAACAATGGCGATACTCCATGAATGATCGATCGATTGCCGTCGTATCGCGTACACAACTGCCACGACAATCGCGAAAGCCATAACCGTGACCCACATCTGCTTATTCTGGAGCACATTCTGAGCGAAATAAGTGACCTTTGAAACCGCGTCCGTGTCCGTTGACGCGGAAACGCCGGCGGCGTACACTGTCGCGTAATGAATAATATAGTATATAATCACGCCGCATCCCACTGACACCATCGAAATCGGTGTCGCCGCGAGGCCAAGCGCGACAGGAATCACATATGGAATCTTAAGCGCGCAGGCAATCGGCGTCAGAATCAGCACAAAAGCCTGTTTCGGCACAAAGCGGAAATACAATATAAACATGATCAGCATGATCGCGCCGGTAACAGCCATAATTTCGATTGAAAGCTTATAGAGATTAGCCAGAATCAACGCAGCCGAGATTAGAACCGTGGCGTTAACAGGGAGAAACATGCAGATCAGAGCGAGCCCGACCAGTATAAGCGGATTTGACAACGATGTCATAAAGCCTATGCTGTGATTGATCGCCCAGAAAGCGATCAGAGCGAAAAGAAAACGAAAAGCCCGGTCTATAAACATGGAATTATTTCCGTAAAATTTCTTCAATTGTTCACGAAAAACCAACAAATTCTTCATTATTGCTCTCCTCCCAGGCCAGCGTCATCCGTAGTCTTCGCCGACATCGCCTTCTCTCTGGCGTATAATCTGCCAAGTCCGCGAAGCTTCCCATAGTATTCCTTCACGTCGCGTTTCGCGATCCGGTGCTTCCTGGAAAAATGCGCGCGCGCCATCTTCAAATACACGATCAGGAGAGCCGCGAAGCCCACTAAGGATATAATAATAAACTTAATAACATTCGCTATAGTAAGAGCGGCAAGAACCTGTGTCAGAAACACAACTCCCAAAAGAAGCAGAATCAGTATGTAACCCAGCAGCACCCACAGCGTTGTCGTAATCATATTGAGTCCTACATAATCCCTGCGATAATACCCGCTGATCTTCAGCTTCTTCTTCCCGCTGCCCTGCTCGAACATGGCAAGCTCCGTCATGATCTTAATCCGATCCTCGTTTAACATAAAAAAACCTCTCATTGTGATTGTTTAGACAGCTTCAAGTATATCATAGCTGCTTTTGAGAATCAAGCGTTGCCTCCTGTCGATACCGTTATTACAAAGACCCTCTCGGCACCCGCTTTTTTGAGTGCCCTCGCGCAGTAACTTGCCGTATTGCCGGTCGTGTAAATGTCATCCGCCAGGAGTATGTTCGGCGGGACAAAAGCGCCTGGGGCCGTCATGAAAGCCTCCGCGACAGACCGGCGTCTGCGCGCGGGTTCAAGATCCTTAAGCGCGGTCGTCGACTTTCTACGCAGTAAAATATCCGTCCGGAGAGGTATGTCCATGCCTTTCGCGATTTTCCCGGCGAATATCTCCGCCTGATTATACCCCCGGGCGCGATACTTGTCCGCGTGAAGAGGAACCGGAACGACCGCGTCGATCCCGCGGATCCGGATCCAGTCTCCATAAAGCCGAATGGCTTCTTCCGCGTAAAAATCCGCGTACTCCCGCCTGTTCGCGTATTTAAACTCGTATAAGGATTGTCTTATATACTTATCATGAAGCCAAATACCTCGACCCGCGTCAAAATCGGAAGTTCTCCTTCGGCAGTCATGACAATACTCCTGCCGAGGATCCATAAGGCTTTTACCGCACTTCGCGCATCTGGGTTCCCGAAGATACCGAAGCTTCTTCCTGCATGACTCATGCGCCAGCCCCTCCCCGATACGCAGTCTCTCCCCACATACGGGACAGCGCCGCGGATAAAACAGCGACACCGCGAGTTCCGTGATATCCCGCGGATTGATCATGCTTCCTCCTCAATCTCTCTTATATAAAAGGCGAGACCTGTATAACGTTTCTGCTCACGCGTGTTACGAATCATGTCCCGAAGCGCTTCCTCGTCTCCGAGAATCGTCACGCACTTGCGCGCTCTCGTGACCGCCGTGTACAGAAGATTCCTGTTAAAGAGCAGCGCGGGGCCTCCCATGAGAGGCAGAATCACGGCCGGATACTCGCTGCCCTGCGCTTTGTGAACCGTGATCGCGTAAGCCAGCTCCAGCTCGTCAAGCGACGCGAACGCGTACTCGACCTCCCGAAGCGAGTCAAACAAAACCGTCATTGTTCCCGCGAAGTCATTGATTTCCGTAATAACGCCCGTGTCTCCGTTGAACACGCCTTCGCCTTTCTCGACAACAATTCCGTTTCTTCCGCGGATTCGCCACTCCAGCTGATAATCGTTTCGAATCTGCATGACCTTATCACCGTCGCGGAACACAAGCTCTCCAAATTCTTTCTCTTCTTTGTTAGGGCCGGGCGGATTCAGATAACGCTGAAGGATTCTGTTGAGCCGCTCCACGCCCAGAAGTCCCTTCCTGGTCGGTGTCAGCACCTGAATTTCAGAAGCGGGAGCGCCGACATAGGGCGGCAGCTTATCCCGTATCAGCGTAATAATATTGCTGATAATTTTATTCGTGTCATCGCGTTTCAGAAAAAAGAAATCCCGACTGTTATTGCTGAGATCAATCTCCTCGCCCTGATTGATTCTATGCGCGTTAACAATGATATCGCTCGTGGCCGCCTGCCGGAAAATCTTCGTCAGCTTGACAACATTAAACGCGCCTGAAGCGATCATATCCTTCAGAACACGGCCCGCCCCTACAGAGGGCAGCTGATTCGTGTCGCCCACAAGCACGAGCCGCGTTCCAATTGTTATTGCCTTAAGAAGCGAGCACATCAGTCTCGTGTCGACCATGGACATCTCGTCAATAATGACGATATCACATTCCAGCGGATTCTCCGCGTTACGCTCAAAAACCGTTCCCCTGGAGGAATCGTCGATTCCGGCGCTCACCTCGAGAAGACGATGAATCGTGCTCGCTTCCCGCCCGGTCGCTTCCGTCATCCGTCTGGCCGCTCTTCCGGTCGGCGCGGCGAGACGAATCTCCTTGCCTTCCTCCTCGAAGAAACGGATAATCGTGTTGATTGTAGTTGTTTTGCCGGTTCCCGGGCCTCCAGTGACGATCAGAATTCCATTACGGGCGGTCTCCATAACAGCTTTCTTCTGAACCTCGTCAAGAACAATATCCTCCTCGGACTCAATTTTGTCGATTTTCTTACGTATGTCTTCTTCATCCACCTCATATTGAGCATTCAATTCACGCAGCATGACCGCGGAATTCCACTCCATATAATAGTCTCCCGCGTCGTACACGGCTTTTATAGTCTTCGCCGCGTTTCCCGCGAAATCCGTTTCTTTCTCCGCTTCCGGCTTAAGCTCTCGAATTATGACCTTGCGGTCTATCGCCAGATCCATCACGAATTTCGCGATATCCGCTCCCGCGAGACCGAGTGTCTTCTCCGCGCGTGATAATAAAAGCTCCTCGGGAAGGAATACATGCCCCTCTCCCTGAGCCTGCCTCAGCGTGTACAAAAGCCCGCTTCGAATTCGGAACTCCGCGTCCGCGTGAATGCCGACACGCGAGGCGATCTCGTCCGCCACCCGGAAGCCGACACCCTCGATCTCGTCCGCCATACGATAAGGATTCTCCTGAATCACGCTGTACATATCCATTCCATAGCGTTCGTAAATCTTCGCCGCGAGACGGTTGGAAATGCCGTATTTCTGAAGAAAGAGCATCGCCTTGCGCATGTCCTTCTTATCATCGATCTGTTCGGAGATGTCCCTTGCCTTATTCAGGCTGATTCCCCGCACCTCAGCCAGTCTCTCCGGCTCTTCCTCAATCACGCGGAACGTGTCATCCCCGAACTTCTTAATAATCGCCGCCGCGAGTTTCTGTCCGATTCCCTTGATCGCTCCCGAGCCAAGATAACGCTCGATCGCCGCCGCGTCCTCCGGCTCCTTCAGCCTGCTCACGCTGACGCGCATCTGCGGCCCATAGGTCGGATGATCCACAAAATCCCCTTCTATTTCAAGGAACTCCCCCTCCCCGATCAAAGCGAATTTCCCGACGCAGGTCGTGGTGTCATATTCATCGCTGGCCAGTTGAAAAACAGTATAGCCGCTTTCCTCATTTCGGAAAACGATATGTTCCACATATCCGGAAATGGTATCCACGCTCCCGCGCCTCCTTCCCTTAAAACTAAAACTGCCCTCCTCACGGAAAGGCAGTTTACGCGCTCATATCAGATTTCTTTGTGAGAGCCCAGAAACTCTATATACTGACCGGTTCCGATCGCCACGGCTGTCATGGGATCATCCGCCGTAATCGTGCTGATTCCGGTTTTCTCCTCGATCAATTCCTCAAGCCCGCTCAAAAGGCTTCCGCCTCCTGTTAGGACGATTCCTCTCTCCAGAATGTCGGAGGAAAGTTCCGGCGGCGTGCGCTCCAGCACGCTTATGACCGCTTCCACGATCTGCGAAGTCGGCTCGCGGAGCGCCTCCAGAATCTCATCCGAAGTCACGGTCACCGTCTTCGGAAGCCCAGTCACCAGATTACGGCCGCGGATCTCCTGTGTCTCAATATCCTTCGTCACATAGCAAGTTCCGATCTTAATCTTAATATCCTCCGCGGTACGCTCACCGATCAGAAGATTATGCTTCTTACGCATGAATCGCACGATTGCCTCATCGAAATCATCACCGGCGATCTTAATCGATGTGTTAACAACTGTCCCGCCGAGTGAGATAACCGCGATGTCACACGTTCCGCCGCCGATATCCACGATCATATTGCCACACGGGCGCGAAATATCAATTCCGGCCCCGATCGCCGCCGCGACCGGCTCCTCAATCAGCTTCACGTCCCGGGCGCCCGCCGCGTAAGCGGCCTCCTCGACTGCCTTCTTCTCCACTTCCGTAACACCGCTGGGAACGCATACGCTTACCCTCGGTTTCTTGAAAAGACGCTTGCCGAGCGATTTCTGGATGAAGTATTTCATCATCTTCTCCGTAACGGTGTAATCTGAAATAACTCCCTTGCGAAGCGGCCTGACGGCCACAATATTTCCGGGCGTGCGGCCCAGCATAAGGCGGGCTTCCTCGCCGATTGCCTTGATCTCGTTCGTGTCTCTGTCAAAAGCGACGACAGAAGGTTCCTTGAGCACGACACCCTTCCCCTTCACGTAAACAAGCACGCTCGCGGTTCCTAAATCAATTCCGATATCTGTAGACATAAATTCGTCTCCCTTCTTAACTCATCTATCCGTCGAATCGTTCGCCGGGGCGCCTCAGGGACGGCCCGGTATGAAATGTCACATATTATATCAGTGTTTAACGTACATTTCCATTATATACGAAACAACTATAATTGAAAAGGGGATTTTCCTAAAAAGTACAAATTCATTGACAAAGCAGATCTTTGATATACTGACCCGTGTAGGATTTCGGGTTCTTCGCCACGCTTTCGGGAGTTCCTCTCGCCACAATGGTACCACCCTTATCGCCGCCTTCCGGCCCTAAATCGATAATGTAATCCGCGGTTTTGATCACATCCAGATTGTGCTCAATCACAACGACCGTGTTTCCATCCTCGACAAGCCGATTCAGTATCTCGATCAGCTTGCTCACGTCCGCGAAGTGAAGTCCCGTAGTCGGCTCATCCAATATATAAACCGTCTTGCCTGTGCTTCTGCGGCTCAGCTCCGCCGCCAGCTTGATCCGCTGCGCTTCTCCTCCCGAAAGCTCCGTGGAAGGCTGCCCCAGCCGGATATAGGAAAGTCCCACATCGTTCAGCGTTTCGATTTTACGGCGTATTGACGGCACATTCTTGAAAAACTCCAGCGCTTCCTCGACTGTCATATTAAGAACATCGTAAATATTCTTGCCCTTGTATTTGACTTCCAGTGTTTCGCGATTATACCGACGGCCCTTACATACCTCACAAGGCACATAGACATCCGGCAGGAAGTGCATCTCGATCTTCAGGATACCATCACCGCCGCAGGCCTCACAACGCCCGCCTTTCACGTTAAAACTGAAACGCCCCTTCTTATAGCCGCGCGCTTTGGCGTCCGCTGTGGAGGCGAAAAGATCGCGTATCAAATCAAAAACGCCGGTATAGGTCGCCGGATTCGACCGCGGTGTCCTGCCGATCGGCGACTGGTCAATATCAATGACTTTATCGACCTGCTCCAGGCCCTCGATGCCTTTGAATTTACCGGGAATCGTCCTGGCGTGATTCAGTTTCCGGGCCAGTGTTTTGTATAGAATCTCGTTAATCAGGGAACTTTTGCCGGAACCGGAAACACCGGTTACGCAGGTAAAAACGCCAAGCGGAATCCGGACGTCGATGTTCTTAAGATTATTCTCCTTCGCGCCCAGAATCTTAAGCCACCCCTTCGGTTTCTTCCTCTCCGCCGGCACCGGTATACAAAGACGCCCGCTTAGATACGCGCCGGTAATCGACTCCGGATTCTTCATGATATCCTCCGCCGTTCCCTCCGCGATTACGTGTCCCCCGCGCTCGCCGGCGCCGGGCCCGATGTCAATGATATAATCCGCCGCCCGCATCGTTTCCTCGTCATGCTCGACCACGATCACGGAATTGCCCAGATCACGCAGGTTCTTCAGCGTCCCCAGAAGCTTGCCATTGTCGCGCTGATGCAGCCCGATGCTCGGCTCGTCCAGAATATAAGCGACACCCACTAGACCTGAACCGATTTGCGTCGCCAGACGGATTCTCTGCGCCTCCCCGCCGGAAAGCGAGCCGGTCGCACGGGCGAGTGTCAGATAATTCAGCCCCACGTCTACCAGAAAACCGACACGCGCGTTGATTTCTTTCAGCACCTGATGTCCGATTCTTTCCTGGTATTTCGTCAGTGTCATGTGTCTTAAGAAACGCTGCAGTTTCTCAATGGGCATGTTCGTAACTTCCCAGATGTTCTTATCGGCAATTGTGACCGCCAGCGCTTCCGGCTTCAGACGCTGTCCATGACAGGCGGAGCAGGGCGTGATCCGCATAAAAGTCTCATATTCCTGCTTTGTGATATCCGAGGAGGTCTCCCGATAGCGGCGCTCCACGTTCCGGATGATTCCCTCAAAAGCGATGTGATAATTTCCCTCGCCGCGCTGCCCGATATAACGCACGCTCACCTCACGCCCGTTCGTGCCGTTGATCAGGATCTCCCGGATCTCCGGCTTCAGCTTCTCGTATGGCGTGTCCAGGCTGAAATTATATTCTTTCGCGAGAGCTTCCAGAATCGCTCTCGTAAAACTTCCCTTGTCTGTGCTGGACTGCCAGCCCATGACGGTAATCGCGCCTTCATTAATACTGAGACTCTTATCCGGAATGATCAAATCCTCATCAAATTCCATCTTGTAGCCTAAACCATAGCATTCCGGGCACGCGCCGAACGGGTTATTGAACGAAAAACTTCTGGGCTCGATTTCCGCGATACTGATTCCGCAGTCCGGACACGCGAAATGCTGGCTGAAGCTCAGCGGTTTCCCGCCTATGACATCGACATCCATCAAACCGTCAGAAAGCTTCAGCGCGCTTTCCACGGAATCTGTCAGACGTTTGGTAATTCCCTCCTTCACCACAAGACGGTCAATAATAATGTCAATATTATGCTTAATATTCTTCTCCAGATCAATGTCCTCGGAGAGATCATAAAGATTGCCATCGATTCTTACGCGGACATAGCCGCTTCCTCTCGCGTGTTCCAGAAGCTTCGCGTGCGTCCCCTTGCGCCCGCGGACAACCGGCGCCAGGATCTGAATCTTTGAGTTTTCCGAAAGCTCCATAATCTGATCAACCATCTGGTCGACCGTCTGTCTCTCTATTTTACGTCCGCATTTCGGACAATGCGGTATGCCTACTCTGGCGTAAAGCAGACGGAAATAATCATATATTTCCGTAACGGTTCCTACGGTTGAGCGGGGGTTCCGGTTCGTGCTCTTCTGGTCAATCGATATCGCGGGCGGAAGTCCCTCGATGCTCTCCACATCCGGTTTCTCCATCTGTCCTAAGAACTGTCTGGCGTAAGAAGAAAGTGACTCCATATACCGGCGCTGTCCCTCGGCGTAAATTGTGTCAAAAGCGAGCGAGGATTTGCCCGATCCGGAAAGACCGGTCAGCACGACCAGCTCATTCCTCGGGATATTTAAACTGACATTCTTCAGGTTATGCTCATTCGCTCCCCGAATCCGTATGTATTCTTTGTCTTCCATTGATTATTTGCCTCCTGTCAGAACCAGGATCTGTTTTCGTAAATCCAGAAGCTGGTCACGCAGCTCCGCCGCGGACTCGAAATCCAGCTCCGAAGCCGCCTTGCGCATACGTTTCTCTATCTTCGACGCCAGCTTCTCCAACTCATCCAGCGTCATGGACTCCGGGTCCTTCTCCATCTTAAGTGATGTCTTCGCGACCTCTCTGGATATACTGATCAGGTCGCGGACCGCTTTCTGAATCGTCTTCGGCGTAATCCCGTGTTCTCTGTTATACGCTTCCTGAATTTCCCGGCGCCGCTTCGTCTCGTCAAGCGCTTCCCGCATGGAATCCGTGATTTTGTCCGCGTACATAATAACGTGGCCTTCCGAGTTCCGGGCCGCTCTTCCGATTGTCTGAATCAGAGACGTGGCGGAACGCAGAAAGCCTTCCTTATCCGCGTCCAGAATCGCGACCAGACTGATCTCCGGGATATCCAGGCCCTCTCTCAAAAGATTTATACCCACCAAAACATCGAACACGTCCAGGCGCATGTCACGGATGATCTCCCCGCGTTCCAGCGTATCGATATCGGAGTGCAGATACTTCACCCGGATTCCGGCTTCCCGCAGATAATCCGTCAGATCCTCCGCCATGCGTTTCGTAAGCGTCGTGATCAGGACTTTATGTTTCTTCGAAGTTTCCTTACGGATCTCGCCGATCAGGTCATCAATCTGTCCCTCGACAGGCCGCACGTCCACATCCGGATCCAGAAGACCGGTCGGCCGGATCACCTGTTCCGCGCGCAGAAGCTCATGATCCGCCTCGTACTGCCCCGGCGTAGCCGACACAAAAAGGATCTGGTCGATTTTGGACTCGAATTCCTCGAAGCTTAAAGGCCGGTTGTCCTTTGCCGAGGGAAGACGGAAACCGTAATCCACCAGTGTGGATTTCCGGGACTGGTCGCCATGATACATCCCGCCAATCTGTGGAATCGTCTTATGCGACTCGTCAATGATCATCAGAAAATCATCCGGAAAATAGTCGATCAGCGTATGCGGCGGCTGACCGGGAGCGAGTCCCGTCAGATGCCGTGAGTAATTCTCAATTCCCGAACAGAATCCTGTCTCGCGCATCATCTCAATGTCGAAATTCGTGCGCTCCTCGATTCTCTGGGCCTCCAGAAGTTTATCTTCCCCGCGGAAATAGCGTACTCTCTCCTTGAGCTCCTCACTGATTGCCCCGATTGCCTTCTCCAAGGCATCGGGCGGCACAACATAGTGCGAGGCCGGAAAAATCGCTGCATGCTCCACCTCGGCCTTGACGCGCATTGTAGTCACGTCGAGTTCCGAGATCCGGTCGATCTCATCACCGAAGAACTCGATTCTGTAAGCCAGTTTATCCGTGTAGGCGGGGAACACGTCGAGAACGTCACCTCGAACGTGAAAAGTTCCGCGGTGAAAATCCATATCATTGCGCTCGTATTGAATATCGATCAGCTTACGGATGATATCGTCCCGGTCCCGAACCATGCCGGGCCGCAGCGAAATCACCATGTTCTTGTAATCGATCGGGCTGCCCAGCCCGTAAATACAGGAAACGCTTGAAATAATAATAACATCGTTCCTCTCCGAGAGCATCGCGGTCGCCGAGTGACGCAGTTTATCGATCTCGTCGTTGATCGCGGAATCCTTGGCTATATAGGTATCGGAAGAAGGCACATACGCCTCCGGCTGATAATAATCATAATAAGAAACAAAAAACTCGACCGCGTTCTCGGGAAAAAACTCCTTGAACTCACCGTAAAGCTGCGCGGCCAGGGTTTTATTATGAGCGATAATAAGCGTAGGCTTCTGAAGTTTCTCTATCACATTCGCCATCGTGAACGTCTTCCCGGACCCGGTGACGCCAAGAAGCGTCTCGCACTGATTTCCCTCGCGGAAACCCGCCACGAGCTCTTCGATCGCCCTCGGCTGATCGCCGGTAGGCCGATACTCCGAACGCAGTTTGAATTCCATTCCTATGTTCCTTTCCGGCGGCCGCGCCCGCGGCCCCTGTCAATGTAATTGCTATTCTATCACAATGATTTTAAATTGTATAGAGCCGTCGGGAACATTTGTTCTATTCTATCGCGCGTAGTTTCGCGATCAGCGGAAAGCGCTTGTCGCAGAGATTAACGAGCCTTCCGATCAGCAGCGCGGACACGACCGTGCCCAGCCCTATGCCGTTCAGTCTCCCGAAAAACGCGAGCGAAAGAATCGTCGCCAGAACAATCAGCGTCACGTCAAAAAGTACCTTAGTCGTGCCAAACCTTTTGCCTGTTACCTTCGTGAGCGCCTTGACAACTCCCTCTCCCGGCACCACCAGAACGTTCGGCGCCACCTCGATACTGATGCCGATCGCCAGAATCGCGCAGCCCGCCAGAAGGCAAAGCAGCTTCGTTAAAAGCCCCGACGGATTTAAAAATGACAGAAGTCCCATGCTGAAATCAATGAACCAGCTGAAAATAACGTTGACCGCGATCTGCAGATACTGAACCGGCTTAAAATCTTTTTTCAGCAGGATGACCTGTATCAGAATAAAAAGCATGTTAAAGACAAACGTCCACGCGCCAAACGAAAATCCGGTGTATTTCAACGACAGCACGTAAGGAACGCTTGAAATCTGCGAAGTGCCCAGCGCCGCTTTCGTAATGAAAGCGACTCCGAAAGAATTAATCAGAATCCCGGCCAGAAACCACAAGTACCTTTTTACCATGTTAGACATATACAATCTCCTTTAGATATTATTTTATTTCCTGTCCCATTTCAAAAAACTCTATATACTTCTGCCCAAGCGGTGACAAGTAACGGTTTTTTTCCCATATGACCGCCAGTCGCGTTGTCAGCTTCTCGCTCTCAATGTCCCGGACGATCAAGCCTTCCGTATTCATCACGCCCAGAATCGATTTCGGCATAAGACCGACGCCGAAACCTTTCATCGCCCAGGCGCAGGTCGTGCGGGCGTCGTCATTCAGACAGCAGATAAACGGCTCCAGTCCGTTATCTTTAAAAGTTTCGTATATCAAATGCTCGAAGCGTCTGTATATAATAAGAGGTTCTTTGGCAAGCTCCGCGAGCGTCACGCTCCCGCCGCTGTCCGGTGCCTCTCTCTCCTTGCGCCTGACAGCCACCATCGGCTCATAACCGGAGTACCGGCAGTGAAAACGATCCTCGGCGAAAGGCTCGCGCACAATACCCAGATCGATGATTCCCTTTTCCAGCATATCGATGATCGCGAAGGTATTGCCCTCCCGGAGCTCGAACCGTACTCTCGGATAATGCTTCGCGAACTCCAGCATCTCTTTGCTGGGCAGCACGCCGCTCGAGGACGAAATCGTCCCGATGGAGAGCACGCCGCTCATCCCCTTTCCATAACTCTGAACCTCTCTCTCCGCGGCGGAGGCCATGGCCATAATCTGCTCGGCGCGGCGATAAAGCAGCTCTCCCGCGTCCGTCAGTTCCGTTTTGCGGGGCCCTCTTTTCACAAGCACTACGCCAAGCTCCTTTTCCAGCTGGCTGAGCTCGTAGCTTAAAGGCGGCTGCGCGATATGCAGCTTCTTCGCCGCGGCCGTAATCTGATGTTCCTCGGCGATCGCCATAAAATATCTCAACTGTTTCAGATTCATGCTTATCCTCCATCCCGCGAATCCATACATTTATTATATATAATAGCACTATTTTATGTATTTTTCATATATATGAATATGGATTATAATAAAATATGAAAAAAACTGACAGGAGATAAAAAATGTTAAAACTGACCCGATATCTGAAGCAATATAAACGCGAATGTTTCCTGGCGCCGCTTTTTAAGCTTCTCGAGGCGACCTTTGAGCTCCTCGTGCCGCTTGTGATGACCGGAATCATCGACGTGGGAATCGCGAACCGCGATAAACACTACATTCTGATCCGAGGCGCGATTTTACTCGGGATGGCCCTCACCGGTCTCGTGAGCGCCATTACCGCCCAGTATTTCTCGGCGAGAATCGCCACCGGCTTCGGCACGGCCTTAAGAGACGATCTTTTTAAGCATATTCTGGGACTTTCGCGAACGGAAACGGATCGTGTCGGTTCCTCGACCCTTGTAACGCGGATGACCAACGACTCGAACCAGATTCAGAACGGCGTCAACATGTTTTTCCGCCTGGTCCTGCGTTCCCCTTTTATTGTGTTCGGTTCTATGTTCATGGCGTATCTGGTAGACGGAACCGAGGGACTGCTCTTCACAATCGTGATCTGCGCGCTTTTTGTCGTCGTCTTCTTCGTCATGCGAAGCGCGGTCGCCCTTTATCGGATTGTTCAGAAAAAGCTTGACGACCTGCTGCTGAAAACCTCGGAGAACCTTGAGGGTGTCCGTGTTCTGCGGGCGTTCCGCCGCGAGAATGCCGAAAGCGCCGCCTATGAAGAAGCCGCCGCTTCTCTGACAAAAGAGCAGCTGCGGGTAGGACGGATCAGCGCCCTGATGAACCCCGTGACGTACGCGATCATCAACCTTGGTCTGGCGGCCGTTCTCTGGAACGGCGCGTACCGCGTGAATGTCGGACACATGACACAGGGACAAATCGTCGCGCTTGTCAACTACATCTCCCAGATTCTGGTCGAACTGATCAAGCTCGCCAACCTGATCATTTTGCTCTCTAAGGCTTCCGCGTGCGCGAATCGGATCAACGAGATTTTTGATATGAAAAACTCCATGAAGGATGGGACGATCGAAGCTTCCGGTATCACGCCGTCCATCGAATTCTCAGGTGTCGGCTTCGCCTATCCGGACGCCGCTAGCGAGGCGATCAGCGATATCACCTTCTCCGCTTCCGCGGGAGAGACGATCGGTATCATCGGCGGCACCGGCTCCGGCAAAAGCACGCTCGCCAGCCTGATTCCGCGTTTTTACGACGCGGGCCGCGGCGAGATCCGGGTCGGCGGACGGAATATCCGGGATTATTCCCTCCAATCGCTGCGCCGCGTCGTGGGAATCGTGGAGCAGAACACGCTTCTTTTCGCGGGCACGATCCGCGATGACCTTCTATGGGGCGATCAGCAGGCGTCGGACGAAGATTTGATGGCCGCTGCCGAAACGGCCCGGGCGCTTGATGTCATCGCTTCTAAATCGAAAGGTCTCGACGAACCGGTCGAGCAGCTCGGCCGTAATTTTTCCGGCGGCCAGAAGCAGCGGCTTTCCATCGCTCGTACGCTGGCCCGAAAACCCCGTATTCTGATTCTGGACGACTCATCCTCCGCGCTGGACTTCGCGACGGACGCCGCTCTGCGCAAAGCGATTCGAAGAGATTTGAAAGGCGCGACGGTTCTGGTAATTTCCCAGCGAGTCACGACAATTAAGAACGCGGACCGTATTCTCGTTCTGGACGACGGCAAAATGGCGGGCTTTGACACACACGAGAAGCTTTTGCGGGAATGCCCGCTTTACCGCGAGATTTGTCTCTCGCAATTATCGGAAAAGGAGGCTCTTGAGGCATGAAAAACAAAAAGAACCAAGCTTCCGACAAATCCACGCTGAGACGCGTCTTCGCGCTGACAAAGCCTTATACCCTCCTGTTGATTTTAAGTGGAATTCTCGCGGTCGCGATCGTCGTCTCAACACTTCGGATCCCGATTCTGACGGGACAGGCGGTCGATTTGATCGTCGGGAACGGCTCGGTAAGTTTCGCGCCCCTCAAGCGTATCCTGGTCAATATCTGCGGTCTGATCGGCGTCACGGCCGTCTGTCAGTGGACGATGACCGCCCTGACGAACCGCGTCGCCTATAATGTAGCCCGTGAAATCCGCGTCGAGGCCTTCAACCGGCTTCAGAAGCTTCCCGTAAAGTACATTGATACCCAGAGCCACGGCGATATCGTCAGTCGTATCATCACCGACGCGGACCAGTTCACGGAAGGTCTTTTAATGGGATTCGCGCAGTTTTTTACCGGCATTCTGACCATTGTTCTCACGCTTGTGTTCATGTTCCGGTTAAGCCCTCTCATCACGCTGGTCGTGATCTGCGTAACGCCGCTTTCCATCTTTATCGCCGGCTTTATCGCCAAAAAAAGTCACGCTCACTTTAAGAACCAATCGGAAAAACGCGGCGCGATGACGGCGGTCACGGAGGAAATGCTCGAAGGAATATCCTGCGTAAAAGCGTTCGGTATGGAGGACGCCATCAGCGAGCGTTTTAAGGATGTCGACAAGGATTTGCGGGACGCCAGCTTTAAGGCAGTCTTTTATTCCTCAATCACGAATCCCTGCACGCGGTTCGTCAACGCTCTTGTTTACGCCGGTGTCGGAATATTCGGCGCTCTTTTCGCGATCAGCGGCGGCATCACGGTCGGCGGTCTGACCGCTTTCCTAAGCTACGCCTCGCAGTACGCCAAGCCGTTCAATGAGATTTCCGGCGTCGTCACAGAGCTTCAGAACTCGCTTGTCTGCGCCAGAAGACTTTTCGATCTGATCGACGAGAAAGAAGAAACGCCGGACACGGATGGCGCGGCTTCTTTGGAGAACATAAACGGCAAAGTCGAGCTGGAGCATGTCAATTTCTCCTACACAAAGGAAACACCTCTGATCCAGGATCTCTGTGTTCAGGCAAAACCAGGCCGGCGCGTGGCGATTGTAGGACCTACGGGCTGCGGCAAAACAACGATGATCAATCTGCTCATGCGCTTTTATGATGTCGACAGCGGCGCGGTCCGCGTCGACGGTCAGGATATCCGGACTGTCACCCGCGACAGTCTGCGCGCGGCGTATGGCATGGTTCTTCAGGACACGTGGCTGAAATATGGCACAATCCGGGAAAATATCGCTATGGGCAAGCCGGACGCGAGCGACGAGGAAATTATCGCGGCAGCCAAAGAAGCCTACGCGAACAGTTTTATCCGCCGTCTTCCCAAAGGCTATGACACTTTAATTGATAAAGGCGGCGCGAATATTTCCGCCGGACAGAAGCAGCTTCTCTGCGTGGCGCGTGTCATGCTGGCGCTGCCGCCGATGCTGATTCTCGATGAGGCGACCTCCTCGATCGATACCCGCACGGAAATCCGCGTCCAGAAAGCTTTTGACAAGCTTATGGAAGGACGGACCAGCTTCGTGGTCGCGCACCGGCTTTCCACGATCCGGGACGCCGACACGATTCTGGTCATGAAAGACGGCCGCGTGATTGAGCGCGGCCGCCACGAAGAGCTTCTGGCCAGAAACGGCTTTTACGCGAATCTCTACAACAGTCAGTTTGAAAAAGCGTAACGATTTTATTTCTCATAAATTTCTTCCGTGATTTTCTCGTGCGAAAAGCCCGCGAAATCCTCTGTTTTTACCAGGCGCCAGCCGCGTTCCGCGAGCGGTATGTCAAATTTCGAATCGGAAGGATACGTTCTGTTCCATTTATAAAGAACGATCCTTTCGATTTTGTTTTCATAAGCGAGAACGCTCCGGTCCTCTAAAAAGCAATACTCTCCCGGTCCGGCTTCCTCCAGGAAGTTCTCCGAGACATAAATTTGTTTCTCCGCAGTCTCGGCGAACATTTTCGCGGAATACGCGTTCATACGCAGGACCGCGCCTTTTGTACGCTCAAGAATACGTTCCCGAAGCGCGCGGTCCTGGCTGACGCGGCGATGATTGAACATCATTCCATACCGATCTTCTATACAGGCGATAATGATCATTTCTTTTCGCGCGCCTCCTGATCCGTCAGAATAATCTCCGCGATCGCTCTGCCCAGTTTCCGGTGGCTTTCCGCGTCCAGGTGAACGCCGTCACGCGGATCCGGTTTCGCCACGGTTCCGGCGTCAAAGAAATCGCAGCCCATCCGCTTTGCCAGCTCTTTGTAACGGGCTTTCAGCTCCCGCCCCTTGCGGTTGGAATCCGGTCCCATATCATACCAGTAAGCCCCCGTTCGGTCTCCGGAACAAGGAGGCGGGCAGACCAGCAGAATCCGGGCGTCGACCGAAAGTGAGTCTGAAATCAGTTCCTTCGTTTTCCGGATAATTCTTTCCATACCATCCGTGATCACGGCCGCCGAAGCGTGAAACATATCCTTCGCGTCATTGGTTCCCAGCATAAAAATCACGCGGTCCACCGGGTCACAGGTCCGGAAGATCCCCTCCAGACTGGCGAAGCCGTTTCTCGAGCCTTCCGTAGGATCCTCAAAAACCGTGGTCCGACCGTTCAGTCCCATCTCAAGGACCTCGTAAAAAGCCCCCAGCCCGGCCGCCATGACCTTGGGCCAGCGCGTACTCTCATCATACCGGAGGCATCGGCCGCTTACCGGATCCGTCTCGTTCGGGTTATAACCCCAGGTATTGGAATCTCCGTAGCACAGAATTCTTTTCAAAATTTCTCCTCCTATAAAAAGACCAGGATCGTACCGAACATCCGGTATGAGATCCTGGTCCTTATTCGTGATGAATCAAAACCCCTCTACGCTTCGTCCGGCTTTTCGTCGATCACCGTTCTGAGACAAAGCTCATCGAGCTGCTTCTGATCTACCATATTCGGCGCTTCTGACATTAGATCAGACGCGTCCTTCACCTTCGGGAAAGCGATGACGTCGCGGATGCTGTCCACTCCCGTCATCAGCATAACAAGACGGTCAAGACCATAAGCGAGTCCAGCGTGCGGCGGTACTCCGTAACGGAAAGCGTTCAGCAGGAAACCGAACTGCTGGCGCGCCTGCTCCGGCGTAAAGCCCAGAACCTCGAACATTTTCTCCTGAATGTCGTTCTGATGAATTCGGACAGAGCCTCCGCCAAGCTCCGTGCCGTTTAAGACGATATCGTACGCTTTGGCGCGGACCGCGCCGGGATCGGTATCGATCATGCCGAAATCCTCTTCCATCGGCATCGTGAACGGATGGTGCATCGCCTTGAAACGACCTTCCTCGTCCGAGTACTCAAGAAGCGGGAATTCCGTGATCCATACAAAACGATACTCGTTCTTGTTGAGAATTCCCATCTGTCTGGCGATTTCCAGACGAAGGTTTCCCAGAGAGTCAAAAACAACCTTGTCACGGTCCGACACAAACAGAAGCAGGTCTCCCGCTTTGCCGTCCATCGCCTCGATGATCGCTTTCGTCTCATCTTCCGTCAAAAATTTCGTAAAGGAGGATTTCACGGAGCCGTCTTCCTGTAAAGCGATGTAAGCGATTCCTTTCGCGCCGTAATCCTTCGCGAAATCGACAAGCTTGTCAATCTTCTTACGGGGCATACTGCCCTGTCCGACCGCGTTAATGCCGCGAACACTTCCGCCCGCTTTAATCGCGTCGGTGAAAACGCTGAATCCGCAATTACGAACCAGCTCGGTTATATTTTTAAGCTCAATGCCGAAGCGAAGGTCCGGCTTATCGGAGCCGAAACGATCCATTGCCTCGCGCCATGTCATCCGCTGGATCGGCAGTTTCACGTCCAGTCCCATAATTTCCTTAAATACGCGGGCGATCAGCTTATCGTTGACCGCGATGACGTCGTCGACATCCACAAAGGAAAGCTCCATATCGATCTGCGTGAATTCGGGCTGACGATCCGCGCGCAAATCCTCGTCACGGAAACATTTCGCGATCTGATAATAACGATCATAACCGGAGCACATCAAAAGCTGCTTGAACAGCTGCGGTGACTGCGGCAGCGCGTAGAACTGACCCGGGTGAACGCGGCTGGGAACCAGATAATCCCTCGCGCCCTCCGGCGTGCTTCGGCAGAGGATCGGCGTCTCAATTTCCAGGAAACCTTCTTCTGTAAGAAACTGACGAACGACAGAGGTGATCTTGCTTCTGGTGATCAGATTCTTCTGAATGTCCGGGCGGCGCAGGTCCAGATAACGATATTTCAAACGCAGCTCTTCTTTTGTTTTGGAGTCTGCCTCAACCGGAAACGGCGGCGTCTCCGCCTCGGAAAGAATCCGCAGACTGTTCGCCCGCAGCTCGATCTCGCCTGTTGCCAGATTCTCGTTTACCGCGCCGGCGCGCTTCTCCACAATACCGGTCACGGCGACCACGAACTCGCTCCGCAGCCTGCCCGACTTCTCAAAATCCTCCTCGGAAACGTCCCCGTTCTCGAAGATGATCTGAAGAATACCGGAGCGGTCTCTTAAATCCACGAACACGATTCCGCCTTTGTTCCGGCACTTCTGTACCCAGCCCATGACTGTCGCGCTCTTACCGACATCGCTTACGGAAAGCTCGGCGCAGCGATTTGACCTCTTAAGACCCTTCATTGATTCTGCCATATTCTCTCTCCCTTGTTTTCTCTCTATGATTCTGTTACCTTTCGGCAAAAAATTCCCTGATATTCGTGTATCCTTCGGCCGCCAGCTGTTCCTTCTGGAATTTCCGGTTCTTCTTCGCCTCCGCGACAAGCACTCTTAATCCCTGCTTACGAAGCTCTCCCGCTTCCTCTAATACCGGCATGAGCTCTTCCGGGCTCATCCCCTTCTCCGTCAGGAAAGCTGTTCTCTCTCCCGCTTCCGGTATCTGATAGCCATTCTCCAGCAGAAGCATGACAATTCGCTCAAAACCGATGGAAAATCCGCACGCCGGCACATCGCGGCCGGTAAATTTCCCGATCATCTGATCGTAACGGCCTCCGCCGCCGACAGAGCCGCCGAACTCGTCCATCGCGATCTCAAAAATTGTTCCCGTGTAATAGGACATTCCACGCACGAGTGTCGGGTCAAATTTCACTTGGAAATCCGCGGTTTTCAGCCTCTCGACGCTTTCTATAATCGTGACAAGGCCCGAAGCGGTCTCCGGATCCAGACATTCTCCCAGCCGCTCCTTCAGCTTCTTCAGACTCGCGATGTCACCCGTGACAGCGGCAAAAAGCGCCAGATACTTCTCCACCTTATCCTGTCCATAGCCTTCCGCCAGGAGCTCTTCCTTCACGCCGTCCATACCGATCTTGTCCATCTTATCGAGAATAATAAAGACCGTGTCATAGGACTCTTCCGGAAACCCGGAGTAAGCCGCCATGGCCTTCAGAATACGACGATCGTTGATCCGGATCGTGAAGCCCTTGAAATCCAGCTTCCCGATCAGCGACGTCGTTGCCAGAATCAGCTCGATCTCCGCGAAAATTCCCGGCTCTCCGAGAATATCAATATCGCACTGCGTGAACTGACGGAATCTTCCTCGCTGCGGTCTGTCCGCTCTCCAGACACTTCCGATCTGCAGCGCTTTGAACGGCGCGGGAAGCTCATTCGCGTTGTTGGAGTAAAAACGCGCGAGCGGAACGGTCAGGTCATAACGAAGCCCGCTGTCTGTCAGATCGATCTCTTCCTTCGCCTCCGAAAGCTTCAGCTTCTCGCCGCGCTTCATAATTTTAAAAATCAGCTTCTCATTGTCCCCGCCCTGTTTTGAGAGCAGATTCTCAATATGCTCGACGCACGGTGTCTCGATCTGCGTAAAGCCAAAAGAGGCGTAAGTCTCTTGTATCAAACGTATCACGTAATTTCGAATCTCCATCTCGCGCGGCGTGATATCCTTCATACCGGTTACCGGTTTCTTCTTAAGCGGCATAGCCATTCTCCTTTGCGTTCTATCATTTCGTCGACCCGGGCGATGTAATTTCCCACGTCCTTGACGTTCTCGATTCGCTCGATCCGATTCTCCTCGGGGAAAGAGAGCTTCGTGGACCCTCCTGCTCCCGCGGCGATGATCGACTGTTTTTCTTCCATAATCAGTATATTGTATATTCCGGCTTTGTCAACCTTGGCGTACCCGACATTCTCAAAATTACCCGCCATGTTTTTCTGACGGTAGAGATAATAGGGCGCGAGTCCCATGGATTTCGCGCTTCGCGCCGTCATGTCGATCATCTCCGGCGTGTTGACAACCTTGTAATCCTTATACTGCTCCCGCATCGTGTTCAGTCTGGCCGCTCTCTTGATGGCCAGAGAGTGAACCGTCAGGCTGTCGGGAGCCAGCTCCTCGATCTGGTCCAGTGTGTGCCGCAGATCCCCGATGTCCTCTCCGGGAAGCCCGACGATCAGATCCATGTTTATATTCGTGAAGCCCAACTCTCTCGCGAGATAAAAGGCCTGTCTTGTATCCTCGACGGTATGCTTCCGCCCGATCAGATCCAGCGTTTTCTGGCACATCGTCTGCGGATTGATTGAAATTCGGTAAATGCCATGCTTGCGAAGCACTCGCAATTTCGCCTCATCAATACTATCCGGCCTCCCGGCCTCGATTGTGATTTCGCGAAGCGATTCGAAAGGAAAAAGTTTCTCAATGGCGTTTAATAGCCGATCCATCTGCTCCGGCGTCAACGTCGTGGGCGTTCCGCCGCCCATATAAATCGTGTCCAGTCGAACGTCCTTCATGGATTCCGAGATAAAAGCAAGCTCCCGGATCAGAGCGTCCAGATACTCGTCCACTCTGGGTCTCCAGACTTCAATCGGATAGGATGTAAAAGAACAGTACAGGCATCTCGTCGGACAAAACGGAATCCCGATATAAAGGCTGTATCCGCTTCGGTAATCAAAGCTTTCCAGGACTCGCTTCTCGCGTTTCGCCACCTCCATACAGAGATGGATCTTGCCATCCGAGCAATAATAGGTCTCGCTCATGATCCGGCGGATTTCCTCCTCGCCACGGCCTTCTTCCATAAGCTCCAGCGCCAGCTTGGCCGGACGGATTCCGGTAAGCGTGCCCCAGGCCGGTCTTTTGCCGGTCCGCGCGGTAAGCGCGCTAAAAACAGTCCGTTTCACATAGTTCTTAAGATGGAAACGGTCCGCCTGACTCTTCGCTTCCGGCAGCGGAATATCCACCTCGTCTTCCCCGTCAAAAAGAATCTTCACGCTCGGCTGAGCGCCTTCCGGAAGCTCGGTTATCTCCGCTTCTGTCTCCTCGCCCGGATAGAACTCCCGTACAAGGGCGTAAAGATCATGTTCAAAATTGTACTCGGTTATTAGAATCTTAATCAAAACTTTCCTCCGATACTGTCTGTTCCGTAAAACGAGAAGAGTCCCGCTTAGAAACTCTTCTCGAAACAAGGCTTAGGACGGATCCTGCCTCACATAAGGATTAAATTTTTTCTCTTCGCCGATACTGGTCGCGTCGCCGTGCCCCGGATAGACGACTGTCGCGTCGGGAAGCTTCACAAGCTTATTCCGCAAGGAGTCCATAAGCGCTCCCAGATCTCCTGTCGCGAAATCCCATCTTCCCACGCTTCCGGCGAACAACGTGTCACCGCTGAAAAGCGCGTCCTCATCCGGGAAATAAAAGCATCCGCTTCCCGCGGAATGCCCCGGCGTAAGAAGGAAGCGGATCTTCTCTCCGATCAGGGAAAACTCCTCGTTATCCGAAAGATAGTGATCCGCGGGAATGGAAACTCCCTCGGCCGCGTATTGACTCGTCATATTCATATCCGCGTCCAGAAGCATCGCCTCTTCCGCCTTCGCGGCGTAAATCGGAATATCCGGATAAAGAAGCCGCCATCCCTTAAGCCCCAGAATGTGATCAAAATGCGCGTGCGTCAAAAGCACCGCGACCGGCTTCAGCCCCTGTTCTTTCACATGGTCCCGCAAACGCTCCGGAAAACCGCCCGGATCAATGACCAGCAATTCTTTTGTTTCCTCATTCGTCGCGAAATAACAATTCGTGTATATCGGGCCAACGCCAAAACACTCTACTTTCATGGCTTTCTCCTCTTCTTTAATGATCAGCCGACCGCCCGTTCTATATCGAGCACGCTGTCAACCTGGCGGATCTTCCCGATCAAAGACGCCAGTTCTTCCTTGCTGTGCACGTCAAAAGACATCTCCAAAGTCGCCATGCCCTTCTTGTTCGTGCGCACAGTCATGGATTTGACATCGATCTGGCGCTCGGTCAGGATCTTCGTGACATCGACAATCAGACCCTTCCGGTTCTCTCCGAAGATCTTGATGTCGGCGTTAAATACCGCGGTCGTGTCATCGATGACCTCTGCCTGCCACTCCGCCGGAATCAGTCTGGTTCTGTCCGACTCTGTCAGATGAATAATATTCTCGCAGTCTGTTCTATGAATGGAAATTCCTCTGCCTCTCGTCACGAAACCGATGATCTCGTCTCCCGGTACCGGGCTGCAGCATTTGGAAAAACGCACCGCCACGTCGTGAACGCCCTTGACGACGACACCGCTTGTCATCTTAATGGGAGCTTCCTTCTCATGATTCTCCGCGACCTCCGCCATGACCTGCGCGTCCGTCACGTTCTTCTTCTCCCTCTTACCGCGCTCTTCCATGAGCCGGTTGATGACCTGGCCTTCCTTCAGGCCGCCGTGACCCACAGCCGCGAGCACCGCGTTCCAGTCCATAAAGCCGTATTTCCGCTCCACGGCCGCCATATATTCCGGCTTCGTCAGATCGCTCAGCACCAGCGATCTCGCCTTGCAATAGGAGGCGAGAAGCTCACGCCCCTTAACAATATTCTCTTCCTTGAATTCCTTCTTGAACCACTGGGAAATCTTGTTCTTCGCCTGCGTGCTCTTCACGATATTGAGCCAGTCGCGGCTGGGGCCCTTGGAGTTCTGCGAAGTCATGATCTGAACGCGGTCGCCGTTCTGAATCTTATAATCAATCGGCACAAGCTTCCCGTTCACGCGGGCGCCGACCATCTTATTCCCGACCGCGCTGTGGATCGCGTAGGCGAAATCCACCGGCGTGGATCCCGCGGGCAGATTCTTCACGTCGCCCTGCGGCGTAAAACAATAGACGTTCTCGGAGAAAAGATCAAGATCGCTCTTCAGCAGATTCAGGAATTCCCGGTTATCTGACATATCCCGCTGCCATTCCAGAATCTCTCGAAGCCACGTCAGTTTCTCTTCCTCGCCGCCCTGCGGCGCCTTCTTCTCGCTTCCGCCGCTCTCCTTATATTTCCAATGCGCGGCGATACCATACTCAGCTGTTTTATGCATCTCAAAGGTACGGATCTGCACCTCAAAAGGCTGCCCCGTCGGTCCGATCAGAGTCGTGTGCAAGGACTGATACATATTGGGCTTCGGCATCGCGATATAATCCTTAAAACGACCCGGAATCGGTGTGTACATCTCATGAATAACGCCCAGGACCGCGTAACAATCTTTAACGGAATCGACCAGGACGCGTATCGCGAACAGATCGTAGATCTCGTCCACCGTCTTATCCTGATTCACCATCTTCTTATATATACTGAAAAAGTGCTTCACTCGTCCGTAAATCTCCGCGTCGATCCCGGCGTTTACGATATGCTGACGCACTTCCTTGATAATTCGCTCGATATAAGCCTCCCGCTCGCCTTCTCTTTCATTGATCTGACGAACCAGCTCCTGGTATTTCTCCGGCTCCAGATACTTAAGAGCCAGATCATCGAGCTCTACCTTGACCTTGGAAATACCAAGCCTCTGCGCGATCGGCGCGTAGATATCAAGCGTCTCCCTGGCCTTCTCCAGTTGCTTCTCGGGACGCATATACTGAAGCGTGCGCATATTATGAAGACGATCGGCCAGCTTGATCAGAATCACGCGGATGTCCTTCGCCATCGCCAGGAACATCTTCCTCAGGTTCTCGGCCTGCATCTCGATCTTGTCCGTCGTATAATTCAACTGACCCAGCTTCGTGACGCCATCCACCAGAAGGGCGACCTCGTCCCCGAATTCCTTCGCGACCTCTTCCTCCGTCATGACCGTGTCTTCCACAACATCATGCAGAATTCCGGCAATGATCGTCTCCTTATCAAGCTCCAGATCCGCCAGTATGATCGCGACCCAGATCGGGTGTATGATATACGGCTCTCCGGATTTCCTCTTCTGACCCTTGTGAGCCTCGCTGGCAATCCGGTACGCTCTGCTGATCATTTCCACATTATCGGAGGGATGATATTTACGCACGCTGCTGATCAGACGCTCATACAGCTGATCCGGCGTCTCGCGCTCCGCCAGACGCGCGTCATCCGAGTTCAAAAATTCCGCTTCCGGTCCGCGAATCTCCGCCATAAAAAATCCCTCCTTCCCAAAAAATCGTCAAAAGAACACTCTGACGGCCTCCGCCGTCAGAGGAGTATCGAATTAAAGTATACCACGACTTTTTCCATTATTCAAGAATTTGCCCTAATGGCGGGAGAATCAGCCTTCCGCGTTAAATCCGCTATTGTAATTTACGTCCCGGCGCAATAGAATAGTAAGCAAATAGCAGGGAGGAAACCAACATGAAACCACCTAGGAAAAAAGCGATCGTCTTCGCGATCATCGCGGGACTGTGCGTCGCGTCCTTCTACAGCTGCCAGAGTCAGAAAACCGGCATGGCGGCTCCCGACGGCGCCGCCGTCGTTGTTACCGCGTACGCCTGACAGGCCGCGGAAGCTTATATGACAAAAGACTTCTCCGAAATCCGGGGAAGTCTTTTATGTTATTTCCTTTTCCTGGCGAAATTCTCGCTCTGTTTCCCGCGGAACCACTTACTGATCCTTGTCAGCGTCTCCGTCAGGACTTCCTGTTCCTCTTCGCTCATGCCCTCGATAATCGCTTCGATCATCTCCTCATGAAACTTTCTGTGATGCTCATACGCCTCCCTGCCCTTCTCGGACAGACTGACGTACACGACACGCCGGTCATTCTCGCCTCGTTCCCTTACCACGTAATTTTTCCTGACAAGTCCGTTTACGGCCGTCGTAAGCGATCCCAGCGTCACGAAAAGCTCCGACGCGATTTCCGACATTTTCTTCTTCTCGCCGATTCCGATCGCGTCAATCACATGTGTCTCATTGTTTGTCAGATCCGCGAATTCCGTGCTTTTGTTCGCCTTTTCCTCAATATCCATGATTTCCCGAAACAGGACCACCAGGACATCATTCAACGCGGAATACGTAGTTTCCATGCTCACGCTCTTCTTTCTTAAAAAGACGTTTTATCGTTATTTCCGAATAACACAATTTTAACATAGAAACCGTCGCGTTTTCAATCCTGTATACGTTAAAAAAACAAGTTCAAAGCTTTAGAAACGACGAAATCTCTGATATCTCCCCTCAATCAATTCCGCCGGCGAACATTCCTTTTTTCGACAGAGAAAATCCAGAATACGGCCATCCATGTATTCCGCGATTTCTCCGACGTTTTTGGCGTCCGCCGGATCCGGCTCCGGAATGATCCGCTCCGCGACTCCAAGCGAAAGCAAGTCCGACGCGGTGATTCTCATAAGACCGGCCGCCTCCTTGCAGCGTCCGGCGTCCTTGTACAAAATAGACGCGAAACCCTCCGGCGAGAGAATCGAGTAAATCGCGTTCTCCATGACCCATACCTCATCCGCTGTCGCCAAAGCGAGAGCGCCGCCGCTTCCGCCTTCTCCGATCAGGATGGAGAGCGCCGGCACTTCCGCGCCTGAGAACGCGCGCAGACATTCCGCGATCGCGGCACCTTGTCCTCTCTCTTCGGCTTCTACGCCGCAATACGCGCCCGGCGTGTCCACGAAACAGATGACCGGGCGCTTAAAAGCTTCCGCCTGTCTCAGCAGACGTACCGCCTTCCGGTATCCCTCCGGCATCGGCATGCCGAAATTTCTTCGTTTACGCTCCTTCAGATTTCCGCCTTTTCTCTCTCCGATCACCGTCACGGGAATTCCATGAAACAGGGCGATTCCGCCGACAATTGCCTCGTCATCCGCGTAATGCCTGTCTCCGCGCAGCTCCATAAAGTCCGGGAACAACCGGTTGATGTAATCCATCGCCCCCGGCCGATCGCTTTTCCTTGACAGCAGAACCGTATCCCAGGCTGGTCGGTCCGCGCTCCTGGCTTTCTTCGGAAGCTCCGGAATATAAGGTTTTTCCGGATAAACCGGATTAGATTTGTGCGTTCTTATAAGAAATGATAATATTTCTTTCAGATCCTTGCGTTCTACGACCGCGTCGACAAAGCCATGCTCTGACAAGAACTCCGCTCTTTGAAATTCTTTCGGCAGCCTCTCCCCTATTGTTTGCGCGATCACACGGGGTCCGGCGAATCCGATCAACGCCCGCGGCTCCGCCAGAATCACATCTCCCAGCATTGCGAAGGAAGCCGTCACGCCTCCCATAGTAGGATCCGTCAGAACACTGATGAACACCTGTCCCGCCTCCCGAAGCTTTCGAAGCGCCGCGCTTGTCTTAGTCATCTGAGTGAGTGATACAAGGCCCTCCTGCATTCTGGCTCCACCGGAGCAGGCGAACACGACCAGCGGCATTTTATCCTCCGCGGCCTTCTCAATGGCGAGTGTCAGTTTCTCCCCGAAATTATGTCCCATGGAGCTCATCATGAACCGGGCGTCACAAACCGCGATGGCGCAGGCGTTTCCCTGTAGCGAAATCTGACCCGTAACGATCGCCTCGTCCAGGCCCGTCCGCTCTTTAGCTTCCGAAAGCTTCTCTTCATACCCGGGGAAGGCGATTGGATTTATCACCGGCATAACGCGGTTCCATTCCCTGAAACTTCCGCGGTCCGCCAGCATATGAATTCTCCTGTACGCGTGAATTCGGAAATAACCCCCGCATTTGGGACAAACATAAAGATTTTGTCTTACATCGCCTGAATAGACGATCGCGCCGCATTTACCGCACTTAATCCACATTCCGTCCGGCACCTCCGGCTTCGGCGAACTGTCCGCGAGTCCAGTCACTTCCGCGCGAAGATATGTTTTCCTGAAACTATATTTAAGCATAAAAGCGCCTCATTTCCATTGTGATCCGCTTGTGTCCCTACAGATACTCCGGGAAATACCTCTCAATAAAAGCGGTATTGATCTTCCCTTTGCCAAAAGCCTCATGACCGATCAGCTCATAAGCGAAATCGATATTCGTGTCAGGCCCCTCAATAATCAATTCCCCAAGCGCGCTGCGAGTCTTCGCGATCGCCTCGGCCCGATTCTCGCCGCGCGAGATCAGCTTAAGCAGCATGGAATCATAAAAGGGTTTTATTTCGTAGTTATTATAAATAAAAGTATCGCAACGGATTCCGTTTCCGCCGGGGATATGCAAATTCGTGATTCGTCCCGGAGAGGGGCGAAACTTCTCCCGAGGATTCTCCGCGTTGATCCGGCACTCAATCGCGTGACCTCTCAGCGTGATATCTTTCTGACGAAATCGCAGCTTCTCCCCAGCGGCGATTCGAATCTGTTCCTTGACCAGATCGATTCCCGTCACCATCTCCGTGACCGGGTGCTCGACCTGAATCCGCGTGTTCATCTCCATGAAATAGAAATTGTGATCCCGGTCAAGTAGGAACTCAATCGTACCCGCGTTTTCATAACGCGCCGCTTTAGCGGCCCGGATCGCCGTCTCGCCCATCTTCCTACGGATAGCGGGATCCAGTCCAGACGCCGGTGATTCTTCCAGAATCTTCTGACGGTTTCTCTGAATCGAGCAGTCTCTTTCTCCCAGATGAATCACGTCGCCGTTTTTGTCCGCCAGAATCTGAAACTCAATATGACGCGGCGACGAAATATATTTCTCCAGATACATCGAGTCATCCGCGAAGCTTTTAACGCTCTCTTCTCTCGCGATCAGGAAATCGCCCGTGAAGTCTTCCTCTCTCCCGCAGACCCTCGTCCCCTTGCCTCCGCCGCCCATAGCGGCTTTGATCATAACCGGAAAACCGATCTTTCTCGCTTCCTTAAAAGCCTCGTCCGGGTCATTAAATTTACGGTCGCTTCCCGGTATAATCGGGATTCCCGCCTTCCGCATCGTGTTCCGGGCCCGTTCTTTGTCACCCATCTTGGCGATAACTCCCGCGTCAGGCCCGATAAAGGCGATCCCGCACTCTTTACAAAGCGCCGCGAATTTAACATTCTCCGACAAAAAGCCGAATCCCGGGTGAATCGCGTCCGCGCCGATGGCGACCGCCGCCGACAATATTCTCTCAATATTGAGATAACTTTCCGCCACCGGAGCGGGGCCTACGCACACCGCCTCATCCGCCAGCATGACCGGCAGACCGTCTCTGTCCGCGTCTGAGCAGACAACCGCGCTTTTGATGCCCATCTCCCGACAGGCGCGTATGATCCGGACCGCGATCTCGCCCCGGTTCGCGATCATTATTTTGTGAAACATCCAATCACCCCTTATCACGGCTCAGCATAAAAGACAATTCCGCGGTAGCCGCGATCTCCCCTTCGACAGACGCGACCGCTTTACCAATTCCAACAAGCCCTTTTACGGAAATGATCTCACACTCCAGTCTCAATCGATCACCGGGAATCACCTTTCGCTTGAACCGGGCGGAACGAATTCCGCCAAAGTACGCCGTCTTACCGCGGTTCTCTTCTAATGACAGAATCGCGGCCGCGCCCGTCTGCGCGAGCGCCTCGATGATCAGTACTCCCGGCATGACGGGCTCGTTCGGAAAATGACCAGCGAAATACGGCTCGTCAAAGGTCACGGATTTGTACGCGACAGCCCGTTTGCCCTCTTCCAGCGTCTCAATCTGATCGATCAGCAAAAAAGGATGACGATGCGGCAGAATTTCCTCTATTTCTTTAACAGTAAGCATAGCTCTCCCCTTAACCTTCCCGGCGCGCGCGAAAAAGTGGCTGCCCATATTCAACCAGCGCCTCGTTTTTTACGAAAATCTCCTCGATAACGCCATCGTATTCAGCCTCCAGCTCATTCATCAGCTTCATCGCCTCGATTACGGCCAATGTCTGCCCCTTCGCCACATGATCCCCGATCTTCACAAAACTCTCGCTCTCAGGATTCGGAGCGGCGTAAAAAGTGCCGACCAGCGGCGAGCGGATAATCTCATCATCATCGTCCTGCGTTTCCCGGCCCGCTCCCTCGTCCGGGTTCTCCCCGGTATCAGGCTCCTTTGCCGGCTGCCGTGTGATTGTCCCGGAGGAAAGAGTGATCTCGTCTTTCTTCTCGATGGTGATTTCCTGGTTGCCTTCCTTAAGCCGGAAAGAAGTCAGTTTATACCGGCTTACGCCTTCCATCAGTTTGATCAAATCTTCCGTATTCACAATATCTTCCTTTCTGGCCGCTTATCCTTCGTATTTTCGAATAAGGATACTCGCGTTATGCCCGCCAAAGCCAAGTGAGTTGCTGATCACGTTCTTAATATCAATCCGCGCGCCCGCTCCTTTACAATAATCCAGATCACAGCCCTCACCTTCTGTTAGAAGTCCGGCTGTCGGATGAACATAGCCCTCCTCAATGGATTTCACGCACGCGATGGCTTCAACGCCTCCGGACGCGCCAAGAAGATGGCCTGTCATGGATTTCGTGGAACTGATCTTCACGCGTCCCGCGTTCTTCCCAAGAGCCAGCTTGATCGCTCTGGTCTCCGACAGATCATTAAGCGGCGTCCCCGTCCCGTGAGCGTTGATATAATCGATATTCTCCGGCAAAAGCCCCGCGTCCTGTATCGCGTATTCCATAGCCTTCGCCGCTCCGGCGCCGTCCTCGGATGGCGCTGTGATATGGTGCGCGTCACAGGTAGCGCCGTAACCGGCCAGCTCCGCGTAAACGCGCGCTCCGCGCGCTAACGCGTGCTCCAATTCCTCAAGAACGAGAACACCGGATCCCTCTCCCATAACAAAACCATCCCGGTCTTTATCAAAGGGAATCGACGCTCTTCCCGGATCCTTTGAAAGGCTCAGCGCCGTAAGCGCCGTAAAGCCCGCGACGCTCAGCGGCGTAATCGACGCCTCTGTTCCGCCGGCGAGCATTACTTCGGCGTCGCCGACCGTGATGGAGCGAAACGCCTCCCCGATAGAGTGCGTCCCCGTCGCGCAGGCCGTGACAACATTGATATTCTTGCCCTTAAGCCCAAAGCGAATCGCCACGTTGCCGGAGGCCATATTGCTGATCATCATCGGAATAAAAAGAGGGCTCACTCTCCCCGGCCCCTTCTCTTTAAGCCTCTGATACTCTCGTTCCATCGCCTGCATACTGCCGATTCCGGAACCGATCGAGACGCCGACCCGGTACGGATCTTCCTTCTCCATATCCAGCTTCGCGTCCGCGATGGCCTCTGACGCCGCCGCGACAGCGAATCTTGAAAAAGGCTCCATGCGTCTCGCCGACTTCGGATCCATATAATTCTCCGGATGGAAATCCTTGACCTCCGCCGCCAGACTGACCTTAAATCCTTCCGTGTCAAACGCGGTAATCGGAGCGATACCAACTCTGCCGGCTTTACAGGAATTCCAGAATTCCCATACGCCGATACCGATTGGCGTAACCGCTCCCATTCCCGTAATCACTACTCTTCTTCTCATTTCTCTTCCTCCGAAAAAAACTTATATGGCCATACCGCCGTCTACGCGGAGAATCTGACCGGTAATATACCCGGCCCCTGGCCCCGCCAAAAATAAAACCGCCGCCGCGACATCCTCCGGACTTCCGAACGCGCCGGCCGGTATCATGGAAAGCGCCGCCGTCCGGGCGGATTCCGTGAGATCTTCTGTCATCGCCGTCTGAATAAAACCCGGCGCTACCGCGTTAACCGTGATTCCCCGCGGCGCGAGTTCTCTGGCGGCGGCCTTCGTAAATCCGATGACGCCCGCTTTGGAAGCCGCGTAATTTGCCTGTCCCGCGTTTCCCATAATGCCGCTGACAGAAGCGACATTGATCATCCTGCCGCCTCTCTGCCGGATCATCTGTCTCGCGGCGTGACGCGCGCAGTTAAAAGCGCCCTTCAGATTAACGTCAATCACCTCATCGAACTGTTCTTCTGTCATCGCCGCCAGCAGACCGTCCCTTGTGATTCCGGCGTTATTGACAAGAATATCCAACGCGCCGTGTTTCGCGATGATTTCGCGCGTCATCACTCCGACCGCCTCGTAATCACGGACCTCGCAATGATAAAGCTCTGCCCGGCCGCCGTTCTCCCGAATTCGCTCCGCTGTCTCCCGGGCCCGCGCCTCGGAACCGTTATAATGGACAATTACCGACGCGCCCTCCCCCGCGAGCGCCATCGCGGCCGCTCTTCCGATTCCGCCTGACGCGCCCGTGACAAGAGCCGTTTTCCCATTCAAAAACCCCACGCGTTAAACCTCCCTCGAAATACCTGTTTCCACAAGTTTCCGTAAATCCTCTGTTGACTCAACGGAAAAAATCCGTACAGACGAATCGATTTTACGAACAAAGCCGGAAAGCGCTTTGCCCGGGCCGATCTCGATAAATGTGTCCGTCCCATCCCGAAGAAGCGATTCGATACTTTGCGAGAATCGCACGGATCCGGTCATCTGTCTGACCAATAGTTCCCGGATTCTCTCCGGTTTCGCTCCCGCGTCCTCAATCTCGCCTGTATAGTTCGGAATGTATGGAAGTGTTGTCTCCTTAATGTCAATTTCTCTCAAATAGGCTTCGAGCGCTTCGCCCGCTTCCTTCATCATGCCCGAATGAAAAGGGCAGCTCACCTTAAGCGGGATAACTCTCCCCATGCCTGTCGCTTCCAGACGCCCGGTTATCTCATGAATGGCCCGCGCCTCACCTGATAAAACGATCTGGCCGGGGCAGTTGTAGTTGGCGATCCATACGCCCTCTGACTCTCCGGCCATCTCCTCAACAACAGACATGTTTTTAAAAAGCGCGGCCGCCATCGCTCCCTTACCTTCCGGAACCGCGCCAAGAGAAAGCAATCCTCTTCTCCTGACTAATTGAATGGCGTCCGACGCGCGTAAAGAGCCCGCGTAATAAAGCGCCGTGTATTCACCTAAACTAAGTCCCGCGCTCAGATCCGCGCGGACACCGGTTTTCTCAAGCGCTTTCAGTATGGCGATTTCCGTCGTGACCATCGCCGCCTGCGTGTAATCGGTTCTGTCCAGGAGAGAGTTCTCCTCAAAGCAGAGCTTCGCCATGTCAAATCCAAGCAGCTCCGAAGCCTCCTCGTAAACGGCCCTCGCGTCCGCGTCTTCCTCATAAAAGCTCCGGCCCATTCCCTGTCTCTGCGCGCCTTGTCCAGCGAACAAAAAAGCTGTCTTACCCATTGTCGCGCCTCCGTTCCGAATCCGATTTCTCAAAGTACCGTCCGGCGCCCAGCGCCAGATCCCGGGCCTCCGCCACGATGCCGCGGATTATTTCGCGGCACGTTCCTTCGTCCTTCACAAGCCCCGCGATCTGACCGGCCATAACCGTTCCGTCGGCGACATCTCCCTCTACTACCGCGGCCCGCAGCGAACCGAGCGTCAAACGCTCCAGCTCCTCAAAAGCGGCGCCGCCGCTCTCCCGCCTCAAATATTCCCGGGTCATGTTGTTCCGCAGGCATCTCACGGGATGACCGGTCGAACGGCCTGTTACCGCGCTGTCTATATCCTTCGCGCGAATGATTCTTTCCTTATAAGCTTCATGTACGACGGATTCCTTCGCGGTCAGAAACCGTGTCCCGATTTGAACACCTTCCGCTCCCAGCATAAGCGCCGCCATAAACCCTCTTCCATCCGCGATACCTCCCGCGGCGATCACGGGAATCCGGACCGCGGAAGCGACCTGCGGTACCAGAGCCATCGTGGTCGTTTCCCCGATATGCCCGCCTGCTTCCGCGCCCTCCGCGATTACGGCGTCCGCTCCGGCCTTCTCCATCTTCCTCGCCAGCGCGACGGAAGCAACGACCGGTATGACCTTCATTCCGGCTTCCTTCCAGCGTTTCATGTACTTCTCCGGAGATCCCGCTCCTGTCGTGACCGTCTTGATTCCTTCCTCCGCCACGACCTCGGCGATCTCGTCAGCGTAAGGAGAAAGCAGCATGACATTAACGCCGATTTCCTTGTCCGTTAAGTTTCTGGCCGCCCGGATTTCCTTACGCAGGACTTCGCCCGGCATGCTGGCGGCTCCGATCAGTCCCAGGCCTCCCGCCTCGCTGACCGCCGCGGCGAGATGGTGTTCCGCCGCCCAGGCCATACCGCCTTGAAGAATCGGGTAATCCAATCCGAGCAGACTCGTAATCGCAGTCCTAAATGTTCTATACCTCGATTCCTTTCTCTTTCAGATAACAGACAACGTCTCCGACACTCAATAGTTTCTCGAGTTCCTCGGAAGGAATCTCAATACCGTAAGTATCTTCAAGAGACATCACAAGCTCAAACAGATCCAAGGAGTCCGCTCCCAGATCTTCCTTAAATTTCGCTTCCATTGTGACCGCCGCCGCGTCAATATTAAGCTGACCGGCGATTATTTCCACTAATTTCACGTTCATATCTTACCTCCTGCCATCGGCGCGCCGACAGCTACCATCTGATTATTATTGTTCCCCATGTAAGGCCTCCGCCAAATCCGGAAAGCGCCAGAATCTCACCTCTTCGGATTTCTCCCGAGCGGCAAAGCTCGTCCAGAAGAATCGGGATACTGGCCGCGGACGTGTTGCCTGTATGGCTGACGTTCGAGGGAAATTTGGACTCAGGAACGCCGATCCGCCTCGCGATCGCCTCAATCAGGCGTATGTTCGCCTGATGCAGAATAAAATGATCTATCTCTTCCAACGCGATTCGCGCTCTCTTCCTCGCGAGCTCGATGGATTCCGGTACCCTTCGCGCGGCGAAACGGAAAATCTCCTGTCCGTTCATGTGAATATATGGCTTCTCTCCGGAGGACGCGCAGGTCAGGAACCCGCCGCCGCTTCCATCCGACCCTAAAGCGGACGCGAGAATGTCTCCCTGAATCTCCGTTCCCGACTCCAGAAGTACCGCGCCGGCGCCGTCCCCAAAAAGAACACAGGTATTTCTGTCGGTCCAGTCAATATGTCTTGTTACCGCTTCCGCCCCGATCACCAGCGCTCTCCGATACCCGCCCGCGCGGAGAAAACCTTCCGCGGCAGTGAGCGCGAACACGAAGCCCGTACAAGCGGCGCTAATATCCATGCAGACCGCGTTCCGGGCTCCGATTCGATTCTGTATAAGACAGGCCATATTCGGAAAGCGCCGCGCGCTCGTGGACGTGCCGACGAGGATCAAATCGACCTCACCGGCCGTTCGTCCCGCCGCCTGAAGCGCCCTGGACGCGGCGTCCGCTCCCAGTTCCGTAAGTGATTCCCCCTCGCTCAGGATATGCCGCCCGCGGATCCCGGTTCTGTCCGTAATCCACTCGTCCGAAGTATCCACTACGCGCGCCAGATCGTCATTCGTCAAAACCCGCTCAGGCAGCGCCGCCCCCGTTCCGGTAATACTGATTCCCATGAAACTTCCCTCTTTGCTTATATATTTTGAAGTTCAAATTATTCTATAATAGAATATTTATAATGTCAAGTTGTTTTTCTTTCAAAACATATTGCCTTTTTTAAAGATCGAGTAGGAGGAAATTCATTCAGTGAATGAATTTCCGACCTCTCACACCACCGTACGTACCGTTCGGTATACGGCGGTTCAATCAACTTAACACGTGACACGTTTATCTATGTAGTAGTCGAACATGGAGACTAACCCAAATCGGGTCAGTCTCTCTTTGGTTACAGCTACGTTCATAGCNCCGCGTTGGCAAACATGTGCTATATGGGCTCCATAATAAGCTGTAGACCATGCATATTTCCTGCTTATTCCAAGTTTGATGAGATTCTTTGCTCTGTTCTTCGGGGTCTTCCAGTGTTTCCAAATACACATACGCAGACGACATCGTATCCTGCTATCAAGCTTTTCGCAGAGAGTTTTCATACTTCCTATTTTGAAATAGTTCACCCATCCACGGATCAGCTCGTTGAGCTTTAAGACCTTATACTTGTTATCCACGCCCCAGCTCCGGCAGGTTAATTNTTTCACCCGGGCTTTGAACTTTGCTACAGACTTGTCATGCGGTCTTGCCCTGTATTCTTTGGCAAATGGGTCAAAGTAGAATCCAAAGCCAAGGTATTTCACGCCTTTGGGCTTATCAACCTTGCTCTTGGCAGCATTGACTTTTAATCCGAGCTTCTCTTCAATAAACCTCGTAATGCTCTTCATTACCCGTTCTGCCGCCTGCTCGCTGCCGACCATGATTATACAGTCATCAGCATATCGGACAAAGTCCAGTCCTCTCGCTTCCAATTCCCTGTCCAGTTCATTGAGCATGATATTTGCCAGCAGTGGGGAAATGTTCCCACCCTGCGGCATTCCTATAATTGAGTCCTCATACTCGTCATCGACCATGACCCCNCTGACAAGGAACTTCCTGACGATGGAGATGACATCCCCTTCCTTGATTGTTCGGCCAAATATGGTCATCAGTTTGTCATGGTCAACTGTATCAAAGAATTTCGCAAGGTCGATATCCACAATCCAGTCATGTCCGTCGTTCATCATTTCAAGTGCCTTTATGACTGCCTGTTGGGCACACCTGTCAGGTCTGAAACCATAACTATGGTCATTGAACTGTTTCTCGAATATCGGGGTTAGGACTTGTGCGATTGCCTGCTGTATAAATCTGTCAGTAACAGTTGGCACACCAAGATTTCTAATGCCACCGTCTGGCTTAGGTATCTTCACACGTCTTACCGGTTGCGGTTTATATTTCCTGTTCCGCAGCTGTTCCTTGATTCTTTCGCCGTTTTCCGAAAGGTAGTCCTTGAGTTCGGTATATTCCATACCATCAATTCCCGCAGCTCCTTTGTTTCTTACGACTTGCAGATACGCAGCATTGAGATTTTCTTTGCTAAGTATCTGCCCCATGAGACTACTTGTGTCCATGCGTTGTTTTCTTTCTGCCCCTTTTGCCATCACCGCCTTTGAAGTCATNGACAGGCGTNGCTCCGGCTACTGAGTGGAACGTACTCCAACTGATTGATTATTCGCCCCTTTGCTCCATCCCCGTTACAGGGACTTCTTCACTACTATGGGCTCGGCTGACTTCTCACAGTTCGTTGTTACTATGGCTAATGAGACCACCTGCGAGACCTCCCCGCTTAAGGCGCGTGCTCTTTCCCCTCACCTATCCGCCACATCTACCCGTACTTCCAGCAACTTTTTGGACTTCACCTCTTTTGGCAGGCTTATCCGCATTTCCGGGCCTTATATGTGGTTCCTGTTCGTCGGACCAAGGGTTTGCCTACAGCTTCCTTCAGATTCCACCTCACGGTGGACACCCTTGCTGTTCAGCTATGTGCTTCCACGTTGCCTAGGCGCACTCGGGATTTTCACCCGTTAGAGCCCGCTCATGGCGGGCAAACCAAAAAAATACCGCCGGTCTTTCAACCGACGGTACAGAGCAATTTTCTCGTTTTATTCCATCTCTGTTCATTTCAAACTCTATATCTTATCTGTAATTTTTTATCACCGCTTGTACGGTTCTGTTCATCCGATACTCGTTGATCGTCGGATAATACGTGATATCAATAGTAACGCCGCTCGTTTTCCCGCGCTCCAGATTTTGTACCGCGTTCTCCCCGTATTTGGCGCTTAAGTATTGAAGAAACTCTTCTGTTTCCCCAAAATAAACACCTTCCATATGGGCGCCGCGCTCGTTCCGAAGACTCAGACTGCAGACATTCCGGTCTTTACCGCGTATGGCAAGCCGCGTAATCTCCGCTTTTCTCTCCGCGAACAGCGGTGTCTTATTGCCTTTTCCGAATGGCTCCAGGATTTTCAGTTCCTTAACGAGCTCTTCGGTCGCGTACTCGAAAGGCAGCGGCATATCGATCGTGATCTTCGGTATCAGATCCTCGTCCGTAAGCGTACAATTCGCGTTGATCTGTTTTCGGAACTCGTCCAGATTTTCCGGATTCATCGACAAACCGGCCGCCATGGGGTGGCCTCCGAATTTCAAAAGCAGAGACTCGCTTTTGGTGAGTTCTTCATACATGGAGTACGCCTCAATCGAGCGCCCGGAACCCTTTATAACATTCTGGCTTTTCGTTAGCGTAAAAGTCGGCCGGTTGTATTTTTCCCGGATTCGCCCCGCGATGATGCCCGCCAGACTCTCGTGACAATCCGGCAGGTACACGACCAGGACCTTGTCATTTTTGAGATTGCTCGTCTCGATCAGCCGGATCGCTTCCTCCACGCCCTTAAGCGTCATCGTCTTACGACTCTCATTCAGCGCCTTCAGATCACCGGCCAGGATATCCGCTTCCTTCCGATCATCCGCCTCGAACAACGCGAGCGCGCGCTTCGCGGTGTCCAGCCGTCCTCCGGCGTTGATACACGGGCCGAGCACAAAACCGATGTCATACGTGTTAAGCGGTTTATCGGACAGCCCGCAAAGATCGATCAGCGCGCGAAGACCGTAATTTTCCGTACGCTCAGCCTTTTTCAGACCGATTTTCACAAAAATCCGGTTCTCGCCTGTCAGATCCACGACATCCCCGACCGTGGCGATTGCCACATTCTCAAGAAACGAATCCGCTTCCTGTCTGTCGATCGCGAAGGTCTGATAGAGTGCCTGTACCATTTTAAAGGCTACCGCGGCGCCGCAGAGCTCCTTGTAAGGATAGTCGCAGCCGTCCTGATGGGGATCGATGACCGCGTCCGCCTCCGGAGGGTACGTGACACGTCCTTCCTCGGTTTCCTCAAAAGGTACCTGGTGATGATCGGTCACAATGACCGTCATGTCAAGGCACCGGGCGTACGCGACGGCCGCCGCGGCCGCGATCCCGTTGTCACAGGTCACGATCGTGTCGACTCCTTCGTCCCGCGCCTTTGTGATCAGATCATCGCTCAGGCCATAACCGTCTTTCACGCGGTCCGGAATATCCGTGTCGACATCCGCGCCGCATCGCTTCAGACCACTCAGCAGAATGAACGCCGCGTTAACACCATCGATATCATAATCGCCGATCACGCGGATTTTCTTCCCTTCACCGATTTTCCGGCGCAGAATCCGTACCGCCTTATCCATATCCTTCATTCGGAAAGGATCCTTCGTAAAAGTCTCGTCGCCCCTCAGGTATTCCTCAATCGCGTCATCATCTGTAAGGTCCCGGTTGCGAAGCAGCCGGGCAATGATCGGGCTGACGCCGAACTTCTTAGCGGTCCTGTTAAAATCCGCTTTTTTCATCATTACGACCCAGTTTCGCATACGCCCTCCGAATTCTCCGCGTTAATCGCGTAAAAACGGGGAGCCCGCCAAGATCGCGCGGCTCCCCGACTGAATTATTTCTTAGCTTTGGCTTTGGCTTTCGCTTTCGCCTTCGCTTTGGAAGGCGCCTTGCCTCCGACTGTTTTCTCTTTCTTGCCTGTCCTGGTCTTAAGGTAATACCAGGTCGGGCCTGACAGGAACACATCCGAGAACGTACCGGCCACGACACCGACGGCGAGCGGCAGTGAGAACTCGCGCAGCTGGCTGTTGCCGAGGATGAAAAGCATCGCGATCGTGATAAACGTTGTCAGGTTCGTGTAAATGCTTCGCGTCATAGTCTGACGAATACTCAGATTGACAATATCCCGCACGCTCGTGTCATGACGGGCCGAAGCCAGATGCTCGCGGATTCGGTCGAAAATGACAATAGCGGAGTTAATGGAATAACCCACGATCGTCAGCATACAGGCGATGAACGTATTGCCTACGGAAATTCGCAGCAGCGCGTAGCAGGTCAGCACGACAAGCACATCATGCGCCAGGATAATAATCGCGCTGGTGCCGAAACGGAAATCACTGAACCGGAACCATATATAAATCAAAATCAGGATACCGGCGATAATTAAAGCCGTAACCGCGTCCGAACGCATTTCCTTGCTGATCGTGGAGCTGATGTTATCGGATTGAATCGTCGTCTGATCCACCCCGAAGTTGCTGACAAGCTTCTGGTCAAGCTCGTTTCTCTCATCCAGATCCAGCGTTCTCGTCTTAATAATGATATCCGTGCCGCCGGAAACCTTCTGAACCTGAACATCCGCGTCCCCGGTCACCGACTCCACGACAGGAATGACCGTGTTATCCAGCTCCTGCAGCGTGTATTCCTTATCCATTGTCACGGTCGTCGAGGTACCGCCCTTGAAATCCAGACTGTAATTTAAATTTCCCTTGCCCTGCGAGGAATAAACACCCATCGCCACGAAGCCGATCGCGACCGCCGCGATACCAATGGCAAGGAAAAGCTTGAAATGCTTCACAAAATCGAAAGGCTTCAGCTCCATCGCTTTGCCGTAAAGCTTCTCGTCCTTGGCGCCCATCGCGTAGAAAGCGAAGATAATTCTTCTGGTAATAAAAAGAGCCGTGAACATGGACAGCACAACACCAAGAGCCAGCGTCTGCGCGAAGCCCTTAACTGTTCCGGAACCCTTAATGCCAAGTACCGCCGCCGTGATCAGGGTCGTGACGTTACCATCGATGATGGCCGACATGGAGTTGTGGAAGCCTTGCTCGAGCGCTGTGGAAACACTCTTGCCGGCTGAAATCTCCTCCTTGACACGGGCGAATATAATGACGTTGGCGTCGACCGCCATACCAATTGACAAAATGATACCGGCAATACCGGGCAGAGTCAGCGTAATGTTGAACGCGTTGACCGTGACCATAACCAGACCGGTGTAAATAATCAGAGCTAAACTGGAAGCGAATCCAGGCAGCTTATATACAACGCACATCAGAACGAAGATGATCAGAAGACCGATCAGCGCCGCGAGAAGGCTGGCGGAAATCGCGTCCTGTCCAAGCTGAGCGCCTACTACGTTGGAGCTCAACTCCTCAAGCTGAAGGGAAAGACCGCCGATACGGATGCTGGATGCCAGACTCTCCGCCTCGGACTGGCTGGACATACCATCAATTACAGCCTCACCGCCGGTGATCGCTTCTTTGACGCTTGGCGCGCTGATGATCTTGTCATCGTACACGATCGCGATCTGATTGCCGACATTCGCGAGTGTGGCCGCCGCGAATTTCGAGGCTCCCTCATCCGTCATCGTCAGTTTAACAACGTTCTCGTTATTCTTCAGATCGTCCTGCTGCGTCGCGGCCTGCGCGTCCGCGATATCCGTTCCCTCAAGCACGACCGCTCCATTGGCTTCGAGTTCGTCCTGCGTGTAATTCAGGACATAGCCGCCCGCGGAACTGCTGTACTGAAATGTCGTATTCCCGCTCGTGTCCGTCTGCGTGATAAAGATCAGGGATCCGGGCTTGCCCAGCTCCTCCAGAATCGCGTTCGCGTCCGACACGCCGGGGATCTCAATACTGATACGATCGGTTCCCTGCTGATACACGGAAGCTTCGGTGCTGTAGCTCTCGACACGCTTCTGCAGCTTGTAGATCGTGTCGGCCATATCTTCCGTAGAGGGAGTCGTGTCGCCTTTGACCTGATAGGTGATACTGACACCGCCGGCCAGATCCAGGCCCAGCTTGATATTCTTCGCGGAACCGCTTCCCGTGGACCCGAACCCGACAATCGACGTGAACGCCAGCAGCGCGATCAAGCCGATCATAATGATCAGGTTAATGATCCCTTTCTTCTTTGTCATCATCTTCTTCATGTCTTATTTCTCCTTTTCTCCCTCGAGCGCCGCTTTCAGCGTTATCGCGCATTCCACTCTCGCCCGCTGCAGCTCGCATCCAATATCATAGCAATCATTGATCGTATGGTGAAAATGGTAGGAATTCGCCATGCAGCCTCCGCTGCAATAGAACCGGGCGAAACAATTCCGGCATTTCGGTTTGGAATACACACTGCAGCTTCGGAAGGAATCCGCTATTTCCGGTTTCGTGATTCCTTCGTCAACATTACCCATAAGGAAATCTTCTTCTCCGACAAATTGGTGACAAGGATATAAATCACCCCACGGCGTTACCGCCAAATACTCGGTTCCCGAGCCGCAGCCCGAAAGCCTCTTGGCCACGCACGGCCCGCCCTCCAGATCGATCATGAAATGGAAAAACGTGAAAGCGTTTCCTTCCTTCTCTCTCCGGATCATCTCGTCCGCGAGCTTATCGTACTCTTCCTTAATGACCGGAATGTCCTCCTCGCGAATCGCGTACGGCGCCTCGGCCGGCGCGACGACCGGCTCCATCGATATCTGATCAAAGCCCAGATCCGCGAAATGAAGGATATCCTGAAGAAAATCCAGATTATATCTGGTAAAAGTCCCTCTTACAAAATACTTCTTATTTCCCCTGCTCGCCGCGAATTTCTGAAATTTCGGCACGATCAGGTCATAGCTTCCCTTCCCGTTTCGGAATGGTCTGGTTCGGTCATTCACTTCTTTACGGCCGTCCAGGCTTAAAACCACATTATCCATCTCCGCGTTCAGGAAATCCTGAATCTCGTCATTCAGCAAAACACCGTTCGTCGTCATCGTGAACCGGAATTTCTTGTCGTTCGTCTTCTCAAGCTCTCTTCCGTATCGTACGAGCTCCTTAACGACTTCCCAGTTCATCAGCGGTTCCCCGCCAAAGAAATCAACCTCAAGATTCCGACGGTTTCCCGAGTTCTTCACCAGGAAATCCAAAGCTTTCTTCCCGGTCCCGGCGCTCATGAGCGCCCGGCGTCCATGATACTCTCCCTCTTCGGCGAAGCAGTAACGACAGGCCAGGTTGCAATCATGCGCGATGTGCAGGCATAACGCCTTCACGACAGTCTTGCGAGCCTTCACTTCATCAATATATCGCTCGTACTCGTCACGGGTGAAAAGCTGTCCGTTCGCGATCAGTGTCCCGATCTCCTCCAGAAGCTCACCCAGCTCCTCTTCCTTCGCCCGATCCGCGAAACGCCGGAACACCGCTCTCCTGGTATCCGCCTCCGCGAGCTTATCGGTTGTCATGTTCTCGTCAATCTGATTTATAAATTCTATAACATCATAGGCCAGCTCGTCCACTGTGTGAACGATCCCGCTGTTAACATCCAACACAATATAATAACCGTGTTTCTTAAACTGGTGGACCAAAAATTCGTACCCCTTTCTGCCCGCGGAATCCCGCGAAATTATTCATCTCTAAACAACAGAAAAAACCCGATAAGCTCATCGAGGTTTTTTCTATACGTTGTTCAGTTATTCGGAATACTTACTTATGGTTCTCACAAGTCTGATTCCCAACTGTACAGGATGTCTTGCAGGCGGACTGGCAGGAAGTCTGGCACTCGCCGCAGCCACCCTTGCGTACTGTCTGATTTAAAGTTTTCTTGTTCAGTGTCTGGATGTGTTTCATAATGATATTCCTCCTTGTACTTATTTACCGCGTTTGTCATTATAGCATACGCGACTATTGTTTTCAATAAAGCTTACTGATAGATACCGTTGATCGTTACCGAGAATACCGCGTTCTGACCCGCCAGAGACGCCGTGCTGTAATCGCTCGGGAAGGTTACGCTCACATCTACCGTCTCGCCTACTTTGTGCCCGATCAGCTGCTGCTCAAACGTGTCGATGTAGGTACCGGACCCGATAGTCAGATCCGCGCCGGCCCCGTTCGTGCTGCCGCCGTCAAAAGCGACGCCGTCGATTGTTCCCGTATAATCAATGTTGACCTTGTCGCCGTCGGCGACCGTCAGACTTGTATCCGTATTCAAAGTTGTCTGGGTATCGGAACTGGTGTCCGTACTGCTGTCTGTCGTGGATTTCACGTTGACTCTCAGCTTCGTGAAGCTGATCTTGCTCCAGACCTTGTCGTACCATTTAATGTTAAGCGCGCTCTGCATATCACTGCACGCCGTGTCATACGCGTCTGTCTTACGATTCGTAAGAACCGTCTGCTTCTGGGTATCTGTCGCGTCACGGTCCAGCTCACTCACAAGACGAACGACATAAAAAGCCTGCCCGCTCGTGTCCTCGATCACGTCCGATGTCTGACCCGCTGTCATCTCCATCGCCTGAGCCACAATATCCGCCGTCGGTGTCTGGCCTGAGGAATCAAACGTCTGATCCTGGCCCGTGTAACCGCTCTCCGTAGCGTAAGCGTCAAAATCCGACGTGTTTGCCGCGCCGTCCCGGAAGGTCTGGGCGCTTGTCTGGGCCGCGGTTCTGGCCGCCTCGTCGACTGTTGTGTCCGTACTTGTGGTATCCGTGCTGGAAGTGTCACTTCCATAGCTGAATTTCACATAGGACATCTTCCGCTGCGCGGCTTCCTCATCCGTGACATTCGTATCCACAGCGTTCTGAATCGCTTCCTTCACTCTCGTCTGAATTGTCAGAAGCTCAAGGACCTTCTCGATATTCTTCTTCGTGCCGGAAACCTTCTTCAGCGTGTCCGCGTCATTCGCCGCGATATACGCGTCCGCCGCGTTAGCGATATTCTGCTCATCCTCGTCAGAAAGAGAGACGCCATAATTGGAAGCGTTCTGACTGATCACGTACATCTTGATCAGCGTGTCCTTCAGATCCGATTTCAGACTGCTCTCCATCGTGGTACCCGAAGAATCGACACTGGTCGACCACAGATTATCCGTGCTTCCGCCATAGTATGAATAGTAATAAGAATAATAGTTCTCGTATGTCGCCTCGTTAAAACGGCAATAGAAATTGCCTACGCCATATGTGAGTTCCTCACTGCCGATTTTCGCGAGTGTCTTGTTATCGCCAAAGCCGCAGCCTGTCAGGCAGGACGCGGCGAGAATACCCGCCAGCCCGATCAAAGCCGCTTTCTTCAAAAATTTCTTCATATATATGACCAAATCCTTTCCGTCCGCGTATCGCTCCAGGCGAACGTTCTTTCATTTTTGCCATTACCGTTCAATTATAATACGTTTTATCTAATCAAGCAATGTTTTTATTGCCGTTAACACTTTTTTCACAACATCAAAAACAGGTTCCGCGACATCTTTTGACTTTTTTTTCTTTTTAAAATAAGTAAAATACGGATTTGTGTCCACCGTAAACGTCAGGTCTCCTTTAAAGCGCTCAAGGAGTTCCGGAATTCCGGCGGGATTCAAATTCGCCTTCTCATAAAGCGTAAAGCGATAGATTTCACCCTTTTGACTGACCTCCGTCATGCCAAGAGCCCTCGCTTCCGCCTTAAGAAGCGCGATTTTCAAAAGATTCTCCACGGAAAGCGGGATATCCCCGAAACGGTCGATCAGCTCTTCCGTCATATCCTCGTATTCCTCTTCCGTCTCAATCTCGGCGATCCGTTTATAAATATCAAGCTTCTGGAACTCATTCGGAATATATCTGTCCGGTATGAACGCGTCCACGAAAAGATCCATTGTCGTCTCGAAAGTCTCCACGGGTTTTCCGCCTTTCAGCGTCCGTACCGCGTCGTTCAGCATTTTACAATACAAATCATAGCCGACTGCTTCCATGTGTCCGTGCTGTCTCGCGCCGAGCAGGTTTCCGGCGCCCCGGATCTCCAGATCCCGCATGGCTATTTTAAAGCCGGAGCCCAGCTCCGTAAATTCCCGAATCGCGTGAAGGCGCTTTTCCGCTACTTCCCTCAGCATTTTGTTTCGCTTATACATAAGAAAAGCGTACGCGGTCCGGTTGGAACGCCCGACTCTTCCCCGCAGCTGATAAAGCTGCGAAAGTCCCATTGTGTCCGCGTCATGAATGATGATCGTGTTGACATTCGATATGTCCAGTCCCGTTTCAATAATCGTTGTCGAGACAAGCACGTCGATGTCGCCGTTTATGAAATCATACATGACCCGCTCCAGCTCACGCTCTTCCATCTGACCATGCGCGAAGGCGACGTTCGCGTCCGGTACCAGGCCGCTGATAAAGCCGGTAATCTCCCGGATCGTGTCCACCCTGTTGTATACGTAATAGACCTGCCCGTTCCTCGCCAGCTCCCGGCTGATCGCCTCCCGGACCGTTTCCTCGTTATATTCCATCACATAGGTCTGAATCGCCACGCGGTCTGTCGGCGGCTCTTCCAGAACGCTCATGTCCCGGATTCCGACAAGACTCATGTGAAGTGTCCTCGGTATTGGCGTGGCCGTCATTGTAAGCACGTCCACGTCTTCCTTGAGCTTCTTGATCTTCTCCTTGTGCGCCACGCCGAAGCGCTGCTCCTCATCCACAATCAAAAGCCCCAGATTCTTAAAGGAGATGTCCTTGGACAGCAGGCGGTGCGTGCCGATCACAATATCGACCCGGCCCGACGCCAGATCCTTGACGGTCTTTTTCTGCTCGGCGGAAGTCCGGAACCGGCAGAGCAGATCGACTCGAACCGGAAAATCCTTCATTCTCTGAACAAAAGTATTGTAATGCTGCTGCGCCAGAATCGTCGTCGGCACCAGAAGCGCGACCTGCCGGCTTTCCTGAACAGCCTTAAAGGCCGCGCGGATGGCGATTTCTGTCTTGCCGTACCCGACATCCCCACAGATCAGCCGGTCCATTATTTTATGGCTTTCCATGTCGCGCTTTGTCGCCTCAATCGCGAGCAACTGATCTTCAGTCTCGTCATATTCGAAAAGCTCCTCAAATTCCTTCTGCCAGACAGTATCCGGCCCAAACGCGTAGCCTTCCCGCGACTGCCGGACGGCGTACAGCTTCACCAGATCCTTCGCAATGTCCTGTACCGCGCCCTGGACTCTGGTTTTGGTCTTATTCCACTCCGCCGTTCCCAGGCGGTTCAGCTTCGGCGCCTTCGCGCCGCCGCCGGCGTATTTTTGAATCACGTCAAGTCCGGTCGCGGGAATATAGAGGTTTCCGCTCCCGGCGTACTCGATCTTCATGTAGTCCTTGATGACCTTGTCGATCTCGATTTTCTCAATGCCCCGGTAAATTCCCAGGCCATGATTCTCGTGCACGACATAATCCCCGACCTTCAGGTCCGTGAAACTCTGAATCTTATCGCCCTCGTATGTGGCGCGCTTTTTGCGTTTCTTCTGTTCTTTGCCGAAAATATCGCTTTCGGAAAGCGCCAGGAAACGGATCAGCGGATATTCATACCCATGAAAAACCTTGCCGTAAGTGACCATGATTTCCCGCGGCTTGATTTCGCGGTCAAAATCCTCACCGTAGAAGCTGTTCAGCCCGAAATCCCGCAGATCCTCCGCGAGACGTCTGGCCCTGGTCCTGGAACCGGAAAGCAGGATGATCCTGTAATGGTCTTTCTCGTATTTCTTCAGATCCCTGACCAGAAACTCAAAGCTGTTGTTATAAGGCTCTACCTGTCTCGCGTCGATCCGGGTGGAACCCGTGATTTCCCAGGGATCTTTCTTACAGCTTAAAACGCAGAACGCGGCCGCGTGAAAACGGCTGATACCCGCCGTCACCTCCGCGAGAGGCGTCAGTCGTTCCGCCTTTCCCTCTTCGATATAGCCTTTCTCAAGTCGATTCTTTACGCTCTCCTCGTATTCCGTCTCAACGAATTCGCCCCGCTCAATCAGACGGTTCGGCTCATCCAGAAGCATAATAGCGTTTTTCCTGTCAAAATACTCAAGAAACGTAACTGTTTCCCCGTCCGGCTCAGGCTGATCCGACGCCGGGAAAATCGTGATCCTGTCAAGATTATCGATTGAGCGCTGATTCTCCGCGTTGAAGCAGCGTATGGAATCCACCTCATCACCCCACAGCTCCACGCGCCAGGGATTTTCCTCAGTCAGGCAATAGACATCGAGAATTCCGCCCCGGATAGCGAACTGCCCGATGCTGTCCACCTGCTCCTCGCGGGCGTAACCCATTCTCGAAAGTCTCCGCGAAAGCTCCGTCAGACTCACCGTGTCCCCGTTCCGAATCGTGATCAGGGAATCTATGAGCGACTCCGGCGGCGGCAGACGATCCATAAAAGCGTCGATTGTCGTCACGATCGCGCTGTTTTCGTCCTCCAGCAGATGGCGCGTCGCCTCGACCCGCTGCCTTGTCAGCAGGTTTCCCCGCACGTCCGCCTGGAAGAAAAGGATATCCTTCGGCGGGTAGTAACAGACATTCGGGTCAAAAAAAGCGTATTCCTGAAGAAGCGCCTCGGCTTTTTGCTCATTCGCGCAGATCATAACCTTCTGCTTGAAGCCTTCCCCAAGACAATACATCATGTGCGTCTTCTGGGAGTCTACACAACCAGTCACAACCTGTACGCCGGTCTTTTTATGGATATTTTTATTCAGTTCCTGAAATTCGGCCAGCTCCGCGAGCGGCGTCGTGAACGTTTTCATTCTATTCGTCTTTCTGCCCTTTCGGGGTGATTTTGCGGTTGTACTTACTCATGACGCTTCCCGCGTCCGTATTCGTGAGCTCTGCCGCCGCGTCGGCCGCCAGGCGGACCGTGTCCTCCATGACAGCCCTGTCTTCCTTGCTGAAATGCCCGAGCACGTAATCCGCGAGATCATAATGGGACGGCTTAGCCCCCACGCCTACGCGGATCCGGATAAAAGCGTTCGAGCCGCCCAGACACGCGATCACGCTTTTAAGGCCATTGTGCCCGCCGGCGCTGCCTTTTTCGCGGATTCGAAGCTGGCCCTCTTCCAGATTGATATCGTCACAGATCACGATCAGCTCCGACTCAGGATCTATTTTGTGGTAATCGACCAGTTCCCGGATACTGTCTCCGCTCCGGTTCATGTAAGTCAGCGGCTTCGCCAGGATCACTTTCTGTCCTTCGATCCGACCCGTTCCGTATAGCGCCTTGAATTTCTTCGTGTCTACCGAAATACCGGCGCGTTCCGCGATCTCGTCGATCACGTCGAACCCGATATTATGCCGCGTGTTCGCGTACTCCTTGTCCGGGTTTCCAAGCCCCACTATAATGTACATGGACATATTCCCTCCAGACATTTTTTCCAGACGGCGACACACGCGTCACTGGGCATGCGCAGATCGCCTCTGGGCGAAACCGCGACAGTACCGACCTTAGGTCCGTCCGGCAGGCAGGAGCGTTTGAACTGCTGTGAGAAGAATCTTCTGTAAAAAGTACTCAGCCACTTATAGATGATCTCCGGATCATACTGTTCCTTGAACGCGGCACAGGCGATCCTGTAAATTTTGTCCGGCGCGCAGCCAAAACGCAGCGCGTAATACAGGAAAAAGTCATGCAGCTCGTAAGGACCTACCAGATCCTCCGTCTTCTGTGAAATCTCACCGCCCTCCGGCGGCAGAAGCTCCGGAGATACCGGCGTGTCCAGCACGTCCAGAAGTACTTCCTCGAGATCCTCGTCCTCACAGGAATCCGCGTAATAGCGGACCAGATGACGCACTAGTGTCTTCGGGACGGAAGCGTTGACACCGTACATCGACATGTGATCCCCGTTATATGTCGCCCAGCCAAGAGCCAGCTCCGACATATCGCCGGTGCCGATCACCATTCCGTTCACCTCGTTGGCGATATCCATCAGCAGCTGCGTCCGCTCCCGCGCCTGAGAGTTCTCGTACGTGACATCATGTTTCTCCGGGTCATGCCGGATATCGCGGAAATGCAGATTCACGGCCTCCTCGATATTCACCTCGCGGAAATTGACGCCCAGCGTGTGGATCAGCTTGACCGCGTTCTGATACGTACGGTCCGTCGTCCCGAAGCATGGCATCGTCACCGCCTCAATTCCCTCACGGGAAATACCCAGCATGTCAAATGCCTTCACGGTCACCAAAAGCGCCAGCGTCGAGTCAAGCCCGCCCGAAATGCCGACAACCGCGTTGTGGCAATTTGTGTGCGAGAGACGCTTTTTCAGACCCATCGCCTGAATCGTCAGGATCTCCTCACAACGTTCGTTCCTGGTACGGGGATCCGCCGGCACGAAAGGCGCCGGATCAAAATAGCGGTCCAGTCTCGTCTCTTCCATCCGCAGATGGAAATCAACACCCCGGTAGCTTTTATGATCCACGCAGCGGAACGTCGTCGTCCTCCCCCGCTCGCTCGTCAGACGCCCGAGATCGACGTCCGCGAGAATAATCTCGTTTTGGAAACGCTTTGACTCAGCCAGGATTTTTCCGTTCTCGCTGATGATATTATGCCCGCCGAAAACAAGATCCGTTGTAGACTCGCCCTCTCCCGCGTTCGCGTAGATATATGCGCACACAAGCCTCGCGGACTGTCCCTTGATCAGTTCCCGCCGATACTCGCTTTTGCCGATCGTCTCGTCGCTCGCGGAGCAGTTCGCGATGACCGTCGCGCCGGACATGGCATGAAAATCACTTGGCGGAATCGGCGCCCAGACATCCTCGCAGATCTCTCCCGCCACGACCAGCTCTTCCATCTCTACGCAGCGAAAAAGCAGCTGTGTCCCGAACGGGATCTGTTTTCCTCCGATCCGGGCGGTATCCGGGGCCGTCTCGCCCGCTACAAAATGCCGCATCTCATAGAATTCTCCGTAATTCGGCAGGTAGGTTTTAGGGATAAGGCCCAAAATTTCGCCGCGGCTCATCACGGCGGCGACATTGTAAAGTTTCCCCTCGCAGGTAAGCGGCGCGCCGACGAAAACAAGGCTGTCGATTCCCGCGGTATTATCCGCGATGACCTCGAGCGCCCTTCTCGCTTCTTTGAGAAGCGCTTCCTGTAAAAACAGATCGGAGCAGGTATAGCCCGTTACGCAAAGCTCGGGAAACACAATAATTTTGGCGCCTTTTTCAGCCGCCTTGTTCATCAAGTGAATGATCTGTTCGGTGTTCCAGCGGACATCCGCGACCCGGATATCCGGCGTGACCGCCGCCGTTTTTATGAATCCATGACGCATGACCTCGTCTCCTCTCCCTTACGCTTTCCGGCCTTTTTCCAGAATTTCCTCGATTTCGGCCGGCGCGAAATGATACGTTGTGTCGCAGAAATTGCATCTCAGCTCCGTTACCTTCCCGTCCGCGATGATCTCCCTCAGATCCTTCGGCGACATAGCGGCGAGCACTTTGGAAACGTGTTCTCTGTCGCATCCGCAGTGAAACCGTGTCGTCGAGGTTTCGCCGATCACCGGGTCGAGTCCTTGAAGAACAAAATTCAGAATATCCTCCGGTGTCATGCCTTTTTCCAGCAAGTCCGTCACGGAATGAAGCTCTTCCGCCGTCTTCTCCAGCTTCGCGAGCGTTTCCTCGGACGCGTCCGGCATCAGCTGGATCAAAAAGCCGCCCGCCTGTTTGACAGTGTTGTTGCCCGCCATCAGCACGCCAAGGCCTGTAACAGAAGGAATCTGCTCGCTTTTGGCGAAATAATAGGTAAGATCGTCCGCGATTTCACCTGTGGTAAGTTCTGTCTGTCCCACATATGGATCTTTAAGTCCCAGATCTCGGATCACGTAAAGCACGCCATGCCCGACCGCGCCGCCGACATCCAGCTTCCCCGCCGCGTTCGCCGGGATCAGCACCATCGGCTCCTGAGGATAACCTTTCACGTTGCCCTGGGAATCCGCTGTCACGACCATACCCCGGAGCGGTCCGTCCGATTTAACCTGGAGCGTCAGAAGGTCCGACTCGCTCTTAAGATCGCTTCCCATAATCGCTCCGGCCGTCAGAAGTCTCCCGAGCGCCGCGGTAACGACCGGGCTTGTGTTATGGCGCCTTCTCGCCTCCTCGCACATTCCTCTCGTCGTAGCGGCGAACGCCCGGATCTCCCCATCCGCGGCTGTCGCGCGGACAATATAGTCCTCTTGTTTCTCTGTCATTATTTTGTTTCCTTTCCTGCCAGCAGGCATATTCTCTCGCTCTTCGCGGACGCCGGCCGATCCGAGTACTCGTCGAACGCTTCCAGGACGGTCAGTCCCGCCTCATTCAACAGTTTCTCCACGATCTCGCGCGTATACGCCTTCTGCTGATGAATTTCCTCAAATTTCCGATACATGTCTTCTCCCGCGGAATCTTCGCGGATGAAGAAGGTCACGTCGTACTCATTGATTCCCTCTTCTTTAAAAAAATGATTCTCCCAGATGAAACTGACGCGGTCCTGATTCTCCGCGATCACGCAGTCCTCCAGAACGGTCTCGTATTTATACCGGGTATTAAAGTCAAAAAAGAAAAGCCCGCCATCCTGAAGCGATTCCCTGACCCGCCGGAATACCTCCAGAAGATCGTCCTCCTTCAGAATATAGTTCACGCAATCGCAAAAGCTCACGATACATGGAAATTGTCTTCCAAGCTCAAGCTCTCTCATATCCTGCTGAACGAAAAACACCGGGTAATCCGTTTCGGCGGCTTTCTCGTACGCGACCGAAAGCATTTCCTCTGAGTTATCTACCGCCATCAGGCTATAACCGGCCTCGGCGAGGCGCAATGTGAAATTACCCGTTCCACAGCCGATTTCCGCGATATCCGTGTCCTTTATTCCACGCTTTTGAAGCAGCCGGATTGTAAAATCCGCCCACTCGTCATAGGGAATGTTGTTCATAAGCTCGTCGTAAACAAGCGCGAACTCCGTGTACGCTTCCATCTTATTTCCTTCTTTCTTAGGTATAATAGCAATTCTGGCCTTGAAAAGCAACCTTGATTATTTCCCTTTCGTAACCTATACTTTATTTATCTTTATTTTATGGAGGAACCAATAATGCCAGAACCATCCAATGACACAAATATAATCCAGACCGGGGAAAAGCCCGCCGCGCCGAAGAAGAAGCCGCGCCGGGGCCGGATCATTTCCGGTCTGCTGCTTTTCATTCTCGGCGCCGCCGCCCTGATCTTCTTTCCCTACGGAAAGCTCAGCGCCGCGAAACCCTTGAGCTCCGCCGCCGACCTGGAGTCGGAAGCGGGCAATAAGACGATGATCTCCCTGCCTGTAAGTGAGCTCTATTACGCCGGGTACGACAACATCGTGAACGGCTCGGTGAACGGACGGTATTTCTACTCAATGGATAATGGAACCTGTGTCTTTTATCTGCTGACCGATCTGGAGACCTTCAGCTCGGAAGACAGCGCCAGCAATCAGACCATTACCGGCTATGTCGTTGAGGACGCCCAGATCATCCAACCGCTTACGGCGGGCCTCGCGGTCAATCTGGACTGGTCGACGGAATCCTTAGGCGCGATCACCTCTTCTTACCTGGTCATCCAAAGCGCCGATCACATGATGCTGTACCGCGCTCTTTTCGGTTTCTCGATCGGCTCTTGCCTGCTTGGCTTCTGTCTGATTCTTCTTGGCGCGCGCGCCGGGAAACGTTCCTAAGAAAACACCAGACCCTTCGGTTCCTTACAGAGCCAAAGGATCTGGTGTTTTTTATCGAATTTCTGTTTAATTATTCGGTCTGAAGAAATTCCCGCAGCCACTTGAACAGGCAGCCCATCTCCTCGTCAGTGCCGATCGTGACGCGCAAATACTCCTCCGCTCCCTCGAGGCCCAGATATCGGACAAAAACATTCCTTGCCCGCAGGAAATCAAAAATTTCTTTGGCCGAGCGCTCGGGATGCCGGACAAATATGAAATTCGCGGAAGAATCAGCGAAGACAAATCCCAGCTTCCGGAACTCGTCGGCGGCTCTGTTTCTTGTCGTCTTGATCTCGTTCAGTCTTCTCTCAAAATACGCCTTGTCCCTGACCGCCTCAATGCCGCATATAATCGACGGCAGATTCAGCGTGTAGGAATTAAAAGAATATTTCACGTCATTCAGGCATTTGATCAGATAAGGACTCGCGATCGCGAACCCGATCCGCATGCCCGCCATGGAACGCGACTTGGAAAAGGTCCGCGTAACCACCAGGTTGTCATACTTCGCCAGTAAAGGAAGCGCCGACGATCCCGGCTCGGCAAAATCAATATAAGCCTCATCCACAATGACCGGAACATCCGGATTGCTTCTGATCATATCCTCCACGACGTCTAATGACTCATAGCGGCCGGTAGGCGCGTTGGGATTCGGAAAAATCACGCCGCCGTTCTCCGCGCGATAGTCCTCCGGGTTAATCCGAAAGTCCTCCGCGAGCGCCGGCGTTCTGTATGGAATCTTGTAAAGCTCTGCCCATACCTTATAAAAGGAATATGTAATATTCGGAAAAAGAATCGGCTTCCCGGAATTAAAAAATGTCAGAAAGCACATCGCCAGCACATCATCCGAGCCGACTCCGACGAAAACCTGATCCGGGCTTACCTCGTAAAACTCCGCGAGAGCGTCCACAAGACCGCTCATCGTCGGGTCCGGGTACAGCCGCAGCTTATCCTCGGAAATATCGCGCATCGCCTTGATCACGCCGGGCGCCGGCGGATACGGATTCTCATTCGTGTTAAGTTTAACTTTGTTGTCCGTCTGAGGCTGCTCTCCCGGTACGTAGGGAACCACTTTACGGATATTGGATTCTGAAATCGGCATTTTGTTCCGCCCCTTAACGCTTTATTTGTAGTATGTGGAAAGCTCTTTAAATTTCGGCAGCGAATTCTCGACCGTCTCATAAGAAACGCAGTAAGCAAGTCTTACAAATCCCGGGCATCCGAACGAGCTTCCCGGAACGATCAGCAGATTCAGCTCTTTCGCTTTGGCGCAGAATTCCTTCTCGTCCGCGATCGGTGATTTCACGAACAGATAGAAAGCTCCCTGCGGCTTCACGCACTCAAAGCCATACTCGATCAGCGCGTTGTAGAGCGTCTCGCGATTGCGGTTGTAATAGGACACGTCGGTTCTCGTATCGATACAGCGCGCGGCTACCTTCTGGAAAAGTGACGGCGCGTTCACGAAACCCAGAATACGGTTCGCCACGTTCGCGCCCTGGATTACCATCTCGCTGTCGTCCAGCTCATCGGGAAGTACCAGATAACCGATTCTCTCACCGGGAAGCGAAAGAGACTTGCTGTAGGAATAGCCGACGATCGTATTATGATAATATTTCGTAAGATAAGGAACCTTCACGCCATCATAGACCAGCTCGCGGTACGGCTCATCCGAAATCAGGTAAATACTCGTCCCGAATTCCTCTTCCTTACCTGTAAGGATTTCCGCCATCTTCCGGATCGTCTCCTCGGAGTATACGACACCGGTAGGGTTATTCGGCGTATTGACAATGACCGCTTTCGTCCGCGGGGTAATCTTCTTCTCGAATTCATCAAGATTCGGCTGGAATGTCTCCGTGTTCGGGGAAATCTCCACGAGCTTCCCGCCGAAATTCGCCGTGTAAGAACGATACTCACCGAAATAAGGAGCGAAAACGATGACCTCATCGTCCGGATCCAGAAGCGTCTTCAGAATCACGTTCAGGCCGCCGGCCGCGCCGACCGTCATGATCAGATTATTGCCGGTGAAATTCGTGCCGAACAAGTCATTGAGATGCGCGGCGATTGTGGAGCGTACCTCCTCATAACCGGAGTTGCTCATATAGCCGTGAATCGCCATCGGCGAATCCTGGCTGATGATCTCCAGGATCGAGTCCTTCACCTTCTCCGGCGGCGCCACGTTCGGGTTTCCTAAGCTGAAATCGTACACGTTCTCCGCGCCGTAAATAGACGCGAGACGCTGACCTTCCTCAAACATCGCCCGGATCGCCGAGCTGTTCTGGACCATTCCTACCATATTCTTCGCTATCATAACTGTTCTTCCCCCTGTGTATGCTTAATAGTGACAAAACCTTTCTCGACCATAAAAACCGGATGATAGGATTTCTTCGCTATCCGAAGCCCCTCCGCGCCGGTATCGTCTTCCCGGTTGATATAAGGGCAGCCCGCTCCCTCATGGATAACGAACTGCTGGTTGATAAGCGGATAAGCGCCCGCGACATCCGCGTAGGCTTTCTCAATATGAACTACCAGCGTGTCACCCGCCTGACGCTCACCAACCGTGAACGCGACGACATTGCCGTTCACCCGGATCAACCCGCCGACGAGCCGAAGCTCTCTTAAAAGCCGCAGCGCGTTGAGCGCCACGCACATTTCCGCTCTCTTGCTCTCGTCACCCTCGCAGCCATTCTGCCGCCGCCACGCGAGCGCCATCTGAAAGCATTCCTCGACATTATCATCCGTAATAGTCTCATAACTCCAGTCCGGATAAATCTCAATAAAACGATTGATGTAATTCCGCTTGGCGTGGTATTTGCGTCCGCCAAGTGTCGCGAGTTTCTCCTGGTCATACACGTAGTCCGCCACATCGCGGTTATACTCAATCTCAAATTTCCCGGGGAACATCTTATCAAGCTCCTCGAACTGCTCGCTTGTCACGGCGTACATCGTAAAAGGAAGTCCCTTCTCTTCACACCACTCCATCAGGCGCTCGATCGCCTTCTTACAGTTCTCAGGCGATCCGAGAGGATACGCGAACGACGGGTTCATCCCGTCTTCCTCGAGGCTTCGGAACACATACGCGCCTTCGATTTCCGTCATTGTTACATGATAATGCCTGGACCAAAGATAAATATTCGCGAAGCTTCTGTCACAGCTTCGGCTGGGATACTGACGAAAAAGATCCGTGAGCGTATCCTTATCCTTAAGTTCCACGTTTCTGAAAAGCAAATCCATATTTACCTCTGCTCCTGTTAATCTTCCTTCATGTTACTAAGCTTCGCCGCCTGATCCGCCGCGATCAGCGAGTCGATCAGCTCAAATAAATCGCCGTCCATGATCGCGTCCAGTCTATGCAGTGTCAGCTTGATCCGGTGGTCCGTCACGCGTCCCTGAGGGAAATTATACGTACGGATCTTCTCGGACCGATCGCCTGTCCCGACCTGGCTTCTGCGCGCTTCCGCCTCCGCGTCATGTCTCTTCTCGAGCTCCAGCTCATAAAGTCTGGACCGCAGCACCTTAAGCGCTTTATCTTTGTTCTTGATCTGTGATTTCTCGTCCTGGCAGGAAATAACGATTCCCGTGGGAATATGCGTAAGACGTACCGCGGAATCGGTCGTGTTGACACACTGCCCGCCATTGCCGGACGCGCGGAACACGTCGAATTTGCAGTCGTTCATATCCAGCTCCACGTCGACCTCCTCAGCCTCCGGCATGATCGCCACCGTAATCGTGGAAGTATGGATGCGGCCGCCGCTTTCCGTCTCGGGAACTCTCTGTACCCGGTGCACACCGCTCTCGTATTTAAGCTTGGAATACGCGCCCTTACCTGTAATCATGAATACGACTTCCTTAAATCCGCCGATTCCATTTTCGTTAAGCGAGATCATCTCTACCTTCCAGCGGTTCCGCTCGGCGAAACGAGCGTACATACGATAAATCTCCGCCGCGAAAAGCGCCGCCTCGTCGCCGCCGGCGCCGGCGCGGATCTCAACAATAACGTTCTTCTCGTCGTTGGGGTCTTTGGGAAGGAGCAGAATCTTCATCTGCTTCTCCAGCTCCTCAATCCGATTCTTCGATTCCGCGAGCTCTTCCTTGAGCATCTCGCGCATCTCCTCATCGTTCTCGACGTCCAGCATTTCCAGGCTGTCTTCCACGTCCTGGTTACACTTCTTATATTCCTTATACGCGTCCACGATCGGAGCGAGATCGCTCTGCTCCTTCATAAGCGCGCGGTATTTCTCCTGATGGTTCGCTATATCCGGGTCCGCCAATTCCTTCATGATCTCGTCAAACCGAACCAGCAGATCTTCCAATCTGTCAAACATAATTTTCTCACTCCATTAATTAAAATCTACAAGTATCATATCATATTTTACAACCACTGACTACCCGGTCAAGACCGGCCAGATCCTTGGTAATCTTAACGTCCGCGAAGTCTCTCGCTTTCATAAGCGCGGTCACGTCCGACGCCTGATTCGCCCCGATCTCAAAGAGTAAAAAGCCTCCCGATCTGAGGCGGCTGCCCGCTTCGCGCGTGATTCGCTTATAAAAATCCAATCCGTCCGCGCCGCCGTCCAGCGCCATACGCGGGTCATAGTCCCGCACCTCCGGCTCAAGCGACTCGATTTCCCCCGTCGCGATATAAGGCGGGTTCGAAAGAATAATATCAAAGACCCCTTCCGCTTCCGAGAACAAGTCACTCCGCGTAAAAGTCAGTCGATCCCCGGAAATTCCGTTAAGCGCCGCGTTCTTCCCCGCCGCGCGAAGCGCCTTCTCCGAGAGGTCATACGCCGCTCCTGTCACGCCGTTTCCCGCGCCGAGTCTCCGGTCCGCGTATTTCAGAATACTGATGATCAGACAACCGCTCCCCGTACAGAGATCCATGATCCGATCGCCCGGCTTCAGAAGCCGCAGCGTCTCCAGGACAAGGCATTCCGAGTCCTGTCTGGGAATCAGGGTGTTTCCGTCCACAAGAAAGGGCAGGCCCATGAACTCCACCCGTCCGATAATCAGCTGGAGCGGAATTCTGGACGCTCTCGACGCGATCTTCTCCCGATAATCGCTGACTTCCCTGTCCGCGAGATTTCTCTTCGGGTCCGCGTAATAAGAAGCCCGGGAAATCCCCGTCACGAACTCCAGAAGATACCACGCGTCCGTCCGCGCGTCCGTTACGCCCGCGCGGCTTAAGCGGTCCGCTCCTTCACGATAAAGGTCGTCCATTCTCATCGAAATTCTCCTTCAGGAAGCTTCTCCAGTCAAAGACCTCTTCCACGGCCCGAATCGCCACCTCGACCATATCGTCCTCCGGCTCTCTTGTCGTAAGGCCCTGCATCCAGAGACCCGGACGACTGAGCGCCGAGATAAAACGATTGTCCGTGCTTCCCGCCAGCTTGATGAACTCATAAGAAATACCGGCGATGACAGGAATCAAAAGCAGCCGGATCACGACCCTGAGAACCGGGGAGGAAACGCGGATGAACATAAAAAGAATAATCGAGATAATAGCCACGATCAGTATAAAGCTGGTTCCGCAGCGCTTGTGCTCTCGGGAGCTCTTCTGAACATTGGCGACATTCAGTTCCATGCCATGCTCGATACAGTTAATGCATTTGTGCTCCGCGCCATGATACATAAAGACGCGGCGAATATCCTTCATCAGCGAGATAAGCGCCAGATAAGCGATAAAAATCAGAATACGGATCACGCCCTCAAGCACCGCCAGAAGCGTCTGAGACTGAATCCTGTCTTTAAAAAACAGGGACAGCCTGTACGGAAGAAGCGTGAATATGAGTATAGCCAGGACAAAAGAAATGGCCGTGACAATCCCCATTAAGATCTTATCGTTCCGATCCTTCCGTCGCTGTTCCTCTTCCGTAATCTCCCGAGTTTTGGCCTGTTCCGCTTCCTCCTCGTCCTCCTCAAAAAAGCTCGCGGCGTAAGAAAGCGTCGACATGCCGAGAACCAGTGAGTCAATAAAGCAGAAAACGCCGCGTATAAAAGGCGTCTTCGTTAAAAACCGGTTCTGAACGACTCCCTTGTATTCTTCCGTCTTGACCGCGATATCTCCGTCCTGTTTCCGGACAGCTACCGAATAGTGGCCGCCATTGCGCATCATGATACCCTCAATGACCGCCTGGCCGCCGATATTTGATGATTTCACGCGTTCACTCCATTCTCGTTCTTTATTCGAAAAGAAGGGTTGAGATTTTAAAAACCTCAACCCATCCGTAATCATTATTTGTCTGTAAGACCGTATTTCTTATTGAACTTATCGACGCGCCCGCGTGCCTGTGTGGCTTTCTGCTGGCCTGTGTAGAACGGATGGCACTTCGAGCAGATCTCAACGTGAATATCCTTCTTCGTGGAGCCTGTCTTAAATGTGTTGCCACAGTTACATGTAACTGTTGCCTCGTAATACTCCGGATGTATTCCTTCCTTCATTCCCTTTCACCTCTCTATCTGAATGCCGCGAATCTCTATGCGTTCACTTCTGATTTCTTTGTTATTTAAACAGCGTTAGTATTGTATCATAATTATACGACCTTGGCAAGAGAAAAATCCTAAACAAGGCGCGACTTGCGAATCATCTGAATAAACTCCCTATTGTTCCTGGTTCTGGCGAAAAGATTCAGTATGCTCTCGACCGCGTCGTCACTCTTCATGCCGTTCAGCGCCCGGCGCATATAAAGCACCGCGTCCTGCTCTTCCTTATCCAGCAGCAGATCCTCTCTGCGGGTTCCGGATTTCGGAATATCAATCGCGGGAAATACCCGGCGCTCGGAAAGTTTCCGGTCAAGCACCAGCTCCATATTGCCGGTTCCCTTGAACTCCTCATACACGACATCATCCATCTTACTTCCCGTGTCAACCAGCGCTGTGGCCAGAATAGTCAGGCTTCCGCCTTCTCTCATATTCCTCGCCGCGCCGAAAAATCGTTTCGGCATATGAAGCGCCGCCGGATCCAGACCTCCGGAAAGCGTGCGCCCGCTTGGCGGAACAGTAAGGTTATACGCTCTCGCGAGCCGTGTGATACTGTCCAGCAAAATCATGACGTCTTTCTTGTGCTCCACGAGTCTCTTGGCGCGCTCAATGACCATCTCGGATACGCGTTTATGATGCTCCGGAAGCTCATCAAAAGTCGAGTAGATAACCTCAACGTTCCTGCCGCCGATCGCTTCTTTGATATCCGTGACTTCCTCGGGACGCTCGTCGATCAGAAGAATGATCAGATGAATCTCCGGATTGTTCGCCCTCGCGGAAAGCGCCACTTCCTTAAGCAATGTCGTCTTGCCGGCTTTCGGGGGCGAGACAATCATTCCTCTTTGGCCCTTGCCGATCGGCGAAAGCAGATCCACGATTCTCATCGCGACATTATTGCGGGAAGTCTCCAGCCGGATCCTCTCATTGGGAAAAATCGGCGTCATGTCCTCAAAGTTCTGGCGTTTCGCCGCCTCCGCGGGAGCGAAACCGTTGACGCTTTTTAAAAAGAGCAGCGCGCTGAATTTCTCCGATTGGGTACGCACTCTGGTATTCCCGCTTAAGATGTCTCCCGTTTTCAGATTAAAACGACGGATCTGAGATGGCGACACATACACGTCATTGTCCCCGGGCAGATAATTCTCGCACCGTATAAAGCCGTATCCATCCGGCAGCACCTCCAGAATGCCATTCGCCATCTGCCCGCTGTCAAGCTGCTCCAGATCCGTTGGTGTCTGGTTTCTCGTTTCCCTGCGAGCCGGCCTCTCCGCCGATGGACTATTCTCCCGTTTCATGACGCGCGGGTGTTTCTCAATTCTCGCGGTTCTCTCTGTTCTCTCAGCCCTCGCGGGCTCCAAGGGTTTCTCCTGGTTTAAGGGTTCTTCTGGCTTCGCCGCTTCCGCGGGTTTCTCCGCGCTCTCCGGTTTCGCCGTCTCCTCAGGCTTCTCCGCGCTCTCCGGTTTCGCCGTCTCCTCGGGCTTCTCCGCGCTCTCCGGTTTCGCCGTCTCCTCGGGCTTCTCCGGCTTCACGGTTTTGCCTGTCTTCGAGGCGGCCGAGGTTTTCCTCGTTCTCGTTGTCTTCCGGATTTCAGCAGCCTTCGTTGTCTTTATCGTCTCGGAATTCTCCGCTGTTTTCGCTGTTTCCGCTGTCTTTTCGTCCTCTTGGGCCATTCTGGCGATCAGCTCACCTTTCCTGAGCGCTGACACACCGCTCAGGCCGCGGGTCTTCGCGATACTTCTAATCTGGGCGAGAGATAGGGTTTCGTACTCTTCTTTTGTCATGTGTTTCCTCCTGTTTTCAACTGCTTACAACCGCGGTGCCCGCCGCGGGTCACGCACGAACATTTCATGTCGCGGTTATAACGGCGGACAGCCTATGCTGACGCCTTCTGTATGTATTCAAATTCTATATAGCTTAATGGGATCTTCATTGAAATTGAAAGATGACTGTAATTGCCGGAATCCTTGAGTTGGAACGCCTACTGAGAAACGCGGCGCGTTTACGTGGCTGATTCCTGGCAGTTACCGCGCTATGATAAAACAAAAATGATATCCGTTTAGTCTATTATACACAATACTGGGAATTTTTAAAGTCTTTTTCTTGTTTTCGGATAAAGCGAATGATATGATGAAAAATGAATTACCGTAGATTGTATATTTAATAAGGACTGGAGATGAATCCCATATGCCCGATACCTACACGCTATATAAACTGATTATTCTGTATACCCTCAATGAGGCCGGCTTTCCGATCACGAACGCGCAGATGACGGAATTTGTCCTGAACAAGGGATATACCACTTATTTTGTGCTGCAGGAGGTAATCGGCGAGCTTATTGACGCGGAGCTGATCCTTCCCATGAAGCACAGCGACAGAACCGAATACACAATAACAGAAGAGGGCCGCGTCACGATTCAGTATTTCGGTGACCGTATCTCCGAAGCGATCCGGTCCGATATCCGGGCTTTTCTCCGTGACAAGGGCTGTGTCATGAAGAACGAGGCCGCCGTAACAGCTGATTATTACAAGACGACCGCGCGTGAGTACGCGGTCCGCTGCCGCGTCCGGGAGAAGGGCTCCGATCTGATCGATATGACCATTACCGTTCCGACGGAAGTACAGGCGGAAGCGACCGCCATCAAATGGAAAACCAAGCATCAGGAGCTTTACGCTCATATCATGAAAGAGCTCCTGTAATCTTGCCATAATGATTTATTTTTATACTTGTTTCTGCTATAATAGACCCATAAGGAACTCGCGTAATAAGCGACAATGGAGCGCGGCCGGACGAAGCGGCCGCGGACACACAGGAGGTGTTCCTATATGAGCAAACGTATTGTGACCATTGGCAGGGAATATGGCAGCGGAGGCAGAGAGATCGGAAGTCTTCTCGCCAAGGAACTTGGCTGGGGCTTTTACGACAGGGGACTGATTGATCTGGCGGCCGAGAAGAGCGGCATTAAGGCGGAAGTTCTGGAGAAGGCGGACGAGATGCCCACGAATCCATTTTTCATGCCTTATATTCCATCCGCGATTCCGGGAACGGACAGCGGATCGATGAATGACCGGCTTTTCATGATACAGTCCAATATTATCCGTGATATCGCCGGGAAGGAACGCGCTGTTTTCGTCGGCGCTGCGCCGATCAGGTGCTGCATGACCGGGACGATGTACTGAATGTATTCATATACGCGCCTCTGGACTACCGCGTGGAAGTCATTATGAAACGGCATGGCCTTACGGACGACGCGATGGTCCGCAAGCTGATCCACCGCACGGACAAGAATCGCAAGTCCTATTATCAGTACTATTCCGAGAAACGCTGGGGCTCGAAAGAAAGCCATCATATTCTGATCGACAGCAGCGTGCTCGGCATTGAGGGTACCGCGCGTATTCTCAAGGAAATCGCGTTGAGTGATTGAAATAATTTATGGGGCGGCCGTTAAGGCTGCCCCGTTTAGATTGTAGATAAACTTAACAAGTCAGTTCAAGAATGTGGCCGCGGGCGAATTGTCTAAATCGAAGCATAACAATTTGATTTTAGAAAATCTGAGTTGACGAACCGATTCCTTTTATAAGGATTTTCTGGCAGCGAGTGACAACTTGCTATACCACACCCGATTTCCGAATTTCCGCGGTATGGAGAGGCGCGACACGCTCTGGCCAGAAAATACAGCTCTTTGCGTCTGGTATTTCAACGATTCCCTCGAGAAGTTTTCTGGCTGGACGAAGGAATTGGCTCTGCCACACAAATCAGTAAGCGGCGCGTTCGCGGGAAGTTGCTTATGAAGCGAAAAGGTCGCGGCGCGTCTTGCTTATGAACTGTTTCAAGCGAGAAACTCATCCTAACATGACAATTTCCAGAGCTGGGATGAGTAATTGCCGCTCAGGCCGATCCTGTTATTCCCCGGCGTCCGCTTTGAGAAAAGCGAGCCATTCGCCGATCTTTTTCTCATACCCGATCTGCCCCGGCTCGTAGAATGTCCTGTCCTTCATCTCGTCCGGCAGGTACTGCTGCTTCACGTAATGATTGGGGTAATCGTGCGCGTACTGATAGCCGATGCCCCGTCCGGACTTCGCCGCGCCCGCGTAATGCGCGTCCTTCAGATACGGCGGGATATGGATCGGGCCGCTTCTGACCGCCTCGTTCGCCGCGAAGATCGCGTTTACCGCGGTGTTGCTCTTCGGCGCGGAGGCCACATAGGTCGCTGCCTGGCTCAGGATGATCTGTGATTCCGGCATTCCCACGCGCTCGACCGCGAGCGAGGCGGAAACAGCTACCGTAAGCGCCATCGGGTCGGCGTTCCCGACATCCTCCGACGCGCAGATCATGATTCTTCTCGCGATAAATTTCACGTCCTCCCCGGCGCTCAGCATCTTCGCCAGATAAAAGACCGCCGCGTCCGGGTCGGAGCCTCTCATGCTCTTAATAAAAGCGGAAATCGTGTCGTAATGGTTGTCCCCGTTCTTGTCGTATTGAAGCGCTCTTTGCTGAACGCATTCCTGCATGACCGAAGCGTCCAGATGAATCTTCCCGTCCGCCGCGCGCTCTGTCGTTAAAGCGCCCAGCTCAATGGCGTTCAGCGCTCTTCTGGCGTCACCGCCGGCCGCGTCCGCGAGGAAGTCGATGGCGTCCTCCGTGATCACGGCGTCCAAAGAGCCCATTCCGCGTTCCTTATCATAAACGGCCCGCTTGATCAGCGTCTTGATATTATCGAGGGAAAGCGGCTTCAGCTCAAAGATAACCGATCTGGAAATCAGCGCCCCGTTCACCTCAAAATACGGGTTCTCTGTTGTCGCGCCGATCAGAATCAGCGTGCCGTCCTCCACGAACGGCAGAAGATAATCCTGCTGCCCTTTGTTGAAGCGGTGAATCTCATCGATGAAAAGAATCGTCTTGGTGCCGTACATTCCCAGATTGTCCTTCGCCTTCGCGACGACCTCTTCCATATCTTTCTTACCGGACATCGTCGCGTTGATCTGCGTAAAGCTCGATTTCGTAGTCTTGGCGATGACCCGGGCGATGGTCGTCTTGCCGGTTCCGGGAGGCCCGTACAGAATAATGGATCCAAGCCGGTCCGCCTTGATCGAACGGTAAAGCAGCTTGCCCTTCCCGATGATTTCCTCCTGGCCCACGATCTCATCCAGACTGTTCGGCCGCATGCGAAACGCGAGCGGCGCTTCCTTCTCCTGATTTCTCTCTCTTGTGTAATCAAACAGCGTTCTTTGCTCCATAACCCCGTCCTCTCCTGTCCCGCCCGTAAAAGCGGAAAAGTCTTTTACCTCAGACAAGCCTGCCCGCGGTATGAAAAGAGGCTTCCAACGCTCCCCGTCAAGGGGGTCGCGGTGAAAGCCTCTTCATCCCGCCGGTCAGACCTATACAAACCGGTTCTCGTTTGAATCATAATTATACTCGATACTTCCAAGCTTCCTGATCAATTTCTTCTTGTCTATTTCCATGTCACTGCAAAGATCTTCCAGATTGGAATAATGATCGCGCAGCTGTGTGTTAACAAAGCTGACCAGGATCTGCGGATCCCTCGGTATCATCGCGTTACTTCCTTTCCGCTGTCGCCATTAAACCTCCGTCCCCGCCGACATCGATCAGGATCGTGTCGTCCATTCGGATGTCGCCGCCGAGAATCAATTTCGCGGCCAGAGTCTCAACGTTCTTCTGAAGGAACCGCTTCAACGGTCTCGCTCCATAAGTAGGGTCATAACCACCGTCCACAACGTACTTCTTCGCCGCGTCCGTCAGTTTAATGTGGATAGATTTGTCTTCAAGTCTGTTATTCAAGTCTTTTATCAACAAATCAATAATAGAATAAATATTCTCTTTCGTCAATGGTTTGAACATAATCATTTCATCAAGGCGATTCAAAAATTCCGGCCGGAAGCTTGCCCGCAGATCACGCGTTACCGCGTCCTCGGCTTCCTTGGAAATGTTGCCCTGGCTGTCGATTCCGTCCAGCAGATACGTGGAACCGATATTGGATGTCATGATCAGGATCGTGTTCTTGAAATCGACCGTGCGGCCCTGTGAGTCGGTAATGCGCCCGTCGTCGAGCACCTGCAGCAGCACGTTGAACACGTCCGGATGCGCTTTCTCGATCTCATCGAAAAGAACGACGCTGTACGGCCGGCGTCTTACCGCTTCCGTCAGCTGACCTCCCTCATCGTAGCCTACATATCCGGGAGGCGCTCCGATCAGTCTGGACACGGAGAACTTCTCCATGTACTCACTCATATCGATACGCACCATATTGTTCTCGTCATCGAAAAGACTCTGCGCCAGCGCTTTCGCGAGCTCCGTCTTGCCGACACCGGTAGGCCCCAGGAACAGGAACGAGCCGATTGGCTTGCGAGGATCCTTGATGCCCGCTTTGGAACGGATGATCGCGTCGGTAACCTTCGTGACCGCCTCGTCCTGCCCGATGACCCGCTCATGGAGCAGCTGATCCAGATGAAGCGTCTTGCTCCTCTCACTCTCGGTAAGTCTCGCCACCGGGATGCCGGTCCACTTGGAAATGATCCGGGCGATCTCATCTTCCGTGACATTCTCATGCACCATTGCCAGATTTCTCGCCTTAACGGCCTCTTCCTCGTCCTCCAGCTGTTTCTTCAGTCTCGGCAACTCGCCGTACTGCAGCTCCGCCGCTTTATTCAGATCGTATTCGCTCTGCGCCTTCTCGATCTCACGGTTCAATTCCTCGATCCGCTCGCGCAACTTGTGAACACTCTCAACGTCCTTCTTCTCTTTGTCCCAATCCGCTTTCTTCCCGGCGTACTCTTCTCTTACTTTGGCAAGCTCCGCCTGCAGCTCGACCAGACGATCGCGGCTTAGTTTATCTTCTTCCTTCTTAAGCGCCGCTTCCTCAATTTCCATCTGCATGACCTTACGGCGCAGCTCATCGAGCTCTGTCGGCATGGAATCCAACTCCGTCTTGATCAGCGCGCACGCCTCATCGACCAGGTCAATCGCTTTATCCGGCAGGAAACGATCCGAAATATAGCGGTTCGAAAGTGTCGCCGCCGAAACAAGAGCCGCGTCGTTGATCTTCACGCCGTGGAAAACTTCATAACGCTCTTTCAGTCCGCGAAGGATTGAAATCGTTTCCTCAACAGTAGGCTCGTCCACCATGACCGGCTGGAACCGGCGCTCCAGCGCCGCGTCCTTCTCGATGTACTTACGATACTCATCGAGTGTCGTGGCGCCGATACAATGGAGCTCGCCTCTCGCGAGCATCGGTTTCAGCATATTGCCGGCGTCCATCGAGCCTTCTGTCTTACCGGCGCCGACGATATTGTGCAGCTCATCGATGAAAAGAATGATTTCACCGTCGCTCTCTTTAACATCCGCTAGAACCGCTTTCAGCCGTTCCTCAAACTCGCCGCGGTATTTGGCTCCCGCCACCAGCGCGCCCATATCCAACGCGAAGACCTTCTTATTCTTAAGTCCTTCCGGAACATCCCCGCGGACAATTCTCTGCGCGAGACCTTCCACAACGGCTGTCTTGCCGACACCGGGCTCACCGATCAAAACCGGGTTGTTCTTCGTCTTACGGGAAAGAATCCGGATCACGTTACGGATCTCGTCGTCACGGCCGATAACCGGGTCGAGCTTCTGATCTTTCGCTCTCTCTACCAGATCGTAACCATACTTCTCCAATGTGTCATACGTCGCCTCCGGATTATCCGAGGTAACCTTCTGATTACCTCTTACCGTCGAAAGCGCCTGCAGAAATGTATCCCGCGTGATATTAAATTCCCGGAAAATCGTCTTGATTTCACTATTCGGGTTCTTCAGCATGGAGAGGAACAGATGCTCGACCGAAACGTACTCGTCGCCCATCTGCTTCGCCTCATCCTCGGCGCTAATAAGTACCCGGTTCAGCTTCTCTCCCACGAAAAGCTGACCGCCCTGAACCTTCGGTCTGGCCCGCAGGGCCTGCTCCACCCGTTCCTTGAACATCGGAAGGGAGATATCCATCTTCTCGATCAGCTTCGCGATCAACGAGTCCTCTACCATAATAAGACTGTAGAGCAGATGCTCCTGCTCCACCTCCTGATTGCCGTACTCCATCGCGTATTTCTCACAATCGTTCACGGCCTGCAGGGATTTCTGGGTAAATTTATTTATATTCATAGTTGACCTCCTTAATTGTTAATTTGTTCTATCTGTACTATAACACATATCGCTACGGACGCGCAAGTACTTTTACGCGTTTTTTCATGTCTTTTATCTTTTTCGTCTTGTTGAATAAAAAGCGTCAAAAGATTATAATGAAGCCGACAACAAAGGAGGCTTTTATGAAAAGCGAAGTTGATCTTCATACACATTCCACCGCCTCGGATGGCACACTCTCGCCTTCCGGGCTCGTAAAAGAGGCTCTGAACAAGGGCCTTAAGGCGATCGCCCTGACCGATCACGACACTGTTTCGGGACTTCCCGAAGCGTTCGCCGCGAGCGAAGGTACCTCTTTGACCATTATTCCGGGCGTCGAGATTTCCTCCCGCTTAGGCGTTAAGGATATTCATATACTGGGCTATTACATAAACAACGGCGACGACGTTTTTCTGAGCCGCTTAAAAGATCTTGTGGAGCGCCGGACGCGTCGTAATCTCAAGGTGATCGACCGTATGAACCGGGACGGGATTGCCGTCTCGATGGACGCGCTCAAGGCGTATAACCCCGATACCGTCGTCACCAGGGCGCATTTCGCGCGCTATCTCGCGGACAATGGCTATGTCCGGGACAAAAAGCAGGCTTTTAAGGAATATCTCGGCGTCGGCTGCCCTTATTACATTCCCCGCGACCCGATCTCCCCGGAAAGAGCGGTCGACATCATCAAAGATAATGGCGGGCTTGCCTATCTCGCGCATCCCGGTATATATAAACTTGAGGACGATCGTTTCGCGTCCCTGCTCAACTCCCTGATCTCGCGGGGACTGGACGGAATCGAGGTCTATTACTCAACGCACACGGAAGAAGAAACCGCGGGCTTTCTGAGAGTTGCCCGCGAATATCATCTGGCCATAAGCGGCGGCTCCGATTTTCATGGCTCAAACAAGCCGGATATTGAGCTTGGAAGCGGCAAAAACAATTTAGAGCTTCCCGAATCTCTCTGGACCGAGATGAAAAGTCTTGCGAAACGGAGTGAATAATGCTATTGTAATTGACAAGACAGTTGTCAATTCTACAGTATACACAATGTGTTCGGGAGGTTCATATGGATAAGTTAAAGAAGGCGTTATACCGTATCTTCATCGAGGGGCTCGGCGGTATGGCGCTCGGTTTGTTCTCGACCCTGATCGTCGGAACGATTATCGCGCAGATCGGTGCCTTTATAGGCGGAACGATCGGAGGCGATATCGTCCTGATCGGCAAGATGGCGCAGGCAGTAACCGGAGCGGGTATCGGCATCGGTGTCGCCTATAAATTGAAGCAGGCGCCGCTTGTCAGCTTCTCCGCCGCAGCCGCCGGCATGGTCGGCGCGTTTGCCAGCAAGATGCTCGCCGGTACTTTTATTACAAATGGCGTTGTTACGCTGGCCGGCCCCGGTGAGCCGCTCGGCGCGTTCATCGCCGCGTACACGGCCATTTCCGTCGGCTCTCTCGTGTCCGGCAAGACGAAGGTCGATATTCTCGTCACGCCGCTTGTCACGATTCTTTCCGGCTCCGCTTTGGGCCTTCTCGTCGGTCCGCCGATTTCCAGCTTTATGACCTGGCTCGGCGCGCTGATCAACTGGGGCGCTGAGCAGCAGCCGCTGCTTCTGGGAATCGTTGTTTCCGTACTGATGGGTATCATCCTGACGCTTCCGATCAGCTCCGCGGCTCTGGGCATTATACTGAATCTCGGAGGTATCGCGGCCGGCGCCGCTACAGTCGGCTGCTGCTGCAATATGGTCGGCTTCGCTGTCGCGAGCTACCGCGAGAACAAGGCAGCCGGGCTTTTGGCGCAGGGAATCGGCACAAGCATGCTGCAGGTTCCGAACATTATGAAGAAGCCGATCATCTGGATGCCCGCGATCGTCGCGAGCGCCATATTAGGGCCTGTTTCCACAATGGTCTTCCATATGACCAATAACGCGACCGGCTCCGGAATGGGAAGCGCCGGCCTTGTCGGTCAGATCATGACCTGGCAGACAATGTCCCCCACGACACCCGCGGGACTTTTGCTTTTTGAAATATTACTCCTGCAGTTCATCCTGCCGGCCCTGATCGCCTTTGTTGTTTCCGAGTTCATGCGCAAGAAGGGCTGGATCAAGCCCGGCGACATGAAACTCGACCTTTAACAGCCACTATAAGAAGAGCCTTCGCTCCCCGGCCGCGCGACACGCGGTTCGGAAACGAAGGCTCTTTTTCTGTTCTTTTTACATCTCCCCATTCGCTTCCCGCTTATAAAGCTCTTGCATAATGGAAGGATATTTCTTATCCAGTTTATATAAGATCAAAGTAATTACCGCGATTCCCCATACCAGAATCGGCCCCCATATGTATATGTTCTGAATCATCTTCAGCGCGGATTCCGGCTGTACCGTTTTCGCCCCGGTAGAGCTCAGATATCCGGCCTTACTGAGCAGTGAGGAGATCACGGCGCTTGTGATGCCGGTTCCTATTTTAAAGCCCAGGGAACTGCCGCCGAAAATCAGGGATTCCTGACGGATATGTGTTTTCCACTGCCCGTACTCAATGACATCGCCAAGCATTCCGAACACGACCGCCGTCAGAGGCGCCTCGCCAAGCGCTCTTACGATACTCGTCCCCAGCGCCCAGCTGAAGCTGTACGGGTTGAGGATGAACGCCGCGTGCGCGGCGACCGCCACGACGGCGCCGGCCAGGGAGAGATTTCTCTTGCCGTACTTTTTAAGCAGCGCCGGGCACATCATGGCTCCGATCACAAGCGTTCCCGCTTCCGCCAGATACAACACGCTGTACATCCACTCATCGTTCTTGAAAATATATTTACAGTAGTAAGGAAGTGTCGTCCCCACGATCGTGCCATGCACGCAAGTGACGGTCCACAGAATCAACACAGACCAGAAATACTTATTCGTTACAAGGGCTTTGACGTTTTTCCCTACCGGTACCTTCTCCGTTTTTACCTTTTTCGCGATATCCACTGTTTCCTTGCAGCGCGTGAAGCAGATGATCAGCATTACGAACGCGATGATCGTCCACATGGACATTGCCTTGATCCACGCCATCTGATTGTCGCCGAAAAGCTTAACGACCGGCATTGTCAGCGTCACGGCAATGATTCGGCCGACCGGCGCCATGGACATACGAAATACGGAAAGCATGTCTCTTTCACGCGAGGAACGTGTCATAAGCGTCGACAGTGTTCCGTACGGCACGTTGATCGCCGTGTAGAAAACTGTTGTGCAGAGATTATATGTAATAAAAATATACCAGAACTGTAAGGTCGCGTTCGTTTGCGGAACCGCGAAAAGCGAAATCGCGGCGAGACAGTATGGAACGCTCATCCATAAAATCCATGGTCTCGCTTTCCCCCATTTCGAGGAAGTCTTGTTTACGATAAAGCCCATAATAATATCGGAGGTTCCGTCGAAAACACGCGAGATTAGCATGACAAGGCCGACTGTGACGACAGGAATGCCGGCGTAATCCGTGTAGAATAAAGTCAGGAGCGTGGAAATCATGCCGAATACGATATTACACGCCGTGTCACCGCATCCATACGCGAGCCTTGTTCCAAGCTTCAATGGTTTTTCCGTCTCCGGCGTTGTGGTCGTATTCACTTCAGCTGTCGACTTCGCTTCAGCCATCGATCTCACCCAATTTTACGGAACGGCCTTCTTTAAGTGATTTCGCCGCCGCGAGCGCGATCTTGACCGGCGCCAGGCCGTCCGCTCCGTTTACGGCTGTCTCTGTGTCGTTCATCACAGCGTCCATAAACGCTTTTTCCTCGGAAATAAACGCGTTATTATAGCGTTCCAGGAAAAACCAGGTCGGCTTCGCGATCTCCACGCCTTCCGCTGTGGAAATCATGGACATGTCATTCAGATCATTGGATACCTGAACGCATCCGTTGTCGCAGTGTACTTCTGTACGCTGGTCATACCCGTAATGTGCCGCGCGGCTGTTGTCGATCACGCCAAGCGCGCCATTCTCGAATTTCATCATGACGATCGCGGTATCCACGTCATCATACTTATCATAGCCCGCTCCGCTCAGCGCGGCGCCATACGCTGTCACCTCGGTGACTTCGCTTCCGGCCAGATAACGCGCCATGTCAAAATCATGAATCGTCATATCCATAAAGATACCGCCGGACACTTTAATGTAATCCATAGACTGATGATCCGGGTCGCGGGAAGTAACTTTTACGATGTTGGGTTTTCCTAAACGACCGGAGGCCACTACATCATGAACCTTCTTATGATTGTGATCAAATCTTCTCACGAAGCCAACCTGAAGCTTTACACCCGCTTCCGCGACTACGTCAAGAGCCTCCTGAATTTTCGCCAGATCTGTGTCAATCGGCTTCTCACAGAAAATATGCTTTCCCGCTCTGGCGGCCTTTTTGATCAGATCCGCGTGCGTGTTCGTCGCGGAGCAGATAAAAACAGCGTCAATACTTTTGTCCTGAATAATAACATCCGGATCCGTATAGCAGTTTGCCACGCCAAGCTCCCGCGCCCAGTTTTTTGTGTCCTCATTCAAAAATGGATCCGCGATAGCGACCAATTCCGCGTTCTCTACGGAACGAACAAGATTCGCTCCATGCAATTTTCCGATGCGTCCCGCTCCAAGTAATCCGATACGAACTTTATTTTGTCCCATTTTTCTACCTCCTGGTTTAACCGCGTCCTTAAGAGCAGCGTAATATCCTCTGGAATTCTTTCCGGACTGATGCTACACTGAACTCATAAGCCGCTCATTCGTTTTTTACTTTGAAGGTGACATTCGCGAATCTCCCTTTGACTATTATTATATGCCGAAGCTTGATTTTACGGTATCGTATTCTTGAGCGTAATGCGGCTAATTTTGCCTTTTACATCATATTAATTGCGTATTCTCGCGCAAGGACTCAGGAGCGTATTATGAAAGAGCAAAAAAATCAGGAAATTCCTTCCCTCTTCGCGGACGGAAAACTGCCTCGTTTCGCCGCGGCTTATTTGATTACAAAAAGCCACAACAGTAAATATACGAGGCTTACGCATTCTCATGAGAACGAGCTGGAGCTGTACTACGCGAGCAATGGGAATGGCTACTATATGGTCGATGGCTGTCATTACGCGATCAAGGAAGGCGACATGGTCATCTGTAACGCCGGAATACCGCACGGCGACGATCCTTCCCGCGCGAGGGATCTTCGCTCGTACTGCTGTGCCGTAACCAATGTGTCCTTGAAGGGTCTTCCGGAGAACTGGCTGATCGACCGCTCCGTCTCCCCCGTCCTGTCCTGCGGCGCTTTCTCGGACAAAATCCGCGCGGTAATGGAGCTGATTTATATGCTTTCGCTGGATCCGGACACTCTTGGTGATGTCTGTAACTCTCTCTCGATTTCCCTGATACTTCTTGTCTATCAGCTGATACAAAGCCGTGAGCGCCGCGCCGCGAAACCTGAGCGCCAGACGGCGGACATGCTGGCGGCGAGTATCAAAGAATATATCGATCAGCATTACACGAGGAAAATCACGCTGGAAAGCCTCAGCGAGGCGATGAATATGACTCCTTCCTATATCTCCCACATATTTAAACAGGAGATCGGTGTTTCCCCCATTCAATACTCTTTAAGCCGAAAATTCGGAGAAGCGCAAAGCCTGCTGATGGACACCGACCTTTCCGTAAGCGAAATCTCGGATCTGCTCTCCTTCGCGACACGGGCCCATTTTAACGCGATGTTCAAAAAGCATGTCGGGCTTACGCCGGGCCAATATCGTCTTTCTATCCAGAAAGTAAACGCGGATCTTCAAAAAAAGCCACTGTAAAAGGCTGTTTACCAGTCTTTCGCAGTGGCTCCTATTCTTCGAAAACGTCCGGACCCTATAATTTCTTAAGGATATGATCCAGCGCCTCTTTATTACCCAGCATCATCAGATGCTCGTCCTCCTTGAACACGTATGATACCGGCGGCATCGGCATAACCTCATTATCATTCTTCGTCGCCAGCACGGAAACATGATACTTCTTACGCAGATCGACCTCGCCCAGCGTCTTGCCGATCCACGAAGGAAGCGGCGGAATCTCCGCGATGGAGAAGTCTTTTGTCAGATCGATGAAGTCAAACACATGATTCGCGCTGAAACGCTTGCCCAGCTTCTCCGCCATGACGCGCTCCGGATAAACAACCTCATCCGCGCCATTACGCAGAAGGAAACGCGAGTACACGTCGCGGCTTGATTTGGACACGACATATTTCGCTCCCATGTCCTTCAGACGGCTCGTGATCAGCAGGTTGCTCTCGAAATCACTTCCGATGCACACGAAACAAATATCAAAGTTACTCACGCCAAGGCTCTGAAGCACTTCCTTCTTCGCGCAGTCGCCGACCTGGGCGCTTGCCACGAGCGGAAGCAGATCTGTCATCTTATCCTCGACCTTATCCACGATCATAACCTCATTGTCATACTCGACAAGTGTCTGCGCCAGATGACGCCCGAACCTGCCCATTCCAATAACCAAAATCGATTTCATTACAACTCCTCCTTATCCAATCATCAATGCTTCTTCAGGGTACTCAAGCTCCCTGGACGTCTTCTTCTCCGTAAAGATCAGAGCGAAGGACAAACTGCCCACTCGTCCGAAATACATCAGCAGTGTCAATATTATCTTCGCGAACGCGTTGCAGGCGCCCGAGACACCGACCGTCAGACCGACCGTGCCCATGGCGGAAAATGCCTCAAACACGACATCTTCCAAACTGAAATTTGATGTGCAGCATATTAAAAACGTTCCTAACGTGATCAATGACACGTTCAAAGCGAAAATCGTCGCCGCCCGCTTCGTCGTGTCCGTGTCGATACGCCGTCCGAAGATATGCGCGTGACGCTCGTTCGAAATAATGGAAAGAACCATTAATATGATCAGGACCATGGTCGTCGTCTTAATACCACCGGCGGTAGATCCCGAGCTGCCTCCGACAAACATCAGGAACATCGTCAGCATCTTAGAGCCTTCTGTCAAAGATCCCTGATCGACCGAGTTGAACCCGGCTGTTCTGGGTGTTACAGACTGGAACACGGCCATCAGAGCCTTCTCCGCGACTGTTTTGCCCGCGAACGTGTTGTTATACTCCAACACGAAGAAAAGCGCGGCGCCGACCACGATCAGAATCGCGGTCGCGGTCAGAACGACCTTGGTGTGAAGGCGGAATTTCTTAAAACGGAAACGGTTGCGGGTAATATCGTCCCACACCAGGAAACCGAGACCGCCGATTACGATCAGCGCGCAGATCGTAAGGCACACGACCGGATTGGTCTGATAATGCACAATAGAACTGCTGGGGCCGAAATAAATGCCCATCAAATCGAAGCCCGCGTTGCAGAACGCCGATATGGAATGGAATATACCGTAATAAATGCCCATCTTCCATCCTATATCCGGTATGAACTGCGAGGCGAGGAGTATCGCCCCGATTCCCTCAAAAATAAGAGTTCGGCGCAGAATCATCTTAGCGAGCCGCACCACGCCGCCGATATACATGACGTTGGCGCTCTCCTTTAGAAGCGTTCTGGTTCGAAGTCCCACCTTTCGTCTAAAAAGAAACATAAAAATCATTGAAATCGTCATGAAGCCAAGACCACCGATCTGGATCATGGATATAATGACTATCTGCCCGAAAATAGTCCAGTGCGTCGCCGTATCGAACGGAATCAGTCCCGTAACGCACGACGCGGACGTAGCCGTGAAAAGACAATCCACGAACGGCGTGAACGTTCCGGCCTTAGATGAAATCGGCAGCGTCAGTAATATGGCTCCCGTCATGATAATGGCGAAGAAACCGCCCGCGATTACCATCGAATAACCCATATGATGGTTTTTCTTTCTGACAAACATTATTTAGTTCCTCCCTCATATGAAACAGCGTTTCCGCGCTATTTCATTCTGATTTCCATATATGCCCGGATAATCTCCACGCATTTCTCAAAGCCCAGCTCACTGCTGTTAAGGCATAAATCATAGTTCGAAGCGTTGTACCAGTCCCGGCCGGTAAAATACTTGTAATACTCCGCCCTTCGCTTATCGATCCTGTGGATCATCTCCAACGCTTCCTTACGATCCACGTTATAAAGCTCCGTAACCTTCTCAACACAGAAGTTCTCGTCCGCGTGAACAAACACCCGCAGTACGCCCGGCATGTCCCTCAGGACATAATCGCCACAGCGTCCCACGATCACGCAGGGCCCCTTCGCGGCCGCGTCGCGGATCACCTTCGCCTGATAATTGAACAGATTATCATCTGATGTGAATACATCACTGTCAGGCGAAGGTGATTAAGGAACTTGCACATCTTCCAATGATCACACAGGATTCGGATGCTGCAAGTTCCTTAATCACCTTCGCCTGATAATTAAAAAGATTGCGGTCTGAGGTAAAACCCGACTCGCCGGGCCTGATCAGCTCGTCCGGCGTGTACGCGTCTGTCCGGCGGATTCTCGGTCTCGGCAGCCGCTCGTCCATCTCTCCGAACAGCGCCTCGCTGATTCCGCTCTCCTCCGAAGCCTTTGACAGAATATCCCGGTCATAATAGGGGAGTTCCAGCCGCTCGGACAACATCCTGCCCATCGTCTTACCGCCGCTTCCAAAACCTCTGGCAATCGTGATTATCATCTTATTCTCCATTATTCGCCTCCCAGATTTCGCGAAAACTACTCGCCCAGATACGCTTTCCGCACGGAATCATCCAGTAAAAGATCGCTGGCCTTGCCTTCCAGGGAAATCTTCCCGGTCTCCAGCACATACGCCCTGTCCGCGATCGTAAGCGCCTTCTTGGCGTTCTGCTCAACAAGAAGCACCGTTGTCCCGCTCTTGCTGATTTCCTGAATAATATCAAAAATCTCCGTAACGTAAAGCGGTGAAAGGCCCATCGACGGCTCATCCATCAGGATGATTCGAGGCTTCGACATCAGCGCCCTTCCGATCGCGAGCATCTGCTGCTCGCCTCCGGACAGCGTCCCTCCGACCTGATTCTTTCGTTCCTCAAGTCGCGGGAAGCGTTTGTACACCTCCGCCAGCGACTGCTCGATCTCACTCTTATTCGATCTTGTGTAAGCGCCCATGGAAAGGTTCTCATACACGGTCAACTGCTGAAAAATACGGCGTCCCTCCGGCACGTGCGCCATTCCCATGGCGACGATCGCGTGGGGAGGTGTCTTCAGAAGATCTTTCCCGTCAAAAGCAATCTTCCCGCCTTTCGCCTTCAAAAGCCCTGTTATGGTGTGAAGCGTTGTCGTCTTACCGGCGCCGTTCGCCCCGATCAAAGCGATGACCTCACCCTCATCGACATGAAACGAAATACCCTTGAGCGCCTGTATCATTCCGTAATATACGCTTAAATCCTCTATCTCAAGCAATGACATAATCGATTTCTCCTTTATTCCCCCAGATAAGCTGTAATGACCTCCGGATTCGAAAGCACCTCCGCCGTTTTACCATGCGTCAGCTCACGGCCGAAATTCAGCACCGTCAATTGTTCGCAAATACCGCTTACAAGCCGCATATCATGCTCGATCAGCAGAATCGTCATATTGAACTTATCACGGATAAAACGAATCGTCTCCATCAGTTCTTCCGTCTCGTTCGGATTCATGCCCGCGGCGGGCTCATCCAGAAGAAGCAGCTTGGGATCTGTCGCCAGCGCTCTCGCGATCTCCAGCTTACGCTGCTTGCCATAGGGAAGATTCTCCGCCTTCCAGTCACACTGCTCTTGCAGATCAAATACCTCGAGAAGCTCCATCGCCTTCTCATTCATCGCTTTCTCCTCGCGGTGATAACGAGGCGAGCGGAAAATTCCCTCCGCGACCGTATAGGTCTGCTTATTGTTCAGACCCAGCTTGACGTTATCCAGAATCGACATATCATTAAAAAGACGAATATTCTGAAACGTTCTGGCGATTCCCTTGCCATTGATCTGAATCGGGGAATGACCCGTCAGATTCTCCCCATCCAGGAAAAAACGGCCTTCCGTAGGTTTATAAACGCCTGTCAGCATATTAAAAACTGTAGTCTTGCCGGCTCCGTTCGGGCCGATCAGACCGTAAAGCTGACCCTTCTCGATTTTCATATTCAGCGCGTCGACCGCCTTCAGTCCTCCGAAAGCGATGCCAAGATTATTTATTTCCAAAAGGCTCATCGCGCGTCCTCCTTCTTCTTGCCGGATCGTTTCTTCCAGATTCCGCTGAAAAACGCTTTGCATTTCTCGTTATTATTCAGAATCATCATAACGATAAGAATGATCGCGTACAAAAGCATACGATATGCCTGGAAGCCCCGGAGGATTTCCGGCAGCGCGTACAGAATCATCGTCGCGATGATCGAGCCCCGGATATTACCAAGACCGCCAAGCACGACAAAGACCAGAATCAGGATCGACATATTGTAATTGAATTTATTCGCTGATAAGGCGTTGGAATGCGCGTAGATCACGCCGGCGATTCCCGCGAAGAACGAGGAAATAAAGAACGCGGTCAATTTATATTTCGTAATATGCACGCCGATGGATTCCGCCGCGATCCGGTTGTCGCGGATCGCTTTAAACGCTCTTCCGGACCGGGAATCGATCACGTTAAAAATCACGATCAGCGTTATGACTACCAGAATCAGCGAGGAAATGACCGTCGCGCTTCTGGGCACGCCGTTCATCGCCATAGCCCCGTTCAGGATATCCTTCTTCGAAGTCAGATCCAGATTACTGGCGTCAATCGGTTTGGCGAACGAGAAATGAAGCCCGTTCTTGTCCGAGACCAGATAGCAGTTCTGTATGATTTTATAGATAATCTCGCCGAAAGCCAGCGTGACGATTGCCAGATAATCGCCCTGAAGACGCAGAATGGGAATCGCGATCAGGACACCGATCAGGCCGGCCGCCAGACCGCCCAGAATAAGCGCCAGGGCGTACCGAAGCCCCGCGTTGGGAATCGCTGACTTCATAAGAACCGAAAACACAGCGCCGACATAAGCTCCCACACACATAAAACCGCCATGCCCCAGACTCAGCTCGCCTAAAATGCCGACGATCAGATTCAAAGAAATCGCCATAATGATATAATAGCACATGGGAATTAAAAGGCCCTCGAAGAGGCTTCCCAGAACTCCCGCGCTCACCAGGATCTCCGCCACCGCGAAAAACACGACCACGATCGCCAGCGTGATCAGATTATTCTTAAGGCCCGCTTCCGCTTTCGAGCCGGTTCGTAATTTCTTCATCTCGTCCACCTACACTTTCTCGTTGATCTTCCTGCCGAGAATGCCGGTAGGTTTAATAACAAGTATCGCGATCAGAACCGCGAACACAATCGCGTCGGAAAGCTGGGTCGAGATATAGGCCTTACTGAAAATTTCGATAACGCCAAGAAGAATTCCGCCGATCATCGCGCCGGGAATGCTGCCGATGCCGCCGAGAACAGCCGCGACGAAAGCTTTGATGCCGGGCATAACGCCGGTATACGGGCTGATCTGCGGATACGCGGAACAAAGAAAAGCGGCCGCTACGGCGGCAAGCGCCGAGCCGATCGCGAATGTCATGGAAATTGTACGGTTCACGTTGATTCCCATCAGCTGCGCCGCGCCTTTATCTTCCGACACGGCTTGCATGGCGCGTCCCGGTTTCGTGCGGTTCACGAAAAACGAAAGCGCGATCATAATGATAACCGTCACAATAATCGTCACGATCGTCTCTCCGGAAATAACCAGATTCTCATTAATCGTGACCGGCTTCATAGAAACGACCGATGTGAACTGCTTCGCGTCCGAGCCGAACATCAGAAGCGCCAGATTCTCAAGCAGATAGCTGACGCCGATCGCCGTAATCAGAACCGCGAGCGAGGAAGCGCCGCGAAGAGGCTTATACGCCACCTTCTCGATCACGACTCCTAAAACCGTGCAGACTATGATCGAAAGCAGCACCGCGAAAAACGGGCTGATTCCGGAAGCCATCGCTGTATAGACCGTGAATCCTCCAATCATGATAATATCGCCATGAGCGAAATTCAGCATCTTGGCGATACCGTACACCATAGTATAACCCAGCGCGATCAGCGCGTAGATCATGCCCAGACTTATTCCGCTTATGAAGTAAGACAAAAAGCTGCTCATAAAAGCCCTTCCCTCCTATTGTTCCGCGAAACTTTCTCGCTTGTTCGCTTTAAAAGCCGGAGCTGATTTCAGCCTCCGGCTTAATAAAATATAATTTAACTTGATAAAGTATATCACAAAGTATGTTGCTTTACAAGTTCATAAACCGCTTTTGCTCTATACTTTCACTTATTCGGAAATGGCGTTTTTAAGCGCAAAAATGACGCGGCGAAACGCCGCGCCATCTTAATATTAGATTATAGATGTATTACATCGCCGTGTAAACGCCGTTCTTGATTACCATAGCCTTCGGTTCCTTCGTCGGCTCGCCGTCCGCCGTCCAGGTCATTGTGCCTGTAACGCCTTCGACTGTAATCTTGACCATCGCGTCCTTCATCTTATCGCAAAGCTTGGAAGCGTCGATGGAAGCGTCCTTGACGCCCGCCTCTTCCAGCGCGGATTTCACGGTATAAATCGCGTCATACGCGTCCGCCGCGAACTGATTCGGTGTCTCGTCATTATAAGCCGCCTTAAAAGCCTTCGTGAATTTGACGGTCTTGTCGTCCGTCGCGTCCGCCGCGAACGGTGTCAGAAGGATTACGCCTTCCGCGAGACTTGACTTATCGCCAAGCTGCTTGATCAGACCGTCCAGACCATCGCAGCCGAAGATCGTTGTCTTCAGATTGGCCTTCTGCGCCTGCTCAAGAATCAGAGCCGCCTCCTGATAATAGATCGGGAGGAACAAAAGCTCCGCTCCGCTCTCCTGTACCTTCTGTACCTGCACGGAGAAATCTGTCTTGTTATCTGCCGTGAAAGCCTGCGCCTCTACTACGCTGAGGCCGTCCGCTGTCGCTTCCGCCGCGAACTTCTCATAAATACCGGATGAGTATACATCCGAGCTGTCATAAATAACCGCTACCTTCTTCGCCAGGTTCTTCTCGGAAATATACTTGGCGGAAGCTGTTCCCTGGTTCGGGTCATTGAAGCATACGCGGAATACGTTGTCATACTGCGTGCACGCTACGGATGAACCCGAAGGCGTAAGCTGGAAGATCTTGTCATTATTGCTGAGCGCTCCGACCGCTACGCAGGGAGTGCTGGTTACTGTGCCGACCAGGAGCTTCATGCCGTCATCCTTCAGCGTGTTATAAGCGTTCGCCGCTTTCTCGGCGTCATTCTCGTCGTCCTGGAAGTTCAGTTTAAGTGTCATGCCGTTCACGCCGCCTGCCGCGTTGATCTCGTCAACCGCGAGCTGCGCGCCGTTCTTGACAGCCTGTCCGTAAATCGCCGCGCCTCCTGTCAGAGGCCCGATTCCTCCGATTACCAGCGTGTTATCGGAAGATCCCGATGTCGAGCTGTCAGACGAGCTCTTACTGCCGCAGGCGGTAAGGCCCATCACCATTGTACAGGCGAGCGCCGCCGCGAGTACACGGGTTAAATACTTCTTCATAATGTTTCCCTCCTTTAACTTAGAACAAAATAGACGTTCTTAGGCAGTAATATAAGCCAAATCCGCCATTTTGTCAAGGTGTCCGGCTTCCCGGAAGCTTCGCGGCCGTTTTGTTCCGGCGTCTTAGAAGCTCCGTAACTGATCGGTTCCGTCGTCTTTTGTGTTCTCAATCGCCTTGATCACGATATAATAACTATAGCTGTCGTTGACTTTTACCTGTACCCGGTCGCCCACTTTATGCCCCAGAATCGCCTTGCCAATCGGCGATTCCGTGCTGATCAGGCCCTTGATCGAGTTACCCCGGACCGTCGTGATCAGCTTAAAAGTCTGTGTCTCGTCATCTTCCTCAAAATACACGGTAACTGTATTATTCAGACCGATCTCGTCATCCGCGGACTCGTCGGAAATAATTTTCGCCGTGCGGATCATTCGTTCCAGATATCGGATCCGGCTCTCGTTGCGATTCTTATCCTTCTTGGCCGCGTGATACTCAAAATTCTCGCTCAGGTCACCATGCGCTCTCGCTTCCTTGACCGCCTCGATCGCCTCCTTGCGTACCACAAGCTTCCGATGCTCGATTTCTTCTTCCATTTTCTTGATGTCGCTTTGGGTCAGCTCATCATACATACTATTTCCCTCCAGTTCGTTTTCAGGCGTTCCAGTGAGTACGCCGCGTTCGCCGGGCTTGTGGACGGCAGCCGTCGAATCCCGCGGCGCGTGACCGGCTCACAGTATTTTTCGTATAATTTCGCGGCTGTCCCGCCATTCGCGTAGATTGCCCGAATATCTGTCTTAGAAAGAAGCGCCCCGATATCGGCCGGCGTCACGTTTCGGATACTGCTGTCACTCGAGCCCGTGATCTCGCACTCGGCGATCACGTCCCAGATCGCGATGCCGCGCGACAGAAGAAATTCTTTTTTTTCTTCGATCGTAAGCGGCGTCTCCGCGCCGAGCACGCCAGCGAGCGTGTCCCAGAAGCGGTTCCTCGGGTTTCCGTAATAAAAGCCTTCCTCCCGCGACTTGACGGAAGGAAAGCTCCCTAATATTAAAATTCTGGACCGGCTGTTCCAGACAGGTGGAAACTCATGACGGATCAGCCTCGCTTTTGCCTGTTCCAAAATAATCAACCTTCTTTTTGCCACGCGGCGTCCACGTTGAAGTATCCCGCGGATTATGCTATGGTAGTTATACAACAATAATAAGCGATATTAAAGGAGTGTTTTCATGGAAATCGAGAGAAAATACCTAATTCCCAAGCTGCCCGCGGACCTTGTCCTGACAGACGGGATCGAATACGAGCAGGGTTACCTTTGCGTAAAGCCGGTCGTGCGCGTCCGCCGGGAGGGAGAAGAATACTGGCTGACCTATAAATCCGAAGGCCTGATGATTCGCGAGGAATCCAACCTTCCTCTGACAGCCGAGTCCTACGCCCATCTCGTCACGAAGACGGATGGAAGCCTGATCCATAAAACACGGTATTTCATACCATATGGCCCGAATCGCCTGATCGAGCTCGATATTTTCCACGATCAGCTCGCGCCCCTGATACTGGCGGAAGTGGAATTCCCCTCGGAAGAAGAAGCGAACCGCTTCGCTCCTCCCGACTGGTTCGGTCAGGAGGTCACCTTCGACGGGCGCTACCACAACAGCTATCTCAGCGGTCTTAAACGCTATGAGCCGTAAATGTTGTAACCCGTACGCTTCTAAAGCTTACTAAGCGCGGTCTTGGCCGTTGTGACTTTCGAGTTATTCGGGTACTGATCAATCAGCTGCTGGTACATCGTCTTCGCTTTATCGGTATTGCCGGCTTTCTCATAGGAAGCGGCCAGATAGTAAATTAAATCTCCGCTGCCATAGGTCGGGTCCATCGCGTACGCCTGCTCCAGATTGGTGACAGCGGTCGCGTAATCCTCGTTGTTAAAAGCTTTCTTACCGGTTGAGTACAGACTCGCCGCGGCTGTCGCGTAGGTTTCCTGTTTCAGCGTGTCGTATATCTCCTGACCTTTAGTGGACAGCGCGTCGCGGTTGATGGACGTAAGTCCCTTCGCGACCGTCAGCGCGTTGGAGTTTCCGGCGCTGTATTCCTGCTGCAGTGACAGAAGCGACTCATAGCCACTGATCGCCGCGGCGGCGGTATCCGATTGCTGCTGAGCGGTCGTCACGTCTGTCTGAACGGACTGCAGCTGCTTATTCAGATCCTCTATTTCAGCGTCCTTGGACGCCAGATCGTCACTGAAAGACAATATCTTGTCATTGGTCTCCTGACGAACCGCCTGTATTTTCGCCGGGACGAACAGGAACCAGACGATGGCGGCGCCGATCAGCGCGCCGATCACCACATTCAGCGCGGACGGCATTGTAAAGCCTTCATGATAGGCTTTACCGGCCGGCTGAATAATCGTGTCGTTCCCTCTGGTGTATTCCACGGAATTTTTCTCGCGCCGAACCTTCGTCTCAGGCTCCGGACGCTCTTCCGCTTGAGAGCGGCCGGCGAAATCGTTCATCTGCCGCAATTCCGTGTTATAATAAATCGCGCGTAAATTTCCTCTGTCGATACTGAGCGCCCTTTGCAGGCACTGTCTCGCGCTCGCGTACTGACGCCTCCGGATCAGAAGCAGTCCCATCAGCTGATACGCGTCAACCAGCTTCGGCTTCTCGGCGATCAGCTTCTTAAGCTGAATAAAAGCGAGATCGTCGCTTCCGGCCTCCATATACTGCAGGCATTGATTGTATTTGCGTATTGTCTGGTTCATGGAGTCGAGCTGCTCTCTGTCGTTCTCGACCTCTTTCATATATACAGAGGCGAGATTCTCCGCCGGCGAAATATTCACGCTGATAATCCATTCTGTCAGCGCTTCCGCGAGATATCCCATCTCATAGTAAACAAGGCCCAGAAGATTTCTCGCTTCCAGATTCCGCTTGTTATATTTCAGACTTTTGCTCAGACTGGTCACGGCGCCCGAAAGATCACGGATCTCCGCCCGCTTCAGTCCCTCGTTGTAATGAATATTGGACAAATAGATAATCCTCTGGTAAATCGTGACGTCCTCGCCGCAGTTCGCGCAGTAAGGCGCGTCCGTCAGTACGCATCCACATTTAAAACATCTCATTATAGGTACTCCTTTTGTCCTTATAAACGCCTAATGCTTCTTTTTTCTATCTTTCAGCATTTCCTTCAGGATGTCCGTCATATCCGTCAATTCTTTATCGTATACAAGTTCCTCCACCTCGCCGATTTCATGAACGGGATGGAACTTTTTGATCTCTTCCTCAAAATCAATCATGGTCTTCCTCCTTAATTCTCTTTATGATCATCCCCGCGAGATACAGGGATCCGAGAATAAAAAGCGTTTCATCAGTGTCTTTGAGCCGCGCCGCCTTCTCGTACGCCAGGACCGCGTCCGGCTCCGAAATGACCTCGCCCTTGACTCTTCCCGCGAAAAGCGCCGCGAGCTGTTCCGCCGGCAGGCTTCTCGTTGACGAGTAGCTGGTCACGATCACGCGTCTCCAGTCGACCGCTTCGGTGAGCAGGTCGATCATTTCCATATAATCCTTGTCATCCGAAACCGCGAAAAGAAGCGATTTCTTACTGCCGATATGATGATTGTCCTCCAGCGCTTTCACGCTTCTTAAGAGACTCCGGATTCCATCCGGGTTATGTCCCCCGTCCACGTACACGCCCGGGCGTACCTCCTCAAGACGGCCGGGCCATCTCGCGGCGGCCAGTCCCTTCGCGCGCGTCTCCGCGCTCAAAGCTTCCGGGCCAAGCGCGCCTTCCGCTTCCAGAACATCCAGGATCCGCAGCGCCTCCGCGGCGTTTCCCGGCTGGTAATCGGCTCCGGTGGCGATCCGATAGGAATTCTCCTCTCCGGCCGCGTTCCGCGTCGTAAAATCGATATGACGCCCGTCATTGCGTAAAATCCGGGTATCCTCTTCCCTTACAAGATACTCCGGGCACCCAAGCTCGATCGCTCTCGCGTGTATGACCGCTTCCGCGTCCTTAGGCGCGTCCAGATAAACAATGGGAACGCCCGGCTTCAAAATGCCCGCTTTCTCCCCCGCGACCGCCGTAATCGTGTCACCCAGGAAAAAAGTATGGTCCAGGGAGATAGACGTAATCGCCGTGACAAGCGGCTTCCGGATCACGTTCGTCGTGTCCAGCCTTCCGCCAAGCCCCGTCTCCAGGATCAAAAACTCCACGCCCGACTGATCGAACGCTTTCATTGCCACAAAAAACAGGAATTCGAAGAAAGACGGATGCGGGTTCCCCTCTTCCGTGAAATCATGAATGACCTCGTATACCGCCCGGTACGCCGCCAGAAAATCCGCCTCGCTGATATCGGTTCCATTGATCCGAACCCGCTCGCGGATCGTGATCAGATGCGGCGACGTGAACGTTCCCACGGACTTACCGGCCGCGAGAAGCATACTCTCCGTATAGATACAGACAGAGCCCTTACCGTTCGTGCCGGCCGCGTGAATCAGGGAGAATTTCTCCTCATCCAGCCCCAGCCTGTCCATAATCCCGCGGATATAGCTTAAATCATGTTTCTCGGTAAAGCGGGTAATATTCTCGATATACTCTTCCGCTTTCTCGTATTCCCCCATACGTACTCCTTCTATTTACGAAGCTGCGCGAGACGCGCCTCCACTTCCGAAAGCATTTTCTTGTATTTCTCGAGCTTTGCTTTCTCCTCGTTTACTTTATCTTCCGGCGCCTTGCTGAGGAAATTCTGATTGTTCAGCATTCCCGACGCTCTCTTGATCTCGCCGCCAAGTCTCTTCTGTTCTTTGCCCAGGCGCTCGATCTCCTGCTGGATATCCACCAGATCCGCCAGCGGTATGTATACAGCCGCTCCCGTGATCACGGCGGAAACCGCGTCGTCCGCGATATCCTTCTTATCCGCGCTGACGTCCACGCGCGTCGCGTTCAAGAAGAACTGATAAGTATCTTTAAGCTCCGTAAACGTCTTGCGCTTATCCGCGTCCTCGGACACGACCGTGATTTGTGTCTTACGGTTATTCGGCACGTTCATGTCGGCGCGAATCGCGCGGACGGAACGTACCAGCTCTTTGATACTCGCCATAGCGCTCTCCGAAGCCTCGTCGATCGCGGCCTCGTCTCTTTCCGGCCACTTCGCGAGCATGATCGTTTCTTCTTCCGGATTCAGCGTACAGTAAATCTCCTCGGTAATGAACGGCATGAAAGGATGAAGAAGCTTAAGCGCCCCTGTCAGAACCTCTCTAAGCGTCCAAAGCGCGGTATCCGCGGATTCCGGATTCTCCTCGCGGTGATTCAGTCTGTATTTGGCGATCTCGATATACCAATCGCAGAATTCTTCCCAGATAAAATCGTGAATCTTATCGACCGCGATACCGAGCTCGTATTTGTCCATGTTCTCCGTGACTTCGCCGGCGACGCGGTTCAGCTCGCTGATGATCCAGCGATCGGAAACCGTATACGCTTCGGAAGCCGGCTTCTTGATGTCCTCATGCCCTTCCATATACATCATAATAAAACGAGACGCGTTCCAGACCTTATTCGCGAAATTACGGCTTGCCTCTACTCTCTCGTCGTAAAAACGCATATCATTGCCCGGCGCGTTTCCGGTCACAAGCGTAAGCCGAAGCGCGTCCGCGCCGTATTTATCGATAACATCCAGCGGGTTGATACCGTTCCCAAGCGATTTGCTCATCTTGCGGCCGAGGCTGTCCCGGATCAGGCCATGCACGTAAACCGTGTGGAACGGGCTTTTGCCGGTATGCGCGTAGCCGGAAAATACCATGCGGATGACCCAGAAAAAGATAATATCATATCCTGTCACGAGCACGTCCGTCGGGTAAAAATAATCCAGATCCTCGCTCTTCTCGGGCCACCCCAACGTTGAGAACGGCCAGAGCGCCGAGCTGAACCAGGTATCCAGCGTATCCTCATCCTGTTTCAGGCGCGTACACCCGCACTTCGGGCATTTATCCGGCATCTTATCCGCGACCACGATCTCGCCGCAATCCTCGCAGTAGTAAGCCGGAATCCGATGTCCCCACCAAAGCTGTCGGGAAATACACCAGTCGTGAATGTTCTCCAGCCAGTGGAGATAAATCTTGTCGAAACGTTCCGGCACAAATTTAAGATCGCCCTTATCAAGCGCCTCGATCGCCGGTTTCGCGAGCTCGTCCATGCGCACGAACCACTGCTGCTTGATCATCGGCTCTACCGTCGTCCCGCAGCGGTCATGGGTTCCTACATTATGCGTATGATCCTCTATCCTGACCAGGTATCCCTGCTCCTTCAGATCCGCGACAATCGCCTTACGGGCTTCGTAACGATCCATGCCGGCGTAGCGCCCGCCCTTCTCGTTGATTGTGGCGTCGTCGTTCAAAATATTGATTTCCTCGAGGTTATGGCGCTTGCCCACCTCGAAATCGTTCGGGTCATGAGCCGGCGTAATCTTAACGGCGCCGGTCCCGAAATCCTTATCCACGTACTCGTCGGCAATAATCGGGATTTCCTTCCCCACAAGCGGCAGGATCACGTTCTTGCCGACCAGATCCTTGTATCTCTCGTCATCCGGGTGAACGGCGATCGCGGTATCGCCGAGCATCGTCTCCGGTCTTGTCGTCGCGATGACCAGAAAATCCTCCGTTCCCGCGATCGGGTAGCGAATATGCCAGAAATGCCCGGCCTGCTCCTCATGCTCGACCTCCGCTTCGGAAATCGAAGTCTTGCATACAGGGCACCAGTTGATGATTCTCGAGCCCTTGTAGATGTAGCCTTCATTATATAATTTGATAAAAACAGTCTGAACCGCCTTCGACAGCTTCTCGTCCATCGTAAAAGCTTCCCGTTCCCAGTCACAGGAACTGCCCAGTTTACGCAGCTGCGTCGTAATGGTATGACCGTACTGCTCGCGCCATTCCCACGTTTTCTTAAGGAAGCCCTCTCTTCCGAGCTCCTTCTTATCGATGCCCTGCTCGCGCAGCGCGTTCGTGACCTTGACCTCCGTCGAAATCGCGGCGTGATCCGTTCCCGGAATCCAAAGCGCGTTATAGCCCTGCATCCGTTTGTAACGAATCAGAATGTCTTGCAGCGTATTATCCAGCGCGTGGCCCATGTGAAGCACGCCCGTTATATTAGGCGGCGGCATCACGATCGTAAAAGGTTTCCGCGATCGGTCCGCTTCCGCGTGGAAATAGCCGTTGTTCTCCCATTTCTCGTATAATTTTCCTTCGATTTCTTTCGGATTGTATGTCTTCTCAAGTTGCTTCACAAGATTGCCCTCCTCATGCGGGAATAATAGTGTAAAAAAAGCCCTTTACGAAATGTAAAGGGCGAAATCATCGCGGTTTCGATATCCTATGTCTTAACTGCCTTCCTAAACTGACGGAAAAATCCACGTAATTAATCCTCATTACCTTTACCTGATTTTATAAGGAATACGTAAGTTATCATAGTAAAGGTTCTGCCTTTTGTCAAGAAAATCATAAAAATTTCAGAGAATGCTAAGATTCCGCGGAAGCGCTCGCGTAGGCCGTCCGGGAATCGAACAGACGCGACACCAGAATACTGAATTCCTGATACTGCGGTAAATACGAAAGATCCGAAAGCGCGTCCCTGAGGCCTCTGTAATACCAGCCGATCGAATCCTTGTTTCCTGCCGAAAAACGGCTCCAAAGCCTGTCCCCGATTTCATAGTAATCGTTCCAGATCTCGCGGATATTCGCCAGTTTATCACTAAGGGCGATGATCTGAACCTCCTCGGAAGCGCGCGAAAGCTCTCTTAGTTTAATCGTCTTGCGCTCATGCCAGGGCTTAGACTTATCGTCTGTCTCCGCGGCCACAAGCGTCGCTACCTTCATGCCAAAGCGCTCACGGATTATCTCTCCGGTTACGCCGCAGTCCTCCATTGTGTCATGCAAAAGAGCCGCCGTGAGAAGTGTCTCATCCGGGCGGATGTACGAAACAATGGTCGCCACCTCCAGCGGATGCGTAATGTACGGGCGGGTCGTGCCCTTACGCTTCTGACCCTCATGAGCTTCCATCGCGAATCGTATTGCTTCATTGACCATGACCGGTCCCTCCATGGATATGAGCTGTCCGAAAAATACAGCCTCGGCAGGATTACCATGTTCCCTATTCATATCTTAACACTCCCTGTCGCGTTCTGACAAGTTCAAAATTCAGTACCATATGTTATAATAGAAACAGTAATCTAAGGAAAAGGGGTAATTCCAATGAAGAAAACCGTTCTCGTTACCGGAGCTTCCCGCGGAATCGGCAAAGCCGCCGCGCTCGCTTTCGCCAGAAAGGGCTATGATCTGATCATCACCTGCCGCGAGGATAAGGAGGCTCTTTCCGAAACCGCCTCCGCCATCCGCGAGCTTAAGAAAGGCTACTGCCGGGCTTTTGCCGGTAATCTGGGTAATCCAGACGATGTCCGACGCCTGTTCGGCGAAATCGCCGTTACCTTCGGCGGCGCGGATATTGTCGTCAATAACGCCGGCATCTCCTACACAGGCCTGATCACGGATATGACCGACGAGCAGTGGAACGAAATCGTCGCCTGTGATTTATCCTCCGTATTCTATTGCAGCCGCGCGGCGGTTCCCTATATGGTTCGCCAGAAAGAGGGACGGATCATCAATGTCTCCTCTATATGGGGCGATAACGGCGGTTCCTGCGAAGTCGCGTATTCCGCTGTCAAATCCGGCGTGAACGGGCTTACCAGAGCCCTGGCGAAGGAGCTCGCGCCAAGCGGAATTCAGGTCAACGCCGCCGCGTTCGGCGCCATTGACACGACGATGAACGCTCGTCTGAGTCCGGAGGAGCGAAGCGCGTTGGAAGAGGAAATCCCGATGGGCCGTTTCGGCTCTCCGGAAGAGGCGGCGCGGCTTATTGTGGGGCTGGCGGAAGCGCCGGACTACATGACCGGGCAAATTGTTACGATGGACGGCGGGTGGCTCGTCTGATCTCCGCGAGCAGAAGCTCGGGCAGACCGTCGCGGTTTTCTTCCGTGACCTCGATTACTTTTACGTCCGGCCTCGCGGCGACCGCTTCCGTAAAAGCGCCCGTATTCGCCTGAAGAACGCCGATTACCATGATCCGCGTGTCCAGAACCCGGAAGATTGCCCGCTGAAATTCAGGTACGTCACGCTCGGCTTTTCCGAGCTCATCCATCAGCGCGATCTTTTCCGGAGTTTTGGACATCGCTTCGGCGATCGCGGTCCCGAGGACGCGGAACGTCTCCGGAACAGCCGTCATCTTTCCCTTGGCGAGCCGGACGACGACCGGACAGTCATTCTCCGCGTCCTCCACGTCCGTCAGACTGTGAAGGTAGAAGCCTCTCTGTTTCCCATTGATTTCATATGGAAGCGTTTGAAAGCCAACCACATCATCCAGTTCGCTGATAACACGGTCAAGAACCGTGCTTTTGCCGATTCTCTTAGGACCCGTCAGGAAGATATGCTTCCGATCTGTCCGTGAAGGCCGCGCCATCAGCGGCTCTTCCCCACCCAGTTCTTCACATTGCCGGAGGTCGACATCGGACGACGCGTCATTTTGTTCTTTTTGCTTCTTAGCCGCCTTGTGGCAGCCACACTGGCAGAACGAGGACACGTTCTCCGGCATGGCGTGACGCCCAAGCGGGAAAACCGCGTCTTCCAGTCCCGCGACCAGATCCGCGAGTTTCCCTATTTCGTTGATGGAATGAAACACGCGAATACCCAGGCATTCGTTTCGCTCGTCGGCGATCCGGCCGGCGGCGGCGATCGTGTCATCCGTCAGCCGCTCTTTTACCTCTTCTTCCTTACGCGCGCAGATGATCCGGGGAACCGCGAGCTCATACTCGCCCTCCAGCAGCAGAATATCCACCGGAAAAGATTCGTAAAGAGCGCCGTCCGGAGCCGGCCCCATAATCAGATCCGTCTCCTTCTTCCCCTTCACGCACACCAGATCCGCTCCCGCTTCTCTGTGTTTCCATGTATTACTGCCCGGCGTGTCAATGGAGAACTCGGGGCAGAACACGCTTTTTACCGTGCCGACACGGTGCCCCCGCGCCTTCAGCTCGCGGACCAGTCCCGTTACTGTCGTTGTTTTGCCGGACTTGCGTACGCCGACAATCGCGCAGATAATCATTAATTTTTCCTCTTTCTCTTGATATCGACAATGTTTTTGCACCAGCGCCTGCGGTGCCGGTCTGTCAGAATCACAAGACGTAACACGCCGCCCTCTTCGACAAGATAAACGCCGCCCGCCTTAATTTCTTCTCCCGACAGAGCCAGAATCCGCTCGTCACTTCCGGTAAACTCCACCAGCTCATCGTCCTTAAGATTGGGCAAAAGCTTCTCGAGCGGCGCGCCCATATACTCCCTTGATAATCCCTCCGGATTGGTCCAATGTACAGGTTCCGCGAAATCCCGGATCTTATCTGGAATCATGTCTTTCCCCCCAAATGGCCAGCGCCTCCTCCGGATCCCGGTCCTCAAAGACCTGACCTTCCCGGGTTTCACCATGGCTACCGCCGTCCGGCCCGCCTAGTACGCCGTGATCGCTGATCAAAAGAAACGTTCCTTCGAAAGCCTCCGACAGACTCTTCAAATAAGCGTCCGTCTCCCTCAGCTTCTCCATATACGCGGAACTGTAGGGGCCATATTCATGCGCCGCGTCGTCAATCTCGTGAAAATGCGCGAAAATCAAGCTTTTCTGCCCGGCCGCTTCCTTAAGAGCGTCCTTAAAAATCCAGTAATCGCCGCTTCTGCCCCCCCGCGTCACATGCAGGACGGGAGAAATCTCCGTCTTCAGAATTCTCGTGTCTCCTTCCAGAAAAGCCGTGTTCTCTTCGGTTCTCCCGGCGAAGATCGTCGGTACGGCTATTAAACTGTCTTTGTGGGAAAAAACATGGCTTACTTCGGGAAGAGCTCCCGTAATCATCGCGGCGAACGCCGGATTCGTAAGCGGCGGTTCCGTCGTTCGCATCGGTGACACCTTAAAAGCCTCACTCATAAACGGCAGAGCTCCCGCGGCCGAAGCCCTTTTGAACGCCCGATATCCCAGACCGTCCAGATAACAGACCATCGTCCGAGCCGCGCGCGTCTTCTCCTCGAGGAATGGGGCGAATTCCGTGATTCGACGACCGTATTTCATACAGATCTCCTCGTATTCCTCCGGCGTATTGATATTCGCGATCGTCATCGGGTCAAAGCCCGTTGTCTCCATCTCCACGTACCGCGTGTTCACTCTCGGAAACAAAAAGCCGGGCTTATGGATACCCTCAGCCCGCGCTTTCTCGATGATCGGCAGGATTTTACGCGAATAAACGGAACACATCGGCTGCGGTTTCCCATTGAGCCGAAGAACCGCGCAGTCCGCGTCCCCCGCGGCAAGCGAGAGAAACCCCCGGATGAATTCCCGCGTCAGAAGCGGCATATCCGCTGCCAGGATCAGAACGTACGGTGTCCGCGCTTTTCGCAGGATCTGGTAAATTCCCTCCAACGGCCCGAAGCCCTTAAGTTCGTCGACCACCCTCGGATACGGCAAATCCGAGTATCTGCCCGCTTCGTCGACCGACAGAATAATCTCCGGAAGATCCGAGCAGGCCTCCAGAACCGTCTCCAGGAAGGTGTGCCCCCGCCAATCCATGACAATCTTATTATCGCCCATGCGGCTGCTGTAGCCGCCGGCCAGGATTCCAGCCGTAATCTCCATCTCAGTTCCTCCGTGTCCGGACTTTTTAATCATTCTCGTAGAACATGGCCTCGATCTGCCCGCCGGCCTCGATCGCGCCGCTTCCGCGCGGAATTAATCCGATCAGATTACAGCCGCTCCAGTTACTGATCATGCCATTTCCCTGACCCTTGCTCGCGCCAAGGCAGATCTTCCCGTCCCTGAACTCCAGAACACCCGGCAGAATCCGTCCCATCGGGCTTTCGCGGTCAAATCCGTCCGGAAGCGTGACCGTCAGCATCGTCGGCTCAAAGCTGTCACGGCCGGCCATCTTATAAAAAGCCGGGCGCGCGAGCAGGAACAGGGCCGCCGCTGCCGCGGAAGGGTTCCCGGACAAGCCCAGAATCAGCTTTCCGTTCTTCATTCCGGCCATCGTCGCCATTCCCGGCTTCATTTTTACTTTCCAGAAAAGAAGCTCCGCCTCGATCTTCCGTATCGCGGAAAGCGTCAGGTCATAATCGCCCACGGACGCGCCGCCTGTCGTAATTACGATATCCGCGTACTCGACACATTGAATCAGCGCTGTCGCGATCTCGTTCTCGTCATCGGGCACAATCCCGAAGATTTCCGCGTCCATACCCCATTGATCCAGAAAGCCCTTCAGCATATACGCGCTGCTATTGCGGATCTTGCCTTCCGTACGCGGCGCGAAAACGCTAAGAAGCTCATCGCCCGTACTGATAATCTTTACGCGCGGCTTCTTGAATACCGGGACGTGCGCGTAACCCAGAGAAGCGAGAAGCCCGGCATCCGCCGCCGTAACCTTCGTACCGGCGCTTATGACGATCTCGCCTTCCTTAATATCCTCTCCCGCCTTTACAATATTAACACCCTCTCTGACAGGATTCATAAAGGTCACGGTCCGTTCCGTGAATTCCGTGTCCTCGTACTTCACGATTGTGTCGGCTCCCGCGGGAACCGGCGCTCCCGTCATGATCCGTACGGCCTCGCCCGCCTCAAGCGCCCGGCCCGCGGCGTGACCGGCCGCCACTTCCGCGATGACGCTAAGCGTTACCGGCTCTTCCTCCGACGCGCCCGCGATATCGGATGCCCGGAACGCGTATCCGTCATAAGGAGAACGATCAAACGGCGGCACGTTTTCTTTTGACAAAATGTCCTTACCCAGAACACGCCCATAAACCTCGATCAAGGGAATCTCCTCCAATTCAAGGACATCCGCGTTCATGAAAAGAAGCCGCATAGCCTCCTGTATACTGATTTGGGTCGGAAAATCCCGCGACAGTTCTTTGTTGCTGCTCATTGCTTTCTCCTTTCAGACTAAAACACGGTTTGAATAAGGAACATATATAGGACCGTTCCCACGCCGATGCTCAATAGATTATTTCGTTTCCAGACATGCAGCGCGACTGTAACCGCGATGGCGATCATCTCCGGTGCCGCGTGAGGGTACTCCGTGAGCGAAGCGTTCCGCAGGCAGTAAATGACCAGCATGCTGATCACCGCGGGCGGCAGCGCTTTGCCCAGATAGGTCACGATTCGCGGAACCTTCTTCCCGCTGAACACAAGAAACGGAAAAGACCTGGTCGCGAAGGTGGTTAAGGCGGTCACCGCGATAATCGCGAGCGACCTGCTGACACTCAGTGGCATGACGAATCACCTCCCGCTCCCGCTTCCACTTCTGTCCGGATCGCGCCCCGGAAAGCGAGCAAAAGAACCATCATAATAATCATCGCCGGAAGTATGAACTTATCCGGCCCGAAAATCAGAAGACTGATAACGCTCGCCCCAATCCCGATAAAAGCGGGCTTATGATCCTTGTTGGAAAGCCAGCTTTCCACAAAAAGCACAATAAAAAGAGAAGTCATCGCGAACTCAATTCCCTCGGAATTGAACGGAATCAGATGTCCCGCGATTGCCCCGATCACCGAACCAGCGATCCAATAGGACTGATCCAGCAGACAGATCGCGAACATAAATTTCCCGGACTCCACGCCTTCCGGCGTCTTGGTCATGCAAAGGAGCGAGTATGTTTCGTCCGTCAGAGCGAAAATCATGTACCAGCGCTTCTTGCCGATTTTTTTGAAACGATCCAGCATGGACAGTCCGTAAAAAACGTGACGAATATTGACCATCAATGTCAGAACTATCATCTGAATAAAAGAAAACCCTGGCACGAAGAAATTCACGGCCAGATACTGACCGGAGCCCGCGTAAACAAGCAGACTCATCAACGCCGCCCAGAGAAAATTGTAGCCTTTCTCCTGAAACATGACACCAAAAGCGATTCCGATGAACAGGTAACCTGCCAGCACCGGAATCGTGTATGGAAACGCTATTCGAAAAGCTTTGCCGTATTCTTTCATAATAAGAAGCTCACCAGAAATCCTCTTTATTTCTTGCCATCGCGGCGATCAATAATGCTTCTCGCCACCACAAGCCCGTTCGCGGACGCCTGCTGCAGGCCGCGCGTAATCGAAGCGCCGTCGCCCATTGCCCGGAGTCCCCGGATGTTCGTCTCAAATTTCGTGTCAACGACGACTTTGTTGGAATAGAACTTGACCTCTACGCCGTAAAGCAATGTCTCGTCGCTCGCGATTCCCGGCGTTACCTTATCAAGCGCCTGAATCATCTCATCGATCGCCACCATGATCCGGTGCGGGAATACCAGGGAAAGGTCTCCCGGGACCGCGTCCTTCAGCGTGCCGACGATATTATTGCGTACCATCCGCTCTTCCGTCGTGCGGCGGCCTCTCTTGAAATCGCCGTAGCGCTGCACCAGAATCTTGCCGTCACAGAGCATATTGCCAAGCTGCGCGATATGCTTACCGTACTCGATCGGAGAATTGAACGGCGCCGTGAAGTTCTTGGAAACGAGCAGCGCGAAGTTCGTGTTCTTCGTCTTCATGTCCTGTGACTTGTAGGCGTGCCCGTTCACGACCGCCAGACCATCGTCGTAGTATTCCGTCGCGACCTCTCCGGAAGGATTGGTACAGAATACGCGGACCTTATCGTCAAAAGTCGGTGTGTAATAAACCAGCTTCGCCTCGTAGAGCTTCTCGTTAAGTTCTTTCATGATCTCGTCGCGCACTTCGACGCGGACACCGACATCGACCGTGCCGACGCGTGTCTCAATATTGTGCTCCCGGCAGATATTCGAGAACCATTCCGAGCCTTCTCTTCCGACACCGGAAACGATTTCATCCGCGTAATAGGTTTCTCCCTTATCCGTGACGACACCCTTCGCGATGCCATTCTCAATCAGGATATTGTCCACCATCGTCATGAATTCGATCTCCACGCCGACACTCTCCAGGTGCTCCTGCAGACGCGTGTAGATCTTATATCCCTCTTCTGTCCCGAGATGCCGGATCGGGCACTCGATCAGCTTCAGATTCGCGCGGATCGCCTTCGCCCGGATTCTCTCGATCGCCTCATGGTCATCAATCCCGTATACCTTCTTATCCGCCCCGAACTTCAGGTAAATATCATCCGCCTCGTGAATCAGCTCCGTGGCCTTATCGTATCCTAAAATATCGGGAAGCGTTCCACCGACATCGGGCGAGAGCGACAGCTTGCCATCCGAAAAAGCGCCCGCTCCCGCGAAACCTGTCGTAATCGAGCAAGGCTTGCAGCCCATGCAGACTTTGGTCTTGCGCTTGGGACAGTTTCTCTTCTCGATGGAACGTCCCTTCTCTATCATTTTGATCCGAATGGACGGATCCAGTCTTTTAAGCTCATACGCGCAGAAAATGCCTGAAGGACCCGCGCCGATAATGATCACGTCGTATCTGTTATTCTCCATAGTGCTTTCTTTCCTCTCTGAAAATGGGTAATCTTAACATCGGCTGATACGCCTTTGATATCATAGCATAAATGTTTCGTTTTGGCTACCGGGCTTTCGTCTTGCCAAAGCGCTTCCGGATTGCCGCGAGCACGTCTACGCGCTTGCCTTGGCCGCGAAAAAAATCTCTGAGTCCCGGAAAATGGCATCTAATCATCAGGGCCTCCAGAAGAAGCGCGATCACTCCGGCCTCCGTTCCCCCGAATAAAAATGCCGGGACCAGGAAAACAGTCGTGATCATCACGCCTCCAAGCGGCAGTGATTTTGACCACAGTGTGACGATCATCGCCGCGGCGCAGGAGATCAGCCCCCATATCGGCAGGAAAAGCACGATCGCGATACAGGTGCTGGAAACGCCCTTACCCCCGCGAAATTTACGCCAAATGGGGAAGTCATGCCCGATGACAGAACCGGCGCCCGCGTAAAACACCGCGATGGAACCGATATTCTTCCCGATCACTCCCGCGATCAGGCAAGCGGCAATGGTCTTGAGCAAATCCCCGCCAAGAACAACAATCCCCGGCGCGAAGCCCAGATTCGCCATAACGTTCGCCATACCGGGATTTCCTGTCCCGATCGCGGAGGCGCTGACTCCCGCCTTCACGCGGCAAACTATTTCCGCGGTCAGAATATTGCCGAACGCGTATCCCAGGAGCAGGCAAAGCAATCGTTCCGTCATCGTAAAGCCTCCTTGCTAAATTTTTTGAGTTTTCTGGCCCGGACATGTTGTCCGCGGTCGAAAAACATTTATAATATGGTATAGAAGTCAAAATAGCATCTGACCTCCATAAGGTCACGAACTGTTCATCACGCGAATATAAGAAAGGAAGCAACAACTTATGAGAACAATAGGTGTACTGACAAGCGGCGGCGATTCCCCCGGCATGAACGCGGCGATCCGCGCCGTTGTCCGCAGAGGCATTGAAAAAGGTCTGGAGGTCAAAGGAATCCGCAAAGGATATGAGGGCCTCCTTAAAGAAGAAATTATCCCTCTTGAGGCGCGCGACGTCTCCGATATCATCCAGCGCGGCGGAACATTCCTCCTCACCGCCAGAAGTCAGGAGATGCGTACGCCCGAGGGCCAGCGCAAAGCCGCCGAAATATGCAAAAAACATGGAATCGAGTGTCTGATGGTAATCGGCGGCGACGGTTCCTTCGCCGGTGCCAGAGAACTCGCGAAATATGGGGTCAATGTCATGGGAATCCCCGGCACGATCGATCTCGACATCGCCTGCTCGGATTACACGATCGGCTTCGACACGGCGGTGAACACCGCCATGGAAGCGATTGATAAAGTCCGCGACTCCTCCGCCTCTCACGAAAAATGCAGTATCGTAGAGGTCATGGGCCGCAGCGCCGGCTATATCGCGCTCTGGTGCGGCATCGCCAATGGCGCCGAGGAAATCCTGATCCCCGAGAAAAAAGACTACAACATCCAGAACATCATCGATAACATTCAGGACAGCCACAAACGGGGCAAAACACACCATATCATCATCAACGCCGAAGGAATCGGTCATTCCGCCGAACTGGGCGCGCAAATTGAGGAAGCCACCGGCATCGCGTGCCGCGTAACGATTCTCAGTTATGTGCAAAGAGGCGGAAGCCCTACCTGCAAAGATCGTGTTTACGCGACGATGATGGGCGCTATGGCCGTCGACGCGTTCCTCGACGGTAAAACAAGCCGCGTGATCGTTCACCGCGAAGGTAAATTCGAGGATATCGACATTAACGAGGCTCTCTCCATGAAAAAAGACATCTCCGATTATTCCTATGAGATCGCGAATTCTATTTCTCATCATTATTTTAAATAACAATACTACTATAACATACGGGAAGCAGGTTCATAAAGAACCCGCTTCCTGTTTAAAATACTTATGAGGCGCGGCTCTTGCCGTTCTCGTCTAAAATCGTGACTTCCAGATAATTGTCGATCTTCTTCTCGTCACCCTTGATCTTATCCACGCGCACCGCGCAGACCTTGTACTCAGGCGCCTTCGCGATAGAATCAAGCGCCCCGTTCGTCAGCCAGTTCGCGTTGCCGTCCAGAAAATGGAACGGCATCCAGCACTCACCTGTCGACGTTTTATCGGAAACGACCGCGGTCGTCTCGATCGAACTTCTTCTGGAGGAAACGCGAATCTTCTCTCCATCGGCGATTCCCGCCTTCGCGGCGTCGATCGTGTTAAGCTCAATAAACGAATTGCCGCTGATCTCGTTAAGACCTTCCTCTCTTCCGGTCATCGCGCAGGCGTTATAATGATACAACACGCGTCCCGTCATCATCAAAAGCGGGTACTCCTCGTCCGGCAGCTCTGCCGAAGGCTTGTACTCGGCGGGATAGAACGTGCCAAGACCTCTTGAGAATTTACCCACATGCAGTATCGGCGTGCCGGGATGCTCCGCGTTCGGGCACGGCCACTGCAGACCTCTTCCGCCAACTTCCTCGCTGTCGAGTCTCTCGTGCGTAATACCGCCGAATGACGGCGTTACCGACGAGATTTCCCGCATGATCTGAGCCGAAGTCAGATATGGCTGCGGATATCCCATACGATTCATGAGATCCGTGAAAATATCGGTGTCAAGTCTTGTGTTGCCCGGAATCGTTACCGCCTTACGGACACGCTGAACGCGGCGTTCGGTATTGCTGAACGTGCCTTCCTTCTCGGCGTAAGATCTGCCGGGCAGGATTACATCGGCGAATTTCGCCGTCTCCGTCATGAACAACTCGTCGATTACCAGAAAATCCAGTGACGTCAGCGCGTGAATCACGTGATTCGTGTCCGGATCGGACACGATCGGATCCTCTCCGAAGATAAACAGTCCCTTAATCTCGCCAGTCGCCATCTTGTGGAAGCACTCTGTCGCCTTCGTTCCGATGTTGTGGTTAAGCGTTGTACCCCAGGCCTTCTCGAACTTCTCCATTACCTCCGGATTCACAAGCTTCTGATAGCCCGGGAACTGATCCGGAAGAGCGCCCATATCGCACGCTCCCTGCACGTTGTTCTGACCGCGGATCGGGTTTACGCCGCAGCCCGGCCGTCCCAGCTTACCGGTCATCATGGCCATATTGGACATGGACATAACGCCCTCCGTGCCGGTCGAGTGCTCTGTTACGCCGAGGCAGTAAAGAATCGGGGCCGCCTTCGCGGTCGCGTACATCCGCGCCGCCTTCACCAGATCATCCTCGCTTATGTGACAAATCTTCGCGACTTTCTCCGGCGGGTAATCCTTGACAATGTCACGAAGCTTCTCAAACGCCTCGACCTCTGTCCGGTTCCGGATAAATTCCTCGTCGATCAGATTCTCCTTAATAAAGATATGCATCATGCCGCTCGCGAAAGCGACATTGGTGCCCGGTTTCAATTTCAGATGAACATCCGCCTGTTTCGCCAGATCCGTGTCTCTCGGATCGACTACGATCAGCTTCGTTCCGCGCTGACGCGCCTGACGGATCTGCATTCCGAATACAGGATGGGCCACTTCCGGATTCGACCCTACGATCATAATCAGATCCGAGTCTCTTGTCGTGTCCCAGATTGTGTTTGTCATGGCTCCTGAACCAAGTGTGGTTGCCAGACCGGCAACAGTAGGAGCGTGTCAAACGCGCGCGCAGTTATCAGTATTATTCGACTGAAAGGCCGCGCGGACCATCTTCTGCAGCATGTATATGTCTTCATTCGTGGAACGCGAGCAGGCAAAGCCGGCCAGCGCGTCCCCGCCGTACGTGTCCCGGATCTCCGTAAGCTTCGACGCGACAAGGCTCATCGCCTCGTCCCAAGTCGCCTTGCGGAACTCCCCGGTCTCCCGGTTCTTGATCAGCGGATCCGTGATACGATCGCCCGCGTGAACGAAATTATAGGAGCCGAAGCGCCCCTTCACGCAGAGCATATTGTGATTCGTGGGGCCATCCGCCGCCTCAACGCCGACGATACGGTTGTTCTTGACCAGAAGGTCATACTGACAGCCGACCGCGCAGTGCGGGCAAGTCGTGCGCGTGCGCTCGACTTCCCAGGAACGGTAGCGCTTCCCGGCCTTACGGCTCAGCGCTCCCGTCGGGCAGGCCTCCACGCAGTTTCCGCAGGACTCGCACATCGAGTTCCCGAAACCAATTGCTTCTTCGTAATCGTATGGTACTCCCATCTTCTCGCTATAGCCCCGGCCAATGATGCTGATAGCGTTCCGGCCTGAAATCTGTTCGCACGTCCGCTGACAGCGGCGGCACATTATACAGAGATTCGGGTCGAAGGTAAAAAATGGGTTGGACTTGTCGATCGGTTCCTTCTCAAGAGTGTCAGCGATCGGCGATTCCTCCACTCCGTACTCATAACAATATTCCTGCAGCTCGCACATACCATTCCGCGGGCAGTTAAAGCAATGTGCCTTGTGCTTCGTCATCAGAAGCTCCAGAACGAATTTCCGCGCGGCGATGACGCGCTCGGATTCCGTATGGACCACATTCCCTTCCGCCAGCGGGGCTGAGCAGGCAGTCATTAATTTCCTGTTTCCCTCAATTTCCACTACGCAAAGACGACAGGAGCCGTCCGGCGCGAGATCCTTGAGGTAACACAGGGTCGGTATTTTGATCCCGGCGGAAGCGGCCGCTTTGAGAATTGTGGTTCCCTCCTCGACCTCCACGGGAATACCGTCGATTAAACCATGGATCATGCTTATTCCTCCTCCATAAGAAACGACAGTCAGAAAGCTGTCAATGTCTACCCTTTGACATGATTACATTATACTCATTTATAGTCAATATTTCAATTCCGAAAGCGATGTTTTCTAACATATTTTTATTTTTGCGCAAATTTTTTTGTTCGTTAAAAAATAAATAAATTTTCATATTCAAAAAAATGTTGTAGAATGGGAATAGCTATATAACTCTGTGTTTCTTTTTACCAAGGGGGTACCACAATGAAGAAGAAATTTTTGGAAGATCTGACCGCGGACGAGAAGCGGCGGATTATCCAGGATGTCGGCGGCGATACCGAACATCTGCTCGCTATCCTTCTGGAGCTGCAATCGCGTTCAAAGCGCAGCTATATTGACGAAGAGACGGCAGCCATCGTCGGCGATGAGCTTGGGCTCTCGCTGGCCCACGTCCATGACGCGATCACATTCTACGAGATGCTTGAAACCGAGCCTTCCGCGCGCTATCTGATCAATGTCTGCAACAGCGTCGCCTGTTATTTTTCCAAGGGCGAGCGCGCTGCTGACTTACTGAAAGAAGAGCTGGGAATCGCCCCCGGCGAGATTACGGAAGACGGTCTTTTCGCGATCCGATACTGTTCCTGTGTCGGCGCCTGCGAGAAGGCTCCCGTAATGAAGATCAACGACGATGTGTATGGATGCCTGACCCGGGAGAAGGTCCATGAGATCATAACCGGGCTGCGCGCGCGTTAAGGGAGGGTACGGAATTGTCTAAAACACTAAATATCCTGACAGAGGGAATGGGCCTTTATGACGCCACCGACGTCAGCGCTTACAAAGAACACGGCGGCTACGCCGCTCTTGAGAAAGTCATCGCCATGGAACAGAAGCGGATTCTGGACGAGCTGATCGAGGCTCAGCTTCTCGGCCGCGGCGGCGCCGCTTATCCGGCCGGACGTAAATGGAGCCAGATGGCGAAGATTCCGACATTCCCGAAATATATCGTCTGCAACGCGGACGAGGGCGAGCCGGGCACTTTTAAGGACCGCGAGCTTCTGCGCGACATGCCGCTGAAGGTTATCGAGGGTATGACGATCGCCGGGCGTACGCTTCGGGCTGAGCGCGGTTTCATCTATATCCGCGGTGAGTACAGGAAGCTTCAGCGCGTGTTCCAGAAAGCCATTGATAACGCGGCGGCGGCCGGCTGTCTCGGCCGTAACATTATGGGCATCGAGGGCTTTAATTACACGATCACGATCGTGTCCGGCGGCGGCGCTTATGTCTGTGGCGAGAACTCCGCTCTCCTGAATTCCATTGAGGGCAAAGCCGGCAGACCCCGTATCAAACCGCCCCACCTGGCGGAGGTCGGCGTGTATTCCCTGCCGACTCTGGTCAATAACGTGGAATCCTACGCGGATCTGACCATTATCTTTTCACAGGGCGCGGCTTATTTCAAGGAGCTTGGCGTCGAGACGAGCGGCGGAACGAAGCTCATCTCCATCTGCGGCCATGTCAAGAACCCCAGCGCTTACGAGGTCGGCCTCGGCAAGGTCACGCTGAATGACATCATAAACGATCCCGAGCTTGGCGGCGGCACGATCGACAGACCGCTTAAGTTCTATCATCTTGGCGGTCAGTCCGGCCCGATCGGCTTTCCCGAGCAGCTTGACACCGCTTACGATCACGAGTCTCTGAAAGCACAGGGACTGACTGTCGGCTCCGGCGCCGTCGTTGTCATGGACGACAGCGTTTGTCTTGTCGACTATTGTCGTAAAGTAATGGAATTTTTCACGTTCGAGTCCTGCGGCAAATGCACGCCCTGCCGGATCGGCACCACAAGAGCTCTTGAGCTTCTGACCGCTCTTTGCGAAGGCCGCGGCGAGGAAGGCGATACCGACCGGCTCGAGGAGATGGTGAAACAGATTGCCTCTCTTTCCGCCTGCGGTCTCGGTCAGGCCTGCGACAAGGCTATCATGAGCTGCCTGAAGCGCCGCCGCGAGGAATTTCTGGCCCATGAGAAGGGTTTCTGCCCGACAGGCAGTTGCAATATGACGAAGGGTGGTGCCTCCATTGCCTGAGCAGAAGAAAATACACCTTACCATTGATGGCAAGGCTGTCGAGGTCGCTCCCGAAACTACCGTTCTGAGCGCCGCGGCTTCCGTTGGCGTGGAGATTCCCACGCTCTGCTACATGAAAGGGCTCCCGCCGGACGGCTCCTGCCGGCTCTGCGTCGTTGAGATTTTCGGCGGCCGCAAGAAGGGTCTATTCACGGCCTGCGGCGAGCATTGCGCCGAGGGCATGGATGTCCATACCCACAGCGAGAAGGTCGTCGAGGCCAGACGTTTTATCCTGGATCTTTTGATGAGCAACCACAAGGAGCACTGCTTTAACTGCCCCCAGAACGGTGACTGCCGTCTGCAGAGCTACTGTATGGAATACGGCGTTTCCGAAACGTCTTTTGTCGGCAAGATGATCAACAAGGCGTTTGATGGAAGCAGCCCCTACTTTAATTATGACCCGAAGCTTTGTATCATGTGCCGGCGCTGCCAGAGAACCTGCGAGTCTGTAACAGGCAAGAATATTATCTCCCTGAACGGACGCGGCTTCCGGACGCGTATGAGCATTCCTTACGATCACGCCTGGAGAGAATCCGCCTGCGGCATCTGCGGAAGTTGTGTCGAGGCCTGCCCGGTCGGCGCTTTAAGCACCAAGAGCAACACGAAGAATTACCGCCAGTGGGAAATCCGTAAGACTTCCACGACCTGTACCCTCTGTGACAAGGCCTGCCAGATCGACCTCGTTACCAAGAATAATAAAGTGCTCGATATCCGGACGACAGGCGGGCTTACATCCAAGAATCTGCCCTGCTCCCGCGGGCGTTACACATATTGGCAGTCTCTTGAGAACCGCGTCAACACGCCTCTGATCAAGAACGCGGATACCGGATCGTTCGAGCCGGCTGACTGGGGCACGGCTCTCGCTCTGATTGCCGGAAAGCTTGATAAGAAATCCATCGTCGCGGGCAGTGTCTCGACGACCGAGGAGGAACAGAGCAGTCTCAAGGATATCGCCAGAAGCGCCGGCGCGCGTGACAAGGTTTTCGGAGGTTACACAGAGCTTTTGGAAATCGCCGAAGGCGCTAAGACACTTCTCGTCAACGATACCGACATGGTCTCCGGCTGCCGTACAGGCCGCTACTGCAGCTATTGTCAGCTGTACTGCGACACGGTCAACGTCAGCGCCTTGAACGAGCTTGATTTCGTGGCCGTAATCTCACCGGCCATGAGCGACGTGGCGAAGACCGCCGACGTCGTGCTTCCCGGATACTCCTTCGCGGAGCTCGCCGGGACCTTCAATGGCCACGCGGTAAACCCGGCCGTTTCAAGAAACGTTAAGAACGGTTTGAGCGAATTGGCGACATTCATGAAATAAGTTTCCAAAGTCACGGCGCGATCCCGCTCGCGGGAAAAGCGCCGCGGCCTTGGAAACGCGAAAGCATGAGGGCGCGGGACGTCCAGTGGACGTCCGCTTCGCGTGGACCGTAGCGGAGCGTAGAAGTAGCTCGTAGAGCGGATTCCGAATGGTTTCAGATGTTAAGAGCCCTGCCGGGATCGGCAGGGCTCTTCTACATGTGTCGCGCGAATTGTGTAGCAACACGCGTTTAACTTGTTTATTAGACACTCCGAACCGGCGATTCGGTTGTTCCGGCGATGATTGTTGAGCGGGCGAATCTAAATAGCTTATTCACGCCCGATTCGCGAATTTCCGCGGTATATGCGAGATATCAGACGAAATACTGGAAAATAGCTGATTTCCATACCTGATTATTGCCTGTAATCCGAGGAGTTTATCTGGCTGGCGAAGTAAACCGGCTCCGCCAAACAATCCGCTCCGGAACAAGTAAGCCGGACGCGGCCACAAGATTCGTAAAGCCATATTGACTCCCGCGAAACACGCGGCGCGTCCGCGTCTACACTATCACGTCCGCGTACTCAAACCGTATAATCTTCCGCAGATCCTCGGGCTTCATCTCAACCTGATACCCGATCCGGCCGCCGCTGAAAATAATCGTGCCAAAATCCGCGGCCGTTTCATGAATCGTCGTTCGGAAAAACTTCTTCATACCGATCGGTGAGCAGCCGCCGTGAATGTAACCGGTCATCGGCAGAAGCTCCTTCGACAGAATCATCGCCACGGATTTCTCTCCCACGGCCTTCGCCGCCTTCTTCAAATCCAGCTCCTCCGCGACCGGAATCACGAAAACATAATATTGCTCGCTCTTCCCCCTCGTTACCAATGTTTTAAAAACCTGCTTCTCATTGAGACTCAGCATCCGCGCCACTTCCACGCCGCTGACCGCCCCGTCCGCCTCATAGCGCCTCGGGGTATACGGAATCTTCTTCTGATCCAGCAGCCTCATTACGTTTGTTTTATCCTCACTCTTACTCACAGAAAACACGCCTCTTCCCAAAAAACATTCTATGTACTACCTCGTACGCGCGATTCTGTCGCGGTACGGCGCCGAAACATCCATCCGGATGATACGATCGATCACCCTGTCGTCGTCCCAGAAATGCATCGGATACACAACATCCGTATCCGTATGCCGCATAAAATAATCCAGTCCTTTATAGAAATACTCCGGCTCCTGTCTGGGATCCAGCACGACAAACGCCGCGTCAAAATGCCTCCCCTCGATCGAGTCGATCTCCTTCTTAAAATCGGCCTCCATCTGAGCGTTGTTCTCCGCGGACTCCTCCGCCCAGGCCCACCAGTGCAAATCACCCGCGTGGTAAATCGTCTTCCCCTCTACCGTCACGATAAAAGCGACGCCTTCATCCGTCGACTTCAATGTCTCCACGCGAATCGAGGATACATCCCCGACCGACGCCTGACAGCCATCCGGTAAAAAAGTGACCTTATTGTCATAAATATCCTCCGACACGCCATGCTTCAGAAAAAAATTCCGACTGTATTTGCGCCGAATATCATTCGAAAAGACGTAACAAGTGTCCGGATACTCCTCCATAAGCGAGAAAATATCCAGATTAAAATGATCCGCGTGACTGTGGCTGGAAAACACGAAAACCGACTTCCCCGGCGGAAACTCCGGCAGCTCACCCTTATAATAATCAAAGAGAAGGATCGTCCGATCAAGCTCCACAATAAAACAACTATGCGCGATATAAGTAATCTTCATAAAAACCCTCCTTCGCTAATCAAGCCTATACTCTAATACAAGTATACCATTGTATAAAAAACTCCGCTATGATAAAATTACAATGTTCTGAGCCAAGCGTATTATCCCCTGTAAAGGCCATAAAAGCGCCCTTTCAACACTGACCGATAACCAGCCGCGTTCTGACACCCGTTACTCCATACAAGTTCTTTGCCCCATTATCTCCGACCAGTTCTGAGCCCAGGTATTTTATCCGAAACGCTGGGGGACGCTCGCGTACCCCAACGCTTCGAATAAAATATCATAGCGGCGTTTACGCCGCGTCCCGGAAACGCCCCGCGTTTCCTCGGCTGCCCACCAAACTTATCACCAAACTTACGAATTGAGGTACACAAACAAATGAACAAAAAAGAAATACTCGAAATAAGAAAACAATTAACCCCCCAGAACTGCGCTCTCACGCGCATCCGCGCCTGCTACGTGGACGGGGAGAAAACCAAGAAATTCACGACCAAGGACTCTTTTCTCTCCCTGCCGGAGGAAGAAGCCTTCAAATATTTTGAAATCTTCCGCAAGGCGCTCTCAGGCAGTGTCGGAAAAAACCTCTTTGAGATGAGCTTCCCCCTCGAGGAAGAGTTTGAGGAAGGCAAACAGACCGCCCTTCTCGCGCTGCGCGACAACCAGCTCGAGGACGATGAAATGGCGGAAAGCTTTTTTGACCGCTTTATTGAAAATTACGAAGAGCCGGGCAATTACTATATCATCCTCGTACACGGCAATTACGATATACCGGGGAGAGCGTCTGACGGCACCGAGATGTTCGACGCTTCCGAGAACGTCTATTCTTTTATCCAAACCTGCGTATGCCCCGTGAATCTGGCGAAGTCCGCGCTGACCTATAACAGCGAGAACAACCGCGTCGAGGAACGCGTCCGCGACTGGATCGTGGAAATGCCGAGCAAAGCTTTCCTGTTCCCGCTTTTCAACGACCGCGCCGCCGACATCCACGGAATCCTGTACTACTCGAAGAAAGCGGAGGATATCCAACCGTCACTGATCGAGAACCTGCTCGGCGCGTCACAGCCACTGACACCGCAGGCGCAGAAGGAAGGCTTTAACAACGTGCTTTCGACGATTGTCGGAGACACCTGTGATTATGAGACAGTTCAGAATATTCATGAGAATTTACACGATATGATCGAGGAATCCAAAGAAAGCCCGGATCCGCTTACGCTGACCGGGCCTGAGGTGAAACGACTGCTGACTACGAGCGGCATTCCCGAAGAGAAAATGGAAAGCTTCGACAAATGCTTTGAGGAAATCATCGGCCCCGGCGAGTCCCTTCTGGCCGAGAACCTGACCAACACGAAATCTTTTAAAATCAGCTCGCCGGACGTGGAAATCAAGGTCAGTCCGGATCGTCTTGACCTGATTGAGACAAGACAAATCAATGGGCGTACCTACCTTCTGATCGCCGCGGACGAGCAGGTCGAGGTAAACGGGGAACCCGTGAGATTCCACACGGAAGATCCGGACGCCGAATAACCGCCTATTTCAAATCCAGAACCTCGCAGGCGATCCTGACCGCGTCCTCGATACAATCCTGGCACGAGCGCAGGACCCTGCCTGTTTCCATTCCTTTGAGCTCACCGCAGATCGAGGAACCATTCTGTTCCCTGAATTTCTGTAAAATCTGTTTCGAAAGCTTGTAAGTCGCCTGTTTGGTCTTTCCTTCCGGCGAGCCTTTGCTGCTCAGCGTCCCGGCGACGGCGACCGCGCCGGAAATGGCCCCGCAGGTGCCTTCCATACATCCCATTCCGAAGCCATAACCTTCCATGACGCGGAACATTGTGTCATCGCCGACACCGGTCACGTCGCTGAACGCGCATGAAACCGCCTGCGCGCAATTGCCCCCCGCGTTATGCATATTTATGGCCTTTTCCACTCTGTCTTCTACTGTCATTTATTTCTCCTTCTCCAGTCTTTTTACAAGCATCGGTATCGCGCTCTCGAAATTCACGCCGTACCAGCGGTGATCCGGGTCCTTCATCGTGTAACGCATCGCCTCCAGCGTATAATCCACCGAAAGCGTCAGCGCCTTCTCGAGATCGAAGCCGTTCAGCAGCGCCCCGACGCAGACCGAGGCGAAAATATCGCCGGTCCCGTGAAAGCTTACCGGCAGCTTCTCATTGAAATACTCGATAAAAGAATCCGTCTCCGAATCATAAGCGACCGCGCCCAGCTCCTTCTCAGCGAAGCTGATTCCCGTAAGAACCGCCTTCTTCGCGCCAAGTTTTGTAAGATTTACGAGGATTTCGCGGATCGACTCCCTCGTATACGTCTCGCCGGGATAAGGGATATCCAGAAGAAAAGACGCCTCCGTCAGATTCGGGACGATCACGTCCGCCTTGGCGCAAAGCCCCGCCATCGCCTTCGCGAATTCCGGCGTGAAGCCCGCGTAAAGCTTCCCATTGTCCGCCATGGCCGGGTCGACCATGATCAGATTCCGGTCCGTGCCGAACCGGTCAAAAAGCTCGCCGACAATCGCGATCTGCTCCTTCGAGCCGAGATAGCCCGTGTAAAGCGCGTCAAAATCAAACTTCTCCTTCTTCCAGTGATCGGCGATCGGCAGAATGTCCTCCGTCAGATCCCGGAACGTAAAGCCCTGAAACGCCGTGTGCGTCGAAAGCACCGCCGTCGGAATCACGGCCGTCTCCACGCCCATCGCCGAGATGATCGGCAGCGCCACCGTGAGCGAGCACTTGCCCACGCATGAAATATCCTGTATTGTAACCGCTCTTTTCATTAATTTGTTACCCCCTCTTTTATAATCACGACCGTCAGGTAACCGCTGTCGGTTTCCAGACGCTCAAGCCCTCTCGTTATTTTCTCATTGGGCATCCCGCAATTGCTGACGGCGTAGATTTCCAGATTTTCCCGCTCCGGCGCCTCTTCCAGCGCCTCTTTCAGCTCGGCCAGCTTTTTCCCGGACTTCATGTAGACCCTTGTGCCGCCTAGCTCCATTGTTTCCCGAACGTCATAGGAACCGGGAATGATGTGAATCTCCTGACTGCTGTCCGCGAGTGAGATTCCCAGCGTCGCCGCCACCGCGCAAAAAGACGGCACACCGTTGATCATAACCGATTCAATGCCCTCCGCGACCGCCTGTTTATGAATATAGGCGCAGGTCGAGTAAATCGTCGGGTCGCCGATTGTTAGAAAAGCGACATTCTTGCCCTTATAAATAAAAGAAGCCGCCGCCGCGAAAATATCCTTGCGCGCCGCCGCGAGCTTCTCCTTGTCCCGGGTCATCGGAAAAATCTTGCAGACAATTTCCTTCGAGGCGATATCCGGTATGACATGACTCGCGATCTCATAAGCGTAGCACTCTTCCCTCGTCGCGGCAGGCAGGAAAATCACGTCGCTCTTGCGAATATACCGAACCGCCTTGATTGTGATCAGTTCCGGATCGCCCGGCCCCACTCCGATTCCAAACAACTTTCCTGTCATAAAATCTCCTCTTCCGCCGCGTCCAAAAGCGGCCTTACAGTTTTTTCGCGCGCCGCGCGTGCTCAAAGTAAATTTCCCGTATCGAATCGTACTCGCCCAGTCCCTTGATCAGACACTCGACCGTGTAGCCTTCCGCCCGGAGTCTCGAGGCGAACGAGCGCGCGTCCTTCCCGGCCATATCGTTATTCGCGTGGTCGCCCGCCACCAGCATGAACGGCGTCACCAGAACGCGCCGGCTCGGGGCGGGGTTTTCGCGTGTCCGGGGAAGAACATCGTCCAGCGTGACGCTTCCCTCTACCGTCGCGATGTAAGCGTGACTGCCGAAGCGTTCCCGCAGCGCCTCCTCCATGACCGGATAGCAGCGATCCGACGCGTGAGAGGAACCATGCCCCATGAAAATAATGGTTCCGCCGCCGATTCGCTCTCCCAGCTCCCGGTAAAGCGCTTCCGATACCTTCCGATAATCCTCCGGCTCCGCGAGCAGCGGCCCGGCGAGACGAATCTCCTCGAAATCATTCTTCCGTGACCGGATCGTTTCTTTCATCCGATTGTTCTCCACGCCGTCTATAATATGCGTGGGCAGAATAGTAAGCTTCCGGACGCCGTCCTCCCGGGCCTTATAAAGCGCCCCTTCGACATCCGGAATCTCGATTCCGTCGCGCTCTTTTAAAACCTTCCGCACGATGTTGCTGGTGTATGCCTGATAAAGCGGCCGTCCCGGAAGCGCTTTCGTCAACTCCTCCGCGATCTTTCCGATGCTATTCTCGCGCGTCTTCTGAAACGTCGTCCCGAAGCTTACCAGCAGCGTTCCCTCGCTCATCCTTTTCTTCCTCCCGATCTGTCCATTTCTTCCTCTCGACTAATCTGCCCATGATAAAAGAGATGATTCCGACGCCGATTCCTGTCTGAACGCAGAACAAAAGCGTCTCCATCTCGCTGGGGATTTCCCCATGTATCCAGGTCTCCAGGACCGGTGTCGCCCATGGCTTGTAACCGCTGTCCACGCTTTCGACCATCTGGCTTCCGGCGTCGTCCGAGCCGCCGAACGACGCGCCCTTCAGCGCGAAAAGCGGAACGAACATCAGCAGGAGCGCGGCGATGATCAAAACAATCACCAGTCTTTTTGTCTTCTTATTCATTCTCGTCCGCTCCTTTTCGATAACCCAGCGCCATCAGTTCTTTTGACGCGTAGTTCTCCAGAGCGATCAGGATCAGCACCGTCAGAATACCCTCCAGAACGGCCAGCGGAAGCTGCGTCGGAGCGAAGACTCCCAGGAACTTCAGAAAAGACGCGCCCGCGCCTCCCTCCGCCGAGGGATACGCGATGGCCAGCTGAAAGCTGGTGACGCAATAGGTGCCGATATCCCCGAGAAAAGCCGCCAGAAAAATACTGACGCGGCGGTTGAGCCTGAGCTTTTCACCCAGTCGGAAGACCGCGTAGCTCAGAAGCGGCCCGGCGATCGCCATCGAGAACGTGTTGGCGCCGAGTGTTGTCAGCCCTCCGTGCGCCAGCAGAACCGCCTGGAAGATCAGCACGATAATGCCCAGCACGCTGACCGGAGTCGGCCCGAACAAAATCGCGCCCAGCCCCGTCCCCGTCATATGGGAGCAGCTGCCCGTGACAGAAGGGATTTTCAGGGACGAGATCACGAAGATGAACGCGCCCGCCATCGCGAGCATCGTGATATTCCGCCTGTTCTCTTCCAGCTTCTTCCGGATCGATAAAAAGCCGGCGACCAGAAACGGCGCGCTGATGACACCCCAGGCCACGCAATATACCGGAGGCAGGTAGCCCTCCATAATATGCATCGCGAGCGAACCCGGCGCCGTTCCGAAAGCGACCGCCAGAATAATCGCCGCCGCGAATATTTTCTTCTGTCTTCTACTCATTGGTAAAGTCTCCTTATTTATAACGGATTTTCAATAGCTCGTCAAGCTCCGAAAGCGTTTTCGGACAGTCCGCCTCTGGATCCAGAACGCCTCTTTTCGCGAGAATCTCTCTAAGCCGAAGCATAGCCGGCTTCTTCAGATTCGCTTTTCGCGTCAGCGTCTCATCCTGAAACAGCTCGTCCGGCGCGCCGTCCCCGATCAGCTCCCCGTCCGCGAAGACCAGCAGCCTGCTTGCGAAGCGGTACGCGAAATCGACATCGTGCGTGGACAGAACGACCGTTTTCCCCTCATCCTCCAGCTTTAAAAGCGTATGCTCCAGCATATCCGCGTTTACCGGGTCGAGTGAGGCCAGCGGCTCGTCAAAGATGATGACCGCGCAGTTCATAGCCAGAATATCCGCGATCGTGACCCGTTTTTTCTCGCCTCCGCTCAGATAATGAGGCGGCCGCGACGCGTGATCCAGCAAATTCATCGTCTCCATCGCCGTAAGCGCCGCTTCGTTGACCTCGTCTTTGGAAAGCCCCATGTTGAGCGGCCCGAAGGCCACCTCGCCTTTCACGGTCGAAGCGATGATCTGACTGTCCGCGTCCTGAAAGACGATCCCGACTTTTTCGCGCAGCTTGTTCCGGTCTTTTTTCCCGATTGGTTTGCCGTAGAGGAAAATATGACCGGCATGGGGTGTACGGACACCGTTCAGATTAAGAAAAAACGTCGATTTCCCGGCGCCGTTCGCGCCCATGACAGCGATTCTCTCTCCCTCGTAGATCGAGACGGAAACGTTCTTCAGCGCCTCCCGGCCCTCTTCATAGGCGTACGAGATACCTTCCGTCCTCAGAATTTCCTTCCGCGACTCATTCATCCAAGTATTCCTCCCGCGAAGCCATGATTTCTCAGTATAATAAGCGACACCGCCATCGCCGCGTAAAGCGCCGCGCAGAAAATCGGCGCCGGCGTTACGGGCCGCTCCTCTTCCCAGAACAGACAGCCGCCGTCGTAGCCTCTCGCCTCCATAGCGTCATAATAGCTTTCCGCCTTTTTCATGGAGACCACGAAAAGATTCGCCATCTCGCCGCCGAATGTCCGCAGCGACGTTTTCCAGTCTTTGTAGCCGAGTCGGGAAGCCGACGCTTCCTTCTGCCTGCCGTTCTGCTCGATCAGGATAAAAATATACCGATAAATCAGACGCGTCAGCTCGACCAGAATTCCGGGCAGGCGCAGCTTTCGCAGAATCGTGATGATCTCGCCCATGGGCGTGGAAAGCGTCAGCAGAAAGAGAGCGCTGAAAGCCCCGAACGCCTTGCAGACCAGATTCAGCGACTGTGTCAGCCCCGCTTTCGTGATGTAAAGATACCCCGAGAAAAAGCGAAGCCGCGCCAGTGTTTCCCCGCTGCCGCTTCCAAACTGAATCAGAATCGCGATGGTCCCAAGCGCCAGAAACAGAGCCGGAATCATCATCAGACGCAGATAATCCCGTAATCGGACGCCGCCGCCCGCCACGGAAAGCGTTCCCATGAACACGATCGTCATCAGGGAAATCCACAGATTCCCCGCCGCCAGCGTCGTGACAAGCGCTCCCACCGCCAGAATCGCTTTGCAGGAAGCGTTCCATTTACGCAGATTGGACACGTACGCGTAACGGTCAATGGGAATCCGATCATCGCTTATCCTGCTCATTGAACTCGCCCGCCTTTCTGAGAAAACCGGAAACAAAATCCGGATTGGAATAATAGTATAAATGCGGAAAGCCCCAGAACCGCGTTCCGTCCGCCTGAACGCACGGCCAGCTCCTTCCGGTGACCGGCTTAACCGCCGTACAGTCTGTCCCGTTGTCCGGACTGTCGAAATAATGAAACTCATGCCCGCGGATCTTTTCTCCTCTCGGAAGAAACGAGTCGGCGCCGGATTCCAGCGTCACGTAGCCGAAACGGACCAGCTTCCCCTGATAGGAGCAGCGCCCTTTGACAGCGCCGATCATCGGGTAAACATTCCCCTCCGTGTCCTCCATCTCCGAGCACAGGTACATGAACCCGCCGCACTCGGCAACCGAAGGCGTTTTCCCGGCAATCGCGCCCCGCAGCGAATCCTTCATGGAATCGTTCGCCGCGAGCTTCGCCGCGTACAGCTCAGGATACCCACCGTACAGGAGAATCCCGCCGATCCGATCCGGAAGCCGCCTGTCATGAATCGGCGAAAAAGAGACAAGCTCGGCTCCGGCTTTTCGCAGCAGACGCAGATTGTCCTCATAGAAAAATCGAAACGCCTCGTCATCCGCCAGCGCGAGCCGTACGCGCCGCTTCGGCTCTTCCTTAAAAAAGGGATCCTCGATTTTCGGAAGAGGCTCGGCCGAGGCCGCGATACTGAACAACGCGTTAAAATCCAGGCTTTGCCTCGCGAGCGCCGCCGCCCGCGCGACCTGCTCCTTCAGCTCTTTCTTCTCCTCCGGAAGGCAGAGGCCCAGGTGACGGCTTTCCAGGCGCAATCCCGCGTCCTGTGGAAAATATCCGATGACCTTGATCGGAAAAGCCTCCTCGATGACCGGCGCGATCAGATTATAAAACGATTTCGTCGTCCGGTTCAGAATAACGCCCCGGATCAGATGTTCCCGGTCATAACGCAGAAAGCCCTCGATCACGGCAAGAATCGAGCGTCCCATGCCTCTGGCGTCGATCACAAGCAGAATGGGTGTCTTCGTCATGACCGCGAGATGATACGAAGAGGCTGTCTCCGTCGTGCCTCCGAGCCCGTCAAAAAGCCCCATAACGCCCTCGATCACCGAAATTCCGCGGTCCGCGGGCTCGTCCTCGAACAGGCCGATCGTCCGTTCTCTGTCCGTAAAGAAGGGATCCAGGTTCCGGGACGGAATCCCGATGACTTTCTTATGGAACATCGGGTCGATATAGTCCGGCCCGCATTTAAAAGCCGCCGGCTTTTTGCCGCCGCTTTTAAGCGCCTCAAGCAGCGCGCACGTCAGAAGCGTTTTCCCGCTTCCGCTTTTCGGCGCCGCGATCATGATTCTGTCCATTTTCAAGCCCGTTTCCCCCTTTCCATTTTCTCGTTATTCCTCTTTCCGAAACCGGAAAGCGAAGACCATGACCGGATTCTCGGCCCGCATCAGGTGGTATTTTCCGGCCGGCTTCGCCCGGCTTACCTGCAGCTGCGAAATCCACAGATCCGTAATCGGAAGCGCCGGCAAAAGACCGGTGACCTCCGAAATCGTTTCCAGCGTGACCGCGTTGATCACAATCCGCGCCTCATCATTCAACTCGTAAAGCTTGTCCAGAATTTGCTTTAAATTGCCTCCGCTCCCGCCGATAAAAGCGTGTGTGGGCCTCGGCAGATCCTCCGGCCAGTCCGGCGCTTTCGCCTCGACGACCTCCATGTTGGAAAGCCGGAATTTCTCTTTATTACGCCGGATCAGACTGACCGCCTCCGGCAGCCGCTCGATCGCGAGTACCCGGATCGTGTCTGAAAGCAGCGCGCACTCGACCGCCACGGAACCGGTCCCGCTTCCGACGTCGTACACGACGGCGTTCTCAGTAAGCCCAAGAGCGCAGATGGAAACCTCCCGGATTTCTTCTTTTGTCATCGGGACCTTGTCCCGGATAAATTCTTCGTCCGAAACGCCGGGCGACAAACGTTTCGCCTCCGGCGCGTCATTGAGAATAAAGCAGGCGTAAAGCCCCTCGTCCGACAGCTTCGCGCTTTCCTCCGGCGAAAGAACGCGGATCCATTCTTCCGGATAGGAAAGCTGGTACCCGAACGCCAGCCTTACGGAAGGCAGTCCCGCCGCCATCAGGTCATTCCCCAGTTTTCTGGCGTCCGCCGCCCCGGAGAGAATCAGAAAGATTTTCTTCTCTTTCCGGACCGCGCCGGGAACATCCGCCTCCCGGCCGTGGATACTCATGATCCTCGCGTCCTGCCAGCTGATGCCTGTTTTCGCGGACAGATAAGAAATCGTCGAAATGCCTGGATAGAGCTCGATTTCCGCGCTGATCGCGCCCCTGGCGGTCAGAATTCCCAGCTTCTGATAGAACTTCTCCGCGCCGCTGTAAAAGCCCGTGTCGCCCGAAAAAAGCGCCGCCGCTTTTACCGGCTCGCCCGAAAGCGCGTTCTCCGGTGTTTTCGCTTCCTCAAGCAGGAAAGGCAGAATCTGTTCCGCCCGGTAATACGGCCTGGTTATCGCGCCGGCCGGCGCGAGCTTCAGAAGTCTCTCGGCCCCGAACACGTACTTCGCGCCATTAAGCGCTTTCATAGCCTCTACAGTCATCGAGTCCTCGCTGCCCATGCCGATACCGATCAGCGCGATGTCAAACCGCGCCGCGGGCTTCGGGACCGGAATGCCCGCCAGCTCAAGAATTTTACGAAGTGTCTCGTAAGGGCCCGCGCCCTCTCCCGTATCGGGATTGCCGATGACCCAGGCCGGAATACGCGTTGTCGCCGCCGCTTCCAGCTTCTCCTGAAAACCGCCCGCCGCGCCCGTCTCTTTAGTCACCAGAAAACGAATATCGTATTCCCGGATCATCGCCTCATTCATCCGCGCGGAAAAAGGTCCCTGCAAAGCGATCAGATGACGGCCCTTTATTCCCAGCGCCTCACAGTCCCGGATCCGCCCGGAATCCGGAAGCGCCCGGACAAACAGCCGCTCGCTTCCAAGCGCCTCGACAAATACGGGCAGCTCCTTCGAGCCTGTCGTAAGCAGAATATTCCCCGTCGTCGCCTTCAGCGCCTCCGCGCAGGACTTCGTGTCGGCGAAATAACGACTTTCTCCGGCGTCTTCCGCGCTTTTTCCGACAGCGCTTTTCCCGACGGGTCTTTTCAGGCGGAGATAAGGAACACGGAGCCACCTCGTCGCTTCGCGGATATTCGCGGAGACCTCTGTCGCGAACGGATGTGTCGCGTCCACAACGGCCAGAAAATCCGTTCCGGAAAAAAGCGCGGCCATCTCTTCCTCTGTCATCCGGCCCTGCCGGATCGTGACACCGGGAAGCTCCGGCATGACCAGTTTGCCATATTCCGACGCCACGGAAACGACACAGGGAACGGAAAGCGCGCTTAAGTTCTCCGCGAGTTCCCGCCCTTCTGTGGTTCCTCCGAAAATAAAGACCTGTTTCATAGCTTATACCCTCTCGGCGTGATCAGACGCCCGTTCATGATTTTGGACTGGGAGTTTCCGATGAAAACAGTCGTGAACATGTTGACCTCCCGGCTCTCCAGCTCTTTGAGCGTACAGGTGACCGACCGGACGCCTTCCCTTCCGATGTTCTCCACATAACCGCAGGGTCTTGTCTCCTCGACCGTTTCCAGCAGGATACGGCAGGCCCTCGCGAGATAGTCCTTGCGTTTATGGCTGGAAGGATTATAAAGGGCGATACAGAAATCCCCTTCCGCGGCCGCCCTCAAGCGCTTCTCGATCAGTTCCCAGGGTGTCAGCAAATCGCTCAGGCTGATCACGCAGAAGTCATGGTTCAAGGGGGCCCCGAGCTCGGACGCGCCGCTGCTCGCCGCCGTAATCCCCGGAATCACGGCAACCTCGCAGTCCGGGTATTCCGCGCCCGTCTCGTACATCAAAGAGGCGAGGCCATAAATCCCGGCGTCCCCGCTGCAGATCAGAGAAACCTTCTTTCCCTTCCGGGCTTCCTCAAAGCACATCCGACAGCGCTCCGTTTCCTTGCGCATCGGCGTCGAGAGCAGCTCCTTGCTCTTGAAGCGCTCCCCCAGAAGCTCTATATAAACGGGATATCCCACAATCACGTCACTTTCTTCCAGCGCCTCAAGCGCCTGCCCGGTCATCAACGACTCCGAGCCCGGTCCCATTCCGATTACATTAATCACGTTCTTCATCAAAATTCACGCTCCGTTTTCTCAAAGCGAACGCGACCGTAACGCCGCTTCCCGCCTGTTTTTTCATAATCAGCTCACCCGCTTCCCCGGCGAGCGCCGCGACAGCGGCCCTTTCACAGACATTGTCCGTGCCGGTCGTCTTCCTGACAAAAGACGACGGGGTAAAATCCCCTTCCAACGAGTTAAGCTCCTTTTCCGAATACGTCAGAAGCGGCGCCTCCAGATCACCGGCCAGCTTCAGCAGTCCAGGCTCGTTTTTCTTGAGGTCAATCGAGGCCAGCGCCGCGATCGATTCCGGGAGCAGGGACATCCGATTCAGGCAAAGCGTAAGCGCTTCCAATAGCTCCTCCGCGGATTTGCCGGACCGGCAGCCGATTCCGACGATCAGCTCCCGAGGACAGAGGCGCAGCGCCTTCCGGGCTTCCTCGTGCCGGTAAGGCGAGACCAGAATATCCGCTTCCTGCGGGTTCTCCGCCATACAGAGCTCCCGGGGCAGGCCTCCCGTATACGGCCCGTCGATCCATATTTTGACCGTTTTTCCCTCGAGAATCGCCGAGGACACGCGGCTGATCGCCTCCCGATCCAGAATCGAGAGCTCCTCGCGTCTCGCGAAAACATCGACCGCGAACAGATGATTCACGTCTGTGGCCGTGGTGATCACAGCCTGGGCGCCCAGTTTTTCCGCCAGAAACTCGGCTGTTTTATTCGCCATCCCGTAATGACCCGCCAGAAGCGGAATCACAAAGTTACCGGCCTCGTCCATGGAAATGACCGGCGTGTCCGAAAGCTTGTCCTTCAGAACCGGCGCGATACTCCGGACCGCGATCGCGCAGGCCCCGATAAAGACCAATAAGTCATCCTCCGGGAATCGTTTCTTCGTCCAGTCGCCGACGCTTTCTTCCACATAATGAATGTCGCGGGACTTTTCCGCTTCCGCTTTGGCGGTTTTCTGCTTCGTGTAAAGAGTGGTCGCGTACTTTCCTTCCAAAGCGGCCGCCGCGCGGCGGGAAAGCTTTAATCCGCCCGTCGTAAAACTGATAATTGAGGCTCTCATTCTTTTTTTCCTCTGAATTCCGTCGTGAAATCGGGGTCATACAGCTTCGACCTCTGATAGCGCTGATGGGCGATCGCGTCTCCCACCAGAATCAACGCCGTCTTACGGATTCCGTTATCCGCCGCCGTCTTCTCAAGCTCCGCGATCGTACAGACAATCGCCTTCTCATCCGGCCAGGTCGCCTTGTACACGATGGCCGCCGGCGTCTCCGCCGGATAGCCGCCCGCAGTCAGACGACGGCTCAGTTCTCCCAAAAGACCGGTGCTTAAATAGATGGCCATCGACGCCTGATGAGAAGCGAAGCTTTCGATACTTTCCTTCTCCGGCACCGCGGTCCGTCCTTCCATTCTCGTGATAATCAGGCTCTGCGAAATCCCCGGAAGCGTATACTCCAGATTCAGGGACGCCGCCGCGCCGAAGCAGGCGCTGACGCCGGGACAGCTTTCGTACGCGATTCCTTTACTGTCCAGGATGTCCATCTGCTCGCGGACCGCCCCGTAAACGCTGGGGTCTCCCGTGTGAAGGCGGACAATGGTCTTACCTTCCGACTCGGCGGCCAGCATAACTTCCATGACCTCCTCCAGTGTCATCGTGGCGCTGTTATAAATCTCGCAGTCCTTTTTCGCGTAATTTAAAAGCTCCGGATTCACAAGCGATCCCGCGTAGACGATCACGTCCGCTTTTTTCAAAAGACGCGCGCCGCGCACCGTAATCAGGTCCGCCGCGCCGGTTCCGGCTCCGACAAAATATACCATAGTCTCCTCTTTTCTGCTATAGGGCGGGTCGAGACATCCTGATTTCCTCAAGAAGCGCCGCCGCGCCCTCGCTGGCCGCCAATTGCCCATTTACGTTATCATAAATAATACACTCTGTCACAAGGCCGTCCCCGGCTCGTCTTTTAAGACTGGACATCGCTTTTTCCAAAATGTTTTCCATGACCGCTTCCAGAAAGCCCGCTTCCTTCAGAATCCGGACCGCTTCCTCCGTACTGACGCAGTCGAGGATTTCACGCAAGACGGTCACGGGAGCGCCCGCGCGGATTCCGGCGGACACGAGAAGCTCCATCCGGCAGTCGCCTTCCTTCGAGTGCGTGTTCATAATGCCGCCCGCGAGCTTGACCAGTTTCCCGATATGCCCGGTCAGAAGCAGTTTTTTGAAGCCCAGCTCCTTCGCCATATCGATCGTCGCCCCGATATAATTCGAGCACTTCACGCTTTCGTCCAGCTCGTACCCGTACGCGGCGGCCATGAAGTCTTTCCCGTAGTTGCCGGGCGTAATCGCCGCGCTGATATTTCCCTCGGCTCTTTTTACGCTCAGCTCGGCGCGGATGGTGTCGAGCAGCGCCTGTACGCTCATCGGCTCCACGACGCCGCTGGTGCCGAGTATCGAAATGCCGCCCTGAATCCCCAGTCTGGGGTTAAACGTCTTCTCCGCGAGCTTTTCGCCGTCCGGCGCCGAAATCACGACCTTCAAAACGCCCTTGAAATCCAGAAGCGCGCAGACTTCTTTCACTTCTTTCTCAATCATCCGCCGGGGCACATGATTGATCGCCGCGTTCCCCACCGGCTGATCCAGACCCGGCTTCGTGACGCGGCCGACGCCCTGTCCTCCGTCAATCACGACACGCGGCGTCTCGCCGCCCTCCTCCAGGATAGAGACCTCGGCGTAGATCAACGCGCCTGTCGTGATATCCGGATCGTCGCCCCCGTCTTTACGAACCGCTCTTGTCACGGTATCTCCGCCGCGTCCTGTTCCTTCAATGACCGCCTCGAAAAGCGTCCCTTTTGGTGTCTGAATCGTCACGCGGTTCTTTTCCATGCCGGAAAGAAGCGTAAACGCGGCCGCTTTTGCCGCCGCCGCGGCGCAGCTTCCCGTCGTGAACCCGATTCTCGCCATGTCATACGCCTCCTCTCTTTCAAATCAAAGCTTATCTGGCGAGCTCGTAAAGCAGCGCGTTGCAGATCGCCGCCGCCACGTTGCTTCCGCCTTTTCTGCCCTTATTCACGATGTAAGGAACGTCCGTTTCAAGTATCAATTCTTTGGACGCTTCCACATTGACAAAGCCGACCGGAACGCCGATGATGAACGCCGGTCTGTAAGAGCCCTCCTGTATCATCTCATAGAGGCGGATCAGCGCCGTCGGGGCGTTCCCGACCGCGAAAATCACCGGCTTCTCGATACGCGCGCCCATCTCCATACAAATTGTGGCTCTTGTGCAACCGCGCTCTTTGGCGAGCTTCGCCGCTTCCTCGGTCGCCATGAAGCAACGCGCCTCACCGCCGAAACGGGCCAGTATCTTCTTGTTGATTCCGGTATACGCCATATTCGTGTCCGTGACAATATCCGCGCCGCCCAGAATCAGTTCCTTCGCTTTCGCTACGGCGCCCTCGGAATAGGTCAGCGTCGACGCGTAATCGAAATCCGCGCTCGTATGAATGACCCGCCTGGTAATTAAATCCTGCTCCTCCGGGAGCGTGATTCCGCGGCTTCTCAGTTCTTCCGCGATGATCTCGAAGCTTCTCCTCTCGATCTCGCCCGGCTTCACATACTCAATTTCCTTCATGAACTTTGCCTCCCTGACTTTCTATGATTCCTCTGATCTGTTCCAGCAGTCTCTCGTTTTCCTCCCGCCTCTTGACGGCGATCCGGTAAAAGCCCTTCCGCAGTCCCGGGTAATTGGAGCAGTCCCGGATCAGGATACCTCGCTTCAAAAGCTCCTCGTACAGAGGCAGCTCTGTCTTCAGAAACAGATAATTCGCCTCCGACGGGAAAACGCGGATACCAAGAGCCTTTAGCCTCTCCTTCAGGCGCGGCCGCTCCGCCTGAACGAGCCTCGCCGTTTCCGCGCGGAACGAGCTTTCATGGCAGGCCGCCTCGCCCGCCTTCTGAGCGAAGACCGACACATTCCATTCCGGTAATTGCGCGGCAATCGACTCACGGACACCATCATCCGCCGCGAACAGGTACCCGAGCCGCAGTCCGGGAACCGCGTAAATTTTCGTGAAAGCCCGGACGATGATCAGATTATCGAGGTCCGCGAGCCTGTCCCGGAAACTCAGCTTCTTCTCATCCTCCGTAAATTCCAGAAAACACTCATCCAGCACGACGCGGATCCTTTTATCCTGACAGATCTTCAGAATCTCCGTCAAAAGCCCGGCGTCGGTCAGGTTCCCGACCGGATTATTGGGATTCGCCAGAAAGACCATGTCCACATCATCCTTCAGCGCGTCCTTGAATTTCTCCGTCAGGGCGAAGTTATCTTCCTCTCTCGTTCCGAAATAGCGGATTTCCGCGCCGACCGAAGCCGCCGCTCTCTCGTACCCGGAAAAGGACGGTTCCGGAATCAGGACGCGCGCGGGATTAAAAGCCCTCGCGATCGCCATGAAAAGCTCCGACGCGCCATTGCCGCAGAGGATCCACTCCTTTGGAACGCCGAACTCTACGCCGATGGCTTGCCGCAGCCCGGCCGCTTCCATGTCCGGATACGCCGCGCACTCGTCGATGGCCTCGCGCATCGCCTCTTTAACCGTTTCAGGAATCCCCAGCGGGCTGATGTTGACCGAGTAATCCAGCTCCACCCGATTTCTGTATATATCGCCTCCGTGCCGCATGCCGCGCCTCTTTCCGTCTCTTACGAGAATCTTTTAAATAAAAATCAACATCAACGCCGCGCAAAGCGCCGCGCATAGCCCCGCGGTCCCGTACAGAAGCCGGTTGGCCCGGGCGATATCCTTGTACTCTACAGGCCTTATATCGTCTCCCAGCGTCGGTTTCCGAACCAGCTTCCCGAAATAATACGCGTCTCCCGCGAGCCGCGTCCCGAGCGCTCCCGCGCAGACCGCCTCTGTCTGCGCCGAATTGGGGCTCGCGTGCTGATACCGGTCGCGGCAAAAAATCCGCCACGCCCTCCTGCCGGAGAAATCCTTCCCCGCCAGAAAGCTGGTCAGAATCATCAGCGCCGCGCTCACGCGGGAGGGAATGAAATTCAGGACGTCGTCCAGCCTCGCGGCCGCCCGCCCGAAGTAAAGATACCGGTCATTCTTATAACCTACCATGGAATCCATCGTGTTGACCGCCTTGTACAAAAAACCCAGGACAGGGCCGCCGAGCGCCAGGTAAAGCATCGGCGCCACGACGCCGTCCGCCGTGTTCTCCGCCACCGTCTCGACCGCCGCTTTGGCGACGCCCGTCGCGTCCAGTCCCCCGGTATCCCTGCCGACGATCATGGACACGGCTTTCCTCGCTCCCGCGAGATCCCCCGAAGCGAGCTTATCGTAGACCCGCGTACTTTCTTTTCGCAAGGATTTCGTCGCCAGAATCTGACCGGTCATGACCGCCTCCAACGCGACTCCGGCGTACGGATGTATCCTGTACGCGAAATACAATAACGCGTACGCGCACGCTCCCGTCACCGCCAGGACGATCACGACAAGCGCCGCGCCGGCCCACAGCTCCTTCCGCGGATTCCTCGCGCCCGTTTCCGGGTCTTTTTTCAAAAGTCTTTTCTCAAGCGCCGCGATCAGACCTCCGATCAGCCGGATCGGATGGAACATCCCCTCCGGGTCTCCGATCAGAAGGTCCAGCAGAAAGCCCGAAAGAAAAGCGATCATATGATAACGCATGCTCTCTCCCCGCTTATATACCGATGATCCGGTAAATCTTATCCATGTCAAGCGCCCCTCTGACCGCGTCGGCGAGCGCGTTGTACTGTGTCTCCTTAAAAGCCTCGTAATCCATCGTGAGACCGAAATCCTCGCTCAGGCCTTTGCGCTTCGCGAGCGCGCGGATGACCTCCGAAGCGAGATTCCCATGGTCGAAAACGCCGTGGACATACGTCCCGTACACATTACCCGAAACCATTCCGTCTTCTTTCCCGGCGCCGCTTACCGTGTCCAGCAGATGACAGACCGGACAGAAATCGCGGGACGGCGCGCTCTGCCCCATATGAATCTCGTAGCCCTTCAGCGGAAGCCCGGATAAACCGGACAAAACGCCGGGAATTTCCCCGAAGCTTCCCTCGACCTGCGTCCGGATCTTATTCCGCTCCAAAACCGTGTCCATCGACAAAAGCCCCATGCCACGGATACTGCCGCCTTCCTCGACCTCATACGGATCCTCGATATGATCGCCCAGCATCTGATAGCCGCCGCAGATTCCGAAGATCACAGTCGTTTCCGCTCTGTGGATAATCGCCGCCTCCAGTCCGTTCTGCCGGGCCCACATAAGATCCGCCATCGTGTTCTTACTGCCGGGAAGCAGAATCATGTCGGGGTTCTTGAGTTCCGCCGCGGAGTCCACGTAACGGAGTGAGACGCCCTCTATTCTCTCAAACACGTCAAAATCCGTGAAATTCGAGATTCTCGGAAAACGAATGACCGCCAGATCGATCAGATCCTCGTCTTTCTTATTAAAGCGCGTCGTCAATGAATCCTCGTCCTCGAGATTGAGATACAGATACGGAATCACGCCGAGCGTCGGAACCTGGCATCTCTCCTCGAGCATGCGCAGACCCGGCTCGAGGATTTTCTTATCGCCCCGGAATTTATTGATGACAAGGCCCTTTACCCGGGCTCTCTCCTCCGTCTCCAGAAGCGCCAGCGTCCCATAGAGCTGGGCGAACACGCCGCCCCTGTCGATATCTCCCACCAGGAGCACCGGCGCGTCCGCCAAATTCGCCATTCCCATGTTGACAATATCGTCTTCCTTCAGATTGATTTCCGCGGGACTGCCCGCGCCCTCCATGACGATAATATCCGCGCGTTCCTCCAAAGCGTGATACGCGCTCATGATCTCGGGTATCAGTTTCTTCTTATACGCGAAGTACTCGACCGCGCTCATGTTGCCGATCGACTCGCCGTTCACGATGACCTGGGACCCCGTGTCCGTCGTCGGCTTCAAAAGAATCGGATTCATCAGGACTGAAGGCTTTACGCCTGCCGCTTCCGCTTGCGTGACCTGGGCGCGCCCCATCTCCAGACCCTCGTCCGTGATAAAAGAATTCAGCGCCATGTTCTGTGACTTAAAAGGAACCGTCCGGAAGCCATCCTGCCGCAGAATCCGGCAAAGCCCCGCCGTGACCAGACTTTTACCGGCGCTGGACATCGTTCCCTGAATCATGATTGATTTCGCCATAAAAAAACCTCCACGCCACATACACCGGCGCGGAGGAAAAAAACGATAATCTGTCTTTTACCCAGGCCAATTACTCGTGGCTGAATGTAAAGATATCAAAGCAGGTCTCCTGACTGAAGGATCCGCGCGTACGGCAGCCTTCCCGGTCCGAAGACCAGTGGCGTCTTGCCGTCGCTCCCCTATCACAGTGACGAGTTCGTACAGGATTCGCGCCTGTTTCCCAATTAAGCGGCCGATGGCCGCGCTTTGATAAAGCATATATGAAGTTTACTATCTTATTCTATGAAGCGCAACCTCTAAAAGTCCGGCGTAGGTCGACTCGCTTGCTTCCTCGATCGCCTCAAAGCCGTATTTTCGAAGACATTCGCCGCATTTGGGGCCGATACTGAAAATTTTGCCCGGCTTTTGCCACGCTTCCGGAATTCTGCCGTCAAGCGCTTCCATCAGACGGTCCGCCGAGGACGCGCAGGTCAGGAAAACACCGTCATAACGCTCCGGCGCCTCGATCCGGCTGTCCTCTCCCAGAGCGTCCATGTTCTCGTAAGCGACAATCTCCTCGAAATGACACAGACCGCCGACCGCCTCCTTCAAAGAGCTGTCCGCGTTGCCCGCCTTGATATACCAGACCAGGTCTTTTTGTTTTAACACGTTCTTAAGCGCTTCCGCCAGCGCCTTCCCGGTAAATTTCTCCGGAACCAGGTCCGCTTTCACGCCATGCTGATACAGATAATCCGCCGTTCTCGCCCCGATGACCGCGAAACGCGCGCCCGCGAGCGAGCGAACGTCCAGACCGCTTGCGAACAGATCGCGGAAAAACGCTTCCACCCCGTTCTTGCTGGTCAGAACGATCCAGTTAACTCTCTCGAGCTTTTCCTTGTCAAAAGTCCGATCCGCGTACTCGATCCGGCCGACCTGAAGCTCATCGACCTCGGCGCCCTTTTCGGTCAGCGCCTCCGTAAGCCCGGAGGTCTGTTCCCCGATCTTGGGAACGAGCAGCTTCTTCCCGAACAGCGGTTTATTCTCAAAAAAGTTCAGGCGCTCCCGCAGTCCGATGACTTTTCCGACAACGATCAAAGCCGGTGAGCCGATGCCCGCCTCCCGGGTCTTGTCCGTGATTTCCGAAAGCGCTGCCGTGACGGTCCGCTGCGCGCTTGTCGTCGCCTTCTCGATAACCGCCGCCGGCGTGTCCGAAGGCATCCCCGCTTCTATAAGTCTTTCGGCGATTTCCGGAAGCTTGCCCAGACCCATCAGAAACACGAGCGTGTCCGTTCCCCGGGCCATCGCCATAAAATCAATATCGGCCAGCTCGTCCTTCCGGTTATGAGCCGTGACCACGTGAAAGCCTGTCGCGATTCCTCTGTGCGTGATAGGAATACCGGCGTAAGCGAGCCCCGCCATGCTGGAGCTGATTCCCGGAATCACGTCAAAAGAGATCCCGCGCTCGTAGAGATAAAGTCCTTCCTCGCCGCCTCTTCCGAACACATAGACATCGCCGCCCTTCAAACGGACGACACGGTCCGCCTCCATCGCCTTGCGGACCAGAAGCTCGTTGATCTCCTCCTGGCGCAGCGTGTGATGGTGATTTTCCTTACCGACATATATTTTCTCGCAGTCCTCCCGCGTCGCTTCCAGAAGTCCCGGCGCCGCGAGACGGTCGTAAATCACGCAGTCCGCCTCTTTAAGCGCCGCGAGGCCTTTTACCGTAATCAGACCCGGATCGCCGGGTCCCGCGCCGACTAAAGTGACCTTTCCGGCAAGCTTTTCCCGGATCTTGCGTACCGCCTGCTCCGCGAGAAGCTTCGGGTCATCCCCGGTCACGGAAGCGTACGCCGCCTTCGTGCCCCTGGCATTACCGAACACACAGCGAAGCCTGTGGGTACCGTCTTCCTCCGGCGAGCAAAACGCGCCTACCGGCAGATGACAGTCCCCGCCGATTCCGGCGAGAAAGCCTCTCTCGGCTGTCGCTTCCCATTCCGTCTCCGGGTCGTGTAACGCGTCCAGCTCTTCCTTAAGGTTCTTATCCTCCCGGCGGATCTCAAGCGCCAGAATTCCCTGCGCGGGCGCCGGAATCACGACATCCGGATCCAGATAACAGGAAATCCGTTCCGCGAGGCCCAGCCTGTTGAGACCGGCCGCCGCCAGCGCGACCGCGTCCAGCTTCTGTTCCGAAAGCTTGCGCAGTCTCGTGTCCACGTTTCCGCGGATATCGACGATCCGCAAATCGTCCCGCGCCTTCAGAAGCTGAAGGCCGCGGCGCTTGCTTCCCGTCCCGATTACCGCGCCGGCCGGAAGCTCCGCGAAGGAGCCCGCCTCTCTTAATACCAGAACATCTCTCGGATCCTCTCTTTTCCAGGCCTTCGCGAACGCGAGGCCCTCGGCCGGGCTTGCCGGCATGTCCTTCATACTGTGAACGCCGATATCGACGGTCCCCTTCAGCAGCTCTTCTTCTATTTCTTTGATAAAAACGCCTTTGGAGCCAAGCTGGTCAAGCGGCTTATCCTGAATCAGGTCTCCCTTCGTGTGAATGACCTGTATTTCATAGTCGTTCCCGGGGTACGCTTTCTTCAGCGTATCCCTGACCGCTTCCGCCTGCGCGAGCGCGAGCTTTGAGCCGCGGGTTCCGATTACGTATTTCATACTGTTCCCTTTCCGCTATATCTGAAAAAGCTGTTTGATCATCTGCTGGTACCGCGCCTGTGTCTCACCGGTATCCAGCTTCTTAAGTTCCTGGATCGGCTCATGCAAAAGCCGCTGCAAAGACGCGTTCAGCACCTTCCGCAAGATCTGCTGCTCTCTTTTACTCAAATCGATTTTGCGGTTCAGATAGGTATAGCTGTCCTCCACGATCTCGCCGCAGCGCTGCTGCAAAGACTCGATCGTCGAGTCCATGCGGCTGGTCAGAAACCAGTCCATCGTGTCATTCAGGCACTGCTCGGTGATCACCTGTCCCGCCTCTACCAGTCTTTCGCGTTCCTTGCGGTTCTCCTCGACGATTTCCCGGAGCGTGTCCAGATTGATCAGCTTCATCTCCGGCAGCTCGGCGATACCGGTATCGATATCCCGCGGCGCCGCCAGATCCAGAAACGTCATTGGCCGGACGCACGTCAGATCGTCGCGGCGAATCACCAGATGCGGGGAGGATGTAGCCGAGATCACGATATCACAGCGTTTCATCGCCTCGTAACGCTTCTCATATTCCACGACCTCCATCTCCGGATACTCATTCCGAAGCCCCTTCGCTTTGGACAGTGTCCGGCTGCAGACAATCACGTGTCCCGCGCTGTACTCATATAGATATTTCAGTGCCAGGACCGCCGTGCGCCCGCTTCCGATCACCAGAATGGTCCGATCCTCGATACCGGTCAGCTCCTTCAGCTTCTGAATGCCGACATAGCTGACGGACAACGGCTTCTCACTGATCCGCAGCTCTGTTTTGATCCTCTTGGAGCAGGAAATCGCGTCGCGTACGACCTTATCCAGCTCTTTGCCGCAAAAGCCCATCGTCCTCGCGAAGTCCAGCGCCTCCATGACCTGTCCCTTGATCTGGTCCTCGCCCAGCACCATGGACTCAAGCCCGGACGCCACACGGAACAAATAAGAGAGCGCCTCCCGGTCTTTCAGACAAATCAGGTATTTTGTCAGATCCACTTCCGGGAAAAAATTCTTATATGTCTCAAGAGCCGCGTCGAACATCTCCTCACTGTCATAGAAGAAATAGACCTCGCTTCTGTTGCAGGTCGAAAGAACCATGCACTGCTCAATTCCTTTATTGCCGGCCTCCTGCAGGAAATCAATTCTGCTCTGATCTGTAAAGGTCGTCCTGTCCCGGATATCCATATCCGCGTTCTTATAGCTGATTCCCACAACGCCAAATCGCATGTCAGTTCCTCCTGAAGTATTCTTCCGCGAGCTTAATTGTTTTCTCAATATCCGCGTCCGCGTGCGCGTCCGACACGAACATCGCCTCAAACTGGGAGGGCGCCAGATAAATCCCATGCTCCAGCATGAAACCGAAATAATCGGAGTATCTCTCTGTGTCGGAGGATACCGCGCTGTCGTGATCCGTGACCTCCTGACTCGTGAAAAAGACACTCATCAGGGAAGCGGTCTGGTTCACGCGGACCTTCCCGCCGGCCGCGGCTCTGATTGACTCCGCGATCCTTCTCGTCTTCGCCTCGAGTCTCTCGTACACGCCCGGGTCGTTCTTCAATATCGTCAGTGTCTCGATTCCCGCCGTCGTCGCGATCGGATTGCCTGAAAGCGTGCCGGCCTGATAAACAGGCCCGTCCGGCGAGACAACGCGCATGATGTCGTCCCGGCCGCCGTACGCGCCGATCGGCATACCGCCGCCGACGATTTTCCCAAGCGTCGTCAGATCCGGCGTCACGTGATAAAATTCCTGCGCCCCGCCGAGCGCCATCCGAAAGCCGGTGATGACCTCGTCAAAAATTAAAAGCGCTCCGTTACGCGTCGTGATTTCCCGTAAAAATTCCAGAAAACCCGGCTCAGGGAGCACAACGCCCATGTTCGCCGCGACCGGCTCCACGATCACGGCCGCGATCTCGCCCGGATTGCTCGCGAAAAGCGCTTCCACGGAGCCCCGGTCGTTGTATTCGGCCACCAGCGTGTTCCTCGTGTAATCCGCCGGCACACCCGCGCTGTCCGGAACCGACGTCGTAAGCGCCGCGGAGCCCGCCTTCACGAGAAGACCGTCCGAGTGCCCATGATAACAGCCGTTGAATTTAATGATCTTATCTCTCCCGGTAAAGCCTCTGGCCGCGCGTACCGCGCTCATGACAGCTTCCGTTCCGGAGCTAACCAGACGGCTGACCTCCATCGACGGAATCAGCTCCGCGATCAGCTCCGCGAGAAGCAGTTCCTTCTCGGTCGGCGCCCCGTATGTCAGGCCCTTGTCGCAGGCTTTCTTCACCGCTTCGATCACGCGGGAATCCGCGTGCCCCAATATTCCCGGCCCCCAGGAGCAGACGTAATCGATGAACTCGTTGCCGTCCACGTCAAAAATCCGGTCACCCTTCGCCGAGTCAATGAACCGCGGCGTTCTCCCGACGGAGCGGAACGCGCGGACCGGCGAGTTCACGCCGCCCGGTATGTATTTCTTCGATTTCTCAAAAAGTTCCTTCGATCTGGTGTCCATCCTCTACGCCTCTTCCTTGATCCATCTCGCCGCGTCGAGCGCGTGATACGTAATGATCATCTTCGCGCCCGCGCGCTTCATGCCGACCAGATTCTCCATGACGATTCTTTTCTCGTCGATCCAGCCGTTCGCGGCCGCCGCTTTGACCATCGCGTACTCACCGCTCACGTTATAAGCGATAATCGGTATATTGTAATTAAGCGTGATCTCTTTAATAATGTCCATATAAGCCATCGCCGGCTTGGCGATGATCATATCCGCGCCCTCAAGGATGTCCTCCTCGACTTCTCTGAGCGCCTCCTGCCCGTTGGCGGGATCCATCTGGTACGTGCGGCGGTCGCCGAAGCCCGGCGCCGAATGAGCCGCGTCCCGGAACGGCCCGTAATAGGCCGAAGCGAATTTCGCGCTGTAGGACATGATCGGCGTGCCCGTAAGACCTTCCTGATCGAGAGCCTCCCGGATCGCCTCCACGCGTTTATCCATCATATCGCTGGGAGCCACGATATCCGCGCCCGCCAACGCGTAGCTGACCGCGGCCTTCGCGAGCAGCGGCAGCGTCTCGTCGTTTAAAATCACGCCGTCCTTCACCAGACCGCAATGACCGTGCGAGGTGTACTCGCACAGACATACATCCGCGATGACCAGAAGCTTCGGATAATTCTTCTTGATCATCCGGATCGCTTCCTGAACGATTCCATGCTCGTCGTAAGCGCCGCTTCCGACCTCGTCTTTATGCTCCGGTATTCCAAACAGCAGCACCGCCGGAATGCCGGCTCTCGCGACGCGGCCCAGCTCCTCGTCCACCGTGTCCAAAGAATACTGGCAGATGCCCGGCATTGAGGGGATCGGGTTCCGGATTCCGGTTCCCTCCATAACAAAAATCGGGTAAATCAGCTCATCGACTCGTAAATGTGACTCTCTTACCATGCTTCTGAGCGCCTCGCTCGATCTCAATCTTCTTGTACGATCCATGTTAGTTACTTCCTTTCGCGTCTTTATATTTATCCACGATCTTCTGAATTTCCTTCTCGTCCGGAAGCTCCTCGCTTCCCAGCCCGAACTCCAGAATCTCCTGATAAACTTTCTTCCTGTTCTCCATGACAGGCACCGACTCCTTGACCAGACTCCGCAGACCTTTCAGACACGCGGCCATCTCGCCGACCCGTTCCGTCATAAACGGTCTCGTCTTCTCCTTCAGATACTGCGTCACGACCGGGCTGCTTCCCCCGCTGGAAAAAGCGGCCACGACCTCGCCCTGTTTCAGATAGGCCGGGAAAATAAACGAGCAGTCCTCCGGCTGATCCACCGCGTTCACCGGAATCCCGCGCTCATAGCACGCCCGCGCGATCTCATGATTCAGCTTATGGTCATCTGTCGCGGCGATCACCAGTACACTGTCGCCGATATCCGAAAGCTCAAAAGACTTCTCACGAAGCTTCAGACCTTCCAGATTCCGGAACGACGGATCAAACTCTCTGGCGACAACCGTCACGTCCGCCCCGAATTCCTGAAGGACTCTGACCTTGCGCGACGCGACCGCGCCGCCGCCCGCGACCAGGCACGGCCGGTCTTTTATCTCGACAAACATAGGTAAACAGGACATTTTCTACCTCCACATACATTTCATTATATCCGTTATCCCGGAACACGCAATAAGAAATCTTGCTCTAAAACATTACTAAACTGTCCTTTTGACCGAAAAACTCAGGATAAACGGTAAAGAACAAGCCCGCCCTTCCGCGGGCATCCCGTGTTCCAAAGGCCCGCGAGCGACTCCCAGCGAAACGCGCCGTACGTCGCGGTACGGACGAGAAAATCCCCGTCGCTGTCGTCATAGCCGGTCAAAAGGAACCAGTGCCAGACATAATCCTCGTACTTCGGATTCTTATGACGCAGAATCAGGCACGGAACTACCAGTCCCTTGTCGATTTGCTTCCGAATAGCCCGCTCCGCGTGGGAAACCGGGCGATTGCCGTCAAACCCCTCCATCCGAAGCCTTTTCTCGCCGAGATTCCGGAGATATTTTCCAAAACCTTCAATATAGGTTTCCGTCATATCGATTCCGCCCCACCGAGGTTTCAGATATGGCTTCATGATACTCGCGAAGCGGATGTAATCTTCTTTTGTCAGATGATCCGGATCAAACGGATAAAGTCCCGTCATCCCGTAATGAAACGCCAAAAAGAGACTGCTGTCGCAAGCCGTAGCCGCGGCGCAGCCTCCCAGATTCATCATCGGGTCGCGGAACCAGTCCTGACTGCCCCCGTCGGCCCCTTCTATTTTGAAATAGTTCAGCTCTTTACGCGTACGCGTCACCTTATTTCTCTATCGAATGGTATTATTATAACGCGAAGCGAATGATAAATCTACCCGATCTCTTTTCCCAGCGCTCTCGCTCGTAAAAGAGCGTCCGTGTGATTGACGTCACCCGCTTCTTTCACCCTGGGAACGAGAATCTCTCCTCTTTCCTTCCAATGAAAATACTCCGCGACGCCGTGATAGACCTCCCTCGCGATGTCAAAATCCGCGACGGACTCACACTCTCCGCAGGTCATCAGAACGCTTTCCTTAATTGCCAGCTTTTCCATGTTTTCCGGCAGCGTGTACGCGTACAGTCGGTCGACGACCGCCTTCATCTGAGCCGGCATCGTCGACCAGTACATCGGAAAAGAAAACACGATGACATCCGCGGTCTCCAGAAGGGGCGCGAGATTCTGGAAATCATCCTTGATCACGCAGGCTCTGCCCATACTCCAGCAAAGATCACAACCGAGACATCCGCTCATCTGCTTTTTCGCCGTCGAGAAAACACGCGCCAGATGACCGCTTTCACGGGCCCCGTCGGCGAAGGCCTCCGCCAGTAACGTGCTGTTCGCGCCGGCTCTGGCGCTCCCCGTCAGTATCAGAATTTCTTTTTTCATGTTATCTCCTTTCCGCGTACCGTTTTTGTTCCGCCCGCAGATACTTCGCCGTGTAGGAATTCTCAATCAGAAGCAGTTTCTCCGGTTCGCCCTCAAACAGGACGCTGCCGCCGTTCTTGCCGCCTCCGGGTCCCATATCGATGATCCAGTCCGCCGCTTTCACGACATCCGGGTCATGCTCCACGACGATGACCGTGTTTCCCTGATCGACGATCCGGTTGAGGAGCTTCATCAGAAGCCGGGTATCCGCCGCGTGCAGGCCGGTCGTGGGCTCATCCAGAAGATAAATTCCATTCTTCGTTTTAAGCCTCGCCGCGAGCTTGACTCTCTGACACTCCCCGCCGGACAGCGTGTCGGTCGGCTGCCCCAGCGTCATATAGCCCATCCCGACCTCCTGAAGGGTTCTCAGCTTCGACGTGATTTTTCTCTCCTCAAAAAAATCCACTGCCTCGTCGATCGTCATCTCAAGCGCCTCCAGAATATTTTTTCCTTTGTAAAGGTAGGAAAGCGCCTCGTCATTGTATCTTTTTCCCTGACATGCCTCACAGGTCACGGTAACGGGATCCATGAACGCCATCTCGGTCGTGACAACGCCTTTTCCCTTGCATACCGGGCAGGCGCCCTTGGAATTATAGCTGAAAAGACTGGCGCTCACATGATTCGCCGCCGCGAAAAGCTTCCTGATCTCATCCATCACGCCGATGTACGAAGCCGGTGTCGAGCGGGCGCTGGTTCCAATCGGCGCCTGACTGATATGCGCCGCGTCCGGATAACGCTTTACCAGCTCACCCAGAATCAGCGAGCTTTTTCCCGAGCCGGCGATGCCGCTGACGACCGTCAGCGCGTTCTTCGGAATATGAACCGTGACGTTTTTCAGATTGTGCAGGCTCGCGTTCTCGATCGTCAGAAATCCGGCGGGCCGCCTGGGCTTCCGATTGATATCGGTGACCCTGCCAAGCTCCCGGGCGGTAATCGTGTCACTTTCCACAAGCTCCTCGTACGTCCCCTGAAACATGACCTTCCCGCCGCCGCTTCCGGCCTTCGGCCCCATATCGATGACCTGATCCGCGATCCGGATCACGTCCTTATCGTGCTCCACGATCAGAACCGTGTTCCCGCGGTCCCGCAGGCCCAGAAGCAGCCGGTTCAGCCTTTCCACGTCCTTGGGATGAAGCCCCGCGCTCGGCTCGTCAAAAATATACGTAAGCCCGACCAGGGCGCTGCCCAGATGTCTCACGATCTTGAGCCTCTGCGTCTCGCCGCCGGAAAGCGTTTTGCTCGGCCGGTTCAGATTGAGATACCCAAGTCCCAGCTCCTCGACTCCCTTGAGAATCCGAACCAGATTTTCCGCCGTCGGGCCGCCGACCGGATCCTTGATCTGTCCCAGAAGATTCGCGAGCTCGCCGATCTCCAGCTCACCCATTTCCGAGATATTATAGCCCAGCAGCCTGCTTTCAAGAGCCGCCTCGTTGAGCCTGGCGCCATGACAGGCCGGACAGGCGATATCCGACGTGAAATCATGGATGATCTTCTGGTTCGTTTTGTTCAGCGTGTTTACGTCGCGTTTTAAGAAAAGTCTCGTGATCCGGTCCAGAAAGCCCTCGTATTTCAGATTGTACGAGCCCCAGATTTTGCCCTTCGCGTTCGATATCTCCACAACACCGCCGGAGCCATGCAGGAAATCGAACCATTCTTTTTCCGTGTAATCCTTCAGGGGCTTGTCCGGGTCAACGAGCCCCGAATTCGCGTACATCATCCACTGATACGTGTCGATCTGATGACCCGGAAAAAGAATCGCCCCCTCGTTAAGAGATTTTTCTTTGTTCAGCAGCTTTTCCATATCAAATTGTACCTTCCGCCCGATGCCGCCGCAGACGGGGCACATACCTCTGGGATCGTTAAAAGAATAAGCGGAAGAAGAGTCCAGCCTCGGGCTCGCGAGCCGCGAGAACAAAAGGCGCAGAAGCGGCGCCGCGTCGATCATCGTTCCGACGGTCGAGCGGATATCACCCTGAAAAGGCCGTTGGTCGATCACGATCGAGGTCTGCAGCCCGTCGATCATATCCACCTTGGGTCTTTTGTAGCCGGGCATCCGATTCCGCAGGTAAAGAGGAAAAGTCTCCCGCAACTGTCTGGAGGACTCGGCCGCGATCGTGTCGAATACCAGCGAGGATTTGCCCGATCCGGACAAACCGGTGAAAACGACCAGCTTATTCTTGGGTATTTTCAGGTCGACCCCTCTCAGATTGTTCTCTCCCGCGCCCTTAATCACGATGTAGTCTTTTTGTTCCACGCCATCCGCCTCCTTATTTATATGGAAAATATGGAAAACTCCACCACGCCGTACAGCGTGATGGAGCCGAAGAATAGGTTGACAACTCAGGAGTGTACTTGCAGGTAAACCCTTGTTATCTTCTATGAATAAAGCCCGCGTCCTTTCTGGGCGTCCACGACGCGCTTCACGGCGATCAGATACGCGCCGGTTCTCAGAGTCGTGTCTTTCTCTTTCGTAATATCCCATACGTTCTCAAACGCCTCATTCATGATGTTTTCCAACTCGGTGTTCACGCGCTCCTCCGACCAGCAAAGAGCCTGAATGTTCTGTACCCACTCGAAATAGGAAACCACAACGCCGCCCGCGTTCGACAGGATATCCGGAACCACTACCGTTCCTTTTTTAGCTAAAATCTCGTCCGCCTCAAGCGTAATCGGGCCGTTCGCCGCTTCCACGATGACCGGCGCCATAATCTTATTGGCGTTCATGCCGTTGATCTGATTCTCCAGAGCCGCCGGAATCAGCATATCGACATCCAGCTCGAGAAGCTGCTCATTGCTGATTCGGGTGATGCCGTCCTCGTTATAATCCTTAAGAAGATTCTTGTGATTTTCCGCGAGGAAAGCGAGAATTGCCGGAATATTAAGACCGCTCTCTTTATAAATGCCGCCGGACACGTCGCTGACCGCCACGACCTTCATGCCTTCACGGTCAAGAAGCTTCGCCGTAACGCTGCCGACATTGCCCATGCCCTGAATCGCTACCTTCGTGCCCTGAACCGGTTTGCCCAGTTTTCTGAGAAGATTCTTCGCCGTCAGCATAACGCCTCTGCCGGTCGCGTCGCTTCTGCCGAGGATGCCGCCAAGACCGATCGGTTTGCCGGTAACGCAGCTCAAAACACTGTGTCCCTTAAGTGAGCTGTAGGAATCCATGATCCACGCCATGACCTGACCGTTCGTGCCTACATCGGGAGCCGGGATATCCTGCTCCGGCCCGATCAAAGGAGCGATCGCCGCCGTGTATCTTCTTGTAAGCTCATGCATTTCGTGGTCCGAAAGCTCGTTGGGATCCACGATGATTCCGCCCTTGCCGCCGCCGTAAGGAATGTTCACGACCGCGCACTTAAAAGTCATCCACGCCGAAAGCGCTTTTACCTCATCCTGATTCACGTTCTTGTGATAGCGGATGCCGCCCTTCGCGGGGCCTCTGCTGGTGGAGTGCTGAATACGAAAGCCCTCAAATACTCTTACCTTGCCATCGTCCATTACCATAGGTATCGCGACCTTAAGCTCACGCTCCGGGTACTTGACAGCCGCGTAGTCACTTTCCTGATATCCAAGCAGCTTCGCCGCGTTATCCACGACCCTGAGAACATTATCAAACGGGTTATATTTCTGTTCCATAAGACCTCTGCCTCTTTCCTTTTTATTTTTTCTAACTATTATTATAACCATTATAATATTTATGTCAATAGTTTTTATAACTATTTTAATAAACAAATATAAAAATACTCCGGATGGCCGGCATGACGTCTATTTCGACGTCATGCTGACACGATACTGCATACTGTCAAGCGTGTAGCGGACCACGCCCCTGACATAGTTCTCTTCAATATTGTTGTTCACGGAAAGCTTCGGAATATGCTTGCTGGATATGATTTCCAGGCATTCCTTCTCGATCAGCGGAAGATCCGCCTCCTCAATCCCGTCGCCCATCAGAACGGCGCTGGCCGGGTTGATCGTGCAGATTATCGTCAGCAGAATCTGGGCCGCGAACTTGCATCTTGAGGCCTGCGTCTTCATAACGCTCTTCTGCTTCTCCTTCGTGACGCCGAATCCCTTCGCCGCGTAATGAACCTCGCCCGAAAGCATGGAATCACCGTTCAGGATACGCCCGCCGAGGATATAGCCGCTTCCCACGTAGCCATTCCCGCTGCTCGGGAAATAAATCGCCGCCAGATTGCCGGATTTATCCTCCAGCAGATTATACAGCTGATACGTGATGAAATTTATATCGTTACCCACGATCACTTCCACGGGATATTTCTCTTTGATTTTGGAACCGATATCGAAATTCTCAAGAGCCTTAATATCGCAATACTCGATCACGCCGTCCTGTGCCACGCCCGGAATCCCGATTCCGATCGCGCGGATATTCGGATCCTCCTTCAGATAAGTCCCGATCAGTGTCTCGATTTCCTCGTAGCTGATGGAATTCGGACAGGTAACCTCGTCGCGGGTGATGTATCCGAGCGAGTCCGCTACCGCGCAGCGGATCGCGCTGCCGTTTCTGTCCTCTTCCACGCGCATCGCCAGCACATGACGATAATCGCGGTTGTAGGCGAATAAAGTCGCGGGCCTGCCGATGACCGCGTCCTCCTGGTCCATCCTCACGAGCTCTCCGCTCTCTGACATCTCATTGAGAATCGTGCCGCACGTCGCGACGCTAAGTCCTGTTTCTCTCGCGATTTCCGCCTTCGTGCAGCTCTCGCGGCTCTGAACCGCCTCTATGATCTTCTCTTTATTAAGCTGTTTCACTTCAACTGTGTTTCTTACCATATTCGTGTCCTCACTGTTCGTGTCGCTTATTCTTCCCAATATTATCAATGATTTATAATATTATTTATTATAATACAATATCACAAGATTAGGCAACACGAAAGCGAGACTCCGGCAAGAAAAACATCCTTTTAGAAGGCTTTTTGCTTAATCGGAAGATATTTGCTTCTCTGTCTTCCGTAATCGGTTACCCGGCAGTAGGTAACGATCTCTCCATCCGCGTCGAAATCATATCTGGTCGCGGTAAAAAACTCTACTCCGACAAAAGACTGGAAATACTCCTCGATCTGTTTTTTGTTAAAAATCCGTTCTCCCTCGTACTCTTTTTTCAGATCCTTCATGACATCATTCAGGGAAAACTCCGTGCCGCGCTCGATAGCGTACTGCAGGATTCTTGTTTTAAGCGGTAATTGCATGATATGGCCTCCTTCTTATGAAACGTTTCTCAGGTTGACAAGCTCCGACGGTTTACTGATGACCAGCAATAGTCCGGCGACCACAATGACCGCCCCTACGACACCAAGTGTCGCGACCGAGTATTCCGTAACGCCGAGCGCCGCGAAAAGGAAACCAAGAGGAATACTCCAGATCGGTCTCGAGCTGTCGATCGCCAGCGTTCTCGAAGGACCCGTGCGATTGAAGGCCAGATACGCGCAGTTGTAGTTGATCGCGCCCAGAAGTCCCATCGCGATTACAAAGATCAGCAGGATCGGGCTCGCGAATACCTGATGAAAAATCGAGGAATACGCCGCCATATTACCTGTCGCCGCGGACAGAATCGCCATGAACACGATTCCCAGGATACCGGAGCCGAAGCAGCGATAGAAACCGCAGCCCACGTTCGGGTCGATGATATCACCCGCGTAGGTGGAGAACTGTCCCTCCAGCGAGAAACCGATCGGCGCCATCAAAGCGAGGATACATCCCAGAACGAAATTGCTTCCGCCGCCGCTGTAGCCGGACCATCCGGAAACAATCACGCCGACGATAACAATTACAATACCGAGATAAATACGGGAATTCAGGCTTTCCTTCAGGAAGAAGCGGCTGATGATCGCGGTCAGGATCGGCCCAAGGCTCGTGATGATCGCCACGGTCGTAAGCCCGCAGAACGGTGTCGCCGCCATCCAGCAGCCTGTCGCGATCGGTCCGCCGAACGCCGCGGAGATCAGCATCATCCAGGAAATCTTCAGATGCGTGGTCCGTCTGTATTCCTTGATTCCTTTTCCCTTATAAACGTTATAAATAAATGTGAAAATACCGGCGAAGATGTCGCACATCGCGAGCAGCGTGATCGAGCAGATTACGCTGACAATGACCTTGTCGGAAAGATTCGACGACACGGTACCGGTAACAGAGGTGTTAAAAATGTTCTGGATAATAGCGGTAATCGGCATTAACAGCGCGATCTTCATTCCGCTTGTCGCCATCTTGATTTTCTTCTGGCGATACGCCTCCTCAGGCGTGATAGTTGTCGCGTCCATAATTTTCTCCTTTTCTCTAATGATGACTCATGAAATTGATCTGCTTCTCGAAATCGTTCGTCGCGCAGATTCCCATCTCCTGAATCATGTCGGAAACATCGATCGGCTCCGTATAACCCGGAAGCATCGCGTTCAACATGCCGCCCATGATTATATTATACTTCTTTCCGCGCTTTTTGGCGTTCTCGGTTATCTGTTTCGCGTAATCCAGGCACTGCCCGCAGTGAACGCTTACGCAGATCTCGTCCGCGTCCTCCTCGTCCGCCAGATCCAGCACGAACGCGGGCTCCATATTCGTTCCGCTGTTGATGACATTCGCGTTCATCTCCGACCATACATTATCGATCAGAAGAAGCCCGTAGCTGTGACCGTCCGCGGAAGCGCAGATGACTTTCTTGCCCTTGACCGTGTTCTCATAGCCTTTTTTCTTAAGCTCGGCCACGATATGTCTTTTCTCTTCCATCGTCTCGCGGCCCAGAACTGTGGGAACATACGGCTCGAAGGTGCCGAACTCCTCCTTGCTCGGATGGAACTCCTGCTCGAAACGGACCGGGTCAAAATGCTTCAGGACCAGAATCATCTGAAGCGGGTCCTCGATATCGACACCGGCTTCTTTAAAACCATCGAGAACGTTATGATAAAACTGTGTTCCCTTCTCGATCAGCAGGTCTCTTGTTTTCTCGAACTTCGTGAAATCAATGATTTCGAGCCATTCCTTTGCTTTCTGCTCCACGCCGATTCCGCACTTGACGATGTTCAGAAGCTCCTCCAGCGTCGGCACGCGCAGCGCCTCGGTAATCGATACGGGGTTGATCACGGTCGGCATGTTGTACTTCAGGTTGATGATGGACTCGATCAGCATCTCCGACGCCCCAAGCCCGTAATTCGCCTCGATATCGTGATCCCACTGCTCATTGGTAGAGCCGTTGTAATAGGTCACGAACGGATGATCCGGTGTCCCGTAAAGCTTCTCCATCGCCAGCGCGAAGGACATACGAGGCACGATCTCGGACAAAAGACCACCGAAGGAAAACGCCATCCGGGCTCCGCAGAGATCCTCGATAATGTAATGCTCGACCATCTCGTATCCTACAAAAGACGCCACGTCCATGAAAAATCCGGGCATTCCGTCCTCCGGGTACGTGACACAGTCCATTCCCTCGTCCTTCTTGGCCGCCAGGATTCCCATTGTGCGGCACATATCGGAAAAACGCTGTTTCTCGTCGTGGTAGCCGGGATACTCCCACACGAACGTGGAAAAGCATCCAAGTCGTGAGCTTCCGGCCTTCAGCGCGTATTTCGTCTCCGCCAGATTGTTGGGGCTCGCCAGATGCCAGTCCTGCCAGCAGATATCGATCGGCGCCGCTTCCGTGTGCGCCAGCCAGTCCTCTTCTTTTGTCATCATGTAGCTTGTCGGCTTCGGCGCGTTCTCCCAGTATTCCGGCGCCAGCCCGACAAGCTGACTTGGTATAGACTGTACGGAGCGAACCTCAAATCCGGTCCGTTTCGAGAACTCGTCTATCTTACGGATTCCATCCAGCTCTTCGTCCAATGTCGAAAGCCCCATAAGCAGCTGATAAGTCTGTTTCCCCTTTTTCAGGTTTTCCTTCCGATAGGCGAGATGACTCTCGTACCCCGTTTCTCTTAAGAAGCGGGACTTGTTCCACGGAATATCCGCCGCCATTTTCTTTCCTTCTTCCACCAACTGACGGCCATCCGGAAAATCCTTCGGTATCAAACTGGATATACTCTTTTAAATCCTGTTCCATACCATCCCTCCTTTTTTGATACTACTTATTTGATTACTTTTTATAAGTATTATTATATATATGTAAAAGAATGTTGTCAACACGATTCTCTTCTGTTTACGCGGTTTCGTGACATTTAACAGAATTCTCTCCGCGTTTTTAGTCAATAATTTCAGAATGGCGAATAAGCGGATACGCGTTTCCGCGCCTGGAAGTGATCACAAGAGCCAGCCAGAAAAACAGCTGGAAGGCGATAACCGCGCCCAGCCCCGCTCTCTCGGAAACAGCGCCGACGATTGGCGGGGAAAGCGTCCCGCCGATTGACACAAACGCCATCTGCAGCCCCATCATAGGCCGCGACGCTTTCTCCCCGAACCGTTCCGGCGTCTGCCGCAGAAGGCAGGGATAAATGGGCGCGCAGCCCAGACCGATCAGCAGGACGCTCAGCTCCAGAGCGGGAATCGCGCGGGAGAAATTCAGAAACAGCAGACCCGCCAGTAAAATCGCCAGCCCCAGCCGGATGACCTGATCCGTCTTCAGGACTACTGTCAGAAATCCGCTGACGAACCGGCCGGCCGTGATCGCCAGATAAAAAAGGCCAAGAAGAAAAGCCGCCCGTTCCGCGGCGACTCCTTTCGTCTCAATAAGATAACTCGCGCACCATAGCCCTGTTACCTGCTCCAGCGAGCAATAACAGAAAAACGCGATCAGAACTTTTTTCGCTCCGGGAAGCCGGAAAAGTTCCCGGATTCCGGACGTTCTCTCTTTTCCCGCCTCATCGGTCCGCGCCCCGCTTGCTTTTTTCCACAGCGGAAGGGACAAGAACAGGATCATCGTCAGCGCCAGCTGAATCAGCGAAATCCTTCCATAGCCGCCGCGCCATCCGGTGCCGCTTAATAAGCTGGCTCTCGTCACGTAAGGCCCGAGCGCCGCGCCGATTCCCCAGAAGCAATGCAGCCAGTTCATGTGCTTCGCCTCAAAACGCGAGGCGACAAAATGATTCAGAACCGTGTCCACGCTGCCCGCGCCAAGACCATACGGAAACGCCCAAAGGCAAAGCGCCGCGAAGCTGTCCGCGGTCGCGAAGCCCCAAAGCGCCAGCGCGGTCATCCCGACACTCGCGGCGGTCATGACGCCATCGCTGATTCTCTCGCTGAGCCGTCCGCTCAGAAGACTCGACACGATCGTACAGCCGGAAATCAGGGTAGATAAGATTCCGGCGTACGACACCGGCGCGCCGAACTCGCTCCGCATGCCCGGCCAGGCCGTTCCCAGAAGCGAGTCCGGGAGCCCGAGCCCTATGAAGGCCAGATAAATCACGACAAGTAAAAGCGCGATCCGGAATTTCGCGGGCTTCATTCGATAGAAGCGCCAAGCTCCAGCGCCCGCGCGGGATAATCCGTCGCCTCGATGTCCTCGCGGATGTACACGCCCTTGGCCAGAAGGATCCCCTGGATATCCCACTTCAGATACTTGCAAAGCGTTCTGTAATGCGTCTCCAGCGCGTCCATGGTCCATGGCTCATTATCGCCGCTGGCCGCGATCAGTATCGTTTTCTTATGATTACCGAGCAGATCGTCGTTAAAAGCGTAGAAGCGGTCGATCACCGCTTTCAGATACGCGCTCATTCCGAAATAATAAAGCGGTGTCACGAAAACGACCATATCCGAGTCCATGATCGCCGCCCGGATTCTGGACATATCGTCCCGGTACACGCACGCGCGGCTGTGCGCGATACAATGATTGCAAGCCGCGCAGGGATGAATGTTCATCCTCGCCGCGTCGAACCGCGTGATCAGATGGCCTTTGCTCTCCGCTCCTTTTATAAAGTTCTCCGTCAGAAGCGCCGTCGTCCCGTGAGGATGAGGGCTTCCCGTAATAATGGTTATTTTCATGATTGATTTACCTCACTTTCTTAAAATACGCCGCCGCGGGCGCCGGGCATTTACAAAAACTCCGCCATGACCTCAACCACTCTTTCCACAAAGACCTTCCGGCCGTCAGAAGAGTCTTCGATTTCCACGTCGTTCGAGTGAACGCTGAGCTTGAATTCCCGATTCTCCGACAACCTCGCGATACACCTGCCGCCGATGTCCGACGCTTTCAGGGTCGCTTCCTCCAGCGTGTCCTCGCAAAAACGCTCCAGCGGAGAATAAACAATATATTTGCCGCTTACCGAATCCGGACGAATCAGAACTTCCACGCTTTCGACAGCTTTTCCGACCGCCGCCCCGATCGCGTTGGCGACCTCCGCGTTATCCGGAACGATCACGCCCGTGTCCATTTTTCCGGAAAGCCCATCGGCCCAGGCGGCCGCCGGCGCGCCGATCGCCACGATCGGTTTCTCCAGATGGTATTCCGCCTTCAGAATAGATGATTTTTTGTCAAAATACAAGTCATTCAGGAAATACGATATCGCGTCACTGTCACTGTCCTCGAACTGCTGATGGTCAAAGTACATCGCCGCCTGAATACAGGAGCTGTTCAGCCTTCGGGACATTTTCTCCCGTATTTCCCCGACCAGCTCGTCCGCGGTCATATGGCACTGATCCGCCGCGATGTTGACACCCATCTCCGAAATGATCGGATCCCATTCGCGGTACTCGCCCGTAAAGTGCAGGATGTCCGTCGGCGTAAGGGAAATCCGCGCGATCACGCCACACCTTAGAAGCTCAGCCAGTATCTGCCTGATATTCTTAAGATGCAGGTTTTCTTCCAGATAATACAGCGTGTGCGGCGAGAATCGAAGGATCTCAATCACGACCTCCTCATCGTTCGTATAAGTCATATTGGAGAATTTCTGTACCAGCTGATACGCTTCCTCGTCCTGGTAACAGAAATGCCTGTAAGCGTTGTTGACGTAAATATCGCCGATTTCCCGGATCAGCTCCGGGCTTCTTTCTCCCGCCATGCAAAGCGGGATTGATTTACAGGTATCGATCCGGATTTTTTTGTGGCTGTCCACATAAATCCGGCTGTCGCCGCCAAGCCCTGACGTGAACACCTCCACCGCCCGGGCCCTCGTGTACCATCCGCCGACCTTCGCGCCCTCGTCCCGGATATTCAGGTGACCGTCGCTCACATTCGCGATATCGGTCGTCGTGCCGCCTATATCCATCACGAAAGCGTCCTGCTGTCCCGATAAAAAGATACCGCCGATCACGCTGGCCGCCGGGCCCGACAAAATCGTCTCGATCGGCTTGCTTCTGGCCATCGCGTCGGTCATCAGGCTGCCGTCGCTTTTCACGATCATCAGCGGCGCCTTGATTCCGCGGAGCTCCATGCTCAGCCGGACCGCGTCCATCAAATCCCTTACCAGAGGAATCAGTCTGGCGTTCAGATCCACGGTTACCGTGCGGTCATAGAACCCCAGTGAGGAAGTCAGCTCGTGCGCGCACGCCACGGGAATTTCCAGCGTCTGCTCAATGACTTTTTTGACATAGATTTCGTGCGCGGGATTGCGGACGCTCGCGTAACCGGAGACCGCGATCGCGTCCACCTTGCCACGGAAGCTTTCGACGGTACGGGCGACCTCGGCCGTGTCCAGGTTTTCCTTCGCTCTTCCTTTGATATCATAACGTCCCTGCACTACCGCGAATCGATCCGTTGGCATCTTCCCCTGCGGCTTCCCGCCGATCAGGATCAATCCTTCCTTGCAGCCATGATCCTCCACGATCGCGTTGGTCGCCAGCGTCGTGGACAGGCAGACCATCGAGATATCCGCGATCAGCTCCTCCGGAACGCTCCGGACGCAGGTCTCCACGCAGCTTCTGAGCTTCCGCTTCGTTGTCAGCGTCTTGGATTTGAACAGCAGCTCCTTCGTGTCGGCGTCAATGACCGCCGCGTCCGTATACGTGCCGCCGGTATCGATTCCCAGTATTTTTTTCATATGATCGCTCCTACAGGGTCTTGAAAATCGTGTCCATTTTCTCCAGTGTTACCTCGATATCCTCCATGGAATGCGCCGACATAAGCGCTCTGTGCGCCGGCGTGATCGCCGTTGACGTGTCATGGAACCAAAGTCCCATAGCGGGCGCCGCCGTCACGAACTTCTTGTCCATCGCGCGGTCGAACTCGGACGCGATCTTGCGGAAGCTGTAATCATCCTCCGGATTCTCCACGCCGAAGTAAATCGCCCAGCGGGCGCCGATGCCGCGGGTATGTCCTTTCAGACCGTATCTCTTAAAAAGCTCGTCCACGCCGTTAAAGAGTCTGTCTCCGAGCGCCTCGATATGATCATAGAATCCCGGCTCCATCGCCATCTTGAGGCATTCCACGGAAGCCATTACCGGCATGAGAGATCCGGTATAAGTACCGCTCATGACAACTTTTCCGAGAGGGCTGAAATGATCCATGATTTCCGCCTTGCCGCCGACAAGCGCGATGGGCATGCCGCCGCCGATCGCTTTCGCCGCCGTCGTCAGATCCGGGTAAATGCCGAAATATTTCTGAGCCGAGCCTGGTCTCATACGCAGCCCGCAGATGACCTCGTCAAAAATCAGGACAATTCCTTCTCTGGTACAAAGCTCTCTGACCTGCTCCAGGAACTCCTTACGGCTCGGAAGGCAGCCGCAGTTAAAGCTGATCGGCTCCATGATCAGGCAGGCGATCTGACCTTTATATTTGTTTACGACATGCTCTAAAGCGTCGATATCGTTGAACACGACATTGATGACATTTTCCTTCGCGTCATCCGGGAATCCCAGGGAATCCGGCACGGTTTCCACTTCGCCGTAGCTGTCCGCCTGGCGCACCGCGTTGTGATTGAACCAGATATTCTCGTGCATGCCATGGAAATGGCCCTCGAATTTCAATACCTTCTGACGGCCCGTATAGCCTCTTGCCAGACGGATCGCGCCCTGCGTCGCCTCGGAGCCGGTGTTCGCGAGACGGATTTTCTCGCAGCTCGGAAACACCCAGCGAATGAGCTTCGCGAGCTCCACTGTATCCTCGGTATCGTAGTTCATAAAAAATCCGCGCTCGATGGATTTCTCGATCGCCGCCTTGATCCTGGGGTTATTATGCCCGAATAAAGCCGCGCCGGAGCCGCCGTGATAATCGATATACTCATTTCCGTCGAGATCATACAGCTTGCTGCCATCCGCGCGATCCAGATAAAGCGGATGTCCCAGAACCGCGTTATAGCGCTGTCCGGCGGACGACCCGGCTACCATGTATGACTTTGCCTCATTATATAATTCTTCTACCTTCGTCATGTCATTCTCTCCTTTTTTTGAAAAAAAGCTCCCGGATTCCTCAGTCAGCCGGTGAAAAACTGCCGCGGTCGATCCGGGAGCGTCTCCCTGATTCTTATGAAATTACGCTTTATTTGCCAAAAGCGTTGTTATAGATATAAGTCTTGACCTGCGTGAACTCCTCGATTGAGCACATAACGCCTTCTCTTCCAAGTCCTGTCATCTTCGGGCCGCCGAACGGCTGGTCGTAATGACGGTTGCAGCCATGTCCGTTCACTACCACGCCGCCTGCCTCGATCTGACGAGCTACGCGGAACGCTGTCTGCATGTTCTGGCACATTACGCCTGAGGACAGACCATAGATCGTGTCGTTTGCGATACGTACCGCCTCTTCCTCGAACTTCTCTTCATCCTCGTCATCGAGAGCGATGAACGGGAATACCATTCCGAATACTTCCATGTTGTGCGCGATGTCCATCGCGTCCGTAACGTCATCCAGGATGACCGGCTCAAAGCGAGCGCCTGTACGGCCGTTGCCCCAGACAAGCTTCGCGCCTGCCGCGATCGTCTCATTGACCTGCTCCTCGACCTTCTTCGCCGCGTCCTCATTGACCAGATAAGAAACAACAACATCCGGATCCATCGGATCTCCGACCTTCCAGGTCTTGAGTACCTCGATCAGCTCGTTGATGACCGCGTCCTTGATGGACTTCGCGATGATGATACGCTTCGTGCCGCAGCAGATCTGGCCGTTGCAGTCCCATCTTCCGGCAGCGATCTCTTCCGCCGCTTTCTTCGGATCCACATCCTTGAAGATGATCAGAGGATCGTTTCCGCCAAGCTCAAGCATAAGGGATTTAAGCGTAGAGCCCGCGTTCTCCGCGATCTTCGCGCCTGTAGGAGAAGAACCTGTCATCGCGATGCCCGCCACCTTCGGGTTCTTCACAACCGCTGAGGTGATTACGTCACGATCGCAAGCGAAAATCTGAACAACGTTCTCCGGGATACCAGCCTCTTTAATAAGAGGACGGACAGCCATAACAGCGAGCGGGTCGCGGGTCGGAACCTTTACGACACAAGCGTTTCCGCCGATCAGAGCGGGAGCGAGCTTCTGGAATGTAAGCTCGATCGGGTAGTTGTAAGGGATAATGCATCCGACAACGCCGATCGCTTCTCTCTTCGTGAAGCGCAGGTCATCAACCGTTCCCGCGTTGTCACAGATGACATTGTCATAAAGATGATTCGCGCGCTCAACATGCGCTCTGAGAAGGAAAGCCGCGTCCGCGCACTCCGCCTTGCCCATGCCGATCGGTTTGCCCATGTCCTTCGCCAGAATCTCGCCGATCTCCTGATCGTGAGCCTCGAGCAGATCCGCCAGCTTGCGAAGGCACTCGCCTCTTTCGTTCAGCGGTGTCGCCGCCCATACCTTCTGAGCCGCTACAGCCTTGTCAACGATCTCGGATACCTCATCGTGTGAGAGGATCTCAACTTCGCCAATAACAGAATTGTCAGCCGGGTTCGTAACCTTGTCAGTTCTAATCATTTTTTCTTCCTCCATTTTTGAATGTTTGTTTTTATAACTGTTATAATTATTGTTTTCATAATTGGATAATATCATGGCCGCTCTTATATGTCAATACTTTTTATAACATTTTTAATAAATAAATATTAAAAGTCGGTTTTCTATTGAGAGAGCGTTTAAACGCGCTCTCTCTTCAGCTTTTTCGAATAATATTCTATACCGACTACGATTACCACCAGCGCGCCTTTGATCAGCTGCTGCAGATAAACATTCGCGCTAAAAGCCGAGAACATCGGCAGCGCGTTGTCGAGTGTGGAGAATAAAAGAATACCGATCGCGGTGCGGATCATGCCTCCTGTCCCGCCGGAAAAAGACGTTCCTCCTAATACGACACAGCAGCAGACGTATAACGCGGTTGGCCCGCCGTAAGTCGCGGAGCCTGAGTTCAATCTCGATGACAGAAGTACGCCGCCAAGGGCTGCCAGAATTCCGCTGATCACGTACGCGCTCCACTGAATTTTTAAAGCGTTGATTCCCGAATACACCGCTATCTCATAATCTCCTCCGATCGCGTAGCAGCTTCTTCCGAACTGTGTGTAACGAATCAGATAATACATAATCGCCATAACCGCCAGCATACACCAGATCAATGTCGGCACGCCAAGAAGTGATGAATTGCCGAAAGCCCCGAAGCTCGCTTTGGACGCGTAGATCGGTCGTCCGCCGGAAAGCTGCAGACAGATTCCCGTAAGCGCCAGCCCCATGCCAAGCGTAATAACGAAGGGTTCTGTTTTCTGATGCACGGACAGGAAGCCATTGATAAAACCAACCAGCGCCCCGGAACCAACCGCGAGAAGAAGCGCCGCGGGCATCGGCATCGTATCCATAAGACGGATGATCACGACACCGGAAAGACACATAATACCGCCTACCGAAAGATCAACGCCGCCGCTGATAATAACAAGAGCTTCTCCGAATCCGATAATCATGAGTACAGAAGCCGATTTCAAAATCGTCAGAATATTAAAGCCTGAAAAAAAAGACGGCTTCAGAATCAGCATAAAAATAGCGATTACAATCAGCGCCGACAGCGCTTTCTGTTCCGAAATAATTCTTTTTACGTTTAAATCTTTCATATTAGTCTTCAACCGCCGCGCCTCCCATCATACCTGATCTGTTGTCGAGCCATATAGCCAATATCATGATAATACCCTTCGTAAAGTCCTGCATATAAGACGAAACGCCCAGCAGATTCAGACAATTTGACATCAGTGTCACGACCGCGACACCGACTACAGTTCTGAGTACATTGCCTTTGCCGCCTTTCAAAGACGTACCGCCGATTACGACCGCCATAATGGAGTTCGTGTCATAGCCGGTTCCCTCCGTGGGCCCGGAAGACGTGACTCTCGAAAACAGCACGATGGCGCCAACGGCGGTCATAAGACCGCAAAGAGAGAAAATAAGGAGCGTAACCCGCTTTACCGGTATTCCGGACAGCCGGGAAGCGACCGGATTTCCGCCGGTATAGGAAACGGAGCGCCCGATATAGGTTTTACTTTGCAGGAAGAATAAAAGCGCCAGCAACGCCAGAAAAAGAATAAACGAAATCGGCACAATACCAACCGCGCCTTTCCCCAGCGCCTCAAGGCCGCTCACGCCATCCTTTAAATGAATCGTGGCTCCGTTTGAGTACATCAGCGCGAGCGCCCCATAGATCAGGCTCATTCCATAAGTTATGAACAAGGCTCCGGCGCTGTTCTGAACGCCGAAAAGCAGTAACAGTAAACTGTTGATCAAACCGGCCGCGAGACCGATCAAAAGTCCCACCAGAATAGCTCTTCCCGCGCCGTATTGATTCGCCTGACTGATTGAGACCGCCGACACGAGCGAGAACATCCCCGCGATCGAAAGATCAATATATCCGGCGAGAATAATAAAAGTCATTCCCAGAGAGACAAAAGCCAACGGACCGAACTGGCGCATGAGATTGCCCATATTGGAAACCGTCATGAAATTTGGTTCCATGATCATTGTGAACACCGCGAATAAGATAATCCCTACCACAACCAGATACTCATTCAGAATTTTATAGACAATTCTGTTGAGCGCGGATTTTTTTGTCTTTGTTTCTGTTTCCATTCTCTTCCCTCCTCCTTAATCAAGCGCTTTTTCCATGATTTCAGACGCTGTGACCAGCGCCGGGTCGAACTCGCCCGTTATTCGGCCATCACAAATCGTGAGAACCCGGTTCGACATGTTCAGCACCTCCGGCATCTCAGAGGAAATCAAAATGATGGAGCTCCCCTGCTCAACAATCTGTTTCATCAACGTATAGATTTCATATTTCGCCCCGACATCAATTCCTCTCGTCGGCTCATCCATGATCAACACCCGGGGAGAAAGCTCCAGCCACCGTCCCAGAATACATTTCTGCTGATTGCCGCCTGACAAAGTCGAGGTTTTTGTTTTGGAAGAAGGAGTTTTTATATGGAGCGTGTCAATAAAATGACGCGCGACCTTTTTTTGCTGTCCGCTCTTTAAGAATCCCATTTTGGCGAATTTATAGAGCGAAGCCATGATGATATTTTCCTCCACCGAAAAAGGGAGTACCAGGCCCTGTGTCTTACGATCCTCCGGTATCAGACCGAAGCCGGCGTTTCTGGCATCGATCGGGTTGTGAATCACGAGCTTTTTACCGTCCAGATACATTTCCAGATCCATCGCTTTGTCCGCTCCGAAAATAGCGCGGACGATTTCCGTCCTGCCCGCTCCGACAAGACCGACAAAACCAAGAATTTCGCCGCTGTTCAGGTCAAAAGAAATATCCTGCAGCTTACGCGTGCGGATATGCCGGATCTCAAGCATTTTCCCGCCGACACATTGAGGTTTGGGCGGATACTCGTTCTCAATCGGTCTTCCGACCATTTCCCGGATCATGTCGTTCCGGGTTACCTCCGCGATGGGACGGGTGCTGATCACGTGACCATCACGCATTACAGAAACTCTGTCGCAAAGCTCAAAAATCTCATCCAGCTTGTGGCTGATGTATATGATTGTTACGCCCTTCTCCTTCAGATTCCGTATGATTGTGAAAAGATTCTTCAGCTCTTCCGTGGCCAGACTGCTGCTGGGCTCATCCATAATAATGACCTTGGCGTTAAGGGATAACGCCTTCGTGATCTCGACCATCTGCTTCTCCGCCGCGGAAAGGTCATCCACAATACTCCTGGGATTGATATGGCTGCCAATGCTTTTCAGAAGCGCCTCGGCTTTCTGACGCGATCCGCTTAAGCCTCCCGCCTCTTTGTATCTTCCCAGATATATATTCTCTCCTACGCTCAGCGAGTTGATCAGACTGAACTCCTGATAAATAATGCTGAGCCCCAGCTTCAGGGACTCACTGGGCGTTGTTTTCTCAATTGTTTGTCCGTCAAAAACGATCGTGCCGGCGTCTTTTTTATACACGCCTGATAAAATCTTCATCAGCGTTGATTTCCCGGCTCCGTTTTCCCCGACAATTCCATGTACCTCACCTTTATTAATCGTAATCGAAACAGAATCCAGCGCTTTTACGCCCGGAAAACTTTTGGAGACATCTTCGATTGACAACATAATATCTCGTGACACGCTTTCCATATTCTCATCACCTCATTATTGAAAACAGCCTGGCCACGCCTATAATCACAGCGCTGACCAGGCTAAATTTTACTTGGGATCAAAAGCAAGCGTTAAATTACCATGTAGGATTATAGTCATTGCAGTTGTCCTTATTCACCACAATCAAATCCGGGTTGATCTCGGAATCCACCTTCTCGCCATTCAGAATTTTGTATGTAGCGTCAAGCGTGCCCTTGCCGATTCCGTCCATATCCTGCATGATCGTCGTGTCTACCTTGCCGGACTTAACGTTATCCACGCCTTCTTTGCATCCATCAATACTGACAATATTGAGATCCTCTACCTTCAGACTGGAAGCCTCAATCGCCTGAACAGCGCCTGCCGTTCCTACATCCCACTGGCAGAACACGCCCTGGATCTGATCACCGTACTTCACGACGAAATCTTCCATGATCTTCATCGCCTCATTCGCGTCCCACGCGGAACAAGCCTGCGCGTCAAGGAGCTCTACCTTGGAGCCTTCTATCGCTTTCTTAAAGCCGTCCGTACGTTTGATCTGCGCGTCATAACCGGCCTGTCCTTCTATCATAACAACCTTCCCGCCATTGGGGAACGCCTCTACCATCGCTTTACCGGCCAGCTCTCCTGCCGTTGTGTCGTTAGGTCCTACAAAGCAGTCTCTGTACTGGCGATAATCCTCACCCACGTCCGTCGCTGTCGTAATAACCTTGATACCGGCGTCATGCGCTTCTTTTAACGCGGTTCCAAGTCCGACCGCGTCATTCGGCGTGATCAAAATCGCGTCCACTTTCTGAGAAACGGCCTGTAACACCTGATTCGCCTGTGTCTGTGTGTCCGCCTGCGCGTCAAATTTAACAATCTCCATATTGTAGTCCGACTTATACTTATCAAAAGTATTTGTCAGCGCCACCTGATAGTCATCCGACGACGAGTTGTTGCACCAGGCAATCTTATAAGTTTTCTTCGAGCTGTCACTTGAAGTCGAGCTTGTTGATGATGACGATCCTGATCCGCAGCCCGCGAGCAGGCCAACGCATAACGCCGTCGTTGTCAATAGCGATACCAGTCTTGATGTTCTCTTCTTCATAATCCGTCCTCCATCCGTTAATATTGTTAATTTGTAACGCGTTTTCACAGACATCTTTATTTATTATGTGTATTTTTATAAGTATTTATTTATGTCTGCTCATTAAAGTTAACACATTGCGCTATTTATGTCAATATTTATTATAATATTTATCAAATTTGTACAAAAATAAGCGGCCGACGTCAATCCGCGATAACAATCGCTTTAGGCGCCAGCCGCTTCGCTTCTGTTATTCTTCCTCCGGGTACTGCATCCCCCACTCGCTCCGTATCCCGGTCATGATTTCCATCACGTCCGTCGTGTAATCCAGGCACATCGCCTTCGCCGCGCCTGAGACCCCGCCTGCTCCATATTCAGAATCTCATACAGCAGCGCGTTGGAAGTCCGCCCCTCCCGGACCGTTTCCTTGTGACCATCTTCCGTCCAGGTAATGACCGCTTCCTCCGCTCTGGGATAATCATAAATCTCAATATACGCCTTATCGTAGATCAGCGTGCCCCGCTTCGCCTGTTTCGCGTGTAACGAGATCGTGGCTGTTGCCATCTCCCCCGCGGGATTGGTCATAAGAATACCCTCGCTCTCGTCCACGCCGGTTTCGGCGTACCGTACCTGTGACGTGACTCGATCCGGTTTCTCCGACATGAAAAAACGGGTAAAGGAAAGCGCGTAGATGCCGATGTCAAGAAGCGCGCCGCCCGCCAGATCTCTGTTAAAAAAACGGTTGCTCATGTCATACTCTTTATAGCTTCCGAAATTCGTCTGGATCATCCGCAGCGGCCCGAACTTACCCGCGTCCGCCATGCTTTTAATTCTCCGGTTAAGAGGCATATGATAGATGGTCATCGCCTCCGCGAGCGCCAGGTTCTTCCGCTTCGCGGACTCCGCCGCCATGGCGAGCTCCGCCTGATTCAACGTAATCGCCTTCTCGCTGAGAACATGCTTGCCATGGTTCAACGCTTCCATAATATATCCGATATGCGTGTTGTGCGGTGTTGAAATATAAATAATATCGACATCCTTATCGAGAAAAACATCCTCGATTCTGTCGTAGACTTTACTGATTCCGTATTTCTCCGCGAAAGCGTCCGCCTTCGACCGGGTCCTGTTCGCCACCGAATAAAGGTTCATGCCTCGCTTCTTCATCGCGAGCGCCAACTCGTTCGCGATCACGCCACAGCCTAAAGTCGCCCAGTTGTATCGTTTCATGGGACCTTTCCTCCTGCGTTAATCTTTTCCAATACTTTACCAGTATACCATAAAGAAGGGAAAGGCTGAACAGGAAATGAGAGAAAGAATCCGGTTTATGTTTTATTGTTTTTTTACAAATGGCTTGTGTTGACTCACCCTATTATATAGGGTATTCTATGTTTAGAAAGAGGCGCTGATAATATGAATAACGCGTATAAGAGCATTATGAACAGCCTCTCGGAAGCGATTCAAGACGCGAAAGGAACCGGCAAGAAATCAGACAAACGTATTGTCACCGCAATTCCGGTCAAGCGATAGCAGATTACTCGCCATGATGGAGATGGATTATACACTGACAAAAGAATTCCCATTTGTTGTGACCAAAACTATTCCCTAAAGAAGGATGGATAATACGATGAATCTTATAAAAAAACGACAAGGCTTCAGTTTAATCGAATTAATCGTCGTGATTGCCATTATGGCAGTCCTTGTAGCGATTCTCGCGCCACAATTTCTGAAATATGTCGAGCGTTCCCGTAACAGCGCGGATATTAATAACGCCAGGTCAATTCTGACCGCTCTTCAGATTTATTACGCGGATCCGGGTAACGCCTCCGCCGCTGTTACCGCGGCCGGAACCGCTCTTCAAGGTGATTCTCTGATGATCGATAAAGATTCCGCCGTCGCGGCGTCCTCTTTTACAGTCGCCGCGCTTAAAAGCGCCGGGCTAACGAATACAGGCGGTAAAGTATCGACTTATTACGAAATGACCGACATCAAATGCCGCTCCAAATCCGCCTGGTATGAGTATGACCTTAACTATCAAATCAACGCCGGGCAGCTGACTCTCAAATCAGTCGTGCTGTACGGCAAAAACGCGTCCTCGGCCAATACAATCAAGCAATGGCAGGACGCGTTCGGTGTTACGGTTACCTATAACAAGATATAATCAAAATATTCGCTGGACGCGCCCGGGCTTTAAAAAGCCATAAGGGCGCGTCCCGTTTCTTATCGTCCCGCCTTCTCCTCCGCCAGAAGCGAAGCGCCCAGCGCTCCCGCGTATCTCCCGTTCTCGGAGGTTTCCACCTTCCGGTCGATCTTGGACGCGAGAACGTTCGCGAAGCACTCGCTGCCACTTAAGCCACCGGTCAGGATGACTTTCTCTGGCAGGTCTCTTCTCTGACTCAGAAGCGCCACCTTGGAGGCGACGGAATCCACGACACCGGCGGCGATATCCTCGCGCTTCCGGCCGGCGCCGATATGACCAATCACCTCTGACTCGGCGAATACCGTGCACATGGAGCTGATCGGGGCCGGTGTTCCCTGACGGGCCAGATCAAAGAGCTCCGGAATCGTCACGCCGAGCCGGTTCGCCATGATTTCCAGAAATTTGCCGGTTCCGGCCGAGCATTTGTCGTTCATCAGAAAATCCTGAACCGCGCCGTTCTCGACCAGTATGACCTTCGTGTCCTGGCCGCCGACATCGATGACCGCGCAGTTGTCGCCGGCGAGAACCCGCGCGCCGCGCGCGTGGCAGGTGATTTCCGTGATCACGTAATCGGCGTAGCTGACCGAAATCCGGCCATAGCCGGTCGCGGCGACCTTGGTCTTCTCGGACGCGACGTCGATATCCGATTCTTTAAGTTTTCTGTCTATATCCATAGCCGTTTCCTTGCCGTTCCAGCCTGTCGGCAGAACGAAGGAAAGACTTCTATCACCTCTGATCACGACCTTGGAGGCCGTCGATCCTATATCTATTCCTACATAATTCAATACCTTTTCCCCCTAACCTGTTCATTCCGCTTAACCATAACATGATACCATATTCCGGTCAACGGCTCTTTTTTTCATAAGTTATTGATTTTTCCTATATTTTTAATAATTTTCATAAATTTTTTCTATGAATCTTACATCTTTTTGTTCACACCATTCAATATATTTGTAAATATTTTCTGATTTAGTTTAAATTTTATATTTATATTGTATCATTTTTACAAAGTGGTAAAATGAGCATGTAAAGTTTTAGCCATGTTAATCCGTTTTCAGAAAGGAGCTATGGTATGGAGCAGTATAGGATGTTTATTGATGGCGAGTTCGTTGATAATGGGTCACGTAAGATGATTCCGGTCATCAACCCTTCCACAGAGGAAGTGCTGTCAGAGATTCCGGCAGGCACGCCGGAAGACGTTGACGCCGCTGTCTGTGCCGCGGACAGGGCCCAGAAGGATTGGGCGAAGCTTCCCGCTATCGAGAGAGCCGGATATCTGCATGAGATTGCCGGCCTGATTCGCGAAAATGGCGAGCATCTGGTTCGCACGCTTGCCGCTGAGCAGGGCAAAACCTGGGAGCTCAGCAACGTCGAGATTTATTTCACGGCGGATTATTTTGATTTCATGGCTGAATTCGCGAGACGTTACGAAGGCGAAATCATGCAGAGTGATCGTCCCAACGAGCAGATTTATATTCACAAGCTTCCGATCGGCGTAGCGGCAGGTATCCTTCCATGGAACTTCCCGTTCTTCCTGATTGCCCGGAAGATGGCTCCCGCTCTTGTGACCGGCAACACGATCGTAATCAAACCTTCGACCGAGACGCCGAACAACGCTTTTGAGTTCGCGAAACTGGTAGCGAAATCCAAACTTCCGAAGGGTGTCTTCAACCTTGTTTCCGGTTCCGGCGGCGTAGTCGGCCACGCGATGGCGGCTCATCCGAAGGTAGGCATCGTGTCCCTGACCGGCAGTGTTGAGGCGGGCGTGAAGATCATGGAAGCGGCCGCTCCGAACATCACCAAGGTTTCTCTGGAGCTGGGAGGCAAGGCTCCAGCTATCGTTATGCCGGACGCGGATCTGGATCTGGCGGCGAAATCGATCTTCGCTTCCCGCGTAATCAATTCCGGACAGGTCTGCAACAACGCGGAACGTATTTATGTGCAGGAGTCCGTTTATGACGCTTTTCTCGCGAAAATCACGGAACTTATGAAGAACACGAAGATCGGTGATCCGCTGACGGAACGAGGGCTTGACATGGGGCCGCAGATTTCTCTGAAGCAGCTGCAGTCGATTCAGAGCGCTGTCGATGGCGCGATCAAGGATGGCGCGGATTGTATCCTCGGCGGTCACAGAAAACCTACGGATAAGGGCTTCTTCTTCGAGCCGACCGTACTTACCAACTGCCGTCAGGAAATGAGAATCATGCACGACGAGATCTTCGGGCCGGTTCTGCCGATTACGACCTTCAAGGATTTCGACGAGGCGCTGGAGATGGCGAACGACTGCGATTACGGTCTGACCTCCTCGATTTACACACAGAACCTGGATATCGCGATGCGCGCGTGCAAAGAAATTAAATTCGGCGAGACCTACATCAACAGAGAGAACTTCGAGTGCATGCAGGGCTTCCACGCCGGCTGGCGCAAGAGCGGCATCGGCGGAGCGGATGGCCATCACGGACTGGAAGAATATCTCCAGACGCATGTTGTTTACATTCAGTACGACACCGCTAAGAAATAATTTCAGACCAGACACAAGGGAACATAGCCGCCGGGGAGCTTTCACGCTCCCCGCCGCGGCGTAAAAGACAGACCCGGAGGCATAATATATGGAAATTATCGTTTGTATCAAACAGGTGCCGGGGACGAGCCAGGTGGAAATCGACCCTGAGACCGGCACGCTGAAACGGGATGGTGTCGACAGCAAACTGAATCCCTATGATCTGTACGCGATTGAGACAGCCGTGGAACTTGTCGAGAAATACGGCGGACATGTTCACGCCCTCAGCATGGGGCCCGGGCAGGCGAAAACCGCGCTGCTGGAGGCGATCTGCATGGGCGCTGACGACGGTACGCTTGTCAGTGACCGGAGCTTTGCCGGCGCCGACGTTCTTTCGACCTCTTACACGCTTTCCCAGGCGATCCGGAAAGTCGGATCTTTTGACCTGATTCTCTGCGGCAAGCAGACGACCGACGGTGACACCGCGCAGGTCGGCGCCGAAGTCGCGGAGTTTTTGAACGTTCCTCACGCGAACAACGTGATGGCGCTCAGTGATATTACGGAAAAGGGCCTGACAGCGAAAGTCAATCTGGACGCTTATATCGCGGATGAGTTCATTCCTTTTCCCGCCCTGATCTGTATGGACGCCGAGGTCAATACCCCCAGGCTTCCTTCCTACCTCATTCGTAAAAAGATCGGAGACGACGCGGTTCGCCTGATTACTCTGAACGATTTTGAGGACAGTGACAAGTCCCATTACGGGCTCTCGGGATCCCCCACTCACGTCGAGCGGATCTTCCCGCCGGAGAAAAATGTCAGTAAAGAAGTTATCACCGGAACCAGTGCGGAACAGGCGCTTAAAATCTTCGAGACACTTAAGAAACGTAAATTCATCTGACAGGAGCGCGGATTATGGAAATACTGAAGATCAATCAGGATAAGATAAACGAAGAGACCGCCCGCGAGCTGATCAGCCTGTGCCCCTTTGGCGCGATCTCGTATGACAACAACAAGCTTGATATCAGCGCCGCCTGCCGTATGTGCAAGATGTGCGTCCGCAAAGGCCCGGAAGGAGCCGTTACGCTTCAGGAGGTAGCGGACGCGGTTAGCGTTGACAAAAACGAGTGGCGCGGAATCGCTGTTTTTGTCGAGCACAGAAACGGCGAGATTCACAACGTCACCAAGGAACTGCTCGGAAAAGCGAAGGAGCTCGCGAAGGTCACGGGACACCCGGTTTACGCCCTCATGATCGGAAGCGAAATCGCGGAGCCCGCGAAAGAACTTCTGCGCTATGGAGCGGATAAAGTATTTATTTACGACGACCCCGCGTTCGCGGAGTATCTTCTGGAGCCCTACGCGAACGCTTTTGAGGATTTCATCCATAAAATAAAACCTTCCTCGATCATGGTTGGCGCGACCAACATCGGCCGCTCGCTGGCGCCGAGAGTCGCCGCCCGTTTCCGCACAGGTCTGACGGCCGACTGCACGAAACTCGAGATGAAGGAAAACACGGATCTTGTCCAGATCCGTCCCGCCTTCGGCGGCAATATCATGGCCCAGATCGTAACGACGAACCATCGTCCCCAGTTCTGTACTGTCCGTTACAAAATTTTTGAGCAGGCAGCCCCGGCGGACAACCCGGACGGCGAAGTCGTTCCCATGACACTCGCGCCGGAGAAGCTCGCGAGCCGGATTCAGTCCCTCGCGATCGAGGAGAAGCCTAAGGAAATTGATATTTCAGAGGCGAGCGTCATCGTGGCCGTCGGACGCGGTTTTAAAAATCCGGCCGACATCAGCATGGCGAAAGAGCTCGCCGATCTGCTCGGCGCGCAGCTGGCCTGCACCCGGCCTATGGTCGAGGGCGGCTGGTTCGGGCCCAAGAAACAAATCGGCTTAAGCGGCAGAACCGTGAACGCCAAGCTGATCATCACGCTCGGAGTCTCCGGCTCCGTCCAGTTCGCCGCCGGCATGCGCAATTCCGAGTGTATCCTGGCCGTGAACTCAGACCCCGAAGCGCCGATTTTTGACATCGCGCATTACGCGGTCGTCGGGGATCTTTACGAAATCGTCCCGGAGCTGATCCGGCACTGCCGAAAAGGAGGTTCCCTGCCAAATGAAATATAACAAAGTCACAGAAGAAGATATCCGCTTTCTCGAAAGCGTAACGGGAAATGACCGCTGCCTGTACGGCCCGCGGATCAACCAGGATTACGCGCACGATGAGCTGGGCGGCGTCGAGAAAATGCCCGATGTCCTGCTCCGCGTCAAAAGCACGGAAGAGGTCGCCGCCATCATGAAACACGCCTGGGAAAGAGACATCCCCGTCGTTGTCCGCGGCTCCGGCACGGGTCTTGTGGGCGCTGCCGTAGCCATCGAGGGCGGCATCATGATCGAGACGACACAGATGAACAAAGTCCTCGAGCTCGATCCCGATAACCTCACCATAACGGTTCAGCCGGGTCTTTTGCTCATGGTGCTCGCGGATTACGCCCAGAAGGAAGGCTACCTGTATCCGCCGGATCCCGGCGAGAAATCCGCCACGATCGGCGGTAACATCAGTACCAACGCCGGCGGTATGCGCGCCGTGAAATATGGTGTCACCAGAGATTACGTGAGAGGCCTGACCGTCGTGCTTCCAAACGGCGATATTATCCACCTGGGTGGTAAAATCGTCAAAAACAGTTCCGGCTACAGTCTGAAGGACCTGATGATCGGATCCGAGGGAACGCTGGGCGTCATCACGGAAGCGATTATGAAAATCATTCCGCTGCCCGCCTACAGTATCAGCCTTCTGGTACCTTTTCCCGACATGGTCTCCGCTCTTAAGACCGTGCCGAAAATCATACGCTCCAACGTTGTTCCGACCGCGGTCGAGTACATGTCGAGAGACACGATTCTTTTCGCCGAGGAATATCTCGGCAAGCGTTTCCCGGACTCCAAGAGCAGCGCTTATATCCTGATGACTTTTGATGGAATGAGCAAGTCGCGCGTCGAGGACGAGTACAACGCGATCGCCGAGCTCTGTCTTGAGAACGGCGCGAAGGACGTCTACCTTGTCGACACCGACGAGCGCAAGGATTCCGTATGGAAATCCAGAGGCGCTTTCCTCGAGGCTATCAAGGCTTCCTGCGAGGAAATGGATGAGTGCGACGTCGTCGTGCCCCGCGATCGAATCGCCGAGTACATCGATTTCACGCATAAACTCGCGGGCGAATACAACATGCGGATACCGAGCTTCGGCCACGCCGGCGACGGCAATCTCCATATCTACCTCTGCCGCGACAAGGACAGCCACGAGGAATGGCTCGCGAAGACAAAAGAAATCTTCAAAAAGCTGTACGACCTCGCGGAAGAAATGGGCGGCCTTGTTTCCGGCGAGCACGGAATCGGCTACGCGAAGAAAGAATACCTGTACGATCTTTGTGGCGAGGACCAGATTCAGCTGATGCGTAAGATCAAGGAATCGTTCGATCCGAAGCTGATTTTAAATCCCGGCAAAGTCTGTTTCTGATATGAAAGGCGCGATAAACCATGAAAATAACCCTTCCTTATGGCAAAACCCATCAGGAGCTTACGATTCCCGACGGAATCGACGCGGAAATCCTGCGCTCTAAAGCGGGGGAGATGAAGGCTTCCGGCGACGAGGATCAGATCGTGATCGACGCCATGCGCGCGCCGATTGGCTCTCCTTCTCTCGCGGAGCTCGCGAAAGGCCGTAAAACCGCGGTCATTATCTGCAGCGACCACACGAGGCCCGTGCCCAGCCGCCGGATCATTCCTCATATGCTGAAAGAACTGCGGGACGGCAACCCCGCGATCGACATCACCCTGCTGATCGCCACCGGCTTTCACCGTCTCTCGACAATAGAAGAGCTGGAGGCGAAATTCGGCCCGGAAATCGTCCGCTCCGAGAAAATCAAAGTCCATAACAGCCGTGACGAATCTTCCCTTGTGGAGCTCGGCGTCCTGCCCTCCGGCGCTAAACTTATCATCAACAAAACAGCCGCCGAGGCGGATTTGCTGATCTCGGAAGGCTTCATTGAGCCGCACTTTTTCGCCGGTTTCTCCGGCGGCCGTAAAAGCGTGCTGCCCGGTATCAGCGGCTACGAGACTGTTCTCGGCAATCATTGCTCCGAGTTCATCGGCAGCCCCAAGGCCAAAACAGGCATCCTCGAGGGCAACCCGATTCACCGCGACATGCTCGCCGCCGCTAAGATGGCGAACCTCCAATATATCGTCAACGTGATCATCGACCCGGATAAAAAAGTCATCGCGGCCGTAGCCGGCGACCCGTTCGCCGCGCACGCGGCGGGCTGCGATATCCTGCGGAAATTCTGCGTGGCGCGGGCCACCCGCGCGGCCGACATCTCCATTACCACGAATGGCGGCGCTCCGCTTGACCAGAACATTTACCAGACCGTAAAAGGCCTGACGGCCGGCGAGGCCGTCACCAAAGAGGGCGGCGTTATCATCGCCTGCTCCGCCTGCGCGGACGGCTCCGGCGGCGACGGCTTCTACCACTCCTTCAAGGACAGCGAAAGCCCGAAGGCTCTGCTTGCCGCGATCGAAAGCGTGCCCCGCGACAAAACAAAACCGGACCAATGGGAGAGCCAGATTCTCGCCCGGATTCTCTCCCGTTTTGAAGTCATCCTGGTCTGCGAGCCGGAAACCCGGAAAATCGCTGAGGAAATGAAAATTCAGACCGCCGGCAGCGTTCAGGAAGCGTTCGAGATGGCCTGCCGGAAAATCCCGAACCCGTCCGTCACGGTCATCCCGGACGGCGTGTCCGTGATCGCTTCGGTCGACCGCGCTTAAACTTCGCTCCTAAGCGAAAAAGCGGCGGAAACTCCCAAAAAGGGGCTTCCGCCGCTATTTTATTCCACTTACTCCGCGTTTAGAATCTTCGCGGAAAAGTCTTGGATCTTCGCCTCGTTCTCCGAAGCCTTCGGATTCTTCTGATCCACCAGTGAAGTGGTGATCCTTACCTTCGGCAGCTTCGTCCGCAGACTCGCCAGACACTTCTCGTTATTCCCGCTTCCACTTGTCGTGAAAACGGCAAAAATCTTATCCGTCACAGCGTAATCACGTAGAAATGTGTTGATCGCCGCGGCGCCCTTATCCGCCCATACCGGCGTGCCCAGAATAACTACGTCGTACTGCCTCCAGTCGATTTTCAGCGGTTTGATTGCCGGGCAGCGCCCCGCGACAGCCTGATACCCGCCGACAAAGAACTTTCTGAAATCAAGCGGGACCTTCTTAACGGTCTGAATCTCCGCGAGATCCGCGCCACATTCCTCCGCGATCTTCTTCGCGGCGGCGGCGATATTACCTTCCAGGGAATAATAAACTACGATTTTTTTCATAGGGGAAGCTCCTTTCATCGAGTTAAGAATAATATACCACAACCAGAGACCAAAAGCTTCTTAAAGGTTTATCCATTTCGCGGCGTCCACGCGGGGGTTCTTAATTTTCAGTCATACAGCGCAGAAGGGTTTGAAAAAGCTTCTTCGGATCAATCGGTTTTGCGAGATGTCCGTTCATCCCGGCGTCAAGGCACTTTTGAACATCCTCGGAAAAAGCGTCTGCCGTCATGGCGATAATGGGCACAGTCCTCGCGTCCTTTCGAACGAGCCCGCGTATCGTTTTAGCGGCCGTGACGCCATCCATCACGGGCATGCGCAGATCCATCAGAATCGCGTCGAATGCTCCCTGCGCGGAGGCGAGGAATATCTGAACGCCTTCCTGCCCGTTCACGGCGGTCTCGACAATCATGCCGCGCTTTGTCAGTAAAGTGACCGCGATTTCCCGATTCAGCTCGTTGTCCTCGCACAGAAGAATCCTTCTTCCACTCAGATCCGCGGCGGAAAGAGATGTCGTTTCTTCCGTTTTCGCGGGGCCGCGTGAAGCCTCCCGGAATTGAAGACGGACAATGAATTCCGTGCCTTTGCCGATCTCACTGTGTACTTCGATCGCGCCGCCCATCAGATCGACAAGCTGTTTGACGATCGACAGCCCAAGTCCTGTTCCCACGGATTCATAGCCCGGGCGTTTTTCCTGACTGAAAGGCTCGAAAATCCGCGGGAGAAATTCCGCGGATATGCCGATTCCGTCATCCTTTATCGAAAAACACAGCGTCGGATCCCCGGAATCTTTGGGCTCATCCCAGATCACGATCCATACGTGACCACCTGGTCGCGTATATTTTATAGCATTGGATAAAATATTCAGAAAAAGCTTCTGTAGGTACAGCTCATCCGCGAAAATAACGCGCGGTCGATAGCCTGATTTGTCGACAGAAAGCGTGATGTTTTTCTTTTCCGCCGCGAAACGGATCGTTTCTATGATCGCCGCGCCGACCTTCTCCGTGGAAACTTCTTCCGGACGCAATTCAAATTTGCCGCTGTTCGCCTTGGAAAGCGTCAGCGTATCGTCGATCAGAGAATTCAGCAGCTGACTCGAGATTCGAATCTTTGTGATGTACTCATTTTTTCGGATGGGATCATCCTCACTCTCGGCAAGGTCCGAAAAGCCGATCACGGCATTGAGCGGCGTGCGCATATCATGACTGATGTTGGCAAAAAAGCGGTTTCTCTCCTCCGCGTTTTTTTCAATCGTCTCTACCCGCAGCTTCTGCCGCTCTGTTTCCGCCCGCTCGGTCAGTAAAACCGTGCGCTCCTTCTGGCGGCGGCGGAGCAAAATCATGGTCCAAACCAAAACCAGGATCTAAACTGTACCCTATAAGGTGGACACGCCCACAAGACGTATTCTACCCAATAATTATGGTGATACCCTTTTTTCAGGACACGTTTTCCCGCGATTCATCTATTGGAAACGTGGTTGCCCTGGTTGTACCCTTTCTTAAACAAGGCCGTTCACCTAACCTAATTCATTGATATTTGTGATATATTTATTTCATGAATTGGAGGTACCCTTATGAACCGCGCGAAATTTACCCAAGAGGAAATGGAACTACTCGCTCAGAACCCATATACCGCTGACGTTTCCCCATGCTACC
>JGI20225J20221_1000099_pt2 | contig 263020 bp, 256 predicted proteins | sample BioMet4_FD_20221 | JGI IMG/M metagenome (IMG submission 20221) | reverse complement strand
TTCGAAAGGCGCTGGCGCAATACGGCGCGGTTCAAAGTATGAGCGGCACGGGCCGCTGCTATGACAACGCCCGGATGGAGAGTTTTTTTGCTACGCTGAAGAAAGAAAAACTTTATCGAATCAGGACGGAGCGGATGCCCATGGCACAGGTTAAGAGCATNGTATTCCGGTACATCATGACCTACTATAACCGCCGGCGAATCTATACTGCCAACCCCGGCGGCCTGCCGCCAGCCATGTATCGTCAGGCCGCCAGAGGCCTGGCCGCATAAGCCGCAGATTTTGGGTGTTCACATTCTGCACTCTTCTTGACTTCTCTACAGTTCTGGTAAATCATTAAGCCAAGAACGCGAGTTTTTATCTTAATTATATAACCTTGTATCGAAATACAGAGTAAACTATGATAAATAAAACCGGCTACACGATTTCTGATTATTTTTGAAAAACTTGTTAGGTTATTAAATATCTGCTGTCTATATAGGTGAAGGGCCTTTCATCAACAAGGGAGGGAACAAATGGAGGACAACGAAATTATTGAGCTTTATTGGCGTCGGAGTGAACAGGCAATTCAGGAGTCAAGTTCAAAATATGGTTCGTATTGCTTGTCCGTAGCCAATCGCATTTTGTCAAATCTACAGGATTCTGAAGAATGCGTGAGCAGCACCTGGCTGAATGCGTGGAACGCGATTCCTCCCCAACGTCCCAACCGTCTGTCCGCTTTCTTCGCAAAGATCACCAGAAATCTGTCCATTAACAAGCTGAAGGCGAGAACGGCTGAAAAACGCAGTGGCAACGAGGTGACGGTTGCCATAGATGAATTGGACGAGTGCCTGTCCGCATCCGACAATGTGGAAGCCGAATACCAGAGGAAAGAGCTTAGCGAACAAATCAGCCGCTTCCTCCATACGCTTCCGGAACGCGAGTGCAACATGTTTATCCGCCGGTACTTTTATGTACAGCCCATTGGGGAAATTGCAGCGCGCTACCGCCTGAAAGAAAGCAATGTCTTGGTAATCCTATCTCGTACCCGTAAGAAACTTCGATTTTATTTGCAAAAGGAGGGATACATTGCATGAACAAAAATGAACTTTTTGAAGCCATTGGAGAGATTGACAGCGACCTCATTGCAAGGTGTGAAAACGAAGTTGTTCATGCACCGAAACAGACTTGGGTTAGGTGGCTGTCCGTGGCGGCGTGCCTTTGCTTGATGATTCTTTGTATATTTACATTGCCAATATTCAAACAGACGCCGAGCACCCCCATAACGCCGGGGAATAACAGCAGCCAGCCGACAACACCCAACAACGCTTTGCTCTATATCAACCAGTTGAAACAAGAGCCCTCTTTTCAGAGCGCCACCATCTCATTGAATGTAAACGATTTTGTTTCAATGACGGATGATGAGTTCCTGAACTACTACGGCGTTTCGTTCAGCATAAACAAGGCGCTTCCTGCGCTGGAACTGCAACCGCAGAATCCGGCAAAAAGAAATGGCATTTTTAAAAACAGCAGCAGAGGGATCTATTACGACAGCCATACGTTCGTGTTTGCCAATGACGCTAATACTCAGCGAATTGAGGTCACGCTCAGCAAAGGGGCCTATTATCCGGGCTTGATTGTCGGGACGGCTGAGAGTAACGCTCAGCTTAAACAGTCGGAGTTGGGCGGCTTCGCCGTAACGATCTTTCAATACGCCGGAGAGAATGGAAGCACCTGCTACCATACGGAGTTTCTGAACAACGGAATCGCATACTGTATCACTTCTTATAATCTGTCGCAGAAAGATTATGTGGCAGCACTAACCTCGGTAATTGCCGATAACGTCGATACTAAAGCAAATCCGTCTGGTGCAGAAGATACTCATACGGCGACCGGCACGGTGAATGCCGTTGATGAGAACGCCAATCTTATTTCCATCTCAGTGGGCGACGGCGCGTTTACCACTCTCAGAATATATTTGCCGGGCGGTGAGGCGAAGAGCTATTCCGTTGGCGATCAGGTGAAAGTCAGTTACGTCGGCAATCCGATCACGATCTGTACAATATGGGAGCGGCAGCTAAAAAGCATAACCACTGTAAATGACTGATAGAGTCAAAAACTTGAATACAAAAGGAGAAAGCAATATGAAAAGAATCAGTATCATTTTTCTGTCCGGTATCTTAGTTTTAGGTTTATTCGCCGGGTGCAGTAGCCAAGGCCAGAAGTCGGCTGGTTTGAGCGTTGAGCCAACGGGGAATTCAGTATCCAAAAAAACAGAAGCCAAAACATCCTGCGACACTGTGAGTAACGATTATACGGCAATGCCTGTTTCCAATGATCTTAAGAACACCAATGATGTAAACGTCCCAGATAACAAATCTGCTGATGTCAGCAGTAAGAAAACATCAGTTCCGGATTCCAACGGCGCAGGAACCTCCGTCAATACCGTAAACAGTTCAACTAAAGTCACAGATATCAAAAACAATACAAATCCCACCGCTCCAGACGATCCTCAGGGTGCCAGTGTGCAAGACAAGAATTCTGGTGCGGTCGGAGGACGTTGCATTAGCAATCAAGCCAAAGATAATACCACCGTTCCCAGCGTCAACTATGAACTTGATTTTGATAAGGATGGCACAATCAGCAGCGCGGATTACAAGCTTTCCGGCATGAGCAAGGATGATTTTGCATCCAAACTGGTTTCCAATGGTAATGTTGGAACCTCGACTGAAGCCATGCAAGTGATCAATGGAGAAATTACAGTTATGTGCGGTATGTTCAACGGTGCTTGCAATTCAAAGCCTAATAAGTAATATGGAAAGACGTGAAGCTATCCGGCTGAGACGGGCAATCCACAAGGACGAAATCAAAGGTGAGCCGCGCCAGGTCCAGAAGCCGCTTGATCTGTTCGTCCGTATAGTCGTTGTCAAAGGCATCGGCTGAAACCGGCATGGCAAGCACATAAAACAGCTCGTCCACCCGGAACATCGTCTGCCTAATACCCGCGCGGCCCTTTAGCGCCGCCATAAGGCTCTGTTCCTCCGGAATTTTTATACTGAGCAAAGCGGAAAGCTCACTGTACTCCACGGGGGAAATGAGGCAGACTGTCTTGTCGCCCCGGCTGATACCGTAGGCGAGGTTGAGGGCAAGCGTCGTTTTCCCGGACTGCGGCGCGCCCCATATTGCGTAAATACTCATGGCTGCACCTCTGTTCCCCGGAGGGTTAGATGCAGGGACTTGTCTTTTTCAAGCCCGATCAGCGTCTTGGCCTGCTGTTCATTTACGGTGAACACGACATAGGCGGGGGCAAAGTCGTAATCTGAGGAATCTTTGCTGGAATCGGCCTTTAATTTGGCGTCCAGATCGTCCAGCGACACCAACTTATTGTTGAGTACCTTGTACACCTTTACGCAGGTGAGCGCCTCGTTGACGGCAACAGTTCCGCCGCTGTCCGTATAACCGTAAACGTCCACCGTGTCGCCCGCCCGCAGGATACCGGCAATTCCGGAGGACTCAGACGGCAAACTGATGGTCAGTAAATACGTTCCGTCCGATAAGCCCAGGCTTTCCTTTGACGTAACTTCCTTGTAGGCTTCCTCGGTCATGAATCGGTCGCGCCAGAGATATTCCCCGGCGTAGACCGTCTCCCCGGCGACAAGGCCGGTGATTTCCGACTTGTCCCGGATCACGTTGTCCGGCAGGCCGTAAGCGCCAACCCCCGCGCCGACCAGCATATCGTCGGTAATGACGGTGCCGCTTTCCACGGTCTGCCGGAGCTTTACGATTTCCGTTGTGCCAGACTGCACGCCGTACAGCCGGGGAAGAAAAGCAAACGCGAGTATCCCTGCCAACAGAAGACACATCGCGCCGATAAAGATTTTATTTTTGAAAAGTTTGAGCAATCACATTCACCTTTGCTTTCTGCCGTTACCGTTCCTCATGAGACGGCGGCTTTTTCTTTGTGGGAGAGGGCTTTTTGTCCTGTTCCTCGCTCTTTTTCAAAAAAGGGGTGAGGACGGTTTCCTTGCTGTCCATGTATATTTCCTCGGTTTTCTGCTGCGCCTGCTGGAGCTTTGATATGGCGTCGGTCACGTCATTGAACAGGGAGTGGTACATTTTCTGATAATCCGGCATGTTACTTTCGTTCCTTTCCCTTGTTTTCCTCACGGCCCTGCCCTTTGACGGTGAGGATGCCGTCCAGAGTGGTGGCCGTGATCCGCAGCCGCTCTGCGACGGCGATATCGTTTTTCATGGATTCGTCCACGGTCTTGCCGCAGACTACCAGCACATGGGAGCGGCGCAGGAAATCGCGACCTATGTCGATGCTGTCCTTATGCTCCTGCGGGATCGCGTCGTTGATAAACAGAGGCAAGAACAGCAGCGGGCAAATCGGTGTGAAGCCCGCGTCGTACACTTTGCGGCAGTACCGCGCCGCGTCCTCGGTGTTCTCAATTTCATCCGCGCCCCAGGGGGCGGTGATATATGCGAGAGGTCGTTTCATGCAAAATGTCTCCTTTTAGATTTTGGTGAAATACAAAACGGCCCGCGCCGGACGTTTATTGTCCGCGTGAGCCGTCGCCGTACAGATCGTGGTTGACCAGCGCCGAGTAGTAGCTGTCTATCGTGCTGGGCGCGTTGAACAGCGTCGCCAGCAGATATTTCTTGATGTTCCGGACGTAGGTAGTGTTCTTGTCCAGACATTCAAAAACGTACTCGATGTGCATACTGTTCAGCTTCAGGAGCTTTTCCTTGACCAGCGCAGCTGGGAAATCGTCGCCGGAAACGCAGATCGTGGGCTTGGTGGAACAGAGCGTTTCCACAATGAGCTCAACAATTTCATCCAGCCTGTCCCGGCTGTTTCGGTGGTCCTGAAGGAGAATGTCATAGTCGATATTCTCTTTGACCGTTTCTCTCAATCCATCCACATCCATCGAATCCGAAGCGCCCAGCGCCGGATGGATAGATAGATCAGTCTCGCTGAAATCAGTATTATTTATCTCAGTATTATTACGTTCCGATTTTGAGAAGTCTGCACTTCCGGTTTGCGGAAGTCTTGACTTCCGATTTTCGGAAGTCTGGAGTGCCGGTTTTGAGAAGTCTTGATTTCCGTTATTCGGAAGTCTGGGCAGGGCAGGGGTCACCGCTTTCATCACATAGATTTTTGCGGGACGTCCCTGTCCCTGCTTTACCCGGCGAATGAGGCCGATTCCCTTCGCGTCGTCCAGCTCTGCAAGGAGTTTGATGGCTTTCCCGTGCTAACAGTTGAGCTGTTCCATGATGTCGTTTAAGGCAAAATGAATAAACACCCGATTTTCCTCGTCGAACCAGCCGTTTTTCACGGAAAGGCTCATGCGGTCAAGCATGAGGCCGTACAGGAGCTTTGCGTCGGTGGATAGGTTCTTAAAACGGTCGTCCACGATCAGGATTTTAGGGATACGGTAAAAGCTGTACTGCTCCGCTTCGTTCCCGTAATGGTAATCAAAGCGTTGTTCGCCCATGCTCGATCACCTCCGTGCGGGCATAAAAAAAGGCGCTCCTTTCGGAACACCTGAACCTGGGTTATCGCTCCTGATCCCGCTGCCGCTTTTTCTGCCAGCCCTCCAGAAGCCGGATAATGACCTGTTCCATCTGCTGGGGCGTGTACGATTTAGGAAAATACTTCTGGAGCTTATCGGCCTTAATGGTAAGGTCGCTTTTCTCTGGTTTCTTTTCCTCCGACATGATCGCCAGCATACTGTCCTCGTTCAAATGGCCCTCCGCGCTAAACTTTTTAAGCCGCTGGGCCTGCGAGAGCGAAGGGGTGGCCTGTTCGCTTTCGATTGTGTCCAGCAAAAGCGTCTGTTCCTCCGGTTTTAGATACGACAGCTCCACGGCGGGGGTCATGGCGATTTTTTTATCGTCCACCATCTGCTGAAGCTCCGGCGTCAGTTCGTTCAGCCGGATATATCGGCGCACAGTATCGCCACTTATGTTAGCTCCTTCTGCCACTTTATCGTCACTGCGGAACTTAGCCGCAACTTGCGGCGAAGTTAGATCAGTCCTCGCGCCTTGCCGCTTAATGGCATCCAGTTTCATTTTGTATGCCTTGGCCCGTTCGCTCGGCAGGATATTTTCACGCTGAATGTTGCTGTCAACCATGATAATGGTCGCAGCGTCATCGTCCAGATCGCGGACGATAACCGGCATGGTGGGAAGTCCCGCAAGCTCGCAGGCATGTTTGCGTCGGTGGCCGGAAATCAGTTCATAGCCGCCGTCCGCGCGGGGACGGACAATAGCAGGAGCCAGTACGCCGTATTCCTTGATACTCTCCACGGTTTCTTTCATGGAATCATCGTCCCGTACCTGAAACGGATGGTCGGGGAACGGGTGCAGCTCCGAAAGCGGCATTTCCGTGATCTTTTCCCGCTTGGCATCCGCGCGGGTTTCCTCCGTGGAGAAAATATCATCGTAACTGTTCAGACTTATATTTTTGGCGCTGTTTTTCAATCTTCAACACCTCCTTCGTCAGCTCCCGGTACGCCTCGGCAACCTTGCCCTTCGGATCGTGCGCAAAAATGCTTTTGCCCTCCGCGCTGATTTCGGCGGCGCGGACGGAGTGGGGAATTTCAACGTCAAAAATTTTCAGTTTTGAACCGTAGGTATCCCGCAGCAGGGCGCTGATCTCCTTGGCATAGTTAGTACGGCTGTCTACCATCGTCAGCAGAATACCGTCTATTTTGAGCTTGGGGTTAATCTGCCGCTGCACCTTGTTGATCGTCTGCAAAAGCTGTTCGAGGCCCTTGGCCGGAAGGTACTGCGCCTGAACGGGGATGAGTACGCTGTCGGCAGTGGCCAGCGCGTTGACGGTCAGCATACCCAGCGAGGGCATACAGTCCAGAAGTACATAGTCGTATTGGCGCTTTACGCCGTCCAGATATTGCTTCAGGATTTTCTCACGGCTCATGGCGTTGACAAGCGAAACCTCCATGCCGGAAAGCTCGATGTTGGCAGGCATGAGGTCAACACCTTCCTCGTGATGCAAAAGGCCCTCGCCGGGGTCGATGGTTTCCTCATTCAGCACCTTACCCATTACTGTTGTCAGCGTCACGGGCAGTTGGTCCGGCTGATGGTTGCCTAAACTGATAGTTAAAGAGCCTTACGGGTCGCTGTCCACCAGTAGCACCTTTTTTCCTTCCTGTGCCAGCCCGATGCCGAGGTTGGCGCAGGTGGTTGTCTTGCCGACTCCGCCTTTTTGGTTGGCGATGGCAATTACATTGGTCATTGATTTTTCACCTCCTGAAATAGCAAAAGGGCGTCCCTTTTTCACGGAACGCCCTCAACGTAAGCTGAAATTATTCGATTTTTAGGTATAAATACTGCTTTGTGATTGCCCTCAAACCATTGATTTTACTGGGTTCTTTTAAAAAATGCTGTAAGAACACTCGCACCACTATCAGAGTCGTCGAACTTGACGGCTCTGATGTCTTTTTCTCTTGTTTTCTTCGATTTACTCGCCTATCCTACCTTATCTAACGAGTAAATGCTATAAGAACACTCGCATTTAAGGTGCGGGTGATAGAACTTTTTGATTCAATTTATTTGAATTTCATATTACAAGCCCGCAAGGAAAGTGTGATACCTTCCTTGCGGGCGAAAACTATACGTTCAGTTTACTTGATTGCTAAGCATGCTTGCTTATAAACTAATCAAAAATTGTTTTAATAAATCGCTGGATGATAGCCGCGACTTCGGCTCTTGTAGCCGTACCCTGCGGGACAAAGCTGCCGCCGTCGCGCCCCGTAATGATACCGGTGGTCTGGCAGTACAGTGCCGCGCTTTTCGCCCAGCTTGAAATGGAACGGGCATCGGGGTATGTAAGCGCGGTGTCCATGTTGCCGGGCAGGACGCCGAGAAAATCCGCGAAGCGGTACAGAATCGCAGCCATTTGCTCGCGGGTGACCTGATCGTCGGGTCCGAACTTACCATTCCCATAACCTCCGATAATGCTTTCTTCCGCCGCCCAGTCCACATATTTCCCATAGTAGTCGTCATAATCGCAGTCGGTGAAAGCGTGGTCGCTCAGGGCTTGGATTTCGCCGTAGCTGCGCTCGTAAAGGCGTCCGATGACTGCCGCGAACATTCCGCGCGTCATGCCCGTGTCGGGTGAAAACTTGTTATCGCCGGTGCCGTTAAACAGCTCGCGTTCGGCAACAAATTCGATATAGTCCTTGGCCCAGTGCGATCCGGTATCCGTAAATGCCTTCGTGTTCTTCTTGAAGAGCACCATTACACCCGATGGTGCAATGTACTTTCCGTTCGCCGCGAAGCCGATGAATACCGGTTTCCCATCAGAGTTCACGTAGTACGGCAAGCCTGCCGATTCGTCATAAGAAGCTGTGTTTTGAACCACTAGGGCATACGGGGAGAATTCCGTGGCCTCGAACACGAGATACCAGGTGCCGTTGATCTGCTTAAGCTGAGATTTAAGCCTTGTAACGGTCCCATCGCCCGATTTGTGCATGATGGAGAGCTGTTCCTTCACATCCAACAGCTTGTCGGGCACCGGCAGGGAGATGGTCACGGCGTAGCCGTCCTTCGGCTCCGTTTTTGTGTTTGTCCCCCTAATGTAAAGGGAAATATCGAAGGGATAGACCTCATTCCCGGCTCTGAGGCCGAATCCCGAAGCGTCCTGTTCCGTGTCCGTTACCTTCACTTCAACGGAATTTGAAAACGCGTTTGTCATATTGGCTTCCGCCTTGATCTGACCCGCGCTGCCGCTGAACAAGCTGCTGCTTGTCTCTGAAACAGTGATGGTTCTGGAAGGAGTGGAACTGCCCACGCTGACATTTGATGGAGCGCTTGCCGTCGCCGTGATGACGATATTTCCCGTCACATCCGCGATGCTGACGGTTTTGGTGGAACTGTTATAAGCAGAGCTTGTGATATCCGTTCCACCCATGGTGACCGTAACGCTCATGCTGTAGCCGCTGTTCGTAGGCATCAGCGTGGCAGAATAGGTGCCGCCCATTGTTGCGGAAGTCGTGTTGTTGCTAGTGGTGACGGCTGTAAGATTGTGGGTCACGGCGGCGATGAGAACATAAGTCACGGGATTACTTGCCAACACGACACCGTCGTCATAAGTCACCGTGCAGCGCAGGATGTCGCCGACCGTGAGTCCGGTCGGCGTGGTGTCAAGCCGGGCGGCGGTATTTCCCGCCAGGGGCTCGTAAACGCCCACAGAACGGACGGAAGCGCAGTCGTCTCCGTCGGCGTCGGCGTAGTTCTTGGTATAGACGAGCACAAGATAATAATCGCCCGCGTCAAGGTTGGAATATGTGGCCTCAGTCCAGCCCTGATCGCCGCTGACGGTGGTGACATAAGTGCCTGAAGCGAGAGCGTAGAGCGCGCCGCTCCCGGTAATCAGTCCATAGGAAAAATAGTCTTTGTTCTCCTCGCTGCTGACCTTCCTTTCAAAGCTGATACATCCGCCGTTTTGCGCCACCGTAATGGGAATGCTCATGGCGGAAAAGCTCGAGTTGCATCCCGCCGAGCCGGAGGTGTAGGTACCGTTCTGCTCGGTCCAGGTATAATGGCCGCCCGAGAAGCTATGATCCGGGTCCGTATCGGAAATAGCGAAGCCGTTGGGTCGTCCGGTTGTTAAAATCGGCGGGTAAACGTTGTAGACAACGTCCATGTTTTCGCCCCCACCGGCCCCGTTGAACTTATACCACTGACAGGCCGCCTGAACTCCGGTAACCTGTGTGGCCGTGACTGTGTAGGCGTTGTTTGTGCCCGGCTGGCCGGTTAGAATCCTCTGTGCATGGATTGTGCCGAACACGGGATAGCCGCCGTTTGTATTCCCGCTGTCGTCGGTCCAATCGAGGTAAACCGCGCTGTTTGTCAGTGTCACCCATTTATTGAGGGCCGTGAGAAGGCTGCTTCCATATGAAAGGGTCTGGCTTGTGCCGCAGTTCCCCGCTGTCCCCGCTGTGATTGCGCCGCCGCTGTCAAATGTGCCGCAACCGGACAGGCTACCTCCGTAGTTGAAGGTCCCAGCGCAGGACGAAGCGGACCCGGAAAGGCCATAGCACGCGGTCACGGTTCCGAGCCCATAGTAATCATTAACCCCAATCACGCCTCCGCTGTTGGTTCCGGTAACGGTTCCGGTGTTATAGCAGTTTTTTAAACTTCCCTGGTTATTGCCGGCAAGTCCACCGCTCAGGGTTCCCGTCACGGCACCTCTGTTGTAGCAGTTGATCACGTTGCTTGCGTTTTGTCCCGCAATTCCGCCCGCGTATGAGCCTTCGGTGCTTACTGCGCCGGAATTGGAGCAGTTGATTACATCGGTTACGAGAGAGTTGCCCACGATTCCGCCTGCGTAACCGACGGCGGCGCTGACCGTACCCGTATTTGCGCAGCCGTTGATTGTTGCAAAATATGACATGCCAGCTATGCCGCCGACATAGCTGCCGGAGCTGTGAACCGTGCAGGAACTTACGCAGTTTTCTATGACACCGGCTTGGGCGTAGCCCGCGATTCCGCCCACCTGGTTTTGACCCGTGACGAAACCGGACACGGTAAGAGTATTCACTGCTCCGCTGCTGATATATCCGAATAACCCCTGATTATCGGTGCTGCTGTCATCAATAAACAGACCGCTTATCGTCTTATTGTTGCCGTCAAAGACACCGGAAAAAGGATGGGACTCGCTGCCGATGGGAACCCACTCATGGGCTCCGATATTGATGCTGTTTGCTAAGGTAACCGTATCGCCGGAAAACGAATCATCGCCATTGTTTACAAGATGAGCAAGCCCGGCGAGGTCGGCTGCCGTGGAGACCGTGAAGCTCTTTGTGGACGGGTTTGCGTCATACCATGCGGTGCTGTAATTGCCTTCGTCGAGCCAGCTCCCGGAAATCGCGTTAATAATGAGTTCTCCGTTGTCCTCGTCCAGTGTAAGGTAATAATTGGAGTTTGTGATGCTGAAAAGATCGTCGTTATCGGCGGTGACGCTATCGACCGCGACGGTGGTCCCGGCGGTGATGCTGCCGCCGTATTCGATATCAAGAGCGTTTCCGCTATAGGCATAAGAAGAAGTGTCGATGGTGTAGCCGGCATGGATCGCGGTATTCGTCCAGATATCCGCATCTCCGGATATGGAGGGCGCGCCGGAAAGCGTACCGGAAAGGAAGATTTCTGACGTGTAATCTGAATACTCGGGATCTAGGTCACGGATACCAATGTTAAAAATCGCGGGGCAGCCCTCGGCGGTATTCGTAATAGTTCCGCCGCTGATGTACAGCTTCGCATCTCCGTTGTCCATATCCGAAATCAGTACGGTGCCGGCAAATTGGTGCGATTCGACAAATGCGTCCGCACTTGGTTCGGTAGTGTTTGCGCTTGTTATGATGACGTCGCCGCTGATATAGGACGTCGAGCCGGAAAGGAATAATGCAACACGATTCGCTGTTTCAATCCTGCCGCCGCTGATATGGGCCCCCCCACCGCTGGACGCTCCTCCGATAATTGTGCCTCCGGTCATATACAATGCATCAGAGCAGGATACGCTGAGAGTAAGTGTATCTGTAGCCTCAGACTTTATCAGCGTACCGGTTTTGGCATCCTCGTCCCACTCGTTTCCAGAAATGTATAAGTCAGCTGTGTCGGAGTATATCGCATAGGATTGAGCGCTGTACACCTTGCCGCCACTCACAGTAATATCTTGGGAATTATAGCTGTCGACCCCTATGCCTTCGCCGGTGTTCTCCAATGTGCCGCCGGTGATTGTGAGGCTCACGTCACTGCCATCTTTAATGAATATCACGTTTCCACTGTCGTCGCTTCCGGAGTTTATCAGCGTACCTCCGCTTATCGTGATGCTGCCGCTGCTGTCATCCTCACAATATATTACACTGTAATCAGAGCCGGTGTTTTGTAATGTACCGTCGCTGATTGTGATATTGCCGGAACCGGAGTTGTATATCGTGTGTTCGTTGGAACTCGTCAATGTGCCGCCGCTGATTGTGATATTGCCGCTGCTTTCAAATCCAATATTAATTGCGTCGCCTTCGTCCCCTGATGTTACCAAACCGTCGCCGCTGACAGTTATATTGCCGCTGCCTTCATTACAAATCGCGTCGTCATGGGTGCTCTCTACCGTACCGCCGCTGACAGTGATGTCGCCGCCTTCATTATAAATAGCATTATTGGTACTTTCTACCCTGCCGCTGCTTACAGTGACGCTACCTGTGCTGAAGTTGCTAATCGCATATCCGGACTCCTCGGCGCTACAGGTCACGGTGCCGCCGCTGACTATAATATTGCCGGAACCGTAGCTGCGAATCGCGTCGTTGTCCGAGGCCGACACGGTACCGCCGCTGACTATAATATCGCCGGAACCGTAGTCGCTGTAAATCGCGGAGCCGTCAGAGGCCGACACCATGCCGCCGCTGACTATAATATCGCCGGAGCCGTGGTCGCTGTAAATCGCCATGCCGTCAGAGGCCGACACCGTGCCGCCGCTAACCTCAACCTCTACAGATGCTCCGGATAGTTCTATCACATGATAAGAGCTGCCTGTCAGGTCCCCCTTGATCGTGTAGGCGCCGCTTGCACCGAGAACTACAATCTCCGACCCTATATCCAGCGTGCCGGTTGCGCTTTCGTCCGTCGTGCCCGTCAGGCCGAATTGGATTGTGGCCGAGGAACCTGAGGTGACGTCCGTGGTAACGGCTGTTATAGCATTACCTATGGTCGAGTAGGCAGTGCCCACATCGGCTGATGAGGTGGTGAACGCCGCAAAGCTGCCTGTACCGTTGGCCTTCTTATAGATATAATAATTGCCCGCCGCGGCTTCCGTTGCGTCCGCGCCCATGGTTATCACATAATAGGGGTAGACGGTTCCGTCCGCCGCCTTTGCAGTCAGCGTCAAGCCCGGCATGAGGCTTATGAGCATGCACAGCGTAAGCGCGAGACTAAGGATTCTTTTTTTCATTCTGTTTTTTCCCCTTCCATATAAATTATTATTCTGATAAATCCCGTTTCCTGTAGATTGTGGAGATTCGCCGCTCATCCAGTCCACGCGCACCTTTTTATTGCTCTTTTAAGCCGCTCTCGATCGACGGGCTTGGAAAGAAAATCGGAAGCACCCGCCTCGAAAGCCTTGACTGCATTGAGCGGGCTGCCGCTTAAAAGCACCAGGTATATTCCCCTGTCCGCGAATTTTACCATCCCGCAGAGGCTTTGCCAGTCGGCTCCGTCGTCGATATCAAGAAATACCATATCGGCCGGGTACTGTTCAAGATATAGCAGGGCCTTGCCGGGATCAGGGAAAACGACGGTATCGCCGGCGTTTCCAAGCGCCTGTATCTCCCGCTCAAGGAGCCGCGCGGCATCCTCGTCTCGGAAAAGAATAACTGCTTTCAATGACAATCACCTCCCAAATTCAACTCTTTATGATGATTATACAAAACCAAATCTTACAGAAATCTTAATGGAGCGACGGATTGAGCGTATTTTTGACAAAAAAATACCCGGAAGAGATTTTTTTCTTCCGGGCTAGTTCCGTTATTCTGTTTTTCCGTTATCCGATGCTTTCATAGCTTTCTTTTTTTGCCTCGAAATACCGTGTTCCCGCAGCGTCATCAATTTCTTTGCAGTACGCGACCGCTTTTTCAAGCAATTCAAGATACTGTACGTCAAACTCCGCTTGAGGGAGCGCGGCCCAGTCGTAATAGTTTTCCTCAAACAGCCCTCCCCGGTAAAGCTCCGCGGCCTTCCGGGCCGTGTCGGCGGTGTTGCCGTCCACGCGGCCGCAGAGCCGGGCAAGCTTTTTGAACTCGTACAGATCGCATTCGATCCGTTCGGGGCAGATCCGCATCTTTCCCCTTACGGATTCGAGTGACTCCGTAAGAGCGATACAATCCTGTCGCTTCAGGTTGTAGAACGCGACGTACAGATTATTCGCCGCTTTGTCCTTCTCAACCTCGGGCCAAAGGGCTTCCATAATTTTTTCCTTGGCGATGAACCTTCCTTCGGCACAGATCAGATAGGCCAGAAGTTCCTCGGATTTTTTCCTCAGTCCAAGGTTAACCTCTGTTCCGCCGACGACGACCGAGAGCTTTCCAAAACAGTTTACCGTCGTTTTATGTTCGCATTCTGCCATTGCGGGAGGGGTCGCGGCCCGGAGCCTTTCAAGAGCTTTCAGCAGACGCTCCTTTTCAATCGGCTTAATGATGTAATCAAGGGCGTTGAGCTCAAACGCCTCCACTGCGTACTGGGTATAGGCCGTCGTGAAAACTATCTTAACGTTGTTCAATATTTCAAGTATCCGGGGAAACAGCTCGATCCCGGAAATGTTCGGCATCTCGATATCAAGGAAAACAACGTCCGGCCTGATGGTCCCGATGTTTTCAAGCGCCTGCTTTCCGGTCGTGAACATTCCCACGACATCGATCCCGCCGATTTCGTCGAGCCGCATTTTCAGCCCCTGCAGGGCGTAGTATTCGTCATCGATCAAAACTGCTTTCATTTTTTACCTTCTTTCTTATCGTGAAAAGGGACGGGCCCGGGCGCTTTTGAACCTTCGTCATTCAGCTCCCGAATGTTCCTCGGAATTGTGATCACGATCCTTGTTCCGTGTCCCAATTCGCTCTCGATCACGAAGTGCGTTCCGCGCAGGCTTTCGATTCTCTGTTTGACATTGATCATGCCCACGCCCGCGTTTTCATCCTGAATGCCTTGATTTAGCCTTTCCAGCCTGTCCGGTTCGATTCCGACGCCGTCGTCCGAGACCTCGATAATAAAACCGTCTTTTTCCTCTTTTACCGATAAAACGACCGTTCCAAATTCTTCTTTTTTCCGGACGCCGTGGCGGATGGCGTTTTCAACGAGAGGCTGGATGGATAAGGGCGGCACCATAAGCCCGGAAGTATCACACAGATCGTAAACAACGTCGAATTCGTTGACGAACCGGGCTTTTTCGATCTTGACATAGGTCTCGACAAATTCAAGCTCGGCGGCAAAGCTGATGAATCTGGAGAGGTTTTTGAACTCAAAAGAATATTGAAGGTATTTGGAGAGATCGAGTGTGAGCTTTTCTGCATATTCTCCGTCCAGCCTGCAGAGCGTCGATATGACGTTCAGCGTGTTATACAGGAAATGCGGCTTGATTTGCGCCTGCAGAAAAGCAATCTCGGCGGCGTGCGCTTTTTCCGCGGAAGCTCTGGCGTATTCGCTGAGGTCGGTGTAATCCTTTGCGAGGATGATGCCCCAGGTGCCGAGCATAATGAAAAAGCCGACGGGAGACAGCTCGGAAACGCCGCGCAGAATGCACCTTTGATACAGCACATCGTGGAGCCCGCAGGTGATGAACACCGCCGCACCCAAAGAGATGGCCGCTTTTGACCGGCTGCCGCTTTTCAGCATACGGAAAAGCGCGTACAGCGCGAGCGAGAACGCGTATACTTCGACGGGAATGGTAAACCGCGTAAAAACATGAATAGGCGTCAGTATTACGAATACCGTCAGCACCCCGGCCCCAACGGCGATTGCGAGCGTGCGTTTTTTCAGTTTCTCTTTATCCGCAAGGCTCAGAAGAAAAAGCGCGATCAACGCCGACAGCCAGACGAGCGTCAGGTAATCGGTGGCGACTACCAGCCGGAACGGCGCGAGGGAACTCAGAATATACGAACCGTAAAGCGTTGTCCTCAGGGCTGTGACGAGGGCCAAGACAGCGAACAGGAAGATCGGCAGGTCTCTTTTTGCATGGAAAAATATGCAGAAGCAAAACAGCGAGATCGTGATAAAGCTTCCAATCAGGAACCAGTCTTTCTGCACGATGTTGCGATCAAGCTTCTCGATCTGAGAGGGAGTGCCGAGAACCGCGGGATACCAGGCTCCTCCGCGGGCGTAAGCGTAGTTTGAAACAACTATCGTAAGCGTGAAGCTGTCGCCCTCTGGAGTGAAAGTTACGCTCTCCGGCGCGTACTCGGGTATGAAGCCCTCCGCTGTGCTGCTGACGGTCCCGTTTTTGGCAAGCAACTTGCCGTCTATATAGAATTCGTAAGCTGTGGAGCAGGTGGGGACCCTGATTGCCAGATGTTGGCCCCGAACACCTTCGACGCGCAGTATGTATGTCGCGTATCCATAAGCGGGAAGCTTTTCGCCGTTGACCTCATAATTGTTCCACACATCGGGAACTGCGGCATAAAGATCAGGAGTCGTGCCGTCTTCCGAATCGGCAAGCTTTTCCCAGTAAAACGCCCACTTGCCGCTCAGCATAACGGTTCCTTGATTCTCAAAATCCCAGCCCGACAGATCCAGTACTCCGTTGTTAGCATTTGGCGCTCCGCTGACATTTGTTCTGACGATTGAGACGATAATCGCAATGAAAAACAATATGATCAGCAATAGGAATATGATTTCCGCTGTTTTTGAGGAACCTCTTTTTGTAGTTAACATCATTTAAACCCTCGCGGCCAAAAACCATGATATAGCGTTCTGTATTTAAGGTAATCATCTTTAAAATATTTGTCGTCGTTTTGGCAAAGTTTGCTTCTTTTTTATAATAACCGATATATCGACAAAATGGTAGTATTGTTCTATCAGAAACATGGTTATATAAAAACCGCTTCAAGGGTTATACCAAGAATTCGAGGATAATTCGTTTGAATCTTGGGACGTATGTTCAAGGGTGCCCGGGAAATGCTCCGCTATCAGGAAAAAAGGATTTTCTGCCATTACCCAGAAGAAGGTAAAAAAAGCGTTCCTTTTCACGGAACGCCCTTAAAATGTGATGAGCTTATTCGATTTTTAGGTGTAAATACTACTTCGTGATTGCCCTCAAATCATTGATTTTACTGGGTTTTTCAAAAAATGCTGTAAGAACACTCGGACCATAATTTATTCCCAAAAAAGATGTCTTGCGGAAAAACCCGCAGGGCATCTTTTTTGGGACTTTTTTCACCCGCTTTACCCGTTAAAAATAACTGCGTTTTCGGCTATGTCTTTCGGTAATTTCAGGTCTGCCAGTGTATTCGAACTCGCACACCCTTTCAACAAAATACACATGCAGTCTTAGCTCAGTTGTGCGAGCAAGCGAAGTATAGAGAAGTATTTCATTTTTTCAGATGAAGATATCCTCGGTTTTATGTCATTTTCTGATTTTAAAAACATTACTTAATTTAATATAGTATGACACCTTGCCTTTTTACCAAATGAAATCGATGAACTGATAATAACGCTTTACCCGGCCTATTCATATAGGACCTTAAGAAACATATAGCTTTTATTGCTTGTGAACCGGATTTCAAAGGGACTCTCCAAATCCAGTCCCAGCTTACCGCGAATACTTGAAATATGCGTCGTCACCGTGTGTGTGGATTTGTTGCAGGGTACGCCCCACACCGCTTCGTAAAGCTCGGCGGCGGGACACTCCCGCCCGGCATGGCTGACGAGATACGCCAGAAGCTGAAGCTCCTTCTGCGTCAACGTCACGGGCTTACCGTACAGTGTCACTGTACCGTTTTGAAGATTGATGGAAAGCGGCGGCATGTCTATACGTCCCGCACCGTGAAGGCCGGACCGGCGCAGCTGCGCCATAACACGCGCCGACAGCACGTCAAGATCATAGGGCTTCGTTATGTAGTCGTCGCCCCCGTCGAGGAGCCCCTGCACGATTTGATCCTTCTCGCCAAGACTCGTCAGGTAGATGACGGGCACGGTGGAGAGCTGCCGTAGCTCCCGGCAGAAATCATAGCCCGAGCCATCCGGAAGCATTACGTCCAGAACCACAATATCCGGCGGCAGACGAAGTACCGCCTCCTTTGCCTCCTTCAGGGTCTGCGCGGTTACAACCTTGTAGCCCTGCCCCTCAAGGTGCCTTGTATTGACCTGCAGAATACTGACCTCATCCTCCACCATAAGGACTATCGGTTTCCTCATGTCCATATTGTCTACCTCCACTGCACTATTAAAATAACAGTCACTGGTATTTTCCGGACGCTGTTAGCTATTTTTATTGATTATACCATGATCTATGGACAGGGTAAACAGTCCATCATCTGCGCCAAATGCTGGGATAATCAAATTTTCTTTATTTTTGTCTTTTTCCCATTTTTCGTGTACACTGTTTATTGATAAGGTTCGATATCTTTCCGCGATAGAGGTGCGGTTCATTATTGGATTGTCTGACTAAAAGGCAGACAATCAGAAATAAGGTGTTGTATGCGGCGATTCTTCCGATGGATTAATAATACATTTCTAAGTAAACAGCTCGATCTGCGAGTGAGGCTATTCAATGTGCTGGCAATGGCGGGGATTCTGGTCAGTCTTGTGCTTATCGTTTTTAATATTTACGCAGGAAGTCCCGCGAGTGCGGCTTTCGATCTGCTTGGGATTGTTCTGTCATGCGTACTGCTTATCTACGCAACTCGGACGAAGCGGTATCCGATTGCCTATATGATAACTGTCATTGGAATCTTCCTGATTATGTTTCCCTTGCTATTTTTTACTGCCGGCGGTTACAAATACGGCATGCCCGCTTTCTTCATTTTCGCTGTTGCGTTTACTATTTTTATGCTGGAGGGCAAGAAATCTCTGCTTCTGGCAGGTATTGAACTGCTTGTCTATATGGCTTTAAGCTTTTATGCCTATTATCATCCGGAAAGAATACATCTTTACGAAACCGATCCGTTCTGGGCTGTTCTGATATGCTTTTTAGTCGTCAGCGTCTCACTGGGGGTCGCCATGTATATGCACTTCAAGCTTTACAACGAACAGCAGTGCGAGCTTGAACAAGCCCGGCAAAAGCTCTCCGAGGAAAACGCCGCGCTTGAGCGCGTCAATCAATTGAAAAGTGAGTTTTTAGCAAATATCTCGCATGAGCTCAGAACGCCGCTTACAGTTGTTTCAGGCTACGCACAAACAGCCCGGACCGAACTTTCAGAGCTACCAAAAGCGGAAAGCGTCGCCGAGATGATGATGCATATCGCCTCAGAGACAGAGCGAATGTCGTTAATGGTTGGGCAGATTCTGGACGTGACACGCATCGACGAAAATAGCATGGTTTTTGCCTACACCGAGTGTTCTCTTACTGAAGTGATTCAGAAAACGCTGTCAACCTATTATCCCATTCTGAACAAAAACAACAACAAGCTGTCTCTGAAACTCCCGGAGGATCTGCCGCACGCCTGGGCGGATGATGTTCGCATATCTCAGGTACTTGTCAACCTGATTGCGAACGCCATCCGGCACACCAATAAAGGACAGATTGTTGTGTCGGCGGCATCACAGAACGATTTTCTCGAGATCACGGTTGCCGATAACGGCGAGGGCATTGCGCCCGAGCGTATCCCACTGCTTTTTGAGCGTTACAAAAGCCGAGACAGCGCAAATAATCGCACAGTCAAGAGCACCGGCACGGGTCTCGGGCTTTTTATCTGCAAGCATATTGTGGACGCCCACGGTGGGGGTATCTGGATTGAAAGCGAGCTGAGCGTGGGAACAACAGTACATTTTACGTTGCCGAAAGCCCCTAAAAATGCTCCTTGACCCACATTTTTTTAAAATAAAACCGCATCCGGCTTTTTTGCCGGGTGCGGTTTTATTATGCAGTGCTTTTATTCACAGGAAAAACCGCCCTCCGGTGGCGTCAAGAAGAAAGACTATCAAATTTTCTTGATTTTCGTTTTTGACCAATTTTTTCTGTACACTTTTTCTTGACAAGAAGTTTATGGCAAATTTATGCGGACAAGGAGGATCGGCTTATGGCAAAAATCAGGAGCGTCACTATCTGCGCCGGAGATGGCGCGGAGCTAAGTGGCACGTTGCTGGATATTCACTTTCATAATGGACAGTGCCTCCTGCTTTCACTGAAATCCAGACAGAATGACCCCTCGTTTCTCCGCCTGTATCGTGAGGGCGAGCTGTTCCACCCAAAAACAGACGGCGACGCCATCTTCTGGCGGGACGGCCCGAGGCTAACTCTGGAAGATATCATGAACGTGGCAAGGGGGACGTGAGAATGCCTGAAAAAATAGTCAGAGTTGAGGCGCTGGATGAGGAGTCGCAAAGCATCAGCGTCGAGCTGGAAAACGGCAGCATCATACTGCTGGAGCTTACCCCGAAGCTCAGCGATCCTCTGTTTGCTCAAATCAGGGAGCTTTCCCGCCCGAGGACGGACGGCAACCGCGTTTACTGGGCAAATGGGGCAAGCCTGACACTGGACGAGATTCTTAATATACTGACAAGTGAAACCTGCGGCTGAAGCGCCGCAAAATAAATAATGGAGGAAATAGTATGAAACGAACACTTAAAAAGCTCGGTGGCATTTTTATAGCGCTGTGTATGGTGTTATCCCTGCTGCCCATGACGGCACTGGCGGACGAGGCACCGCCGGCAGTCATGATCGGAACGATCGGGTATGCTACACTAACGGCCGCACTGGATGCGGCGTTGGATGGTGATGTTATTGAGCTCAAGAAAGATATCACTGAGTCGGTGGGCTATGCGGTTTCAACGGGTAAAACCGTCACAATCGACGGCGGCGGCTACACGCTGACCGGGCAAGATTCTACCACCGAATCCGTCGCGCTCACCCTGACCGGCACAGGCACGGTTATCTTGAAAGACCTGACGCTGCAAGGCGGCACTTCGACCGGTGCGAACGGCGTCAGCATCGGCCTTAAAACAGGCGGCATACTGGATATCCGGAGTTATGGCATAGTCTCCGCCAAGGGCGGCACGGCCGACAATAGCTATGGCCTGGATAATTCCAGTGCCGGTACGGTGGATGTGACGGACGCCTCCGCGTCGGGTAACTTTATGGGAGTAGGCGCTGCAAACAACGGTCTGGGAACGGTCAATGTTTGCGACGCCCAAGGCAATGCTCTACAGGGCATAGGAGCTGCCAACACAGGCGCAGGCACGATTAACGTGACGAAAGCCGAAGGTAGTCTGTGCGGTGTAAATAATCAAAGCACCGGTACCGTAAACGTGACGACGGCCACCGGAGTGTTTTTCGGCGTATATAATGTGAGCACCGGTACTGTAAACGTGATAACAATCATCTCCTCCGACGTCGCCGTCAAGAACGACAGCAATGGCAAGGTCAACGTCAAGACAATCACCAGTGGTACGTTCACAACCACAACCAATATGGACGTCGCAGCTGTCACTCTGAATAAGGGGACAGGCGCAAGCTGCGTGCTGGATTCCATCACCGTCGCGAAGACGGGTAACCCCACGGTCGGCACGCTGCCTAGCGTCTACAAAGACAGCGCGTACAACAATACATGGTACACAGACAGTGCAAAGACAACAGCATTCAGCGGCACGACCGTGACTGGTGCGACGGCGCTGTACAGCAGCTACTATATAGCGGACGTAAAAGTCAGCACTGCCGCCATTTCCGGCGTGACGGCTCCCGTCAGGGGCGCTGCGCCTGTGACGAGCCTTGCGGAAACGTCCGAATATACGTCCACCATCGCGTGGTCTCCCGCGGTGAGCGAGACCTTTGCCGCAAGCACCGCTTACACAGCGACGATCACCCTTACGCCCAAAACAGGCTATACCACAACGGGTGTCACCGCAAACTTCTTCACTGTGTCAGGCGCGACGGCGACAAATAGCGCCGGTTCAGGTATTATTACCGCCATCTTCCCCGCCACAGCGGCGGCCGACTCGGGCAGTCCCAGTACAGGCGGCGGCTTTTACGGCGGCTCAACCACCACACCTAAAACCTCAGTCTCCGGCTCGACGGCCACAACGACGGTGACGCCCACCGTCTCCGGCGGTATAGCATCCGGCTCCGTTACCGCCGACCAGATGAGCGACGCACTTGCCAAGGCGAAAACGGCAGCCGGAACGAGCGGTACGCCTAATGTGAAAATTCAGATTGATGGGGCCTCCGGCGCGAGCCGTGTCGGCACGACAATTCCGCGCGCCTCCATGCAGGCTCTCGTAAGTGGAAACGCAGCGGCGCTCACGATCTCAGGCCCGACAGGCTCCGTCAGCTTCGGCGCAGATGCTCTGAAAACAATCTCCAGCGCGGCATCCGGTGACGTGACCGTCACCATGGCAAAAACGGACAGCTCTGCGCTCTCAGACGCAGCGAAGCAAGCCGTGGGCGACCATCCGGTCTTCACCTTTAGTATCAAAAGCGGCGGGAACGCTATCTCTCAGTTTGGCGGCAGCGTGACGGTGGCGGTCCCATACACCCCGGCAGCTGGCGAGGACACAAACGCCATCGTCATCTACTACATCGCAGCCGACGGCAAACTGACAATGGTACCGGATGCTCGCTATGACACCGCGACGGGTACGGTCGTCTTCACCACCACGCACTTTTCAACCTATGCCGTGGGCTATCACAAAGTGGCGTTCAGCGACGTGGCGGAGGACGCCTGGTGTTACGATGCGGTTACGTTCCTGGCGGCGCGCGGTATTACCGGCGGAACAACCGAAACCACATTCAGCCCCAATGCGACGTTGAGCCGCGGTCAGTTCATCACGCTGGTCATGCGAGCCTACGGTATTGAGCCGGATGAAAGCACAGCGGATAACTTCTCCGACGCGGGCGACACCTATTACACCGGTTATCTGGCTGCGGCAAAGCGGCTGGGGATCTCCAACGGTGTGGGCGGCAACAAATTTGCCCCGAAGCAAGTCGTCTCCCGTCAGCAGATGTTCACCCTGTTGTACAACACGCTGAAGGCAATTGACCAACTGCCCAAGGGGAATTCCGGCAAGACGCTCTCTGACTTTACGGACAGCGCAAACATCTCTTCTTATGCGCAGGAAGCAATGGAAAGTCTGGTAAAATCCGGCGCAGTGAGTGGCAGCAACGGTAATCTGCGACCGACCGTAACGACAACCCGGGCACAGATGGCGCAGGTATTATTCAGACTGCTTTCAAGATAAGACGAACCCCAAGATTTCATAGCTTTCTCGCAAGGGTGTGCCGTTCTTCAAGTTCGAACTGTAGCGCGACAAGATTTTTGATAAATAGGGACAAAATAAATGATAAAATTTTAGCCGATTCTTAGAAGTAAATCTAATGCTTGGTAAAGGGAGAGTAGCCGCCGCTGCTCTCCCTTTTTGCCTTATGCCTTCAGGTATGAAGCGCTCACCCAGCGATCGGTGCCGATGCGGGACCAAGTCCCACGAACCTCCAAAACCGTGACCACGGTATTGCGCTTTAGGCCGTCCACAATCGCTCCGCCCGGAGTAGATCGGACATTTAAGCTGCTTGCTGTCACAGTGCGCTGATAGAGTGGATTCCGGTAGTACGCCAAGAGTAGCGTATACACAATTCGGTGCTGAATGGGCTGCACAGCGTGATCTGCCAGATATCCCTGTGTGCTCCAGCTGCCATCGTAACGAAGAACATCCACGCAGCCGAGATCCGTGAGAGCATTCAAGGCTTCAGTTGACGTTGCTCCGAAAACCTTCTGGCAGAGCAACCATACCGGTGTCCCATCTTTTTTAAAGCCGACCATTGTAGTCCCATTTCTACCGAAGGACTGGGCGGCTGCGGCTCTGGCTCCATTCTTCAACATAGGGGGAACCGCCGGGCAATAATTCAGCTTTCCGGCTGCGCTGCTGGGTACGTCCCGGCTCAGGTTGCCAGCGGCATCAATCGTCACGCCCCAATCTTGGTATCTGGGCTCCAGCAGCGTTTTACCATTGACGATCAGGCCCTCATTGGGGACGAATCTATCCAGATCGAAATAGCCCAGATTAATGATCCTCGCACAGCATTTCTTAGCTTTAATCTGTTGCCAAGTCAGCTTGTCCTTGTTGACAAAAATTTCAAAACGATAATCGCGATTAGAAAGAGACTCCGTAACAAATTTACTCATATGTACACCTTCAGAATAAAATATATTTTGGCCTTCGTTCCTCTCCTGGCCAAAGGAGCCATCTCAGCCAGTCAAACAAGACGATTCCGATGCCTGCGACGAAACACCAGATCAGGGCCCATTTGGGGCAAATCTGGCCCCACAGGTTTCCCCAGCCGGAGTAGTCCCATATTCCCAGTCCCAACCAGCAATTTAGGATGATACCCGCTCCCAGTTCTGCCGCTGTGATAGCAAGTCCTCCAAGGATTGCCTGCATCCAGATCGGCGTGTCCCAGCTCATGACCTCATTGGCGCGATCAAGCGGAATGCATATGATCGCCGCCAAGATCAGCATCGTCCAGCTGATGGATTGCTGATGTCCGGTGGCAATCTTGAAGACCACCTCCGCCATGAAGTAGACCGCCCCGCCGAATAACCACAGGACCATGGATTTCAGTGCATTATGCAGTCGTACCATTTGAACTCCCTCCTAGCATCTCCGCGATCTGCGCATTGCACTGCGTCTGATAGCTCTCCGGCAGCACTGTGGACCAATCCACCGCAGCAGCCTCCGTGAGCTGCCCCGCGTCGGCCAGATCGTGAACCAGCTGCTCCAGCCAGTCCGACCGGATCTTGCAGGATATCATGTAGACGTAGCCGGTGTTAAATAGCGCCTTAAACTGCGCCGCCGTGTATGTCTCATGCGTGACCCGGCTGGTGTCATGCCAAAAGACTCCTGTGGCTCCGGCTTGTACGGCGTCATACTGCGATTGCAAGTCCCGCTGCTGGATCTCCGTCAGAGTGTAATGCAGGCTTCCCCGCCCCAGCACGTCCGCGTCAAAGCCCCCGATGATATCCGAACGCCTTTGCGACGTAGAGAATCGCCTTGTTGGTACCCGCCTCTGAGGCTATGATATATTTCATGGCCAACCGTATGCGGTAGTTATTCACCGTTTCGCCCTTCAGGCGAACCATGCCCCGATCAAGGCCGTGCAGCTCTAATACTGACTCGCTTGAGCTGGCGATCATCGACTCCGATCGGGCGTGGAAGACATCCTGCTTTGTGTCGTCAAAAAGCTTCCCGATCACGCTGAAGAAGATCGCCCACTGGTTGATGCTCTTTTGCACCTTTCTCAGCGGGGCAAACAGGAGGGAGTACATATAGTCACCAAAATTGCTGGCCATTCTATACCTCCTGTATCGTGACGGTGATGGTGCCGGGAACGATCACAACGTCGGTGGCGAGAATCAGATCGTCCGCTGGGGCCGTCACCTTGACATTCACAATGGATGTGATGTCCCGCCGAATCGCATAGATCAAATCGGACTGCAGCAGTTCGTTCAAGTTTCGGTCTTTGGAAATTTTCATAATGGACTGGATCGTCGTTGTGACCCGATCAGCAAGACCGTTCGTGTTGGTCCCTGTCGCTACGGATACTGTTACGCTTACATTGGTCAAGGAGATGGTGGAGCTCTTTACCAGCACATCATCATAGGGGGCTTTGATTTCATCCGCAGCCGCTGAAACCAGAGACAGCAGCGTCTCTGTAGCCGCGCCCACCGTAGAGGTTACGATGATGTCTATGGTACCCTGGCCTCGGGGATGCTGGTCATTTACCCTGACAAAGAGCACACCGGAGACAGCCTCGCAGACGTTCTTATATTTCTGTGCAATCGGCATTGTGGCCACGTCCGCCCACGCATTGAGCAGCCGCTCCCGCAGAGACTCATCATCCTCAATGTCACTGCCTTCTCGCGTGATCCAGCCCGTGCCGTTAGTAATCGTGTCGATCCCGCTGATGAATGTCAGGCTCTTTGTAATCTTGCCTGTGGCAACGTTGTAGAGGATGCCCTCTTTTTCGGCCTCGACGGGGACGTCTACGCTGAGAGAGCCTTGCTGCAGGATCGTGTTCGCGGTGGCGAAGAAGCGCAGCTCCGTTCCGTTGATGTCCTTTTCTGTCTTGAAAATACTTCCCGCTGGGATCGTAACGGCCACACCGTCTGCGGCCCGGCTCACGATTACTTTGCCCTGGGTCTTGACCGCTGCCTTTCGCTTCTTGGAGAAGTCCGCCGCCTTCAGCTCCAGCCAAACGCCCGTGGCGCTGGAGACAAACATATTGCTCAAGACGCTCCGGAGCAGCTGCACAAGCTCAATCCGAATCCGGAAGGCGATCATCAGGAGCGTGTAGAACACGCCGCCCGAGTTAAAGTTCGTGATCGCAAAGCCTTTTGCCTGAAGCTCCGTTTTGGCATCCTCCATCAGATCGTCTATTTCGGGTACCGGAAGGATCTGATCCAGGATGCTAGAATCAATTGCCACTGCTTACCACCTCCACACTGATAGAATCAATTACGATGGTGAGGTCCCTGGTCTCCGTCTCATCCGTAAACCGGAAGGAACAGTGGAGAAGGAAAGCGTCGTTGCTGTAGTCAACACTGACCTCAATCGAATCGGGCTCAATAGCGGTCCGGCTCTGCAGGCCGGTCCGTGCCCGCTGCATGATCTCCAGCCGCGTCAGGTCGTCATCCTCCGACCGGATAAAATCATAGAGACTCCAGCCCCAGTCAAGGTCATAAAAGAGATCCCCTTTCTGGGTGGTTGCCTCCAGAACAATTGACTGATATAAGCTGGACCATCCGCGCCCAACGGCATGTTAGAATTAATATCTGTGGTTATTTCTCCAACGCCAAGACCAAATCGAAATTTAATTGGATACATTTCTCTTTCAATTTTGTCAATAATGAACACTGCAGCAGAACCGTTTTTTAAAAGCCCTTGAAACTCATCACCAAGGGTTATCATGAATTTTGAAGCGATGTCATCTCGGTACTCATTATTTATTGAATCCAATACTTCTTTAAAACGGGCCTGCACAGAACGTCTATTTTCTAATTGCTTTGAGCTTTTGATATCTCCGATTATGGCAACCAATGGCTTGTAATCAAAGTGGAGGGATATCATAGAAGTGCAGAGAGCAAACACCACCTTGTCCTTTCCTTGATTCTATCACTTTTTGGGTGTTTGCTCTCTGCACTTCTATGATATCCCTCGTATTATAAAAGAGTAGTATTTATAGACCCCTCTCCAGGGGTATGCTACACTGCAAAGGATGCTGTGGATTGGTTTGAAATCCCTATCGCACAGACGATTTTTTGGAGGCTCCAACCACAGCCCTTTGCAGTTTTGTTAATCAGTTAGATACCGCCAGACGGTTTATTTGGAACGAGGTTACAAGAGCAAAGTGTCCTGTGGATGCAGCATCACATATTTACCGTTGGAGGTTTGCTATGATTATTTCTGTTGGAATCGACGTCGCAAAGGACAAGCACGACTGCTGCATCATCAGCTCGGAGGGTGAAGTCCTTGCGGATGTATTCACCATTTCCAATACTATGGAGGGTTTTCGTTACATGCTCCAGAGAATCCAAGCCTGTTCTCCACCTCAAAGCAAAATAAAGGTAGGGCTTGAGGCAACCGGCCATTACAGCTACAACATTCTCGGGTTTCTTCTTGACAATGGTCTCGCCACCTATGTCTTGAACCCCTTGCACACGAACCTATACCGAAAGAGTCTCAGTCTTAGAAAGACGAAGACAGACCGGGTGGATGCGCGTACGATTGCAACTATGCTTTTGTCCGATGTGGGCCTCAAGCCCTACACGGACACAGCATACCACAATGAGGAATTAAAGTCACTGACAAGATACCGCTTTGATAAAGTAAAAGAACGTGCCAAGTTGAAATCGTCAATTTCACGGCTAGTCTGTATCCTGTTTCCTGAACTGAAGAAGCTGCTGCCAACAATCCATATGGTCTCTATTTATGCGCTATTGGAAGAATTCCCGGGTGCTGCCCAGCTTGCCGCAGCCAACCTAACTCACTTAAAGTCTTTACTGGAAACTGCCTCCAAAGGCCATTACGACCGTGAAAAAGCTATTGAACTGCGAGATGCCGCCAGAGATTCCATTGGCGCCGTTATGCCGGCGAAGTCCTTGGAGCTTTGTCATACCATTCAGCTCATCCGCGTGTTGGATGCCGAAATTAGTGAGATTGAAGATGCCATTCAGANAATTATGGATAAAATGCATTCTCCGATTACAACGATTCCCGGCATAGGTACTCGCATGGGAGCCTTGATTCTTGCGGAGATTGGAGACTTCTCCCGGTTTGCTCTCCTGATAAGCTGCTGGCCTATGCCGGAATGTCTCCCTCCACTTACCAATCCGGGCAGCTTCAAAACTGCTATGCCCACATGGAAAAGCGTGGCTCCAGATATTTACGCTACTCCCTATACAATGCGACCAAGTACGTTTGCTATTGGGACCCGGCATTCGCTACTTATCTTGACAAGAAACGAGCAGAGGGTAAGCACTACAATGTAGCACTCTCACACTCCACCAAGAAACTGGTGCGGCTCATTTATGCGTTGGAGAATTCCGGAGAGTCTTACCGCTTTGCAGTGTAACTTTTACTCGATAGCTAATTCGGCGTTCTCACGGACGTCTGCTTTGCTATGCCTTTTTTGAACCCTCTGTTTTTTGACCACCACCATTAAATTTGGGATTGACTTTTAATAGTTAGTCTCCAAAACGGTCTTTTTTACCAATAAATCCGACCTATAAAAGTATCTCAAAATGCTGCCATTTATACGTCCGTGTTGCGTGAAGTTATTTTTTCGTCAGAAGAGATTGGATCATTTCGTTTAGCTTTGCCTGCGAGATGGCGCCAACGTTTTTATCAACCACATTACCGTTTGCGTCTATAAAAACCGTGGCCGGAAAACCGCGCAGTCCGTACAAGGTGATTGCCTTGCCCTCTGTTTCATAAAATACCGGGAAGGTATAGCCGGACTCCTTTATAAAGGTTTTCCCGCCGCCGCTGCTTCTTTCGGATTTTTCGGGATTGAGCATAATAAATTGAACCTGATCGCCATACTTCTTATAGGCCGATTCAAAATAGGGCATTTCGGCCTTGCAGTAGCTGCACCAGGAGGTCCAAAAGTTCAGAACGACCGGGGTGCCCTTGAAGTCCGACAGTTTTACAGTTTTTTCACTTGCATCCTGCATGGTGAAGTCTTGCGCCGCAGTCGCGGCAAAAGCCTGTTTGCTAAAACTTTCCGCAGAGGCCTCAGCCATTGTTTGAGAAGCATCGGTCATCGCTCCTGTCGTGGGATCGACTTTGTCCACATACACATTGTAAACCGCCGCTGAAGCAGCAATCACCACCACCAGGGCAATAATGGATACTGCTAAAATTTTTTTATTGTTCATTCTTTTTCTCCTTTGTTTAACTGCTGAATATTGTCAGGAATTTTCCGAGCAGACCGGTCATCATCAATATGCCAATTACAACGAGTAAAAGTCCGCATACAAAATTTATTACTTTGTAGTTCCTTTTAATAAAATCAAAGGCGCTTTCCAGTTGTTTTATTAAAAGCGCAGAAAGAATGAAAGGGATTCCAAGACCCGCGGAAAAGCAAAGCAGCATAACCGTTCCCTGCACCGCTGAGCCACTGACTGAGGCCATTGCCAGCGCTGAGCCTAAAAAAGCCCCCACGCAGGGCGTCCAGCTGATGGAAAAAATCATTCCAAACAGCATGGCCTTAAAGAAATTCAGGTTTCCGGTGTCGCCGCTTTTCATTCCCTTCATGCCGAATATAGGCTTTATGATACCCATAAAACCCAATCCGAATAAGACGACAATCGCGCCTAAAATGATGTTCACAACCGTGGAATAGCTCTGCAAAAAGGCGCCAAGGGTCCCGAAAAACAGGCCAAGGGCCACAAAAACAAGCGTAAAACCCAACACGAAGGCCAGGGCGTTTATTAAAGTTGTTTTTTCTCTATCTTTGGTTTGTCCAGCAGCAAAATAGCTCACGTATATGGGTAGCATGGGCAGCAGGCACGGGGATATAAAAGAAATAATGCCCTCTAAAAATGAGAATACATATTGCATGATCTTCCTCACTGACAATTCATGATTTCATCAATATGCCGTATTTATCTCCAATAAAATCTCCATTATACCTGCTTCGTCGTAATTTGTTGAAACATGCCAATTCCTTGGTGGCCAGATACGCCCATCATGGCAGGAACAGGCGCAAAAAAAGGAAGAACCCCGCCCTCCATTATTTGGAGAGCGGGGTTTCCGTATTCTTATTACTACTCAGACACATGTAAAAGCAGGCAGCCTTTATAGGAAAATCAGTTCATCATCCAAATGAAGAATGCCAGATAACCGGCAAAGGACACCCAAATCAAATACGGGATCTGCAGTATTGCTGCAGCTGGACTAATTATCCGGAAGGAAGCAATCATGGCGATGATCAGAAGCCACAAAAGCAGCAGCCAGAAAAAGGAGAGGCCATACATTTGAAGGTTAAAAAACAAAAAACTCCAAACCAGATTAACAATCAACTGAATCGCATAAATCCGCAGAGCTTTTGCCTTTTTAGGGGATTCGGTCTGATAGATCATGGCTGCGCTGATACCCATCAGTACATACAAAATAGTCCAGACAATCGGAAATACAAAGGATGACGGGGTTAAGGACGATTTCTGAACCGCTGCATACTCCTGCATTGCTCCAGAGGCAATCCATCCAACCAAACTTGCAGCCGCAAGATTTATCAGTATAAAGATAGCATATGGCCTAATTGACTTTTTCATGTTACTCCCTCCAAAGATGATTTTTGTGAATGGCCAAATGTTGTTTCATAGTGACTATATGGCTCTGCCAGAAGAATAATGTGGTGAAAAAATATGGCAGTAGGGAAAAGTTCAAGCAGCTTTTCCGTCTGGACATCAAGCAGAGGGAGGGCAGGTGTTGCATGGCTGAGTGGGATTAGCGGTTTTTTTTAAACGCCTCTCCGCCTTCCCCATTTTTAAATGCTTCCCGCAGTTTGGCCAGCGCCTTTGTCTCCAGGCGCGATACATAACTCCGGGAAATTTTAAAAGACACTGCCACCTCCCTCTGCGTCAGGGGGACTGTGCCGCCCAGGCCGTATCGCAGCCGAATAATCTCCGCCTCCCGCGGGGTCAGCGTCTCCGACACAAGCCGGCGCAGGCGCAGAGCGTCGTCACGATCCTGAATATCCTCCAGCATCGTGTCGTTGACCCCCACCACGTCCATGAGCTGCAGGGCATTGCCTTCCTTGTCCGTATCAATTGAATCCGCCAGTGACACATCGCCCTGGAGCTTTTTTTGACTGCGGAAATACATCAGAATCTCATTTGCTATTCTCGCCTAACGGAATACTTTCGTCCGGCATCTTACTATATTCTTCTAAAAGCGTCATACTCTTATCATCGATATCACCATCAGAGCCGAAAAGGTAAACATGGACGTTTTCACCATCCCAGATGACCTTACGTACGCAGGTTCGGATTGCTGCACGCTGCTGTTCCACGGTCATACCGTCAATGGTATTACGAAAAGAAGACAGCATATCCCTGAATAGGTCAAATTCATGGTCAGACAGATTGTGCCTGTCAACCAGTTGTTTTACCTCCTCAATATGGCGCGTCAGTAGTTTGTTCTTCTCATGCAACTCCTCTATCTGCTGCATGATATATTCTTCGGCAGCTGTTCCGGCAGCCTTGGTCAGGGACAGCACCAATGCCTTGATTTGCTCTTCATTTCCGTGCTGTTCTGCCTGCAACTGAGACAGTCGCTGCTCGTATTCCTCTTGATTTCCCTTCAGCGATTTTCGGCCCTTTTCAAGCTGTTGCATAAACTCGCCGTTGTCCTCGGACAGTTGCTTTACCTGTTCAATAATTGCTTTATCCAGTTGATTTCCGTTGACATTTCTGATATGGCAACACTGAGACTTACTCCGCTCCTTAAGTGTACACATATAGGTATAAAACTGCTCGCTATCTGCTGTAACACGATTGGTCATCTTTGGACGCATAAACTCGCCGCAGTCTCCGCAAATCAGCAAGCCGGACAAAAGAGCCACATTACTTCGCGGTTTGCGGTATGCCTTAGATTTGTTTTGATTCAGCATCTGCTGAACCTTGACCCACTGTACCCCTGAAATCAGTCCCGGGTGATTCCCAACCGACACAATCCAATCTGACATTGGACGGATCTGATTGGCTCTGCCCGCCTTTTGCAGCGTCCGGTTATATGCCATCAATCCGTGTTCTCCATCAAACGCAGCTTTCTCAGAGAACAGTTCTACATTGTTTTTCTGCAAGTAGTCATAGGCGTCTTCATCGGCTGTCATATACACAGGATTGATGAGAATATTTTTGATGGCAAAGCGAGTAAATCGCTTTCTATTTTTTGTTAGGCAGCCTTGCACCAGCAAAACCGCATCTGTTTTTGTCAGAGAGTTGTTCTTCAAAAATTCGCTGAAGATAAGTTTAACGGTATCCGCTTCTTCCGGTACTAATCCCAGCTTACATGATTTACGTACTTTACCATCCACCGTAACCCTCTTGACCTGCTCCGACGCATAGCCTGTGGGCGTTATACCCCCCAGCCAGCGCCCAGTCTTGGCCAGTTCGTGCATATTATCACGGATGCGTTCTGCAATCGTCTCTCGTTCCAGTTGAGAGAACACAGACGCAATGTACATCATGGCACGCCCCATTGGGCTATCCGTGTCAAACTGCTCTCTTATCGAGACAAACGCTATTTTCAGATTGCTAAGCTCCTCAATCAAGTTAGCAAAGTCTCCAATATTGCGGCTAATGCGGTCCAGTCGATACACCACAACAGCAGACAGTTTTCCTGCTTTTGCATCAACCATCATATGTTTAAACTGTGGCCGTTGTAGATTTCCGCCTGAAAATCCCTCGTCCTCAAAAACAATCGCCGTCTCTGCTGCGTTTGTTCCATTGTGAGATGCAATATACTGGCGACATAATTCAATCTGGTTCTCAATACTTTCGCCCTTGCCGGTAAACTTTGATTTTCTCGAGTAAATGGCAATAACCCGTGTCTGCTTTGTCATAAAATCGCCTCTTAATCCGTTAAGTAAATTATTCTATAGCATTATAACAAATCGCAATATTTTTTCAACCCCAAAGCATTGCAATCGGCAAAAAACAATTTTAATACATGACCACAAAAGCAAAATTGCATTTAGTGTGTTGGACTCATGTACAACAGAATGAGCCCCTATTTTCAAGACTTTTTTGTGCAGAAATTCCGGATACTCAGCCCGCTTTCTTGACGCTGGCGTATAATCTGTCCCCACTCTTGCTCTTGGTATGCCATTCGCACTGCCATGACTTCCTCCATCACTTTGCCTCCTTGAAACGTGTAGTAGCTTACAAAAACTGCAATCTCAGCTTTTGTAAGCTACTACATTATCTCTCCTGAAAGGCACTGCTTCCAGCCGTGCGATTATTAAGCCGTTACAGAAAAAACGCAATTACTATTTAAAGCGCCGCCTAGGCCAAAATCCCAAGCGGCGCTTTGTATGCAATCTGAAAACCCGGTGCAGCCGAAGCCACACCGGGTTCTCATAAGATTTACTTTTTTTATGATGCTTGCCCTTTTCACAGTTTGTTATTCTGCGATAGCAGCCTCGGCGTTAAACTGATCCCACAGGAAGTCGATGGAGATTTTCGCGCCCTTGCTCTGACTGTCAGCGTCGTTGTTTTCTGCCATCACAGTGGTGCTGCCGGTGGTGTAATCACCCTCAGCATCGGGATCCATACCGACTGCCAGCAGCAGATCCATTCTCTTGCCCGACTCAGGGTTGCAAAGCAACTCTGCATTAGCGATCGTACTCTGAACATCAGGATTTGCCAGTGCGGACAGTCTGATGAACGTCACTCCGCCAATCTCGAAAGTGCTCGCAGCAGGAAGCGCGCTGGCCAAATCGAATACCTGACCGCTGCCGTCATCCTTATCCATATACACGGCGATGCCAAGCATATTTGCCATCGTATCGCTCAATGTCTCACTGCCATTCAGCTTTGTAATATCAAAACTCATGTTGCTGAGCTTTGCAGCGATTGTGCCCTGATTCACAATATCGGTGCGGAATGCCTGCGCATAGCCGGGATACATTTTTTCCACAGTCAGCACAATATTATCGCTGTTTTTCGTAGCCGTGGTATAGGGCCCCACATCCTTTTTCAGCGTGGAACTGCCGGTCAGCTGAGCATCAAAGTTCACCGTGTTGTAGCCGCTGGCCTCATCTTTATACTGCGCAATCGTGTCGGGATCCGTCTCGGCGATGCTGTTGTAATTGGTGGTGCCTCTTGCAAAGAACAGATCATCCACAAAGCCATTGTTGTCACCGTGCTGTACACCGTCGACAATGCTCCAATTACCAGTGAAATCGTTGTTTGGGCTAGCCTCGTTGCCATACTGTGCAAAAAGGCCCAGATCAACAAATGTCACATCCAGATCGCCTGTGGTGGCTTTTGTGGTGACATTCAGGGTGTCGGTCCAGTATGCGTATCCGGTTCCTACTAGGATGAGCGATAAAGCAACGATTCCGCCGATGATGGACTTTTTACCTGCACTTCTCATAAAAAATCTCCTTTTTACCTGATTGTTTGATGTTTTGCTACCATTACTTGTAACAATGACAGTATAATAAAATTTTACATCCATAAAACCCCGCAAAAGGAGAATTTTTCCTGCTCCTAACCGCTCATTTTAATTGCCACCTTTGGCCTCCTCACATACCACTTTGGTAGTATGCGGCGATTTAATTTTAACGAGATAAAGCCGCTCCGTACCGCATATGCAAAAAGTGCCATCCCGAGGAAGTTGATCTGCACCTGGCTGATAGAACAGTGGCTGCCGAAGTTCCTCGGCCATCGCTATCATGCTCTCAATATCCGCAACATAAATGCATTCTTTGTGCTTTGGGTCAGGCAATTGTTCCAGACGCGTCATTCTGCTGCCGTATTTTCTGAGTATCCGATTCATTTCCGTCCGCCAAGCCTCTTCCGCGTCCGGTGATCTGGTAAAGAAACAGGCAAACAGCAGTAAAGCAAGTCCAACTGCCCCTGCAAACAGCGACAGCAATATATTTCTGAAATTGATAGGCTTTTTGCCCTCCTGGGTTTCGGTGATTTTTCCTTCCCCAGAAAATGGATCGGGCTTTGTAATCTGATAGATCGAGAAGCCTGTCCCAATAGGAAGCGAGATCTGATAAGTAAAGTCCTGTTCCTTTTTTTCGGAGGCCGTATTAATGGTGAAGTTCCCACTAAAAGAGAGATAAAGGTCTTTTGCCACGCTGGTGCATAAAATCTGCTCTGCCCGCTGGGCCTGTTCGCGATACGGTGCCAGCGGAATCTGGATGGTCTCCTCCAGCTCCGCCTGTCCGTCGTCTGTTTGGGTGATTTTTCCGTCTCTCAGTGGAAACTCCTTATCATAGATGATCTGGCGGTTTTCCCCGGATCTCTGATATCCTTCCAGGACAGCCTTGACCTGATAAGAACCAGCTACTGAGGCTGGCCCACTCCCCTGCAGAGAAGCCTTCAGATGAAGCTCAATATAGTCAGTCAATGCCTCAGGATAGGCCTTACCCTCCTCCAGCCATTCACTGCCGTACAGCTCATTGGGAATCACATGCACCCTATAGGATGAGTCCGCCGATACAACATAGGAATACAGCGTATTCTCAACGTTTTCCGTCTTTGGAAGCAGACAAAACGCCAAACTCCCCATGGACAAAAGCAGTAAAGCGCCCCCTGCCGCCATGCAAGTCTTTTTTCGCTTTGCTGAAAGAACAGCTCTCCACGTCCCTGCTTTTTTAGACTTATTTTTTTTTATGTCAGATGACATGCTTTCCTTATTATCGATCATCGACTACTCCTTCCGGCACTTCTTCGCTGCTTTTCATGACCAGAATAGGAAGACCCACCTTGGGTATAACCTTTCTGACGGTACCATTAATATCATTCGGCAATACCAACTGCACGTCTGCGGAGTCATTGTTGTCCCCCTTTGTCGAAAAAGACAGATTCCCCGCCTCGTCGCAATATACATCATTAATTCTGTGCGTTATAGTGATGTCGTCGCGCTTAAAATTGATAATATCCCCCTTGGACAAATGGCTGATATCCTGTTCTTCCAAAATTTTTTCGATCAGCACCACATCTCCCGGATCAATGAGTGGCTCCATGCTGCCGGTCAATACAACGGATGGATACACTGGAAATACGCCCACGCAAAACCAGCAAAAAGCCACCGAAGCCAAAAAGACTATAGTAAAGCCAGCCGTTCCCTCGTTTCTCCGAACGCTCACTTCCCCTGATTCCACCTTGCATCGCTCATAGACAATCAGAGCATAAATCAGTGGAAAACATATCCCGATGGCACTTTGCGCAATCCATGGAAGGCTGGGTAAAAAGGGGAACAGCCGTTGGAAGAGTTGTACCGTTCCCATATAGACAATCCCGGCGGGTGCGCCGCCATAAAACACCAGAACACTCAGAAGGATGTTCTGCGTCAGTTGTGGTGCAATATTCTGCGCCGCATAGATAAAGCCTGTCTGGAAATCGTCGATTTCGACGATTCTTCCGTAATTCAGGTCTGCAAGAAACAGCGCTGCTGTAATCAGAACAACCATAACCGTTCTTCGATTGCAGCAGCGCCAGACTGCGCCGAGGGTGTAAGCCCGTACCAGTTCCGTGGCGAACAGCGCCGGAAGAATATATACCAAATTGTTAAAAATGCCAAGGACAGAACCATCATATGGCGACGCAGCCAAATTTTTTAAAAAAGCGCCTATTATAAAGCAAATCGCAAGGTAGCACACAGCGCCGGAAGCTGCATAGCACAGAACTGTGCTATGCAGCCAACGCCGTCCGGGGACACGAACCGCCGGCATGACCCGCAGTATAACATAAATCAGCAGTCCCCAACCGCATCCCGAAAGATATAGAGCTTCGCCTGAGGAGGCTCTGACCGTCAGAATAGACAGCATGATAAAGCACATCATGAGTACAAGCGCATGGTATTGGTATTGTTCCCGCTTTATGAACGCCATCGCACCGTCTCCGCTTCTTGCTACTAAATCCCAGCTCCGCTGACAGTTCAAGAGCAGCGATTTTTGACTTTTTTACTGAGCGGCCGCCGCATCGGCGCCGTCGCTTGCGCTTTCGACGATGTCGACACCCCCATTGTTATCTGCTGGCCTGTCACTGTCCGTACCGCCATCTTCTTGGGTGCCACCCGTGTCGTCTCTTAATGAAGCGCTTGTGCCTGAATCATCTCCTGATGGGGTGCTCTCCACCTCCTCATTTGCCGAAACGCCGCCTACATTATTGTTTACTGGATCGCTGATGCCCGCACCGTCATTGTTCGGTATTGCAGGTACCCCTGTATCCATCGGCAGAGTTTGCCGACCCTCTTCTGTTGCGGGCTGCGAATCAGCCTGTTGTACCGCAGCGGGTACGTCCGTTATGTCTAACGATGCAACATCCGAAACCGCTTCTTTTTCCGCTACGCTGATGGTTACAGGATAAAGCAAGGGCACCTGGCTCCGCATTTCCAGCATATCTGTCCAATAGCCATATGCCGTCCCACTGGTCACAAGTATGGCTACCCCCGTTGTCAATAACAGAAGCAACTTTCTCATATTTCACTCACCCCTCTCCAGCCCTAATAATACCGTCAGCCGCATTGCTCTGATCCAAACCCACCGGCACCATGCAGGTGTACTCCACCAGCACACCGTTCTGGCTGGCCGCCACCGCAATTTCCGGATTGGTTACTGCAGTATTAATTTGGCTTTCTTCCAGCACCTCAGCAGGTACTTCTAGTGTCTGTGGCAGATTCTGAATGCTTTCACAGCTATCGTCTGTCATCCTGAAATATAGGCTTCCCGTGAGCAAATCCGGCTCGCGTGAAAACGATTGAAACACATCAAATTGCAGGGGAATGGCATATGCCGCCGTACATTCATCCACCGCATACTCTCGTCCATTCAGCACCAGTGACTGCGCTTGCGGCTCCATTTCGACCACTTTCCAGGGAACCGTTAGATTTAGATCGCATTCTCTAATGTTAGTAACGGTGCCCTCCTCATTTTCCAGCGGAAAAGTGACCTTTAGGAGGTCCCCCTCCAGCAGATCCGCAAGAGGTACGCCGTTTGTGAATTTTAATTCCACTACTTTACCCTGATCGGAAAGCTGTACTTCCACACCTGCAATCGTCTCTACCGTATTGTCCGCCGAGTCCACGATGTCTGCAGTATACGTTTGGATGTCTTGCGAAAAGGCCATATTTAAAACGCCGGTGGTCATATTTCCCGCCACTTGCAGCTTATCCGACCATGCAGCATAAGATATGCCAACTGCACACAGGCTAACAGCTATTGACGCCGAAAGAATACACTTTCTGGATACCGGCTGCTTTCTCTTTCTCATGCCCCACCCTTTCTGCGGTCCGCTTTTACTGACCGGCTTACCGCGGTTTTGATAACGTAACTGTTTGCGTTGGCAAATAGCATAGCCTCCGCGCGGCTCTCAAGCCCAAGCTTACTAAGAATATTGGTGATATGCTTTTTGGTCGTGCCTTCAGAAATGAAAAGCGTTTGGCTGATTTTAGAATTACTGTAGCCCTGACTTAGTAAAATCAGCACGTCAAGCTCCCGGTCGGTCAGTTCATGCAGACGCTGTTCATCTGCGGAAGGCCGATTTATTTTATCTATCAGCATAGGTGAGTAGAATTTTCCGCCGCGCTCAACTACTTTCAGCCCGTACATAATGTCGTCAATGAATGCATCCTTAAGCACATAGGCATCCGCGCCAATGGTTTCTGCATACAGAAAATCACTTTGACGTGATGAGGAGGTAATGAAGAAGATTTTCGTATCACAATTCTCTCTTTTTATCCACTCTACAAAAGTAAAGCCGCTTTCCTTACCCAGATTAACGTCAACAAAGACCATATTCATCTTGGCCTTGTGCATCTGTTCGATCGCTTCACCTACATTTCCGGCCTGCGCAATTGTTTCCTCCGGCCGGTACATCTGGATGATGGAAGCTAATCCCTGCCGCGCCACTGGATGATCGTCAAGAATTAGTATCATGCTCTGCTACTCCTCCTCTGAAATTATCGGGGTAGGCTCAATTTAATTTTCACCCCACATCTTTTTCCCGGCTCTAAAATAAACTGACCTTTTAAAAGCGAAACCATACGCTGCATATTCCTCAGGCCGTTTCCGTACAGAGGTGCAGTCTGAACCTTTACAAGCCCCGTTCCATTGTCCTCAATTTCAGCTTGGATGGAGCTCTCTGCCAACCTTAGTCGAACGGTCACGCGCTGAGCCTTTCCGTGCTGCACCGCATTGTTTACCGCCTCACAGGCAATGCGGTAAATGGTAATTTTCTGTGCAGCAGTCATAATGCCCACATTGTCGTCAATATTCATCTCGATAGTAGCACCGCTTAGCCTTTCCATTTCCTCCATATAGAGCCTGAGTTTGCTGATAAATACATCCCCATTGCAGCCTTCAAAGCGCCTTCCATAGATTGTATCTCGCAGTTCCGCCATCGTAAGCTCTGCAGATCGCTTTAGAATTTGCAGTTTTTTTCTCATCACGTCCGTATCCAGTTCCTCGAGGCTGGTCTCGAGAATCTTCAGGCTGCATACAAGCCCGAACAGCTTTTGAATAACCGTATCGTGGATTTCGTTGGCAAGACGATTCTGTTCCTCCGTAATGATGTATTCTTCGAGCTGTTTCTGAGTATCAAGATTACGGAATATAATCTCAATTAACCCACGGTAGAAGCTGTCCTGCTTTTTCTCCTGTTTTGATATCTCTACTTTTCTGCGGAGAAAAACGCCTTGAATAGAGCTGCCCCTGCCTATGCGCATCCCTTCATACTTGGTTTCACAAGTCGGTTCATCAATCTCCTCCCAAATCGTATCATCCATGCTCATCTGCTCCGTATTCCACTGCTCCAAAGCCGCTGCAATCGCTTCGGTAGCGCTTTCTTCATCAACGCCGCAGACTTCCTGTTCTTCCACCGTTCCATTTATATTCAGCTTGGCAAGAATGCACCCCCCCGGCGCAACGGTACGCTTTAACACCAGTCCCAAATCCTCCATGACCTGATGAGGGTCCGTCATGGCAAACAAGTTGAGCGTATCATATAAATTGGTGATCTGCTTTAGAGCCTGCTCAGTTCGCTCCTTCTCCTGCTCCAGGCGAAGATTCAGTAGCTTTTGTTGCTCCTGATGATGGACCAGGCGGTGAATGTAATGCAGCAATATATAAAAATCGCCGATTATGACCACCGTACCGATGATAAGGTTGAGCTCCAGATACGTGAACGGCATACCATGTGGGCCGATCAGCCGACTTACGATCGCACACAGCAGACACCAGGCTGTGCCCAAAATCGTAAACAAAATATTCCGCTGCAGTGCCATCATAATAAATAGGCAGCTGATATAATACCAAAGATACGGGCTGGCAAAACCGCCACTCAGGAAGGTAAATATTCCGTACGCAAACAACTCCAGGCCAAGTACGATGTGCGTTAGAAGCTCTTGCCCATGCTGCGCCAGCGTTTTTTGGTAGAGATAAATTCCCAAGAAGCAGGCAGCCAACATGCCAAACACGATCCACAGCTTCGCAATAATGAGATCTACCGCATTTGTGACTGGTGACAGATAGGCCAGTGTGCATAGTGCGATGGAAATTACCCGGTACTTCATACAGATGCTGAGATATGCCGTTCGGTCGGTTTCCTGCACGCCCTTGCCTCCCCTGATGGCACGCCTTTTCCTCGTGTGTACATTATACTGGGTACATAATTGCTTGTATGTAGTCCGGTAAAATCTCACAGTGGTGGATAAGTCGGTCCAGAATATCCGTTGTAATAGTAGCATCGCCAAGTCAGCTCATCAAGGAAAGCCCATGTTAGAGGTAATATCTTCTTGGCCATCGCAGAAACAAAGCTAAAAAACAGACCTGCGGCTCCTGGCATCGGTGGCATAAATCCAACCTCGTCCACAACAACCTGAGCTACCTTACGCAGATATTTTATACGCCGTTTGCTGGAACCTGAGATTTCAGCGGTTTTCAGAATGGTCATCAGATCATTCAGGGACTCAAAAACTACGGCATACAAAAGATCTAGCCCTTGTACTGCCCGGGAAAGCAGAATGCGGTACGACTGTCATCCAGCAATCATTGCCGGTCATTTTACCGGGCATCTGCAAATGCTCCTATCTTATTGTCTTGCGTTTGAGTATAACACCCAATAATTAAAAAAACAGGTGCATTTTAAGCTTTTTTGTGACTTGGCAAAACTTTTTATTCATATATGTATATGTCGGCGGGATTTTACGCCCCAGGGCGGAGGAGTTTTGCAATTGCGGTGGGGAGAATTTGACGCCTGCGGTGATAGAATCTTACATTGCCGCTGGGTGTCGGCAGATGTGGTGCAAAAGGCTTGGTTATAATTTCAACGAGAAAAAGCACTAGGAACCAAGCGTAGATCAGTAAGCATAAAAGCTATCTACTTTGGGTTTTGCGGAATGCGCCTGGTCTCAGCCGGGCAGAAGAATCCTAGGCTGAACAGCTCCTGCCATCCAATGCACCTCAGGAATGCAGAATGCCTCAAGATTGAATATCTCCTGCTCAGCACATTTCGGCTGAGCAGGAGATATTTTATACGTCGATAGCTTTTACGCTTACGTTGTAATCTCTCTTTGTCTGCACCATTGCCTGACAGACAGTCCGCTGCTTCTGCAGTCCTGAATTGCTGCCGTCCACTCCTGCATCCGTGCTTGGTGCTTTAATTCTGCTGATGTCATGGCGTGTTCCTCCCGACATGAATAGTGGTGGAACGTTTCGAAACGTTCCACCACTATTATCCCATGACAATCTATCCGCCACCAGAATTGACGGTTACATAAGGCTGAGGGGCCGGGCATATTGCCCGGCCCCTTGCCGTTTGTTTCCGTTTTTCGGATCAGTTTTGCGAGCCGTCCTCGTCTCTGCGTTTTCTGCCCATCAGTGAGACCCAGACCAATCCGATTCCGGACACACCAGCTGCTAGGATCCACAGGACAAGGTTGTCGCCGGTCTTTGCCGGAGTGGCCGCCAGCGGGGTCTCCCCGTCGGGGATGTGGGTCTGAGGAACATCGCCATCGGGAATGTCCGTGGTAGTTCCGGGAGTGGGACTCAGAGGAGTGGGATTGCTGGGAATTACGACGGGGGTATTGTTAGTGGTATCGTCGTCGTCTCCGCCGCCACCACCGCCATTACCGCCGCCATTACCGCCGCCGTTGTCTCCGCCGCCGTTGCCGCCATTATTGATCAGCGTGAAGGTTCCGTATACGCTCCAGTCGCCAGTAATACTGGTAACGCCAGCAAAAGCGGTGCCGTTGCTCAGTTTCCAACCACTGAAATCGTATCCGCTCTGTGTCGGATTTACGATAGCCGCAACGTTCGTACCGTCTTCGTAGCTATAAGATGCGTATTTGCTGCCTCCTACGAAATAGGTGACCGTATGATAATTGATAGGATCGATACGTCCGTCAATATGCCAGCCGTCGCCCTCATATTTCAGGACCGTCCAAGTCACGCGATATGCCGCATCGCTGATAGTGCCGTCATCCCCGCCCAGCGTCTTACGCATTTCAGTGGAATTGTGACCGGTGGACGCATTAATTGCAGCAATGGCTTCACTGCTTGTCATGAGAGTGGTCGATGATACCTTTTTCTCAATGCAATAAGCAAAGAAATCCGCAATCTGCTGGTTTCCGATCAGGCAGTATCTTCCGTTTGCGGAAGTCTGGCCGGTAAGATTATGCTCAGTCATAAAAGCGATGAGGTCAAACGGATTAATATTAATCTTGCCGAGGCTTTCCGTATAAAGGTCGGTAGGACGGGGCTTTACATTGCCGTCATCGTCCGCGTCATAGGTTTTTCCGGCTTCAAGCGCAACAAAGTAGTTTAGGACAGTTTTCATGTTGCTGTAGGATACGGCCACGGTCTGAGCGGCTGACATGGTAACATCAGTCGCCGATTTAGCCGAAGAAATATATCCGTGGATCAGCTGCTCGGGGGCCAATGTCACGGTCTTATAGTGTGTCGCATCGGAGTATGCGCGATACTTTACAACACCTGTGCTCGTCACGGAATAGGGGGTGCCGTACAGCAGCGTGACAGTCTTGTCAGCCGGAATTTGATCCGCGGTCATCGTATCGGTTCTATCTTTATAAGTGACGGTCAGATCATAGCTGTTACGGTCGAAGCGGATTTCGACAACCGTGGTACCATCGCCCTTGATGGTCTGCTCTTCATAGGGCTTTGCGGTAAAGCCGGGTTCGTCTGCGGCTGTATTGGTCTTAGTGCCGGTTGTGCCGCTGCCCGTACCGACAACCGGATCGCCGTAGGTCTTTCCGTCGAGGTTCTGGTAGTATCTATTTACGGTGTACGTTGTATCACTTTTCGCGCCCCAGACCGCGTACAGGTTGACGTCGGAGGTTTGCGAGTAGGTGTAGGGTCCTTCGTCGTTGTACATGGAACCGGTTGCGTCCGAGGTGGTACTCCAGCCGAGGAAGTTGTAGCCCGTGTTTTCGAAAGTATTCGCGTCCAGATTATCGGGCACACCGTAAGTGAAGTCCTGCGTCGTCGTAGCATCCGTTCCGTTGTTCGCGTGGAACGTGACGGTATAAGTTTTCGCAGTCCAGGAGGCGAAGAAGGTCCGGTCCTCGGCGGGCATGGTGGGGGGAACTTCCAGCGGATTCTTATCGGCGTCGACCCAACCGTTAAACGTATGGCCGGGCTTTTCAGGGTTGGCAGGCGCGGTCACGCTCGTGTCATAATCCTGAGTAATCTCCGCGTAAGTCGCATCACCGTTCATGAACTTAAGCGTATAGGGTTTAATATTGTACTGCGCCGTGACGGTCATGTCACCGGTAACGGAGGAAAAATCTGCTGGGGACCAGCCGGCAAAGGTATAGCCGATGCGGGAAGGATCAGCCGGAGCGGTGGCGGAATGGCCGTATGCGACCGACTGCGGTTCGCTAAGAGGGGTACCGTCGTAGTCCTGGAAGGTCACCGTATATTCGGGAGCGATGACGTTGACCAGAACGAAATCGTAACTGTAGTCGATTAGCCCATATCTATATATCAGAACATATTGAGAACCTGCGGCATTAAGTCCCGCGTCTACAATAATATTACGATTCCAGTTTCCTCCAATGTTAAAATCAACATCCCAGCCAAACAGGCTCCACTGGACATGGCCCCAGTCGGTCTCCTCGGCATACGCCTTGATCTGCTCGGCGGGAATCATGGTAATACCATCGTGATCATTGCTTTGAACTTCATAAAGCCCGTTTCCGCGGTCAAAGCGCCAGCTCTGATTGACGCCACGCGTGACGGAAGTCCCAACCGCGCTGTCGGACGCTTTTCCGGCCTCATAGCTCGGGTCTGCGGTAACCGTGATGATCTTATCAAATCCATATGAGGCGTTAATCTTCCCGGTAGCCGCGACAGAGATATTTCCGCTGACGTTAGGGACCGTGATTTCGCCGCTGCCTGCGTCATAGGTGTAGTCCGCACCGGCCGTCAGCGTAGTTCCGCCCATGTTCACGGTGATTGCGTCGGGAAGCTGATAGCATACGGCAGCATGGTCGCTGTTCTTGGCCAGCGTGGCACTCCAGGTGGTGCGGGCTTTGATGTCGGAGGTCTTGCCACTCAGCTTCAGATGATTGTACAGCGTGGAAGTTTCGGTATACGCAGGCCCTGCCTCAGCGGTAATCTCGATGTCTTCGGTTACAGGACTCACTGTAACAGCGCCGCTCTTGTTATCATAGCCCACACTGCTGGTCAGCGTCTCGCCGCTGGCGGTGACCACCGTGATGGCCTCCGGCAGGCTGTAGCCCGCGCCGACGGAGAGCGTGCAGGAAAAGCTGTTGCCATAAGTCACAGCGCAGGCTTCGTTGCTGGTCTTGTCGGAGGTTACGTTCGTCAGTACATAGCTGACCTGCGCATCTTCGCCAACAGAAACGGTGAAGGTCTTGGTTCTTGATTCATAGCTCTTCCAAAAATAATCTTTCCCATCAAATGTAATAGTGATAGTTGCATCCCCACTACCGACAGGAATCAGCTCAATGTCCTCAGTATTGTAACCAACAATTGCTGACCGATCATTGTTTTTGCAAGTTCCAATTCTTACAACATCAGGGTTGCTCGAGGTCACTTGAATGTTCTCAGTATAATTCCAACGCAAGTCCTTAGTGACCTCAACAGAAGAACCGTTTATTAGATACGTAACTCCGTCGTCACTCGTATCCTTCACTGTGATTACATAAATGCTGAAGCTGCTGGCATCGAAGCTGACTTCCTCTTCGCCGGAAGTGGCAGGGATTTCTTCCACAGCAGCAGGGGTTTCGGCGGCTGCCGGAGTCTCCGGGTTTGCGGGAGTTTCCGGGTTTGCGGGAGTCTCCGGGTTCGCAGGAGTCTCCGGGTTCGCGGGAGTCTCCGGGATCGCGGGAGTCTCCGGGTTCGCGGGAGTCTCGGGGTTCGCGGGAGTCTCGGGGTTCGCGGGAGTCTCGGGGTTCGCGGGAGTCTCTGTCACAACTGGGGGCTCCGGGTTCTTATCCAGATCCGCGCTATCGGAGGCAAAGTCAAAGCCAACACCGCTGCTCTGCGTATCCGCAGAGACGTTTTCAGCAGTACCGTCCTCCACATGGAACACGTCCACGCTTTGATCGGCGTCTACATCCAGGCCTGTAATGGTAACATTCACTGTGGTACCGTGGTCCTCGGGCTGCCAGACCTCGCCGTCCAGCCAAAGAGTGATGTCATATGCTGCCACTACTTCGTGGGTTTCCAGAGTAGTAGAATCCAGATAGTCTTCGGCGTAAACAGGCTCGGCGGTTACGCTCAGACCGTCAGGGAGACTGTCGCCTGTGACTGTGACGATCATACCGTCCTGGGTCTCCACAGAGACGCTGCTTACAGCATCCTCAGCCGCAAAAACGCTGATGGGCAGCAGGCTGAACGCCAGCACCAGCGTCATCAGCAGGGATAAAATTCTCTTTCTCGTTGTTTTTGCCATCATTTCGTTCTCCTTTCAAATTGTGAGATCGAAATACGTGGCGGCCAGGCTGGCATGGCGTCTCCGCTTTAGCTCCCGCGCTTTGCGTCCCGGGGTTTCCCGCCGGTTTGCCTTTTCAGTAATTTCCTCTTCCTCTGATTCTCCCTCGTGCGTTAACTTATGAGCTTGCCCGAAGCTTTCCGCTTTGCATACTCGCGGAAATCGCGCTGTCCATCAGAAAGACCAGTTCAAGCGCGCTGCGGAAACTCTCCTCCTTTCCCCTCTCCAGCCATGTGACACAGCCCTGCCAGCTGGCGTTCTGCCGGAACAGGATCTTGACGGTGAAGGTAGCCAGCTTTCCCCGCCGCTCTCCGTCCCCGGAGCCGGCGTCGGCCGGGCCGGCCGTCGGTGCGAATTCCCGTCTCGCGGTGAAGGACTGGGGAAACTTCATTTCGTCTAGCAGATTTTCCATCCTGAGGAGGAACTGCATCAGACTTTCAAAAGCTGCCCCGCCGTCCAGAGACGCGTTGTAGATTCTGCCGCGCGGCTCGCTCTCCTGGTAGGAGTCGATGCATACGATTGTCGTCCGATACTCATTGCCGGTCATTTTACCTGACATCAGCAAATCCTCCTCTTTCTTTGTTCTGGACTGAGTATATCACACGGCGGTTACAGAACTGGTTATATTTTCAATTTTTACTTTCAGGTGTCCTGTAAAAACATTGCCTGAATTTTATACAAATTTTGTACATATTAACTATAAATGGTAGACCGCTGATGGCCCCTCGGTGTCCTTTCGGACACCGACATAGTTGCCGCTTTAATAGAAAGTTCCGAGTGCTTCATTTAATACTTATCCGAGCAAAGGCGCGAGAAAAGTGGAAAGGGTGTGTTCATAGACACCCTTTCTGCTTTTCTCGTTATACCGTCAGGTGCGGCTTGCGGGCCGCACCTGCTACTTCGCATTCGTCCCCGCTTCGCGGGAACTCATGCTCAGTGAAGGACGGGTGCAGTCGCGCACGGCTGCACCCGTCCTTCACTTGTTACCATCAGCAGAGGTACGGACGGGGCGGATCGTCCGTACCTCTGCCTTAGCATAACAGCCCGTATTTTCTTGGTAATATGAGAAAGTCGGGGTATGTTACCGACAAAATGTACAACGAACAGGCAACAAACGACTGTCCCCGAGTCGTTTGTTGCCCTTCTTGTTTTATCGGTACAGGAACGGGGGCTTCGCTCTGTAGGGGCATCCCCCTTGGTTCAGAAGACCGTTCGGAAACTTCCGTTCCCTCGCGTCCTTCTTCTCCAAGGCGGATCGTTCACTGGCCTCGTCTGCACTGCTATGCAGGCAGACGCCCCAGTGAGCTTGCCCACGCCGATTTTCTTTACGGTTTGCTTCGCAAGCCCTAAAAATCGGCTCTACTCCGCTCAGCCCCCGCTGGGGAGGACGATGGACGCGAGACGCGGGACGTTTGGACGGGAAACGATGGACGAGAGTGCCAGTTGCTCGGTTGTCTTAGCTTATTCGTCTGTTTCCCGGCCTGTCAAGGCTGAAATGTACGCTGACCGCGGCCTTGACCGTCCGGGAAAAGAGGAATAGTCGGTAGCCAACCGGGCAACAGCGGCAGAATGGTACGTATTAGGGCAGAATTATGTGAAAATTAAGTCAAAATTAAGTGGAAATTATACCAAATCCAAAAAATAATTAAGTGAAAATTATACCAAGGACGCCAAATCCCACACCTTAGATGCCCGCCGGATAATGTCCCAACATGACAAATTTCAAAAAATTGCGATTATTTTTTCCGTTCTGCATATATGGAATTAGGCGGCCACGATCTGAGGCTGTCTCCAGTTCCATTCGCCTCGGCTCAAAAGAGTGGAATCTTTATTCAATGGCCGAGAAAGATTAAAAGCCAAGCCTGAAAGGAAAGATGGTGGTCAAAAAATAGATGGTTCAAAAAGGACATAGCAAAGCAGACGTCCGCTAAGACGCCATACGTGTTATCAAGTGTATGGCAATCCCAATCTAATTCTATTCACTTTCCAGCAGCGGAACAGTTATTCCGCTTCAACAAAGGCTCCTATTCGAAAACACTTATGAACTGATCACGCCTTTGAATTTATTCAAAGAAAGGCGGTCAGGTTATGACCAATCCAAAATGCAATTCCACTCCCGAGATTGGGAGCACACATTCCTTTTGCGGAACAGAATGCATTGTCACAGGTTCTTTCAACCCGTCAGCTACAGAAATCCTGCGATGGCGCAGCCATCACCATAGCAAACAATCAGTTCTAAACACTCATCAAGTTTCCTTCAAGCGGTTTTCACGCAAATGGTCGTCGTCGTTATTTTTCCGCTTCGATTATTTCCAAGTTGCCCGTGAGAGCTCTTGCACCGGGCAGCCAGTCTGTCACAAATATTTTCTTTTGCCGTACCTTTATGTACAGTTTGTGAGGAACAAATATAAAGCATTTTTCCGCATCAAGCTCATATTGGTAAAGCGAGGAGTGAGGCGATGAAGGTCATTGTACATTACCCCAGCAATCAGGCCGATGAGTCAGAACTGGCAAAGCGCGTCGCCCAAGTACACGCCCAGTACGTTTTACAGTATGTTGAGAGTCTGCCCTGTTCCAAGGAAGCAAAGCAGTCTCTGCTCAAGGCTTTGCAGAGCCAACCAGAAGCATCTCCCACGTAAAAACAGGCGTTCCAATTATCGCTGATAATTGGAACGCCTGTTTTATGCTTTTTGAAACAGCCTTACCCAGGTACATTTCTGCATTTGAACTCGATTGGACTCCCAGTTTTTTAGTGTTCCCAGGGACACACCCAGTTTGTCTGCGTAAATGCGTTGAGTCAGGCTACTCCGTTCACGGTTCTCCTTCAGAAATTTGCCCTGTCCCTGATACAAGAACCGATTGTAGTCATCCATCAGGTCTTCTGCCGCCACATCAAGTAGCTCCGCAATACGCTCCATTTTGTCAATCGGATAGTGGTCACGCCCAGACTCTTCATAAGAAATATAAGTGCTGCGGTCAATGTCTGCCCAGTCTGCAACATCTCTTTGAAGCAACCCCTTGTGATACCGATACCACCGAAGCTTGTCCGCTGTGCTTTGAAGCTGAGACACATCAGCATACTTCCTCATAAACCGTTCCGCCTCTAATTGAAGGCAGGACTGTACCAATGGAAAACTGTAAATGCACAAGGGTGCGTAACGCACCGTCCCGTTATCATACCGACTCAATGCAATTATTTGGCCCGCCAAGTGGGCAAACGGGCTCCATTTCTCGCCAAAAGGCCCTTGCTTTTCCGCTTCTGCAGAGAAAAGTTCCGCTATGCTAGTATAGCATTTTCAATACACCGCGCCGCGTATGTGGCAAGCCTTGCGCCCTTGGACGCGTCAAACGTCGAAACGCCTTTGATAAGACCAATTGTACCGATAGAGAGCAGATCCTCCTGATTGCTCTGGGCGCAGTAGTACTTTTTTACCACATGAGCCACCAACCGCAGATTCCGTTCGATCAGCGCATCCCGCGCCTTCATGTCCCCCTCAGCCATACGGCGGAGATATTCCCGTTCCTCTTCCACCGACAGGGGTTTTGGGAACGAACCGCCTCCGTTGAGGCGCAAGGAAAAAAGCAACGTGTTTGCAAACAGCAGCAGAGCCGCAGTCAGCATAAGGCCCTCCCTCTCCGCGGCGCGCAGCGGAACGCGCAGCAACTGCCGCTTTCACGGCGAGCGGCCCGCCGATTCCAAGGGCGCGCAGCCGCGCGTCCTCCCCGCTATCCTATGCGCGGGGGACAGACTCCTATGAGCACAAATCGTCGCCGGGCAGAATTGCATTCCACCCGGCGGCTCTTTTCTCTTAGCGTTTTCTTCTCTTATTTGCGGCAGTAAACTTCAATGGCTTTTGCCATGAATGCCGCGGTGCCTACACCGTTTTTGTCGATGTTGTCCGTGAACCGCTTATCGTCCACGTACATGGCCCCCAGGCCAGCCAAAATTTCATCTGTGCAGTGATAAAAATTATTTGTAATATAATCCTTCCACTGGCAAACCAGCTCCTGCACAGCAGCACCTTCCGGTGCTTCGCTCCGGCGCTCCGCAAATGCCTGCATAAGCGCCGCACCCTCATCGTTGACGGCGTTCCACTTGTCAGCGCTGTATTTCGCTGTCTTTTCCTGCTCCTCTTGATAAGCCGCGGTACCACCCCATCGCTCTCGGACCTCCGCCGCGTACCTCTCTTTCATGTCTTCAATTTCCGTTTTGTCAAATTCGCGAAAGCTCATGTCACTTTTTCCTTTCAAAGTTCTGTCTACCAAACCGATCAGACCTTCCAGGCGTTCCTTCTTTTTCAAAAGCATTTCCCGGTGTTTCTCCAGTGCCTCCCGTCGATCATAATCCGGCCTTCCCGTAATCTCCCGGATCTCCTGAAGCGAAAAGTCCAGTTCTCTGAAAAACAGGATCTGCTGCAACGCAATCAACGCCTCCCGATCGTAGAGTCGATAGCCCGCCTCGGTAACCCGGCTGGGTTTCAGCAGACCGATTTGGTCATAATAATGCAGCGTCCGCACAGTGACCCCTGTGCGCTTCGCCACTTCGTTGATCTTCATAGATAAGTCCTCCCTTCCCCTGTTCTGCGGGCCACAAAATAAACATACGCTATTACGCTACGTCAGAGTCAATGAAAATTTAAACTTTTTTATGCCTGTCCTTATAATGCCCAGTGTTGTGACTGTCAGCAGAATAGCCACTGGCTCTTATACTGTCTTTTCCAGTGCTTAATAGCCTCTGGAAAAAGCCGACAGAGCCTTTCAAGCTCTGCCGGCTTTCAGCCTATCGTATGCTTCTGGACACAGGAGCAGACTTTTGAATCACTGCACCGCTTTTTGGGAGTCTTCAGCCCGGATCCCCCGGAGTGCCAGTTTTACCACCGCCTTCTCCGGATCTTTCTTGCCCAGCTGTCGCAGGCGAAAAATCAGATGTGGGTTGGGCAGGCTCAGCAGGCACGCCGCCGTGATGTCCACATCCAGGTCGGAGACCAGCTCCCCGGTGGCCTGTGCCCGCCGAATGGCCTGCTCTACCATGGCGGTGACATCTGTACCAAGTTCCTCCATCACCAGCTTCAGCTCCGTAAGGGTACCGTCGGTAAACATCTGCAGGACCTCATTGAAATCAATTTCCTGCGCCAGTCCCAGCATCATTTCGACGTAAAGCTCATACTGTCTGGAAAACGGAATCTCCTGCATGAAAATAGATTGAAACTGCTCCTCGATCCGTTGAATCTTTGCCCTGCACGACGCACTAAACAGCTCCGTCTTCGACAGAAAATACTCGTAGATTGTGGACTTTCCGATTCCGGCCCGGGCGGCAATCTCCGACATGGAAACCCCGCCGATGCCCCGGAGGCTGAACTCCTTCAGCGCGGCCTGCAAAATATCCGCGCGCCGCTGGTCACCGATCTTCGACACGGGGAGATTCCTCCTTTCCCAGAAGCGCCGGCCTTTTCTTTTTTGCCGCGCGCTTATCTGCAAAGCGCTGGCTGAGGCTGTCCAGAATGCTGTAATACACCGGGGTGAACAGCAGAGTCACGATGGTGGAGATCAGCATACCGGTGATCATTGCAATCGCCATGGGCTTCATCATCTCCGACCCCTCCCCCAAGCCGATGGCCATGGGCAGCAGGCCCAACACCGTAGTCAGCATTGTCATCATCACCGGCCGGACGCGGCGGGGGCATGCGTTGAGAATGGCCTCGTTCTTTTCCTCGCCCCGGAGGCGGCGGGTCTTGATGTAATCTGTCAGCACGATGGAGGAGTTAACCACCACGCCTGCCAGCATAATAACACCCACAAAGGAAACAATGGAAATCTTCATGCCAAAGAAAAGCTGCGTGCTCAGGGAACCCAGCAGGCTCACCGGCAAAATCATCATGACAATGACCGGCATTAGGAAGGATTCAAACTGAGAGGCCAGCACGAAGTATACAAGTCCCAGTGCCACGATCAGAGCATTCCCCAGGCTCCTGAAGGAACTCATCATTTGGCTGTTCTCTCCGGCCACGTCCACAGTGACGCTGTCTGGAGCGTGATAGCCGTCAATCACTGTCTGTACGGATTTGGCGATACCCACCGTGTCGTCTGTGCGGCTGTCGCCGGTGATGGTGATGGTGCGGCTCTGGTTTTCGCGGGTAATGGTCTGGGGCGCCATCACCACATCCACGTTTGCCACCATGTTTAGGGGAATGGAACTGCCCAGCGGCGTTGTAATGGGCATGGACCTCAGCGCATCCAGGCTTTTTCCGGCATCCGCCTCACCCCGGACCACCACGTCGATCTCATCGCCATTGACCTTCAGAACGGTGGCGGTGGAACCGGTGAGCTGACTGCGGACCGCAGTACCGATGGTTGCGGCGGTAAGACCGTACTGCGCTGCCACATCGCGCCGCAGCGTCACATCCACCTCGGGCACCTGATCGCCGGCACTGGACGAAACATTGATGGCATCCGGGATCGCGGATATCTGATCCTTGAGGTCATCCGCGGCGGCCTTCAGCTCGTCATAGTCGTTGCCGGACAGAGTGACGTCAATGGGACTGTCGGTCGTTGCGGACATATCCATCATTCCCGCGGAGGATACGGAGATGTCCGTCCCGGCAATATTCTGGAGATCGTCCCGCAGTTGATTGCCAATCTCCTCGGCGGAGCGGTGGCGGTCCCCGATGGGAACAAGGTTCAGCGTGACGGAGGTGGAATTGTCGCCGGTCATGCTGCTCATGGTACCGCCACCGGTGGTATAGTAGATATCCTTGATCTCCGGGACGGTATCCATGGCAATGTCCACCACCTGCTCGGCGATGTGCTGCGCCTCTTCCGTCTCGGTACCCACCGGCAGGCCCACGGTGACGCTGACGCTGCTCTGGTCCATGGAGGGCATCATCTCGAAGCCGGAGACAGCAATAATGCCTATGAAGACCACGATCATGCCAAGCGAGGCCAGCATGGCCCGTTTGCGATGCGTGATGAAGTATTCCAGCCTCTTCACGTACCAGCTCATCAGGCGGCCGCTCTTTGCCTTCTTGGCGGCCTCCATGGCCTGGGCGTTGCCCTTCAGGTCCTTCCGGCTGCGGCCCAGCAGCATGTAGCTCAGCAGCGGCACGATGGTCAGCGCCACCACCAATGACATGCCGATCAGGGTACAGATGGTCAGGCAGAAGTCATAGAACATCATACCCACAATTCCGTCGGTCAGACCCATCGGCAGGAACACGGCCACGGTGGTCAGCGTGGAGGCCACAACGGAGAGGGCCACCTCGCCGGTGCCCTGGGTGCATGCGGAGTAGTTATCATATCCGTCGGCCCGGTATCGGAAAATATTTTCCAGCACCACAATGGAGTTATCCACAATCATGCCGACGCCCATGGCCACACCGCCCAGGCTCATCATGTTCAGCGTGATGTTGAGCACCTTCATCAGAAGGAATACCGCCACGATGCAAAGGGGCATGGACACAGAGATGACCATCGTGGCGCCCCAGTCCCGCAGGAACAGGAACAGTACCAGCGCCGCCAGCAGCACGCCCAGGATGATATTCGTGATGGCGCTCTCAACGGACTGATTGATATAGTCGCTCTGGTCCATCAGCACGGACCAGCTCAAAGACGGGTTCTCCTTCGCGATATCCGCCATAGCCGCCTGCACGCTCCTGGCAGTGGTAACGGTGTTCACGTCGGACTGCTTATTGACGGACAGGACCACGCAGTCCTCCCCGTCCACCCGGGCGATTGTGCTTCGCTCCTGAGGCTTGAGGTATACATTTGCCACCTCGCCCAGCCGGACGCTGCCGCCGGTGGGCAGAGGGATCAAACAGTTTGCAACGTCTTCGGCGGAGGAAAATTCCCCGTCAGTCCGAACGGAGAGGGTATTGGCCCCATTGTCAACGCTGCCGGCGGGAATCGCCACGTTTTCGGCCGACAGGATCTGAGCGATATAGCTCAGGGACAGTCCGTAGCCCTCCAGCTTTTCCGTGTAGGTCTCCACGGCGATCTCATTTTTATAGCCGCCCTCCACGTCCACGGAGGCCACGCCCTCGATACGCTCCAGCGCCGGGGAAATGGTGTCGTCCGCGATGGACTGGAGAGATGCCAGATCAGAGCCCTTCAGTCCGATGACCATCACAGGCATGGCGTCCATATTCATGGCCATCATCACCGGATCGCCGGCATCATCGGGCATGGTACTCTTTACCATGTTAATTTTGTCCCGCAGATCCGTCATGGCGGTGTCCAGATTGGTGCTGTCGGTGAAGGTCACCAGTACCAGGGACATATTTTCAACGGAGTAGGATTGGAGCTTATCCATGCCCGCCACCGACGCACAGGCGTTTTCCAGAGGAACCGTTACCAGATTCTCAATCTCCTGAGGGCCGGCCTGATAGGTGGTGTACATCAGCACCATGGGCAGCTCTATGTCCGGCAGCAATGCCAAGGGCAGCTGAGAAAAGCCCAGCACGCCGAAGATCGCCACCATGATGCAGGCCATGATAGTCGTTACCCGGTGCCGGATGCAGAATGTGACGATTTTCATCCCTTCGCACCCTCCGCGCCGTCAGGCGCCGCGCCGGAGGAGGCCGCGGAATTCTTTGCGCCGGTGGCAGAGGAAGCCGCAGAGGAGGAAGCGGCAGAAGCGGACGCACCGCTTCCGTCCGCGGCGGAGGCGTCCGCCGCGGCGTTGGTGACGCGGGCGGGCGCTCCGTCGCTCAGATAGCTCTGTCCCCGGGTCACCAGCTGCTCTCCCCCGTGAAGTCCGGAAGTGATCTCCGTCTGGGTCTCGCCCACTAGCCCGGTGGTGATGTTCGCCTTATAGGCCGTATCGCCGTCCACAATATAAACGAACTGATGCCCGTCCTCCCCGGTCAGGATGGCTTCTGTGGGAATCAGGACCGTACCCACCCGGGAATCGGTACGGAAGACAGCCCTGGCGAACATGCCGATGGAGACCTTCAGATCCTCGGGAAGATCGATATGTACCTCATACAGGGCGGAGGTCTGGCTGACGGCGGAGGCCACGGAGGCCACCGTTCCCTGAATGGTCCCGCTGCCGATGGATGGAATCGACACATCCACCGCGTCGCCCACGCTGATGGAGGGCTGCAGCGTCTCGGAGACGTTCACCACGACCTGAGGCCGCCCAATCTCAGACACCACCACCGTAGGGGTGTTGGGAGCCACGCTGACCCCGGCGGTGACGCTGACGCTGGAGACAGTCCCGGAGATGGGCGCCGTAACAGTGGGATTGTTCAGCACATCCCTTACGTCGTCCAGCCCCATCTGATTCAGAGTAGTCTTCCGGGTGTTCTCCGCCTGCATCGCCCCAAGCTTCGCCTGATCCAGCTGGTTCTGGCTCACCGCGCCCAGTTCAAAGAGGGACTGGAGGTTGGTGTAGCTCTCCTGCGTCTGGCGCACTTGCTCGTCGAGAAGCTCCCGTGTGCTGGTATACGTGGTCAGAGCGCTGCCGTAGGTATCCTCCAGATCGGAGGTATCCAGCGTATACAGCGGGTCGCCCGCGGCCACGGTGTCGCCGGCCTTGACCTTCACACTTTTTACTTTGCAGGCCACCTTGCTCAGCACCGGCACGTTGCGGTTGGCGGTAACGCTGCCGGTGACGGTGCTCTCCGTTGCGATGTTGCCGGTCTCCACCGTCTGAACTTCCACGGCAGTGCCCTTGACTTCCGGCTCGGCAGAGGTATCGCCGCTCTGGCCGCAGGCCGTCAGCGAGCCGACCAGCAGCGCTGCCGTCAGCAGCGCGAAAAGAGGTTGTTTTTTCATGCTTTTCTCCTTTATTTCAAGCAGCCTCAGACAAGGCCGTACTGGGTCGCGTTGACATAGGCGCGATAGGCGCTGAACAAATTTCGCTGAGCAGTCTTCAGGTCATCCTTCGCGCTGTCCAGATCGCTCTTGGCGGACAGATACTCCTCGTGGGACAGCATCCCCAGCTCATATTTTTTCGCGGCGATGTCAAACGTCCGCTGCTGGAAGTCCACCGTTGCCTGCGCCGCAGTCACCAGGCGGGAGTCCTCCGGAATCGTCATGCACACCACCTTGAACTTTGCGGCAAAGGTGTTCTTTGCCCCCGAAAGCGCATTCTTGTTAGCGCCGCTGTCCTTGGTGCTATAGGAAATCTGGGCGTTTGCCACGTCCACGTTCCGATCCATGGCGGTGCTGAGCATCTTGTCGTAGCTCACGGCTTCCAGCTCGGCCTGAGTGGGTATGGGAAGCGCAGCCAGCTTTACGGAGCCGCTGAGCTCCATGCCGCACATTCCTTCCAAGGTGACCTTGTTGGAGGAAATCTGGAATTTCAGGGAGTCAATCTGGCTTTGCAGCTGACTGCGCTGGTGATGGATATTCTCCACGTCATAGGCGGAGGCCATGCCCAGCTCCTGCCGCTTTTCGGTGATTGCAACAGCCCGGTCCAGCGTCTCAAGGCCCCGGTTCATAGCGTCCAGCCCATCCTCCATGGTGACAATGGCAATGTACAGCGTCTCCGCTCCCTTGACGATCTGATTGATGCCGTCGTTTAAGGAGTTTTTTGCGGACTCCGTGCTGTCGTTCACACTATCTTTCTGGGTCATGGTTGAAATGATCTGAATATACAGCATATTCGACTGGGCTTTAAGGCTGGCCTCTAGGGCACTATAAGCGTCATCCATTCCTGACGGAACCGTTTTATCTTCAATCGCAGTCGAAATCGAGGCCAACGCGGCATCCACGCCGATCCTCATCTGGATTAGAGCATTGTAGGAATCTCCAAGGTCTATGGAAATACTCGAAACATCCTTGATCTGTCCCTCAAGGGAGATGACATTGGCGTTGTATTTCTCCAGTGCCTTGCGCAGATTTTCAAAGTGCAGCGTGTCGGCGGTGTTCGCCGCTGCCAGGGCGGCGTTATGTATGCTGTCCGCCGTCAAAACATCCACATCCGAAGACGTCGCCGCATCTTCGGGCCCTGCGGAAGTTATCGTGTCCGGAGCTGCCTCCCCAGTCGTCTCCGAACCGTCGGCAGCGGAGGTATCAAAGGAGGAGGACGATGAAGCCCCCGTCCCCGGATCGGCGGCGGACGAAGCCGTTTCCGGCGCAGTCTGAACGTGATCGTACGCCATGACCGGCAGCGCGGCGGCCAGCGTCAGTACAACAGACAGAAGCAGCGCTAAGGTTCGTTTCATATCAGGACTCCTTTTTTCTGCGCAGCGCGCAAAGTAATGCAAAACTAAAAATCCGACCGAACGGTCGGTCGGGATTTTTATTATAGGCGTGCGGCCAATGACTGTCAAGAGTAATTTTCCCAGACGAATTATAGTGCGGGGCGCACTAAGAGTTCCGCGCATAAGAATACCGGGAATCTGACGTTGTCAGGCTCCCGGTATTCTTATGCGCTCATTCCCCCGATCTTTCCGCCGCGATTTCCTCGCGGATGCGGCGATGGCTGTCGTCAAACAGCAGTTCCCTGTTATGGCGGAAATAGGCGTCGCAGCCAAAGTGCTCCACAAACCAGCTGGTATCGTACCCGGCGGTGATTTCCGTCACGAAAATCACCAGCTCCTGCGAATCGCCAAAGGTCTCCTCCAGATACCGGAACGCGTTGTCAAAGCACTGCCCCGCTGCCTCAGCGGCAGCTTTACGCGCCTCCACCTCCGCGGCAAACCAGCCCCGGACGGCGTCCATGGCGTCTTTGTCCGCAATATCGCCGTCCAGTAAATTCTGCCGGTAACGCGCCAGAATCTCCATCTCCCGCTGGTCCAGAGTCCGGCGCTCCCGGTCCAGCTGTCCGGCGGCGGCAGAGCGCTCCATTGCCTCCCGGCGGGACTGCTCCAAATCGTGAAGGGTCTCCCCCGCCGTGGTTCCCTCTGCCAGCCGGGCTTTCAAAGCGGTGAGGTCGGTGTGGAGCGCGTCCGTCAGAGCGTCCTGCACCCGGACACGGCCTGCCTCCTGGCTGAGGCGGCTCAGCAGCAGTCCCAGCACCGAAAGCTTTTCGTCAAAGGGCGCGGTTCGGAGCTCGGTCACGGCTGCGGCGGTCCATTTCCCCGCAAGAATCTCCTCCACGCGGTAGGTCCGCTGATACTTACTATAAAGCTCCAGATATCCCGCGAAATCCCGGGCAATGCGGGGCAGCTGGATATACTGTTCCACGACCTCCCGGCCCACGGGAAGGCCTAGCTTTTCATAGGCGTAAATTAGCTCGCTCAGGTCCTCCCAGCCCCGGGCGGTAGCAAACTGAATGCCGTCCACCGTGGTCTCAATGCGGTAAAAATTTTCCCTCTTTATGTCAAGGTACGAAACAATCGCCCCGTGCAGGCCCCGGCGGCGAGCGTACTCCTTCCAAACGGCAAAGTCCTCCTCAACATCCATGCGCTTCACCCGGTCCAGCGTCACCACGTCGAAGTCCCGGACGGACTTGTTGTATTCCGGCGGATTCCCCGCCGCGGCGATGAGCCAGCCCTCGGGCAGCTTTTGGTTGCCAAAGGTCTTACACTGCAAAAATTGCAGCATCATGGGGGCCAGCGTCTCACTGACGCAGTTGATCTCGTCCAGAAAGAGAATGCCCTCTTTGATTCCGGTCCGCTCCATCAGGTCGTAGACCGAGGCCAGAATTTCGCTCATGGTATACTCCGTGACGGAGAACTCCCGCCCACCGTAGGTCCGCTTTTCGATAAACGGCAGACCCACAGCGCTTTGCCGGGTATGATGCGTGATGGTGTAGGCTACCAGCCCCACGCCGGTCTCCGATGCGATCTGCTCCATGATCTGGGTCTTCCCGATACCCGGAGGCCCCATCAGCAGCACAGGCCGCTGACGGACGGCGGGAATCAGGTAGTTCCCCAGGTCGTCCCTGGTCAGATAGGCTTTCAGGGTGTTGGCAATTTCCTCTTTTGCCTGTTTGATGTTCATAAGTCTGTCTCCTTATAGCTCCGGCAGGTCCCGGAGGTCCGTTTCGTCCCGCTCGTCCGTATACGCCGCCTGCCGTTCGGCAGCGTCCAGTTCCGGCTCCGTCAGCGCCAGCCGGATGGCCCAGGGCGGCATCTCCACCGCCATAGCCGGGTCCTCCATCATCACAAACGCCGTCTCATAGGGCGGGCGCTTTTTCGGATACCGGCCCATGCCGTCCGTGAAGTAGATCAGGCCCCGCAGGCCTGTCAGCTCCCCGGCCTTTTGCAGCTCCTCCACCCGCCGAAAAACCGGGCGGAAATCCGTGGCACTGCCGCCTTCCAGATGAAAGTCCTCCATATAGGCTTTCAATTCACCCAGATCATGGAGCGCCGTGTCGCTTCGCAGTTGGTCGTCGCACTGCATCACCCGGATGTTCACTCTGGAGGAAAACGTCTCCGTACTCCTCAAAATTGTATAGGTGGCCGACAGGAACCGCCGCACCAGCTCCCCGGAGGTGGACATGGAGGTATCGATGGCAATGACAAAGTCCTCAATCCGCTTTTCCTCCCGGGTTTCCGGCGGCTCCACCAGCGGCATATTGCCATAAAGCCGCAGTCCGTAGGAGTAAAATCCGTAGTCAAAGCCGTCGCCGTCCACACCCAGCACTTCCCGGGGGACGGCAAACCGCCGGAGAAACTTCCGGTAGTCTACGCCGGGGCGGTTTGCAACCTTCACCTGCTCGTACACCGCCTCGCCGCCGGTAGCTTTGCCGGCGAGAACGGTCTCCATCCCAGTCTGGGTGCGCTCCGACGCAGACCGCCACTTTTTGTCCTGACGCTCACTGCGCTCCTGATCCTTTTTACCCTGGGGATCCCACAGTCCGTGGTCGTCGGCGAAAAATTCCCGCTGGAGCCTCGCCCGTTCATACTCCGGGAGCTTGCGCCGCTGAAGCTCCCGGTAAATGCCCTCGGCGGTGAGAACCTTCATGCAGCTTTGAAGACTCCCGTAAAAATTTTGGCGCACCGGGGCCGCGGTAACCCCCAGACAGGGACGGTCCAGCCCGTCCAGAATACTCTCCACCGCCACGTCGCAGCTCAGATCCCACAGCTCCGGGTCACGCCCCTGTTTTTTTGCCAGATGGCGCAAAAGACAGTGCAGAATCACATGGAGGTATGCCCGGTCGATGTGAGCCATACCCCGCAGGAACCGCTCGGAGAGGTAGGCGGAATCGTACAAAAGCCGCTCGCCATCGGTGGCAAGGGACAGCGTCACGCCGTCTCCCGGCTGGAATTGAAGGCCGCACAGCGCTGCATCCAGATACGGAAAGTTCAGATACAGCTCGCTCTGGGCCGAGCGCAGAATTTCAAGGCCGATCTCCGCCTTTGTCTTTCCCTCCGGCATGACGCCGCCCCCCTCTCATAAGTCAAATGATTTGTTGAGGCCGTCTGGAATCTGTCCGCGCCGCTGTTCCAGCAGCAGTACCAGCGGCTCCGCAAGGCCCAGACGCCGGGCAGTCTCCGCCGCGCCGCCGAGGGTCTTCCCGTCCGCGCCGCACCGGGGCAAAAACCAGGAAAGCCCCCGGCTGTCGCGCTCCTCCAGAAGCCACCCCAGCACGTCTCCCGTCCGGTTCTTCAGATACTGTAGATACCGCGCCGCCGCTTCCTCTGTCAGCTCACGGGGGGCCCGCAGCCGGTACCACGCAAGGCGCATCGCGCAGTCCGGGTCATGCTCTGTGGCCAGCAGTCCGGGAAACAGCGCGTCGTATGCCGCCAGAGACAGCGCCCGCTCCCGGAACACATGATGATAGGGATAGCCCGGTCCGTAGAGGTGGAAATCGAAGTGATGTGCCGGGGAATTCTCCTCATAGGACTCCCGGTACTCCGGGAAAATCAGCCGGGCCGTTCCTCCGTCCGGGTACTCCACGGCCACGTCCAATTCCACCGGCAACTCGTCGGCAAAGAAGGAGAGGCTTTCCGCCCGGCTGTCCCGCGCCCGGACGAAAAACCGGCGGAGACTGCGGCAGTTCATAAACACGCTGCCACCCCAGCTGTCCACCGGCTCCGTAACCCGCAGTTCCCGCAGCGCGGCGCAGCCCAAAAATGCATAGTCCCCCACCCGCCGCACCGTGGGCGGCAGGGTGACGGTCTCAATCCTCCGTGTGTCGCTTTCCGGCGTTCCCCCGCCGCAAGCAAGCCGCAAAGGCGTCCCTTCCGGAGCGGGCTGGTCTGGAGAAAAGGCATGATGGCCCAGGACGGTCACCGGAAGGCCCTGGACCATCTCCGGCAAAATCACGTTCCGGTCACCGGTCTCCACCCGCGTTACCTCCACGCCGTCGGGCACAGCCCGCCACCAAAGTGTCAGATAATTTTGTCCCGCCGCCGTCTCCATCCGCTCACCTCTTCCACAAAATGCAATCGTATGATACCATACTTTCTCCCGTTTTCCCAGTGCTTTTCCCACACGTCCGCCATGTGGAGAGGCAATCTAAAAACTATTATACTTTTTCCTCTTGACAAATCGTTCATACTGTATATACTGTTCATGTACAGTATGTGAGGTGATTACAGTTTGGATATCCTATTGAGCAATTCCTCCAGCGCGCCCATCTATGAGCAGATCGCCACCCAGATCAAGGATCAGATTGTGGCGGGGTCATTGGACCCAGGGCAGCCGCTGCCCTCCATCCGGGCACTGGCAAAAGACCTGCGCATCTCTGTCATCACCACAAAGCGAGCCTATGATGAATTGGAGGCGGACGGTTTTTTATACACGGTGGCGGGCAAGGGGTGCTTTGTGGCGGAGCAGAACACAGAGCTGATCCGGGAGAGCCGCCTCCGGGAAATCGAGGGATATCTGCAATCCGCCGCAGATCTGGCGGGAAGCTGTCAGGTCACAGACGGGGAATTGCAGGAAATGCTGCGCGTAATCTTAAAGGGGGAATAAGCGATGAATGCAATTGAAATCAAAAACGTCAGCAAAAGCTTTGGCGATTTCGCCATACAGAATTTAAACTTTGAACTGCCCAAGGGGTCCATCTGCGGTCTGGTCGGTGAAAACGGGGCGGGCAAATCCACCACCATCCGCCTGATTATGCACGCCCTGCGACCCGACAGCGGCGAGATCAGCGTTTTGGGCGTGGACAACCGCAGCCCGGAGTTTCAGCAGGTAAAGGAAGATGTCGGGATCGTACTGGACGAGGCGTACTTTCCCGAGACGCTGAACGCAAATCAGGTGGGTCTTGTGATGGCGGACACCTATGCCCGCTGGGACGCGGCGGTTTACGACGGTTTTTTAAAGCGCTTCGACCTGCCTCCCAAAAAGGTCTTCAAGGACTATTCCCGTGGCATGACCATGAAGCTGGCCATCGCCGTGGCGTTGAGCCACAGTCCCCGGCTGTTGATTTTAGACGAGGCCACCAGCGGCCTTGACCCCATCGTCCGGGACGAAATTCTGGAGCTTTTCTCTGAGTTCACACGAGACGCGGAGCATTCCATTCTGATCTCGTCCCATATCGTCAGCGACCTTGAAAAGCTGTGTGATTACATCGCATTTCTCCATAATGGCCGTCTGCGGTTCTGCATGGAAAAAGACGCCCTGCGGGACGAGTACGGCATTATCAGCTGCACGAAGGCCCAGCTGGCGGAGCTCCCAGACGAGGCCGTCTGCGGCGTGGAAAAATCACCTTACGGCGCGAGGGTTCTGGTAAAGCGAAAGCTGGTCTCCGCCGCGTTCCAGATGGATCGGCCCAATATCGAAGATGTAATTTTGTTTCTGGTAAAGGGGGAGAAGCAGGCATGAAGGCTCTTTTAAAAAAGGATATTTACGTACTTATCCGGCAGATGCGGGTGTTTTTGCTGATGATCGCGGTTTTCGCGGTGCTCCCGGGAGCAAATATGAGCGTTTTCGCCATTGTCTACTGCGGGATGCTGCCCTATACGGCCATGGCCTATGACGAGCGGAGCAAGTGGACGGAGCTGGCGTCCATGATGCCCTATACTCCCGGCGATATTGTGCTGAGCAAATACACACTGGGCTGGCTGGCAATTGTGGCCGCTACCGCGCTGAGCGCCGCAGCCCATCTGATCCTGGGGCACATCATGCCCTCAGGGTACGGCTTGACCCTCTCCGAAGTTCTGCCTTCGATGTGCATCGGCTTCATTATGATCGCCATAACGCTGCCCCTCATGTTCCGCTTCGGCGTGGAAAAAGGACGGATGTTCTTCATCCTGCTGATCATCGCACTGTCCTGCGGCGGAGCAGCACTGGCGCAGGGCGTGTTGGGTTCCGACGGGGAGATTCCGGCAGGGCTGAACGCTTTGTTCTCGCTGGGCATCCCCGCGCTGGCCGCAGTGCTGACGGCGATTTCAATTCCGCTGTCCATTGTCATGTATAACCGACGCAAATACGCCTAAACGCGCAGGCTTTCATATTCTATTCCTAAAGCAATTCCCCGGCAAAGCGCTGTGCGCCTTGCCGGGGAAAGTTTTATGCAGTCAGGGCAAAAGTTCCGGCAATCACCGGAAGACGAGCGCCAAACCCTTCGGCAGCTTCGTCGGGATAGGTACCCAGCAAAGCGAAAGTGCCACCGTCAGACTTCATCAGCCAGACCCCCATGGTCTTGCTGGCTTCTCCGTCTGTTCCGGTGAAGTGGCCGTCGTCGTCCGCATCCATGAAACCGTATTGATCATACTCCGCCAAAATAGCGGTGCGGGCCTCTTCCGCCGTCTTTCCGGAGAAAAATTCCACCTTTAGCTTCACATCGCTGTTGGCTTCTGCCTTCCATTCGCCCGGCTCGCCCGGCGTCCATTCCTCATCGGGGATATAGATGGAGTATCCCTCCCCCTCGTACAGCGTGGCGGGAACCTCCTCCGTCTGCCCCTCCATCTCCATGGACAAAGTGGTCTGCTTTTCCCTCCCCGTTTCAGGGACAGACTCCTGCGGCGACGCGGAGGTCGCTGCGCTGGTTGATGCGCTGGCGGATGCGTTGGCGGGTGTACTGGCGGATGCGCCTGCGGATGCGGTCTGCCCGCAGGCAGACACCGTCAGTGTGAGGCATAAAGCGGCAGCCAGTGTAATGATTCGGTTCATTCAGGTTCCTCCTAGTATTGACTGTTTTATATAAAGACGCTCAAGCTATGTGAAAAGTTCCAAAAGGGAGCCTTTCGGCTCCCTTTTGCTGCTTAGTCCTTGTGCTTACCCAGGTACGCTTCTTTCACCTTTTCATTGACAAGAAGCTCCGCGCCGGTGCCGGAAAGGGTGATATGTCCGGTTTCTAGCACGTAGGCCAGGTCCGCGATCTTCAGCGCCATATTGGCGTTTTGCTCGATCAGCAGAATCGTGACCCCCTGACGGTTGATCTCCTGAATAATCTTGAAGATGTCCTGCACCACCAGCGGGGCAAGCCCCAGTGAGGGTTCATCCATCATCATGAGCTTTGGCCGGCTCATCAGCGCCCGGCCCACGGCCAGCATNTGCTGTTCGCCGCCGGAGAGGGTTCCCGCCAACTGCCAAGACCGCTCCTTCAGACGAGGAAACAGCTCGTAGACCCAGTTCAGGTCTTTCTCGATCCCCGCCTTGTCTTTGCGAAGGTAGGCCCCGATTTTCAGATTTTCCAGCACCGTCAGATCCGCGAACACCCGCCGTCCTTCTGGGGACAGGGCAATGCCCTCTCCGATAATGTGGTCGATACTCTTTCCGGTCAACTCGCTCCCGTTCCACTGGATGGAGCCGGAGTCGGCCTTGACAAGGCCGGTGATGGTGCGCAGGGTGGTGGATTTTCCGGCGCCGTTGGCTCCAATCAGGGTGACGATCTTTCCGTCGGGAACCTCCATGGAGATGCCCCGCAGCGCGTGGATGCCGCCATAGGACACTTTTAGATTGTCAATTTTAAGCATCTTCCGCCACCCCCAGATATGCGTCGATCACGCGCTGATTGTTTTGAATTTCCGCCGGGGTACCCTTGGCGATCAATCCGCCGAAATCCAGCACGTAAATTCGGTCGGAGATATCCATGACCAGATCCATGTGGTGTTCGATGAGAAACACCGTCAGCCCCAGGTCGGAGCGGATACGGCCGATGAACTCCGTCAGGTCGTTGGTCTCCTGGGGGTTCATGCCCGCCGCCGGTTCGTCCAGCAAAAGGAGCTTCGGCTCCGTCGCCAGTGCCCGGGCAATTTCCAGCCGGCGCTGTTTGCCGTAAGGCAAGGAGGTGGCCAGTTCGTCCTTTGCCTCGCTGAGGCCCACGATCTCCAGCAGCCGCTCCACGTCGGCCCGCTGGGCCGCCTCCTCCCGCCTGTTCAGCCGGAATGTGGCGGAAAACAGGCCGGATGTACGCCGAAGATGCTTTGCGATCAGAATGTTGTCGAACACCGTCTGGGATTTCCACAGGCGGATGTTCTGAAAGGTCCGGGCCATGCCCAGCTTTGTGATAACATCCGGTGTGGGAGCAAGCACCTTGTCCGTGAAAGCCGCGGAGTCGCGCTCCTTCTCCGTTTCTTCCAGCGCGTCCTTTGTCTCCGCATTCTCCGCCTGTACGTGGAAAGCGGCGGTGTACATCTCCGGGTTTTGCCCCTTGTAGAGCTTTTTCATCTTCCCCTGAGGGTGATTGCGCACAATGGTCTCGCCGCAAAACTCCACCCGGCCGTTGCTGGGGGCGTATACACCGGTGATGACGTTGAACGCGGTGGTCTTACCCGCTCCGTTGGGGCCGATCAGAGAGACGATCTCCCCCTTGTTGATCTCCAGATTCAGATTATCAACCGCCACCACGCCGCCGAACTGCATGGTCGCGTTTTCCACACGCAGCACATTTTCACTCATTGCCAACACCTGCCTTTGCCTTCGCGGAACGTTTCTTCTTTCCCAGGTCCCACAGCTCCTTGTCCCCCATGATGCCCTCCCGGAAGAACAGCACCATGATCATAATGACAACTGAAAATACCACCATGCGGAAGCCGGAACGCAGCAGCGGCAGCTTCAGTCTGGGGCTGATGACAAACCACACGTCCCAAAGCAGGGCGATGGCCGCCACTGCCAGACCCAGCACCGCTCCCCATCTGACCGTGGGCCGCCCCTGTGCCGCCCGGGTTATCAGCTTTTCCCCTTTGCGCTTCATGCTCAGCAGCCCAAAAGCCACAACAGCGGCAATCAATATGCCGAATATAACAGCAAATTTCACCTTTGCGTCAAAGTTTTTAAGGGTGGTCTCGTTATCCAAAAACCGCAGCCCCCACTCCGAGCAGCCCACGAACAGAAACGAGGCAATCACAGACCCGGTAATGGACCCGATGCCGCCGATGACCACGATCAGCAAAATCTCATAGGTCATGGCCGCCTTGAAAGCCGAGGCCTGGACGCTGGCCTGAAACATGGCCAGCAGTGCGCCGGAGATTCCCGCAAAGAAGGAGCTGATCATAAAGCTCATGCGCTTGTGCTTTGCAAGATTGATGCCCATGGCCTCAGCGGCCACCTCGTCATCCCGGATGGCCTTGAAGGCCCGGCCATATGTGGAATTGATCAGCAGCACCACCACGAGGATGCACAGTCCCGCAAACAGGAAGGGCATCACCGTGGTCAGCTTCAAGCTGCCCAGATGGAAGTCTGTGAAGTTGGTAAAACCGTACAGCAGATTAGAGCCGTTGGTGACGGGGCCCAGTTCTTCATACATGACCACCGCACGGATGATCTCCGCGAAGCCCAGCGTGGCAATGGCCAGATAGTCACTTTTTAATTTCAGCACAGGAAGGCCGATAAGCCACGCGAAAAAGCCCGCCACGCATCCCGCCAGAATCAGGCAGAGCACCACACCCAAAAACACACCGAATTGGCCCATGGAATTTCCCAGGCTTTGTGTTACAGAGAAACCCAGGCCACCCCCCTCATACCGCTGATAGACGCTGGCCTGACGCTCCACAGGAACGGTAAGAACTGCGTAGGTATAGGCGCCCAGCAGCATAAAGCCCGCCTGCCCCAGAGAGAAGAGCCCGGTAAAACCGTTCAGCAGGTTCATGGAAACCGCCACCAGCGCATAGATTGCGCCCTTTTGCAGCACCGTCAAAAGCATAGAGGGAACGTGCGGAAGATTGTCCAACGCTCCTACCAGCACCAGCACAGCGACGGCGATCATCAAGGCAATCCAAGCCTTCTTATGGTCGTTCTTCTTGATCATTCCGTCACACCTTCTCCGTTAGATTCTCTCCGAAGAGGCCGGTGGGCTTTACCGCGAGGATCACGATCAGCAGCGCAAAGGTGAACGCGTCGGAAAACGTGGTCAAGCCTGAGCCCTTGATAAGGCTCTCGCAGATACCAATGATGAAGCCGCCGATCACCGCGCCGGGAATGGACCCGATGCCGCCAAACACAGCGGCCACGAACGCCTTCAGCCCCGGCATGGCGCCCACGGTAGGGGTGACGGTGGCATAGTTGGAGAAGTACAGCATGGACCCCACCGCCGCCAAAAAGGACCCCACCACAAAGGTGAAGCTGATGACATTGTTGATCTTGATGCCCATAAGCTGCGCCGTCTCAAAGTCCCGGGACGCGGCCCGCATGGCCATGCCGATCTTGGTCCGCTTGATCAGCAGCACCAGCGCCGCCACCAGCAGGATCGTCAAAAACGGAGTGATAATCGTGACGCGGCTGGTTGTGGTGCCCGCCACGTTCACGCGGTCGCTGATCCAGGGCAGAACGGGGTACTGCTTGGCAAGACCCCCGGTGAGATACCACATGGAGTTTTGCAGCAGATAGCTCATACCGATGGCGGAGATCATAACAGACATACGGGGTGCGGAGCGCAGGGGTCGGTAGGCCACCTTTTCCACCAGCACGCCCAGAATCACCGTCAGGACGATGGTCAGGGGGATGGAAACGCTCAGAGGCATGGTCGCGGCGGCGTAAACCATGACAAAACCGGCCACCGTGAAAATATCGCCGTGGGCGAAGTTGATCAGTCGCAGAATACCGTACACCATCGTATACCCGATGGCGATCAGGGCGTACTGCCCGCCCACGGAGACGCCTGCCAGTAGATAGGGCAGGATTTTATCAAGCATGGAACTCCCTCCGTTTTCTCCGTTCCCCGAAACCGGGAACGGGCTGAATCCCACGCCGGAGCGTGGATTTTCTTCTGTTCTGCATCGAACCCTTCGGCTCTCGGCTCGATGCAAGCCAGAATCGCTGGGATTGGAAAAGCGCAGGCGGGGAAAACCCCGCCTGCGCTTTGCGTAGTACGGTTTGAGGCAGGTATCCGATCAGCCCTGCACGGACTGGCGCTTGATGAAGGTAAACGCACCGTCTGTGGCCTGCTTGATGTAAGCCTCGGTCTTGTTGGCATCGCCGGTGTCCGGATTCATCGTGATGTGGCCGGTAACAGCATCAAAATCAACTTTGAACAGGGCTGCCTGGATGTCCGCGCCGGAGGTGGACTGAGCCAGCTTGATGGCCTCGACGGCGGTCATATAAGAATCGTAACCCAGAGCGGAGACAGCTGCCACGATGTCGTTGCCGCCATTGTTGGTCAGATTCTGGGGATCAGCGTTCAGGAACTCCTTAAAGCCCTTGACGAATGTGGAGGCAAGGCCGGAATCGTCGTTCTCGTCAAAGAAGGTGGAGCAGTAGACCGGCAGACCGGTACCCTTCTGGGCGTCCAGAATCACGGAGGACTCCCAAGTGTCGCCGGCACAGACGGGGATGGTAACACCGGACTTGGCAGCCTGACCGATAATCAAAGAGGCATAGGTTGTGGCGGAGGGAGCAAAGATCACGTCCGCACCATAGGCCACGGCGTTCTGAATGTAAGCGGAGAAATCGGAGGTACCCTCGGGGAAGTTCTCGGACTTCACTTCGCCGCCCAGGCCCTCAAACGCCTTCGTGAAATAGGTGCCGAGGCCCGTGCCGTAGTCTTCGCCCAGCATGGTCAGAACATAGGCCTTTTTGGCGCTGAACTGCTCGGAGACAAAGTTAGCCATGACGCTGCCCTGGAAGGGGTCCAGGAAGCAGACGCGGAAGTAGTAGGGGTTCTGCTCTGTAACGGCGGGGTTCGTGCAGGAGCAGCCGATGGCGGGAATCTGCGCCTGCTGGAAAGTAGGTGCGGCGGCAATACACACGCCGGAGCCATAGGAGCCCAGAACCACAGACACACCCGCGTTCACCAAGGACTGAGCGGCGGTGATGGCCTTGTCGGTCGTAGACTGGTTATCCACGATCTCCAGCTGGATGTCATAGGTCTGGCCATTGATGTCCACGGTGGGAGTCACCTGATTGGCGTACTGGATGCCCAGGACCTCCTGCTTACCGCCGGCGCCGTTGTCACCGGAAGCGGGCTCGAACACACCCACCTTCAGCACGGGGTTGCTGCCGGAAGCGGACGCGCCGCTGGCGGCACTGCCGGAAGCGGCATTCTCACCGCAGGCGGCTAGGGCAAAGGTCATGACAAGCGCCAAGGTAAGTGCAAGAAACTTTTTCATGTTCTTTCCTCCTGTCTTCATAAAAGAGAATGGCTGTACCGATTCTCTTTGCATGAGAAATATTTTACGTAATTTTTTCTGGTTTTTCAAGTAGAATTATATACAGGAAGAATCTTCAAAGTGTCCCAAACCCTGAAAAATTCCAGCCTCCTCGCTTTTATTTTGTCCTCAATACAGGGACATGTGTAGCTATTGCAGAAAAAGCAGGTTGCATTTGTCTCCATGGTGTGGACATCCTTTTTTAGTGATATCGCCGAAAGAGGCAAAAAATAATTGTCCGTTTCCATATCTCCCCGTCAAATTCCCTTATTTTCGGGGTTCCCAACGGATCATTCGCAGTTTGGAACAGGCCTTCAGAGAAAACAGACGTCAAATTGAAAAGAGCAGTCCCCGCCGTCCATGGGACAGTGGGGACTGCAGTCGTCCTTTTTGAGTGCTCACGCCTGTGCAGGAGCAGGAACATCTACCACGGTCAAAAACTCCGACCGGTTCATCGTCTCGTGGGCCAGCAAGTAGTTGGCCACAGACTCCAGCTGCGGGCGGCGGGCCCGCAAAATCTCCTCGCACTGGTTATAAGCGGAGGCGATGATCCGGCGTACCTCCTCGTCGATCTGGGCTGCAATCTGCTCGGAATAGCTGCGACCCTGACTCATGGTCCGGCCAATAAACACCTCGTCGTGCCCGGACTCGAAGGATACGGTACCCAATTTCTCACTCATACCGTAGCTGGCCACCATTTTGTGGGCAATCTGCGTGGCCCGCTGAATATCGTTGCCCGCGCCGGTGGAAATATCCCCCAGCACCAGTTTTTCCGCGGCCCGCCCGCCCAGAAGGGCCACGATCTGTTCCTCAAGATGCCGTTTGGACATATAGGATCGGTCCTCCTGGGGAAGAGAGATGGTCATGCCGCCCGCCTGTCCCCGCGGAACAATGGAGATCTGATTCACCGGGTCGTGGTCGGGTAGAGAGTGCATCACAATGGCGTGGCCCGCCTCATGAAAGGCGGTGAGCCTGCGCTCGTGCTCCGGAATCACCCGGCTTTTTTTCTCCGGACCGGCAATGACCTTGATCTCCGCCTCTTTCAGATCCGCCATGGTGATATACTTTTGATCCCGCCGGGCCGCCAGCAGCGCACCCTCGTTGGTCAGGTTCTCAAGATCCGCACCGGTGAAGCCGGGGGTCCCCTTGGCCAGCTCGCTCAGATCCACATCCTCCGCCAGAGGCTTTCCACGGGTGTGGACCTTCAGAATTTCCTCCCGGCCCCGGATATCCGGAAGGCCTACGTACACCTGTCGATCAAACCGGCCGGGGCGCAGCAGAGCCGGATCCAGCACATCCACCCGGTTGGTGGCAGCCAGAACCACCACGCCCTCATTGGCCGAAAATCCGTCCATCTCCACCAGAAGCTGGTTCAGCGTCTGCTCCCGCTCGTCGTGTCCGCCGCCCAGACCCGTGCCTCTCTGCCGGCCGACGGCGTCAATTTCGTCGATGAATACGATGCAGGGGGAGGTCTTTACCGCCTCCTTGAAAAGATCCCGGACGCGGGACGCGCCCACGCCCACATACAGCTCCACGAAGTCGGAGCCGGAGATGGACAAAAAGCCGACTTTGGCCTCTCCCGCCACGGCCTTGGCAAGCAGCGTCTTGCCGGTGCCCGGAGGGCCAACCAGCAGGACGCCCTTGGGGATACGGGCGCCCAAATCCGTATACTTCTGCGGGTCCTTCAAAAATTCCACAATCTCCCGCAGCTCTTCTTTTTCCTCGTCGGCTCCCGCCACATCCGCAAAGGTGATGGTCTTATCCTTCTCGGAAAGGGTGTGGGTCCGGGCCTCGCTGAAGCGGCTCATGCGGTCGCCTCCGCCGCCCGCCCCGGCCCGAGCGGTCAGAAAGTACCATATGCCGCCCAGAATCAGCGCCATCAGCACATAGGGCATCAGCAGCGCAAACCAGTTGGTGGAATGGTCCGCGTGGTATTCGTAGGAGGTAATGATTCCCTTTTCTGACTGGGTCTGCACCAGCGCATTCAGATCGTCGTAAAACAGGTCGAAATCATACAGCTCGTAGACCGCGGTGGTACTGCCCCGGACCTTTTCCCGCAGGTGCAGGGTCAGCGTGTTGTCGGAGACGGTAAAGCTCTCCACCTTCTCCTGCTTGAAAAGCTGCACCACCTCGGAGTATTCCAGCGGCTCCGGGGCGGAATTGCTATGCCACAGGTACGCGGCGCACAGCAGCATGATCACCGCCAGAAAAATGAAGGTAAGCGCGTTTGTCGCTTTTGAATTTTTCAATGGGACTTCACTCCTTTGCGGGCTAGTCCGCCGTTTTACCGGGAATAGACCTCCGGCTTCAGCACGCCAATGTAGGGAACGTTTCGATACTGCTGGCAGTAATCCAGCCCATAGCCCACAACAAACTCGTCGGGCACCACGAATCCCGCCATGTCTGCGGTGATCGCCTTAATCCGGCGAGAGGGCTTATCCAGCAGGGTCACGATGGTGATGGAGGCGGCTCCCCGGGTCTTGAAATACTCGCTGAGGAACGCCAGAGTGCTGCCGGAGTCCAGAATATCCTCCACCACAATGAGATTGCGCCCCGTGATATCCTGCTGGATGTCGTGGACGATTTTCACCCGTCCGGAGGACGCCGTGGCGTTTTCATAGGAGCTGACGGCGATAAACTCAACGTCACTCTTCACCTGACAGGCCCGGACCAAATCCGACATAAACACGAAGGACCCCTTTAGAACGCCCAGAAACAGCGGATTCTTTCCCTCAAACCGCTGATACAGTTCCTCGCCCATCTCCGCAATGCGGGCCTTGATCTGCTCCTCCGTCACCAGAATCTTGAGAATGTCAATTTCCATCTCGCTTTTCATATTGTTTCTCCCTCTGCATAAAATGTCACCTGCGCACCGGCCTCTCCGGCGGCAAAATCGAGATCCACACCCAGATAAGGCGCGGCAACGGGCCGCTCCCCCAGCCGCAGCACCGGCAGTCCGTCCCTTACGCCGGGCGGGACGCCCGCGTCGGCCCACAGCCGCTTCATCGTTCGCCTTCCCCGGCCCCCCGGCAATTTCATGCGGTCGCTGGAACGCCAGGCGGTCACCTCCAGCGGCCCGGGCAGGGACAGGCGGTAGGAGAATTCCCCCTTCACCCCGCTGTTCAGTGCCACGCGCCACGCACCGAAACGCACCGTCTCGCCCTGCGTGAGCTTCACCGCCTCCGGCACGGGCGGCGCCTTGAAAATCTCCAGCGCCGCTCCACTGTTTCGGGCAAGCAGACCATAGGGCAAGGAACACTCCCCGCCCTTTTCCAGCGCCAAAGCGGCTTTTACATGGGCGGCGGACAGGTCTCTCCGGTGTCCGCAGGCCCTTTCCATCAGTCCCAGAATCGCCCGGCCCCGGATGGCCTCCGATACAGAGCGCAGAGCAGCCCATTTCAGCGAGGCGCGGCCCTGGGACTCTTCCGCCCGGACCAGCAATTCCTCAGCCAACGCATCCAGCGCCGCATCCTCCGCCGCCAGGAGTCCGGCGGCGCGGGCCATATTTTGGGCCGCCTTCGGGTTAATATCCCGCAGGATGGGCATGACCTTGTGCCGCAGCAGATTCCGCGCCGCGCCGTCCTCCCGGTTTGTCTCATCCTCCACATGGGGGAGGCCATGAGCGGAGGCGTAATCTTCCAGCGACCCCCGGGTGATCTCCAAAAACGGGCGGTACACGTTTCCCCGCACGGCGGGAATCCCAAGTCCGGCGGAGCCGGTGCCCCGGCAAAGGTTCAAAAGCATGGTTTCGGCGTTGTCGTCGGCATGGTGGGCAGTCAGGATGGCAGTACTGCGCCGCAGCGCCACGGTCTCTTCCAGAAATTCATACCGCAGCCGCCGGGCGGCTTCCTCAACGGAAAGGCCGTCCCGCGCCGCCAGTGCCCGGGTATCGCCCCGGCCGGACGCAAACGGGATGCCCCGTGCCCCGCAGTAATCCCGGACAAACGCCTCGTCCCGGTCCGCAGTCCCACCCCGCAGACAGTGGTTGAAGTGAGCCGCGGCAACGCCAATGCCCCGGCCCGCGGCCCAGCGAACGGTAAAATCCAGAAGACACATGGAGTCCAGTCCTCCGGACACCGCGCACAAAAGCTCCGTCCCGGCCGCAGAAAAGTGCGCCGTCAGAAATTTTTCAGCGGATGGCAGCTCATTCATCTTCGTCGTATCGCGTCTCCAGCGTGCCGAACATGGTGTATTCCGGCACCCACTTGAGCTCTACCTTTCCCGTTTCTCCGTGACGGTTTTTCGCCACGATGCACTCGGCGATATTGCGCTTTTCGGAGTCCTCATTATAATAATCGTCCCGGTACAAAAAGAGAACGATATCCGCATCCTGCTCTATGGCGCCGGATTCGCGGAGATCGGACAGCATGGGCCGCTTGTCGTCCCGCTTTTCGTTGGCACGGCTGAGCTGGCTCAGGCACAGGACCGGCACGTTCAGCTCCTTGGCCATGATCTTCAATGTCCGGGAGATATCGGAAACCACCTGCTGGCGGTTCTCTCCGCCGTAGCCCTTGCCCCCGGCGGAGGTCATCAATTGCAGATAGTCGATGACCACCAGGCCCAGATTTTCAAGCCTGCGGCACTTTGCGTTCATATCGGCCACGGACAAAAGCGGGTTGTCGTCGATGCGGATATCCACCCGGTTCAGCACCGTGGCGGCGTCCGCGATCTTCTCCCAGTCGGTCTCCCGCAAATCGCCGGTACGCAGACGGTTGTTCTCTACCAGCGCCTCGGCAGAGAGCAGCCGCATCACCAGCTGCTCTTTGGACATCTCCAGCGAGAAGACCGCCACGGTCGTCTCCGTCCCCTTGGCCACGTTCAGCGCCATGTTGAGCGCCATAGAAGTCTTTCCCATGCCCGGCCGGGCCGCCAGCAAAATCAGGTCAGACTTGTTCAGGCCTGTAAGCTTCGTGTCCAGCATGGAAAGGCCCGTGGACAGCCCCGGCAGTCCTGAAGGGGATTCGCTCATTTCACTGAGCCGATCCAGAACGTCCGGCAGCACCTGCCGCACGGGGACCATGCTCTGGGCTCCCTGACCCCGGCGGATGGCAAAAATCTTCTGCTCCGCCGCCTCCAGCGTGGCGGCGGCCTCGCCGCCGCCCTCCTGAACCATGGCGGTGATTTCCGACGCCGCCTGTGCCACCGCCCGCAATAGCGCCTTGTTCCGGACGATGGCAGCGTACTCCATCACGTTGGCCGCGGTGGGGGTAATCTCCATCAGCTGGGCCAGATAGGCACGGGTGGTGTTTTCGTCGTAGGTGCCGTTTTTCTGCATCTCCTCCGCCACCGTGATGCCGTCGATGGGCCTGGCGTAGGTAAACATGGAGCAGATGGTCTCAAAGATCTCCCGGTTCTGGCGGAGGTAAAAATCCTCCGGCCGCAGCTTATCCACGACCTCTTTCACGCAGTCCGGGTCGATCAGGATGGAACCCAGCACTGCCTGCTCCCCCTCCAGGGAGTGGGGCATCTGCCGCAGCAGCAAATCTTCGACAGCCATGGAAAATCACCTCCGGGAATGTTCTGCGTTCATTGACGCACCGTCATTTTTCTCAGGATTCTGTATGGAATGTCTCTTTGCCGAAATACGCGGGCGGACACGCTTATTTTTCCTCGTAGACGGACACGAACACTGTCCCGGTCACTTCAAAGCCCAGCTTCGCCTTGACCTGATAGCAGCCGAACGCCTTGATGGGGTCCTCCAGCACCAGCTTCTGCTTGGCGATGTCCACCTTGTACTGCTTCATCAGTTCCTCGGAAATCTCCTTGGTGGTGACGGCGCCGAACAACCGCCCGCCGCTGCCGGCCTTGGCGGTGATCTTCACCATGCACTCCTTCAGTTTTTCCACCGTGGCCTCTGCCTCGGCCTTCTGACGCTGCTCCTCGGCCTTGCGCGCCTTCTCCTTCAGGTTCATGGTATTGATGGCGTCCGCCGTGGCGGCGGCGGCCAGCTTACGGGGCAGAAGGAAGTTCCGGGCGTAGCCCTCGGAGACCTCCACCATCTGGCCCTTCTTTCCCTGGTCCTTTACGTCCTGCAGCAAAATCACTTTCATTGGTACCTCTCCTTATTTGTTCATCCCATGGGAATCTCTATTATTTTTCCAGATATGCGTCGATAGCCGCCATAAGCTGCTCCCGTACCGTTTCCGGATCACTGTTTTCAACACGTCCACCCGCGGTAGTGGAATTGCCTCCGCCGCCAAGCGTCTCCAGAATCACCTGCACGTTGATGTCTCCCAAAGACCGGGCCGACATCAACACGCCGTCTCCGTCCCGATAGACCACGAATGATGCCTTCACACCCTTCAAGGTCAGCAGCTCGTCGGCTGCCTGAGCCGCGGCGACCCGCTCTACGCCATCTTCCTGTACCGCGGCGATGGCAATATCGTCCCGGTACATCTCCGCCTGACGGATAACGTCATACCGGGAGACCATTTCACCCAGATCGCTCTGGAACAGCTTTTGAATGTCGCTGGTATCTGCTCCGGCCCGGCGCAGAAACGCCGCCGCCTCGAACGTTCTCCCTCCGGTGCGCATGGAAAAATGCTTTGTATCCAGTACGATGCCCGCCAGCAGCGCCTCGGCCTCCTCGCCCAGCAGATCGCTGGGTTCCACCAGATACTGCAAAAGCTCCGTCACCAGCTCCGAGGCAGAGGACGCATAGGGCTCGTGGAAATTCAACGCTGCGTTTTCGATGTAGCTGGCGGCCCGGCGGTGGTGATCAATGACCGCCACCCGGTTGCAGGACTCCAGCAGCGCCGGACTCTCCACAAAATCCGGCCGATTGGTATCCACCACGATCAGTAATGCCCCCGGCTGCATCCGCAAAATGGCCTCGTTTCCGCTGATAAACACGTCGGCGTACTCCGGCTTGGCCCGCAGCTTTCCCAGCACGGCCTCCGCCGCGTTGTGATTCAGGTCAATGACCACCTGAGCCTGCTTGCCCAGTTTCCGGGCGGCACAGCAAAGGCCCGCCGCCGCTCCCACAGTGTCCATGTCCGCAAAGCTGTGTCCCATAATAAAAATCTGGCGCGCGTCGTCCATCAGTTCACCGAGGGCGTTGGCCATGACCCGGGACTTCACCTTGGTGCGTTTTTCCGTGCTCTTGGTACGTCCGCCGTAAAACTCAAAGTCCAGCTTTCCCCGGACTACCGCCTGATCTCCGCCGCGGCTGAGGGCCATCTCCAGCGACAGCGAGGCGTTTTTATAGAGATCCGCCATGCCGTCGACATCCCGGCCCACGCCGATGGAGAGCGTGGGATGGGAATTTTCCCCGCCGATCTCCCGCACGGTATCCAGTACGGAGAATTTCTCCCCCACCAAACGGGCGTAATCCTGATTCTCCATCAAAAGGAGATATCGGTCCCGGTTCGTTTTCACCAGCAGTCCCGAGTCCGCCGCCCACTGGCTCAGCTTTTCGTCGATCTGAGCCTGAATGGCGCTGCGCTGCGCTTCGCCACTGACCTTCATCAGGTCCTCGTAGTTATCAACGTTCAAAATCGCCACCACGGGCCTGGAGGTCTCAAACTTCTCCCGCATGGCGTCGTATTCCGTTGTGTCCACCCAGTAAGTGGTGGCCACCAGATTCTGTGTGCCGTCCCGGTCTCTGGCCCGGACGAGACTGCCGTACACCCGGAATCGGCGGTTGTTCATCACCACCCGGCCCGGGCATTCCTGCTTTCCCTCCAGCAGCCACTCCATCGGCAGGTCCGGCACCGTATCCTCCACCTTGATCTCAAACAGGTGCTCCCGCACCCCAGCCAACTGTAAAAAATCCTCATTGCTCCAGATGACCTCGCCTGTGTCAGGCCGGAAGACCATGATGGGCAGTGGTGAATTGATGAGGGTGGATTTGCTGGCGGCGTCCACACTGCCGGTCAGGCTGTTGATATACTGCAAAATTCCCTGCTTCCGCTTTTTGGTGCTGGAGCGGAAAAAGCAGTACATCGCTATCGTGACTGCGGCCTCAGCCGCCGCCAGCATGGGCTTGAAGGGGACGGCGGCCACTGAAAACAACAGCATACACAGGAAATAGAGTTTCAGGTTCGGTTCCAGCAGCCGAGAAAACTTTTTATTCATGTTGATTGATCTCCTTCGGCGCACCGCGCCGCCTGCTAATGCGAATACATACTGATAGATTTTATAAGTATACCACCCCTTCTCTTTTCGGGCAACATTTTTTCGTTTTTGGTTTTGGCATCTTGGGTATCCCGTTAATTGATTTCATAGCGGCTATCTGACGTCGGGCGAAACGGTTTTGGACGCAGCCATCATCAACGCGCCCAGCTCCACGAAAATTGCAAAAAACGCGCGACCCTGAAATACGTCAGACGAAAGAGGGCATGAATGACGGTTCGGGATATATCGGCATCGAAAGACGGGAAAAAATCAAAGCGACGAACGCCAGTCTTCCATCGACTATCGCATCAACCGCGGGCCGCGAAATCGTCCGAGGGCTTCGTACAACGCCATTGACCGGGAGCGCTATCTATACGCTGCAAGGCAAAGCTTCTTTTTCACGGGGTATGCAAAAACCTCGCCGACTCATTTTGGACACTTTCTAACGTTTTAACGTCACAATATATCATGCTATAAAGACAGGCTGTTAATCAGCGGTTCCTTAAGAACACGTTGAACAGTACCCACCGCAAAAGGAGTCAACAGAACAAGCCTTAACCTAGCGTAAGACGGCACGGATCTTGACCACATCGGCTCATTAAACTTAATTCCGAAATATGTGAAAGAATCAGTAGACAGCTCTTTAAATGCCATTTCTATTTGTTTTTAATTTTATATTTGGCTGACTTAATAGCAGGGGCTTGCAACTTTCCAAAAAGTGTGTCATAATAGTTGCTCAGACGATCGGCAGTATTGGATAATGAAATATGGAGGGTTATCGAAGAGGTCATAACGGGGCTGATTCGAAATCAGTTTGACGGCAACGTCACGTGGGTTCGAATCCCACACCCTCCGCCAAACCTGCACAAGTTGCTGCTTGTGCAGGTTATTTTTTTACCCTTTGTTCATCGATTCTCGTGCCTGAAAGCATAGAATTCTCTCGCTCTGCTGCTTCTCCGAGCACTTCTCCGATTGTATTGGCACTGGCCAGCTTGCTGGAGCTGTCAATATGGGAATAGATGTTGGCAGTCGTGGACATATCCGAATGTCCCAGCCAGTCCTGGATCATTTTCATGGGGATATTGTTTGCCAGCAGGAGCGAGGCGCAGCTGTGCCCTTACGGTATAATTACGGCAAACCATAAAAGCCAGATGTATCAATGGTTTGATGATTTTCCGCCTGCTTTTTCATTCTTTTCCAAAATGAAAAAGAAGCTCATAAAAATCGTAAAGCTGAGGGGGTTTACATTAGCGGCAAAAATTGAATATCGTGTGAGCAATCCTAAATTTGCATTTAGGATTGTTCACAACTGGGGGCGTTTCTCTTGAAAAAGATGAAGCGCCCTTTCTTTGTCTCCAAATTTGGAATCAAACAGGAGGTGCTTGAATTGTGACCAATGTAATTTCATGCTGCAATCAAAAGGGAGGAACCGGAAAGACCACCACCTGCGCCAATCTTGGCATTGGGCTGGCGATGGAGAGGAAGAAGGTCCTGTGATCCGCAAGGTTCCCTGTCCATAAGCCTGGGTAATCTGCAACCCGAATAGTATCTTCTGCATCAGATTAAGTATAACAGATGCCTTTTTGAATACTGACATGTAATCTTATCCCCGACCGAAAGGGACGGGAGTGCTATATTAGATTGATATTTTCTGTAGAAATTTGGTATATACTGTGATATTATTAATCAGAAAAATTATGATAAGTGCGGATATATAAAGAGTACTAAACTTTGCAGGAGGCGGTTCCGTGCCAGTTAAGATTATTGTTTGTGACGATGCTGCGGACGATATCACACTGTTGTCGGATGCTCTCTATACATACGACCCCTCCTTTGAAATTACAGCCTTTACAAGCGCAGAAACAATGATTTCGGAAATAACGAATTCCGGCCTCGCATTCGATATCCTGTTTTTGGATATTTATATGCCCGGCATCAACGGAATTCTTGCGGCACAGCGAATACGCGCGGAGCGGAAGGATCTTAAGATCATCTTCGTTTCGTCCAGCAAGGAGCATTATCCCCAGGCATACGAAGTGTTCGCCTTCAACTACATTCTCAAGCCATTTGACCAAGAACGGCTGTACGCCGTGCTGGACCGCGCTCTCGATGAACTTGGGCGCGAGAGCGCTTGTAAAATCAGCTTCAGCTACAAATCAGCCTCATACAGCGTGGACTGCCACGATATCCTATATATCGAAAGCCGGGACAAGCTGCTCCTTTTTCATCTGGCTGACGGCAATGTCCTGCAAACCTACAGGAGGCTGGATGAAGCGCTAAAGCAATTGCCGGAGCAATCCTTTATCCGATGCCACCAGAGCTTTATCGTGAATATTTCTCATGTTACGGAAATGGGTGAAAACTACTTTCGGCTCGGACAGGTGATGATAGGCATCTCACGCAAATATCTGAAGCAGGCGAAAGACCAATACTATGCCTACCTTTTCTCACAATTCGGCGGAGGATGGTCGCGATGACGGAATCAAGGCACACAAAAGCATGGCTGCTGGCGGGACTATTCCTGGTGCTCCTTTGTTCCCATTTGCCGGTGATATGCACCTTGTTTTATCATGATCTGACAGGGATGCCGACTGCGGAAAACGGCAGCATGGATGTATCAGGCGTTTCTCCGGCTAAGGACATTATTCTGGATGGAAACTGGGCGTTTTACTGGAACCGCATGATTGCCGACGATCCTCAACAGACTGGGAGTGCGGATTTACTCATCCGGGTGCCGGACTACTGGTCAAAATATAAAATTGGCGGGACTTACCTGGCTGCAAGCGGCTGCGCAAGCTACCGGCTATCGCTGAGCGGCCTGGAGGCTTCCCGACCCGTTACCGTATACATACCGGATTTCGGCAGCGCGTACCGCACATTTATCGACGGCAAGCTTGCGGCGGAAAGCGGCGTCGTGTCCCGAGACAACGCCAAAGTCTTCACCACGACCGAGGCAAAGCTTCATCCCGTGATGCTTTCCGATGCATCGGAGCATACGGTTGTGATCGAGGCGGCTACCACCCGGTTTTCCGGGCTGTATATGGCCCCCGTTTTAAAGGATTATGACCTCGCCGTACAGGAGAACAGCAGCCGGAATACCGTGCGGCTGATTCTCTTCGGAATGGCACTCTTTTCATTTTTTATTCTGATCGTCACCTACTGTCTGTCCTTTCAGGAAGGCAGACGTTCCTTCTGGCTCCCGGCCATGGGCCTTTTGATACTATTGCGCATCATGCTGACCACAGAGTTTTACAGCTTATGGCAGAACACAGCGTTTTTCGGCCTTTCTTACGAGGCTACCAATCCGATTATGTTTCTGTTTTCCTTCTCATTTAAATATCTTTTGATTTATTTGATTGAAGGCCTGCTGGGAATCGATTTTTCCCGGAAGGAAAAGCTGCTTTTCCTCATTTATTATGCCGCGCTGTTCCTTGTCTACCTTTTTGTGCCCATCGGGCTTTACGACCGGCACCTCACGGTCGCGCTGCCCGCCGCGACCTTTGCCATGGAGACTTATGCCTTCTTTAAGGTCTGGTTCAACCGGCATCGTCTGAAAAAATACGGCTTGCTAATCTATTGGGGCGCGGTTCTGGCGATAACCGGGCTGATTGTGGACTGTTACTACATCAACGGCAACATCTACCTGAATCTGTCTCTGGCGCTGCTTATCTCATTTTCAGCGTATATGATGATTCTCGGTCTGGTCGCTGCACTGCGGACCGCAGATCTGCGCAGCGAGCTTTTCTTGTCCTCTTCCCAGCTGGCGCTTGCAAAAAAGCAGATTGCCGTGCAGGCGGACTATTACGACGCCCTGAGCGTGCAGATCAATGAGGTTCGCGCCGTGCGGCATGACATGCGCCATTTTGTGGGTGTGATGAAGCATCTCTCCGGGGAAGGCAGATACGGGGAGCTGGATCAGTTTTTAAATGAATATGCCTATAAAAGTGAGACCGAGCCGCTGCCGGTATTCTGCGAAAACGCTGTAGCCAACTCACTGCTTGGGTATTACTCTTTAAAAGCGAAAGAACACCATATCGACTTTCGATGCTCCAGCGCCATTTCGAAGCGGCTTTCGGTAAGCGACGGAGACGTGTGTGTGGTGCTGGGTAACGCTTTGGAGAACGCTTTGGAGGCGTGCGGAAAGCTTGCCGTGCCGGATGCGCGCTTCATCTCGGTTGAGGCGAGAACAACCGGGGGCCAGCTGCTCGTCAAAATTGAAAATTCCTATGGTGGGCTTTTGAATCAAAGGGACGGCCGTTATCTCTCCACAAAAAGCGATCAGGATCATGGAATCGGCCTGCGGAACATCCAAAAAGTCGTGGATGCCTGCGGGGGATTCCTCAAAACGGAACATAACGGTACGACGTTTACCCTAATGGCCGCATTTCCCCTGCCCGCCGAAGCACTTCCTGACATTCCAACGTGCCAGTCCTGACGCTCTTTATTTACCCTGTCAATTATTTGGCAGGGTATTTTTATGTCAATTTCGGCGGCAGAGGCGTCGATTTCGTCATTCCGCGTTTCTGGGAAAATTTATGAGTATAATTCGGAAGTGGGGGTGACAGCGATGCTTTACTGGCTTTGCCCGCAGGCGGAGGAAATACGGCTTTTTATGGAACCGCACAGCCGGAGCAGGGTTCCATATCGCACTGCGAAAGAAATGCGAATCCTGTATTCAAACGGGAATTTCGTCATTATCGTTGAAATCGGCAGCTTCGCGCGGCCGCCGACCGATGGGGATAAGCTTCTCACCGGAGATGGACAGGCCATTCCCGTCCTGCCGAGGGGCAGCCTGAAAAGACCTTTCGAGTGGTTTGCAGGCTATGTCGCGGTAGACAAAAACACCTATCTTGCGGTCATCGGGAACCCACTATCCTCGCTTCTGCGGCGCTGACGGGAAGCAGCGTTCATACAGGCTGCTGAACAAGCGGGCGAAAAAAACGTGAAATATGGATTTAGGAGTAAACTATTGCAAGGAGATCAGGAATTTATGAAACTTATACGAAAATCAGGCTTGAGCCTTCTGCTGTGCGTGGCAATGGTATTTTCCCTGCTGCCGGTCACTGCTCTTGCAGACTCCGTCACAGACCCTGCGGACTTTGTGGTTGATACAGGCACCGGCACAATTACAAGATATACAGGGTCGGGCGGGGATATAACGATTCCTTCGGCGATTGGAGGCGTAACCGTCACAAGCATTAACCATGATGCGTTTAGCGGCAACACCGCTATAACAAGCGTAGACATCCCGGCCAGCGTCATAAGCATTGGGGACAAGGCATTTAAGGATTGTTCGTCCTTGGTTAGCGTGCATTTTTCTGACGCCGCGCAGCTGAAAACCATCGGGAAAGAGTCATTTCGCGCGACCGGATTAACAAGCATCGCTCTCCCAAGCAGCGTTGAATTCATGAGCGACTTTGCTTTTACTAGATGCCCTCACTTAACAACTGCATCTCTATCAAGCGGAGCCGACAGCATCGGAGTCGCCGGATTTTCGTCCTGCACTGCCTTAACAACCGCCATCATTCCAAACGGTGTCGTTGCAATGGACTACACGTTTCATGACTGCTCAGCTTTAACAGACGTGACAATTCCGAGCAGCGTCCAATACATTTCGGACCCGTTTGGCGGAGCTGATGCGGTTGTCATTCATACTGACGCCGGTTCTATGGCCGAAAACTTCGCAAAGGACAACAATATTGCCTGCATATCAGGTGTAGAGGACGGCGGGATTTACAACACCGACCGGACAATCTGCTTTAGTAAAGGCACGGCGTCCCTTACGGCGACCCTGGACGGCGCGCCCTATGCGAGCGGCACGCCTGTCAGCGCCGAGGGGCATCACACGCTGACCGTTAACTTCACGCCGAATTTTTCGCGGACTTTCCACTTTACCATTGACAGCTTAGCAACGGTAGCCCCCACCATCACAGGCCCGGTAAAGCTGACTTTACTGGAAGGCTATGGCGCTGCCTCCGCCGGGGTATACACCGTTACGGGTACGGCTCCGGTGACAGTGACCAAAACCTCCGGCGACAGCAAAATCACATGGAATGATGCGGCGAAGAAGCTGGATATTGCGCCGGGCCTTACACCGGGAATCTATCCGGTTACGCTCAAAGCCACAAGCGGTACGTCTCCGGATGCGGCGCTGACCTTTACCCTGACGGTAACGGATCCCGCGGATTTTACTTATGACATAAACACGGAAACAATCACAGGTTACAAGGGGCCCGACGGGGATATCGTGATCCCTACGACCATTAAGGATCCCACTACCGGCTCTGATATGACTGTTACATGCATTGGCCATAATGCGTTTGATGGTCATCACATCACGAACGTCGCGTTTTTGCCGGACTGCAAAGTAACGAGCATCAGCCCGTATGCCTTTACCAATACCTATATAACAAAAATAGATATTCCCAACAGCGTTATGCGCATTGGTACCTGCGCGTTTGTTAACGATACAGACGATGTATTACAGATTGCAAACATCCCGGACAGCGTCAAATATATCGAACCAAACTCTTTGGGATACAACTCCCGTGCTGTCATTAACACCACCGCCGCCAGTTCTGCGGTCGAAAACTTCGCAAAGGAAAGCAATATTCCATGCCTATCGGGCGTAGAGGACGGAGGGGTTTATAATACGGGCAAGGCCCTAACCATTGGTCAAATGAAAGATTATAGCATCTCAGCGACTCTGGACGGCGCGCCCTATACAAGCGGTACGCCGGTCACCGCCGAGGGAGCGCATACTTTCGTCCTGACCAAAAATTACGATCAAGACAAGATGGTTCTTCGTACGTATCACTTCACCATTGACAAATCGATCCCCACTGTCTCCATCACCGGCCCGAAAACTGTGACCCTGTCGCAGGGCTACGATGCTGCCTCTTCCGATGCGTACACCATCACAGGCACGGCTCCGGTGACTGTGACAAAGACCTCCGGCGACAGCAAAATCACATGGAACGACGCAACGAAAAAGCTGGATATTGCGGGGGGTCTTTCTTTGGGGGACTATCCGGTGACGCTGGAAGTCAGCGACGGAACAGCAGCGAAAACGACGCTGAATATTACGGTGACGGTGAACGAAACTTATACAAATCCTTCGCAATATCAGTTTGACCCATACACAGGAACAATAACCGGCTTCCAATCGAGCGGCGGTTTATTGACTGCATGCCCGGTTTTTTCTATTCCCTCGTCGCTCTATGACTCTTTGACCGGGGAGTATGTGCCTGTCCTGCATATAAATAATTGCCCTTGCTCATCTGATGCAGGAAATACGGAATTTACCATTCCGAGCACTGTAACGCGAATTGGAGACAAGGCATTCGATCTCAGCTATTTTAGCAAATTGAATTTCCCGGCAGACAGCAGATTGAAAAGTATCGGTAGCCATGCGTTTGATAATGGGTATTTGGTAAACATTGATATTCCAAAGAGCGTCGTATACATTGGCAACAGCGCGTTTGCCAATAATAATTTTTTATCAAACATCAGTATACCGAGCAGCGTTGTGCACATCGGCACAGCAGCGTTTTCTAATGATCCATCTGTGATTATTCACACCACCGCCGGCTCCGTGGCCGAAGCCTACGCGAATAGCAACAAGATTCCCTGCATATCCGGCGTCGAAGACGGCGGGATTTACGGCGATGACAGAACCATTAATTTTAACGAAGGCACGGCGACCCTTGACGGCGCGGCCTATACAAGCGGAATGCCTGTCGGCGCCGACGGCATGCATACGCTGACCGTTCAGTTTACGCAGGACGTTTCGCTGACGCTTCACTTTACCATCGACAAGAATTCGCCGGTGGCCCCCACGATCACCGGCCCGACATCGCTGCAGCTGACCAAAGGGTACCGGGCTGCCGCCACTTGTAAATTCTTTATAGCAGGTTCAGCCCCGGTGACCGTGGCAAAGACCTCCGGCGACGACAAGATTACATGGAACGATGCAACAAAAAGGCTGGATATCGGGACGGGGCTTGACGTGGGCAGCTATCCCGTCACACTGACGGCCTCCAACGGAACCTTCCCGGACGCGACGCTGACATTTACACTGACGGTTGAGTCCCAAAGCGTCGCGCCTGCCATTCATGGCCCGGCCGGGCTGACGCTGACCGAAGGTTATTTGCTTCCCTCCACAGACGAATTTACCGTGACGGGTACGGGCCCGTTATGGGTGCAGAAATATCCCGGGAACACGACAGGTCCCGAGAGCGCTTATGACCATATTGATTGGAGCTTTTTCGCCGGTAAGCTGGTCGTCACGCCGGGAATCCCGGCAGGGAGCTATCCGTTAAAGATGACGGCCATCAACGACAAGCCGCAATACGGTAGTCTAGACTTTACTTTAACGGTGAGCCCGGCTTCAGCCGCCCACGGCATTACGATCGAGACCGACGGCCACGGCATCGCGGGTTCCAACGAACCCTCGGCGGTGGCAAATACGGAAATTGCCCTGACAGCGATCCCGTATCGCGGCTACCTTTTCAAAGAATGGCAGGTCGTCGGCGGCGGTGCAGCTATCTCGGGGAACCGGTTCGCCATGCCGGATAATGCGGTAACCCTAAAAGCCGTCTTTGAGAAAAACCCTGCGGCAACATATACGCTTACCGTAAACGGCAGCAGCGCTTCCGGGTTCGGTTCCGGCAGCTACGCAGCCGGCGAGACCGCCGCCATTAAAGCGGGCAGCCGCAGCAATTACACGTTTATCGGCTGGAGCTCGGCCGACGGCGTTACCTTTGCCGACCCGACGAGCCCCACAACGACCTTTACCATGCCCGCAAAGAATGTGACCGTCACCGCAGATTGGCGTTACAACGGCGGAGGTGGTGACGCAGACGGCGGTGCTCCCTCAGCGCCAGCCACGCAAAACTATACCGCGGATGTCAGCGTGACTGATGCCTCGGGCAACAATACGAAAGAGGCCGCGCTGCCGATCACGGTTGATACGGATAAAGGCACTGCAGTCTTGAATACAGGCGCTCAGAGCAACCCGATATCAAATGGAGGAATTTCCGTCATCACAGTACCCTCCATTCCGGACGTCAACACCTATACCCTTGACATCCCTATTCCCTATCTATCAACGGCTGCCAGGCAGGGCGATCTGAAAATAAATACCGATAAAGGCAGCATAACTGTCCCGTCAAACATGCTGACGGGCGGAAGCAAAGCAGATGGAACGAAGGCTGAAATCTCCATCAGCCAGGGTGACAAGTCCGCTTTGCCCGCAAATGTGCAGGCGGCGATCGGCGACCGGCCTCTCATTCAGCTCAGCATGACCATCGACGGCAAGCAGACCGAATGGAACAATCCGAGTGCGCCGGTGACGGTAAGCATCCCCTATAAACCAACTGCTGCCGAGCTTGCAAATCCCGAAAGCATCGTTATCTGGTATATCGACGGAAGCGGCAGAGCGGTATCCGTGCCAAACGGGCACTATGACGCGGCGACCGGTACCGTAACCTTCGAGACCACACATTTCAGCCTCTACACGATCACTTATAACCCCGTCAGCTTCAATGATGTGGCTTCAGGCGCCTGGTATGACCATGCCGTTTCCTTCGCCGCCGCAAGGGGGATCACAAACGGCACTGACAGCAGCCACTTCAGTCCTGACGCAGCGCTGACGCGCGGGCAGTTCCTTGTCATGTTGCTGCGCGCCTACGGCGTAGCGGCTGACGGAAACCCGACGGGCAATTTCGCCGATGCGGGAAACACCTATTATACGGGTTATCTGGCGGCGGCCAAACGTCTTGGTATCACAAACGGCGTCGGAAACAACCTGTTCGCGCCGGAAAAAGGAATTACCCGTCAGGAGATGTTCACCCTGCTGTACAACGCGCTTAATACCTTAAACCAATTGCCCGTAGGAACCTCCCACAAAACCCTGTCCGATTTTACCGACAGCGGAGACGTTTCCTCTTGGGCGAAAGATTCCATGGCGGTACTGGTAGAAACCGGTATCATTGCCGGCAACGAAGGCAGGCTCTCGCCGACAGCCACTACAACCCGCGCTGAACTGGCGCAGGTGCTATACAGCCTGATGACAAAATAGAATCTTTACAAAAACAGCGATATAAAAATCGGGCGGACTGGTTCACCATCAGAACGACCGATTTTTATATTCCAGACTCACGTTACAAACGCGAGAATTCGAATACATAGATATTTAACCAGAGATTTGGGAAAGAAAACACAAAACAATGTAATCCGAACCTTTTTCCTATCGGGGAGGGGTTCGGATTTGTTGTTTTTTTGGAGTATTCGTTTTTCCCAAACGGGGCGAAACAAAGGCCGGAGTCGAAACCGAGAGGACCGAGGAAGAAACGCAAAAACACACCTGAAGGCCGTAATGATTTACAAGCCATTTGAAAATTGATAACTGGAGGGATATCATAGAAGTGCAGAGAGCAAACACCCAAAAAGTGATAGAATCAAGGAAAGGACAAGGTGGTGTTTGCGATGCGCAAATATGACAAGGAGTTCAAAGAAGAAGCGGTCAAGCTGTCCGATGAAATCGGTGTAAAGCAGGCGGCGGCACAACTGGGTATTCCATACTACTCTCTGGCGGAGTGGCGGCAGAAGCGAAAGGTATTCGGAGATCACGCCTTCGTCGGCAGCGGCATTCGCCGCGACGCGCCGCTTTCCGAGAACGAACGCCGGCTGATAAAGGAAAACGCCGAGCTGCGGAAAGCCAATGAGATTCTCAAGGATGCGCTGGGTTTTTTCGCCAAAGACCGGAAACGGTAAAGCCGGAGCGGTTGTATGAGTACATCACGCTGCGCCGTGAGCGGTTCTGCGTTCATGCCATGTGCCGGGTTGTGAAAGTCAGTGAATCCGGGTACTACCGCTCTTTGCAGTCGGCTGGCAAGCCAAAACCGTGGCAGTTGCTTCTGGTCAAAATACGAGAGATTTATAATGAAAATCCGGACAATGACAATTATGGTGTTGGCCGAATTCTTCTGGCACTTACACAGCGCGGTATCGCGGTAAGCCGAAGCAGCGTGCGGAGGGCCATGAAGCGTGGAGGTCTGCTCCATCGGTTCTTCTCGTCACCCCAGGCCAGTCTGACAAAAGCAGACTCGCTGGCTGCGCAGAAAGCGGAGATACCTGATTTGCTGAGATTTTACCGCAGGCGACTCCCAACCGCCGAAGTGGCTGACGGCATTTACGCAGAAATCCAGTGTTCTGGACGCGTAAGTTGTATATGCGCGGCTAGTCCTGGCACTGTTATAACGGAGGATCGTCGGTCTCGCTATGGATGACAAACATGAAGAAGCGAGCTGTTTGTATCCGGGCGTTTCGCGTCTGCCTTGGCCAAGTACAGGGGAAGGCCTATGGAATTGCACCCTGCACAGTGACGGGAAGCCAAATTTACCAGCCTCCGGCATTTCGAAAGGCGCCTGGCGCAATACGGCCGCGGTTTCAAAGTATGAGCGGCCGGGGCCGCCTGCTTATGACAACGCCCCCGGATGGAGAGTTTTTTTGCTACGCTGAAGAAAGAAAAACTTTATCGAATCAGGACGGAGCGGATGCCCATGGCACAGGTTAAGAGCATCGTATTCCGGTACATCATGACCTACTATAACCGCCGGCGAATCTATACTGCCAACCCCGGCGGCCTGCCGCCAGCCATGTATCGTCAGGCCGCCAGAGGCCTGGCCGCATAAGCCGCAGATTTTGGGTGTTCACATTCTGCACTCTTCTTGACTTCTCTACTTTTTGAGCGAAACCTCCGATATAAAAACTGCCAACTATCCCTTATCGTGAACATTCGATTAAGCAGGTTGAAATCCTTGCAGGCTTTCACGTAACGAACTAAACTGAATCGCAATAAGCGCAAAAGGTGCTAAACGAGGAACCCAATCAGCCCCGGCGAGGGCATCATGTATCATGACCAAGGCGCAGACCTGATGGCCGCCGATATTGAGCTTTTCGGCATGGATATCTCGCTGCTCAACGCCATGAATCGGGGCAAGGTTCTTGCAGGCTTGAAGGCCTATCCGCTCTACGGTAGCCGCCACACCCATTTACTCGGACGTAATTCTTCTGTTCTCGACAATTAAAATGGAAAATGGTAAACTGCTTATATCCCCATGCAGAAGGTGATCGCCATTCTGCGCATTGCTGTTTGCGACGACCAGGCAAAAGCACTGAAAATCATCAGCGAATACATAACAGAATAATGGCCCGATTCACCCGCTCTCGACAAGTTTTGCGGTGCATGATAAAATATTCCATAGTCCACTGAGGAGGTGATTGTCATGTTACACATTGCCATCTGCGATGATATGCCACAGGAGCTTGAACGTGCTGGCAGTCTGCTGAAGAAATACGCCTGTGAGCATATGCACTATGAAATAAAAACGGATTTCTTCTCCGCCCCTCTGGAACTGCTTACTCATGTGGCGGAAAAGGGCGGCTTTGATGTGCTGCTGCTTGATATATATATGCCGGGCATTATCGGTACGGAGGCGGCGCGGGAATTGCGAGCTATGGGCGATAAGTGCCAGATTATCTTTCTTACCACATCGCGTGACCATGCGATAGACGCTTTTTCACTGGATGCCGCACATTATCTTGTTAAGCCTTATTCCGAAAAGGAGTTCTTTGCGGCGCTTGACAAGGTGATGGATAAGCTTACAAAAAAAGACGAGGTTTATATTACAATTAAATCAACGGATGGTATCAGTCGTGTGGACTTGAACAAGCTCGTATACTCTGAAACAGATAACCATGTTCAGAAATTATATTTGTCAGACGGCAGAGTTATCAGTGTTCGCATATCCTCAACCGAGCTATTCGAATTGCTCGATGAAGAGCCGCGTTTTTACAAATGCGGCAGTACCTATATCATAAATATGGACTATATCGTTGAGCTTACATCCAGGAACGTCGCTTTCTCCACCGGAGCCAGAATTCCGATTCTCAGCCGAAAATACATGGAACTTAGAAAACTGTACATGGATTACAGCTGCAGCCACTGAAAGGAGGGAGCCTTATGCTTATACTTTTAGGTGCGTCGGTGCTCCTGAGGTTTTTACAGACAGCAGCTTACATCAGCCTGTTTTTATTCTCGCTTTTAAAGCTGAGGGAGCCGAAAAGGAAACGGATTGCAATTACCGTTGCAATTAATATTGCGGTTGCGGGGGCGTATTGCGCTTTTCTGTTTGTTTATGGGCAGGAGCTGGCAGAACGCCTGATTGTACCCATCGAAATCGGATTAAGTCTGATTGTGATAACCATCTGCTCCGCGGACAAATGGGTTATATCGCTGTTTGTCATGTTCACGCAGTTCAATTTATACCTTGGTATATGCTACCTTTCGGATATATGCACCACGGAAGCCTCGGGGCTTATCTATCAGATAGAGTATTTACTATACCGAACGGTACTGTTCGGCGCACTATTGTTTTTCAATTTCAAATATTTACGCCCACGATTTCGCAGACTGGTGGAGATTCTGGGAAAAGAGTGGCAATTCATCACTCTGGCCGCCTTCTTCTTCTACGTTATGGAGGCCGTTATTCTATATTGCCCGCGTTTTTACTGGTATGAGGCGGACAACCGCTGGTATCTCGTCGCAAGCTCTTATCTGGTGTTTTTCAGTGTCTACTGGCTGATCTTTCGATCAATCAGTGCAATTGTGGGAAAATATGAGGCTCAGGAGCGGGAAAGAATCCTTGCTCAGCAAAATAAGTTTTGGGAGGAACAGCTGGAGGAGCAGAAAAATGCCGTCAATGCTGCCCGTCGTGATCGCCATGATCTTCGCCATCACTACGACACGCTTTTATCTATGCTGGAGGGCGGAAAAATGCAGGAAGCCGTGTCTTATCTGACTGCACAGACACGGAGGACGGAAAGCGCAGTTCTGTCGGACGTTTGCCAGCATCCAGCGGCGAATGCAATCCTGTCAAGGTGGGCGGCTCGGGCAAGGGAGAACGGCATCAAAACCGAAATAGACGCGCGCATTCCGGCAAAGCTTCCGATGGATGACATTGCGCTGGCTGGCATTCTTGCCAACTCCTTTGAAAATGCCGTAGAGGGCTGCCTGCGCACGCCGGAAGGCACGGTGAGATTTATTACCGTAAATATCGCTTATTCCGTTTATAACGGAGCCGGAAAGCTTTACATTGTCTTTGAAAACGCCTGCGCGGATAACATCGTTTTTGAAAGCGGCTTCCCGAAATCGGAGAAACCCGGCGGCGGGACCGGGACTAAGAGCATTGCCTACACCGCAGAAAGGTACAACGGTATGGTTGAATATGCCGCTGAAAAGGGTATTTTCAGGACGCGCGTTTTGCTCCACCTGTCGCTGCAAGCCTGAAGAATCCGACAGAACTCGACATTTACGCCAAATATCGTGCAATTACGCCACGGCCGGTTTTCGGCCGTGGCTTTTTTGTATAATCCATACTAAGAAATTAGCTTTAAGGAAGTGATTTTTAAGATGAGAGAACCTAGTGACAGAACTGCGGAGATAACATTGGCGTCAGGCGAACTGAAAATACAGCGCAATGACTATTGCGATGCATTTCAACAGGACACAAACCGGCTTTTTTCAAGCCGGGAGTGCTGGTACTGCAAGTATGCAGACTTCGGAATTTTCACCGAGCATCCCACGCAAAACGGCGTTTGCAGATATCAGACGACAACGAGCGGCATTCTTGATTCATGCGAAAAACGGTGCGAGTGTAATTAGGCCTTTCCGGCAAGTAAAAAACAGGAGGATAAGACAACATGAAAAAGAGGCTTTTAAGTATGTTGCTGACGGTATGCATGGTGCTGACCCTGCTGCCCACCGTGGCGTTTGCAGCGGAGACAATCACCCTTGAAATTAACGGCACCTATGACTCGGCCGATAATACAATCGGTTCGGACGGGGCCGCCTACAGCGGTGACACGCTCCAAGCGGCAATTACAGACGCAAGCGCAGTAAAGAATCTGAAGATTACGGCGGGCACAGTGACGGCGGATGACTGGGCGTACATAAAAAACCTGACCGCGCTGGAGCATTTTGATATCGCGGACGGGGTTACGGTCGCGGCGATGCCCGATGCCACGATCGGGAGTCCCACCTTCCCGGCATCAATCATCAGCGTCAATATTCCGCAGGCAATCCCAATCGGCATGTATGCCTTTGGTAGCTGCACAAATCTCACGACAGTGAGCCTGCCGGAGGTCACGTCAATTGGCGAGGGTGCGTTTTATTACTGCACAAATCTCACGACAGTGAGCCTGCCGGGGGTCACGATAATCGTCGCGTATACTTTTTATAACTGCACAAAGCTCACAACAGTGAGCCTGCCGAAGGTCACGTCAATCGGTGTCCAAGCTTTTTTGTTTTGCACAAATCTCACGGCAGTAAGCCTGCCGGAGGTCACGTCAATCGGTGTCCAAGCTTTTTTGAGTTTGCCAAATCTCACAACAGCGAGCCTGCCGAAGGTCACGTCAATCGGCAAAAATGCGTTTGCGGGCTGCACAAATCTCACGACAGTGAGCCTGCCGGAGGTCACGACAATCGACGAGAAAGCGTTTTATTACTGCACTGCGCTCACGACACTGAAGCTCGGGGCGACGCCGCCGACAGTGGGAACATCAGCGTTTTCCAGCGGCGTGCCACAGACAAACCCCTTGGTGCTGCTGGACGCATCCGGTGAGCAGCTCACAGGCGAGGCACTGACAAACGCGCAGTCCGCCTACAAAGCGGCCAGCGATGGAGACACCACTGACGTGAAGTGGTACGGCTGGACCATTATAACACCGACGATTGCGGCTATTCCGGCGCAGTCGGCTGTAATGACAGGGGCCGACCTAAACGCTTCCCTCACAGCGCCTGCGGTAACTGAGAATGGCTTCGACATTACCGCCAGGGGCTGGCAAATCAGCGCGAACGGCAATACAGACTGGCAGAATGTTCCTGCCAATTCAACCTGCACTGCCGAAGTGAACGGAAACTATCTGCGGTACTATGTGACGTACGATTCCGGCACGAAGATTGTCTATTCGACCAATACCGTGCAGCTCACTGTCAACCGGTACACGCCGACCATTGCGCTTACCGCAACGCCTGACTCGCCCCAGAGTGCCGGCACGGCGATTACATTGACGGCAACCATATCGGAAGGTTCCTCAGAAATGAGCAATCAAAACTATCTTGACACTGTGCCTGTAACCTTTCAGGATGGCGAAAGCACCTTGGGCACTGCTACAATCACAGCGGGAACCGGTAAAGCAACCTATTCCTTTACACCTGCTTCCGGCAGTCATACATTTACAGCCGTATTCCCAGGAGAAACCGCGTATAACACCGCCGCCACCTCCGCCGCGGTGGGCTATGTTGTGAGCCCCGCAAGTATTGCGCTTGACGGCGTGGGCTATAACGTCGCCGCGGGAACACTCACCGGCACGACGACAGAGATGGAATACAGTCTGGACGGCGGCATCATCTGGCAGGACTGCGCGGCGGACAGCACCACCGGCCTGACCTTTACCGAGGGTGCCGTCAAGGTCCGCCAGACGGACAAAACGACAAATGAACGCATTGTTATCACGGTTGCCGCTCCGGCGGTCTCCAGCGCCCCGACGCTGGAAAGCAAGACGTCCGGCAGCGTGACACTAACCTCCATGGCGGGTTATGAATACTCCAAGGACGGCGGCGCGAGCTGGCAGGATAGCAACCTGTTCTCCGGCCTGAGCAGCAGTACCACGTACAGCTTTGTCGCCCGCATCAAGGCCACCGCCGCCGCGCTTTCGGGCACTGTCAGCACGGCGCTTTCCGTCACGACAAGCAGCGCGTCCTCCGGCGGAACAAGCTCCGGCGGCGGCAGCTCAACCCCCTCAGGCACTGGTGCGCCGGTGATCGTGGACGGGAAAACCCAAAACATCGGCACGGAGAAAAAATCCGGTGACACGACTACCGTTACCGTTAATCAGTCAAAGCTCGGCACGAATATCAACGGTGCAACGTCCGGTTCCTCTGTTGTGGTGCCGGTGAGCGAAAACGGCTCCGCCACCGCCTCCCTTGTAGTGAAAAACATTGAGGACATGGCTCAAAAGGGCATGACCCTAACCGTCCAGACCGGAAGCGTGGCGTATAACCTGAACACCTCGGCCATCGACACGGCCGCGCTGACAGCGGCTTTTCCCGGCGCGGACATGAGCAAGGTTCCCTTCGACGTGAAGATCACAAACAGCTCAGTCCGCGTCGCGGGCGAAACGTTGGTGCTCTCCCCGGTGGCGTTCACTGTTACGGCGACTTATAACGGCAAAACCGTCAGTGTGGACACCTTTAGCGCCTACATGAATCGCGTGATTGAGGTCACAGCGGCGCAGGCGGCCAAAATCACCACGGCGGTGGTGGTAAACGCCGACGGCAGTACCCGCCATGTACCGACAAACGTGATTGAAAAGAACGGCAAGTACTACGCCGTTATCAATTCCCGCACGAACAGCACCTATGCTCTAATTCAAAATGAAGTCACCTTTGCCGACGCCACAGGCAAATGGTATGAAGCGGCAGTCAACGAAATGGGCAGCCGTAAGATTATCGAGGGGCGTAGCGCATCCGTCTTTGACGGAGAGGCCAGCATCACAAGAGCTGAGTTTGCCGCAATTCTTGTTCGGGCGTTAGGACTTCCGGCGGACGGCACAAGCAGCTTTTCAGATGTCCCCACTACCGCATGGTATACCGGCACGGTAGCCACGGCGGTAAAGTATGGCTTGACAGAAGGTAAGAGCGAGAACCGCTTTGATCCGTCCGCGGCGATCACCCGGCAGGAGGCCATGCTCATGCTGCAAAGGGCGGCTGCGCTCACGGAGTTTACCGGAGCAAGAGGCAATCTGAGCAGCTTCACCGACGCAAACAGCGTCGGCACATGGTCGCTCGACGCGGTGAAATGGAGCGTCGGCTCCGGCCTAATCGTCGGTTCCGGTGGACTGCTCCGCCCCAACGATAATATCTCCCGTGCCGAGAGCGCGACCGTCATCCTCCGCCTGCTGCAGAAAACCGGTTTGGTGGACGTAAGAAGTAAGGCCTAAGATGAATTCGGTCGGCATACGGAGGACTACTGAGTAAATCCATTTATAGAATAGCAATCTGCTTTTACGAGCGTACTCGTACTTTAATGTAACCAATCGAAATCTAGAGTTGCCGTCGTTGATACTAACGATTATATGAACTTTCCCATCACGCCAACGCTGTTCTAAGGCGATCATGTCCCGATGGCCGTGTACGCGAAAGTGCATGGCAGCGTAAAGCCCGACCACGCCTGCAAAGAAAACCCCTTGTCAGTCTTTTTAACGATCCACGAATTACTTCCCCCGCAGTTGTGCTGGACGTCCTTTTCGTCCGATGCGTCAATGAATAACGCCGATCCAAGCCCATACGCTTGACTAGATGATGTAATGAGCAAATCCGGGAAGAAGCCGAGGTCGATGGAATACGCTTGGTTATATGCTGCGGCCGTGACGGTGCCGTACTTGACTTTCGTACCGCCTGCAGGAGGATGCCCTGCCAGAATGCACTTACCCATTGCAGACACCTCCCCGGAGCTGTCCACAGTAGGTATACAAAATTAATTGTGTGTGTACATGTACACGGACACGGGCTTATGTTTCTGATCCATGGACCGTTCCTCCTCTTATGCAGTAATATTGAGCCGGTATTTTCCATCGTCGCACAACGTCTCCGATGGATAATCCTGTGTATTGGATACTCCGTATCCGACGGTTTGACTGACTGCGTGTAGCATTCCTTCGGAATATCTATTTGCCCCATTACCATCCGAATTATAGTAGACGCCATAAATGAGAACTGGTGCAGGGAAGAAATACTGACAGGTCGCATATTTCCCATTCAAAAGAGAGTTCATGGAGGCAGCATTGGCGCTGCTGGGTGCTGGGGATGTAATGCTGTGAATGGTACCGGACAATACCACCGCACCGGCCGACGAAACTGTTACCGTGTCAGAGTAGTAGATCGTGTATCCGGCAGGAACATCGTGATAATTGGTTCCATACTGCTGCACAACTTTAGCAGAGACTTTGTACGCATAGTTTTTTTCAGCGTTTCCGCCCCGGTTGACCTTTAGTGCCTTGCCCATCAGCCTCTCACCACCTTAAACTGCACCGGGAACGCCGTGGTGGCCCATAGGTGCATCCAAGGTCGAACACCTGCCAGGGCTCCAGGCGGATAGGCTTTCCGGCGTCCACGCCCCGGATCTGGATGCACTGTCCGAACCAGCGGATGATCCGGTCTGCCCGGGTGGTGTCGAAGACATAGGCAAAATCTTTGGTTCCCTGTCGCTTCAAATCGTCCAGATGCCGCTGGCACGCCAGAATTTCATATTTGCAGCACTGCTCCCGCAGCCGCCCCCGCACCACCTGCTTGGCGTACACCGAAACGGGATGGTGCAGGCCGCTCTGCCTGTGTACGCTTTTAGTCGTCGCCAAAAAGATCCGCCTCCTTTTCAGCGGCCTCCCCCGCCGCGCTCCCGGAAGGCAGCTCCAAACTGCACCGGCTGGATACCGTCAGCCCCAGATCCGCCGCCGCCGACCGACACTGCCTAAAAGACCGATCCTGAATGGCCGACCATTTCTGGGAATCGTCCGGATTCCCGGCATTCATGGCCGATGTCAGCCGGATGGTGGCCCGCAGGTAGTTCTGCTCCGCCAGCAGGTACCGGGCAAGACCGTCGGCATCCAAAACGGTCAAAACGCCCATTCGGATCAGCACGGGAGCAAGCTCCCGGAATTTCTTTGCCAGGGACGCGGGCAGATAGTGGGGCGGGTCCAGTTCTTTTGCAGACGGTGCTTTGATCTCATGGGCCTCCCGTTCCTCCAGCTGGGCTTTGGTATAGTGGCGGCTTCCTTTTGCCCGGAGAGCTGCCACCGGCTGGCGCTTAGGAGGCATTCAGCAGCACCGCCTTTTCCCCGGTGAACGCCTCCCAGCGCCGGATGATCACATCCACAAAGCGGGGATCGGATTCCATCAGATAGGCCGCGCGCCCCAGCTGCTCGCACGCAATGGCCGTGGTCCCGCTCCCGGCGAACAGATCCAGCACCACCGCCTCCCGCAGCGTGGAGTTGGCTACCTGATAGGCAAACAGCCGCACCGGCTTCATGGTGGGATGCTCTATGTTCTTGGTCGGCCGGTCGTATTCCAGCACGGTGGTCTGCTTCCGGTCGGAGCACCACAGGTGCGCCCGGCCGTCCTTCCAGCCATACAAACAGGATTCGTGGCCGTCCCAGGTGTCGCCGCAATTCAGCTCCTCCGGCTCCGTCTGCCCGTGCAGACAGGGCTCATGCTGCCAGTGATAATCCTGGCGGCCCAGCGTGGCGCTCTGCTTTACCCCCGGTCTACCCGTGTGCGGCAGACGGAAGAATCCCGAGGCGGACGGAGAATCTTGTTTTTCTCCGTCCGCTCGTATGGCGTGTCATTTGCACTGAGGCGTGGTCGCAGCGCCCGGCACTCTTTTACTAATGGACCAGCCCGTTGCCGGGCGCAATACCAAAAAGGTTTATCGCTCATTGCGTGCTTTCTTTCTACATTTTTCCATATTTTGGACTTTCATTTACTTGACTAATGTTTAAAAATAGTGTAATATTAATATATCGCTTATTGCGAACTAATATAAAAGAGGTATTTCATGTATCAAGACAAAACTCTCGTCTGCAAGGACTGCGGTCAGGAATTCACTTTCACAGCTAGCGAACAGGAATTCTTTGCTGAAAAAGGCTTTACAAACGAACCCCAGCGCTGTAAATCCTGCCGTATGGCACGCAAAGGGATTTCTTCTGATCGCGGCGAGCGCACGATGTACGATGCAGTGTGCGCGGAATGTGGGAGACCCTGCAAAGTTCCTTTCCAGCCCCGCGATGACCGCCCTGTATATTGCAGCGATTGTTTCAAAAAATAATCTCGTTTATGCTTTTGGCCGCCCTTCACGGGGCGGCTTTTTGGTACTATAAAAAGCGTAAGTGTGAAACACCCGTCGGTGTCTTACACTTACGCTTTTTATAGTACCAAGATACGCCCACTTTTCAAGGATATACGTTAAGTTTATAATAAGAAAAAGAAAACCACCCGTCCTTGCAGGACAAGCGGTTTGTGCCTACCCGTTACTCTCGGCTTATCACACAGCCGAAAAAACTGTTGACAAAGATAAGCCTTATTTTTCGGATAAGTCTTTTGTGGTGACCCGGCGGGGATTCGAACCCCGGACCCACTGCTTAAAAGGCAGTTGCTCTGCCGACTGAGCTACCGGATCAGCTTAGGAAAAAAATTGAAAGTTGGCTGGGACGGCTGGACTCGAACCAGCGGATGAGGGAGTCAAAGTCCCTTGCCTTACCACTTGGCTACGCCCCAAGATGGAAATCAAAACAGAGGAAATCGGGGCAAGCCCGATCCCCTCTGCTCATTCTGGGGTGGGTGATGGGACTCGAACCCACGACAGCCGGAACCACAATCCGGTGCTCTACCAATTGAACTACACCCACCACATATTGATTAATCCGCACGGCCTGTACGATGGCTGACCCAGAAGGGACTGGTACGCCAGAAGGGATTCGAACCCCTGGCCTACTGCTTAGAAGGCAGTTGCTCTATCCACCTGAGCTACTGGCGCATGTTGTTGGAGCAGGTGACGAGAATCGAACTCGCATCCCCAGCTTGGAAGGCTGGTGCCCTGACCATTGTGCTACACCTGCGCGAGCCCTCCATGGAAACGTCAGCTAAAGTATAATAGCACGAAATGTAGTCCCTGTCAAGAATGGAAACATAGTTTTTAGAATTTTTTGGTGAATGGATTGCGGCTTTCGGTAAATATTGAAAATGTTTCAGGGATATGGAATACAGCCTCCGGAAAATTCTCTACACGCTACAAAAAAAGCAAGCTTTCTTTGGGTTCTTAATGTTATCAGTTGATGTTTTGAAAAAATAATATATAATTATCAAGAGGAGATTCTAAACCCGTAAGGATGTCGTCATCCGATTGCAAGTGAGGTCTAAAACTATGTTTATTTCAGTAGCTCATCCGGAATTTCTGAAAATTACGGATTTGCAGACAAATCAATCCTTTTTGGGGGGCGCGCAGGAGTGGTATTCGTCCGAGTGGGGACGCAGAGCCGGATGCGGCCCCACTTGTGCAGCAAATCTCTCGGCCTATCTGGCGTTGACCCGCCCGGAACTGCGGGCCTTATATCACGGTAAGGATATGGACCGCGTTGAGTTCCTCCGGCACATGGAGAAAATTTTTCCCTTTTTTGCGCCTGGTCCCATGGGTCTCAACCGCGTGGAGCTATTTTCGGAAGGCATGGTCGCCTTTGCCGCCAGCAGAGATATTTTATTGATTCCCCATGTATTCGCAGTTTCCGGTAATCGAAACCCGGACCGCCCACCGGTTTCCGCGCTTACGGCATTCGTCCGGGCCGGGCTTGACGCCGACTGTCCGCTGGGATTTCTCAATTTATCACGGGGCCACGAAAAAAATCTGCAGGATTGGCATTGGATTTCGATTATCTCGGCGGATTTCAAACCAGACCAGCTAACAGCACACGCATCCGACGAAGGAAATTTACGCGAGTTTGACTTACAGCTCTGGTATTTGAGCACGCGGATGAGCGGCGGATTGGTTTATTTCACGCAGTAACCCAGAGGAGTTTAGCGCCAACAGCATGAGCGGAGGGTCTTGGTGGCTGCGGGGATACGGCAATTGCCGTATCCCCGCAGCCGCTTAAATATCAATGGGTGCAACCGACATCAGATTACTATCATCTCTTACGGTGGGTTTTAGTATGGTCAGGGTACCTCTTATGGTATTGAGGTTTACAATCGCGCCAATCGGAAGCGCTGCTTTATATTTTCCATGGCCGGAGGCTATATTGGTCAATAGGGGCTTCCCCAGAGGAACAATGAATTCTGTAATCAGATCCTCATAAGATTTTCCGTATTCATCCGTACAGTTCGTACACTCGCCGATTATAATTCCAATGCAGTCATCAAATTTGCTGGCAATTTTGAGCTGATTCATATACCTGTATACCGTGTTGATCGGCTCGTGCGTCTCTTCCAATAATAGGATCTTGCCTTTGGTACTGATTTCGTAGGGGGTGCCAAGCGATCCTACAAATGAGGTCAGATTTCCTCCAACCAAGGTTCCCGTTACATTGCCGGGAACCCTGCTGATCATCGGCATATCGGGTGGATTGACAATTTGCCGCGGCGCCAACGTGGAGGCCGTCGTATCGAAGTACTGTGTAAAGTTATACTCCGGCGTACTGTCTCTGAAATCAAGCAGCAGCAGGCTGTGAAAGGTGATTTGGTTGGTTAATTGGTACAAGACGTTCAGTAGAATCGTAATATCGCTATAGCCTGATATAATCTTTGGGTGGTTTGCAATATAGCGGTAATCAAGGTATGGCAAAATTCCTTCAACCCCAACACCACCCCTTGTCGGCAAAATTGCTCTTACTTCCGGGTCCTTATACATACGCATCAAGTCAGACGCTCTTTGTTGGTCGGTCCCCGCCAGATAGCCGTCACTTGCATAAACATAATCGCCTAGAACAACCTTGAACCCGTGATCTTTCAAAAAAGATATTCTTTCATCTATCTCGGTTGGGTCAAGGGGACTCCCCAGTGTGACAATTCCAAATGTATCCCCTGCTCTTAGCATAGGTGGTTGTACTACCATTATAATCACTCCCCATTCCTTACAATATGCCCATTCTCCGTTCAATGCCAATCTTTGCAAGGTAAAAGACACAGGCAACGTGTGGCAGGCCAAGATCCTTGACCACACAATAGAAAATGGAACCGACTGTCCGTTTTTCTTCAGGCAGCGTGTAATTCCAGGTGTAAATGATTTGGAAATATGTATTCAACCGCATACCGCCGCGGAAATTTTCATGGATATGCCGCTCACTCCACGGCGAAGCGGCTGCGATCCAACTTCAATACCGCCCACATCAAGCCGCAGCACAGCACGATAATCAGTGCGCCGTAGGCCAATGAGACGCCCACATGATACTCCTGCATGTTGGTCACAACACAGACGGAGATGGGCCGGTTATAGACACCGTAAAGCAGGGCGGACATGGTGTATTCTCCCATGGTTCGCACAAAGACCAGGATGGCCCCCGAGAGCACGCCCGGTGTCAGCGCGGGCAGGACAATTCGCGCAAAAGTTCCCAGCGGCCCGGCCCCCAGACTGCGGGATGCCTCCTCCGTGTCGGCACTGACGCCGCTCAGGGCAATGCGTCCTGCGTTGAGCAGCAGCGGCAGCGCCGCGATGGCATAGGCAATGGGAAGGATGATAAACGTCCCGATCAGCGGCTTTCCGAAGGCAAAAATGCTGGGCACGTTAAACACATTGATCAGGTTGATGGCGATGACGCTGGCCGGAACGCACCAGGGCAGCATCAGCAGAGCCTCCGCGGTGCGGAGAAGCGGGCTGGGTGAGCGCCGCCCCAGATAAGCCGCGGGCAGTGTGAGAACAAGACCCATCGCCACGGCCAGCGCCGACATTTTGATGCTGTTGAACATGGGCTCCAGCACTCTGGGACTGTGAAAGATAGCCAGATAATTTTCCAGCGTAAAGAGATGGGGAAAGATATCTGTCATAATGGATTTGGTGGACACAAAGGACAGATATGCAATGGCCGCCACCGGAAGCACCACCAGCGCCAGCTGAATTCCCGTGAGCAGGCTGAAGACCCGTCCCAGCCATTTTCGCCGACGGGAGACGAACTGGAAATACTCTGTCCGCGGAGAGACCTCCCACGCATACTTGCGGCTCAGGCCATAAAACAGCGCGGTGACCGACGTGCCCACCGCCAGGAGAATCGTCACCTGAATGGAGGCCAACGGCATGTTATAGTTGGCCTTGGCCTTGACGATTTGAGTGCTCAGCACCCGAAGTCCGTTGCCGATGAGGCTGGGGGCGGAATAGGCGCTGACCGCCGAGAGGAATGTGGTCATGGCGGAGATCAGCACCGCCGGGCGGATGACCGGCACCACCACATCCCGGGCGACAGCAAACACGCCGCCGCCAAAGCCGAGGACGGACTCAACCACATTCTTATCCACATATTGCAGCGCCGTATAAACATTGAGATAAAAATAGACATACTGGGTATATGCCAGCACAAAGACCACGCCGCCCAGTCCGTCGAAGGTATAAGGCGGATCCTTCACCCACGGCAGCAGTCCCAGGAGCTTGGTGATCATGCCGCTTTCGCCGTACAGCTGGATAAACGCGATGACAATGACTACCCCGGGGATCATCACCGGGGTGAGAAGCAAAATTTGGATCAGGCGCCGGTGACGGCGGCAGAAAAAGCGCATATAAACCGCCAGGAAAATTCCCACTACCCCGCAGGATATCACGCCCAGTATCCCGACCAGCAGGGTATTGTAGATCACGGTGCGATTTTGTGCCAGGGAAAAATAGCGCACATACCCCGCCCAGGAATACCCAACATCATTGGTAAAGGACTGCATTACGGTCCTGGTCGTTGGATAGAGGATATAACCCACCAGCAAAAAGAGCAGGGCCAGGGCAAAAATCATGCTGCCGGTTCGGCCGGCCGTCGGCTTTTTCTTCATCGGCACAGCTCCAGATAGACCCTGTCGCCTGGGGCTGCCGGGTTCCCGCCGCGATTGAGCTCCAACACAGCAAACTTGCCCACCGCCGTATCTACGGTATACTCGCTCAGGGCGCCCTGATAGTGGACCTCCATCACCGTCCCGGTCACAGGGGTCTCCGCCGAGGCGCTTCGCCGCAGGCGCAGCCGCTCCGGCCGCACAAAGAGATGGTCCCCCTCTGCCGTAAGGCCCCAGGCCTCCAGAGCAGGTCTTTCCAGCCGATTCGTCCGCCCCACAAAGGTGGCGGCAAAATCCGTCTGCGGCCGCTCGTAGACCTCGCGTGGGGTACCGGTCTGCTCAATGCGTCCGGCATTCATCACCGAGACCGTATCAGAAATTGCCAGAGCCTCCTGCTGATCATGGGTGATGAACAGCGTGGTCACGCCCACCTTGCGCTGAATCTCCCGGAGCTCCTCCCTCATGCGCAGGCGCAGGGAAACATCCAGATTGGACATGGGCTCATCCAGCAGCAGGACCTTGGGATCGGGCGCCAGAGCCCGTGCCACGGCCACCCGTTGCTGCTGCCCGCCGGAGAGCTCCTGAATTCTGCGTGAGCGGTACTCCCACAGGCCCACCAGCTCAAGCTGCTGGGCTACCCGCTCCCGAATCAGCGCCGCTCCGACACGGCGGAGCTTCAGTCCGTAGGCCACGTTCTCCTCCACCGTCAGATTGGGAAAGAGCGCGTAGTTCTGAAATACGATGCCCATGTTCCGCTTTTCGGGGGCCAGTGCGGTGATGTCTGCCCCGTCCAGCAAAATCCGCCCCTCCGCAGGTGTGAGAAATCCTCCCACCAGCCGCAGCAGCGTGGTCTTGCCGCAGCCGGAGGGGCCTAAAAGCGTGTGCAGCTCGCCCTGACGGATGCTCAGGTCCACGCCGCAGAGCACGCGGGTGGTACCATAATAACTGGTGATTCCCTGCAGTTCAATATCGTTCATTGTCCGTTCCCCATCGCTTTCACTAAAAAAGGCGGGGACTTCTCCCCGCCTTCTTTATAACACAGATCAGGACTTTGCTGCAACTTCTTTCGAGGCATCGCAGATGGTATTTTCCCAGTTGTCCAGCCAGGTGCCCTGGTTTTCCGCCACACCGGCCCAGTCCACAGCCATCGCCTTGAAGCCGGTCTGCATCCAGGCGGGGGAGTTGGCCAGCGCTGCCTTCAGCGTGGGCATGCGGCTGAAGTCGTTGGCCAGCTGTGCCTGCATCTCCGCGCTGCCGGCAAATTCCAGGAAAGCCTGAGCGGCGTTGGGATGAGGCGAGTTCTTCAGCGCGGCGATGCAGTCGGTGATGACCACGTTGCCGCTGGCAGCGTCGATCTCCTGCAAAGGCATGCCGTTTTGATCCTTGTTGGTCATGATATCGTTCAAAGTACCGATGCCGATGGCGGCTTCGTCCTTGCCGATGGCCTCAAACATCATGCTGCCGCTGTTGTAATAGCTCTTGGTGTTGGCGTCCAGCGCCTTCAAAAATGCGGTTGCCGCATCCTCGCCATCCTTCTGCCCGTAGAAATAGGTCAGGCTGCAAATGGTGGAACGCATGGAGGAGGACAGAGAGTCCCGGGAAATGATCTTGCCGGCATACTTGGCATCGGTCAGGTCGCTCCAGTCCTTCGGCGCATCCGTCGCCGAAAGGAGATTGGTGTTGTAGAACATCATGACGGGTGTCTGAATGGTTCCATACCAAGTGCCGTCATCCGACTTGAAGGTGCTGTCCAGATCACCGGCCCAAGAGGGAGCGGAGGTGGTATAAGCGCCCTTCTCATCCAACTGCATATAGGTGGCCATGTCGCCGCCGTACATAATGTCGGCCTGCGGATTAGCCATCTCGCTGGCTACGCGGTCGGCCAGTTCGCCCTTGAGATTGATGTACTCCACCTTTACGCCGGTCTCTTTCGTGAATGCCTGAGAGATCTCCTCCAGCATATCCTCGGGATGGGTGGAATAAATGACCACCTGATCCTCCAGTTTCCCATCTGAGGATTGGGCAGCGGACTGGGCCGGGGCAGAAGCGGCGCTGCTATTCCCCACGGTGCCGCACCCTGCCAGTGAAAGAGCCATAGCCCCCGCCAGCAGCAAAGAGATTGCCTTCTTGTTCATCATTGTTTCTCCTTTATTTTTATACTTCCAAGGGAAGGATCGCTTTTGCAAATGTTCTACCGGTGCTTTATACGGCAGCCGGAGCAGTCTGCCGGGCGGGATGCAGGTCGCTGTATTCCACCACCCGCTGGGGGGTGACGCCCTCTTCCCAAAATGTTTTGTGCTCCGCATGCCAAACGCCGTAAGCACAGTTCTTACGATAGGCCGGAGCGCAAGCGCCGGCACGGATCGCTTCGCACAGATCCGATTCCGAGGTAATGCGGCCGGGGAAATAGGTGGCGTAAACGCCCAGCTTTTCCACGATATGACAGTCACTGGCACCCAGCAGGGGCAGGCCCAGGCGAATGGCCCAATCCGCCGCGCGCTGGTTATCGGCAGGCAGCGTACTGCCGTTGAGCGCCTCCACTCCATTCAGTCCCCTCACAGCAGGCAGATTTTCCGCCAATCCGCGGTGATTATCCCGGAAGGGATGCGCGGCAAAGCAAACACCGCCCTGGGCACGCACGCAGTCGATAAACTCCTGTGCATCCACCCGTACGCGGGGATAGTCCCGAATACCAAAGGCCACGATGTCTCCCTGCAGCGAATAGAACTCAATGCCCACAAAGATGGGGAAATGCACCGCCATCGCATATTTCTCCGCAGCTTCCCGCAGCCCCATGCTGTCGTGATCGGTAATGCAAAGGCCGTCCAGCCCCAACTTTCGCGCCTGGGCAACCATTTCCTCCAGGGAGAGGTGACTGTCCAGTGAATAGGATTTTTCGTGCATGTGCAGATCAATCAGCATCGTCTTCCGCCCTTCCCGCGTTGTGTCTGTACCGCAGACATATTCATAATGGCGAGTTTAATATGCGTATAACGGAAAGTCAAGGAAACGGCGCATTTTTGAATGATACATTATTATAATCGTAAAAATCAATAATCAAAAGAAGCAGCCAATCTCAAACGCGATCGGCCGCTTCTTTTGAATGATTCTCGAATGAAGTTTACAGAAGAAATATGCCCTGCTCTTCGAAATCCGGCACCGCCGAATGGCGACTATGATACCCCCAATTGTCAGGCAGTGTGCTATACCGTCTAACAATTGGGGTGCAGTTCACTGTCGCGGGGACTTTTAATTCAAATCAATACTTTCCAGCCGCGGAAACCAGTGCCCTTGCCGAAGACCCAGCCGGACTCTCAGCGGAAGCCGTCTCCGCAGAGACAGGCATTCCCTCTTTCAGTTTGAACTGGCCCACCAAATCCTTCAGTGTCTGTGCTTGCGCAGACATCTCCTCGCTGGAAGCGGCGCTCTCCTCTGCGGTGGCGGAGTTGGTTTGCACCACGCTGGAGATTTGTTCGATACCCTGAGAAATCTGGGCGATGGATGAGGCCTGCTGCTGGGCGGCCCTCACGATATTTTCCACCATCTCAGCCGTAGCTCCGGAGTTCTTTGCCACAGCATCAAGATTCGAGGCGGTGGTGTTCGCAATGCCAGCGCCCTTTGTCACAGACTGCACCGCAGCTTCGATCAAAGCAGCGGTATCCTTGGACGCGGCCGCCGACTTGCTGGCTAGATTCCGTACCTCATCCGCCACCACGGCAAAGCCTTTGCCGGCCTCACCCGCTCTCGCGGCCTCCACAGCGGCGTTCAAGGCCAGAATGTTCGTCTGGAATGCGATATCCTCGATGGTCTTGATGATACGGCCGATCTGCTGGGAATTTTCGCTTATTTCGCCCATGGCGGCAACCATTTCCTTCATTTGCCGATCACACTGACCCATCATAACGCCGGTTTCGTCGACTCTTTGCTTTGCCTCCTCGGCATTTTTAGAAGTATCGCTGATCTGATTGGAGATCTCTAAGATGGTGGCTGCCAGCTCCTCCACGGAAGATGCCTGCTCCGTGGCGCCTTGGGCCAACGTCTGTGCGCCGGCGGAGACCTGCTCCGCGTTGTCGGAAACCTGATTGGATGCGCGATCAATCTTCAAAAGTGTACTGCCTAGGGTGGCAGAGATCTCACGCATGGGATTTAAGATGTTCTGCAGCTCACCCACATACTGCTCCGCGCACTTGGACCGCGCGGTAAAATTTCCAGCGCTCATTTCCCTGAGTAAGTAGCCTTCGTCAGAAATAATTGCCTTCAGATTATCGGACATACTGAGGAATACTGCGGCCAGATCTCCCAGTTCGTTGTTTGGAAATTGATATGGCTTGGCATCTTCGGACAGATCATAACGCCCCATTTTCTCAGCCAGCCGCATCAGCGGCGTGATGGGTGCCAGCGACTTCCGGATGATAATGAAGCACAGCAGCGCAAGTACGGCAATGCCGATCAGCCCAAAGATTATCAGCGCAATGGTAATCGATGACACGGAGGAGTACACCTCGGACTTGTTGACCACAAACGAACTCACCCAGTTCAGATCTGTACCCTCCAGCGTAATCGGCTGATAGATGACAAGCGCGTCGCTATTACCAAAATAGGTATTGGAAATCTCCTTAACGATATTCTCTCCGCTCAAAATGGCAGGCAGCGCATCCGTCAGAGACGCGGACGTCTCCTGCGTTCCGATTATGGAATCATCGCAGGTGTGTGCAATATATGTGCCAGCGCTGTCCATAACGCAGCTATATGCTGTGGAATAGCCGCCGGTGGTATAGTTCAGTGTACCGATGCTCTCGGACTGAATGTCACAGTTAGCAACGCCAAGAAAATGTCCGCCGTTGTCAATTATAGGTGTACTGAGTGTAATCAGCCAGACGGTTTCGCCGGAGGAAAGCTGATAGCTGTACGGCGCGGTGATATGTGTTTGCAGATTTTCCTTAGTGGGAGCATAATAATCGCCGTCCTTATAGACCGCATAGTCGTTTCCGATATCGACCGTGATGCTTCCACTATCCTGATAGGCGTAATAGGATAGCCCATCCGGGGTATCCGGGTAAAATGCATTTGGCTCAAAAGCATAATATGCGGAAAAGATACGTCCGGAATTCACCGCGTCCTTCAGCGACTGGATAATCAATGGCTCAGCAGTTTCCCGATCAAAACTTTGATACCGTTGCACGTCATCGGCGAGAGCCTCTGCATACACGTCCATGCTCTCCAGATACAAATTGGCCGTCTGCGCATTTTGACTTGCAATGTACCCAAGTTCCTTGTCTGTAAGATCCGTGACGGTACTCCTGGATAGGATGTTAAAGCAAAGGACCAAGATTGCCATAATAACCAGAACCGCTGCTGCCACAATGACCGGAATCCGCAGTGTCAGATGTTGCTTTTTCAGTTCCCTACCGTGCGTGGATTCTTTCTGCCTCTCTCTGTCCAACATTTTATAACACTCCTTCGTAATAAGAATCGAATCGTTTGTTTTCTTAAGATCGAGTCCTATTCGGCACCCTGCGTTGCCTGCAATTAAACACTTCTATATATATTTCGACTGTTTACCGAAATAAGTTTATAGCTGCGCTTTTAAAATTCAGGCTGAAAGCTCGAATTGGGCCGATGCGCCCGGCGCTTTCCATCGCGGAGCAAGTAAGAGCCTCGCAGTCAGGCCAGCTCCGGGCTCCATTCTCTGGCGCGGATATCTTTTTCCAGGATCAGCCGCCCTGCCGCTCCGTCGTCCGCGGGGAAAAAACCATACTGAGAGAAAAAGCGCAGCGCGGACTCGTTGCTTCGCCGAAGGGAGAGGCGCAGTCTATCCCTTCCCATGGCTCGGTAGCGCAAAACAGCCTGTCCCAGCATCTGGATACCCAGACCCCGGGACCGGCAGGGCTTTTCCATGCAGTAGAGGGATATCCAGCCGACTTTCTCCGCCGCCTCCTTCTCCGGGTTCAGCTGTAAGATACCCGCGGACTCCCCCTCTATATAGGCGCTCAGGGTGGGCCGCTCCGCGGCCTCCCGCAAAAGGACGTCCGCATCGAAGTCCCGGGTCTCGCCCGCGGCGATCCAGCCGTCCCGGACACAGGCGGTTAAAATCTCCGCCTGCGCCGGCAGCTCCACCGGGCGGAAGTACAGTCCCGGCTCCACCCCGTTGGGGTGCTTCCACCAGCTCTGTCTGGCAAATGTGGACAGCGCTTTTACATGGCTGTTGTCGTCCCGGTAGATCAAACGGAGCTCTCCGTTTTCATATGCCACTTTGGAAACGGCAGTGTTGTCGCCGTGGGGCGTTTTGCCCAGTTCACTCAGTTCGTAGCCCTCCAGTGCACCCAACACCAGCCGCAATGCGCAGCCGTGGGAAAATACTGCCACGGTTTTGCCCTCGTTCTTCATCCCAATGTCCCGCAAGGCGGCCAGCATCCGGTCCCGGACGGCAGCCATAGTCTCTCCGCCCCCCACATGCCACAGATCGGGCCGGGAGGTGAACAGTCCCAGCTGCTCAGCCTCCTCAATGCCAATCTCGCCCCAGGTCTTTTCCTCCCACTCACCCACACAGATCTCCCGCAGGTCTTTCCGCTTTTGGATGGGCAGGTGCTTCGTGTTGGCAATGGACCCGGCGGTAATGCAGGTGCGGGTCAGGTCGCTGGAATACACCGCGTCGATTTGCTCATTTTTGAAGCGCTCCGCCAGAGCGGCAATCTGCTGATACCCCCGGTCGGTGATGATGCTGTCACACTGGCCCTGGGCAATTCGGTAAAGGTTCCCCTCGGCCTCAGCGTGGCGGATTAGATACAGGGTAGTCATGGCTAGTCCTCTTTTCTTCCATTTTTTTATTCGTTTTTTATTATATAGAATTCGGTGTTATTTGGCAAATAAAATTCCGGCATAAGATGAGGCGGACGTGAGATACTACCACAAGACCACAAAAGGAGTGACGAATATGAGGAACGATGCCGAGTTTTGGTTCGGCATGGGCGCCGGAATGGCTGCGGGTGCTATGTTGGGAATGATGATGCCCTTTGAGAAGAACTCCATGAAAACCCATGTGGGTAAAAGCATTCAGAAGTTGGGTGTCGCCGTGGATCACACTGTGGACAACCTCGTTTCCAACATGCGCTGACACGAAAAGCGGAGGGATCAGAGTCCCTCCGCTTTTCCCGCGCTTTTTTGCAGCGGCGGAATCAAAAACTTTTTTCTTGACATTTTAGATGATTTTGGTATAATAATAAAGCTGTTGCACGGCAGCGAACTGCACATCGTTCCGTATTCCTGAGCAGCTATGGAGAAGTCGCCTAGTTGGTCGAGGGCGCATGATTGGAAATCATGTAAACCTTAACGGGTTTCAAGGGTTCGAATCCCTTCTTCTCCGCCAGATAAAAGTCCTGAAAGTGTTGAGCTTTCAGGACTTTTATTATATTAATCTTTATGTGTGCTGGTCTAAATTAAGCCACATTTTGGAGCAAACAAACGTTCTAAAAATGTTAGAATTGGTGAGAAAACTTAGTCAAATCTTAGTCAGCAAGAGTCCCCGGAGAGCAATGCTCTCCGGGGACTCTCCTTGTGTCCAATTCGGACACCAATGAGATATATCTTTTTTTGCTGCATAATTGCTATTTTGGTTTCTTTGCATTATACTTGTAATCATGTTTTAGTATAGGCGGTGGGCTACATTGGAAGATAGACGGAAAAAGCTCCCGATTCCTGGGCAGATCGCGCATATGAAAAGCAAGGGAATTAAGTTCGAATGCATGTCTGAGGCAGACGCAAGGCGCTTTTTGAATGACAATAACTATTATTTTAAATTAAAGGCATACTGCAAGAACTATGGCAAAAATGCTAACGGAGAATACCAAAATGTTGACTTTGCGTATTTAGTGGATTTATCAACTATAGATATGCACTTACGCAAATTTATCATGAAAACTTCTTTAGATGTGGAGCACTTTCTAAAAGTTAAACTACTACGCGATTTTTTGCTCGACGGAAGTGAAGACGGGTATACTATCGTTGAGGAGTTTTTTGACTCACATCCAGAGATTAAAACAGAAATCATTGAAAAAGGCAAGAGTTCGTATTGTTCTGATATGATTGACCACTTTCAAGATAATTTTGCAATTTGGAATATTGTCGAGGTGTTGTCCTTTGGACACTTCGCAATGTTATATAGTTGGTTTTATTGTAAGCATCCATCTAAGGATAGCATGTCCAACATGCTTTTACCCATAAAATCATTGAGAAATGCCGCTGCCCATAATAATTGCTTAATTAACAAGATGGGAGCACCATACAAGGTTGAAATCACACCTAATATGGCGGTAAACACCTATGTTTCTCACGTTCCGGGAATATCACCGAAAACTCGGCAAAAGAAAATGGTAAATCCAGTGCTCCATGATTTTATTGTTTTGCTATATACTTTCGAAGCAGTGGTTACTAGCAAAAAAACAAAAGAAATGACATATAATGAATTAAAAGATCTTTTTGAAGTACGTATTCTAAGACACGCGGAATACTATGCTGATAACGCAGTGCTGGTTTCTTCTTACGAATTTGCCAAGAAAACTATTGACTTTTTGGCCACCAACGGCATATAATAGCAACGTAGAACAAAAATGATTGCATGCGCGTCATTTTTAGAGGACTGGGGCCTGTCTCCGGTCCTTATTTTTTTGTGCAATAAAACACACCCGGAGCCTACCGTAAAAAGTAAGCTCCGGGTGTGTTTTATGTGTTAAACAGCGCCTGCTCCGCCATCCTGCGCCGCGTCAGGCCCGCCACGGCCTGCCCCCCGCTCTTGTTATAGAGCGGCAGCTTCGCTGCGATCTGCGCCGCTGTGCGGTCTTTGCAGAGGGTCTTCAGGCACCCGCCGCCGCAGTTGTACGTAAAACTCACCAGCGCGTCAAACTGATTCTGCGTCAGGCTGGCGGTGATGGGGCAGTACGCTTTGTCCAGCACGTACTTTTCGTACTTCTTCAGGTCGGCCTCCAGCATGGCGTCCGCCTGCGCCTGGGAGATCGTCTGCCCCTTGACAACGTCCGCGCCGTAGTGGCCCCAGCCGATGGTCCAGTATTGCTCATAGCTGAACGGCTTGTATGCCTTCAGCCTGCAGCCCTCAAACTGCTTGATGAGTTCCAGCCCGGCCGCGCCGGTGGAGGTGGGCTGCACCGCCGCCTTCTTGGCCAGCGTAAACACGATGTAGCTGTACAGCACCCTTGTCTTATCGCAATACCAGCCGCCGCTGCGAGTCCAGAAGATCGTGCTGCCTCCGGCGTCCAGCATCATCGCCTCGTCCCAGCCGTATCCCGCCAGCCGGTCCCGCAGCTCCTCCGGCGTCAGCTTGTCCTTGGAGGCATACCACGCCACCCTGCCCTGTTTGCGGCCGATGGCCTGCCGTGCGCAGGCATACGCCATATCCGGCTGATAGTTGAGCTTGGCCACCGGCACACCGTGGACGATCAGGGACACACACTGGATGTAGTTCTTGGCGTCCCCAGCGGGTAAGTCCGCCATACGCCAGTCCGCGGGGCTGTCCCATGCCATGCCGCCGGAACCCAGTCGCAGCAGCGCCACGTAGTCCGGCTTGCATAGCACCTCCCCGTCCGCCTTCAGATGGCAGCACGGGCCTTTGGGGAGGTATGGCTTTTTGCTTTTGTCCCAGAGGAAGATCGGCCCGCCGATCAGGAAGTCGCCGCCGGTCTCCTGGAGGATCTTCCCGGCGTCGCACTCCCGATAGTGCTTACTGTTGATATAAATTTTAACGCTGTCCAGCAGCTCCGGGGCCAGCGTCCCGGCCTGCGTGATATTACTCATCCTTTTCACCGCCAGTAAGGCCCGCCGTCTGCTGCTTTTCCTGTGCAGACAACCATGCTCCGCGCGAATTAAGTGTGGCCACAATCACATCGATCTGTGCAGACAGCCAGGCGTTAACTCTGATTCCGGCGGCCTCCAGCTGGGCAATGACGAGCTGCTTTTTCGCTTCGCCCATTCCGCTGCCCTGCACAGAATCCTCTGCCATCTGGATCAACTTCGTGGTCATCTCCAGAATGCGCTGCTTGTTGGTCCGCAGCAGATAGCCCGCGATCCCGCAGAGCGCCAAAAGCAGCAGAGTCATCAAAAGATCCTGAATCTTGTCCATAGTTCCCACCTTATCCCTTCAGCGTGTCGCCCACGACCGCATAGACGTGGCCGTCGAAGATGCACAGCGCGGGCATCTCGCCGCAGTTGGTGTCCACCAGTTTGCCGCCCTCCACGCGGACCTTGTTCAGCGTGCCCGTGCCGGTGTCCAGCAGGCCGTATAGGCCCACCTCGTCAGGCTGGATGGCGTTGGCCTTGGGGTCCAGCCGAAAATCGACGCCCAGCTGCTTCAGATCGGCGTTGGTCTCCTCCAGCGTAGCTTTGCCTGCGGTGTACTTCGCAATAATGCGGTTGACTTCCTTCATGTTGTTCATAATGTACTCTTCCTTTCAAAAATCTTATGTTCTGCCGCCCCTCGGCGGCTGGATGCCTTATCCGTCTACGACTTCCATCTTGCGCAGATCCTCCACCAGCTTTGTCACGGTACCGTTTCCGCCCAGATTGTGATATTGCTCATAGAGCTTGTTGACGTTTTCCAGCCCGTGCAGCGTGATCGTCCCGCGCTCCTGGTAGTGGTAATATGCCCGCAGGATACGGTCCCGCAGCAGTGCCTGGATACCCAGTTCCGTCGCACGCTGTTTTCGCCACAGCATGCGCACAATCACGATCAGCCAGCCGCCGATCAGTCCAAAAAGCCATTTCAACCACCATTCGGCGGCGATAGCTGCCATATGTAGGCCCCCTTATATCCAGTAATATCGCGGCCTCTCGCCGCCCCGGACCGCGTACCGCATCCAGTCCAGCCCGACGATCACCGGCCCGCTCACGATGCACCACAGGGCCGCAAACTGCGGGCAGACCTGCCCCAGCACATTACCGGGCAGGTGGGAGTAATCCCACACGCCCCAGCCCAGGCACAAGTTGACGATGCACCCGGCGCAGAACTCCGCCGCCGTGATGGCAAGGCCGCACAGGATAGCTTGTGCCCAAATTGGGCACCGCCAGGGTAGCTCCGCGCCCATGCGCTCCAGGATGATGCCCAGTAGCAGTGCCAGCACCAGCATGGTCCAGCTGATGCCCTGCGGATGGCCCCGTGCGGTCTTCCACGCGACCTCAATGAGAAAGTATGTAACCCCGACGAAACAGCCCAGCAGACCGGAAAGAATCACGTCTCCGCTCTTACGCATTGCCGCCTCCCAGCACCGTGGCCATATGCTGCGCCAGATCGTCCGGCAACGCCGCGCCGTAGGTGATGGCCTCCACGTCCGCAATGGCGGTGCAGCGCTTGACCCACGCCCGGACGTGGTTGCAATAGGTCTGGTGGTACAGGACGTGAGCCGTGGCCGCCGTGGCCATGATGGCGATGTCCGCCGCCGGGTAGATTTCGCAGAGCGCCCCGTCCAGGTGGTAGGCGTAGCCGGTCTTTCCTGCGGCAATAGCCTCCTGCGCCGTGGATAGGTTGATCTGATCGGGCAGGGTCAGCGTGATATGCCCCGCCGTTCCGTCGCTCAGCGTCACATCGCACCCGGCGGTGATGGCAGCGTCGCAGGCGGCGTTGACCTCCGTCAGCTTCGCGGCTTGCACCTCCGCCAGCGTGGGGGCCACCGGCTCCGCCGGGGCCGTGTTGCTGAGAATGATGGTGTTGCCTTCAATGCGAGGATGCTCCCAGTCTGCCACGATGTCCGCCCGGAGCTGCGTGCCGTCGTCGGCGTAGAGCTTGACGCTGGTCCCCAGCGCCACCGGGGCCTCCTCCAAAATGTAGCGTACCTCCACGATGCCAAGAGCCGTCGAGGCCACGGCATAGCGTTTGGTGCTGCCGGTTATGATATACATGGACTATAACCTCCTTATTTCAAAACGATTAGACATTGTATCTGATACCGTGCAGTTCTGGTTGGCCCAGTGCAAAGGAGAGATGTTGCTGAATCGCTAACTGTTCGACGAACATCAGAGTCAGCATAACTATCAAACGTTATTGTCTGTGTGTCGTTTAACTTCTGCATAACTACTGCCGCCTCGTACATTGTATTATTGTTTGCATAAGCTCCTGTAAACAAGAACTGGTCTATCATGCTCCATGTAACGCCCGAAGGGAGGTATAGCGTTCCTGATGAAGATGAATACGTGCAATCTGCAATCGTATACACTTTTTTCCCGCTTCCACCCCTGCGGCTGATGATACACTGTCCCATCACGCCACCGCCTTTTGGAAGCGGTTAGGTTCCGTAGATGTACGAATATACGTTTGGAGAGGTGTTTGCCTGTGCATATCCAGAGTTGTAAACAACAAATCCGCCCGTCGTAATAGCAAAAGCCAGTCTGATAGGATAAAAATGAGATAATCCCGTACAGCAGTTTGCTCCGGGGCCGCAGGTGCGAGTCGCACATGACCGGAGCCGTGATCACCGCATAGTAGGCTCCGTTTGCGCTTTCATCAGCCATTCCGCTCGCCCTCCCGCTGCAGGGCCATGATCTCCTGACAGAGTTGATGCATGCCGTCGGCATAGCCATAGTCCCAGTCGGCGATGATCTTAGCCTCCTGCGGCGTCAGATCGTCCCGCCACTCCTCCGTCTCCGGATCGTTGGTCTCCGCGTTCCAATCATCCCCCAGCTCCTTCATCCGCGCTTCGCTGATCTGCGGCATCTCAATCCCGCTCCTTTCGTACTGTCAATTGCTTCTATAATCCGGAATCCCTGGGCAACAAGCCATCCGACTCCGATTGTGACAAAAACAAGCTCCACACCGCTCAAGGAAGGCACCTCCCTCCCCGGCAAATTTGGGCTTGCGTTTTCGGTCGAACGTGGTATAATAATTTTGCAATCGTTCTCGACGCAAGTCCTGAACACTGACCGCTTCGGTGCTCGAACACCGAGGCGGTCTTTTTTTGTTCGTTTTCCATAACCGCCCCCTATGACATGGCTCTGGCCAGCGTGGCCACCGAGATCCAGCAGGTGGCCCCCTGCATCCCGCCGCCCTTCATCGGGAACGCATTTTTGACCGTGCGGGCATCCATATGCAGCCAACACGCAATCTCCTTCTGGGTCAAAATCTCCTTGCCGGGGAACTGGGCGATGATGCGCTCCAAGTTGTCCCGGTAGGCTTCCTTTTCCCGTGCCATCGTCATTCTCCTTTCGTGGCAATCCGAACTTCCGTGCATGCTCGCACGATTTCCGTGATATCGTGCATGATGTCGTTCATCAATGGGCGCTCCTCGCCGGTAATCACACCGTCCTCGATAATCTCCATCAGCTGCCGGTCCCGGTGGTCTGAGGCAAAACGCAGCACCCGGTTCACCAGCCGAATCGCCGCCGTCTGGATTGTGCAGTCGTCCACCTCCGGCAGAATCTCCTGCGCCAAATGGCTGACGTGCCGCAGGTGTTCCACGGCCAGAAACTGGCTGTTGTACAAACGCACCATCCGATAGGCCATATCATCCGGCACAGCACACTCGCCGCTTTCATACCGGGCCAGCATCCGAACGGAGCACGGCAGCAGCTCGGCGGCGCGTTCCTGCGTATAACCGGCCTGATCCCGGCAGATCTTATAAATGCTCTTGCCATCTTCCGCCATGGTCTTTTCCCTCCTGTGGGTTAAAATTTAGATTGCAGGGATAGATTGGGATATTACGCGCTGGCGCTGTCATAGCCAAGCACCGCGTCCGTGGAGCAGCGCAGGATACGCGCCAGCTTCATGATGTTTTCAGCGCTCGGATAGGCTTGGCCGGATTCCCAGGCGCACACGGACGACTGCTTGACGCCCATTAGCTCCGCCAGCTCATACTGCTTCAACTTTGCGGCTTCCCGCAGTCGCTTGATCTGCATACGGTTTCCCTCCTTTCGATGGGACTTGCAACATCCCCCCCGTGGTGCTAAAATAGTTTAAAACTAATTTTTGGGGGAGGCTTTCGGTCATGAGTGATTTACAAGAAGATGTAAAGCGCTACCTTCGCGTCTACAACAACAACGTCAGCAGCGTTCTTCATCAACAGTTACCTCCAAAAATTGCCGACGCGCTGGAAGAAAAACTTGACGGCGAATTTTCGGAGTTCCGTTCGCATTTGCTTAATCGTCTTGCGAATCTACAATAGTAGGCCTTGTGATCTGCATCAGCATCTCCTGCGCCGTGGTCAGTGCATCATTCGCTTTTTGATAGGTCACTCCGCTGTCAACCAGAATGCGCACGATCTTGCCTGCAAGATCAAGCGTTTCATCATCGGTTTTCGGTGCTGCATAAGATAGTTTCATTTCTTTACCCCCTTTCGCGGCTCTATTTTTTCGTTATAAAAGCGAAATAATAAACGGTAAATAATTAAGAAACCCATAGGCATCCTCCGTCGAAGCTCGTTCATTAGCTTCAAACTGTTTGCCTTGTGGCTATAATATAATTGTAATTTTTGCATTTGTCAATGTAGTTTTTGCAATTTGTCTATACTCACAAATTGCAGTTATTGCAATTGTACAACATTATACATTTAGGTGGTGACTATAGTGGACATCGTTGACCGCATGTTTGGCCTTATCGATGAGCAATTTAAGGATCAGAAAGATTTTGCTAAGGCCATTGATGCAGACCCGTCTCATATCAGTAGATGGAGAAATCGGAAGACAACCTCTTTTCAGCGCCGACTTCCTAAGATTGCTGAAGTTCTGAACACCACCACGGAATACCTGCTGACCGGAGAGGGTCCCAAAACAAAAGCGCCCGCCTCCGAATCCGGAGAGGGCGCAGTGAAGCCGGAGCATCTCAGGGCCGCTTTCTTTGAGGGAGCCGATGATCTCAGCAAAGAGGAGATGGACGAGCTCTGGGATGATGCCCGGGACTATATGCGCTATAAACTGGAGCAGCGGAGGAAGCAGAAGCATGAATGATGATCCGCTGGACTTATACAAGTTTGCGGAGCAGCGTGGCATTGATGTGGATTGGGTTCCGCTGCGGCGCGCGTCTTCATTGTCGCTTCCCCTTGCAGACGGAACCTGCTGCATTGCGGTCGACCCTTGGAAGATGAACAGTATTCAATACGAAAAGGTGTGCATGGCGCATGAGCTGGGCCACTGCGAAACAGGCAGCTTTTATTGCGAAGAGGCCGCGCTGGATGTCAGGCAGAAGCATGAGCACCAGGCGGACCGGTGGGCTGTCATGCGGCTGATTCCCGTGGATGAGCTGGACAAGGCCGTGGGCGAAGGGTATACAGATATCTGGTCGCTCGCGGAATACTTCGGCGTCACCGAGGGGTTTATGCGCAAGGCCGTCTGTTGGTATACCCATGGTAACATGGCGGCGGAATTACTTTTTTAACCCATCGCTGGATGGCGATAAAATAAAATGTGCCCGAATTGGACACATGGGAAAAGAGGATACTATGGCACTCATTACTTGCCCGGAATGTGGAAAGCAAATATCTGACAAAGCAGAAGCATGCCCGAACTGTGGATATCCTCTTGCAGACTTACATAACGTCAAAGAAGTATCTCAGGGCGATATGGAAGCGTCAGAAAACTCAGCAGACGACGCCACTATGAATTGTAATTCCACGAATGAGAACACCCCGGTAAAGTCTAAATTCAGCAAACTAACAGCTATTTTTTCAGGGATTGCCATATTATTAGTCTTGCTGGTTTTTATCCTTCCCACAAAAATTACAGCACAAAATGTTAAAATCACCCAGCTCTATAATACTTCCCTCGGCTTTGGTTTAAAATTAGGAATGAGTAAAGACTCTATTGATAAAGTCCTCGGAGATCCAGAAATGTCGTATGGCGATTATCTGTACCCAGACCAATACCTTTATGCCCAATATAATAATGGAAAACTCATTTCCATGTATATCGAATATCCGAACGATCGGTGGGTAACCTCTGGCGGAGTTACCGCTGGAGCCGACCTTGACTCAGTCAAGGAAACCTTTGGCGAGCCGGATGGAATTGAACACAATGATGAATGGTGGTATTACGCTACAGGGAATATAGTAACGGGTGTCAAAGTTTTTAAGTCCAGTGAAAAGGTAGATGCCATCTATATTTACGATAGTAATTGGGAGTCAAAGCTAAAGTCGTAATTTAAAATCTGCGATACCATACGCGCCGCCCTGGCGGGCGGCGCGTACCACAGGAGGAGCCATGAAAAAACGACCTGACGGGCGCTACCTCTCCAATATCGTGATTACCTGCGCGGACGCCTCAGAAGAAACAAGTCCAATCATATCGCTAGTCAATACTTTTATAGTTATAAGTGATATTTGTCTATTTTGTCAGTTGTAAATATTAATTACAATGAATATAATAGAGTGACCGAGGGATAATAAATGGACAGAAAAATATTTTTGGATAATTTGTCAAGATTATTAGAACGTATTGGGATACATCCAGATGTTATAGTCGAAATAGTAGCTGAGTTAAAACACTCTGGAAATGAGGCCGGATTTGTCTCCGTCTTGGAAGCACGCTTAAAATTTTTAAATGAACATGGAATTCAGGCAACAATACATAAAGAATTTGAACCGATTGAAAAAGGTGTATACAGCATGCATATAGCGGGAAAGGGATTCAATATGCGAGTTCTTTATGCGTTTTCAGATGGAGCGCCTGTATTGCTATTAGCTTTTCACGAAATTAGCGGCCATAAAACAACAGATTATACTGGAAAAGTTTCTGTATCGTTAGGGCGATTGAAAGAATTCAAGGAGGGTATTTAATTATGAATAATAGTAAGACAATGGAGGATTTAATTGCCGCTTTGTCTGAAAATCTTTCTGATACAGATTTAATTAAGGCTGACATTAAATCTAATATTGCAAACTCAATTATTAACAAAAGAATTTCTATGCATCTCAATCAAAACGGACTTGCACAAAAGATCAAAAAATCACAGGCAACTGTTTCAAAATGGGAAAATGGAGATACTAATTTTACCATCGATTCTCTTGTTGATATTGCTGCAGATCTGGATATGGAGATTTATATTAAGTTACGCAATCATATTGAAGAGAAGCGCTCAAGTGTCTATTCTGCTGAATATCAGAAAGGAAACTCAAAGATAGTAGCATTTCCATTAAAAAACAATTGGATTAAAAGTGGGTTTTCCGAAGATCTTGAGGAAATGTAATAATAGGGGGTAATTTTTATGATGCAATACTCAAATGCCTTCGGTGTTGCCATTGATGATGATGGTGAAGAAGTAGTTATAACTTTTAAGCAGAATATTCCAGATTTCAAAAGTGATCAGGAAGATCATAATCCACCGTGCGATATTGTTTCAATTGTAATGTGCACTGCTGCTGCTAGAGCACTCTGTGACTCACTCGAAGGGATTATTACAAACACTGATAAAAAAAAGGCAGACGCATCTAAAATTTAAAATTGAATCATAGAGCGACAACCTCCAGGAGGGTAGCATGAAAAAACGAGCCGATGGACGCTATCTCTCCAATATGGTGATTACATGCGCGGATAGCTCCAAGAAGACAAAGTCCTTTTACGGCAAATCGCCCGCGGAAGTCCGCCGTAAGATTTTGGAATTTACCGGGGAGCAGGCCCGCGGGCGCACCCTACGGGAGGTCTGCGCGGACTGGCAGGCGGAGTCCGAGTCCGAGGATGCGATCCGGTACAATACACAGGTCTGCTACAAAAAGCCTACTGAGGATGTGCTGGAGGAGTTTGGCGATACGCCGATCCGCACGATCACCACACTGCAGGTCGAGGCGTTTTTGCATAAGATTGCCAAGAAGGGCTTTGCCCGGCAGACCGTAAAGGTACGGCTGATCGTCCTTAATCAGATATGCAAGCACGGTCTCCGTCACGGAGATCTGGATACCAACCCGGCCGCTTCTGCCGAGCTGCCGCCCGGACTGTCTGCAAAAAAACGGGAGATTGCCCCGGACGAGGCTCTAAAGAAAATTGATAAGCTCCCAGCAAAGGGATTCAATTTATTACCGATCTTTCTCCACTATGCAGGCTGCCGACGGGGCGAAGCGCTGGCGCTGAACTGGGAGGACATCGACATCAAAAACCGCATCATCCACATAACCAAAGCCGTGGAATACCATAGCAACGTCGGCGTGGTCGTCCCCCGTACAAAGTCAGAGGCCGGAATGCGGAATATCATCATCCGTAAAAAGCTACTGGATAAGCTGCCAAAGCGCACAAAGACCGGCCTACTGTTTCCCGGCAAGGATGGCGGCATCATGACCAAGGGCGAATTGATCGAGTGGTGGGAACGTTTAAACCTAGGGGTCACGCCACATCAGCTCCGGCACGCTTATGTAACTGATCTCTATGAGGCCGGTGTGGATGCCGAGGTCGCCATGACCCAGACCGGTCACTCTGATATTAAAACCATGCGCGGGATCTATACGCACATCCGGGATAGTCAAAAAGATAAAGCAACGGTGTAAATGGTAAGATAGAGTACACACTTTTCAGCCAATAGAACTGCACAGTTTTTCGCCACATAAAGTGCACAGTTTTTAGCCAAGACTGCGCAGCCTCCGCAAAGCTGGTAAAATGAAGCCAGTCGAAACGGAGGTGGCGAGAAATGAAGGGGTATCGTGTGTACAATTCAATTAAGCAATTAAAAGACATGGGTTTCAAGCGAGCCGCCGTGGCGGCACAGCTTCAAATCAATCGCCGGACAGTGGACCGGTATTGGGCCATGACGGCTGACGAATACGAAGCTCAGCAACAGACTCTAAAGCGCGGAAGCAGTTTGGACGATTACCGCGACCAGATTCTGTACTGGCTGCGAGCTTATCCAACTCTCTCTGCCGCGCAGGTCTGCGACTGGCTAAAAGAGCATTACAACGAGGACTTCCGGGAACGCACCGTCTCCCGGTACGTCAAGCGGCTGCGTGAGGAATACGGCTTGAAGAAGGCCCCCAACCCGAGAGACTATGAAGCCGTTCCTGAGCTTCCGATGGGGCAGCAGGTGCAGGTTGACTTTGGCCAGCTCCTGATGCCGAATGTTGACGGCGGGCAAACCAGAGTCTACGCAGCAGCCTTTTTGCTTTCCGCATCCCGATACAAATATGCCGAAATGCAGAGCCGTCCTTTTACAGCGGCAGACTTGGTAAACATGAGCCACAACTGTTTCAGATACTTCGGGGGAATGCCGCGTGAAATGGTTTTCGACCAGGACAGCATTGTGTGCGTGAGCGAAAATGCCGGAGATATTGTCTACACCTATGAATTTGAGAAGTTCCGGCAAGAGACCAAAATGAACATTTATATGTGCCGTGGGGCCGACCCAGAAAGCAAGGGCAAGATTGAGAATACCGTGAAATATATAAAGGGCAATTTTCTGAGTAACCGTCTCTATGTGGATGACGGGATTCTCAATGGCAGCTGTCTGGAATGGCTGGCACGCACCGCCAATGCGAAGGTGCATGGAACCACAAAGCGTATTCCTGTGGAAGTCTTTCAGGAAGAACGGGAGCAGCTGCGGCCTCTGGTGGGCTTTGATGAGGCGTCCCGTCCTGTTGTCTGCCGTACCGTCCGAAAGGACAACACGATTATCTACGACAGCAACCGTTATTCCGTTCCTCTGGGCACCTACAACAAGCAGCCGGAGGTGCGCATTGACACGAAAGACGGCATTCTTTACATCCAGACCATATTTGGCGAACCGATTTGTGAGCACCGCATCTCCAGCGGCAGAGGGCTCCTTATTCAGAGCAAAAATCATACGAGAGACCGCACGACCGCTTTGGACAAGCTCCAGAATGACTTGGATACGCAGTTGGAGCACAGCGCCACAGAGTTCTTGCAGGCTATCCGTACGGAGAAAACAAGGTATTCCAGAGACCAATTCCGTATCGTCCAGTCCATGATTGACCAGTACGGTGTTCCCGCGGTGCTGGAGGCTGTTGATTTCTGCGAATACAGCAATCTCAGCAGCGCCAATATTTTAAAGGATTATCTCACCCACAAGACCAAGGAAGCTCCCAATACTGCATTGCTGATTTCGCCTGCTGCATCCGTTATACCTGTGGCTGATGTAAAATACCACGTAACCACGCAAAAACGGCCTTTGGATGTCTATGCAAAAGTGGGGGTGAGATGATGTTGACACCGCAGGAACGCGTGTTAAACCTTTTGTCCGACCTCCGCATCCAGCCGGTTGATTTCGATACCGTATACGCCGGCAAAAACGACCTGACGCCGCTGGAGAGCGTGGAGCTTTTCCTGCTGGAAGAACAACGGCTCCGTGTTGAGAAACAAACCTTGTTGCGCCGCAAAAGAGCCGCACTTCCCGCGGAAAAGACGATTGACGCTTTTGACTTTGGCTTCCAGCGCAGTGTGACCCGGGAGCAAATGCTCCGGCTGAGTGACATGACTTGGGTGGAGCAGGCTTACAACATCTGCTTTCTGGGGCCACCCGGCGTTGGAAAAACGCATCTTGCTTTGGCGTTGGCTGTGCGAGGGCTCAACCTCGGATATGCCGTTGCGTTTGAAACACTTTCCGACTTAATGTCCGTGCTAAAAACGGCTGAAATCTCGGGTGCAAGCAAGCGACGTTTGAAATATTTACAGAAAGCCGCCCTCGTTGTGGTGGACGAAGTGGGCTTCATGCCCTTGACTCCGGCAGAAGCGAATCTCTTCTTCGGTTTTGTATCTTCCATGTCCGAAAAGACCTCGCTGATTATTACCTCCAACAAGGGCTTTGATGAATGGGCTGATTTCCTTGGCGACGCCACCATTACGACGGCTATCCTTGACCGGCTCATCCACCACTGCGAGATTATTAACATGACTGGCAACAGCTACCGCTTAGCTCACCACCAGTCCATTACCAGCTAAAAACCGGCTGTGAAAAAGTGTGCATTTGCTGGCGAAAAAGTGTGTACTTTACTTGACTGCTTACAAACGGCGCTCTTGGATGAATACGACAAGCCAAAAGATAAATCTTAGTCAATTTTTAGTCGCAATCTTTCAAAGCATTGAAGCGTCTATGTTTTTATGCGATTGGAAATCATGTAAACCTGCAAGGGTTTCAAGGGTTCGAATCCCTTCTTCTCCGCCACAAGAAAAGCCTGTAACCGTAATGGTTACAGGCTTTTTTGTTTTTACCTTGGCGCGTCTTTGATTTTGACTTTTATCTGCATAGTTCTAATATAAGTTCTAACATTGCTTCAAGAGATCATCAATGACATGGAAAGCGGAATCAAGATGAAATTGATAGATTTGATCGTCAGGAAGAACTAGATCGTTGTGGATTATCAGAAGAAGATATAGAAAAGCTAGAATATGAAAGTCTTATCAGCGAATGGGAGCAGACAGACAAGAGCACCTATTTGCAAGCATTTCAGATCAATAAGATGTGCGATTTTCTAACAGAAAACCAGCGCAAACGACTCTTAACAGTTGCAGAGCAGATGTTCCCCAATGCAGTCCGAGGAGAGTATACAGACGAAATAGCGCATAAATAAGCAAGGCCCCTCCCACTTTGTGGTAGTGCAGAAAAGATTGTGTAAACCTCCATTGTCAGGTAAGATAAAAATGACAATGGAGGTTTTAGTTATGGAAGGGAAAGAGAAAAGTAAGCTGCGGCAAATGATTGAGGAATATGGCATTAAGGACATGAATGATGTCCATGAATTTGTGAAGATGCTGACCGCCGAAACAATACAGGCGGCCCTTGACGCAGAACTGGACAGTGAGCTGGGGTATTCAAAATGCGACTATAAAAACAAGCAGACAGATAATAGCCGGAATGGCTATTCGAAGAAGACCGTGCAAAGCAACACGGGTGAGATGGAAATTAAGGTGCCGCGTGACCGTCAGGGCGAATATGAGCCCCAGCTTGTCAAAAAGCATCAGACGGACGTATCCTCAATTGAGGACAAAGAAATTTTCCTGTACTCACAAGGTATCTCAACCCGCGACATCCAGAAAACGATGCAGGAGATGTATGGCATCGATGTGGACGACAGCCGCGTATCGAAGATAACCGATAAAATACTACCGCTGATCAAGGAATGGCAGGAGCGCCCACTTCAGAGCGTTTATGCAATGGTAATTCTGGACGCCGTACATTACAATGTCCGTGAAAATGGGATCGTCATCAAAAAGGCGGCTTACGTTGCCATTGGGACCAATCTTGATGGCAAGAAGGATGTTCTGGGTATCTGGCTCGGCGCAAGCGAATCCTCAAAATACTGGCTTTCCGTGCTTAATGGCTTGAAGAGCCGAGGGGTACAGGATATACTGATCACGTCAGTTGACGGGTTATCCGGATTTGTTGAGGCCATCAATGTGGCGTTCCCCAAAACGGAGGTCCAGCGCTGCATTATTCATCAAATCCGCTCCTCTACACGGTACGTTTCATGCAAAGACGTCAAGCAGTTCACGGCTGATTTGAAGCCAGTCTACAAAGCACCAACCGAGGAGACCGCCCTTTCAGCCCTGGACGAATTTGAAGCCAAATGGGGCGGGAAATACCCTCTGGCCGTGAAATCCTGACGGGTCAACTGGACCGAGCTTTCCACCATGTTTAAATACCCGCCGGAAATTCGAAAGCTGATCTATACCGCCAATGCCATTGAAAATTTCAATCGGCAGCTTCGTAAGGTTACTAAAACGAAGAGCGCCTTCGTTTCCGACGACGCTCTCATGAAAATCCTGTACCTTACCACAATGAATATCGTTGATAAATGGACGATGCCGATCAAAGACTGTAATTCCATTTTGGATAACCTGATGATTTTCTTCGGCGACAGAGTGAATATCACCCTGTAAGTCCTAATTCGAACTTATCCTGACTTTGAGCTTTACACAAAATTTTATGCGCTACCCACTTTGTTCAGGGAGGGGCCTTGCTTATTTAGAATTCCTCTCAAATGTCAACTGCTTTTCTTTGTATTCTTTAGAACTTAACAAATCAGATTGTGCGCCGTATTTCCTGATATAGTCTTGGGCGTAGCTACAAATCTGACCTAAATATTGATTTTGTAAAGGCCTCTGTTTTCTGTAATTCTCATAACTTGTTGATTTGGCATAATAGTCGTATGAATCAATGATATAAACCTTTGTTTCTTTGAAGTTTTCTATACGGCCTAATACTAATAACTTATGATTTACCATTTCTGCATAATAGCTACTCAAAAAAGCACATTCTTCATTTTTTGTATCAAAGGTATTTGCACTAACAATCTCGAAAAAGCACGCTGATAGATAGTAAGCCTCTCGCTTGCTTTCTCCTTCTAGTACTGGTATATCCCCAATACACTGATAAACCACAGCAATATTATACAAGTGAGAAAAATAATTGTCAACCATCCCATAACATCGCTTACAGAAACAGTTTGAAGCGCCTTTGGAAGGTCTTCAAGCAAAGAGACCTCCGTTCTGGCTTTGACTTTTCTCAAAACAGCTTTCAACTTTGACCACATCATTTCAATTGGATTGAAATCCGGACTATATGGGGGAAGATAGAGCACTTGCGTTCCGGCTGTTGAATCGCTTCTTTGACGCCTTTGACTTTGTGGCAGCGAAGATTATCCATAATGACCAAATCTCCGGGATTCAAGGACGGAGCAAGTTCATGCTGTACATAGTCGAGAAACATGTTGCCGTTCATGGATCCTGAGAAGAATTTTGGGACGGTTGTGCCGTTAAGCCGCACGGAAGACACAATCGTCGTGGTTTTGGGCGTATTCAGCGGAGCGCTGTCCTTCACTCGCTCTTTCCCCTGGGCTCGGCCATACCGACGGGTCAAATTCGTGTTGATACCACTTTCATCAAGAAATTCCAAGGAGAACGCCTTCATTGTACGCTGCACTTTGCTCCACGTGCTGCGTTTCACTTTTACATCAGCCCGGTCCCGTTCGCTGGCATATACCATCTTTTTTTATATCGAAGCCCTAACTTGTTGCGAAGAATATTACTGATTTCAGACTTTTGGATGGACAAGTGCATGGATTCCTTAATTTCTGCAAGAGTAATATCCGGATTTTCAGCGACCATAGCCTTCATTTTTGTCAGCTTTTCCGCCGGTACTTCTGGTTGTCTGCCTATGTTTTCATATGACGGTTCAATCGTCCCGGTCTTCTTCTTCTTTCCTAGCAGTCTGTAAATTGATGAAATACTGACTCGCACTGCACGGCTGATCGATTTTACTTTCATGCCGTCTTCGTAATCCGCAACGATAATTTTCCGTATTTCCATTGGTACCATGTTTTCATCCGCTTATCATTTTTCTTACATTATATCTCTCTGCGCAATCCTTCGTGGAATTGCTGTAAGCTTCACCCAGTTGGCCACCTGGGCGAGGCCTCGGTACTGCGTGTAACGCATCGCGTGTTTCTCCTTCGCATCTGCAAAGACCCGTTCTATGGTCTCTTTTCGCTTGGCGTACAGCGCTTGGTATTCGGGCGTGTAACGTGCGTCGTCCGCCATATCCTCGTAATCCTTCCAGATATGCCGCTGCACCGTCTTGACACAGTCCCTGGCATGGGTGCACAGGTGACGGGTGGGACAATTGGCGCAGACTCTCGGGTCCCTTTTGTACTCCCGATAGCCCTCCCGGTTGGTTGTGGCATAACGCAGAACCAGATATTCCGGGCAAATCACGCAGTCATAGTATTCGTCATAGACATACGCCCACCATTCATGCCCGCCCTTCATCGTCTGTGGACGCTTGTAAGCGGTGGACAGCACCCGGTCGTCGTCAAAAACCTTCTTGCAGATATGGGGCGTCTTGTAGGCGGAATCGGCTACAACCGTTTTAATTTCCGGGAAAGCCTCCGTCACCTTGTCATACACGTCGTCGAAGGCTGCGCTGTCATGGACATTGCCGGGTGTCACCACGGTTTCCAGAACAAAGCCGTTTTCATCACAGGCAGTGTGGGCCTCGTAGGCAAACTGCCGCTTGTGCTCCCCCTTGACGAACAAGCCACAGTCCGGGTCCGTCACACTCCTGGTTACCGTCCGGCTTTTCTCTTTTTTTGTCGGGCTAGCTTCTTTCTGGAGGTGTTGTCCTGGCACTTTTCCGGCAACGCGGGCGGCTCCCCGTCATTTCCAAAAGATGTCTTCCCATGGGTCACCCGATCGGCGTTCACCTCGTCCATCAGTTCCTTCGCATAGCGTTTGGAGGTTTCCGGGATAACCGCCTTCACCTGCTTTTTCGTATTGGCACTGGCCTTGATGTGGGTGCCGTCAATGAACACGACTTTGAGCGAGAGATACCCCGCTTGGGCGACTTCTTCCAAAATCCACGCAAAGATTTGGTTGACCGTGTCTTCCGTGAAGCGGCGGCGGAAATGAAAGCTCACCGTGGAAAAGTGCGGCGTCTCCTCCTGAAGCGTGTAGCCCAAAAACCAGCGGTAGGCGGCGTTCAGATAGACCTCCTCCGCCATCCGGCGCAGGGAGGGCAGCCCGTACAGATGCTGGATGAGGACCATCTTCACCAGCACCACGGGGTCCACGCCGGGCCGGCCGTTATCCTCACTGTAAAGCGGCTCCGCCATCTCATACAGCCGCTCCCAGTCCACCGCCGCATCAATCTTGCGAAGCAAATGATCCCGTGGCACCAGGCTTTCCGTATCCACTATTTTCACCACGCCACGATTCAGTTTCCCACGTCTCAGCATCCCTCATCACCCATATCTATTTTACCAGATGAAAACGAAAAAGCCCAGCGGAGCTGGACTTTTTCGACAGGCTGAACACAACCGTAAGATGGTTGTGTTTTTCTTATATGCTTATGCGACGACCCCAGCGGCATTATTTTTACTACCGCTGGGGTTTCTCATGAGCTTATCTTAATGAGGGTAGCATATTGTTTACCTGCCGGAGGGCTGTGCTCATGCCTTAAGTAAATGAAGCAGCTGCCTTAAACGGCTCGCCGTTTTACTTACTGTCAACGGATCTGCGGGTCCGGATTAGCGGAAAGAAGCAGCTGCTTATTCCAAACCTGCGCCTTTCATTGCGGAGATCGCGTGTTCCGTATATAGCTTATAGAAGCCCTTACGAGGTTCTCTGGGAAGAATCCCTGCCTTAGAACGTTCTTTAAGAACTGCCGTGGCTTCCTCAATCAAACAGGGTTTTCCATGAATGCCGGTCATGTTGAGAGAGCGATTCTCCACGCTGTAGGAGATTAGGTCACCCTCTTCAATAAAGGCAATGGGTCCTCCTGCTGCGGCCTCAGGACTTACATGGCCGATAGCGGCGCCGCGTGTAGCCCCTGAAAAGCGACCATCGGTAATAAGGGCGACGGACCCGTTAATGCGCTCGTCGCAAACAATGGCTTCCGTCGTCATAAGCATCTCGGGCATACCGCATCCGCGGGGCCCCTCATAGCGAATGATGACAACTTCGCCGGGATCAATCTGATTGTTGACGACTGCGTCGTGGGCGTCCTCCTCACAGTTGAACACCCGGGCGACGGCATTGACCACTTCTCGCTGTTTCTTGGCGCAGGCGGAGTACTTTAAGACGCTGCCTTCAGGTGCAATGTTGCCCTTCATGATTGCAATGCTGCCCATCTCCGGAACCTTTTCTATGGGGAAAATGACTTGCTCACGCGTCAGGTGGTAGTTTGCAAGGTACCCAAGGTTTCGGTTGAACCAGTTGTCTCGGCGCAGATCTTCCAGATTTTCGCCCAGTGTCTTTCCGGTAACGGTCATCACATTCAGATCCAACATATCGCGCAGCATCCATTGCACCATAGGAATGCCGCCTGCAAACCAGAAGGACTCGGTCAGCTGCGTACCAGAGGGATTGATATTGCCCAGATGCGGTACCTGATGGTTGATCTCATCAAACAGTTCGATGGGCAGATCGTAGCCCAGCTCGCGGGCAATAGAGGGCAGATGGATCGTGGCATTGGTGGAGCCGCCAATGGCGCTGTGGATGATGATGGCGTTGCGGAAAGCAGCGGGGGTCATAATCTGACTGGGAATAATACTCTTCTTGGCTAACTCCATGATCTTGCGTCCCGCATAGCGAGCATACTGCAGAATATCACGCATCGTCGCGGGGACCAGGGCAGCGCCGGGAAGCGTCATACCGAGGGCCTCCGCCATGCACTGCATTGTGGAGGCGGTTCCCAGGAAAGTACAGGCCCCCACGGAAGGACATCCGGTCAGCTTATAGTCTCGGATCTCCTGAGGTTGAATAGCGTCCTTGCGCCTTTCCCTTAGGGAGATTTCCCCGGCGACCAGAGAAGTGGTCATATTGGGGCCGGGGCGCATGGAACCGCCAGGGACAAAGATACAGGGAATGTCCATGCGGGCGGCCGCTTTCAGATGGGCTGGAATGGATTTGTCACAGCTGGCAGACAGGATCATGCCGTCCCAAGGAACGGCGGATGCGTGGACCTCCACCATGTTGGCAATAGCCTCGCGTGAAGCCAACACAATGTTCATGCCGTCGTGGCCCTGCGCACAGCCGTCACAAATGTCGGTGGTATGATATTGGGCGGGAAAGCCACCCTTCTCCAAGACCCCGTACTTGGCCTGTTCGGCAAGCTGATGCAGATGGACGCTTCCTGGGTGAGAGTCACCGTAAACATCCTCAATCATGATCTGAGGCTTGACGATATCTGTATCATCCCAGCCGCTTCCCATTTCCAGCGCGTCGAACTGTGCCCACAGAAGTCTTTCTTTTGCACTTTTCTGTTCCATATTCAATCTCCTTAAAAGGCAAGTTGCCCAAATTTATCTTAATACGAAATCAATAAAGAACATTGACGACAGCCTGATTCCAACTCTACGATTCCGCAGAGAGGAAACACATTCCGATTATAAAAGTAAAAAACACTTACACATATATTTTTATTATATGATAAAAAATGTATTTGTCAAGCCGGGATGTTCCTGACCTAAATAGCTGCACATATTGACGTCCATCGTCGCAAGGAGTCTGCGTTTTCTATATCCTTACTATTTTAGGAGCCAGTTTCTTTTGCCAATTCGCTTTTTGTACAATTCTCGTAAATAATTTTTAGTGTCGCGTTAATTTCCTCTTAAATTGCTGGCATTGATAAAATAATCAAAAAATGATGGTCATTTGAAACGGTAACCAGCTTACTTACGTACTCAGGTTTGACGGTTACGAGGGAAAAGGTCAGCAGGAGAAAAATTGTGCACGTTATGACGTCACTGTCCTTTCACTATTTCGGGATGGCTGTATAGAAAGACCCTGCCCGCCGGATTCGGCGGGCAGGATATCTTTTCGCTTTTTCATTATTCTCTTGACGGAGTAGGATCCCACCTTTGGGCAAAGCCTTGTTTATAGCGAAGCCCCCTATTTTAGGTTGATTCATTATATATAGATGTCTGCCATTTTCCGTCAAGTAAAGGGGACTACTCAGAGTTTATTGACCGGATAGGCCGGTGTCTGGCCTTGCAGGACAGCCAAAATGTTTTTGGCAGCCTTGGTCTTGAGCTCCGTAACGCCTTCAACGGTGTTATACGCCGCATGGTCGGTAAGAATGACGCTGTCAAGCTTCATATACTCGGAGTTCATGGGAACCGGCTCAATGCAGTGCGTATCCAATCCCGCTCCCATAATCTTATGGTTCTTCAGCGCATCGATCAAGGCGTCGTCGTCAATTAATCCGCCACGGCTGACATTGACAAGCAGAGCCGTATCCTTCATCTTGGAAAACGCTTCTGCATTTATGATGCCTCTGGTCTCATCCGTCAGATTCAGATGCAACGAGATAATATCGGAAACAGACAGCAACTCATCAAATTCAACTTTACGCACGCCAATCTCTTTCAGGTTTTCAGCTGAGATGAACGGATCATAAGCTACAACTTCCTTGAAGCCAAACCCGCTGACCTTGCGGATTAATGCTCTAGCAATACGGCCTGCGCCGACCACACCCAACGTCTTATCCTTCAGGCGATAGCTGGGAGCCTGAATATTCCAGTGGCCAGTGCGAACCAATCTATCACGCATGGCAATGTTTCTCATGCACGCAAGCATCATGGCAACAGCGTGATCTGAGACGTCCTCCATGCAATAATCAGGAACGTTTGTTACCTGAATTCCGCACTCGGTAGCCACTTTTATATCAACGTTGTCGACTCCAACGCCATAACGGTTGATCGCCTTACACTTTTTAAAAGCGCGAATCGCTTTGCCATCCATGGGAGCCAGATCAAGAAGAATGGCGTCTGCTTCGAGAGCACATTCGCGGATAATATCATCCGAGGTTTTACAGTCACACAGGATCAACTCCGCATCGCACTCTTCCAGAATATGACGCTCAATTTCAAAACTGGGCTGACGTTGATCGGTAACAAACACCTTATACTTTGCCAATTTAAATTCACCTTTTCTTATCAATTTTGAAAATTGAATTTCGGTTTTTATTTACTAGCCTTGGCGGCTCTAACAGCCTCGGTGAGCATGGGAGCAACCTTGAACAGGTCGCCGCAGATGCCGTAGTCGGCGATCTCAAAGATGGGGGCGGTGTCGTTCTTGTTCACCGCGATGATACACTCGGAATCCTGCATACCGGCCTTGTGCTGGATGGCGCCGGAAATGCCCAGAGCGATATACACCTTGGGATGGACCGTCTTGCCGGTCTGGCCAACCTGATGGTCGGCGGACAGCCAACCGGAGTCGATGGTGGCACGGGAGCCGCCCACAACGCCGCCCAGCTCGGCAGCCAGCTCTTCCGCCAGCTTGATGCCGCCGGCGACATCCTTGCTGATGCCGCGGCCAACGGATACGATGAAGTCTGCGCCGATCAGGTCCACCAGCTTCTTCGCGGCCTTGACGATCTCGAGCACCTCGGTCTGGACATCGTCCTCGGTAATCGTGAAGGCGGGCTTCACGATCTGGCAGGCATCCGCCTTGGCCTGATCGAAGGCATTCTTCTTCATCACGCCGGGACGCACCGTCGCCATGGCGGGACGGAAGCGGGGGCAGATGATGGAAGCCATCAGATGGCCGCCAAAAGCGGGACGGGTCATCTTCAGGTCGCGGGACACGTCGTGCTTCTCGCCCAGAACCATGGCGGTGTTCAGGCCTTCAATCTTCTCAGGGGTCAGCGTGGACGCCTCACGCAGGAAGTCCTTGTAGATGGGCATATCCACATCCAGGTGCGTGCAGTCGGCGCACAGGCCGGTGTGCAGACGGGCGGCGCAGCGGGGACCAAGGTCCCGGCCGATGTTGCTGGCGCCGAACAGCATGACCTCGGGCTTCAGCTCCTCGATCACCTGGCAGATGGCGGTGGTGTAGCCGCCGGTGGTATAGTTCTTCAGCATGGGGCTCTCGCAGACATAGACCTTGTCTGCGCCATAGCCGCCAAGCTCCTTGGCAAGGCCCTCGACCTTGTCGCCCAGCAGCAGGCCGCACAGGGCCACGCCCAGCTCGTCGGCCAGCTTGCGGCCTTCGGAGATCAGCTCAAAATCGGTGGGCATCAGTTTGCCCTGACGCTGCTCGCAAAACACCCATACATCCTTGAAAGCAGCGATATCCGTGTTGTTAAAAGACATGTTCAATTACCCCTTTCTCAGATGATATGCTTCTTGGCCAGAATGCCCGCCAGCTTCTCGCAGTTCGCCTTGTCATCACCCTCGTTCAGCATCAGGCCGGCACCCTTCAGGGGCGGCGTGAAGGAGGTGAGGATGTTGGTGGGGGAACCCTTCAGGCCGATGGTGGTAGGATCGATCAGGGCATCGTCCTTCAGCGTCTCATAATCAAAGGTCTGCAGCGGCTTGCCGTAAGCCTCGAAGATACCACCCACGCTCATATAGCGGGGGGTGTTCAGCTCCTTGATGCAGGTCAGAAGGCAGGGTGTCTTGACCTTGATGGTCATGTAGCCGTCCTCCAGCATCCGCTTGACGGTGATGGTGTCGCCGGTCTTCTGAATGTCGGCGGCGTAAGTCACCTGGGGCAGGTGCAGCTTCTCGGCGATCTGGGGGCCCACCTGGGCGGTATCGCCGTCGATGGCCTGGCGGCCGCACATGACGACGTCGTCCTTCTCCACGCCGATGCGGCTGATGGCAGCGGCCAGAATCTGGGAGGTGGCATAGGTATCGCTGCCGCCGAACTCACGGGCGGAGACCAGAACGCCCTCGTCTGCGCCGCGGGCCATGAGCTCGCGCAGCATTCCGGCCGCGGGAGGAGGACCCATGGTGACGACGACGACTTTGCAGCCCGTCTCGTCCTTCAGCTTCAGAGCCGCCTCGACGGCGTTCAGGTCGTCGGGGTTGATGATGGCCTGCATGGACGCGCGGTCCAGCGTGCCATCGGGATTTACAGCCACCTTGCCGGAGGTATCGGGTACCTGCTTTACACTGACAATGATTTTCATGACTCTCTACCTCCTTACAGAATGTGGTTGGAGATGACCACGCGCTGGATCTCGGAGGTACCCTCGTAGATCTCCGTAATCTTGGCGTCGCGCATCATGCGCTCCACGGGGAAGTCTTTGGTGTATCCGTAGCCGCCGAACATCTGCACGGACTTGGTGGTGATATGCATGGCAGCCTCAGAGGTGAACAACTTGGCTATTGCGGCCTCCTTGGTGAAGCTCTGGCCCTTTGTCTTGCGTATGGCGGCCTGATAGGTCAGGAGCCTGCCCGCCTCGATGGACACGGCCATGTCGGCAAAGAGGAACTGGGTGCTCTGAAATTTGGCAATGGAACGGCCGAACTGGACGCGGCCCTTGGTATAGTTTACTGCCTCGTCCATAGCGCCCTCGGCAAGGCCCAGGGCCTGGGCGGCGATGCCGATACGGCCGCCGTCCAGCGTCTGCATGGCGATCTTGAAGCCCTTGCCCTCCTTGCCCAGCAGGTTTTCCTTGGGGACAATGCAGTCGGTGAACACGATCTCGGCGGTGGGGGAGCCGTGCAAGCCCATCTTCTCTTCATGCTTACCCACGGAGAAGCCGGGGAAGGTGTTTTCCACGATGAAGGCGGAAATACCTCGGGTGCCCTGAGAGGGGTCAGTCATGGCGAAGACCACGAACACCTCAGCGGCGTAACCGTTGGTGATAAAGATTTTGGCGCCATTGAGCACGTAGTGGTCACCCTCCAACTTTGCAACCGTGGTGCCCTTGGAGGCATCGGAACCAGCGTCCGGCTCGGTGAGACAGAAAGCGCCCAGCTTGCCGCCTTGGGTAAGCATGCGCAGATACTTCTTCTTCTGCTCCTCGGTGCCGTTTTGGATGATGGGTCCGCAGCAAAGGCCGTTATGGGTGGCGACAATGTCGCCGGTGGATGCGCAGGCCTTGGAAATTTCCTCCACGGCCAGAGCGGCGGACAGGTCGTCCGCACCCGCCCCGCCGTATTCCTTCGGCACACTCATGCCCATGATGCCGTAGCGGAACAGTTGGTCGATGGTCTCCTTGGGATAGGCGCAAGTACGGTCCGTCACGGCGGCGATGGGCTTGATTTCATGTTCGGTGAAGTCCCGCATCGTCTTTCGGATCAGTTCCTGCTCTTGGGTCAACTCGAAATCCATAGTTAGCCTCCTATGTTTTTACTTCTTCGTGTTTTGAATGCCGGCGATATTTTTGGCCAGCTCCTTTTTGCCCTGGAAATTTCCCTGCCGCGCGATCATGACGCGCTGGGCCTGGGGCGAACCCGCACCGTGCATGGACTCCGTGCGATAGCCCACGGCGGCGGACCCAAGGCAGATGTTCTCCAGGAACCGCATTACTCGTTGACGATCCTCGGTGGAGACACCCTCGTGAGCCGCAAAATACTTGTTGCAGATCTCACTGATCGTCTCGCCGTTGTTGCCGACTACCGTTTCGGACTCGAAGTCCTTCTGAGACGGCATGGTAACCATTAGCCCGCCGGCAATGTCCTCGGCCAGACGTACGATCTCATAGGGGAAGCGTGTGACGTTCTGCTTGCAGACGTTGGCAAGCAGCAGGTCGATCTGGTAGTTGCCCGCCTTGGTGGGGCAGCCCTCGCAGGAGCAGGCGATGCCGCAGGAGTAAAGCGTCTCGTTGAGGTGGGTCATCTCGATGAGCTTGTCCTTCACCGCACTGGCCTTCTCAACTCCGTTGTACTCTGCGGCAAGCGCCGCCGCGCCGATGACCACGTCGCCCACGCCGACCTTGCACCCGCCGTAGCTCTGGCGGTGATAACCGGCAAAGCGCTCCACCATCATACCGGCGAACTCATATTCGCCGTTGAGGAAGAGGTACTCGTTGGGAATGAACACGTGATCCAGAACCACCAGAGCCTCCTGACCGCCGAACTTGGCGTTGCCAAGGTCAATGTCAGCGTTTTTCTCCAGCTTGCGGGTGTCGCAGGACTGGCGTCCGTAGATCATGTACATGCCTTCGGCGTCGGTAGGGCAGGCGAAGGACACGGCCCAGTCCTTATCCTCCGGGCTCATGGCGATGGTGGGCATGAAGATATGCCAGTGAGAGTTGACGGAGCCGGTTTGGTGGCACTTGGCCCCGCAGACCACGATGCCGTCTTTCCGGCGCTCCACCACGTGGAGGAACATATCCGGGTCCGCCTGCTGGTGGGGGGCTTTGGACCGGTCCCCCTTGGGATCCGTCATGGCGCCGTCCACCGTCAGGTCCTCGTCCTGCACCATAATGAGGAACTTCTTGAAATTTTCGTGATAGTGGGTACCGTGGGCTTCGTCGGTTTCAAACGTCGTGGAAAACACAGCGTTGAAGGCATCCATCCCCACGCAGCGCTGGAAGCAGCTGGCGGTCTTCTGGCCTAAAAGCCGCTGCATCTTCACCTTCTTCACCAGATCGTCGGTCGACTGGTGGAGGTGGGTGAAGCGGTTGATGGTGCGGCCCGTCAGGCTGGACGTGGCCGTCATCAAGTCCGCGTACCGCGGGTCGTGGGCCAGACCGTAGGTCATGGCCACGCAGTTGATGCTGGGCCGGATCATGGGGTGATCCACCCAGTTGTCGATCTTCTCGCCAAACATATACACCCGCGTCTTCATCTCCCGCAGGCTCTCGATGTACTCTTTCGCTGTTTTCAGTGACATATGTCTCCTCCTTATTTAAAATGTATGCGGAGAGCCGGATCAGCGCATAGCCAGCGTCACTTCACCGGATGCCGCCAGTTCGCCATGGTTGTATATCTTGGCGGCACAGGTAGCAATGGCTTTTTCGGGCCGCTCACTGAAGAGTTCTGCGTGGATTTCAATTGTGTCTCCGGGAAGAATTTTTTTTAGGAACCGCACGTTGTTGATGCCCAAAAACAAAGGGGTTTTACCAGCGTACCGCGGGGTGGACAACAGCAGAATATCCGCGGTCTGAGCCATGCATTCCACCGAGTATACCCCCGGTAAAACAGGATCGCCTGGGAAATGGCCTTTAAAAATTTCACGGGTGGAATCTACAAAAAATGTGGTAGTAATGTGTTCCCCCGGAGTCATATCCTCCACGGTGGTCACCAAAAGCATGGGGTCCCGGTGGGGGATTACCCGCCGGATTGCTTCCTGATCCATTTTCATATGATATATCCTTTCGATGGTTCTGTGCGGACAATGCCGTATGCAGTTCACATACGGCATTGTCCAAGAGAGGTAAGTTTCGGGAAAGCGGCCGGTCAATATGTTTTAAAAAAGAGAACGATCAATTTTCTGCCATTTTGCGGTATTTGGCGTAGCGATCCTTGGCGTCCTGAATGGTCTTTTGATACAGGCGATCCGCACGGTCAGGAAAGTTGATTTTCAGCGAGGAATAGCGATTTTCACCCTTGAGGTAGTCCATCATTTTGCTGGAATCCGGCTCCGGAGAATCCAGCTGGAAGGGGTTCTTCCCCTCGGAAGTCAGGCGAGGATCATAGCGGTACAGGTGCCAGTAGCCGCACTCCACCGCCTTCTTCATCTCCTGCTGCGTGCAGCTCATGCCGGCCTTGATGCCGTGTTCCAGGCATGGGCAGTAGGCAATGACGATGGCAGGACCGGGATAGGCCTCCGCCTCCCGGATGGCCTTCAGCGTCTGAGCCTGGTCGTAGCCCATGGCGACCTGCGCCACGTAGATATAGCCATAACTCATGGCGATGGCGCCCAGATCCTTTTTCTTGACTGCCTTGCCGCCGGCGGCAAATTTGGCGACCGCAGCGGCGGGCGTGGCCTTGGAGGACTGTCCGCCGGTGTTGGAATAGACCTCGGTATCCATCACCAGCATATTGATATTGCGGTTTTGAGCCAGCACATGGTCAATGCCGCCGAAGCCAATGTCATAAGCCCAGCCGTCTCCGCCAAAGGCCCAGATGGACTTTTTGGCCAGGTACTCCCTGTTCTTCAGAACAAATTCCGCTTCCTCACTGCTGTCTGCCTTCTCTAGTGCGGCCAGCAGCGCATCGGTAACCTCGCGGGACTTCTGAGAATCCTCCCACTGCGCCAGATAAGCGTCAATTGCCTCCGTCGCAACGCCGCGCTCCCGCAGGGCGTGCAGGCGAATCATCAGCTCCTTGTGAATGGCGTCGTGAGCATGGAGGAAGCCATAGGCAAACTCGGCGTTATCCTCGAACAGCGATTGCTCCCAGCAGGGACCGAAGCCGCGTTGGTCGCAGGAATAGGGCGTCATGGGCATGGCGCCGCCGTAGGCGGAGGAACAGCCGGAGGCGTTGGCCACATACATACGGCTGCCGTACAGCTGCGTGACCAGCTTGATATAGGTGGTCTCAGCGCAGCCGGCGCAGGCGGCGGAGAATTGGAAGTAAGGCTTGGCGAACTGAGACGCCTTCACGTTCTTGTCGCTGATGGCATCCTTTTTCAGCAGTGCTTCATTCATGGCGTAGCGGTCAAAATTGGTCTGCTGGTCGGCCTCGTCCTCCATGGGCACCATGGTCAGCGCGCCCTCAGCAGGGCAGGCGGTCAAACACACGCCGCAACCGAGGCAGTCATAGGGGGAGACCTGCATCCGGAAGGAATAATCCTTCATGCCGGCACCCTTGGCGGGGACGGTGGCAAAGGAAGCGGGCGCTCCGGCCTTCTCCTCGTCGGTCACCAGCACGGGGCGAATGGCGGCGTGAGGGCAGGACATGGAGCAGCGGTTGCACTGGATGCACACGTTGGGATTCCAGTGAGGCACATGAGTGGCCACGCCGCGCTTGCTGTAGGTGGTGGTGGCGTTTTCCCAGGTACCGTCCAGACAGTTGTGCTTTTTAAACACGGAGACCGGCAACTCGTCGCCATGCTGGCGATCCATGGGTACCACAATTTCCTTAACGAACTCGGTGCCCTGCAGGCTTTCCGGCGCTCCGTCCTGAGCGTTGGCCCAAGAATCGGGAATCTCCACTTTTACCATGCCGCTCACGCCTGCATCCACGGCCCGGTCGTTGAGATCGACAATCTCCTGGCCACCCTTTTTAAAGTAACTCTGGTAATTGCCCTTCTTCATCTCCGCCACGGCCATTTCAATGGGAATGACCTGAGTCAGCTGGAAGAAGGCGGATTGCAGAATTGTGTTGATTCGATTGCCAAGGCCAAGCTCTCCGGCGAGCTTGGTGGCATCCATAATGTAGAATTGAGCGTGCTTATTGGCAAGATCGCGCTTCATCTTAGCCGGCAGATGGGCATCCAGCTCCGAGGCGGACCAGGGGCAGTTGAGCAGGTATACGCCGCCGTCCTTGAGGTCGGCAGTGGTGTCGTACTTATGTACATAGGTGGGTGCATGGCAGCCCACGAAGTCTGCTGCGTTCACCAGATAAGTAGCGTGTATGGGCTCGTCGCCAAAGCGCAGATGGGACTGGGTCAAACCGCCGGACTTCATGGAATCATAGGAGAAGTAAGCTTGCGCATACTTATCAGCGGTCAACCCGATGATGGTGATGGCGTTTTTGTTAGCACCCACCGTTCCGTCGCCGCCGACGCCCCAGATCTTGCAGGCTGTCTGGCCAGGATAGTTGATCTCCAGTTCCTCAGTCGGCAGGGAGGTATGCGTCACATCGTCCAAAATGCCGATGGTAAAGTTGTTTTTCGGCTGGGGCTGACGCAGGTTGGTATATACCGCGGCAATCTGCCCGGGAGTCGTATCCTTGGAAGCCAGGCCATAGCGCCCACCGACTACCTGAATGTCACGGCGGCCCGCTTGCTGCAGGGCGCTCTGCACATCCAGATAAAGCGGTTCGCCTACAGATCCGGACTCCTTGGTGCGATCCAGCACGGCGACCTTTTTGCAGGAGGCGGGGATGGCATCGACAAAATGCTGCACCGAGAAGGGGCGATACAGGTGCACCTGCACCACACCGACCTTGCGGCCATGCGCATTCAGATAATCCACGGTATCGCGCACGGTTTCCGCGCCGGAACACATGATGACGGCAACCTCCTCGGCATCGGGAGCGCCGTAGTAGTTAAACAGTTTGTAGTCCCGGCCAGTGAGGCGGTTAACCTCGTCCATGTAGTGCTGCACAACACCGGGAATGGAGGCAATTTTTTCGTTGGCGCCCTCCTTGCACTGGAAGAATACGTCCGGATTAACGGTGGTGCCGCGGGTGGAGGGATGCTCCGGGTTTAGGCCGTTTTTGCGGAAAGTCTCCAGCTGCTTGTAATCCACCAACTTGGCGAGATCCTCATAGTCCAGCGCCTCAATGCGCTGCATCTCATGGGAGGTACGGAAGCCGTCAAAGCAGTGCATGAAGGCGTACCGGCCTCCAATGGCGGACAGATGGGCAACAGCTCCCAAATCCATAGCCTCCTGAGGAGAGGAAGACATCAACATTCCAAAGCCGGTCATGCGGCAGGTCATTACATCGGAGTGGTCGCCAAAAATAGACAGTGCGTGGGCGCTTACAGTGCGGCATGCCACATGGAACACGCCGGGCAAAAACTCGCCGCCGATTTTGTACATGGGCGGAATCATCAGCATCAGGCCCTGAGAGGCGGTGTAGGTGGTGGTGAGAGCGCCGGCCTGCAGCGAACCGTGGCAGGTACCGGCGGCGCCGGCTTCGGACTGCATCTGAATCACATCCACAGTATTCCCGAAGATGTTCTTTTTCCCCTTGGCGGCCCATTCGTCCACCTTCTCCGCCATAGCGGAGGACGGCGTGATGGGGAAAATAGCGGCAACCTCCGTAAACGCGTACGAGGCGTATGCGGCAGCGGTATTGCCGTCCATGACTACACTTTTCTTATTCAATACTCTCATTTCCTTCCTTTAATCCGTTTTAGCCGGGATTCCCGGCGGCACTTAAAAGTTGGCGCTTAGGAAAAGGGATAGCCATATCTGCTATTCCGCTGTGCGAAATCAAATTCCAAAAATGTAAGTAAAAAAAATTCACAAGCTGTCAACTTTGTGCTATAGTTAGCATAATCACTTCTTTTTTGCTTGTCAAGCAATTTTTACACGCAAAGAAATTTTAGGAATTTTACACAGAAGGGAAGATATTTTTTATGGCAAAAGAACAAGTCTCCAGTATCCTTCGGGCACTTCAGATTTTGGAATGCTTCATGGATCAAAAGACGGAATGGACACTGAAAGCTCTCGTTGATCACCTTGATATTCCCACAACGACTGTATTTCGCCAAGTCTCCACCATGGTGGAGCGAGAGTATCTGGAACAGGATCCGGTCCGAAAAAGCTATCATATTGGTCCACGCCTGTTCTTACTGGCAAGCGCAATTATAGGGCAGTCTGATCTGCGTCAGATCGCCCGTCCGGAGTTGGAGCATCTGTCCAATACAGTCCGGGAGACTATTAATTTGAGCGTTCTGCTTGAGAACGATATATTTTACTTGGACAAGGTGGAAACTCACCGCTCTATTATCTGCAACACGCGCATTGGAAGCAGGGCTCCTGCCTATGCAACCAGCGGCGGAAAGGTAATGCTGGCAGATCAGTCTGATGCTTACATCGATCAATATTGTGAGTGGATGGAAAAGCAAGAGCCTCTGACTGGAAATACAATCAGGGACTCCGTGCGCTTTCGCAATGAACTCATTGCCGCAAAATTGAACGGGTATGCATTGGACAACGGAGAGATTGAGCAGGGTTTGATCTGTGTAGCTGCCCCCATTCGCGATACCACTAAGCGAGTTATCGCTGCCGTTAGCATTTCTGGCCCGGATTATCGGATGGAAGAGAATTTGAAGGAAATGATCTCCGCGGTTAAAAAGGCGGCGGAGTTGGTTTCCAATATGATGGGATATCGAAAATGAGCGTGACCGGTATGTAGTTCCCCCGTTACATTAATGCTGGTTATAAAATTCGAGAGATCCTTTTGAGTTAATTTTATGATTTTAATTGTTTTAATTGCTAATTTGATGTGCGCATATTTGTTTATTGAGACAAAATTATTGACAGCAACTTGACAATCTTTGCTGACAATGTCAATATACAAGTGCGCATGACGCATTTTGTTTTAAGCGGAATGCGGAACTTGATTCCACTATACGGAATCTTGATGCTTGTGTGTTAGGAAGGAGTATGGCAAATGTATGGAGTGTTAGAAAAAGTTGTGCGAAAAATCGCTAAGGCAGCCGAGGTCGCTGCTGCGATTTTACTGGCTGTGATGTGCTGCCTTGTATTTACAAACGTCGTATGCCGGTATTTATTGCACTTCTCAATCCCATGGTCGGAGGAGATTTCCCGCTTTTTGCAAATCTGGACCGTGTTCATAGGTACAGCCCTAGTATACAGGGAGAATGGCCACATGGGGTTGGACATTTTGGTGAAGGTGCTGCCAAAACAGGCGGCGCGCCTTGTTGCCGTTATTGTGGATGTTCTTGTTATTTATCTGACGATTCTGATCTTTCAAGGCGGCTTTCAGCTGACTGTCAGCATGCATGGCTGGACAGCTCCTGCTTCCGGACTTTCTTATTCATGGAAGTTCTGCATTGTCATTTTCTCCATGGCTCTGATGCTGATTTTTGCATTCAATAATCTCTTTTGGCATGTCGCCAGCTTGATCAAAAACGAAGATCTTCCCGTCAATTCTAAGGCTGCGGAACAGGAGGATGAAGGAAAATGATTCTAGTTTTATTTCTTGCAATACTGTTTGGCAGTCTGCTTTTATACGTGCCTGTAGGCTTTTGCTTGGCACTTGCCGGTGTCGTTTTGATGTATGTGATGACGGGCGACATTTCCGCGGCAACCGTTACGCAGCAGATTATCAAGGGCGTTGACAGCTTTCCACTGATGGCAATCCCCTTCTTCGTTCTGGCTGGCGAGATTATGAACGAGGGCGGCATCTCCAGCCGTATCGTGGGTTTCGCGAAAGCATTTATTGGACACGTCCGCGGTGGTCTTGGCTACACGTCCGTCCTCGCGAGTATGCTTTTTGCGGGCATTTCCGGTTCGGCCGTCGCCGATACGACCGCCGTCGGCTCCATAATGCTCCCTTTGATGGAAAGCGACGGTTACGAACGGGATGAATCCACCGCCCTGATCATCTCCGCCGGAACGATTGGCCCGGTGATTCCCCCCTCTATGCCCATGATTATTTACGGCTGCTGCGCAGGCGTATCCGTTGCGAAGCTGTTTCTGGGCGGCATTATTCCGGGAATCATCATCGGTTTTGGACTGATGATAATTTGGGCGACACACTGCCGCAAAAATCCGACGGTTTACGTCAAGCATAAGAAAGCAACCTGGAGAGAAAGAGGAAGAGCACTCAGGAGCGCGATCTGGGCGATTTTGCTGCCTGTAATTATTTTGGGCGGCGTTCTTACCGGCGTCTGCACCGCCACCGAATGCGGCGTCATAGCCGTTGCCTACGCTCTGATTATCGGCGGGTTTGTATACCGCGAGCTGAAACTCAAAAGCCTGTTGCCTATTTTGGTCAAGACGGCAAAAAGCACGGCAGCCGTGATGTTTGTCGTCGGTACTGCGACACTGGCTGCGTACTACATTACCACTGCCCAGATTCCAGATATGTTAACCAAAGGTCTGCTCGCAATTTCAACCAATAAGTACGTCGTTATCCTGATGATTAATTTGCTGCTGCTGCTGGTCGGCTGCGTTATGGATCTAACGCCTGCCCTACTGATTCTGGCCCCGATTCTGATCCCTGTAATCGTAGAGCTAGGCCTCGATCCGATCTGGTTCGGCGTTGTGATAGTTTGCAACCTGTGCATTGGAATTATCACTCCCCCTGTCGGCACAGTCCTCTATGTTGGCTGCGGTTTGTCGAAGCTGCCCATGATGCGAATAGTCAAACCAAGTCTTAAGTATATGGCAATTATGTTCGTCTGCCTTATGATCATTTCCTATTTCCCCAATTTGGTAATGTTGATTCCTAATATGATCAGCTAACCATACATAAAAAAATTTGGAGGTAAGAAAAATGAAGAAAATTTTGGCTCTGTTCCTTTCACTGTGCACTGTGTTCAGTCTGTCTGCGTGCGGCTCCACCGCAAGCAGTGCAGGAAGCGCAAGCAGCGCGGGAAGCGCACAATCATCCGCAGCTTCCAGTTCCGGCGACAAGAAGATCATCAAGGTGTCCTTCGGTTTGTCTGCACAGTCTGCAGAGGCCACTGGCGCCTCAAAATTCGAAGAGCTGATCGAGGCAAAGTATCCTGAGTTCGACGTACAGTGCTACTCCGATGCGCAGCTTGGCGACGATACCTCTGCGACGCAGGACGTTGCCATGGGCAATCTGGAGTGCGTCATTACCTCCTGCTCTCCGCTGACCGGAATGTGTTCCGATCTGAAGGTCTTTGACTTGCCCTTCCTGTTCCCCAACTATGAAGCAGCCGATGCCGTTATCAACGGCGAAATTGGTGACAAGATTGCTGCAGAGCTCGAGCCGCAGGGACTGAAGAACTTGTCCTGGTTTGAAAACGGTTTCCGCGAGGTTACGAACAATAAGGTTGACGTACATACGCCCAATGATCTGAAGGGCTTGAAGATTCGTACGATGGAGAATCCCATCCATCTGGCAACCTGGAAGGCTCTGGGTGCCGCTCCCACCCCCATGGCATTTTCCGAGGTGTTTACTTCTCTGGAATCCGGCGCAATCGACGGTCAGGAGAATCCCATCTCCACGATTTATCTGAATAAGTTCTATGAGGTTAACAAATATTGCACCCTCACCAATCATGTGTACAGCCCCAAAAACTTCCTGATGAATAAGGCGCTGTTTGACTCTCTGACCCAGGATCAGCAGGCTTACTTCCTGGAAGCCGCTCAGGAAGCTGCACAGGTCAACAAGGATACCAACCGTCAGCAGTGCGAGGATTACATTAAGAATCTGCAGGATAGCGGCGTGACTGTGACCGAGCTGACTGCCGACGAGCATCAGGCGTTTGTCGACGCGACGAAGGGCATCTATGACCAGTACTCTTCCGAGATCGGCGCCGATCTGGTTCAGGAAGTTCAGGACGTCTGCGCACAGTATAAATAATTCTTTATAATTCAGAGATCTCACTATGTGGTGTACCCATTTCCGTTTCATTAGAAATCCAGGGAACCCACTGGGTGCAGGCGGGAAATTGAAAAGAACCGCCCACTGGCTGAATTGATTCTACCACAAGTACAATGGCATTAAGTTAATATCTGAAAACACAACCATCCAGATAAGATGGTTGTGTTTTTTTATACATGCAAGTTTGGAGCCTATGCTTATGGGCATGAGAGGCGATCGCCTTACCTACAGCAATTCCACGAAGGATTGCGCAGAGTGATATAATGGAAAAAAATGATTAGCGGATGAAAACATGGTACCAATGGAAATACGGAAAATTATCGTTGCGGATTACGAAGACGGCATGAAAGTAAAATCGATCAGCCGTACAGTGCGAGTCAGTATTTCATCAATTTACAGACTGCTAGGAAAGAAGAAGAAGAAGAAGAAGAAGACCGGGACGATTGAACCGTCATATGAAAACATAGGCAGACAATCAGAAGTACCGGCGGAAAAGCTGGCAAAAATGAAGGCTATGGTCGCTGAAAATCCGGATATTACTCTTGCAGAAATTAAGGAATCCATCGCTCCTATTGGGGCGAGGTGGCCGAAATCGCTTATACCGGCGCGGACGGTCAGAGCGCAGTCTACAGGAAGTCACCAGGGAGCGATCACAATTCCGGCGATTACAATGTTTATGCTTCCACGGAGGAAATCGCAGTTGGCTCGCCGACCGTCGAACTCAAGGGCAGCAGCGAGTGCTACACGCTGGCTTGTTGGACGGATGGGACATGTGCCTACTCCCTAAGCCTTTCATCGGGCGACGACGCAGCGGAATGGAATACGATAATCGGAGGAATTGACTGACGCTTTTAGTGGGAACATCTTATATTTATTTAGTTAGAAAAAAGTAGTACAATTCTGTCAGGTCTTCTGCCGGTTAAGCTTCGCATAATGTTTATACTGTGCCACGAAGCCAAATCGCGTTTTGCACAATCACTTTCCATATATACACTTATAATTGTGATAATATTTCCATTGACGCAATGTGATGTATTCTGCTATTGCTTAAGTGCAATAAAAGCGATGATGAAGAGTGCTGACAAATGATGGTTTACAGAGAGCCTGCGCATGCTGAAAGCAGGTAACCGGAAATGTTTTGCTGTCCCTTCTGAGCTGGCGGTCGAACACTTCGGTAAGTAGAGCCGCACGCGCAGGCTGCGTTAGTGTCATGGGCTTGTTGGAGCCTGTAGAGTGGCATGGTTTCACCGCCGTGCAATTTGAGTGGTACCGCGGAGTTGTTTTACAGCTGCGTCTCAAAGTAAAACTTTGGGACGCAGCTGTTTTTGTTTTGTCCCGGAAAATTTGGGAGGATTAACACTATGAGCTACACCAACTGCCTGCCTGGAGCGTGGGCCCGGACTGCTACAAGGACGTCTATAGCATTGTCCGCCGCTTCGGCAAGACCGCCGCCGTGATTGGTGGCAAAACCGCGCTCTCCAAAGCCTACGAGCCGCTGAAGGAGGCCCTGGCCGGAACTCCGCTCGCTCTGTCCGAGCCTGTCTGGTACGGCGGCAATGCCACTTACGAAAACGCTGCCGCACTGGAAACTCTGGATGCCGTCAAATCCGCCAACATGCTCTTCGCTGTGGGCGGGGGACGGGCAGTAGACACCTGCAAGGCCGTGGCCGAGCATCTGGATAAACCGCTGTTCACCTTTCCCACCATTGCCTCCAACTGTGCGGGCTGCACTTCTATCGGTGTATTTTACAATGCCGATGACACTTTCCGGGATTATTTTTACCCCACACGCTGCCCGGAGCACACATTTCTGAACACAAAGATTATCGCCGAGGCCCCGGAGGCCCTGCTATGGGCAGGCATCGGTGACGCACTGTCCAAGGAGTGTGAGGTAGAACTGGCCAGCCGAGACCAGAACCTGTTCCACACAACGCTGTTAGGTACCCAGTTGGCGCACTCCTGTACGGACCCGCTGGTGGAATACGGTGCGACAGCCATGGAACAGTGTCGGCAGAACACTCCGGGATATGAACTGGAGCAAGTGGCTCTGGCTATTGTAATGTCTACGGGAATTGTCTCCAACTTGACCACGGACTCCACGAAATATTACTACAATAGCAGCTTGGCCCACTGCGTTTACTACGGTTCCACAATGGTACCTGCCTCCGGTGGAAAGCACCTGCACGGCGAGATCGTAGCCTTCGGCGTGCTGACCCTGCTGACCTATGACAAGCAGTTTGAGCAGCGTGACCGTGTGATGCGCTTCAACCGCTCCGTCGGTCTGCCGGTCACGCTGGGCGAAATTGATCTGTCGGAAGAACATCTCCAGACCATCGCAGACAAAGCCGCCACCGTCCTGGAGTGGACAAAGGCGCCCTATCCCGTCACGAAAGAAGCCTTTATGCGGGCCATGCGGGATGCCGACGCCGCAGGCAGGGCCCTGCTGGCAAACGAGCAGTAACCGCCATATTTGAAAGGAGAAACGACTATGAAAGTGATGAATCGTGTTGCTGATGTTCTCAATAAAAATCTGGCGCTGCTGGCCATCGTCGTGGCGGCGTTTGCGCTGATGGTTCCCACCATGTGGGTGAAGCTGGCAGGCAGCGTCAGGTTTAATCTGGCCTGGGTACCGTTCATGGGCACCTATTTTCCCAAACTCAGCTTTGTGAATCTACTGCTGGGCGTGATCATGTTCGGCATGGGCATGACCCTGCGGGCCGAAGATTTCGCCCTGATCCTGCGCCGCCCTAGGGACGTGTTGATCGGAATCTTCAGCCAGTACGTGTGTATGGCGGGTTTCGGCTGGCTGGTGGCAAAGCTGCTGACGCTGACGGGTGTGGGCGGTCCGGAAGTCTGTGCTCAGCTGGCGGTGGGGCTGGTGCTGCTGGGCTGTGTCCCAGGCGGAACCGCCTCCAATGTTATGACCTTCCTGGCCCGGGGCGACGTGCCGCTGTCCATCACCATGTGTACCACGCTGCTGTCTCCTGCGCTGACACCCACCCTGACGCTGGCCCTGGCTGGGCAGTGAGTGGAGGTTAATTTCTGGAGCATGTTCTAGAGAAGTCAAGAACAGTGCAGAGTGTGAACACCCAAAATCTGCGGCTTATGCGGCCAGGCCTCTGGCGGCCTGACGATACATGGCTGGCGGCAGGCCGCCGGGGTTGGCAGTATAGATTCGCCGGCGGTTATAGTAGGTCATGATGTACCGGAATACGATGCTCTTAACCTGTGCCATGGGCATCCGCTCCGTCCTGATTCGATAAAGTTTTTCTTTCTTCAGCGTAGCAAAAAAACTCTCCATCCGGGCGTTGTCATAGCAGCGGCCCGTGCCGCTCATACTTTGAACCGCGCCGTATTGCGCCAGCGCNTTTCGAAATGCGGAGCTGGTAAATTGGCTNCCGCGGTCACTGTGCAGGNTCATNCCATAGGCNCCCTGNACNTGGCAGGCAGACCGAAANGCCCAGATACACAGCTCCTTCTTCATGTTGTCATCCATGGCAAGACCAACGATCTCTCCGTTATAACAGTCCAGAACTGCTGCCAGATACAGCTTGCCGCCCAGACACTGGATCTGCGTGATATCCGTCAGCCACTTCCGGTTGGGAGCGCCTGCGGTAAAATCTCGGCAAATCAGGTTCTCCGCTTTCTGCGCAGCCAAGTCTGCTTTTGTCAGACTGCTGGGGTGACGAGAAGAACGATGGAGCAGGCCTCCACGTTTCATGGCCCGCCGTACGCTGCTGCGGCTTACTGCAATACCGCGCTGCGTAAGCGCCAGAAGGATTCGGCCGACGCCGTAGTTATCATTGTTTGGATTTTCTTTGTAAACCTCTCGTATTTTGACCAGAAGCAACTGCCACGGTTTTGGCTTGCCAGCCGACTGCAAAGAGCGGTAGTACCCGGATTCACTGACTTTCACAACCCGGCACATGGCATGAACGCAGAACCGCTCACGGCGCAGCGTGATGTACTCATACAACCGCTCCGGCTTTACCGTTTCCGGTATTTGGCGAAAAAACCCAGCGCATCCTTGAGAATCTCATTGGCTTTCCGCAGCTCGGCGTTTTCCTTTATCAGCCGGCGTTCGTTCTCGGAAAGCGGCGCGTCGCGGCGAATGCCGCTGCCGACGAAGGCGTGATCTCCGAATACCTTTCGCTTCTGCCGCCACTCCGCCAGAGAGTAGTATGGAATACCCAGTTGTTCCGCCGCCTGCTTTACACCGATTTCATCGGACAGCTTGACCGCTTCTTCTTTGAACTCCTTGTCATATTTGCGCATCGCAAACACCACCTTGTCCTTTCCTTGATTCTATCACTTTTTGGGTGTTTGCTCTCTGCACTTCTATGATATCCCTCCACTTCTATGATATCCCTCCATTACATGCTGAAAAAGGAAGCCGAAGGCAAACCCAAGATGGTTGCAAAGGTAGCTGCCATGAATAAGTTTCTCCGGATTTACTACGCCAGAGTGTTGGAAGCCTATACGATATAAAGAAAACCTAATAGCCTACCGGGCTTGGAGCATGGGGCCTGGTCTATTTCTTATACACTTTTTCACATTACAGGTTTTCAAAAAAGGACTTGACAAAATATTAGCTGGTATTGCTATTAAGCACCCTTCCAAAAGACTATACCAGAATTTAACAAAATTCAACTATTTTTTCCAACAGCCTATGATGTGCCCGAATTGGGCACAAAGGGACCCCCGGCGAACGTGATGCTCGCCGGGGGCTTTTATAATGCAGCATCACCAAAGCGACGTCTGATTCTCTTCCGCCGTGGCCAGCAGCTGCGGCGGTATTTTTTTGAGAAGTTCTCGGCAGGCTGTCGGCTCCATGATCCAGGTGTTAATCAGCTCCGGCGTCAGGACGACGGGCATACGCGGGTGGACATCCCGCACTGAATCGTTTGCTTCCGTGGTAAGAATGCAGTAGCAGTTCTTCCCGTCCCGCTCCTGATAGATTCCGGCCATATAGAGAACCTGCTGCTCCGGAAGGCGAAAGAGATATTTCCGCTTGTCCCTGCTCCACTCGTAGAAGCCCGTAGAGGGGATCGCACACCGGCGCTGCTCTAAACTGTCTCGGAATAAGGACCTTTGATCTGCTGTTTCTGATCTGGCATTGATCACCAGCGCCTTGGGCGTCTGAAAGCCCCAATACAGCAGGTCAGGTGTGACGTTGCCATGTGACGACTCTCGCAGGACAGGCGCCTTATTGGAGGGATATACGTCTCCAGGCTTAAACTGGTCATGTCCGCAACGATCCTGCACTTCCTGTACAATTCGCTGAATTTCTTTGCTGTCCTCTGCTGTAAACTGATAGCGTCCACACACTTTAGGCACCTGCTTTCCGGTTCAAATGAGTTTCCTATACCGGATATAGTATAGCACGTTTGCCGATACGTCTACTCAGTTAGCAATAACTCCCTCTTGCATAACAGAACTATTGTTCTATATAATATAGCAGGGGGTGATGGCGTGGCGCGCAGCATTCTGCATGTGGATCAAAATTGCTTTTATGCGTCTGTGGAAATGCAACGGAACCCGGAACTGCGAAACCGACCGCTGGCTGTCTGCGGCAGTCAAGAGGATCGACACGGAATCGTGCTGACGGCGAACTATCTGGCAAAGCCGCGCGGCGTGAAGACTGGCATGGCCATTTGGCAGGCCCGCCAAAAGTGCCCGGAGCTGGTGGTGCTGCCGCCGGATATGGCGGAGTATATCCGCTTCAGTCGGATGGCACGGGAGATTTATGCGGATTACACGGACCAGATCGAGCCGTTTGGCTTGGATGAAGCCTGGCTGGATGTGACCGGCAGCGCCAGCCTTTATGGAAATGCCATGGAGATCGCCCAGGAGATCAGCCATCGCATTAAGTTTGAGCTGGGGATCACAGCCAGCATCGGTGTGGCGGACAATAAGATCACTGCCAAGTTGGGCAGCGACTATAAAAAGCCGGACGCCATTACGCGAATTGAAAAGGACAATTATAAGGAAATTGTTTACCCACTGCCTGTGGAGGATCTTCTTTACGTCGGGCCTGCGACCAAGGAGAAACTGCGCCGAGGCGGTATTAAAACCATCGGTGAACTGGCCGAAGCACCGGTGGAGTTCCTGCTGCACAGGCTGGGAAAAATGGGCGTGGTACTACACACCTTTGCCAATGGGCAGGATGTTTCACCGGTGCAGAATACGGAGCATATTCCAACCGTGAAGTCAGCAGGGAACAGTGCAACCACGCCACGGGATCTGGTCAACAACGAGGACGTGCGTCTCATGCTGCTCCTGCTGGCAGAAAGCGTCTGCGCCAGGATGCGGGAGCTGGCATCCCGCTGTACGGTGGTAGAGGTTTATGTGCGGGACACGGAGCTGCGAGCTTTTATCCGGCAGCGAAAGCTGGCAACGCCCAGCTGCTCCAGCACGGAGATAGCCGATACGGCCTATTCGCTTTTCCTTGCAAACTATCACTGGGAGAAGTCTGTCCGCAGCATCGGCGTCCGAGGAAGCGGACTTGTGGAGGCGTATGAATGCGTACAGCTATCGCTTTATCAGGATGACCAGCGGCGGCAGAAGTGGGAGCGAATCGACGCGACGGTGGATGATGTGCGACATCGGTACGGCTATATGAGCCTGCAACGGGCGCTGATATACACTGATCCGCTTTTAGGAAGAATCAACCCGAAGGATGACCATACGGTGCATCCCGTCGGCTTTTTTGCGGGGTGATGCGGGATGGAACGAAGGAAAAAGTATGTCCCGGTGATCGTTCGGTTTGAGGCCGAAGGCAAGCTTCGTCCCCTGATGATTGAGTTTGACGAAAGCCACAAGTACCCGGTAGATCGTGTTCTGGACGTTCGGCGGGCAGCTTGTGAGAGTGTCGGTGGGGTAGGGGATCGCTACACCTGCCGGATTCAGGGACAGGAGTGCTATCTATGGCTGGAGAAGGGAAGATGGTTTGTAGCGGCCAAGGAATAAATAATATGAATAAGGAATAAAGTCCCTCGGAAAGTGTTGCTCTCCGGGGGCGATTTGTTACTAACGGCAGAAATTTAGTGATAATGCGTATTCGGATAATGTTGTCAAATTTCTGCATTTCTGTATGCCTAATAGTTTTAAGTTAAAAAATAGTTCAAAAAATTATTTGTACTTTAATGTTGTTTTAAATATTATATTTTCCAGTCAAGGAGCATTTAACGCAGTCATGGCATACTGTTATATGTCGATCAGGAAACACAGAGTTTTTCATTGGCAGCCGGTACGATAATGCGGACAGTTTACAGATGCTTTTGCTGATGAAAGGAGCCTGGGAAATTGTTTTAAAGCGCAGGGTTGAAAGAAATTTGATACAAGAGCGGCGCTGGTTCGAATTGACGGAGTGGTTGCAACTGACCCCCAGGGTATCATCCGTACTGCCAATAGTAATGCTGCTCAGCTAACTTTGATAGCTTCCGAAGAACTGGCGGGAAAGCTTATTCAAGAATGCTTTATTTTTCAGCACAGAGATCGTGAGCTGTTCTGTCAGTTCTGGTTTGTTTTGAAATCTGCATTGTAAAAACACGTCAAATGAATAAGATGTTGACTTGACAGGCTTGGAATAGGGGAGGGTTGACAAAATGCGAGTACGTGAACTAATGGATTTATTGATGAATTACAATAGTGATGATGAATTAGAGATTGAAGTTCATGAAACAATCTCGGGTAAATACATTTTTTAATTTATAAAGGATAATTTTGGCCAACCGATAAAATGACGACTTAAATTTTTTTATTTATTTTATTATTTATTTTTCTTATTTGTTATCTTAGCCAGAGGATTTGCCCTTGCCGCAACGCGGAGCGCCTCATTATCAATATGGGTGTAGATTTCAGTGGTATTCAGATGCTCGTGGCCCAAAACCTCCTGAACTGCTTTCACGTCCACGCCGTTTTGCAGCATCAACGTGGCTGCGGTATGACGGAGCTTGTGAGCGGAGTATTCCGCCGCGTCCAGTCCAGCTTCTCCCAGATGCTTTTTCACCAGCGCGTGGACACCGGAGCGGCTGATACGCTTGTTCTGCTCCGACAGGAACATAGCATTGCAATCCCGGCCCACAATGGGCCGACGCACCTCCAGATACTGCCGCAGGGCATCCTTGCAGGCATCGTTCAAATAGACGATGCGGACTTTGTTGCCCTTGCCTAGAATCCGGAGGGCCTCGTCCTGAATGTCATTTTTATTCAGTCCCACAAGCTCTGAGATCCGCAGGCCGCAGTTTAGGAACAGCGTCAAAATACAGTAGTCCCGCTCACGGTTTTTTCCATCCACAGACACCAAAAGCTGAATGCTTTGGTCCAAAGTCAGGTATTTTGGCAATGATTTCATCGTTTTTGGGGAGTCGATATCCTTGACGGGATTTTCGGAGAGCAGATGGACCTTGTTGGTCAAATAGTTGTAAAAAGATCGAAAAGTTGCAATTTTCCGCGCTCTGGACGCGGGATTCAGTCCGTAATCCGATACAGAACTGTTCTGATGCTGGACGCGGTCGCGGCTGAGATAGGTCATGTAACCGTAAATGTCTGTGAGTGTTACAGTTTTAACAAAGTTAAGATCCACATCCAAAATAGAGATTTCGTCCAACCGCTTGTCCTTCAGCGACGGGTCCCGAATCTGCTTCATGTAACGAAAAAAGTTTCGCAGATCCAGAAAATACTCGTCCACGGTCCGCTTAGAATGGGCCTTGATGGTTTCGTGGTACGCTAGAAAGTCCCGCAAAACCGGTGGCGCTTCGGTACGGTAATCGTTCAAAAAATCACCCTCAATTTTTGCAATATTATTTAGAGATCGCCAATGAAAAAATTTCAGCCGCTGGAGCGGTCTGAGATTGATGAAGTCTTCATAGAGAACCGCTCAAATCACTGGAAACCGGTCCAGCCCGCCGCAGCGTGGAGAACCGACAGCGGAGCGGAGAAAAGACGGCTGCTTGACAGACACATGTGGCAGCAAACCGCCCAACAGAAGCATTGGTGTTGCTGCAACCGGTTTGGCAAGAGGAGTTGCTAAAAAAGCGTTTAAAAGCATTTGCGTCCACCCTACTTTGAACAAAATTTTTATTTTGTTCAATCGTATGCCTTTTCAAAGTGCTTCCCCGAAACAGCTCCCGCCCACTCAAATCAACACAGTTTTTTCACAGGACATAAACTCCGCCGTTCCGGCACATCCTACTACAAAAGGTCAAACCGCCCGCAGATATACAAAATTAAAGGAAACGGACTGATTTTTATGGGCCTCATTCCATGTACCTCTCCCTGCATGTACCAGAAAGACGGACTGTGTAATCTGGACTGCGCGGCGGCGGCAGGTGTGCCGCTCACCGGCGGCGGCTGCGTACACTTCATCCCTGTTTGCGCATCACGGAGCGCAGGGCCTCCCCAATATTCCGCACCGGAATCAACTCAAGACCCGCCGGCGCATGGATCGCCTGAGAGCGGTGCTCCGGGATCAGGCATCGTTTAAAGCCAAGCCGCTGCACCTCGTTTACCCGCTGGCTCAGCTGGCTGACGCTGCGTACCTCCCCCGTCAGCCCCACCTCCCCGATGGCTACCAGATCGCCGGGTATCGGCTGGTCAAGGTAGCTGGACGCCAGCGCCACGGCGGCGGCCAGATCGGCGGCGGGCTCGTCCAGCCATAGCCCTCCGATAATGTTCAGGTATGTGTCGCAAGTAGAGAGCTTCAGCCCGCCCCGCTTTTCCAGCACCGCGATCAGCATGGCCGCCCGGTTGTAGTCAAAGCCATTGCTGGTGCGGCGGGGCGTACCGTAGCCGCTGGGGGCGATCAGCGCCTGTATCTCCGCCAGCACGGGCCGCACTCCCTCCATCACACAGGTGACGCAGGTCCCCGGCGCGTCCGCCGGACGGCCCGCCAGCAGCATTTCCGAGGGGTTTTCCACCTCGTGCAGCCCGGCGTCCTCCATCTCAAAAACCCCGATTTCGTTGGTGGCGCCGAAGCGGTTTTTTGCCGCCCGCAGGATGCGATAGGAGCTGTGCTGGTCCCCCTCGAAGTACAGCACGCAATCGACCATGTGCTCGAGGACCTTCGGCCCGGCGATGGACCCCTCCTTGTTCACATGCCCGATGACGAAAACGGTGATTTCCCGCCCCTTGGCCAGCTGCATCAGTGCCATGGTGCAGTCCTTCACCTGCCCCACGCTCCCGGCGGGAGATTCCAGCGCGTCGTTGTAAAGGGTTTGGATGGAGTCAATGATGAGGATATCCGGCTGCTCTTCTGCCACGGTCTCCAAAACGTCCCCCAGACAGGTCTCGGAGATCACGAACAACTGTTCGCTCTCCACATTCAGCCGCTTTGCTCGGAGCTTCAGCTGGTGTTCCGATTCCTCGCCGGATACATACAGAACCTTGGAAAATTCACACAGCTTACTGCAAATTTGCAGCATCAGCGTAGATTTTCCGATACCGGGCGCTCCGCCCACCAGCACCAGTGACCCCTTGACGGCGCCGCCGCCCAGAACCCGGTCCAACTCCCCCATGCCGGTGGGAAAGCGAATCTCCGACGCGGTCTCTAAATCCGTCACAGGCCGGGCGCGGTGTGAATTTCCCGCGGCGGGGACCACCGAGGCCGCCGCCTTTCCAATCCCCCTGGACTTTTTCGGCGCGGCCTCCGCCGGTCGTTCCATCACCGTGTTCCATGCGCCGCAGGCGGGGCACTTCCCCGCCCACTTTGGCGTCTCATTTCCGCACTCTGTGCAGTAAAACACTGTTTTTTCCTTCATTTATGGCGCTTCCTCCGCAGAAAAGTATCCGGCAGCCACCGCCGCCGCCAGCCGCAGTTGATACCCCGGCTCCTTCAGGTGAGCTGTTTCTCCCTCGTTGGAGAGGAACCCGCACTCCACGATAATGGCCGGGGCCGTCACGTTTTTGGTGAGATAGATGGAATCCGAAATGCGCTTGGGCGTTTTCCCGTTTTTGGTATTCACACTATTGTTCAGCCGCTCTTGCATGGCCGAAGCAATGGTGGGCGCGGGTTCCACACCGTTATAGAACACCTGTGCGCCATGAGTCCGCGGCGAACCGGGAAGCGTGTTTTGGTGGATGCTGATGAGGACTGCATTCTCCAAGCCGTTCACCAACGCCACTCTGTTTTTAAGATCGGACACCTTCTTCTGGTGAAGCGTCTCCGCCCCATCGGAATAGATGGACACATCTTCGGTCCGAGTCATCACCGTGTCCTGCCCTAAAAATCGAAGAAGCGTATTCAGCCGCAGGGCCACCTGCAAATTCAGCCCGCTTTCCACCGTGCCGTCCGCTGCTACGGCACCGCCGTCTTCCCCGCCGTGTCCGGGGTCCACCACCACGACGCGGCTCGGCTCCGTACCGGTCAGAGACGAGAACGCGGCAATGCTCACACTTCCCTGCCATAAGATCAATGCCATCCCCGCCACCGCCGCCAGCAGCAGCACGGAAAAGCCCAGATGGGTCTTGCGCATCAGAACAACCATGGCCATCACCTCCCGTGAAGGATATGACAGACGGCTTTTCCAATATGTCCGCGCAAAACGGTGCTATAATTGCCGCTCTGCGCTATTATAGCACCGTTTTGTTCAGTCCCGCAAGATGTACCTGCTCATATTCTCCGGCATACAATGGTATGAGCGCGCGATGCTGCGCGCTACCTATGCAAAGGAAGGAGTCTATTTGCAGATGGAGAAACCCGAAATGAATTCCTGCGGACAGAACGCCGGGAGTCTTCCCGGTCAATGTGCTCCACTCGCGTTTCCCTATGTCCCCATGCAGGAGCAGAACCCGCCCCGCTATGAAAATCCAGTGGCGCTTCAGACCGGTACTCTGTTTCCGGGACTGAACCTGCCCTTTAAAGCGGCAATGACCGATAAGCTGAAGACCCCCAATACCGCGATGGCGGAGTTGATGGCGCTGGATTTTGCTATTGACGAGTTAGGGCTTTATCTCACGACTCACCCGAAGGACCAGGAGGTCCTGAATCTCTACTGGTCCTATATCAAACTTTCTCAGGAAGGTCGGAAGAGGTACCAGAAGATGTACGGCCCCCTGCTTCAAACCGATATCACTGAAGATGACGGCTATATCTGGCTGAACGACCCATGGCCCTGGGATGAAGGAGGGAACAGCTGATGTTTGTCTATGAAAAAAAGCTGCAATATCCCGTCAATATTAAAAATACGAACCCGAAACTGGCGTCGCTCATCATCAGTCAATACGGTGGACCGCACGGAGAGCTGGGCGCGTCGCTGCGGTATCTGAGCCAACGGTACTCCATGCCCTACCCAGAACTGAAGGGGCTGCTGACCGACATCGGTGTATCCGCATAGATCCGGCCTACTATCCCCTATGCTGTCAGATTAAAAGTGCTTCCAAATGAAAATGTCCACCACCGTTATCGGTGATGGACATTAAATGTTTTTGAACGGATTGACAAAGATGAGTTATGCACCTTTATAGCCCAGTGTCTTTGCATCTTCCAAAGAAAGCACTCCGGCAGCAACCTTTTCTCCCAGCAGCTTTTGAATCTTTTCGGCTCTGCTCAACCGTGGCTTGCCAAGTTCTGCCCTCTGTGCTTTCAAAGCTTCAATGGATCTCTCATGCCATTGAATTTTCTGATCAATGAGTTCTCTCCGCGCCTCAATCGTCTTATTGGGAGCGCGCTTTTTTGTAACCTGTACTTCTTCATCCATCATAAATAACCTCCTTAGCTTTTAATTAGCTATATTATACAAAGCATTCCTAATATGTCAACAGCTATATCATTAGAAATGTAAGTATTCTTCTTGAATTATATACACATTCTATAGACGATTTATGTCAAAACCTGTAATCGTGGTTTTATATGTTTCTGATCTTCCGCTCGTTTCATACGTCACTATAAAACTACATGGGATTCCAACCATAAAAATTTCAACGCGCTTGTCCTGATAAACAACAATCTTAGACGTTATGGAATTTAAGACGCAGCTGCCTTCTTTGAAATCAAAGTCTAAAATCGAGGAGATCTTTTCAGAAATACGGTTGATTATTTCAATCTCCTGCTGCTTGGTTTGAATCTTTGATTCCATACAAGCCAAATGGTCTTTTAGAGCATTTAATTTTGCATCAAGTTCTGAATTTTTAAAGGTGAACTCTGTTTTGCTGATCAGGCCATCCAATAAACTGTCCATCAGCTTACTCTTGCGAGATTCAATCTGAGTAATTTGCAATGCGGTCGTTTCTGTTGGGGCTGATGTATGTTCAATTCCAAAAGCTTCAATCTCTGTCAATAACTCCTGCTTAATTTGCTCTTTGTTTGAAACCAAAAACTCCAGAATGTATCCCATGATACTGAGCAAAGTTTTCTCGTTTACAGAGTGATTGTTTTTGCATTCCGCCGACTTGAAAGCGGCCGCTTTGGTATGATTGAAGCATCTCCATGACACATGGGTCGTTCCGTCTTTCAACGGTTTTCGTTTACTTACAAAGTGCTCCCCGCAGACCCCGCACCATATCTTCCCGCTGCACCAGTATCGATTGGAGTGTTTTGACTTCTGTTCTTTCGTGAGTGCCCGGCGTTTTAACTCAGCTTGCGTTGCATCCCATAGTTCCCTGCTGATGATTGCTATTTTAGGATGATGATTTTTGATATAAACCGTATCTTCATTTCCCCGATTATAACGCTTTTTATGGTCAAGGAAGTTCTTCGTCCAGGTTTTTTTTTGGCACAGATCACCCACATACTTTTCATTGCGCAGAATCCGCAAAATGATCGTAGTTGACCAGTCATTTTCATAATGAATCCTTCCGTCCGGATTCATGGGCTTTATGCCCGCCTCTTTTAATTCTCGGGCAATCACATAGCTGCCTTTGCCTTCAATTGTATATTTATGAAAGATCTTCCGGACTGTCTCCGCTCCCTCCGGCTCTAATTCTAACTGCCCATTTCTTACAGTATACCCCAACATATCCCGGCCAAACACAACACCCTGCTCCATGCGCCGCTTTTGTCCCCATTTGACACGTTCAGAGGTCTTTCTGCTCTCCTCTTGTGCCAAAGCTGCCATGATTGTTAAGCGAAGTTCTGCATCCGGCTGGCTGGTATCTATGCTATCCAGCATAAATACCACTATGACTCCATGCTCCTTCAGCTTTCTTGTATAAGAAATGGAGTCAAGCGTGTTTCTGGCAAAACGCGAAACCTCTTTTGTCAGAATGACATCGATCCTGCCTGATAAGGCGTCTAGTATCATCTGATTGAACTGTTGCCGTTTTTGAGTGCTGGTTCCCGTAATACCTTCATCGGCATAGACATTGACCAGATTCCAGCCTTCCTGCCGCTTAATCCAGTCGTTGAAGAATTTCACTTGGTTTTCAAAACTGTTTGTCTGATCGTCACGATCTGTTGAAACTCGGGCATACGCTGCTACACGCAGCCGCTTAATACATTCATTCTCCAACATGAACCTGCCCTCCTTCCGGCAAGGGCAGCCGGGTACGAGCTATAAGCCGGTCGGCCTGATCTTCTGTCAGCAGTCCATCTTGACAAAGTTCTTGATAAATTCCAGATTTGATGGCTGCAATTAACCGCTGTTGCTCAAAATCTGATAAACTGAAATCCAATCCCATCTGCATCACATCCAGTAGTCCAGATGTATGCGGAGGTTATTAATTCTATAACTGTAGAGCTTTTATTTCATTATTGAAACTATAAACATATCCAATTTATATTTTAGAGCAGTTAAATGCATTTATATAAAAATGCTTACCACCCAATAGGATGATGAGCATTTTTATTAGATCCTTTAAATATTAGGTTGATATATTTAAAAATTTGTCATACACTTATAAGTATAATTGTATTTACCCTCAAAAAATTCGCAGAGTACCCTCTCTGATGCAAAAGCCCCCAAGGATACTCCGACTTCTTTTGAGAATCTTTGAGTCTTTTTGCTTTGAACGGTTTAGAAATTAGACAGAATTCATCCGGTAATGGGTAACAGCTCAGCTTATCGGCTGGCAAGGCTCTTCCCACCAGCCAAATGCAATGCTTCCGTTAATTTTATCGTTGCTTTTCTCCGGTGGGAAACAGTTTATCAAAAAGTTACCGCCCGGAGGACAGATAAACTTTCCGTCTTCCTCCGCCACAATCGTTGTATCAGCCGGACAGCGGCGTCCGTAAATGGGTTTCCCGCCTAAAGGTTCCGAATCAACATTTTCCGCATATAGAAACTGAACTTTTGGTTTTGGCAGCGGACACAACGCCGTATTGGTCGGACTTTGCATATCTGATAGCTTTGCCGTACCGGAAGTTGTTGCATTCAGCCAGACCTGAACAGAAAATGGAATCTCACTTAAATTCGTAACAGTAAAGACATTGACGAAAAGTAAAACGCCGGAATTCGAGGGGTTAAATAGTCCAGCCCATGCATACTTCCCCTTGCCGAATTCTTCAAGGCTGCCACCGACGAAGTACTTTCCCTGAGCGGATTTATACAGGGACATCGCACACGACGGCTCACAATATGAACCATTTGACATGATTTTACTCCTTTTTTGGCAGAGCTGCCATATTACATAATATTAATTGCATTGGAAAAAGGTTCTTCGATTGTCTATGACAAGCCCTAGCTCCAGGAGCCGATGTTTATTAACCAAAAGACAAGAGGAATAAAAATGCCATACATTGAATTGTTTCGTGAGGTAAATGATAAGCAGGCCTGACAAATACCCGTTTATCCAATAGTCTCGGCAATGAGGCTAATCTAATTTAGCACGAGTGTATAACAAACGAATAGAGGAGTAGGTCTTATGATTCGAAGAGCAACGAAAAATGACATTTCACAGGTTACCAAAATATACGATAAAATTTTGGAGCTTGAGGAAAAAGGAAAAGCTCATATTGGCTGGAAGAGGAATATCTACCCTACAGAAAAGACCGCGCAGGATGCATTCATGAAAAACGAATTGTTTGTTTTGGAGGAAGATGGGCGCATTCTCGCAGCCGCCAGAATCAACCAGGAGCAGGTGCCGGAATACTCATACGGCCATTGGACCTATGATGCTCCCAATTCTGAGATTATGGTCCTCCACACGCTGGTAGTTGACCCGGACTCTTCAGGCTATGGAATTGGCAGTAAGTTCGTGCGCTTTTATGAAGAACTCGCTTTGGAGTGTGGCTGTCACTACTTACGGATGGATACAAATCAAATCAATACCGCCGCACGCGCACTTTACAAAAAGCTTGGTTACAGCGAAATAGGTGTTGTTCCCTGCGCTTTCAATGGAATTCCCGGTGTGCAGCTTGTCTGCCTTGAAAAAAAGCTGGGCTGAAACAAATCTGCTACCCTACACGGGAAATGTGAGAGTGGCCGCAGATATGCTCTGAACCACCTTTAAATACATATAAGGAGTCCCTATGAGTTTCATTACCTCCCTCACCCGCAGCTGGCTGACCCGCTCCTTCCGGGCATTCCGGTTTACGAATGCAAATGATCGAAGTCTTCCCTATCAAGATACGGAAAATCTGGGGCTATATATCCACATCCCCTTCTGCCGCAGCCTGTGCGACTTTTGCCCATACTGCAAAGTCGTTTACCGTGAGGATTTGGCGAAAGCCTACATCGCAGCGCTGAAAAGGGAAATTGAGCTGGTTGGCGCGGGCGGCATGGAGCGCAAAAAAGTCACAACCCTCTATTTTGGAGGGGGAAGTCCCGCTTTGCTAGCGGATGAGATTGGAGGGATCATTGAAACTGTCGGGAAGTATTTTGAAATCACGGAGGGAATCGGTCTGGAGCTGCACCCCTGCGATGTGACGGAAGAAACCCTTCGCACGTTACAAAAAGCAGGTGTCACCCGGATCAGTATCGGCATCCAGTCCTTCTCGGATGAATATCTGGAAATCCTGGGACGTGGAAAGCTGGATGATCAGCATATGTTTCGGGAATTACGCTCCGTCCCGTTTGAAACCGTCTCAATGGACTTTATTTTTGCGCTGCCGGGACAAACATTCGAGAGCGTGAAGCAAGATATTGACACAGCCTTTTCCAACGGAGCAAACCACATCGCAATCTACCCGTTTATCGACTTCACTTATACAAAACGAAAATTTGAAAAGATGTCGGAGGCAGTAAAAAAGAGGCTGCTGGCGGATATTACGGAGTATTGTGACCGACAGGGCTATGTGCGGGATTCCATCTGGACGTTTGCCAAGTCAGGTGTGAAAAAGTACTCCTCCATGACAAGGGATAATTTTTTGGGGTTCGGTTGTTCCGCCACGACTCTGTTGATGGACCAGTTTAAAATCAATACGTTTTCTATTCCCGATTATATCAAGCGGGTTGAAAATGGGCTTCTTCCAACCGCGCTGACCCTGAAATTTACACCCCGCCAGCGAATGCTCTACTATCTTTTCTGGACGGCTTATACGACCAAGGTTGATGCATCCGCTTTCGATCAATTTTTTGGAGAAAAATTGACCCACTGTTACGGCTTTGAGCTGTTGCTTGCAAGAATGCTGGGGTTTGCCAGAAAAGACGGCGACTGCTATACCCTGACGCCGAAGGGCGCCTACTTTTACCACTACTACGAAAATTATTATACGCTGTCATACATTGACCAGATGTGGAATCTGATGCGGGTCAAAGCGTTTCCCGATGAGCTTATTATCCGTTAAATGATCGGAAAAACGACAGTTCAGCGGTATATATGAGCGTTGCAGGATGGCACTGCCGCTAAAAAAAGCATACAATTTGATTGATATAATTTTGAGGAGGTATTAAAATGTCGTATTCACCAAATTTGAGTTCCCCATTCACCGGCGGAAAAAACAAGAGCGAAACGACCTGTTCTTCATCCGGCATGTGTTCCATGTGTACCAGGGACTGCCCGGGCACCTGTGAAATTGCGCTTTCGGCAGTGTTGGGTGCTCAAACCGTGTACCCTATAACGACCGGTGATAATCAGATTGCCTCTGAAAAGAATTATCCCGTTGATTACTCCCATTTCAATATCAACGGACGGGTATTCGGTGCGCGGGGAATTGCGGAGGATATGGAGCAGGCCACGGTTTTTAATATGGATTTATCCACGTCCTACGGAACGCGCAATCAAATTGATATGGATTTGCCGCTGATTCTGCCCGCACTGATTAAACTCAACTGGAAAGACTATTTTGCCGGCGCGGCCATGGCGGGCGTAAGCTGTGTAATCGGTGAGCACGCCAGGAACAACGACCCCGAACATGTTATTAAAAATGGACATGTTGTGGATTTCCCCCTTCTCGCCTCCATCCGAAAAAGCTATGAGCCATATTACCGCGGCAAAGGCCAAATGATCTTACAGTGCAACCCCGACGACGATCTGATGGGCGTTCCTCAGATTGCTTTGCAAAAATACGGCTTTAATGCGATTGAAATTAAGTTCGGGCAGTCGGCAAAGGGCGTCCAGCCTGTTATAAAGGTCAAGGATATTGAAACCGCCCTGAAAAAGAAAGCGCTGGGGAATCTGGTTCATCCCGACCCGGAGGACCCGGCGGTGCAAAAAGCATATGAAAACGGTGTCTGCCCCAATTTTTATACATACGGCAGACTTCCCATGTGGACGGAAGAAAAGATTTCAAAGCACATTGAACTGCTTCGCTCCATGGGTTCCAAAAACATCTACTTCAAAATGGCGGGCTATGACTCGGTTGACTTGGAGCGGGTTTTGAGAATGGCCAGCGCCAACCGCGTTGATATGGTAACCTTCGACGGCGCGGGCGGCGGTTCGGGCTACAGTCCGTCAAAAATGATGAACGAGTGGTCCTATCCTACTATCATGCTTGAAAATCAAGTCGTGCGCTTGGCGAAAAAGCTCCAGCGCGAGAATTTACCCCTTCCGGCGATTACCATCACCGGCGGCTTCGCCAGCGAGGACCAGGTATTTAAGGCGCTTGCCTTCGGGGATGGGCTGGTGAAAAGCGTGGGCCTGTGCCGCGCTTCCATGGCGGCGGCTATGACGGGTGAGAAAATCGGAAATGAAATTATGAACGGAACCGTGCGTCCCCTGTTCCAAAAGTACGGCTCAACCGTGGAAGAAATTTTCGGAGATTTGCCGGACCTCTGCGCCATCTACGGAACCGAGGCACGCAGTTATCCCACCGGCGCGATTGGCGTCTTCTCCTATTTGAGAAAAATCGGCTTTGGCATTGCCCATTTTGCGGCGCTGAACCGGAAGTTCAATCTGTCACTTTTAGACCGGAGCGACCTTATTCCACTCACCAGCGACGCACAAAATCTGTTGAAGTAAATGAATTTGCGAGGCGAGTATTCGAGTCCTCCCTTCTGATCAATCACTCTGCTTCGGATTCGGAATGGGCGAAACCTGAAACAATACAGGCACCGAGGAACTGGGCCATCTGGAAATGGTGGGAACCATCGTCCACCAGCTGACCCGGAACCTCACGGAGGACGACATCAAGGAGAGCGGCTTTGCCCCCTACTTCATTGATCACACCGCCTCGGTCTACCCCACCGCCGCCTCCGGCTCCCCCTGGAGCGCGGACGGTATCGCCGTCACCGGCGATACCATCGCGGACCTGACCGAGAATTTGGCCGCAGAACAAAAGGCCCGGTTGACCTATGACAACATTCTGCGTATGAGCGACGACCCGGATGTCACCGACGCCATCCGCTTCCTGAGAGCCAGAGAGATCGTCCACTTCCAGCGCTTCGGCGAGGGACTGCGGCTCGCCAAGGACCGGATGAACGAGAAAAATGTGTACTATATGAACCCATCCTTCGACAAGTAACCACGGCGCAATATATGAAAGGCGGTATGGCTTTACAGCCATACCGCCTTTTTTCTACTCTCTCTCAGGGGGCCTTTAGGGACTCATTCAAGCATTTTTGCGAACTCATCCTCCGTCAGTATGGGGATACCCAGTTCCTGCGCCTTTTGAAGCTTACTCCCGGCGGCGTCCCCCGCCACCACGTAGGCGGTCTTTTTTGACACGGAGCCGGAGGCCTTTCCGCCTCTGGATTCAATCATGGTCTCGGCAGTCTTGCGGTCGAACCGGGTCAGCGTGCCGGTGAGGACGAACGTCTTGCCCGCGAAGCGGTCATCCACCGCCTGCTCCGTACACGTCATGTTTACCCCGGCCTGACGGAGCTTTTTGAGAAGATCCTGAGACTGGGGGCTTGCAAGCCAGTCCAGAATGAACCCGGCTGTGACGCCGCCCACGTCGTCGATGGCGGTCAATTCCTCCAGAGAGGCGCGCTCCAGCGCGTCCAGGGTCTTAAAGTGCAGCGCCAGCACCCGGCCCGCTTTCGCGCCCACCTGTCGGATGCCAAGAGCATACAGCAGCTTTCCAAGATCGTTTCCCTTGGACTTCTCAATAGCGGCCACCGCGTTGGCGGCGGACTTTTCCCCCATTCGGTCGAGCTGCGCGAAGTCCTGCTCCGTCAGGCTGTATAGGTCGGCGGCGGAGCGAATCAATCCGGTTTCGATCAGCTGTTGGAGTACGGCGGGGCCAAGCCCGTCGATATCCATGGCGTCCCGGCTGGCGAAATGCGTCATATTTCGCAGCAGTTGGGCCGGACACTCCGCACCAGTGCAACGCACCGCCGCGCCGTCCACGTCCCGGGTCACCGGTGCGCCGCAGACGGGGCAGAACTTGGGCAGCTCGTAGGGAACGGCCCCCTGCCGCCGTTTGGAAAGGTCAACCTCCACAATTTCCGGAATGATCTCCCCTGCCTTCTGGACCAGCACGGTGTCCCCGATGCGGATGTCCTTTTCGGCGATATAATCCTGATTGTGCAGCGTGGCACTCTGGACGGTGGTCCCCGCCAGATGGACCGGGGAAAGCACCGCCCGAGGCGTCAGTACGCCGGTGCGTCCCACCTGGACCACGATGTCCAGTACCTCGCTTGGCTTTTGCTCCGGCGGATACTTGTAGGCGATGGCCCACTTTGGGTATTTCACGGTGCTGCCCAGCTGTTCCCGTTCGGCAAGGTTGTTGACCTTGATGACTGCGCCGTCCATGTCATAGGGGTAGCTCATGCGCCGCTCATTGATGTCGTTGATCTCCTGCTGGCACTGTGCAATCGTGTGGAGCGTCCGATGCGGAATGACCCGGAAATGCTGGCCTTCCAGATAGTCCAGCGTCTCTGAGTGGGTGGCGAATTCGCGTCCCTCCGCCAATTGCAGGTTGAAAACCTGGATGTCCAGCCGCCGCTCCGCGGCGATTTTCGGGTCCAGCTGGCGCAATGAGCCGGCGGCGGCGTTCCGGGGATTGGCCATGAGGGGCTTGCCCTCGATCTCCCGCTGCTGGTTGATCTGGTCGAACACGGAGCGGGCCATGTAGACCTCGCCCCGGACGATAAGCCGGGGCAGCTTTTCCGGTAGCGTCATGGGGATGGAGCGGACGGTGCGCAGATTTTCCGTCACGTCCTCCCCTACCCGACCGTCGCCCCGGGTGGCGCCGCTGACGAAAACGCCGTCCCGGTACTCCAGGGCCACGGACAGCCCGTCCACCTTCGGCTCCAGCGAGTATTCCACGTCCGCGCCCAGAGCTTCCTCCATCCGGCGGCAGAAATCCTCTACCTCGGCGGCGCTGAACACGTCCTGCAGGCTCTCCAGCGGCACCTCGTGGCGATAGGTGGCAAAGCCCGCCTTCAGCTTGTCCCCCACCCGCTGGGTGGGGGAATCCGGAGTGATCTCCTCCGGATACTCCCGCTCCAGCTGCTGCAAGCGCCGGTTTTTCATGTCGTAGTCATAGTCCGACATGGTGGGTTCGTCCAGCACGTAATAGCGGTAGGCATTCTCGTTGAGTTCCTCCCGCAGACGCTTCATTTCCTCCCGATAGTCCATGGTTCCTTCCCTTTCCCGCGGCCCGTTCCGGGCCTTGAACGGGAGGACCGCCTCCCGTTCAGTTTCCGTTGATGATGTAATCCCTGGCGTCCTTCGTCTGGTCGCTGGAATCGCTGAAATAGGTATAGCTCCCCGGCACGGAGCCAACGATCACCGTCTCCGCCACGGTAAAGGCGTTGCTGACCTGCGTGGCCGTGTTAAAGCCCGGCAGCAGAATCGCCACGGACACGTCCACGTCCAGCAGAATCTGGTGTTTTGTCTGGTTGATTCCGGCGGAGATGAATTGATTTTCTAGATGCGCCGTGGACGATCCAACGGACTGCATTCGCACCGTCACCCGCGGTCCCCGGCCGGCCAGCAGGCTGACGCCGGTAAGGTTGCCCACGGGGATGGACAGATCTTTGGTGGATACCTCAGATATCCGATCCAGAATCACATTTAGAATCTTGGACTGCAACCGGTTGAACTCCGGCATGTTGGTTTTCACCGCCGTGATCTTCCCCTCGTTGTCCTTTTCAAAGGAGATCAGGTCTTCATATTTGATCTCACCGCTGTCGATCGTCTCGTTCACCGCCTGCGTGACGATGCTGTTCACCGTGTTGGTGACCCGGGTGACGGCAAGCTGAGTCAGCAGCTGCTTCATCTGGACCCCCGCCACCACGGTCAGCACCGCCAGCCCAAAAAGTAAAACGGCCAGCATAAAGTGCACAACCGCCCGGCGGGACAAGGGCCGCCGGTAGTACCGATATCCTCTCATAGAATCACCCCATCAGAGGATTCTATGCGGAGCGGGCTTTTCCTTATTTCAGACCACTGACAATCTGCTTGAAGACCTTGCCCCGTTCCATAAAGTTTTTAAACTGGTCAAAGGCTGCGCAGGCCGGGCTCAGTAGTACCACATCACCATCACATGCCCGTTGGGAGGCGGTCTCCACGGCGGCCTTGAAATCGGAAATGGCCACCATTTCCGGCTGACCCTGATAATTTGGCGCGTTTTCAACGCACGCGCGGATTTTGTCCGCCGTGGCCCCGCAGAGGATCAGCAGCTTCACGTGGTCCACGATCTCCGGCCCCAGCACGTCGAAGGGGATGTGCTTGTCATAGCCCCCGGCGATGAGAATGACCTTTTCCGAAAAGGACCGCAGTCCCGCTATGGTGCGGGAGGGGCTGGTGCCGATGGAATCGTTGTAGTACCGCGTGCCCCGAAGTGTCCGCACCAGCTCAATGCGGTGCTCCACCCCGGCAAAGGTCCGGGCCACCTGCCGTATGGCCTCGTCGGGAACCAGACCGTCCACGGCGGAGATTGCCGCCAAGTAGTTCTCCACGTTGTGGACGCCGGGAAGCAAAATGTCGGATGTTCGCATGATTTCCCGCTCCACACCGTTTTTTCGGGAAATGACGGCGTCTCCCCGGAGAAAAACGCCCTCCTCTGGCTCGGACTGCCGGGAGAACAACCGCACATGGCCCACGGCCCGGCCCGCCTGTTCCATTGTGATGACATTATCAGCATTAAATACTGAAATATCTTGGGAAGACTGATGTGTAAAGATATTTTCCTTTGCGGCCACATACTCCGCCATATCCCTGTGGACATCCAGGTGGTTGGGGGCCAGATTCGTGATGACGGAGATGTGGGGACTGCGTTTCATGGTCATCAGCTGGAAGGAGCTCAGCTCCAGCACGGCGTAATCCTCCGGCTGCATCTCTTCCGCATCGCACAGCAGCGGGCGGCCGATGTTGCCGCCAACATGGACGGTTTTTCCGGCTTCCTTCAGAAACTCCGCGATCAGGGTGGTGGTGGTGGTCTTGCCGTCGCTTCCGGTGACGGCGATCAGCGTGCAGGGGGCAACCTCAAAAAAGACCTCCATCTCGGAGGTGACCACGCTCCCCTGCTCCACCGCCGCCAGCAGCTCCGGAACATCCTGGCGCAGTCCCGGCGTGCGGAAGATAATATCCTCACGCAGGTCCTTCAGGTATTCGTCTCCCAACTTCAGCGACACGCCCATCGCCTCCAGTCGACCGGCCTCGTCGCCCAGCACCTCCCGGCTTTTGCGGTCGCAGGCGGTGACGCGGACGCCGGACTTTGCCAGAAGCTCGATCAGTGGCGTGTTGCTGACGCCGATGCCCACGATGGCTACGGTCTTATCCTTGATGGATGCAATGTATTCGTGTAACGTCATAAACAGTTCCTCCAAAAAACGCCCGCAGGGGCGGAAAAATTACTCAAATAGTATACCGCAGCGCGGAGAAAATAGCAATGAACCCAAGCCAAATTTTTCATTTGCCCTTCCGGTTGACAAGAGGCGAAAGAGCGGTTAAAATAGATAAGCAAGTAAAACAGACAGTCGCGTAGGCAGGCCGAAAGGCCGTCTATGAGGAAAGTCCGGGCTCCACAGGGCAAGGATAACGGGTAACGCCCGCCGAAGGCGACTTCAGGAAAAGTGCAACAGAGAAATACCGCCGTCTTTTTCCGTTCCATGGCAGTCGGCGCCGCGCCGGCTAGCATCGCCTCCGGGCGGAGCGCGGAACTGTCGATTCCCGTGGATCGGCAAAAGACGGTAAGGATGGAAAGGCGAGGTAAGAGCTCACCCGACGGCTGGAGACAGTCCGCCGCTGTAAACTCTATCCGGAGCAACACCGTGGGGAAGCAACAGGTCTGCCCGACCGCTTCCGGGAGGTGGCTTGAGCGCGTCGGCGACGGCGCGTCGAGATAGATGACTGTCAAATACAGAACCCGGCTTACAGTTTTACTTGCACAAGATATGGCCCCGGCTGCGGAACACGCAGCCGGGGCTTGTTCTGTCTCCCCCTATGTTCGCCTTGCCGCGCAGCGCCCGGACATATTTTGCCAGCTCCTCGCCGCCTGACGCGGCGAGGAACTTTTCTGCAGGTCTCCTGTCCCGCGCCGCCCGCTCCTGAGCCGCCTGACGATAGCGGGCGGCCTCCCTGCCGAGCAGTGCCGGACGGCTTTCTTCGTAAGAACAAAACAAAAGTTTTGTTGAATATTTGAAATAAAACTTGTCCGGGAGCAATTCGCTCCCGGACGCTTTATTCTTTTTGGTTCTGACCGTGGGGTATCCCGCAAAGTGCTGCGGGTGGACCTGGATGGTTTTTCCGCTCAGTCCTCCTGCCAGTTGTGCCAGACGTTCTGGATGTCGTCGTTGTCCTCCAGCATGTCGATGAGGCGCTCCATGTTCTTCACGTCGCCCTCGCTGGAGAGAACGATGGTGTTCTGGGGAACCATCTCAATGTCGGCGTTGACGAAGCTGTATCCCTTTTCCTCCAACGCCTTGACCACGGCGTTGAACGCATCGGGGTCGGTGGTAATCTCAAGTGCCGGACCATCGGCTTCAAAATCGGCGGCGCCGGCGTCCAGCGCGTCCATCATCACGGTATCCTCGTCCAGCTCGCCTTCCTCGTTGTCGATGACGATGACGCCCTTCCGGTCGAAGGACCAGCTGACGCAGCCCGGTGCGCCCATGTTGCCGTTGCATTTGTCAAAGGCGTGGCGGACATCCGGCGCGGTGCGCTGGCGGTTGTCGGTCAGGGCGTCTACGATGACGGCCACGCCGCCGGGACCGTATCCCTCGTAGGTGATGGATTCAAAGCTGTCGGTATTGCCCGCGCCCAGTGCTTTTTCGATGGTGCGTTTGATATTTTCATTGGGCATGTTCACGGCCTTGGCCTTGGCAATAACGGTGGCCAGACGGGCGTTGTTGCTGGGGTCGCCGCTGCCGCCGCCTTCCTTCACAGCCACGATGATCTCTTTGGCCACCTTGGTGAACGCCGCGGAGCGCTTCGCGTCAGCCGCGCCCTTGGTCTTTTGGATGTTATGCCACTTGGAATGTCCAGACATATGTTTATTCTCCTTTGACGTAGTATTGAATGACTTCCCGGTGGGAAGCGGATTTTTCAACGAAAAGCGTGGGGAATTTGTCCTGTAAGTAGGAGATCAGCACCTGACAGACCGGGTCCTCCGTTGGGAAATGACCCGCGTCGATTAGGTTGACGCCCTTCCCTGCCGCGTCCAAAAACGCGTGGTAGCTGAGGTCAGAGGTGACAAAGGTGTCGCACCCTGCGGCGGCCGCTGCGTCCGCGTACTCGCCGCAGGCGCCTCCGCCCACAGCCACGCGCCGCACTAACTTTCCCGCGTCGGCGTATCGCACGCCGCTGCAGCCCAGCGCCGCGGAGACCCGCGCCACAAAATCATCCAGCGCCATGGGCGCGGAGAGTTTCCCAATCCGGCCCAGACCATCCTCCAGAAACGGCCCAGGGTCCTCCAATCGCAAAGTCCGGGCCAGCACGTCGTTGACGCCGCCCTTCGCCACATCCAGATTTGTATGCATACAGATCACGCTTATATTCGCCCTTGTTAGCTTTCGCAGCAGACACCCCTGGGGCATGTCCTCCCGCAGGGACTGCACCGGAAGCCACCGGCAGTTCATGATCGGGTGATGGGTCACAATCAGTTCACAACCCTTGGAAGCGGCCTCGTCCGCCACGGCGTCCGTGGCGTCCAGCGCCACCAGAACGCGGGTAATTTCCGCCGCAGGGTCGCCCACCAGCAATCCCACGTTGTCCCAGTCCATCGCGCCGGATTTGGGCGCGAGATCGAACAGACTTTTTTCAATTTCAAGAGCCGTTGGCATGACGCCACTCCTCCCATAATTCCAGCAATGACCCCATTACGCGGCGCAGATGGTCCGCCTTTTCCGCGTCCTCCGGGCGGCCCCCACGGTTCAGCCCCGCCACTGCAGCCTGAAGCCGGAGAATCTGCTCCACCAGATACCGCCCGCCCAGCGGGTCATAGGTAAGGCACGCGCCGCCGTACAGCTGTCCCGGCGACAGGCTCTGTGTCCCGGTGGAGACTCTTAGCACGGGGTACATGGTCCCCCGGTCCACAATCAGCCGCTCCCGGCGGATGGCATATCCGTTGGCACAGAGAAAGGCCCGCAGCTCCTCCGCCCGCGACTGGGGCTGGAGCAGCAGCGTATGGCTCCCGTCCTTCGTCCAGGGGGCGGCGGCGAGAATGGAGACAATGTTTTCGCCCCCCAGTCCGGCAATGACCACGGTGTCCGCCTCCTGCGGCCCTACCCCGGCCAGACCGTCGCACTGTCGGAAGTCAATCCGGTCCAGGACGCCGTAGCGTCCGGCGGTATCGCGCCCTCGGCTCAGAGGGCCGCTGCGCAGATCGCAGGCGATGGCGCAGCGGAGCCGTCCCTCCAGCGTCAGCCAGATCGGGAGATAGGCGTGGTCCGTGCCCACGTCCGCCAGGGCCGCGCCCCGGGGGACCCAGTCCGCCAGCAGCTGCAGCCGGGCCGATAATTCGAGTTTTCGTCCGCTCATTCCGCGCTCCACTTCCCTCCGGTCCCGCCGCAGGCGGGAATTGCTCCTCTGCCGCCAATCGGCGGCACAAACGGAACGCATACGGGAGACCCGTATGCGTTCTATCGGGCCTCCCTAAGTGGGAAGCCTTATTCCGCGGCCTTGTTGGCTTCCTCGTTCACCAGCGCCAGCAGCTTGTCCACGTCGATGCCGTGAACCATGCAGGCCTCCTCCACGGTCTCGCCGCGGGAGGAGGGGCAGCCCAGGCAGTGCATTCCGATGGAGAGGAAGATTGGAGCGGTCTGAGGGGCCACGTCCAGAATGTCACCGATGATGGTGTCTTTTGTAATTTCAACCATGATTTTGCCTCCAAAATTCAGTTTGTCAGGGCAGCACCGTATAATTCGCGCAACTGCACCGTCTCATTTAAAAAATTCCTAAAAGGCGGCCGCCGCAAATTGTGCAGTGCTGCCCTGGATTTTGCCACATTTAGGCGTTGTTATTATACCCCGGTTTTTCTCTGATTTCAAGAGAAATTGGGGAGAAATTTCGCGCAAAGCGCCAAAATACTCTATATCACCACCGGGTTTTCCACGGATGCTCCGCTTTCAGCCTCTTTTCGGGCTTCAGAACGGACGAAATCGGCAAAAAAAATGCACAAAAAAGGAACGCCCGAAAGGGCGTTCCTTTGAGATGACTTTCGTTATCTCTGCTCCTCGCGCATCTTGGCGAAGCACTCGCTGCAATACACAGGACGGTCGGACTTGGGCTCGAAAGGAACGCGAGCCTCGCCGCCGCAGGAGGCGCAAACAGCGGTGAAATACTCCCGGGGACCGCGGGAAGCGGCCTTGCGGGCGTCACGGCAGCTCTTGCAGCGCTGGGGCTCATTCTGGAAACCGCGCTCTGCATAGAACTCCTGCTCACCGGCGGTGAACACGAACTCCTGGCCACACTCTTTGCACACTAAAGTCTTGTCTTCGTACATGATTTTTACCCTCTCTTTGAAAAGAAAAATATATTGCGTTCAGCTCTTGCTGAAATCGCCGGAAATAAGTTGCTGTGCCACCTTGCGACGGATCCGCTGCACAGCGTTATCCACGGATTTAGGGGATTTGCCCACGGTTTCGGCAATTTCCCGACATGATAGACCGTCCAAATAATACCCCAAAATCTTCGCTTCAAACTCGGACAACTGTTTCCGGACACCAAACAAGAGACTGCTCGTATGCTCCCTGTCGATCAGAAAATCTTCAGGGCTACGCCGCGTCAAATCCTGGGTGCCAAGGGTGTAGGAATCGCGGTCAAAGAAGGGTGTATCAAGAGAAACCGACTGGTTCAGAGGCATATGCTTGCCGCGGGAGGCGGCGCGCAGAACTGAAAGCAGACGATTGCGGACACAGGTTTCGGCAAAGGTGCGAAAAGAAGCTTCTTTTTCCCCGTCGTATTCCCGGACGGCTTTCATCAGCCCAATCATTCCCTCCTGCAGCAGGTCCTCGCTGTCTCCGCCGATCAGAAAAAATGGACGGGCGCAGGAGCGAACCAAACGGGTATATTTGGAGACCAGTTGCTCTTCCGCCCGGCGATCGCCGCCAGCGACCTGAGCGCAGAGCTCCTCATCCGAGGGACCGTCCGCACAAGAATGATTTGACTCTTCACATTTGCACATATTGTATTATACCTTTTGAACACAAAATTTGTCAAGAGAAATCTAAAATTCGTCAAATTTTTCTTATAATTTTTATAGAATGATTGGGCGGTCCCTGTCAGACTTTCATATTCTTTACGAAATCCGCAAGTTTTTCAGCGGTTCGGTGGGCCGTGTCAGTGGTTTTAGCCTCCACCATGACACGAATCAGCGCTTCTGTTCCGGAGGGGCGCACCAGAATGCGGCCTTCGCCGCCCAGAGCCTCCTCCTCCGATCTCACAGCGTCCTTCAGCGCCTGAGAGGCCATGATCGCCTCCTTCACGCCCCGCAGATGGGAGACGGATACGTTCACAAGCTCCTGCGGGTATACCGCACACACGGACACCAGCTCCGACGCCTTTTTTCCGGCCAATTTCAGAACCTGCAAAAACTGGAGGGCGGTGACCTCGCCGTCGCCGGTGGTCTCCAGTTCGGTAAAGATCGTGTGGCCGGACTGCTCGCCCCCGATGCGGTAGTCGCACCGGAGCATTTCCTCCAGTACGCTCCGATCGCCCACGTCGGTACACACCAGCTCCAGTCCGCTGTTGCGGCAGAATTCGTGGAGGCCCAGATTGCTCATCACGGTGGCGACGACCGCGTTGCCGCTGAGCTTTCCCCGGCGCTTCATGTCTGCGGCGCACACGGCCATCACCTTGTCTCCGTCGATGGTGCCGCCGGTCTCGTCCACCAGAAGGCAGCGGTCCGCGTCCCCGTCGAAGGCGACGCCCACGTCGTACCGCCCCTTCACCACCGCCGCAGACAGGTCCTCCAGATGGGTGGAGCCGCAGCGGCTGTTGATGTTCACGCCGTCAGGCTGGGTGTGGATGAAATCCGTGTGGGCCTTGAACCGGCCGAACAGTTCCGGCGCGGTGGCGCTGGCCGCGCCGTTGGCGCAGTCCACCAGAATGTGCAGACCCGCCAGGTCGCTTTCAATCGTTCCCGCCACAAAGTCGATATAATCCCGCTTCAGCTGGCGCATCCCGTGGTGCCGCCGGCCGATTTCCTCACGGGTCCGGGACTTCATGGGCGCGTCGGACAAAATCTTTTCCTCAACCCGGTGCTCCACTTCGTCGCTGAGCTTGTAGCCCTGGGCGTTGAAGACCTTGATGCCGTTGTGCTCATAGGGGTTGTGGGATGCGGAGACCACGATGCCTGCGTCTCCCCGCTCCCGCACGGTCAGGTACGCCACGGCGGGGGTGGGGATGGTCCCCAGCGGCTTGACGTCGCCACCAACGTCGCAGATACCCGCCATCAGGGCGGATTCCAGCATGTCGGAGGAGACGCGCGTGTCCTTGCCGATCAAAATCACCGGACGGCGGCCCAGCTCCTCCATCAGCACGGCGGCGATGGCCTGTCCCACACGAAACGCCTCCTGCGCGGTGAGGTTCTCGCCCACCACGCCGCGGATGCCGTCGGTTCCAAAGAGTTTGCCCATATCAAACATACCTCATTTATTCAAAAAATCAAAGGGAGAGCTGCTCCGGCTCATCCGTCCCGCCGGGAACGGACAGTCCCAGATGCCGATACGCCCGGTGGGTCACACAGCGGCCCCGGGGCGTCCGGGTCAGAAAGCCCAGCTGCATCAGATACGGCTCGTAGACATCCTCCAGCGTCACGGCCTCCTCCCCGATGGTGGCCGCCAGAGTTTCAAGACCCACCGGCCCGCCGCCGTAGTTTTCAATGATAGCGGTGAGCATCCGGCGGTCCACGGAGTCAAGGCCCAGATAATCCACCTCCAACGCGTTCAGCGCCTGATCCGCCACGGCCTTTGTGATGACGCCGTCGGCCTTCACCTGGGCGAAGTCCCGTACCCGGCGGAGCATCCGGTTGGCGATCCGGGGCGTTCCCCGGCTGCGCTTTGCGATCTCAAACGCGCCCGTGTCCTCGATGGGGACATTCAAAATTCCCGCGCTGCGCTTCACGATCAGGGACAGCTCCTCCGGGGAATACAGCTCCAGCCGCAGCGTTACGCCAAAGCGGTCACGTAGCGGCGCGGAGAGCTGGCCCGCCCGGGTGGTGGCCCCGATCAGAGTGAATCGGGGCAGATCCAGCCGGATGGAGTTGGCGGAGGGACCCTTGCCCACAATGATGTCCAGCGCGTAGTCCTCCATGGCGGGGTACAAAATCTCCTCCACGGAGCGGTTCAGCCGGTGGATCTCATCCACAAATAAAATGTCGTTCTCCGCCAGATTCGTCAAAAGAGCCGCCAGGTCCCCCGGCTTTTCGATGGCGGGGCCGGAGGTGATGCGGATGTTGACGCCCATCTCCGCGGCGATGATGCCTGCCAGGGTCGTCTTGCCAAGACCCGGAGGCCCGTGGAGCAGTACGTGGTCCAGCGGCTCCGTCCGCTGCTTGGCGGCGGCGATGAATACGCTGAGGTTCTCCTTGGCCTTTTCCTGCCCTATGTAGTCCCTCAGCGCCTTGGGGCGCAGGGAAACCTCGCCGCCGTCCTCCTCCAGAAAGGTTGTGGCGACGATGGGTTCTTCGTAGATATCGTTTCCAAAGTCGATGCTCAATTGCTCACTTCCTCTAAATCACAGGCGGCATCATGCGTAAAGTTATTTTTCCTTACAGCGATTCCGCCAGTTCCCGTATACAGTCCAAAAATGCTTCCTCACCCCAGGTGTTGATCTTGAAAAACACCGCCTGGCTCCCGCCGGAGGTGATGGCGGTGAGGAACAGGTCCGTCCCGTGCCCCAGCAGGGTCAGGTTCATGCTGACCCTGTTTCCGCCGGTATAGCTGTACCGCTCGTAGACCCGAACCGCGCAGCGCACGTCCCCCGCCATGTAATCACTTCCGTCCTCATAGGTGGCAGACATGCTACCACTCAGGACTCCGTCGTGCAGAACGCCTAGGGCGCTGTCGAAGTCGCCCTGAAACCTGCGCTCGTATTTTGCCATATCCATTACCCTTTCTCATCTGGCGATGTAAAGCGCGGCAAGGCCGCGCCCGATCTTCCGACAAACAAAAGATGTTTTCTTCTTCTACCGCGCCATCTTTTTCAGGCACGCCCGGATGATCTCCTCCAGCGGCAGGCTCTCCACGTCCACGCCCTTCAGAGCCGCCACAGTCTCCGCCGTGGAGTATCCCAGCACACCCAGCGCGGCGGCGGCCTCCGTAGTCTTATTTGTCAGGACGGCTCCCGCGCCGGCGTTTCCTCCGACCGAAGTCAGTCCGCCGAACGCGGCGCTTTCTCTAGTCATCTTGTCTTTCAGCTCCAGAATGATGCGCTGGGCGATTTTCTTGCCGATGCCGGGGGCCACCGTCAGTGACTTTTCGTCCCCGGTGATGATGGACATAGCCAGCGTCTCCGGCGTGGAAACGGACAGGATTGCCAGAGCCGCCTTGGGCCCCACGCCGGACACGCCAATCAGCATTCTGAAGCTGTTCAGTTCTCCTACGCTTCCAAAGCCGTACAGCCCAAAGGCATTTTCCGCCACATGGAAATAGGTGTACAGCTTCGCTCTCTCCCCTTTTTTAAGGCTGGAGAGGGTGTTGCTGGTGGTGGCGCAGGCGTACCCCACGCCCCCGCAGTCAATCACCGCCAGATTCGGCTGCACTTCCGCCACAGTGCCGTTCAAATAGTAAAACACAGGGTCTCCTCCGATCTTTTGTACAAATGCCGACAATCAGCCATGTACTCATCCAAAATGCCTCAGACCGTCTCCTTCACATCGTTTAACTGCGGGAGCTGTGAAGTAAAACTCCTTGCGTGGCAAAGTGCCAGAGCCAGAGCATCGGCGGCGTCGTCCGGACGGGGGACAGCCTTCAAGTTCAAAAGTCGCCGGGTCATATCCATGACCTGTCGCTTCTCCGCCTTACCGTATCCAACCACGGACATCTTCACCTGAGACGGCGTATACTCATACAGCGGCACGCCGCATTTCTCCGCAGCCAGCAGAATCACGCCCCTGCCGTGGGCCACGGCGATGCCGGTGGTGATGTTATTGTTGAAAAACAGCTCCTCAATGGAGATCACCTCCGGCTTCAACTGGCCGATCAGTTCTTCCGTGTCGCTAAAAATCTGATAGAGTCTTTTGGAAAGCGGCAGGCCAGCGGGTGTGGTAATGGCCCCGTAGGTCACCATATACGCTTTTGTCCGGTCGGCTTCCACCAGCCCGAAGCCGATGGTGGCGATGCCGGGGTCGATGCCCAAGATCCGCATAGTACTCCCCTTTCGCACAATTAAAATCATTATAGCAAATCGGGACCCGATGCGCAACCGAAAAAAAGGAGCGCCTTAAAACAGGCGTTCCTTTTTTATAGTTCGTGTCACCGGATGGGAATCGCCGTCGGCGCGGAGAAACCTCCCGCCCCGGCTCCGGCTGACTCGCTTGTATTCATGCTTTAGGATGGGCCTTGTTATACACGTCCTTCAGCTGGTTTTTCACCACATGGGTATAAATCTGCGTGGACGAGATGTCCGCATGGCCCAGCATCTCCTGAATGGAGCGGAGGTCCGCGCCGTTTTCCAGCAGGTGGACGGCAAAGGAATGGCGCAGGGTGTGGGGCGTGATGTCCTTTTGGATGCCTGCCTTCTCCTGATAGTATTTGATGATCTTCCAGAAACCCTGACGGCTCATGCGCTCGCCGTTCATGTTGACGAACAGCGCCTGCTCATCCATATCCGCGATGATCTCGGGCCGGACGGAGATCTCATAGTCTCGCAGGGCCTTCACAGCGGCGGGATACAGGGGGATGATGCGCTCTCGGCCCCGGCTGGCGCAGCGCAGAAAGCCCGCCGACAGGTTCAGATCATCCACATTCAAATCAATCAGCTCGCTGACGCGGATACCGGTAGCGTACAACAGCTCCAGCATGGCGTGGTCCCGAAAGCCCTTGGCGTCCACGCACTGAGGCTGCTCCAAAAACAGTTCAACTTCCTTGCTGGTAAGGATTTCGGGATATTTCCGCTCCACCTTCGCGGCCGTCAGCCCCCTGGCGGGATTCGCGGCTAAGTCGCCGGAAGAAACCATGAATTTATAGAAAGACTTGGCCGAGGCCAGAAACCGCGTTACGGAGGCGGCAGACTTACCCTTTCCGTGCATCCAGTCCATATAGTGCTGGACCATTTCCGGCGCGGCGCGGCGCAGGTCGCTGTCCTCCTCCACGTGAAGAAACTCCTGAAACTGGGTCACGTCCCGCAGGTAGGCGGACACCGTGTTGGCGGAGGCGTCCTTTTCCGCAGTCAGATATTTTTCGTAAAGCGCCAGATACTCCGCTGCCACAGCGCGCATCTCCTTTCCTACCGCAGGTAAAATAATTTCCGACTGCGCGGTTTTTTCAGATTTTATGTTACCGGAAGATCACCCCCAGGACCCAACTGAGAAGCTTTGGGGACACCAGCAGCTCCGTCACCACCCCGGCGGCCAGCACTGCGCAGACCGTTCCGAACCGGAGCCACCACGCACGACCATAGGAGGGCGGCGCGGGCCGCCCGCTCTTTTCCAGTGACAGTGCAGCCAGCGCCACAGACTTTTCCAGCGCCGGAACCGCCACGGCAAAATAGCACGGCAGAGTAATCAGGCACCTCAGCCCGAAAACCGCCAGCGCCAAAAGAACGCCGTTGCGTCCAAAGGCCGCCGTGAAGCAGCAGACGGAAAACGAAAGAAAGAAGCCGTATGCTGCCGTGACTGCCGGAAGCAGCGCCGCGCCCACTGAGGCAAAGCCTAGCAGAAACGCCAGAAGCGGATACCGAAAATAGACCATCAGCGCGGAAACCACTGTTTTCGCGGTCATCTCCGGTGGTGACTTCAAGGAAAAATAACCGTTCAGGTACTCCGTCAGTTCTCCGGCGGTGTCCGTACTCACCCGCGCGGAGAGGACCTGTCCCAAAAACAGGCCCGCCAGAAAACAGGCCGCCAACAGCACCAGACGGAGCCACGGCCCGCGTCCGCTCCGTATCAGGCGGCGTCCAACTACCGACCCCACAAACAAAGCGCCTCACCTCGCGCAATTCTATGCGGTGCGCCGGCAGGTTAGAAGTCAGTTGACGTAAATATCACCTTTAATAATATATTGCTTTTTTCCCCAGACCGCAAGGGCTTTTACAGGAATTTGCCATTTTTGTAAACTATGACAAAATATTATGTATACAATATTATGTTAACTTAATAAACCGAGTGACTTGACAGCCCTCTCAGCGTCTACCAAACGTCAAGATGTGGGGTCCGCCATTTGGCGGACCCCACTATATCTGCGCTGCCGGACTGTTTCGCCCGGCTTTTACATGTTCCAATCATTTTTACAAAAAAATTTGGGTTAAGCTATAAATTTGTTGAAAATCACAAGTGAAGCCCTGTCACGGACACGCGAGAAAGACGGCGGTCAGGAGCAGAGCAGGGCAATCTCTTAAGTCCGAGACCTATTTCAGGACTTCTTCCCTGCTTTCACTCGCCGGGGCGGAGCGGTGTGCTGCTTCCGCTTCTTCCCGCGCCCGCCGCCCAGCAGTCCGGCCAGTATTCCTCCTGCCAGGGCTGATGCAAGCAGGATCACGCTCTCCCGGGACCAGACCACGCCGTCACAGGCCAGCATCCCACCCAGCATCAGTATCACCGCAAAAATCCCCGCCGACCCCAGCGCCGCTAACAGCGTCCCTGCATTGGTGTGCCGGATAGCCTGAATTCCTCCGAAAAAGGCCGCCACCACTCCGCTCCCCGCCTGGAACCGGAACGCAGCCTCCTCCGGAATGACGCTCTTGATGGTCAGCAGCGCCAGCAGGCACTGGAACACAATATACAGGGCCAGCGACAGCACCGCCCCCTCCGGAAACCCCGCCCATCCGGGCGCTTTGCGTTTGGCCATAAAAAACCCTCCCCCGTCACATGCTCTTTTCCAGCATATGACAGGGGAGGCTCGTTTATGAGGGGGCAGTCCCAATTTTGCCGTGCGGCTTTTACACCTCGGGATCCCAGGACTTCTTCCCACCGTCCTCGGCGGGCTTCTCCTCCTCAGCGGCCTTTTCTTCGATAACCGGGGCGGCAGGCTCCTCGGGTACCTCATCGGAAGGCTTGACCTTCTGCTTCTTCTGGTCCTTGGGGTCGGTGGAGGTCTGCACGCCAGTGGTGGACACGGCCCACTTGGTGATCTCCACGCGGACGCGGTCATCACTGGTCTCGATGATAATGGTGTCGTCGTTCACCTGCACGATGTTGCCCACGATACCGCCGATGGTGGTGAGCTTGTCGCCTTTCTTCAGACCGCTGCGCAGCTGCTCGGCAGCCTTCTTGCGTTTGTTTTCCGGACGGATAATCATGAAATAGAATACCCCAACCAGAACAACCAGCATTAAAATTGTCGTAGGATCCATAGGACAAATACTCCTTTGTAAAATCAGAATAAGATTATTATATCCAAAACAGCCAGGATTTGCAAGCCCTTTTTCGGGGCTTACACCCGCTGCTCCAGTTTCCCGCTGTATTTCGCCCGGAACTCGTCAAAAGTCCCCGCGTCCAGCGCATCCCGGAGTTTTTGCATCAGCTCGTTGTAGAACCAGAGGTTGTGCAGCACGGATAGGCGCAGGGCCAGCACCTCGTCCGCCTTGAAGAGGTGGCGCAGGTACGCCTTGGAAAAACCCCGGCAGCAGGGGCAGCCGCAGCTTTCACTGACGGGAGACGGGTCGGTCTCGTATTTCCGGTTCAGAATATTCACCGTCCCTTCCCAGGTGAACAGTTTTCCGTGCCGTCCGTTGCGGGAGGGCATCACGCAGTCGAAAAAGTCCACGCCGCGGCTGACGGCCTCGATAATGTTGCTGGGGGTGCCAACGCCCATCAGATACCGGGGCTTGTCCTGCGGCATGTGGGGCTCCACCGCGTCGATGATGTCGTACATCACCTCTGCCGGCTCCCCCACTGCAAGGCCCCCAATGGCGTAGCCGTCGCAGTTCAGCTTTGCGATCTCATCCATGTGCCACACACGCAGGTCCGGGAATGTGGCCCCCTGATTGATGCCGAAGAGCATCTGACCGGGATTCACGGTGCCCGGCAGAGCGTTCAGCCGCCCGTGTTCCGCGAAGCATCGCTCCAGCCATCTCACTGTCCGCTCACAGGACGCCTTCGCATACTCGTAGGCGGCGGGATTCTCCACGCATTCATCAAAGGCCATGGCGATGTCGCTGCCCAGATTGGACTGGATCTGCATGGATTCCTCCGGCCCCATGAAAATGCGGTGCCCGTCGATGTGGGAGGCGAATGTGACACCCTCTTCCTTGATCTTTCGCAGGGAGGCTAGGGAAAACACCTGAAACCCGCCGGAATCCGTCAAAATAGGACCGTCCCAGTTCATAAACTTATGGAGCCCACCCATCTTGCGCACCACTTGATCGCCGGGGCGCAGATGCAGGTGATAGGTGTTGGAAAGCTCGATCTGACAGCCAATCTCCCCGAGGTCGCGGGCGCTGACGCCACCCTTGATGGCTCCCTGCGTGCCCACGTTCATGAACACCGGGGTCTGAACCACGCCGCCGTGGGCACAAGAGAATTGGCCCCGCCGTGCGCGGCCCTGATATTTAATAACTTTAAACATGAACGGCTCCTATTTCAGTTTTTTGTGAAATGTCCTCAGCTCCGCCCTCTTCTCCGGGGCCAGCGTAGATTTTTTCACGCCCTCCACGGCTCCCTCAATGGCTTCCAGCTGGTGGAGGCACGCGCCAGAGTCCACCTGTGTACGGATGCGCATAAACACGTCATAAGTTCCTGCCTTTCGCAGTTCCTCCAGTGTTTCAATGCCGACTTTTCTCAGATTTCCGGCCAGAACCGGCCCAATATTGGGTAGCTCTGTCAGTTCCATGGAAGTTCCTCCCTCGTTGTAAATGTCCAATGTATGCTCGGAACCGCATATACACTGCATACTCCTGAATATTCACTGCATATGCAGAGCACAAATATACAGTTATCGCGTCAATGGATAAACATGGCATCCCCGAAGCTGAAGAACCGGTACCGCTCCTTCACTGCCTCGCGGTACGCAGCAAGGATATGCTCCCTCCCTGCCAACGCGGAGACCAGCATGATAAGGGTGGACTCCGGCAGGTGAAAGTTGGTGATGAGGGCGTCGGTCACCTTGAATTGATAGCCGGGATAGATGTAGATGCCGGTCCAGCCGGACTTGGCTTCCATGGTCCCGTCCTCGTTCGCCCAGGACTCCACGGTCCGGCAGGACGTAGTTCCCACGCAGACCACCCGTCCTCCGCCCGCTTTCGTGCGGTTGATCAGGTCCGCCACCTCCTGAGAGATGATGCAGTATTCGCTGTGCATCTCGTGGTCGGTGATCTCGTCCTCCTTCACGGGGCGGAAGGTGCCAAGACCCACATGGAGCGTCACATACCCGATGCCCACACCCTTGGCGGCGATCTTCTCCAGCAGCTCCTTGGTAAAGTGGAGACCTGCCGTCGGAGCGGCGGCGCTGCCAAGTTCCCTGGAGTAGACGGTCTGATACCGCTCCCGGTCCTGCAATTCCTCTCGGATATAGGGCGGCAGGGGCATTTTGCCCAGGCGCTCCAGAACCTCCAGAAAAATTCCCTCGTAGTGGAACTTCACCAGCCGGTTGCCGTCCTCCACCTCGCTGATGATCTCGCCGGTCAGTTCTCCGTCACCGAAGGATACCTGCGCGCCGGGGCGCAACTTTTTACCCGGGCGGACCAGGCACTCCCAGACGCCTTCTCCCTTGTCTACCAACAGCAGCACCTCGCAGGCTCCGCCGCCGGGTAGTCGATGTCCCAAAAGACGGGCGGGCAGGACGCGGGAGTCGTTCAAAATCATGCAGTCCTTCTCCGTCAGAAAATCCGGCAGCTCGTAAAAGCGGTGATGCTCCCAGGCCCCCGTGGTCTTGTCCAGCGTCAGCAGACGGGACGCGTCCCGCTTTTCAATGGGCGTCTGGGCAATCAGTTCTTTGGGCAGGTCATAGTAAAAATCGCTGGTCTTCATGAAACCCTCCATGGGTCCGCGTGCTGACGATCTGAAAAAATCTCCGGGCATGAAGGTTTTCCGATGTGACGCGGCTCTGCCGCGCTTTAGGCGGGCGGCGTGCCAACTTGCGATCAATCACCCGATGGTGATATCGGTATAGTAGAAATTCAAAATGTCGCGGTAGGAAGACCCCTGTTTTGCCATGGCCAAGGCACCGTACTGGCTCATTCCCACGTTGTGGCCGTTTCCGGTTCCGGTGATCACAAAGCTGCCGGGAGACGCGGTGGCGGCGGTGGACGCGCCGGAGGACGCATTCAGCGCCTCGGTCCCGGAGGAGGTGACAGCATAGGGCGCGCTGCCGGTGTAAGAAGCCACGGTCCCGGTTCCGGAGACGGTATAGGCCCCGCTCAAAGAGGAAATCGAACTGCCGGAGCCGTTCACATAGTATCCGGCGGTCATTCCGCTGTTGTCCCCGTTGATGCAAAAGCGCATACTCTTCACATTCTTGCCGTAGGTTGTGCTGTAAAACGCCATGCGGCAGGTCTCGCCCTTCACCGTCAGACTCTTCCCTGTTGTATCCACAAAGGTGACTTTGCAAACGTTTCCGGTGGGGGTCCGCTCCGAGACATAGGCGTTTTTCACCGTCCCAATGGAGTACCCGCTTTTTTGCAGAACCCATGTCAGCTCCGAGGGCGAATAGGTCACGGCGTAGCTATAATTGGGGATGGAGATGGTGGCCTCATAGGGGTCGGCCTTTCCGATCAGATATCCCACCGCTTTCCCCCAGACGTTTTCGGCGCTCTCCGTGGCTCCGCCGTCGGAGGAGTGATACACCGTCTCAGCCAGCGCACCCTGATACCGGACGCACTCCCCTGCCGTGGCGTCCACGGCGGCGTCGGTGTCCGTGCCCGAGGCATTGACACCGTTATACACCTGACAGTCCGTAGTGTTGCACATGTCAAAGCCGTAGGCGCTTAGATGCTTCGTTGTTACGGAGGCATAGGTTCGGGCGCAGACAGCCTGGGCCTCCAGCGCGGCCATGGGCCAGCCGGTCCCCAGCTCATAGGGCAGTACGCCCTTCACGTAATCCTCCAGCGACACCACGTTGACCACATACAGTCCCCCGCCGGTAACTCTCGGATACTCGAACCCCCCAGCATACCGATACCCTTTGAACCACGTGGGTCCCCCCACAGGTAGTACGCCAAGCTTGTAAAGTCCCTGACAGTCGAACTCAAAAAGCGCTCCGGAGGACCCGGTGACCGTCACCGCCACGGAGGTGGAGGTATGGCTGTTTCCCCCACCGCTCCACCGTGCGTAAAACTGCCCGCCAATGTAGGCGGGCCAACCGCCGTTGGCCGCGGCGGCAGAGGACGCCTCATCAAAGGAATTGTAAGGCCCGGACTGGTCGAAGGAGCCCAAATCTCCGCCCGGCACCATGGTGATGGCGGTCTGCGTGATGGAGCCCAGCGTGACAAAGCTCCGACCGTCGTCGTAATAGCCAAGATCATAGCCCCCGCTCTGGGTATTTTCCAGTTTGGCGGAGGTGACGGCACTGCTGCCGTACCGCAGGCCCACCTTGACCGTGCCGTTGACGGCAGCGGAGGCGGACACGGTGTTTAGCGCAAGAAATATGACGAGAATTGACAGGATACCCAACAGTTTTTTCATACATCCTCCACAGGGTTTTAACCTTGACGAGACCGAAAAAGTATGCTACCATAATACAAATGTCCACGCTGTATGAACATGCAGTTCCGGTTACAATCCACACTTTTTATATTATAGTACACCAAAGCCCCACATTCAACAAGAATTCGACGTTCCGCGTCAAATCACATCACACAGGAGGCAAATTTCATGAAACAGTACAAAGTCGGCATCATCGGCTGCACCGGCATGGTGGGCCAGCGCTTCGTCACACTGCTTGAAAACCATCCCTGGTTCCAACTCACCGCCGTTGCCGCCAGCGCCCGCAGCGCGGGTAAGACCTATGAGGAGGCCGTGTCTCCCCGTTGGGCAATGGAAACCGGGATTCCCGAAGAGGCGAAAAAACTGGTGATTCTGGACGCGGAGGCTGACGCAGAAATACTGGCGGCTCAGGTGGACTTCTCCTTCTGCGCCGTGGATATGAAGAAAGAGGAGATCCGGGCGCTGGAGGAAAAATACGCGAAGCTGGAATGCCCCATCGTGTCCAATAACTCCGCCAACCGCTGGGCGGACGACGTGCCCATGGTGGTGCCGGAGCTGAACGCGGAGCACATCAAAATCATCGAGGCCCAGCGCAAGCGCCTTGGCACGAAGCGGGGCTTCATCGCCGTGAAGTCCAACTGCTCCATCCAGAGCTACGTGCCTGCTCTCCATCCCCTGCTGAAATACGGAGTGGAGCGTGCGCTGGTGTGCACCTACCAGGCCATCTCCGGTGCGGGCAAGACCTTCCAGCGCTGGCCGGAGATGGTGGATAACTGCATCCCCTACATCGGCGGCGAGGAGGAGAAATCCGAGCAGGAGCCCATGAAGGTCTGGGGCCATATCGAGGGCGGAAAGATCGTCCGGGCGGAGGCCCCCGTCATCACAGCCCAGTGCTTCCGCGTGGCCTGCCAGGACGGACACATGGCCGCGGTGTTCATGAAGTTCAAGGATGGCTGCAAGCCCTCCATCGAGCAGATCAAAAAGGACTGGGCAGAGTTCCGCGGCCCCGCGCAGGAGCTGGAGCTTCCCTCCGCCCCCAAGCAGTTCCTGCACTACTTTGAGGAGCCTGATCGGCCCCAGACCCGGCTGGACCGGAATCTGGAACACGGTATGGCCATCTCTCTGGGCCGTCTGCGGGAGGACAGCCAGTACGACTACAAGTTCGTCGGTCTGAGCCACAATACCCTCCGGGGCGCGGCAGGCGGCGGCGTGCTGCTGGCGGAGCTTTTGTGCAAGGAAGGCTACATCACCGCAAAGTAATGCAGCTGTAAAGTATAAGCGCCTGTCCGTGTTTCGCGGGCAGGCGCTTTTTTATGGCTGGGGCTTCCAGCTTCTTACTGGGCGTTTTCCGCCTTTTGAAGCTCAATATAGTCGTCGTAGGTACAGGCCTTGTCCACAATGCTTCCGTCTGGCTGGAAGTCGATGATGCGGTTTGCCACGGTCTGGACGAATTCGTGGTCATGGCTGGCGAACAGCACCACACCCTTGTACTCGATCAGTCCCTTGTTGACGGCGGTGATGGACTCCAGATCCAGATGGTTGGTAGGCTGGTCCAGTACCAGCGCGTTGGAGCCGAACAGCATGATTCTCGACAGCATACACCGCACCTTTTCACCGCCGGAGAGGACCTTCACGGGCTTGAATACCTCGTCCCCGGAGAAGAGCATCCGGCCAAGGAAAGACCGCATGAAGGACTCCGTGGTCTCGGAGGTATACTGCCCCAGCCACTCCACCAGATTCAAATTGCAGTCGTTGAAAAAAGCGGAGTTGTCCAGCGGGAAATAGCTGGTGGAGATGGTGGTGCCCCACTTGAAGCTGCCCTCGTCCGGCTCCAGTTCCTCCATGATGATCTTGAACAATGTGGTCTTTGCCAGCTCGTTTTCACCCACAAAGGCGATCTTGTCCCCCTTGTTCACCCGGAAGGAGACGTTGTCCAAGAGCTTGCGCCCGTCGATGGTCTTGCTCAGACCCTCCACGGTCAAAATCTCCTTGCCCGGCTCCCGGTCCATGGCAAAGCCCACAAAGGGATACCGCCGGGAGGACGCGGGCATCTCCTCCACCGTGAGCTTATCCAGGAGCTTTCGGCGGGAGGTGGCCTGCTTGGACTTGGACTTGTTGGCGGAGAACCGCTGGATGAACAATTGCAGATCCTTGATCTTATCCTCGTTCTTCCGATTCTGGTCCTTCATCATCTTCTGGACCATCTGGCTGGACTCGTACCAGAACTCGTAGTTACCCACGTACATCTTGATTTTGCCATAGTCCACGTCCACGATGCTGGTGCAGACATTGTTCAGGAAATACCGGTCATGGCTCACCACGATAATGAGGCCCTCGTACTCCATCAGGAAGTCCTCCAGCCACTCGATGGCCTGAAGGTCCAGATGGTTGGTGGGTTCGTCCAGCAAAATGATGTCCGGCTTTCCGAACAGCGCCTGGGCAAGCAGCACCTTCACCTTTTCCTTGGCGGTGAGGGAGGACATCTGGCTGTACAAAATGTCGTTGGACAGACCCAGGCCCTGAATCAGGCGGCTGGCGTCGGACTCTGCCTCCCAGCCGTTCATGTCGGCAAACTCTGCCTCCAGCTCACTGGCCTTCACCCCGTCCGCGTCGGAGAAGTCCTCCTTCTCGTACAGGGCGTCCTTCTCCTTCATGATGTCGTACAGGCGCTGGTTGCCCATGATGACGGTGTCCAGCACGGTGTACTCATCATACTGAAAGTGGTCCTGCTTCAAAACCGACATCCGCTGGTTCGCGGAGACGATGACCTCGCCGGTAGAAGGTTCCAGTTCTCCGGAGAGGATACGGAGGAACGTGGTCTTTCCCGCGCCGTTGGCGCCGATGATGCCGTAGCAGTTGCCGGGCGTAAATTTGAGATTCACGTCCTTGAACAGCGCTTGGCCGCTGAAATTCAGGCTGACTTCACTGACTGTAATCATTCTTGTTTTCCTTTTTGTCGTTTTCGTATTTCAGCGCGACAGCAGGCGCGCAAAAGCACGTCTGCTGTCCGCATGATTGCACACTATAATAGTATAACTCAAATCTGCGCGCGATGGAAGATCTTTTTACCCTTTTTGATAACAATTCCGTCTCCGGAGAAATCGTCCCGGTCAAAGACGGCGGAGACCTCCGGCTTTTTGTCGTTGACCGTCACGCCGCCCTGCTGCACCAGACGCCGGGCCTCACCATTGGAGGCGCATAGGCCGCAGGCCGTCAGCAGGTTCAAAACGCCGATCTTTCCGCCGTCGAACTGGGCGTCGGTCAGGACGGTAGCGGGCATGTGCTCCGCGTCGCCCGCGCCGGTGAAGAGGCGCTTTGCCGTCTCCTGTGCCTTTTCCGCCTCGGCCTCGCCGTGGACCAGTTTGGTCAGCTCATAGGCCAAAATTTCCTTGGCCCGGTTGAGCTGGCTGCCCTCCCATTGATCCATGGCGTCGATCTCCTCCAGCGGCAGGAAGGTCAGCATCCGGATGCACTTGAGTACGTCCGCGTCGCCCGTGTTCCTCCAGTACTGATAGAAGTCGAAGGGGCTGGTCTTAGTCGGGTCCAGCCACACCGCGCCGGAGGCGGTCTTGCCCATCTTCTTCCCCTCGGAGTTCAAAAGCAGGGTGATGGTCATGGCGTAGGCATCCTTGCCCAGCTTTTTACGAATCAGCTCTGTACCGCCCAGCATGTTGCTCCACTGGTCGTCACCGCCGAACTGCATATTGCAGCCCACAGTCTGGAACATGTGGTAGAAGTCGTAGGACTGCATGATCATATAGTTGAATTCCAGGAAGGAAAGGCCCTTTTCCATCCGCTGCTTATAGCACTCCGCCCGCAGCATATTGTTCACGGAAAAGCACGCGCCCACCTCCCGCAAAAGCTCCACGTAGTTCAGCTTCAGGAGCCATTCGGCGTTGTTGAGCATCATCGCCTTGTCCTCGCCGAATTCGATAAACCGCTTCATCTGCTTTTTAAAGCAGTCGCAGTTGTGCTGAATCATCTCCGGCGTCATCATCTGGCGCATGTCCGTCCGGCCGGAGGGGTCGCCGATCATACCGGTGCCGCCGCCGATCAGGGCGATGGGCCGGTTCCCCGCCATCTGCAAACGCTTCATCAGGCAAAGTGCCATAAAATGGCCCACGTGCAGGCTGTCCGCTGTGGGGTCAAAGCCGATATAGAACACGGCCTTTCCGTTGTTCACCAGCTCTCGGATCTCCTCCTCGTCGGTTACCTGCGCGATCAGGCCTCGGGCCTTCAATTCCTCGTAAATTTCCATTGTCTTAATTCTCCTGCCTTCCTATTGTTCGAATTTGGGACAGGACGCAAAAAACCGCCCTCCGTCCCTTGGGGACAGAGGGCGAATCGCTTCGCGGTACCACCTCTGTTCGCGCCGCCCTCGCGGGCGGACGCCTCCAGCCGTGCCATCACACGGCAGCGCTGTAACGGGCGCGCCCGGTGCACGCCTACTAGGCCGTTTTCAAGGCCGTTGGGGTGCCGGTTCAGAGGTGTATTCGCCCGCAGTCGCTCTCCCCTTCTCACCGGCCAGGGGCTCTCTTTGCAGCGCCATGCGGGGTACTGTTCCCCATCATCACTGTATACAGGAGGTACTATATCCGATTTTTTTCTGTTTGTCAAGAGAAAGGATGTTTCCCGTCGCTTTTAGCGAGTCTTATATTAAATATGGACAAGCGGTTTCCAGCTTCTGGAATGTCCGCTTGTCCATATTTTTTTTACCGGCAGGACCGGGGAAAGAGTGGCTCTATATGGGCGAACAGAAATATTACATCTACGTAGGTAATGCGTACGGACGTTTCGAGGACACAGACCGGAATGGCAATCCTCTGAAAAATGAGGATGGAACGCCTAGGTTCAAGGATTTCGCCAATATGTTCGTGGTGTCTCCTTGCAGCACCTATGAATCTGACGATTTCCATGCCAAAGGCTATAAGGCCGAAAAGCTGGGCTGTATCTCCCCGGAAGTCTGGAAGAACCTTTCTCCCGGCGAACTGGTGAACTTGTATTTCACCGATAAGAAGAAAGTTGCACTTGCAACATCTCTCGGTGATTGCATTTCTCTCGAGCCGTAAGGTTCGCGCGATTTGAGCGGTGCGGGGTAGCTCCCCGCACCGTGCCCCCCCCGCTAACAGGGGGGCACTACCTACAATGTAGCAAGCAGGGGGGCTTGGATTGTGGATAGCATGACAGCGGAAAACATTGTCCTGTATGACTGGCTTTCATTCACCAGCAAAACACATAGCCCCGAAGAACTGATTTCAGCCCTTGGCCTGTCTCATGTTCCATGGACAGAAACCAGAGGCGCAAAGGGTTACAAGGACAGAAAATACTTTTCCTGTATTAGTATTCACTACAATGGTCGTGCTGATATGGGTGTGTGGGTGGAAATGTCTGGTCAGGGTTGCCGTACTTTTGAATCGCTTTCAAAAATCGGCTGGGACATGCTTTTCAATTTCATTCGTTTAAATGACCTTAAAATAACTCGCCTTGACGTTGCCTTTGATGATCATTCCGGCCTTTTGAATATACGGCAGATTGTAGAGGACACGCAAAGCGGTATGTATATCAGCAAGTCGGACTATTGGGAAACGGTGCTTTCCTCAAAGGGTTCTACTGTTCAGATTGGCAGTCCGCAAAGTAAAGTCCTGATTCGCATTTACGATAAAGCTGCTGAACGTGGCTATACGCCTGACGTTCATTGGGTACGTGTAGAAATCCAACTTCGGGATGATAGGGCGGTACAGTTTACCAAAATTCCACTTTCGATTGGACAGGCTTTCGCCGGTGTGCTGCTGAATTACCTCCGGTACATAGAACCGTCTGAGGACGTGAATAAATGGCGCTGGCCTATGACGGCATATTGGTCGGCGCTGGTGGAAGATGCAGAGCGTATTAGCATCTATCAAACTCCCGGCATGGAGTACAACGAGGAACGTTGCAAGCGCTATGTGATTAATCAGGCTGGAAACGCTATTGATGCCTGTATCAAGATGTACGGCATTGATGGATTTACCCAGATGATTGAGGAACGGCAGACCATGCAAAACCCAAAGTATGACCTTCTGGTGCGGCAACACAAGTTTAATGTGCTGGCAAACGAGATTGATTTCTATTTTAATCGTAAGGATGAGCCGGGTAATGGTAATTTGCTTGAGCCTCCTGCAATTCCTTACTTTCAATGAAGAGAAAAGGGGCGTATTTATGATTCAAATCTTGGCTGTGACTGCACGATACAAATATGCAGACGATGCAAGCGTTTTAGGTATTGTGATTCCAAAATTTGAAAATCCCATTGAAGCGATAAAGTGGTGCGAACGGCGTGATTGGAAAGTCGTTGGAACTGATGGTGAAGTGTACAATCTGTCTGTTACGAGCACTGATAAAATGCAACACAGTTTTGAGGTGTTTTATGGATAATACACATTCTTGTGCTTCGTGCTTTTACCGCTTGATTTGCGCTCGCGGTTATGAAAACAGCAAAGAGGTTTGTAAGCCGTATTTGCCTGAAGAAGCTTTCGGGGTTTTTAATCCTGAGCAGTATCGGCGAAAAGCGCAGTGATATACAAAATGTAACACAGACCGCTCGCCCTGGCCTGCTGGCTGCCGCGGTTGATTGTGTTACAAATATCGCGGGATGGTCTAGTGGACTAGGACGCAAGGCTCTCAACCTTGAAACGGCGGTTCGAATCCGTCTCCCGCAACCAAATGCCCTGCGGTTTCCCGGCACCAGAGGGGAATGTAAAGATAAGCCGGGAGTAGGTCGGATAATTGCGCTATTTCCTTAATGATGCGCAAGCCCTCGCCCGGGGGCTAGTAATATACCGGGAGTTCTGGGCAAAAAAAAACAAGCCCGATTAAGGCTTGTTCTTCTGTGAGTGGTATTTATAAGTTCGGAACACGATAGCTGTTATTACAAGTCCTATTGTATACGCAATTGGTATAATCAACATTAGGGCAAATAATGATATTTTTTTTGTGTAGAAAATGAAAATTACTCGTAGCAATATTGTGGTTGCAACTATAGAAAAAACTATTATTTGTTTCTTCATATATGCCTCCTTGCTTTTTTCCTATATTTTACCATGAAGGGCCGTGTTATGCAATGAAAAATATTTTTAATCATCGTGTAATTTCTGCTTTTATGGTAGTTGTTCTTTCAGTTTCTGCTATTTGTGTTCCGGCTTCTGCTTCTGGTTTAGCTGATATGGACAGTGTTGGTCAATGGGATTCAAGGTTTAATACTGTTGCAATGCAGATTAGTTCTATTGCGTTATCTGCTTTATGCGAATTTTTTGGTATTCCTGTTGAATCGTCTCCGAAAAGTGTTGCTTGGGCAACGTTTGACACGGCTATTACCAATTCTGGAACTGGCGAAGTTTCTTTAGACCGTTTGTATGATATATGTGCTGTCTATAATGGTTATTTTAATAAGTCGGTAGAGCAAAGTCTTTTTTCTTTTGGATCTTATGCTTCAAATCTTCATGGTCAGGTTGTTGCTTCTTTGCTTGGTATTCCTGCTGTTAATTTTGTGGTTGAATGCCATCCTTCATCTGGATTTTACCGTATTAAGGAAAAATCTACCGGTCTATGGGTTGTCAACTCCTCTGGTCTTTATCCTTTCTGTTGGGGACTTAATGAGGCCCCCACTTCTGGCGGCAATCAGTGGGTCGGTGAACGTTCCTGCTCCACTGCTAAAACCAATATGAAGAACCTCGACACCCTTAACCTCCTGTGCAACAAAATCAAAGAATCCGGCACACCCTGCCAAATCCGCGCCCTCGGCACCCAGTACAAAGCTATCTGGTATAACTATCAATATTACTGTGACCCGGAAGGCCGTCCTTTCGTCTGCTATGCCAATGAATCACAGGCCGCAGTTAATCAAGACCGCCCGGACACCACCGTCACCGATGAAGACGGAAAACCCGCAAAGGATGAAACCGGCACGGTCATTAATAACCCGGATAACTCCACGAATATTGACCTTTCTGGTATGACTATTACGCTGCCAAACGGTGAAGTACAGGTTGCTGACGCTGTGATTTATGACGAATCCACAAAGACCTATTATATCGACAGTCACGACACGACTAACAACTATGTTACCTATAATTATAGCTGGACCTACAACATCAACTATACCAGCATTACCTATATAGGCCAAACGGAACAGTATGACAAATATTATAAAGTCTACTATGAACTTCCTGACGGTCGGGACAGTGCCGATTTAACCCCGGAAGATTTGGAGCAGTTGAACGTTAGTGTTGATTGCATCGGCTACGCTCGTTCCGCTGATGATGTTGCGTTACGTTCCCTCTATCATTTTGACGGCGATACCCGCGATTCTTCCTATTGGAATTACTGTACTAATTTCAAATGGTACAATGGCGCAAGTCTCACCTATATGGATGCTGGCGTTTTTAATGGTGCCTTGTATCTCGATGAAACGGCGCATGACTTTACTATTACTCTGCCCTCTGCAATCGGCAGCGCGGATTACTCTTTGCAGTTCCGTTATTATCAAAGTGCTACGGCAGCACCGCAAACAGACAGTTATATTATGGTAGGCGGTCAAAAAGCGTTTCAATTTAACGGCGGCTATTATTTAGATAGTGCTGGTACTTCTATTGCCCAAACTTCCACCGGCTCATGGAATGAAATAGCTCTGATTCGCAAGAGTGGTGCTTTGTATTTTTATATTAACGGTGTGAGGTTCCGAAGTGTTGCCCAGTCTGCAACCTTGACGAATGCCCTTCAATTTGTGTTCGGCAGTTCCCAACAAACTTATAAATATTTTGATGAATTGCGTTTTACAAATTATGCCTTAACGACTGCAAGCAATTACACCTGTACCAGTGTACCCTATGACACTAATCTGTCTTTAGTTTTGCCCAATAGCGTTACTCCAATTGCTGACGAATACGTATCATGGACCAATTCTCCTGATATGTTAAAAACTTATAATTTTTGTCAAGCTAATATTAATGGTATATGCTATCCGGAATATCCATCTGGAATTGTTACCCCATTCTATCTATGCAAAAAAGCGCAATCTTATAATTACTTTATAACGCCAGCAACAACAGGGTCTGTTTTTTATGCTTCAGCGGCTGCGAATGGATCATATGAGGACGGAGCAGGTCTTTTGTTTAGCCCGGGTAATGCAGGCTTGGCGGCTGGGAACTATGATCTGATTATTTACGATGAAAACAGAACGCCACAGAGGTTGCCATTTACTTATTATGGGGCTGGGAGTGGTGTAGCTGTCAATGCACCGTCTACTGCTAAATTTGCTACAAAAGTCTTTAATAGTTCTTATGTTAATATTACTTTTGGTTATGCAAATACTGCAATGTCAACAGTTATCACGCGCGTGGATGTTGTGTCCCGAAATGGAGCTGCTTCGGTTGGAACCCTAGTGACTGGCGTTGTTCCCATCCCAACAGACCAGCTTTCAAAGGCTACATTAGCCGTAAAAACTGATCTTGCTATTACTAATCGTCAGATCGGTGGCGTGCGTCCCGCTTATCCAGAAACCGGCCTAGTATGGGCTTTGGTGGAAAATGGTGTTATTCAGTCTTTGCAGATTTATAACGGCTCTGCGTGGGAATCTTGTGACGGTCGCATCTGGACGGGTGAACGTTGGGTTCCGTATAGCAGTTACAATATTATCACGCTTCAAGACTTCTACGATGTAGCGGACGCTTCTGGCGGCAGCTACGAGTACATATACACGGAATCCGGCTTCTGGGCTTGGTGGCAAAAGTCATGGAACGCTTTCACAAATAAGCTGTTCGCGGCGCTGAGTTCTGCCGGTATGGATACCAGCGGCGGAACAAACCCGGATGGAACCGGCAAAAGCCTTTGGCAGCGTATCAAGGACGCTTTCAATGATACGCTGGGCGCCTTAATCGAAGCCCTTTTTGACCTGATTAAAGAAGTTCTCAAGACTTTGATTTCCTCGGCTACGGATATGCTTAAATTCTTCTTCGGCCTACTAACCGATGCTGTTTTAGGTGTGTTCAAATCGTTCTTTGACGCTTTTAAAGATAATTCTCTGTTCGACTTCTTCAAGCAGCCGCCCATAGTTGGCTCAGACGGTACGCAAACAGACGGCGGTTATGGCTTGCCCAGCGAGGTAGGGACAGGCTTTGCATTTATCAGCGGCGTGATTATGGTTTTGCCGCCTGACCTCCGTTCCATCCTGTTTTTCGGTCTTGCCGCTATGGTGCTGTTTGGTGTCCTAAAGCTGGTGAAAGCGTAACACAAAATAGCAGCTGCGCCAGCTGGCCCGGCCCGGTCAACTGTGTTACAAAAGGAGGGTTCCCCATGTTTCAAGTCCTGTTCCTGCTGTTCGGCTGGCTCCCCTCGCCGCTGAACGTCCTTTTTGAAGGCGCATTCGCAATCTTTCTTGTGTTTGTGCTGATAAAGTTTATTAAAGCCGTTCTCGACATGATACCGTTTATTTAAGGGGGTGGTGCTGTATGGAAATTGTATCTGCCATTGGAACCCTTCTAACTGACGTTTGGGGTCTGTTTCAAGGCGTACAGGTTCCCGGTCTTGGTATTTCCTTTGCATCGTGGTTTATCGTCTTGTTGCTTGCTGGTCTGTCTATTCAGCTGGTTTCTTATGTTTTCGGCTTCGGTGGCAGCGGGACGGGTTACCGCTCCGGGCAGAGCCGAACCAAACACATATCTGAAAATCGAAAGAGTGATGAAAAATGAAGCGTTTTCTAGTCCTGCTCATGGCCTTGTTTCTGCTGGTGGTTCCCGCCATGGCGGAAGAATTACCGTCGGATTCTTCGGCAGGTGCAACGTCTGAGGAACCAACGGACCCCGTTACTATCGACACCACAACCACAAAGGAGGAGGACGGCGTAATTGTCAATGTTACGATTGCCCAGCCTGAAACGGCTGCGACTTCATCCGCTGAAAGCGGTGCTGCGAGTAGCGAGGAAGCTGCTGCATCTTCTACGGAAGATATTCCGGTGGTTCAGATGTTTTCTACTTCATCCCCGGATTTACTGGCGGCTGGTGCGTCTGCTGACGGCTCTACGGCTATGGCTGACGTTGTAACGGCTGTATTCGGAGAGTATCACCGGCAGACGTACACGGTCACACACTACGATTCCAGCGGTAATGTGATTGCTACATCTACGGAGTTCGTTCCCGGCCTTGCTGGTCTTGACTATGCGTGGATTGCCGGTGTATCCCTGTTTGCGTTGGTTCTCGCCGGTTTCCTGCGCCTGATTGGAGGTTTGCTGCGGAAATGACTGCAATGATTGATTTCTCTGTTGCCATGCTTCAAGCGCTGGCAAATTTCCTTGGTTCTGAGCCAATTTTTTACTTGTTCGGTATGATCTGCTTTTGCTTTCTCTGCAAGGCGGTTAAGACCCTTATGACGTAACACAAATATTTGTCCGGAGCGCCGGCAGCTGAAACTTAATTGTGTTACATAATTTCTATCTCAACGGCGTTAGCCGTGAGAAATATAACATCTTTTGAAAGAAGGTTTTATTGAGACTAATACCATGACTACCCTGCTGACCAGCGTTGGCACTGTCCTTTCTTCCGCTACAACTTGGGTTGGTTCCATCGGAACGATGATTGTTGACAACCCTATCCTCCTGATCTCTTGTGTCTTGGGCCTGACCTTTTCGGCCATTGGCGTTTTCAAGGCCCTGCGCCACTAATCCAGCACAAAAGGGGGAGGACGCACGCCAGCGGAGCGCGTGCGCCCTCCCCCGCACTTTATGAATGAGGTGATTTCATGGTCTGGCTGATCGTTTTATATATTCTTTACCGCTGGCTTTTCCCTCGCAAGGTTCCCCATGTTCTCAACGTTTATTTTGGTGTTCCCGGCAGCGGTAAAACCACCTTTGCGGCTTATCTCACAAAGCGGAGCATGAAGCAGTCCCGTGTGATTACATGGGCGCAGAAGCATCGCGGTAAATTCTCGGTGTGGCTGCTGGCTTCAAAATTCTTCAAACGTTGTACGCCGGTTTATTCCAATGTTCCCATTACCGGCGCTTTCCAGTTGGAGCCGCAAACCGATATTGGAAAGTACATGATTGCTGGAGGTAAGGTTATCATTGACGAGGCCGGTATTGAGTACAATAACCGTAATTTCAAGAGTTTCCCGAAAGAAGCGATTTACTGGTACAAGTATCATCGTCATTATGAGTGCAGCGTGGACGTATTCAGTCAAAGTTATGAGGATATGGATATCACTCTGAAACGTCTAGCACAGAACTATTTCGTTGTGAAAAAGTCTCTGCTGCCGTTCTTCATCGTCTGCAAGAGTATTAAGCGGAAGATTGGCATTGACGATACTACGCACCAGATTATAGATCAGTACTATTTCGGCTTGCCTATCATCGGTACAAAGTGGGTATTTAGTCCTGTCCTCTGGAAGTTGTTTAATAGCTATTCCCGGAAAGAATTACCCGAAAAGGCTTGGGCTATCTGGTAAATTAACGGAGGTATTTTTATGAGTGATTTAATTTTAGCGGCTGTTATTGGTCTTGTTTTTGGTTGCATTGGTTCTGCTCTTACTCTTGCTTTTCATAAGCGTAAGCATAACGGTGATTGAAGCTGTAACACAAATTTTCACGCCTGGCGCACGTACCTGCAGGAAAAATGTGTTACATAGTAACCTCTAAAGCAAATTCGTTTGGTGTCAGCCAGTACAGAGACTTTCTCGGATAATCATTCATCCATCTTTGACATTCTTTAATTTCCTCTTTGCTGACCTTGCTAAAATCTGTTCCTTTGGGGAACCAACGGCGAACCATGCGGTTGTGGTTCTCGTTGGTTCCCTTTTCCCATGCCGCATAGCTGTGGCAGTAGTAGATTGGACAGTTTACAATTGCTTGTAATTCTTCGTATTGAAGAAATTCAGAGCCGTTATCTGTTGTAATGCTTTTAAACTTTACACCTTGCCTTTTAATCTCTTTTAGCGCTTCTCTCACCGTTTCCGCTTTTTTATCTTTCAGTTTCTGGATAATTTCAGATTTGCCGGTTCGTTCGGTCATGGTCAGCACGGCCCCGCTCCCCTTGACACAGGAGACAACCAGATCCATTTCAAAGTGTCCCGGTTCCTCTCGGCTGTTGATATAGTCCGGCCTGTTGGTGATAGAGGGCAAGTCCGGATGTGCGATACGCTGCACAGGATGATAACCCGGCTTCTTTTTCTTGGATTTTTCGATTAAATCCCGGTTCCGCAGGTGAAGGAATACCTTTTTTGTGATATAGCTGTATAGAGTTGATACGCAAATGGTTGTTTTAAAGCCGTCTTTTTTGGCCTGTGCCAATGCCGCCGCAGGTGAAAAGCGTTTGCGCTTGTCACCATTGCCCAGCATTTTCTTTTCCAGATATTCAGCATATGCCCGGTCGTTTCCAATTTTAAGCGGTCTTCCCTTGGCTGTCTGGGCGAATTTGTGCCGCTGCTCTGCTTTGTGGGCGGAGTAGCGCTTTTCGTCCCACCATTCGCAGGTGTGGACATACGTCCCGGTTTTTAACTCGTTGTAGATGGTCTGGCGGCAAAATCCCAGTTGACGGGCAATCTCGGCAACTGGGACATGGGCGCGGTGCAGTGCTTCAAGCTGTTCTCGCTCGTCGTGAGTCATATAGTGCTGCTTTTTCATCATGCGTACCTCCAATAGTAGTTTGGATTGAATACGTGATATTAAACAGTGCAGCCACGGCACGGGGCCGTGGCTGTTATTTGCTGTAACACAAAGTAGCGGCTGCGCCAGCCGGCCGGCGCTCCTGGTCTGTGTTACATTTCCGTTTCTGAAATCGCTTTTGCTCTGCGTTCAACGATGCCAAAGTAAAATTTTGCTTCTTGAATATTCTTTTCCAGCTGCCGTAATTCCTCCGTGGCCTTTTGTAGATTGTACAGCCGTTCCCGCTCTTGCTTGATTTCAGCTTCTATGCTCTCTAGTGCTTTTTTCCTGCTTTCCAGCTTGTAGAAGCAGAAAAGCACAAGGCTCTCAAACTTTTCGTTTAGGCTGGCTCCCTCCTGTGCTTCCAGAATGGCGGCGATTTCATCGGAGTAGCGGAAACTCCGCAGGTTGCTTTTAGGGCTGTTTCCTCGCATATTCTAGGCTTCCTTTCTCACATCGTAACGGCGTTGTATGTCCCTGCATCCCCGGATACTTTAGGCCCTGTCTTTTTTCCCACGGAAAAAAACAGGATAAACGCTAGCATTCCGCCCGGTATCCGTTCCGCCTGAGGTATGCTTCTGCTTGATGCTCTTGTGAAAAGGTCCGGCTCTGGCGCTTCTGCCTGTCCCGCCCTGTGATTGGCTGACCGTTCGCGGATAAGACCACGTACCGCAGTTTCCCGTGCTTCTCCACGGGGTTGTAGTAGACCGCCTGACCGATTTCGTTTATCATCTTCATAGCTGCACCTGACGTTCTGATTCTAGCAGTTTTTCGTAGATTCTTTTCCGGGCTTGGTTTTTGGGGTCAAGCATGGTTGCATCTTCTAGGTTCCATGCAAGTAGGCGCTTTAGGCTGGTTTCCTCTTCATCTGTAAGTGTGATTGTGTAATTCATAGCGGCGTCCTCCCAAAATAAAGAATTGTGTCTGCAAAAGCAGAGCTTGCTGCTGCTTTTGTTAGCCGCAGGCTTAACCAATTTCTACCGGGTGTCAAGGGGACCGTGGAATAAATCCAGTGCACACACTGGGTTTATGCCGCGAAAGCCCCTTTACACTTGGTTGATATTGGTTAACTCTTTGTCCCGCAGGACACATTATTCTTTTCGTCTACGCCGCAGCGTTTTTAGATCGTCCGAAGGACACCACACTGTAACACACTTTCACCCGGCAGCCAGCTCGCACCGTCTGCCCTTTTGTGTTACAAAAAAAGACAGCACCCGGCAAAAGATGCTGCCTTTTTTATATTACCAAATTTTAGTAGATTGTCAATTTCCTTCTTGACATTTGCTTTTCCCGTCGCTTTTTTTAAAGGCCTAAAAGGCTCTGCCGATTAGTACTTGCCAAGATCTGCGGAGCCGTCTGCACTGGCGGTCTTTCCGAACTGGAAGTCGTTGCCCGGCAATATGGCGTTCAGCGCTACGCCCGCGATGGCGGCGATGGCCAGTCCCGTCAGCGTCACATGCGCGCCCGCCACGGTGAAGGTCAACCCGCCGCAGTTATTGAAGCCAAGGCCCGAGACCAGAATCACCGCCGCGATGATGAGGTTGCGGCTGCGGGTGAAGTCCACCTGATTTTCCACCACGTTCCGTACGCCCACAGCGGATATCATGCCGTATAGAATGAAGCTGACGCCGCCGATGACCGCCACGGGAATGGAGTTGATGACGGCGGCGAATTTGGGGCTGAAGGATAGTACCACCGCGTAAACTGCCGCCAGACGCACTACCTTTGGATCGTACACCCGGCTGAGAACCAGCACGCCGGTATTTTCCCCGTAAGTGGTGTTGGCGGGGCCGCCGAACATGCCGGCCAGCGATGTTGCAAGACCGTCGCCCACCAGGGTGCGGTGAAGGCCCGGGTCTTCCAGAAAATTCTCTCCCACCGTGGCGGAGATGGCGGAGATATCGCCCACGTGCTCCATCATGGAGGCAATGGCGATGGGCGCCATGACAAGGATTGCGGAAAAGTCGAACTTTGCCAGCACAAAGGGCTGCAGACCGAAGAAGCCGGCCTCCCTCACGGCGGTGAAGTCCACCTGCTTGGTAAGCAGCGCCACCGCGTACGGGATGGCCACCCCCAGCAGAATGGGAATGATCTTCAGCATGCCCTTTCCCCAGATATTGAATACGATGATGACCGCCATGGCCAGCAGCGCCAACGGCCAGCAGGCGGACGCGTTGGTCACGGCAGAGGGAGCCAGAATCAGGCCAATCAGAATGATGATGGGCCCGGTGACCACCGGTGGGAAAAAGCGCATGACCTTGTAAGGTCCCATCACTTTAAAGAGAAGTGCCAGCACCAGATATAAAAGGCCCGCCACCACCACGCCGCCCAGAGCGTAGGGCAGCTTTTCCGCACCGGTCATGTCGGCGTATTTTCCGCTATTCAAATCCGCCACCGCGGCGAAGCCGCCAAGATAAGCGAAGGAAGATCCCAAGAAAGCTGGGACTTTGAATTTTGTGCAGGCGTGGAACAGCAGCGTTCCAAATCCCGCGAACAGGAGCGTTGTCTGAATGGACAGAGGCAGACCGTATCCCCTGACGATGATGGGAACCAGTACGGTAGCGCCGAACATGGCGAACATATGCTGCAAGCCCAGCAGCAGCATTTTGGGGACACCCAGGGTTCGGGCGTCGCGGACGGGACCGGAATTTTTCTCGTTCATGGCAGGTGTTCTCTCCTTTTTGCACAAAAAAATACCGGCACAACGGCCGGTTAAACAGGAAAAGCAAAAAAGGCGGTACCGTAATTCTTTAACATCGTCATGACACTGCCCCCTTTCGCTCTTTTCCGTATGATTATACAGAAGCCGCGGATGAATTGCAAGAGTGGATTCACCTGCATTTGTAAAAAATAATCCTGTGAATTTAGTGATTATGACGGCGGCCTCCTGATGCCGGGAGGCCGCCGCCGGGCGGGGTTTGCTTTTCAGAAGTTCACGCGGTATATGACCGTTCAATATTCACCACCGCGAAATAGTTGCCGTCCAGCACCTGCACCGCCGCGCAGATCTCAGACCTCACCTGCTCGTCGGCAAGTCGGAATTTGAATGGCACCACCACATCAAAAATCAGGTTCGTGTGGGTTGATCCCGCCACCATGCGGAAGTCGTGAATGGATATCTGGCTGTCGATACGGCTCACCAGCGCCGCCACCTTTTGACGGGTCTCTTTCGTGATCCCGTCGTCCACCACGATGGGGTCCATGTGGATCACCGTCTCGCAGCCAAGCTTTTTCTTCAGCTCCATTTCAATGTTGTCGATCTCGTCGTGGATGTCCAGCACGTTTTCGTTGGCGGGGACCTCCGCGTGAAGGGAGATCATCCGGCGGCCGGGGCCGTAATCATGGACAATGAGGTCGTGGATGCCCAGAATGCCCGGATGTGCCATCACGATGTCCCGGATGCCGGCCACAAAATCGGCGGAGGGCGGCTGACCCAGCAGTGGATCCAGCGTGTCCCGTCCCGAACCCATCCCGGACCAGAGAATGAACAGCGCTACCAGAATACCGCACCAGCCGTCAATCATCACCCCGGCAAAACGGCCCGCCAGCGTAGCGATCAGCACCGCTGAGGTGGCCGCGCTGTCGCTGAGACTGTCCATGGCCGTGGCGTGCATGGCGGTGGAGCTGATGCGCTTTCCCACCGTGCGGTTATAGTAGCACATATACAGCTTCACGCAGATGGACGTAATCAGTATCCCGACGCTCACCCACGAGAATTCCACAGGCTCAGGGTGCAGGATTTTCTCAACAGAGGTACGGGCCAGCTCGAAGCCCATCAGAATGATGAACATGGACACCAGCAGTCCGGAGAGGTATTCAATCCGCCCGTGGCCGAAGGGATGCTCGGAGTCCGGCTTCTGCTCCCCCAGCCGAAAGCCCATCAGCGTGATAACGGAGGAACCCGCGTCGGATAGGTTGTTGAACGCGTCGGCGGTGATGGCGATGGATCCGGAGACTGTGCCGGCGAAGAACTTGCCCGCAAACAGCAAAAGGTTCAGCAGAATTCCCACCGCACCGCACAGGACACCATAGGCTGTCCGCACCGCCGGTTTTCCAATTTCGTCCCTGTTTTTAATAAAAATTTTTGAGAGCAGCCGGATCATTCCGTCAGACTCCTTTTCAAAGCGGCGCAGGCCGCCGATCATTTTTCACCTCTTCCGGCGCAAAAAGACGCCGGGAAAGAGACGGCGGAACGAAAAGGTTACGCCTCGCCGGGGATCGTCAAATGCAGGTGGCAGCATAAATCATCCAGATCGTCCTCCGTGGCGGCGGGAATGCGCAGCTTTGCGCCGCAGGACTTGCAGATCAGATCCACGGCGGACCGGCGAATTTCCATGGCGTAGTCTTGGCTGCCGCAGGTGCAGACGATCCCGTCTTCCCGGGCGGCGATCTCCTTCAGCTCGGAGAGGACCTCGTACATAATGACGCTGTCCAAAAACGGCTCACCGCCGTTTTCCCAGTTCTGCTTCTCCTTCTCCGCCAGCATCTCCAGCGTCTGGAGATGCTTTTCAACGCTTCCCTCGTCCCCCACGTAGCAGCAGAACTCCTGTGTCTTCGCGCAGCCGAAGGCCACTCCGCCCTCCCGCGTCAGACTCTCCACGCTGCACTGGGCCGTGTGGGTCTCGCCGCAAAGTCCGCAGGGAACGAAAATTTTACACCGCTGACCGTCAAACTCCGTCCGCAGGGCGGAACCGCCGCAGGGGCAATCCACCTCCACACCGGAGGCCTCCAGCGCAAACACAGACCGCGCCGCCATCACGAGCTTTCCGCAGGCGGGGCAGAGATAGCCGAACGTCCTCATCTCATTTTCCTTTTCCATGGGTACACCTCAAATTTTTGATTCCGGCAGATGCCATTAAAATCATAGTATAGCATAACGCAGCAGGGTTTTCCAGTATTTTCTGCTGTTTTTCCTCACAAATTCACCGTTTCGCCGGGAGACAGAAAGTACAGTACCCTGCGGACCACTTTTTTCTCAAGCACTCGCTCCAGCGCAGCGCTGTAAGCCTCCAGCTGGGGCCGGTAATGCTCCGCCCGGCGCCGAACGTCCTCCCCGAATACGCGGTCGGTCTTGAAGTCCACCACCGTGAGGCCCTCCGCCGTCTCAAAGCAGCAGTCCACCACGCCCTGTAACAGCACCTGGTCGTCTCCTGCATCTGCATCCAGCTCCGATGCGGAGATCAGAACGGTGAAGGGATACTCCCGCAGAACATTTTTCCCGGAGCGGATATCCTCCGCCAGCGGCGAGGCCAGCAGGGCTTCCAGCTGCCCCACGTCCACGCTGTCCGCCTGCTGAGGCGTCAGCAAACGCTTTTCTCGTAACGCCGCCACCTGCCCCGCAGCGTCCGGGTCGGCAAAGTTCAGATATTGAAGGGCCAGATGGGCCGCCGTACCCCGCTCCGTGGGGGTGAGCCCCTGACGCTCCTGCCGAAACCGGGGCTGGTCCAGCGGACGCAGAGCGGGCAGGCGGGGCGCATTTTCCGCCGCCTCATGGTCTTTCTCCCGGCCCTTCAGCTGGGTTGCCGTCCGCTTGGCAGGAAGGCGGGTGGCCGCTTCGTAGGGATAGTTCCCATCCAGCAGGCTCAAGTCCGCGACTCCCTCGTTCCCGATCTTCCCGCGTTCCGTCCGAATGGGTGAAACCTCCCGGAAATCCTCGCTGTCATGCAAAAATACCTGCCACGGACTCTCGTCCCCGCCACAGAGATTTTCCGGCTCCACGCCCGCAATGTCCCGCAGGGGTTTCGCCTCCAGGCGGCACAGAAGGGGCAGCAAAAGCCACTCGCCATAGCTCCGGCACCCCGCCGCCGTCTCCGGCGGGACTGGGCAGGCGGCAAGACTGGTCAGGCGTTTCAGAGCACTCTGCGTGTGATACAGGCTGTGCAGCAAAATCAGCTTTTCCTTTGGCCGGGTCATGGCCACGTATAAAATGCGCTGCTCCTCCGACTGGTTTTCCCGGCGGAGCTTTTCCTCGATCGCCCGGCGGGCCATGGTGGGATAATGGATGCGGCGGTCAAGGTCCACCCGCCGGGGGCCGAGACCCAGCTCCGGATGAACCAACACCGGGGTATCGAAGTCCATTCGGGAAAACGCCCGGTCCAGGTCGCACAGAAGCACAATGGGAAATTCAAGTCCCTTGGACTTGTGGACGCTCATGAGCCGCACGCCGCCCAATTCCGATTTTCCCCGGGTGGCGGGTGCCTGATTGCTGTCGATCAGCTTTTGAAGCTGCTCCAAAAACAGGAACAGCCCTCGGCAGCCGTTGGACTCGAATTTCTCCGCGTGCTCCGTCAGGGCGATCAGGTTTTCCTTCCGCTCCTCGCCCCGGTCCATGGCCCCGAATACGCCCAACACGTTCAGCTCGTTGTAAATGTGCCACAGTAGCCGCTCCACGCTCATGTCCCGGGCCAGCAGCCGCAGGCGGTCCAGCGTTTCAAGAAACGCGCTGCAGTCCTCCCCGCCGTCGCTTGTTACCGCGTCGTAAAAGTCCCCCGCGGCAGAGGACACCCGCACCCGCGCCAGCCGGTCCGGCGTGAACCCAAACAGGGGCGAGCGGAGAACGGCAATCAGCGGCACGTCCTGCCGGGGGTTGTCAATCACATGGAGCAGGCTCAGCAGGGTGGATACCTCCATAGAGGAGAAGTAGTCCCCCTGCTCCTGAAAGGAACAGGGTACCCCTCGCTCCGCCAGCGCCGCCGCGAACACCGCCGCCCGGCTTCCCGGCGAGCGCATCAGAATCACGATGTCCTCCGGGCGGCAGGGCCGCAGCGTGCCATCCTCCCCCGTGATGGGGTACTTCTCATCCAGCAGCTGCCAAATGCGCTCCGCCGCCAGCCGGGCCTCCGCCACGCCCTTTTTCACCGGGCGCTCCAGCTCCGCCGACCGCTGGCGGGCGGATATCAGGTGGTACTCCGTGGCGCAGCCGCTTCGCTCCGGGTAGTAGGCCGCGCCGAAGTGCAGCTTTTCGTCCTCGCCGTACTCCATCTCCCCCAGCTCCGGGGACATGATGTTCTCAAAGATGAAGTTGGCGGCATCCAGAATTTCCTTCCGGGAGCGGAAATTCTGGGACAGCAATATTTTCCGCTCCTCTCCCTCCGTCGCATCGGCGTGGGATTTGAAGGCGGCGTATTTCCGCAGGAAGATGGAGGGGTCCGCCAGCCGGAACCGATAGATGGACTGCTTCACATCGCCCACGGTGAACAGATTCTTCCCCTCCCGGGACACCGCCTGAAAAATGTGGTTCTGGACCTCGTTGGTATCCTGATACTCGTCCACCAGAATTTCCCGGTAGCGGGCAGAGACCTGCTCCCCCAGCTCCGTGGGCATTCCGTCCTCATTCGTCAGCAGCTCCAGCGCCAGATGCTCCTGATCGGAGAAGTCAGCCGCGTTCAGCCGCAGCTTTTCTTCTCGGTAGCGCCGGGAAAATTCCGCCGTCAGCGCCAGCAGCGCCGCCATGGCGGGATCCACGGCCTGCAAATCCTCCATGGCCTCCCCTCCGGTGACGGCCAGTAGCGTCCGCAGCTTCTTTACATCCGCCTTACACCCGTCCCACAGGGTTTTCAGGCGCAGGACCTCCGGGTCGTCCTTTCGGCCTTTTGGGGTAGTCAGGCGGGGAAAGTCCACCGCCTCCGCCATATTTCCCGCGCCGTCCCAACTTTGGCCAGCCGCGTCCCGCAGGGCATCCAGCGAATCCGCCGCGGTCAGGAACTTCTCTCCGTATCCTGCATGTAAAGCTATATCGCTTTTCACACTCTCTGCGCTGCAGCGGAGGATTTTTGACCAGGACGCTGCCCTGCGGGCAATGCCCGCCAGCAGCTCCGTGGCATAGGGCGTTTCGTCAAACACTCCGGAGAGGTGCTCCCACTTCTCCCGGTTTTCCTCCAGCCAGCGCTGCGGATAGGCGTGGCTCTGGAGCTTTCCGTGGAGCTCCAGCACAAGCTCTGCCAGCGCGCCATCGTCCCGGCCCGCGCCCAGCGTGTCCGCCAGCAGCTCTCCGCCGGGGATTTCACCAAGCTCTCCGTAAAAATCCTCCAGCGTCCGGTCCAGCACCCGGCGGCGCTGCTGCGCCGCCTCTCCCTCGTCCAGCACCCGGAAGTCCGGGGTCAGGCAGTACTTCTCCCCGTCTCGGGCCAGCAGGTGGACGTTCTCCCGGAGAAGCGCCGTGCAGAAGGCGTCCACCGTTTTAATGTCCGCCTGATAGACCCGCAGCAGCTGGCGGCGGAGATGGGAATTGCCGGGATGCTCTCCCAAGAGCTTGCCAAGCTCCGAGGCGATCTTGCTCCGCAGCTCCGCGGCGGCGGCTTTCGTATAGGTGATCATGAGAAAGTCGTCGATGTTGCAGCCGTCCTCGAGAATGTAGAGAAACAGCCGCTCCACCAGCACTTTCGTCTTGCCGGACCCTGCCGCCGCCGACACAAGAAGGCTTCCGCCCCGGTTCTCCACCGCCGCCCGCTGGGCGTCGGTCAATTGAATGTTAGCCATGTCCGTCTCCCTCCCCATCCATCTGCTGCCAGAACTCCGCCGCCGTCACCTTCTGGATGTACCGCAGGCGGTCACCGCCCCGGCCGTCCTCAAAGTGACAGGCAGGCGCCCAGTCGCAAAACTGGCACACGCTGTCGCTCTCGTCGTGGCAGCAGGGGTCTGCGTCGATCATACCGTCGCGCACCTCGTCAGCGATGGTGTGGAGCAAATGCTCCACGTAGTTCCCCAACTTTCCCAGCTGGGCGGCAGTGGCGATGCTGCCGGAGAGGTTCCCCTCCCGATCCACCCGTAGCGGCAGGTATTTCGGCTCCGTCAGCGCGTCGTGCTCCATGGCCCGCAGAACCTCCGGCTCGTTCAGTAAAAGGCCGCTGCGGCGCAGGGCTTTAGCCCGTTCCTGAGCCAGTTTCTCCGACGTTATGTTCCGCTCCTGCGCCAGAATATCGTCCCGTGCCGGGAGATACAGCACTCCTGCGGGCACCACGTCCCGCTGGAAGTAGGCTTTTCCCTCGTTTTGCAGCGCAAACAGGTACAACAGCATCTGGATGTCCAGACCCATGCGTACCTCCGCCAGATCAAAGCTCTTCTTCCCGGTCTTATAGTCCACTACCCGGAGGTAGAGTCTGTTGTCCTTAATCCAGCCGTCCACCCGATCCACCTTGCCATTCACCCGAAGCTCCCCGTCCGGCTCGGACACAGTGACGGCAGGTAGCATTCCCTTGTCTCCGAAGGACAGCTCGAATTCCACCGGCACAAAGTCCGACTGCGCCAGCTCCCGCGCCGTCTCCTCCACCACGGCATAGGCCGTGGTCCTGAGACGGGAGAAAAGATACCGGAACCGGGCCGTCCGGTCCTGAAGATTTGGCAGCTCCTTTTGAACGTATTCGTCCATAAAGCGGTCGGTCAGTCGGCGGAGTATTTCCTGGGAAACGTTCGCAAATCCGCCCTGTTTCGCCACTTCTGCCGTAACGTTTTCCAAAATAAAGTGTAAAAATGTGCCGATTTGTGGCGCATTAAAGGAGGCCGTTTCTCGCTGCCTGGCCTTCAGTCCGTACTGCATGAAGTACGCGAAATGGCACTGGCGCAGCTTTTCAAGCCGGGACGCGGACATATTGAACCGCTCGCCGTACAGCGCACGAACGGCGGGCAGGGTCAGCCGTCCCCGGCCCATGGCCGCCGCCCGCTCCATGGCCGCCGCCCGCTTCATCGCCGTCAGACGCTCCGCCCAGTCCGGCTTTTCCGCGAACCAGCGCCACACCGGACCGCCCGGGTCCTGACCAGCGGATTCTAAAGCGGGCGCAATGGCTGACAGGCGGTATTCCTTTTCGCCGCTCTCCCTCTCCAGACGGTTATCCGGGAACAGCTTTCCCAGCCGCTCCACCACAAAGGCGGGCCGGAGCTGCGCCCCATTCACGTCGGAGATGGGATAGCTCACGGTCAGCCCGTCCGTGGGCTGGGCCAGAGCGGCGTACAGGTTTTGAAGCTCCACGTTGAACTGGTCCATGCCGGTGGGGGCCAAATGAATCCCCCGAATGGCCAGCTCCTCCCGGTCGTCGTCGTTCAGCACGCCGCCGCTCTGGGCCACGGCGGGCAGCACATGGTCGTTGGCTCCCAGCAAAAAAAGATACTTCGCCGTGTGGCGGTCGTTCCGGGTGATCTCGCTGGCGGACACCTGATCCAGCGCGGGAGGAATGGTCCCCACGCTGTACTGCGTCAGCAGCAGCCGGAACAGCCGGGCGAAGGTCTCCGGGTCCATGGCCTCGTCCCCCAGAATTTCCACGAACTGGTCCAGTACGCCGCAGAGAATTCCCCACAGCTGACTCGTCTCCTCTGCCGTCTGCAATTCACCCTGCTCGCCCAGGGCCTTCATCTGGCCTTCCAGCGAGGACTGAAGGTCCAACACCTCCATAAATCTGTAAAGCGCATTTACTTGCTCAATTGCGGTTTCAGCGGCTTTCATCCCGTCCGACAGGAGCTTCAGCGGCTCGCGAACCCGGCGGCGCAGATCGTTCAGTTCCTGAAGCTCTGCTTTTTGCGCGTCTGTCCAAGGCGCGCCGTAGCCGCCGGGATTGGCGGCCCAGTCCGCCTCCCGCAGCCAGAGAGAGCCGTGTATCTCCCACGTGAGGGCGTAGTTTTCCAGTCGGTCGCACTCCGCCGGGCTCAGCCCGGCTAAACCGGTTTTGAGGTAGTGAAACATGTCCTCGTACTCACACCCGCCGGTAACGGCGTCCAACGCCCCAGACAAGAGCGAGAGCACCGGTTTTTCCAGAATGTCGCTGCGGCGGCTGAGAAACACCGGCACGCCGTACCGCTCAAACACATTTTCAATGGTGGATTCGTAGTCCTTCATGTTCCGCGCCGCCACGGTGATGTCCCGGAAGCGGCATTTTCCCGTCTTCACCAGCCGCACAATGTCGGCAGCGGTCTGCTCCACCTCCGTGAAGGCGGTGTCCGCCTCCCGGACGCGGACGGCGTCCGTCGGGCCATCCCAAGTCTCGTCCCCGCCAAAAAACGCCCGCTCCACAAGGCCCAGCGGAGAGTCGTCCCTGTCTTTGATGTATTGAATTTCCCAGGTCTGGCCCGCCTCCGCCGCCAGGCGGCACAAACGGTCCCGGGTCCGCACGGAGACTTCGAATATCTCGCCGGCGTTGTGCTCCTCCCCCAGCAGTGTCACCGTCACGGATGCCGCCCGCCGCAAAAAGATGGACAGTACCCCCTGCTCCAGCCCGTTGAAATAGGAGAAGCCGTCGAGATATACGTCTTTACCGTTCGCATACCCGGATTCCTCCAGATGGTCCCGGAGCTTGCTCATCCGGTCCCTGCCGTCCAGCCCCGGACGGCAGAGCCGGGTCTGGTAATCCGCGTAGATCAGTGCAAGATCCCGCAGTTTGTCCCCCATGGCACCGGAAATATCCTGCGCCTGGGCGGCAAAAGTCTCCGGCGTCACGGCGTAGCTGGTCAGCTCGTCCAAAAGCCCCATGAGCTGCTCCAAAAACGCGGCGCGCTGGCTGGGGCGGCGGTAGACCTTCAGCACCGGGGCAAGCTCCGTCAGGGACCTTTGCAGTGTCAGCAGCTTTCCCCCGGCGTCGAGTGTCACGTCCGCCGCGCCGCCGGTGATGGCCAGAACGCGGGTGGCGAGACGCCGAAAGCTCAAAACCTCCGCGTGGCGGCTGGCGGTGTCCCCGCAGGCCCGGCACAGGTCCACCTCCGCCTGATGGGAGGCATGCTCCGGCACCAGCAGGATCTGCCGGGATGAATCTCCCTTTTCGGCGATCTCCCGCAGAATCCGCTTTGATTTTCCGGACCTCGCCCGGCCCATTAGGATCGTCAGCATGGCTCTCTCCCTTTCCGCGTCTCCGGCTGAGCCGGTCAAATTCCATCTGGCGGCCGTCAAATGTCGCCTATGCGGCTATTTTACCACAATCCGACTGCAAAGAAAAGAACGGAGGATTTGCATTTTAGCCCCTGGCCTGTTACACTGAGGAAAATGTCGAAAAGGAGCCTAGCCGATGCACATTCCCAGTTCCACTACCGGAGAGATCGAGGTAATGTCCTTTGACGCGGCGCTGCGCCGCGCGCTGCGGCCCTCCCCGGACTACGACGCCGCCAAATGGCTGTACGTCCCCAACGCCTACTCCGAGTACCGATACATCCTGGGGACCCGGGGCAAAAAGCCCCTGATCTGCGTGGGTATCAACCCATCCACCGCCGCGCCGGACGCGCTGGACCCCACGCTGCAATCCGCCCAGCGCATTGCCCTGAGCAACGGGTACGACAGCTTTCTCATGTTCAACGTGTATGCCCAGCGGGCCACCCGGCCAGACGACATGGAGAAGGCCTGCAACTCTTTTCTCCATGAGGAGAATCTCAGGGCCTTCGCCTACCTCCTGTCTCTTTCTCCCCGGCCCGCCGTCTGGGCAGCCTGGGGCAACATCATTGAAAAGCGGCCCTACCTGATGGACTGCCTGCGGGACTTCGCCACACAAGGCCGCTCCGCCGGGGCCAGATGGTTCACCGCTGGTCCGCCTCTGAAGTCCGGCCACCCCCACCATCCGCTGTACCTCAAGCGGGACACCGCTCTGATGGAGTTTGACGTTGAAGCCTATCTGAGTGAGCGGTAACGAATACCTCCGCGGACGCGTGCGGCGGAGCATTAAAATTCCCGTCCGGTTATGGCCCCGCCTGCAGGGGTTCCGCGCCGGACGGGAATTTTCCGTCCGGCGGCACATTTCCCCCCTTCCGGTCATATACTGCTTTGACAGATACAATTCGACCATTGACAGGAGGGTACCATGGACGACAATACCAATCAGACCATTCAGCAGATGAATCAGGACCCGGCCGCCATTCAGCGCATTCTCACCTCTCAGGACGGACACAGGCTGGTCCAAATGATGACTCAGGCCTACGGCGGCCCGGCTCTCCAAAAGGCAGCCGTCAGCGCCATGCAGGGCGACAACGGTCAGATCATGCAGATGGTGAACCAGCTGATGCAAAGCCCCGAAGGGGCGGCGCTGGTGGAACGCATCAATCAGGCAACAAAAAAGTAAACCGGAAAGGGGGCGGATGGCATGGCGGAATTTGAGGATAAACTGAACGCGCTGCTGTCGGACCCCAACAGCATGGCGCAGATCATGCAGCTGGCGCAGTCCCTGAACGGCGGGGGCTCCGCCCCTCCGCCTCAGCCGGGTCCGGCGCAAAACGGATATCCACCCCAGGGCGGCTATTATCCTCCGCCCGGTCAGCCTCAGGGAGGCTATCAGAGTCCTCCGCCCGGTCAGCCTCAGGGAGGCTATCAGAGTCCTCCGCCGCAGAGCGGCTTTCCCCCGCCGGGAAACTTTCAGGCACCCCAGGGAGCGCCGCCGGGGGTCAATCCGCTTTCGTCCCTGCTGGGCGGCATCGACCCCGCGACGATAGCCCGGCTGATGCCGTTGGTTCAGGAGCTGGGCAGTCCCCAGAACAACAATAGCCGGGCGCTGCTGTACGCTTTGCGCCCCTATCTGAAGCCGGAGCGGCAGATGAAGATCGAACGGGCGCTCCAGCTGGCGCGTATTGTCCACATCGGGAAGAAATTTATCGCCGGTTGGGAGGCATGAGGGATGTATAACCGCTATATCCGCAACGATAACGGCTCTTACTCCCGAATTCCCGAAGAAGACCCCCGGTCCGGTCTCGGAAATCCACCGCCCCCGCACGGAAGCGGACCCGTCCCGGGCGGATCTGGCGGTCCCGCGCCGGGTCCCGGCGGACACCCTCATTCTCCTCCAAACGGCCCATTTTCCGGCCCGCCGCCCCCGCCTCCAAACGGCCCGTTTTACGGCCCGCCGCCCCCGCCGCTGCACGGCGAGGGAATCTCCGCAGCACTGCGGAAGATGCTGGACAAATTTCATTTGGACAACGTGGACTCCGGCGATCTGCTGCTCCTCCTGCTGTTGTTTTTTCTATTTAAGGAAGAAGCCGACGAAGAGCTCCTGATCGCTTTGGGCCTGCTGTTGATCTTATAGAAAAGCGGCTTTCCGTATGTACGGAAAGCCGCTTCTAAATTATGCCGCTTCGGTCAGAACCGTTCCGTCCGGCAGGGTAAAATCTTTCGTGGATGGCCCGGCGGAATCCAGTGTTGGGGACCCCATGCGGTAGATGGTCTCGCCGTCCTTCAGCCACTCCGCCGCCGCCAGAAGTCCGGTGTCCACGCTGACCCAGTACCGCAGAACGTAGCCGTTCTCATCCTCTCCCGTCTCCACATAAATGCAGTTCATCCCGGAGAGGCTCCGGTAATCCGCCTTTTCAATCTGGTTCACCGGCAAAGCCAGCACATCCTCATAGGTGGAGATTTCCTGCTCCTCGTCTGCGGAGATGTCCCCGGCGGAGCAGCTGTAGACGCTGGTCTGATTCCCGTACCAAATGTAGGTGGTCTTGCCGTCGGTGAGGGTGTGGCGGGTCTGCTGGCCCTCCGGCACGGTATCCGTTCGGGTCCAGCCGCCGCTGACGGAGACAGTGATCTCCGACGTACCGCTTCCGCCGCTCCACAGCCGCTCCACGGTGATGATCCGCCGGTAGCTGGCGGGGCGGTGGAGGGAATCGATGGCTGATTGCACGGTCTCCGGCGTCACGGTGATGGGCGTGATGGCGTCACTCTTCCCGCCGTCAAGCGCCGAGGAATCCTCCGTGGGCTGGACGACGTCCGGCAGGACAATGCGAGAGGAGCGGCGCAGACTGTTGATCAGCAGGATCGCCACCACCAGCACAAACACAGCCACGAAACCGGCGGCGGTAAACTTTCCAATTTTGCGGTTTCTCATGGTGTCCTCCCTACCTGCCGTCTTCGGCTCAGGCGCCGGTATAGTCCTCCGGCAGGTCGCTGCGCAGGCCGAAATGCCACTCGATAGCGTCCGCGATGCGCGCGCAGGCGTGACCGTCGCCATAGGGATTTACGGCGCGGGCCATATGGTCATAGGCCTCACGGTCCCGAATCAGGCGCGTGGCCATGGTGACAATGTCGTCCTGATTGACGCCCGCCAGCTTTACCGTTCCGGCGGCTACGGCCTCGGGCCGCTCCGTCTCCCGGCGCAGTACCAGAACCGGCTTTCCAAGAGCGGGGGCTTCCTCCTGAAGTCCTCCGGAGTCGGTCAGCACCAAAAAGCAGCGCGCCATGAGATTGTGCATCTCATCGGCGGGCAGCGGGTCGATCAGATGTACTCTCGGCGCACCCCGAAGATATTGGTCCACCGCCTCCCGTACCACGGGGCTCAGATGGACGGGATACACCAGCTCCACGTCGCTGTTTTCCTCCGCGATCTGGCGCAGGGCCAGCATAATGTTTTTCATAGGCTCGCCGTAGTTCTCTCTGCGGTGGCAGGTGACAAGGCACACCTTTTTCTCCCCGTAGGGCAGACGGTTCAGCTCCTCCGTGGAGAAGTGATAGTCCGGACGGACAGTGGTCTTCAGCGCGTCAATCACTGTGTTTCCGGTGATGAACAGGTCCTCACGGATGCCCTCTTTCCTGAGATTGTCCCGGTTGTTCACCGTAGGGCAGAAATAGAGGTCCGCCAGACGGGATACCAGCACCCGGTTCATCTCCTCTGGAAAGGGAGAATACTTGTCATAGGTTCGAAGCCCTGCCTCCACATGGCCCACCTTCACCTGATGGTAAAACGCGGACAGCGCTCCCGCAAAGGTGGTAGAGGTATCTCCGTGTACCAGAATCATGTCCGGTTTCAGCGCGTCGATGGCCTCATCCATCCCCAAAAGACACTTGCTGGTGATGGTGGAGAGGGTCTGCCGGGGGGTCATGATGTCCAGATCCCAGTCCGGCTTCAAATCGAAGACCTCCAGCACGGAGTCCAGCATCTGGCGGTGCTGCGCCGTGACGCAGCAAAGGCTCTCAATTCCCTCCCGCGCGGCCAGTTCTCTGACTAGGGGCGCCATTTTGATGGCCTCCGGCCGGGTGCCGAAGACGCTCATCACGCGAACTTTCCCCATCACTGGTCCTCCTCCTTCTCCCAGCCCTCCGGCTCATGTGTCTCCGGCTTTTCCGGGGCGGAGGGTCCGTCCTGCACCGGTGCCTCCGTGTGGTGTCCGTGTTCCTTCAGCTCCTCCATCTCCTCGTGGAGCTCCTCCCGGACCTCCTTAGGAAACACGGCCCTTGCGGCCACCACTGCCACCACGCACAGCGACACGAAAAAGATCATAGCCCGCAGCTCACCGCTGGTGGTCAACACCACGGCGCTGAGGCCCAAAATCGCGGAGATCACGTACAACGTGGCCACCGCCTGCTTCTGGTTCAAACCCATATCGATGAGGCGGTGGTGGATATGGCTGCGGTCCGCCTGCATGGGGCTTTGCCCGTGGGCTATGCGGCGGATGAAAGCGAATGCCGTGTCGAAGATCGGCAGGCCCAGAATCAGAAACGGCACCGCGAAGGAGATGATGGCCCAGGATTTGAACAGTCCCTCCACGGACATGCAGGCCAGAATATAACCCAAGAACGTTGCTCCGGTGTCCCCCATGAACATTTTGGCGGGGTTGAGGTTATAGGGCATGAAACCGACGCAGGCTCCCACCAGCGCAGCCATGACCACGGCCACCTGGACCTCGCTGACCAGCAGCGAGATTACAAGCACGGTAGTGGCGGAGATGGCAGACACGCCAATGGCAAGGCCGTCCAGCCCGTCGATCAGGTTCACCGCGTTGGTAATCGCCACGATCCACAGCACCGTGATTGGAATGGACAGCACACCCATGTCCCAATAAGGATTTTCCGAGAGCAGGTTGGGGTTGCTCAGCACGTGGATCACCACGCCGTTGAGCGCCGGAATCAGCGCCGCCGCAATCTGGATAAGAAATTTAAACTTGGCGGGCAGGGGCGTGATGTCGTCCACCACGCCCAGCACCACGATGATGACGGCCCCCAGAAGAATGCTGCGGAACTGGTCCGTCATCTCCACAAACAGCAGGATGCTCACAATGAAGCCCAGAAAAATGGCCAGCCCGCCCAGCCGCGGAATGGGAACATGGTGCATCCGGCGGTTGTCCTTGGGAACATCCACCGCCCCCACCTTGTAGGCAAAGGCCTTTACGATGGGAGACGCCAGAAAGCTGACCACCAGCGCCACAAGCAGGGCCAGAAACACCCCGGCAAACAAATGCGTATTCAATAGCATTGTGACAACGATTCCTTTCACCGCGCGCTTTGTCCGGCTTCTCCGGCGGCGCGCGCTGTAATCAGCGGTCGATGAAGCCGACCTTTTTGTAGACTTTGCCCAGCGTCCGGTTGGCGACCTTTGCCGCCCGCTCCGCACCGTCGCGGTAGATGGACTGCAGGGCGTCCTTGTCGGCAAGCAGCCGCTCCGTCTCCTCACGGATGGGGCGCAGCAGCTCCACCACCGCCTCGCCCACGGCGGTCTTGAAATCCCCGTAGCCGTGCCCGGCGAACTCCGACTCAATGGCGTCAAAGCCCCGGCCCGTACAGGCGGAGTAAATCTGCATCAGATTGGACACGCCCGGCTTTTCCTTCGGGTCGTACCGCACGCAGGCCTCGGAGTCCGTCACCGCCTTTTTGAACTTGCGCAGAATGTCCTCCGGCTTTTCCAGCATATAGACGCAGCCGTTTTGATCCTTGTCCGACTTGCTCATCTTGCTTTCCGGAGAGGCCAGGCTCATCACCCGCGCCCCGATCTGAGGAATATAGGGCTCGGGAATTTTAAACACGTCGCCGTAGATCCCGTTGAAGCGGGCGGCGATATCCCGGCAGATCTCCACATGCTGCTTCTGGTCGCCGCCCACCGGCACCAGATCCGCCTGATACAGAAGAATGTCCGCCGCCATCAAAGCCGGATAGGTGAACAGGCCCGCGTTGATGTTGTCCGCGTTTTTCGCGGACTTATCCTTGAATTGGGTCATGCGGCTCAGCTCTCCGAACATGGTGTAACAGTTCAGCACCCAGCCCAGCTGGGCATGGGCCGGAACGTGGGACTGGACAAACAGCGTGTTTTTCTTCGGGTCCAAACCGCAGGCGATATAGGTTGCCACCTGCGTGAGGGTGTGCCGCCGCAGCTCGGCGGGGACCTGCCGGACCGTGATGGTGTGCATGTCCGCCAGCATATAATAGCAGTCATACTCGTCCGCCAGCGCCGCCCAGTTGCGGATGGCCCCCAGATAGGAGCCCAGGGTCAGGTCACCGGAGGGCTGAATACCGCTCAGAATCCGTTTTTTCTGTGTCTCGTTTTCCATGGTAACACCTCAAAATCTGCCGCTTTACCCCATGTTGGCCATAAAGCGGCAATATAACTTGTATATTGTAGCACGGCGCATGGAAAAGTGCAATCCGTTTCGGGGATTTTGCCCCCAGCGGTGTCAAAGGCTGCTTCCTTCCCTTACGCCGGCGCAAAGCAGGAAAATTCTTGACATTTGGGGCGACAAAAGCGATAATATATCCTGTTAAATTCTGCATGGAGGTAAATTCATGGCTGTTGATAAAGCATTCTTTGACGAAATGGAGGCCCATATTCCCGAAGGGAAGGTACGCACCCGTTTCGCCCCCTCCCCCACTGGCTACATGCATGTGGGGAATCTGCGCACCGCGCTGTACACCTGGCTCATTGCCCGCCACGCGGGCGGCACTTTTATTCTGCGCATTGAGGACACGGATCAGGTCCGTTTGGTGGCGGGCGCCACCGACGTGATCTACAAGACCATGGCCGAGTGCGGCCTGAATCACGACGAGGGTCCCGACGTGGGCGGTCCGGTGGGCCCCTATATCCAGTCGGAGCGCCGGGACCTGTACGGAAAGTATGCGGAGCTGCTGGTGGAAAAGGGCTTTGCATACCGGTGCTTCTGTGGGAAAGACGAGGACGAATCCCAGGAGGTGGCAGAGGGCGTCAAGGTCAAAAAACACCACTGCGGCTGTCCCAATCTCTCTCACGCCGAAATTCAGGCAAAGCTGGACTCCGGCGCGCCCTATGTCGTTCGCCAGAAGATTCCCCGGGAGGGTATCACCACGTTCCACGACGTGACCTTCGGGGATATCACGGTGGGGAACGACACGCTGGACGATCAGGTACTCATCAAGTCCGACGGCCTGCCCACCTACAACTTTGCCAACGTGGTGGACGATCACCTGATGGGCATTACCCATGTGGTCCGGGGCAGCGAATATCTCAGCTCCGCGCCGAAGTACAACCTTTTATACGAGGCGTTCGGCTGGGAGATTCCCACCTATGTCCACTGCGCCCCCGTCATGCGGGATGCCCACAGCAAAATGTCCAAGCGCCACGGGGACCCCTCCTACGAGGACCTGATCGCGCAGGGGTATCTGACTACCGCCGTTTTGAATTACGTCGCCCTGCTGGGCTGGGCTCCCAAGGGAGAGCTGAGCGAGCAGGAAATCTTCTCTCTTGACCAGCTTGTGGATGCGTTTGACATTGCCGGAATTTCCAAGTCCCCCGCCATTTTTGACCTCGCCAAGCTGGACTATTTTAACGCCACGTATCTCCGCGCCCTTGCGCCGGAGGAGTTTTCAAAGATTGCGGTGCCCTATATCCGAAAGAGCGTCCAAAATCCGTCCATCGATGCTGCCGCCGTTGCCGCGCTGCTGCAGGCCCGGTGCGAAAAGCTGACGGAGATTCCCGAAAAGGTGGACTTCTTCGATGCGCTGCCGGACTATGACGTTGAGTTTTATGTAAACAAAAAGTCCAAGACCGACAAGGCCGTCTCCAAAGATATGCTCTCCGCCGCCATCCCCATGCTGGAGGCTCTGCCCGCTTGGGATACCGACTCTATCCACGACACGCTGATCGGCCTTGCGGAAAAGCTGGCGGTCAAGAACGCCACGCTGATGTGGCCCGTACGCATCGCGGCGGCGGGCAAGCTGGTGACGCCCGGCGGCGCGGTGGAGATCTGCCGCATTCTGGGGCGGGACGAAACGCTGCGCCGGCTGAAACACGGTCTTTCCCTGCTGGGCTGAGTCCCGGTGTCAAAATACAAATCAGAAAGATGGGTAACCCAATGAGTAAAGTAGTGATACCCGCCGGGTACAAAATGCCCCTGACAAACAACCAGCTCCAGCGCGCCATCGAGTTCATCCACGCGGATTTTCAGAAGAATCTGACGGAGCGGCTGGACCTCCACCGGGTCTCCGCCCCTCTGTTTGTGGACGGAGACACAGGCCTGAACGATGACCTCAACGGCGTGGAGCGCCCTGTGGCCTTCGATATTCCGGATGTGGGCACCGACGGGCAGGTGGTCCACTCTCTTGCCAAGTGGAAGCGTCTGGCGCTGAAGCGGTATGAATTCAAGGTCGGGACTGGCCTCTATACCGACATGAACGCCATCCGCCGGGATGAGGAGGTGGACAACCTCCACTCCGTGTACGTGGACCAGTGGGACTGGGAAAAGCACATCCGCCGGGAGGATCGGAACGTCCAGTATCTCAAAGACACCGTGCGTACTATCGTGGCCTCCATCTGCGACACCGCCGAGGACTTGCGGAAAGCCTATCCTGTCCTCACCTTCCACCCGGATCGGGACGTGTTCTTCACCACCACCCAGGAACTGGAGGACCGCTATCCCGACCTCTCCCCTAACGAACGGGAAAAGGCCGTGTGTGAGCGGCACCATACCGTGTTTCTCATGCAGATCGGCGGAAAGCTCAAATCCGGCAAGCCCCATGACGGCCGCGCCCCAGACTATGACGACTGGACGCTGAACGGCGACATCCTCATGTGGAACCCCGTTTTAGAGCGGAATTTTGAGGTCTCCTCCATGGGCATCCGGGTGGATGAGGCGGCGCTGGACAAGCAGCTGACCCTCTCCGGCCACGATGAGCGGAGAAGCCTGCCCTTCCACAAGATGCTGCTGGGCGGCGAGCTGCCCCAGTCCATCGGCGGCGGTATCGGGCAGTCCCGTCTGTGTATGCTGCTGCTTGGCACCTGCCACATCGGCGAGGTACAGGCCAGCCTTTGGGATAAAGAGACAACGGCCGTGTGTGAAAACGCGGGAATTACCCTTCTATAAACCCCATCGGCAGAAAAGCTGCTTCGATCTTGAATGGCACAAAAAGGCGCAGAGTAAGAATATTTTCTTGCTCTGCGCCTTTCCTATAAAACGTAAAAAAGGGCCTGAGAAGCACCGATTTGGCGCATCTCAGGCCTCTAAGCATTGACTTGAGGGACAGCCGATTAACCCTTCACCATGGAGGCGATCTCGTCAGCAAAGTTCTCCTGCTTCTTTTCAATGCCCTCGCCCTTTTCAAAGCGAACGGCGGTAACGAACTTGAGGGAGCCGCCCATCGTCTTTGCGGAGGAAGCGATATACTGCTCCACGCTCATGCTGTTGTCCTTCACAAACTCCTGCTGCAGCAAGCAGTTTTCCTCGTAGAACTTGTTCAGCTTGCCGGAAGCGATCTTCTCCTTCACGGCGTCGGGCTTGGAAGCCATCTTGGGATCGTTGGCCATCTGAGCGACCAGAATCTTCTTCTCCTCGTCCAGAACGTCCTGAGAAACCTCGGACTTGTCCCAGAAGCGGGGATTCAGAGCTGCAATCTGCATAGCGACGTCCTTGCCGACGGTCTCCACCTTCTCGGCGGCCAGGTCGGTCTTGAAGTTCACCAGCACGCCGATCTTGCCGCCGGCGTGGACATAGGGCACGGAGACACCCTCGGAATAGCGGACGAAACGGCGGACCTTGATGTTCTCGCCGATGACCAGCACCATCTCCTGCTGCTGCTGGGTGACGGTCAGGTCGGTACCCTCGTACTTGCACTCCATCAGCGCGTCCAGATCAGCGGGGTTCTGCTTTGCAACCGTGGCGGCCACGCCCTTAACGAAGTCCACAAACTTCTCATTCTTGCCCACAAAGTCGGTTTCGGCGTTGACCTCCACCACGATGCCCATGCCGTCGATCACCGTGGCCAGAGCCATGCCCTCGGCGGCGATGCGGCCGGCCTTCTTCGCGGAAGCGGCCATGCCCTTCTCGCGCAGCCATTCAACAGCCTTGTCAATGTCGCCGTCCGTGGCGGCCAAGGCCTTTTTGCAGTCCATCATGCCCACGCCGGTCATTTCGCGCAGGTTCTTCACATCAGCAGCTGTAATAGCCATCTTCGATATTCCTCCAAATTGATGATTTAATGAGGCATATGCCCCGGAAACGTCTCTTACTCGGCGGACACGGGCGCGGAAGCCACAGGGGCTTCGACGGTCTCCTCCATCTGCTCGCCCTGCTTGCCTTCCAGCATGGCGTTGGCCATGATGGAGGAGATCAGCTTGATGGCGCGGATGGCGTCGTCGTTGCCGGGGATGACGTAATCGATCTCATCGGGGTCGCAGTTGGTATCAGCAATGGCGACCACGGGAATACCCAGCTTGTGAGCCTCGGCAATGGCATTGCGCTCCTTGCGGGTATCCACGATGAACAGCGCGCCGGGAAGGGACTTCATGTTCTCCACGCCACCCAGATACTTCTCAAGCTTGGCAATCTCGCCCAGGTGCTTCATGACTTCCTTCTTGGGCAGCATATCAAAGGTGCCGTCCTCCTGCATGGTCTTGAGCTGATGCAGCCGATCCACGCGGGTGCGCATGGTCTTGAAGTTGGTCATCATGCCGCCCAGCCACCGGGCGTTGACATAGTACTGACCGCAGCGCTGAGCCTCCTCGCGGATGGCATCCTGCGCCTGCTTCTTGGTACCAACGAACAGAAGGCTCTTGCCGTCGGCGGACAGATCGCGGACAAAATTGTACGCCTCTTCCAGCTTGCGGACGGTCTTTTGCAGGTCCACGATATAGATGCCGTTGCGCTCGGTATAGATATACGGAGCCATCTTGGGGTTCCAGCGGCGGGTCTGATGACCGAAGTGGACGCCTGCTTCCAGCAGAGACTTCATGGATACGATACTAGAATTTGCCATGGTTTTGTTCCTCCAAATATAAATTTAGTTTACCCTCTGGCGCTTCAACCCATCCGCCAGTTTCCACCGGAAACACAGACGGATAGTCCACCACCATGCGTAATGCTGTAATATAATACCACAAGTAATATATAGATGCAAGAACTTTTTCGTGAAAAACCGCAAAACATTGACCGGAACCCCTCACTTTTCAGGGATTCCGGTCAAAATTTCTATATTTTTTCCTCCGTTTCCGCTCCAGCGCAGGGTCCCGCCGCTGAAACGGCTTGTCAATCAGGATAATGTCGTCTCCAATGCGCTGGATGCAATCCCAGGGGATATAATACTCCTCACCCCTGCCGAACAGGCCGAAAAAGCGGTACGGCCCGTACACAATGATGGCGCACACCTGTCCCTCCGGCAGCTTCAGCTCCACGTCCGCCACGTATCCCAGTCGGCAGCCGTCGCAGATGTTGATGACCTCCTTGCTCCGCATCTCCCGCATCCTACACTCCATGGCGCTCCACCTCCCTGAAAAAGAAGATATGCCAGAGCAGGAATGTCCTATGCCGGACGGCAAAAGACTTTGGAAACGTGGCCTCTTACCGGCTGCTCAGCTCCACGTATTCCAGCAGGTTCCGGCAAAGAAACAGCACCAGAAGGCTTGCGGGCAGATTGCCCACCACAGTCAAAAGCAGCACGCCCACCGCGCCAAAGTCCCAGATGAGTCCACCCACAAGCGCCAGCGCGACACCGGTTGCCATCACCGCCAGCGATATCGCAAGATAGAGCAGCAACACCAGCACCCTGGACACGCTGCCGCCCCAGATGCGCTGCACGGCGATGTCCGCAGATAGATACACGATCCCAAACGCGACGCGAGCCAGCACAGCGGCCAGAAACTCCGTCGGTCCGAGCCGCAAAAGAACGCCCACCGGAACGAAGATCACCAGCGCGTCCAGCACCATGGAGGGCATCGTTTCCGCCAGCGCCCACAGGAGCTTCTTCAGCGCCGGCTCCGGCACCAGATAGAGGTACGGACGGGTCAGCTCATAGTTGAACCGTCCGGTCGTCATGGCGGAAAAGAGCTGCAGATAGGAGGCCATGCAGAAGGTGGGCAAAAGCCCCGCGTCCTTTGTGAACACGCAGAAAATCACGGTAATCACCGCGAACAGCAGGCTGTTGGCAGGCAGGATAAATTTCCGGGAACGGCGGTTTTCAAGCAGATGCTTGCGAAAAAAGGCGCTGGAGCCCCAGCCGCCGCGAAGGCCGGTCCTGCCAACCTTGACATTGGCGGGCAGCGCCTCGCGCATGGTTCCCTCTTTTTTGGCGGAAATGGCAGAATAGCTGATCTCCGCGCTTTTAAGCACATCCTCGTAATAATCCGGGTCCATGCGAAACAGCAGCCGGAGCAAAATGGCCGTCAAAAGTACGCACAGGCCCACGCCCTGGACCGCAAGGCCCCAGTCGCCCACCAGCGAACCCTTTGCCGCAAGGCTCAGCCAGCCCCCCACGGGGACCGCGTATAAAAACTTTCCCGCAGCCTGCGCCGCGGCCCGCGCGCCAATGTCGTCCAGCCCAAAGGGCAGACACCGGGCGGCCAGCCACATCCCACACAGGGCATACACGCCGGTGAAAACCACGCGGCAAAGCTTTTGCCTCCGCGGGTCGTGGCTGGTGAATGCGTAGAGCATCATAGCAACCACCTGCCCCAGAAAGATCGTGCAGCCGTAGAGGATCAGCAACGCGATCATCTGAAGGACGGTGACATTATAAAAATTATGGAGATTTGGATACTGGAACAGCAGAAAAAAGCCCACCAGCAGCGAGGTTCCCATCTGGCGCAGCAGTCCGTAAAACAAAATGGTCTGAGGTCGGACAGGCGCGGTAAACAGCAGCGTCGCGTCCGAAAGGTTAAAGATGTTGCCGCCTCTTGAAAAGCCGGCGTTGGCCGTCATGATGAACATAGCCGTGTAAAACGCCAGGACGATGGCTGTCAGCCCATCCATGCTGTGATACGGGCCAGCCCCGCCGGTGTGGCTGCCGCCGATCATCGTAAAGACCAGCAGCGCCAGCAGGACAATGGCGTAGATCAGGCGGGCCGGCTTTTTCACCATCTCCCGAAGCCGGTTTTTCATGGTCGTGAAGGCCAGATACCGCAGCGGTCTCATACAGCGCCGCCCTCCCCGCCCTCGGTGATGGAAAAGAACAGCTCCTCCAGACTCTGTTCCGCCGACTCTCCCTTTTTCCGGGTGGCGGCGAACGCGCCATTCATCATGATATGGCACACGTCCCACGTCTCCTCCACGGAATTGATCATGTGCGTGGAGATCAAAACAGTGGTGCCGCTCGCCTTCAGCTCCTGAAAAACCTCCTTGAGCTCCCGAATGGCGTGGGGGTCCAGCCCCACCAGAGGCTCGTCGAATACCGCCACTCTCGGCCGGGGCAGCAGCGCACAGCAGATGGAGAGCTTTTGCTGCATTCCCTTGGACAATTCCTTGCCCAGCTTGTCCTTCTTGTCCCACAGCTCAAACCGCTCCATAAGCCGCTGCGCGTATCCGTCGTCTTCCAGCCGGTAGGCCCGGCGGATAAATTCCAGATGCTCCTCCACGGTCAGCAGATCGTACACCGCCGGAACTTCCGGAATATAGCCAAGCATCCGCTTAGCCTCCAGCGATTTGTTGGGCTTTCCGCAAATTTCTATGTCGCCCTCAAACCGCAGAAGCCCCGTGATGCATTTGATCATGGTGGATTTTCCCGCGCCGTTGGGACCCAGCAGCACCGCCGCCTCCCCGTCGTCCACGAAGAAGCTGATGTCCTGATTGGCAACGGTCTTGCCATATTTTTTGGTCACATGATTAATGCGAAGCACGTCTTCTCTCATCCTCTCTCAGTACAAAGATCAAAATATTCTAGTATAGATCCCCGTGAAAGTCAACACGCGCCGCCGTATCTCGACAAAACCTTCCAGTATAGGAAAATCGACCGCCGGAAATACTGATTCAGGAAGAAAAAATCAGGTAGCGAGGTGGCTTTCATGCAGGGAAAGGTCGAGATTTGCGGTGTAAACACATCCAAGCTGAAAGTTCTGAAAAACGAGGAAACCATGAACCTGCTGCGCAGGACGAAGGCGGGAGACGAGGAGGCGCGGCAAAAGCTGATCGAGGGAAATCTCCGTCTGGTGCTGTCGGTCATCCAGAAGTTCTCCAACCGGGGCGAAAACGCGGACGACCTTTTTCAGGTGGGCTGCGTGGGCCTTATAAAGGCCATCGACAATTTTGACGTCTCCCAGCCCGTGCGTTTCTCCACCTACGGAGTTCCGATGATCGTGGGCGAGATCCGACGGTATCTGCGGGACAATAGTGCCATCCGGGTATCCCGCAGCATGCGGGACACCGCTTACCGGGTCCTCCAGATGCGGGACAAGCTGATCGGCGAAAATCAGAGGGAGCCATCGGTGGAGCAGATCGCCAAAGCGCTGGACATCCCCCGGGAGGAGGTGGTCTTCGCCATGGACGCCATTACTGATCCGGTCTCCCTCTACGAGCCGGTGTATTCCGACAGCGGGGACACCCTGTGCGTGATGGATCAGGTGCGGGATAAGAAAAACACCGACGAGAACTGGGTGGACCACATCGCTTTGAAGGAGGCGCTCCGCCGCCTGAGCGACCGGGAACGGCGTATTCTGGCCCTGCGGTTTTATGAGGGCAAGACCCAGATGGAGGTCTCCGCCGAGGTGGGCATTTCTCAGGCGCAGGTCTCGCGGCTTGAAAAAGGGGCCATTGATACCATTCGGAAAAATCTATAGTGTGCCAAAAAGCGGCCCGCCGTCCAATAGACGGCGGGCCGCTCAGTGTGCCGCAAAAAGCCCCGCGGAGTTCACACCCACGGACACGAAAAAACGGGGTTTTGGAGCCTTACTTTTTAAAACTGTCCTTCAGACTGACGCTGCGGTTGAATACCAGATGGCCCGGTGCGGAATCCTTGTTGTCCAGGCAAAAATAGCCCAGACGCATGAACTGGAAATTGGCGGGAGCCGCGGCGTCGGCCAGCTCGGCCTCCACCTTACACCCGCGCAGCACCTCCAGCGAACCGGGATTCAGATAATCCAGGAAGTTCTTGTCCGCGCCGTCGGGGTCCGCATCGGTAAACAGGTTGTCGTACAGCCGCACCTCGGCATCCACGGCTGTGGCGGCGTCCACCCAGTGGATTGTCGCGCCCTTGACCTTCCGTCCGTCGGCGGGGTCGCCGCCCCGGCTCTCCGGGTCGTATTCGCACAGGACCTCCGTGACATTGCCGTCCTTGTCCCGGACGCAGCCGGTGCAGATTACGAGATACGCGCCCTTCAGCCGCACCTCGTTGCCGGGGTACATCCGCTTGTACTTGGGCACCGGCTCCTCCAGAAAATCATCGGCCTCGATATAGACGGTCTGGGAGAAGGCGACCTCACGGATCCCGGCTTCCGGGTCCACGGGGTTATTCTCCACGGTGACGGCCTCGTGCTTATCAGCGGGATAGTTGGTGATGGTCAGCTTCAACGGCCGCAACACCGCCATAGTCCGGCGGGCAGTCTCGTTCAGATCCTCCCGTAGGCAGTGTTCCAAAAAGCCAAATTCTACGACGGAGGGAACCTTTGCAACGCCGATACGCTCACAGAAGCTGCGGACAGACCGCGGTGTATAGCCCCGGCGGCGCAGACCGCACAGAGTGGGCATCCGGGGATCGTCCCAACCGGAGACCATCCCCTCCTCCACCAGCTTACGCAGCTTCCGCTTGCTCATGACCGTGTGGTCGATGCCAAGTCTGGCAAATTCGATCTGCCGGGGTCTGGAGGGTAAGTCGGTATGCTCGATGACCCAGTTGTACAAGGGCCGGTGATCCTCATACTCCAGAGAGCAGAGAGAGTGGGTGACCCCCTCCAGCGCGTCCTGAATGGGATGGGCAAAGTCGTACATTGGATAGATGCACCACTTGTCCCCCTGCCGGTGATGGTGAGTATGGTTGATCCGGTAGATAACCGGGTCGCGCATATTGAAGTTCCCGCTGGCAAGGTCGATCTTGGCCCGCAGAGTCATGCGGCCGTTTTCAAACTCGCCGTTTTTCATCCGCTCAAAAAGCTCCAGGCTCTCCTCAATGGGACGGTCCCGCCATGGACTCCGGGCTGGGACGCCGATGTCGCCCCGATATTCCCGGAACTCCTCAGGGTTCAGCTCGCAGACATAGGCCAGACCCTTTTTGATGAGTTCAACGGCCTGCTTATAATCCTCGTCAAAATAATCGGAGCCGTAAAACAGCCGGTCGCCCCAGTCAAAGCCCAGCCAGTGGATATCCTCCTGAATGGCGTCTACATACTCGGCGTCCTCCTTGGCGGGATTCGTATCGTCAAACCGCAGGTTACACAATCCCCCGAACTTTTCCGCCATACCAAAATCGATGGCCAACGCCTTGCAGTGTCCGATATGCAGATAACCGTTGGGCTCCGGTGGAAAGCGGGTGTGGACCTTCATGCCGGCATATTGCCCGCCGGGAGCGATGTCCTCCTCGATAAACGTCTGGATAAAATTTCGGCTCTCCGGGGTCTCTGTCTCCGGGGTCTTGCGTTCCTCTGCCATATTGCGTTTCCTTCCTTCCTATGGCGCACTTCTGCTTTTGTCCATATTGAAACTTATTATACAAACTTCATACAGAAAATGCAAGAGGGGTCCGCACCGCCGAAAAAGCAGCCAAAGAAAGTCCGGCAATCTTTTTCATCCTCACCGCGCCGCTTCCATACTCCCCTGTTCGGGTCAGCAAAGCAGCCAATCCTCCGTCACGTCCCTCAGCGATACCGGAGTCACCGCACACCGCAGCAGCAGCTCCACCAACCGCCAGACCCGGTCACCGGACGGCGCGAGGCCGTTCACGCGGCTGCACTCACTGCCGCGGACGATCTCCACTCCGTAATCCCCGGGAAAGCCGTCCGTATCATCCAACAGATAATATGCCGTTTTTTCTCCTAGCACCTCAGCCTCTCCTACCAAAACCCTATGCAACAGCGCTCCCTCCCAATTTTGACAAACAGCCAAGTTCGTTTATCGAATCCCGCCGAACGGGAGTCGATACACGTGTATTTTAGCACATCGCTTTGTCGAATTTTGTCGAATTGTTATCAATAAGAGCATTTTTGCAAGAAATTAAATTTCTTTATAGTCGGTTATTTATTGAAAATGCACAAATAATTTCATGCGTGAAAGTGAAACGCCGATGCTCTTTTATCTCTTCCACAAATCCGTCATGACTTGTCATTCAGCAAAGCCAGCAGCTCCGCCTTGCTGTACAGCAGATTCAGCGCGTCCAGCATAGCGGAGGCGGACAGATGCTCCGGCAGCGCCAGCCGCCGCATCAGCGCCCGGCGCTTTTCCGAGCTGTCCGGCCCGCCGGTGAGACCTAATTCATAGAGGTCTGCCTTTGTCAGGGGCTCCCGCGCAGGCGCGGGGGCGTCCTCTCCCTCGAAAGTGGCCCCGGCCCGCTCCAAAGCAGCGAGGAGTACCTCGGGGCGCATTCCCTCCACTCCCAGCTTTCCCTCTTTTCCGGCCTTGCGCTTGCGGCGCTCCTTGCCGTAAAAATCCGGGATGTACGCCTGTTTTACCCTGTCCCGCGGCAGCGCGCCCTTGAGGTAATTTCGGATGACGAACCCCGCGCCGTCGCTGTCCGTCAGGACGATGAGTCCCCGCTCCTCCGCCAGGCGCCGCAGGAGGGACAGTTTCTCCCGATCGTTGAACACGGCAAAGCCACCCACAGGGAACACGGCGGCGTCCACAGTCTGACGGAGGGTATTCTTGTCGTAGCGGCCTTCCACCACGATCACTTCCCGCACCTTTCTCATTTACGCTGCGCCCCCAGGCGCACCAGCAACAGCTTCAGCTCACCGGCGCTGTCCACGCCCTTTTGGCTCTTCATCCGCCGGTCCAGGACCTGGCACTGCTTCACCGCCGCGGCACACCAGGACGCCGTGGTCTTTTTTGCGGCGGACAACAGCATCCGCACCGGATAGTCCGACTTGTATCCCCACAGGCTCATAAGCCAGTATTTGTCCTTTCCGCTGTCGATGGAGAGCCGGGCGGTGTAAATGCGCCGGAGCTGCGCCCCCAGCATTCCAAGAATCAAGATCGGCTCCGTCTGCATTTTCAAAAGGTCGCCCAAAATCCGCGCTGCCTCGTCATAGTTCCCCGCCAGTACTGCGTCGGACAGCTTGAACACCTCCGCCGACAGCACCGGGTCCGCCACCGCGTCGATGTCCTTCTCGGTGACGGTCTTTCCTTTTGCATAGGCGCCGATCTTTGCAATCTCCGGCACCAGTCCGGTCATCAGCGGGCCGCAGAGGAAAGTGAGGTACTCCGCCGTCTGTCGGTCGATCTCCTTTCCCAAAGCCCGGAACCGCCGGGCGATCCAGGCAACCAGATCGCTGCTCTCCGCCGGACGGAATTCCACCGCCTGCGCATGGCTTGTGAGAACCCCGCACAGCTTTTTCATCGTTTTGTTGGGCTTGTAGGTCAGAGTATCGTAAGAAAAGACGATGCAGCAATACTCCGGCACATCCTCCAAAAATGCAGTAAGCTTTTCCCGTTGGTCCTCTCCCAGCTTGAAGAGGTCGAAATCGCTGACCAGAATCAGCGTCCGCTCCGTCATCATCGGCATGGCCTCTGCCATCTCGGAAAGCGTCTGGACCGTCAGGTCCTTTCCCTCCAGCCGGTGATAATTGAACTCCTCAAATTCCTTGGGGATCAGCTGCTTACGCAGTTCGCCCAGATAGTATTCCCGGAGGTATGCCTCTTCTCCGCAAAAAATGTAGACGCTGCCGAGAGTCCCGGCGGCGATGTCCGCTTTCAGTCTTTGAAACGCTGTGTTTTCTTTTGACTTAACCGCTTCACGTGCCATGTTGACCTCTCACTTTACAAAAATGTGGATATTGCCCTGCTTGTCCGTCCGATAGACGGTGACGCCCGCCTGCACCAATCTCCGCAAAGCCTCCTCCGACGGATGGCCGTAGCTGTTCCGGCCCACGCTGACGATGCCTATTTCCGGTTTTACCGCGTCCAGTAGCTCTTCGCAGGTGGAATATTTGGAGCCGTGGTGTCCCACGATCAGCGCCTCAATGTCCGGCAGAGGATAGGCGGAAATCAGCTTTTCCTCCGTCTTTGCGTCCATGTCGCCGGTGATCAGCAGGTCGAAGTCGCCGTCGGAGCAGAGCAGCGACAGGCCGTGGTCGTTGTCGTTATCGCCGCCGAGAGGCGGATAGATCGTCAAGACGCTGTTCCCCAGCGCCCGCGACTCCTCTTCCGTGACGAACTCCACATCCGCGCCGTGGTCCGCCGCCGACTCCATCACCCAGCTTCTGAGATTCGCGTCGTCCCAATAGTCCGGGGCCATCAGAGTCTTTACCCGCAGCCGGTCCATCAGGCCCGCCACGCCGGAAATATGGTCGTAATCGTAGTGGCTCAGCACCAGATAGTCAAGCTCCTTGCAGCCCATGGTCAAAAGCTGGTCCGCAGTGTCGCTGCCCGCACCCAGCCAGCTGTTTCCGGAGCCGCAGTCCATCAGCGCGAACTGCCCGCCGGACGCCATAATGGTGCCGGCCCCCTGCCCCACGTTCACGGCCACGATATTCAGCGCGCCACGGGCGTAATAGAGACGCCCCAGCTTCACCGTCGCCGCCAGAGACAGCGCCGCCAGAACCGCCGCCACCGCATATTTGCGACGGGCCTTTGGTTTGCAGAAATACGCCGCGCCGAACAGAATGTAGAAGTACACAAGCCAGTATTTCAAAAACGGATTTGTGTAATACAGCGCGTGATACGGAATCTTCGCCAGAGCGTGGACCGTCAGCAGTACGTAAGCAATCAGCCCCCTTGGGACCAGCGCCGCGGCAAAAGCCAGCGGCATCCACACAAACCCCAGCAGGACGGAAATCAGCCCCACCGCGAAGATCATGCTCACCGCCCACAGGCACAGCAGGTTGGATACAGGCGAAACCAGCACCAGAAAGCCGAAGTAATACGCCGTTAGCGGCAGCGTGAATACCAGCGCGCCGCAGGTGGCGGAAAAGCTGACGGAGACCGCGCGAAATACCCTGCCCCGCTCCTTTTTGCCATTCAGGAGGCGGTCCAGCCTCGGCGTCAGCCACAGCATCCCGGCCACCGCGCCAAAGGACAGCTGAAGGCTGACAGACGCGGCAGCAAACGGGTTTTGCAGCAAAATCAGCAGCAGCGCAAAGCTCAGGGCCGTGGGCGGGTCACCTTCACGGCGCATGGCGGGCGCGATCAGCACCAGCGACAGCATCACACAGGCGCGGACCACGGAGGGCCGCGCCCCGGTGAGCAGCGCGTAGAATATCAGCACCGGAATGGCGATGCACGCCGCCGCCCGGCGGCGCTTTTTCCCTACCAAAGCCAGTACCAGCAGCATTAAAAAGGAGCAATGCAGACCGGAGACAGCCATGATGTGATAAATTCCCGCTTCACTGAGATCCGTCCCTGCCGAATCGCTCAGCAGCGTCTTGTCGCCGGTGAGAATGGCGGTCATAAACCCCGCCGTCTCGCCGGGATACAGCTCCAGAATCTTTTCCTGCATAGCGTGCCCCAGCCGGACGGGCCACCACCGGGGCGAGGACGCGCCCAAATTGCCGTATGCCGCCTCTCCCCCGCCGTAGGCCAGCAGGAAGACGCCCCTGGACGTAAACGTTGTCACCTCGTCGTCCTGAATTCTTGCCGCGCTTTTCAGGTGGACGTCATCCGTCACCGTACACCCCGGGGTCAGCTCCAGCAGCGCCGCGTCCCCATAGTAGACGGCCCTCACCCCTCGCAGGCCCGGAAGCTCCGGGCGTACGGTGACCTTCGCGCCGTAATCCGTAGCTGTCGGATAGTCCAGCAAAACCATGGTTAGTCCCGCCGAATCGGTTTCCGCCAGCGCCTCCGCCGGAGACTGGACAAACAGGGTAAACACCCAGCTGTACCCAAGTGCCACGGACAGCGCAGTGCAGATCAAAACCACCCGATACCGCGTCGGTTCCCGCAGAATAAGCGCCAGCGTTCCCAGCCCCAGCGCCGCAGCCGAGCCGGGCAGCAGCCACCGCGGCGGAAACAGATACTGCGCCAGAAAAACGCCCGCGGCAAATGAGAGCGCCCATGTCGCCAATTTTCTCATTTTTTTGTCGGAGGCGCGGAGTCGATGGTCCGGCCCAGCAGGTAGTCCGTACTGGTATTGTACAGGTCTGCCAGCTTGACCACGGCCCATACGGGGATTTCACGCTCACCGTTCTCATACCGCCGATAGACACTGCGGTGCATGTTCAGGTAATCCGCTACCTGCTGCTGCGTATGATCCCTGTCTTCTCTTAAATCCCGGATCCTCTTAAATTCCACACCACATCACCATCCCTAAAAATGCTACCAAACGGAAACATTTTTACCTTGTATTGTGCTCATGCGGAGCCATTTCATGCCGCAACACTCTTATTGGATCACGCCTTACGATACCGTCACGACGCCGCTCTTGGAGCTGATGATGCACACATAGCTGTTCCCCTGCCCCAGATTTAGCGGGATGTTTCCCATGGTGGTGTAGACGAAGGGACTGTTCCGGCCCGTGCGGCTCCAGTGGATGGGAATGGTTTTCCCGCCGCAGAAATACGCGCCGTCCCCCTCGCCCGTAGTCTTTACCGTCAGGCGGCCGTAAGTATCCCCGGAGATCACAGAAATGCTGGTTTCCAGTACCAGCAGGTTCGTAATTCCTACCTGCTCACCCGTGTTGCCGTCCACATATTCCTTGCCGTACTGCCCCACCAGATACTTGCCGCTGGCGGCGTCGTAGTCAAAGGTCCCGGTCTTGTACTGGGAGAATTTTACGGAGACATGCTCCGCCGTCTCGCCGTTCAGGGGCGTACCGTCCTCCACGAACTTCTGGCCGTAAGTATAATTGGACTTGTGCTCCGTGCGGAAATGGCCCTCTGCCAGATAGCCGAGGATGTTTTCGCCGGAGGTCAGCATGCTGTGCTCATAGCCCATGGTCTTCCGCCGCTCCGCGTCCCGCCAGAAAATTTTAGCATCGGACCCGCCGTTGACCCCGTCCATATTGTCTACGCCCCATGCGGCGATGTCGGAATAGGCATCCGGGCTGCCCCCGGCGTGGACGTACAGCGCATCGTGACCCAGAGCCAGCTCCAGATAATAGGGGCGGCTGGAGCGGATACTGCCCAGTGTCCCGACGTTTTCCCCCTCCAGCGTCTGATAGAGCGCCATCATGCGGGTAATGCCGCCCTCGGCGGGGACCTCGTAGATGATATCCGCCAGAGAGGTTCCCAGTTGGGGCTGGGCGGCCTTCAAATTGTTCAGCATCACCGCTACGGGACGAAGATTCTCATGCTCCGGCTCCATGGGAAGCCCTGTCAGCGGATTTGTGCCGGAGGGGACATAGGGCTCCGGCTCCTCTACGACTGCCGGCGCGGAGGCGGATACCGCCGGGGCCGACGAGGATGCCGCCGGCGCTTCCGCCTTGCCGCAGGCGGAAAGGGGGAACAGCATCAGGGCCGCACACAGGAGGGAGAAGATTCTTTTCATAGACGCGCCGCCTTTCGTTTTCTTCTCTCCTATCATCCCACCCCGGTCCCTCTCCGTCAAGTTATTTTACATTTTTCCCCTATACAAATCGGAAAAAGGCGGTTATAATCACAGTAAAGTACGTATGCGCAAAGGAGGCGGTTGCATGGCCGGACATGGGTTTATCCATGATCAATTGGAAATCAAATTTTTGATTTTGTACATCGCCGCGCGCGTCATTCAACCGGTGCCTTTCGATACCATGCTGGAACTGACGCTGTGCGACGACGCCATAGACTATTTCGACTTTTCCGACTGCCTCGCAGACCTTGTAAAGACAGAACACTTAACATTGTCCGAGGACGGTTTATACGCCATCACCGAAAAGGGACAACGAAACAGCGAAATCTGCGAATCCAATCTCCCCTACTCCGTCCGTCAGCGGTGCGACAAGAACTTGGCGGACTGCAACCGCCGTCTGCGGCGCAAGAGCCAGGTTCAGGCTTCTTCTGTCCGGCGGCCCAACGGAACGTGGACGGTGGCCCTCTCCCTCTCCGACGACATGGGCAGCGTGATGGACCTGAATCTGATGATGGTGCAGGAGGACATGGCCCGGGCCGTTGAAAAGCGCTTTCGCCAGAGTCCCGAGCGGCTGTACAGCCAGATTGTGGATCTGCTTCTCTCCGATGGGCAGGATGAAAAGAGCGAAAAATAAACCAAAAGAAGAAAGAGGGATTTCATGTACAGCTTCCGCAACGACTACAGCGAGGGCGCACATCCCGCGATTTTGAAGGCCCTGACCGACACAAATTCGGAGCAGACCTGCGGGTACGGTCTGGATCCCCGCTGTGCCGAGGCGGCGGACCTAATCCGCCGCCAGTGCGATGCGCCGGATGCCGACGTGCATTTCGTCGTGGGCGGCACCCAGGCAAATCTGCTGGTCATCCACGCGCTGCTGCGCTCCTTTGAGTCCGTGGTGGCCGCCGACACCGGTCACGTCAACACCCACGAGACCGGGGCCATCGAAGCCACCGGCCACAAGGTCTGTAGCGTCCCCTCTCCCGACGGAAAGCTGACCCCGGCTCTGGTCGGGGCGGTTCTCGACCGGCACGACGGCTCGGAGCACATGGTCCATCCCAGGCTGGTCTACATCTCCGACACTACGGAGGTGGGCACCGTCTACACGAAAGCGGAGCTGTCCGCCCTGTATGATTTTTGCCGGAAGCAGGGCCTGTATTTGTTTTTGGACGGTGCACGCCTCGGCTCTGCGCTGACGGCGGAGGGCAGCGACCTGACGCTTCTGGATTTGGCGGCACTGACCGATGTATTTACCATCGGCGGCACGAAAAACGGCGCGCTGTTCGGTGAAGCCGTCGTTCTCAGCGCCGGATGCGGCAGGGCGGATTTTCGGGCTTACATGAAGCAGCGGGGCGCGATGCTTGCAAAGGGACGGCTGCTGGGCCTTCAGTTCTCCGCGCTGCTGGAAGGCGGGCTGTATTTCGACATCGCCCGCCACGCCAACGATATGGCGCAGCTCCTGCGTAAGGGCATCGCAGAATTGGGATACAGCTTTGCCTCCGACTCCCCCAGCAACCAGATATTTCCCATCTTCCCGGACACGGTGGTGAAAAAGCTGGAGCACTGCTACGAGTTTGAAGTAAACGGTCCCGCCGGGGACGGCTGTACCTGCATACGGCTGGTCACCAGCTGGGCCACGCCGCGCAGTGCAGCGGAGCAGTTTCTGAAGGATCTTGCGGCGATGTGACCGCCGCCCTAAACGCGATAAAAACGACCCGTCGACGCAATTGCGCCAACGGGCCGTTTCTTTATCCTAGAAAACTCAATTTTTTGCCTCAAACACTGCCGTCATGCCTTTATAGGTCTCATAGCAATCCAGCTTTGCCACCGTTTCAAACGGTGAGTGCATACTCAGCACCGGAACTCCCGCGTCCAGTGTGGTAATGTTCCGATTGGCCATATACGCGGCCACCGTCCCGCCGCCGCCGGCGTCCACCTTGCCCAGCTCCGCGATCTGCCAGAGAACGTTTGCCTCGTCGAAGAGGCCGCGCACATAGGCCACAGTCTCCGCGTCGGCGTCGGACGCGCCGGATTTTCCTCTGGCTCCGGTATATTTGCAAAGGCCCACACCGTAGTTGAGCCAAGCTGCGTTCCGCTTGTCAAACACATCAGAAAAGTCGGGGTCGAACGCCGCGGTAACGTCTGCACTGAGGCAGAAGGATTTCTCCAGACACACCCGCACGGGAACGCCCTGCGCTTCACACAGGTCCTCCATAAAGGTGTCGAACGCCGCGGACTGCATGCCTGTTACACCCTCGGACCCGATCTCCTCCTTATCCGCCAGAATGCAGACAGCGGTTTTCTCCGGCGTTTTCTTCAAATCCAAAAGCGCACGGAACGCCGCGTAGGCACACACACGGTCGTCGTGGCCATAAGCGCCGATCATGCTGCGGTCCAGCCCGATATCACAGGCCATGGCGGCTGGAACGGCCTCCAGCTCCGCGGAGGTGAGATCGTCCTCTACGATGCCGTATTTCTCGTTCATCAGCTGCATCACCGCCAGCTTTACCCGGTCGCTGCCCTCGCCCTTCAGGGGGCGGCTTCCCAGCAGAAGGTTCAGCGACTCGCCCAGAACGGCCTCGCCCAGAGGCTTTTTATTCTGCTCCGCGCCCAGATGGGGCAGAAGGTCTGTGATGACCAGCTTGGGGTCGCCTTCATCCGCGCCGATGTTGACGGGGACAATCTCACCATTTTTCAGCGCAATCACGCCGTGGAGCTCCATGGGGACAGTAACCCACTGGTACTTGCGGATGCCGCCGTAATAGTGGGTCTTGAAGTAACACAGCTCACTGTCCTCATACAGCGGGTTGGGCTTCAGGTCCAGCCGGGGCGAGTCGATGTGAGCAGCGGCGATCTGCGTGCCCTCGCTGAGAGGCTTTTTCCCGATGCAGGCCAGATACACGCTCTTCCCTCGGTTGCGGAAGTACAGCTTGTCCCCCGCTTTCAGCTTCATGCCGCGGGCAAAGGGCTTGAATCCCGCCTTTTCCGCCAGCCGCACCAGCTCCGCCGCACATTCCCGCTCGGTCTTGCTCGCATCCAAAAACGCCTTGTAGTCCGTACAATAGGACTCCAAGGTCTTCTCTTCTTTTACGTCAAATTTATCGTAGCCGTTTTTCTTGCCGGAGAGCAGCTTTTCCCGCAGCTCTTTCATCTTTTTATCCTCTGCCATTTGCCTTATCCTCCTTGATTTTCTCGATTAAACGAGCAAAGAAATCCCTCGCATCGTCCCGAAACGCCTTCGGGGTATCCGCGGTATTGCTCAGCTCCTGATCGCACTTTTCGCGAAAGTAGTCGTCCTGCTGCTGAGCGGAGACACGGAGGCGGGCGTACTTCTCGTCGATGCCGTCCCGCTCCATAATCCGCCGGACCCGCATCTCAATAGGCGATGTAACCGCCACGGTGCAGTCGCAGAGCTTGTCGAGGCCGGACTCAAAGAGATTGATGGCGTCCAGTGCGCAGAGCTTCCCCTGAAACGCGGAAATCCGCCGCTCCACTTCCGGCCGGAGAAAGCGGAACACGATGTCGTTGAGCTGGTCCAGACGGTCGGAGTCGCCGAAGACCAGCTCGCCCAGAGCCTTGCGGTTCAATGTTCCATTGGGATTGAAGACCTCCGAGCCAAAGGTCTCCGCAATGGCGCCGCGCAGTCCCGCGTCCGTGTTCAGAAGCTCATAATAAACCGCGTCACAGTCCAGCGCCAGTCCGCCCAGGTCCTCCACGGCTTTCAGAGCGCTGGTCTTGCCCGCGCCGGTGCCGCCGGTGAGGCCCAGAACGATGCTCTCTTCCTCCACATCCACCACATGGAACCCGGCCGCCTTTTTCAGCCGGTTGCCGATGGCCAGTCCCAGCCCCCGGTTGTCCGGACACTGGGCTAGAATCTCCGTTACATCGCTCCCGTCAAAGGTCCGCAGCGCGTCGAACACCCGCTGAGCCTGAACCTCCTTGTCGTCAACGGGGCCCAGAAGGTGGGTCTCATGGCCCTGAAACAGCGATGCAAACTCGTCAAAGCAGATCACGCCGGTACCGGCCTTCAGCCGCTGGACGATAGCCTGAGCCGTCCGGCGGGGATTGCCCGTAAACACGGTGACGGCGGCTTTCGGCGCGTAATGACGGTACTTCATGCCGGGGGCCCGGGGCTTTTCATTTTCCCCTAACGGCGCGGTGACAGCCTTGTCCACCTCGATCTCCCCCAGCACCCGCTGAAGGTCCTCCAGCGGCAATCCACCGGGACGGAGCAACCGGGGCGGCGTCACCGTCAGATCTATGATCGTGGACTCCACACCCACGGAGCAGGGTCCGCCGTCCACAATTCCCTCAATCTTGCCGGACATATCCTCCGCCACGTCCGCTGCGGTGGTGCAGCTGGGGCGTCCGGAGGTATTGGCGGAGGGCGCGGCGATGGGGACCCCCGCATAGCGGATGATGGCCTGCGTCACAAGGTGGGCCGGGCACCGGACGCCCACGGAGTCCAGTCCCGCCGTGGTCACGTCGGGGATGACAGGCTTCCGCTTCAAAATCATAGTCAGCGGTCCCGGCCAGAAATTCCGCGCCAGCGTGTATGCCAGAGGCGGCACATCCTCGCAGAACCGGGGCAGCCACTGGGCGGAGGGCACATGGATGATGAGGGGGTTGTCCTGAGGTCGGCCCTTCGCCTCAAAGATGCGGTGCACAGCCTCCGGGTCCAGCGCGTTGGCCCCTAGGCCGTACACCGTCTCCGTGGGGATGGCCAGCAACCCGCCGGAGCGGATGATATCTGCCGCCATCTCGATTTTTTCCTCCACAATCCTTTGTTGACCCTTAATGTTGGTTAAATCAATCAGTTTTGTCTCCATGGTCATACCTTCTATTTTACACGGGTCCCGCCCGCTTTTATTTCTCCTGTTTGCGCAGCTTCTCTGCCGTGTCGGCGGCAATCAGCGCGTCAATCAGCTCGTCCAGATCGCCGTCCATGACGGCGTCAATTTTATAGAGCGTCAGTCCAATGCGGTGGTCCGTCACCCGGCCCTGAGGGAAGTTATAGGTGCGGATGCGCTCGCTCCGGTCCCCGCTGCCCACCTGACTGCGGCGGCGGGCGGCTTGAGCCGCGTCCTGCTTTGCAAGCTCCGCCTCATAAAGTCTGGAGCGAAGTACCTTCATGGCCTTGTCCTTGTTCTTGAACTGACTTCGCTCTTCCTGACACTCCACCACCGTCCCGGTGGGCAGATGGGTGATGCGAATGGCGGATTCGGTCTTGTTGATGTGCTGTCCCCCCGCGCCGGAAGAACGGTAGGTGTCAATCTTCAAATCGCCGGGGGCGATGGTAAATTCCACCTCCTGAGCCTCCGGTAGCACCGCCACCGTGGCGGCGCTGGTGTGGATGCGCCCGGCGGACTCCGTCTCCGGCACCCGTTGGACCCGGTGGACACCGCTTTCAAACTTGAACCGGGACCAGGCCCCATCACCCTCGACGAGAAAGCTGATTTCCTTTACGCCACCCAGTTCCGTGCGGTTTTCACTGACAACGTCTACGGAAAAGCCTTTCCGCTCAGCGTACATACCGTACATGCGAAAAAGGGACGCCGCAAACAGTGCGCTTTCCTCTCCGCCTACACCGCCGCGGATCTCCACCACAACGTTCCGCCCGTCCTCCGGGTCCCGGGGCAAAAGCAGCCGCTTCAGCTCCTGTTCCAGCCGCTCCGCCTCGGCCTTCGCAGCGGACAGTTCCTCCTGCGCCATGGCCCGCAGCTCCGGGTCGCTCAGCAGCTCCTCCGTCTCCCGCAGGCGGCGGTCCGCCTGCTCCCAGGCGGAGAATGCCTCCACAACCGGAGTCAGTTCCTTCAATTCCTGATTCACCACCCGCAGCCGGTCGGGACTGCCATAGACCGACGGGTCGCTCAATTGGGATTGCAGCGCGTCGTACTGCGCCGCCACCTCCCTCAGTTTTTCAAGCAAGCTTATGCCTCCCCTCTCTTATTTAAGTTGGGGATGCAGCTAATCTTGAATCTCCTCTCCTTCCAGAAAAGCCCGCGTCCGACGGAGAAATTCCTCCTGCCAGAAGCGGTAGCCAACAGATCCGGCCCGCAGAGACACGGCGGTCCGGTGGGGCTGAGAGAGGTACTTGTCCATCTGCTGATAGACCTCCTCGCACTTGCCGTTGCCGCTGCGGAGAAGTACGTAGGACACATTGGTCAAAAGATACCCCTGCTCCTTCAAAAAGCCGCGTATCACGCTGCTGCATCGCCCGGCCCAGACCGGAGTGCCCAAAATCACCAGCTTGTAATTCGCCAGCGGCTTTTTCGTCTTAAAGGGCTGGAGCGGCGCCACCGTGCGGCGCATGGCATCCATGCCGCTGCGGAGAAAGCCCTTTGCGCCGCTGCGGTCCACACCGTCGCTCAGCTCCACCAGCTCGGCGTCCAGCGCCGCCGCCAGCTCTTCCATAGCAGCCTTGGTGTTCCCCGTCCGGGTGGAATACATACATAAAATATCGCTCATAAGACCTCCTTGGTCTCTCGCGGGTACGCCCGCGGTCAGTCAAATAGTACGGTCTTCACCAGCGCGAAGGCCTCACGCGCATAGTAGTTGACGGAAAGCCACACCCAAGGCAGCTTTGCCGGAACATCGAATACATTCAGCCCCGCCCTCTGCGCGATCAGATTCGCCCGGAACGCGTGAAAATCGTTGGTGACCACGGCGACGGCAGCGTTTGCTGTATCCACTCCGTTCTCCTCCAGCAATTCCTTTGAATACCGGAAATTTTCCGCCGTGCTGGTGGAAGTCTCCTCCAGAATCAGCCGGTTCGGGTCGATGCCCCTCTCCGTCAGCGCCGTAAACATAGCCTGCGCCTCGGTGATGTCCTCCCCCGGACCCTTCCCGCCGGAGAGCACCGCCGGCACGTCCGGGTGGGCCGTCAGATACTCCGCCGCCGCGTCAATTCGGGTGGAGAGAGCCAGAGACGGCGTCGTTGCGTTCACTCCCGCGCCCAGAACGATCACCGCGTCGGCTTTCAGAGCGGAATTGTCCGCCGTTCCCCGGGAAACCAGCAGCGTCTCGATGGAGCAAAAGCCCACAAGGCCCATGGAAATTATCGCAAGGTATATGCCTTTACATATTCTTCCGCTTCTGCTTTTTTTCGCCCAGTGGATTAAAACCGCCCACAGGGCAAGCCCTCCGGCAATTCCTGCGCACAAGCAGGCGGAAAACTTGACGCCGGGGACAAACCAAAGCCCCATCGCCGCCATCAAAAATACGCCCGACGCAGCCAGCGAAAGACGGATGGATCTTTTCACTCAGCCGCCTCCGAAAGTGCCTCCCACTTTTCGTACAGCTCGTCCAGTGCCGCCTGCACGGCATCCTTTTCCGCCATCAGCCCGTTCAGCTTTTCATAGTCGCAGGCCGCGTCGATCATGTCCTGATCCAGCTTCTGGAGAAGTTCCTCCGTCTCGGAGATGTGGTGTTCGCAGATGACCAGCTGCTTCCGGGCGGCGGTCTGCTCCCGGCCTGTGCGGGGAGGCCTTTCCGTAATGTCCTTTTCCTTAACAGGCTTTGTATTTTCTCGTTTTTGAAGTACTTCTCTCGCCTTGTCCGCCCGGTACTGAGTGAAGCTCATGGGCCAGTCGGTGATGGTGCCGTCCGCGATCTCCCAGATGCGGGTGGCGAAGCGGTTGATGAAGTATCGGTCGTGGGAGACGAACAGCAGAGTGCCGTCAAAGCTTTCCACCGCGTCCTCAATCCACTCCCGGGAGTCAATATCCAGATGGTTGGTGGGCTCGTCCAGAATCAAAAAGTTGATTTCCTCGTCCATCAACATACAAAGCCGCAGACGGCTCTGCTCCCCGCCCGAGAGAACGGAGACGGACTTGAACACGTCCTCGCCGCGAAAATCGTAGGATGCCAGCCGATTCCGGGCACTGGTTTCCGTCAAGCCCTTCTTCACGGCTTGGAGATTCTCCACCAGATTCCAATTGGGGTGGTCGAAGTGGATAATCTGGGGCAAGTAGGCCGGCTTGATGGCCGGTCCCAGCTTGATACGTCCGTCGTCGGGGTATTCCTCGTCCATAATCATTTTGATGAGCGTGGATTTTCCGGTGCCGTTGTCGCCGATAAGTGCGATGCGCTCTCCGCCCTCCACCTTCAGGCTGATGCCTTCGAACAGGTGCTTATCGCCGAAGGACTTGGCCACATTACGCAGTGTCAGCACCTCGTCGCCCTGAAACTCCACGGAGGAAAACCGGGCGTCCATCTTCCTGCGCTTGGTGGGCCGGTCGGTGGTGTGCATGCGCTCGATGCGCTTTTCCATGGAAAACGCCCGCTTGTACATGGCGTCGTTTCCCATAAAAGCCCACAACCGCAGACGGTCCGCCGCCTCGGTGAGTTGGGAGATCTTGGCCTGTTCCTTTTCGTACTGCTTCAGCTTTTCCTGATAGCGCTTTTCCTTTTCAACGGCGTAAAAGCTGTAATTTCCACTGTAAAACTCCGCTTTGCCTCCATTGATCTCGATGATGCGATTCACTGCCCGGTCCAGGAAGTACCGGTCGTGGGAAATCGCCACCACGGTACCCTTGAAGCGGGAGATATAATCCTCCAGCCACTCCGTGGCATGGAGGTCCAGATGGTTGGTCGGCTCGTCCAGAAGAAGAACATCCGTGTCCTCCAGAATCAGCCGCCCCAGATTCACCCGGGTCTTCTCCCCGCCGGAGAGGCGGTCGAAGGGCTCCTTGCGCATGGATAAGGGGATGGAAAGGCCGTTTGCCACCTTGTTGACGGCCACTTCCGTGTCGTATCCGCCAAAGGTCTCAAATTTCTCCGTCAGCAACCCGTACCGCCGCAGCAGTGCCGGATCGCTCTCCCCCGCCGCCATGCGCCGGGCGATGTCCTCCATCTCCTGCACCAGAGCGGAAAGGCGGGTGAACGCCGAGCGGAGCACGTCCTCCACAGTGAATCCCTCCGGATAGATGGGAATCTGGGAGATCAGGCCCATTCGGTGGCCCTTCGCCAGCGACACGCTTCCTGCATCATAGTCCAGCTCGCCGGTGAGGATGCGGAACAGCGTGGTTTTTCCCGCGCCGTTGGGGCCCAGAAGCCCGACCCGCTCTCCCTCATCGATCTGGAAGGTTAGCCCATCCAGTATTTTCTTTTCCAAATCGAAGGACTTGACCAGCCCCTCTACCTGTATCTCTATCATTGGTAATCCTTAATCCTGATAATCCTGCTCTTTCAAATACTCCACAATGGTCTCAAAGTGCATGGAAAAATGGGACGCCTTCACCAGCGCGCTGGTGTCCGGGCCGAACTGCCGCAGCAGTTCCTCCCGGGCCGAGTCCTTATCGGGGAAATGAATGGCGCTTCCGCCGGAGGCCAGCGTGCCCTCTGCGATCTTCTCGGCTTTCTGTCCGATGGCAATGACCATGTCGATTCCCAGCATGGCCGCCAGCGCACCAATGTTGTAGTGGGCGGCCTCGCCGTGGTCCCCCAACTCGCCCATGTCTCCCAAAATCGCCAGCTTGTGACTCCCGGTGCTCTTTGCCAGCACCTCCAGTCCCGCGGCCACCGACTGGGGATTGGCGTTATAGCAGTCGTTTAAAATAATGCGCTGGCCCGGAAGACGCACAACCTCCATTCGGTTTCCAACACCCTGAAAAGACGCGACCCCGGAGACGATCTGCTGGCGGCTCAGACCCAGCATTTCCGCAATGGCAACCGCCATGGAGGCACAGTACACTAGATGCTGTCCCGGTGCGTTGATGGTCAGGTCATAGACGTCCTTTTTTGTGGTGACGCGGCAGGTAATGCCGTCAAGCCCGTGGTCGCTGACGTCAGTTACCCGGACGCCGCAATGCTCCGACTGACCACAGCGCAGGGTGGTAAACGGCAGCTCCAGCGTATTCAGCAGCGCGTCATCCCCGTTGAGGATGGCGGTGCCGCCGGGTTTCAGGAAATCAAAAATCTCGCTCTTGGCCTTTAAAATCCCCTCCCGGCTGCCCAAAAATTCGATGTGGGCGTCGCCGATGTTGGAGATGACGGCGATATCCGGCCGTACCAGCTCTCCCAGATAGTGAATCTCCCCAAAATGGTTCATGCCGGTCTCAATGACCGCCGCCTGATGCTCCGGCATCAGCTGGAACATCGTCAGCGGAGTCCCGATGTCGTTGTTGAAATTCTCCGGCGTCTTCAAAATATTCAGACCCGCGGAAAGTACGGCAGCAATCATTTCCTTGGTGGTAGTCTTGCCCACGGAGCCGGTGATCTGGACAAAGGGGATGTCGAACCGGTCCCGGTAAGCCGAGGCCAGAGCCTTCAGCGCCAGACGGGTGTCGTCCACCTTGATATAAAATCTGTCGGGACGAAGATCTGCGGGCAAACGGGTACACAGGGCTCCGGCCGCGCCGGATTCCAGCGCCTTGTCAATGAAATCGTGGCCGTCGAAATTTTCACCCTTCCAGGGTACGAACAGGCAGCCGGGAACCAGATCCCGGCTGTCGGTACACACGGCCGACACGGCGGGAGCGTCCTCCCGCGGATTCCACCAGACGCCGTGGACAGCGGTCTCGATCTCTCTGACAGTCATTGGCAGCATGTTAATTCTTCCTCCTTAAAGACAACTGAACGATCTCCTCGCAGAGATCATCATATGTAAGTCCCACAGCAGCGGCCTCCTTGGGCATCAGGCTGGCGGGGGTCAGCCCCGGCAGGGAATTGGTCTCCAGACACCATGGCACGCCGTCCCCGTCCAGCACGAAATCAGCGCGGGAATAGACGGACAGGCCCAGCAGCTGATGAAGCTTCAGCGCCATCTCCCCGATCTCCCGCTGCTGGTCCTCCGTCAGGTTGGCGGGGCACAGTTCCAGCGCGGCACCGGACTGATATTTTGCCTCATAGTCGAATTTTCCCTTGGCGGAGATTATCTCCACCGGCGGCAGCCATCGATCGCCCAGTACCGCGGCACAAATGTCCCGGCCTATGATCCGCTCCTCCACGATGACCTGGCTGTCAAAGCGCAGAACGTCCCGCAAAGCAGCTTTCAGTTCCTCCCTCGTCTCCGGCAGGTAGACGCCAAGAGACGACCCGCTCCCCGGCGTCTTAATGACGCATGGCATCGTCAGTTCCTCTGCAAGCGCGGCCACGTCCGTCTCGCCGTATTCCGCCATACGCCACTTGGGCGTGCGGATTCCGGCGGCATCCATCATCCGCTTTGTAACGATCTTATCCATCGCCATGGCGGAGGACAGGTGGCCAGCGCCGGTATAGGGAATCCCCAGCAAGTCCAGCGTCGCCTGAATGCGCCCGTCCTCTCCGCTCTCGCCGTGGAGCCCCACGAACACGAGGTCTGCCAGAGCGCAGGCGTTCAGCACATCCTTTCCGATCAGTCCGGGACTTTTGTACTTCCGCCCGCGGCGTACCGCGTCCAGATCCGGTTCGCTGGTCCGGATCGCGGCGTCCCCGCACCGACCGTCCGGCGCGTCAAACAGCGCCTCAAGCGGACCGTTATAGTCCTCCAGGCCCAAAAACAGGTCCACCAGCACAGCCTGATGACCTTTCCTGCGCAAGGCTTTGCAAACAGCCGTTCCCGTTACCAGCGAGACCTCCCGCTCTGGAGACAGGCCACCGGCCAAAACGACAATCTTCATGGTTCTCCCTTCCGCCGCCACCATCGGCAGCCTATAAAACGCCCCACAGCCGCAGGACGGCCCCCCATCAGGCGGGCTATCCAATAGCTATTTCAATCTGTACCAGTTTAGCACAAATTTTCCGTGAATACAAGCACAGGAACCTGCCGGAAGAACTTTTCGGCAGGTTCCTGTACATTTTCTTAAATAAGGCCGCCGGGAGTGACGCAATTATAGGAAAAAGCGCACGATTTTACTTCATCCAGCCGAAGAACCCGGTGTCCTCTCCCTCAAGCAGCGTTCCCGCCGCGCAGAGCATCTGCGCCGCATCCGCCCGCGTCATGGGCTGAGCGAGCGTATTGCTTCCGAAGCTGCCCGCCGCCATAACGCTGGCAGCCTCCATGTTGCCGACGGCTTGCGCCGCCCAGGAGGGCACCGCATCCCGATCTGCATACCAGGTGGCAAGGTCCACGTCACCCACTGCCAGCACCCGGTCCAGAATGGATGCGGCCTCGTTAAACGTCACCGGATCGGCGCTGCGAAATGCCGCTCCCGCCCCAGTGGAGACGCCCTGAACAATGCCGTCGGCCAGTCCCGCAGCGGCATAGGACTTTGCCCAGGTGGGGATCGCGTCATCGTCGGAGAAGCCGGTCATGGTGACGGTATCCACCGGAAGACCCGCAAGATCCATGGTCATGGCGAGGAATTCGCCCCGAGAAACCGTGCGGTCCGGTTCAAAGTAATACTTTCCGCCCATGCAGGCCCCGGTGAACACACCCTTCTCCGCCAGATACTGGGCCGCGGCGGCGGCGGAACTGTTCCCGGTGTCCTGATACTCCACGCCGGACTTCGTCTTGTCCACCGTCACGGTGACCGTGGCGGGGGCAGAGACGTTTCCTTTGGCATCCTTTACCACATAGGTGAAGCTGTCCTTCCCACTCTTACCCTCAGCGGGGGTATAGGTGAAAGTGTTGCCCGACACGGCAACGACACCCTTTTTCGGTGCGATCGCCACGGTAAACGTCAAATCACCGTCCTCATCGTCCGAAGCCAGAAACTGTGCGCGGTAGGGAATGTTGCGATAGGTTCTGATGGAAAGTTCTTTTGCGATGGGAGCGCCCTGCGCCGGAACGACTGTCTCCTCGCTTTTCTTGCCGAACAATGCCTGAGCCGGCACGGTCATCATCAGCAGCAATGCCAGCAGCAGCGCCGGAACGCGAGCTTGCTTGTTTGTCATCTTCAAGGGAACACGACCTCCTGTTGTAAATTCTGTGTGGAGGTAGTGTTTGCCTTCCCGATGAGATTATACAGAAAAAAGAGCGGTTTTTGCCGCTCTTTTTTCTGAAGGTTTTATTTGGCGTTTTGTGCGGGCGGACGTGAAAGCGACCGGTCCCGTCAGTTCCGGAACTTAGTGCATGGCTCGGTACAAAAACGTGGCGATCTGCCCCCGGGTGCAGGTAGCGTCGGGAGCAAACGTATCGGCGGTTTTGCCGGAGGTAATGCCCTTTTCTACGGCCCATGCCACAGCCTTGGCGTATGCCGCATCGGCGGCCACGTCGGTGAACGAAGCACCTTTTTCCGGGGCTGGCTTACCCGCCAAGGTCCACAGATAGGTCACCGCCATGGCACGGGTACAGGGCGCGTCCGCGCCGAACACGCTGCCGGACACCAAGCGCTGTTCCGAGGCCCACAGCGCCGCCTTATAGTAGTAATTACTCTGGGTCACATCGGTGAACGGATTGGCGGCGGCGGGCTCCGGCTGGCCGTTGGCCCGCCACAGGAACGCCAGGATCTGTCCTTTGGTGCAGGTCTCACCGGGCGCAAACGTGGTTGCCGTCTTGCCGGCGGTAATTCCCTGCTTCACTGCCCACTGCGCCGCGTCGTAGCAGTAGGAATCCGCCGTCACGTCGGTGAAAGCTCCGGTACTCGGCGCAATCGAAGACGCCGCGCCAACCGCCTTTTCCACCACGAGGGAAATCCATTTGCTTTCTTCAAAGTAAGATTCTAAAAAATAGCCGTGGACAATTGTATCGGGCGAGGCAAAATGGGGAGATGTCCTATCACCACAAAGCAGGCTGAAATTCCAGCCCACATAGTCTGCGGCGTTGAGGGTAAAGCTGTAAGTTCCGTTCTGCCGGATATAATCGGAATTGCCCACCCAGCTGGTGTCCTCCTCCAGCTCACTGCCATTCTCACCCGTGAAGTAAACGCGCTGCAACACATTGTCGGCATTTAAGATACACTCAGCGGATTTTTTCTGCACTCTGACGGTATTTGCGTTACCATTCGACAAAAGTTGGAAAATCGCACCAATGTAGAAGTCGTATCCTTTTTGCGCGCCAGTGACGGTGATGGTGGCTTTCGCATCTGCGGGTACGCCGTAAATCGAGTACTCGCCATCCTCCTTGCCTGCGTAAGTCACCCTGGCTTTGTCAATGGTCAGTGTTGCGTAGTTGTAGAGCTCCAATGTCAGGGGTGCGTACTTCGGCTCCGCCGCCGAAGCTCCCACGCTCAAAAGCCCTAGCAACAGCGCAGCTGTCAGGAATCCCGCAAACTGTTTTTTCATATCGATTCCTCTCTCAAAGAAAACGGGGCGGCAACGCCGCCCCGTCTGTTTATACCCCTTGGAGCGCTCCCTGCTGTTCGGCAAAAGCCTTGAGCGCCTTGGCATCCCGCTCTCTCTGTTCCTCGATGGCCTCGGCCAACAGCATATCCTTCACCTTCATGAGCCGGATGGTGGTGGCGCGGTCGTTTTCGTCCAGCTTCATGTTGATATACCGGATGGCCTCCTGCGTGTCGGGAATCACCACGTATTCCAGCGCATTGACGCGCCGGCGGGTTTTCTCGATCTCCTCCGCCATCAGCTGGGCAGCCTTTTCAATCTGCGCCAGCTTCAACATCTTGCGGAACACTTTTCCCAGAGCGTCCACCGCCGTATCCAGCTCACCGGAAGTCCCGGCGAAGCCGTAAGGATAGATGTCACTGTCCGACTGTGTCTTGGTCTTGAAATCATAGACCGGGACGTTAACGGACATGATGTTCTGGAACCCCATGGTCAACTCCACGCTCTGCTTGGGATACAGCAGCGCTTGCTCCATGGCCTCAGAGGACATGAGGGCCGACGCTACGGTAAACGACCCATGGACGGTCATCAGCTCCTCCTCCACCTCCGCCCGGAGGGTACGCACCTCCCGGACGGTCTCCAAGAACTGCTTCATCAGCTCATCCCGCTTGTCTTTGAGCAGCTTGTGGCCCCGCTGGGCCGTGCGGAGCTTACCCTTGAGCCGGGTCAGCTCCATGCGGGTGGGGTTCACATTGAGCTTTGGCATGGTCCCCCCTCCTTATTTTTCGTCCTTCTTGGGCCAGTATTTTTCGATCAGCTCCGGCTTGATCCGCTTCAGCTCGCTCTTGGGCAGGATGCTCAAAAGTTCCCATCCCAGATCCAGCGTCTCTTCGATGGAGCGGTTCTCCTCGTAGCCTTGGTTGACATAGCGCTTCTCGAATTCATCCGCAAACTTTGCGTACAGCAGGTCCGTGGGCGTCAGAGCAGCCTCGCCCAGAATGCTCATCAGTTCCTTGTTGTCCTTGCCGGTGGAATAGGCGGCGAAGAGCTGGTTCATGGTGCTGGCGTGGTCTTCCCGTGTCTTGCCCACGCCGATACCCTTATCCTTCAAACGGGACAGAGAGGGCAGTACGTCCACGGGAGGATGGATGTTCTTGCGATACAGCTCCCGGGAGAGGATGATCTGGCCCTCGGTGATATAACCCGTCAGGTCGGGGATGGGGTGGGTCTTGTCGTCCTCGGGCATGGTCAGGATGGGGATCAGGGTGATGGAGCCTTTCTTCCCCAGCTGGCGGCCGGCCCGCTCATACATGGTGGCAAGGTCGGTGTACAGATATCCGGGGAAGCCGCGGCGGCCGGGGACCTCCTTCTTGGCGGCGGAGACCTCGCGCAGAGCCTCGGCGTAGTTGGTGATATCAGTCATGATGACCAGAACGTGCATATCCTTTTTAAAGGCTAGATACTCCGCGGCGGTCAGGGCCATACGGGGCGTTGAAATGCGCTCTACCGCGGGGTCGTTGGCGAGGTTGGAGAACAGCACCGTCCGGTCGATGGCGCCGGTGCGCTTGAACTCGCTGACGAAGAACTCCGATTCCTCAAAGGTGATGCCAATGGCGGCAAACACCACGGCGAAGTTGGAGGCCTCGTCCCCCAGCACCTTCGCCTGGCGGGCAATCTGCGCCGCCAAATTGGCGTGGGGCAGACCGGAGCCGGAGAAGATGGGCAGCTTCTGGCCTCGGACCAGCGTATTCAATCCGTCAATGGTGGAAACGCCGGTCTGGATAAACTCGTTGGGATAGTCCCGGGCGGCGGGGTTCATGGGCAGGCCGTTGATATCCCGGTACTCTTCCGCCAAAATGGCTGGGCCGCCGTCGATGGGCTCGCCCATGCCGTTGAACACGCGGCCCAGCATGTCGGCGGAAACGCCCAGCTGAAGCGGGTGACCCAGGAAGCGAACCTTGGACTGGGCCAGGTTGATGCCTGCGGCGGAGTCGAACAGCTGCACCACGGCGGTGTCGCCGTTGACCTCCAGTACCTTGCCCTGACGAATAGAGCCGTCGTGCAGCTCCACCTCCACCAGTTCATCATAGGTGACGCCCTCCACCTGTCGGACCATCATCAGAGGGCTGACAATCTGTTCGACGGTACGGTATTCTTTAATCATCAGTCCTCACCTCCCTGCGCGGTCACTGCCGCGATCTCCTGCGTCATGGCTTCGTCAATGGCAGCGTATGCCGCTTCGTATTCCTCCGCAGGTACGCTCTTTGCCCGGCCGATGGTCTCACGGGACGGGATGGCGAAGAGCTTCCCCGCATCCGCACCCTTTGCGATGGCGTCCCGGCACAGCAGGTCGTAGCGCAGAATAATTGCCATCAGCTTTTTCTGCCGGTCATAGCTGGAATATCCGTCAATATCCGTGAAAGCGTTCTGCTGCAAAAAGTCCTCGCGGATCATACGGGCCGTCTCCAGCGTCAGCTGATCAGCGGAGGACAACGCGTCCTTGCCCACCAGCTGGACGATCTCGTTCAGACTGGCCTCGTTTTGCAGAATGCTCATGGCCTGTCCCCGATCCTTCATGAAGTCCTCGCCTAAGTTTTCGTCGAACCAGGGCTTCAGAGAATCCAGGTACAAAGAGTAGGAATTCAGCCAGTTGATGGCCGGGAAATGGCGCTTGTAGGCCAGCGCCGAATCCAGCGCCCAGAAGACCTTGACGATCCGCATGGTGGCCTGGGACACGGGCTCGGACAAATCGCCGCCCGGAGGCGACACCGCGCCCACGGCGGTCAGGCTGCCCCGGCGCTCGTCGGAGCCGATGCACTCCACGCTGCCGGCCCGCTCGTAGAACTGGGCCAGACGGGAGCTCAAATACGCGGGATAGCCCTCCTCGCCGGGCATCTCCTCAAGGCGTCCGGACATCTCGCGCAGAGCCTCGGCCCAGCGGGAAGTGGAGTCGGCGATAACAGCCACATCATAGCCCATGTCGCGAAAATACTCCGCGATGGTGATGCCGGTGTAGACCGACGCCTCACGGGCGGCCACGGGCATATCGGAGGTGTTGGCGATCAGCACGGTCCGTTTCATCAAAGACTCGCCGGTGCGGGGGTCCTTCAGCTCAGGGAACTCCCGCAGCACGTCGGTCATCTCGTTGCCGCGTTCGCCGCAGCCGATGTAGACCACGATATCCACGTCGGACCACTTGGCCAGTTGGTGCTGGACCACTGTTTTGCCGGAGCCGAAGGGGCCGGGCACGGCGGCGGTGCCGCCCTTGGCGATGGGAAACATGGTGTCGATGACGCGCTGGCCGGAGCACAGGGGCCGCTTGGGGGGATACTTATGCTGATAGGGCCGGCCCACACGGACGGGCCACTTCTGTGCCATGGGCACCTCTACCGTCTTCCCGTCGTCGGTTCGGATGACCGCTACAGGCTGCAAAACGGTGAAGGAGCCGCTTTCGATCTTCTCAATCGTACCGCTGACATTGGGCGGCACCATAATCTTGTGCAGCACCACCGCCGTCTCCGGAACGGTACCCAGAATGTCGCCTCCGATGACCCGATCTCCCACCTTTGCAACAGGTGTAAAGTCCCACTTCTTGTCATGATCCAGAGCGGGAATCTCAATGCCGCGGGTGATGTTGGCACCCACCTTCTCCACGATCTTCTCCAGTGGGCGCTGAATTCCGTCGTAAATGCCCTCGATCATTCCGGGCCCCAGCTCCACGCTCATGGGCGCGCCAGTGGTAATCACCTCCGCGCCGGGCCCCAGACCGGAGGTCTCCTCATAGACCTGAATGGACGCGGAATCGCCCTTCATGGTCAAAATTTCGCCGATCAGCCGCTGGGGACCCACGCGGACCACGTCGGACATATTGGCATCCGACAGTCCCGTCGCCACAACCAGCGGCCCGGATACTTTTACAACTTTACCGCTCAAACAGACAACCTTCTTTCAGGATAAATTCGCTCTTTAGCAGGGGGCTTCAAAGAAAGCCCGCTCCTACTCCCGACCGTTACAGAATATCGGCGCCGACTGCCCTTTCGATCGAATTCTGGATGTTGTTTTTGCCAATGCCCAGAGACCCGCCCCGTCCGGGGATCAGGATGATGGCGGGACGCAGCTCATCCTTATACCGGTCCAGTACGTCCGGCAGTTTCGCCGCCAACTGCTCCGTCAGGTAAATCACCGCACAGTCGGTTTTTGCCAGCTCGTGGATCTTCCTGCGGGCCTCCTCCGGTGCGGAGATGGGATAGGTGTCCAGCCCCAAGGCCCGAAAGCCCATGACGGACTCCCAGTCCCCTACCACCGCGATGCGATAGGTCGTTGCCATTTATTCACACTCCTTACGTCCGCAGCCGCGCCCGGATGGTCTCCGGGTCCAGCCCGGCAGCCCGGCCCATCAGCAAAATGCGGAGGTTTGTATACTCCGTCTCCCGCGCGGCCAGATAGCCGATTAGCGGCGCTTCGCCGAACGCCACCATCTGTGCGCCGGAAAGATACCCGGAAACCGCGTCGTCGCACAGCTTTTCAAATTTTGTCAGCGCGCCGCCCTTCAGCGCGTCCGCGCCGGCTTGGGCCGCGTCTTTTAGCTCCGTGGAGGCGTACAGCTCCGCAAGACCGCCGCCGTTGTTCCCGGCAACCGTCAAAATCTCGCTCTCTCCCACAGTCCCGCCGGAAACCAGCACGCCCTCCAAAAAGGCCGCGTTCTTGCCCATGCGGAGAGTCCGCACCAGAGAGCGGAGGTTCGCCGCGTCGATGAAGACGCGGACATAGCCCCGGAGAAATTCGCTGCCGGTGGTTTCCGCCGTTTCCATCTCGTCCCGATACATCCAGCGGTCCAGCACGATGTCCCCAAGCTGGGGGTCACGGGTGGTCTCCAGCACTTCCTTCGCCTCGGCGATGGCGGTGGCCAGCAGGGGCGGCAGCTGATTCATGTCTCCGCCGGTGATCATCTCTTTCAGCTCCGCCGCCGGAACGCGCCCAAGGTCCGCCAGCATGTGGTCCGGGTCCGTATTCATAGCTTTGGCCTTCAGAATGGCCTTTGCATTGTGGTAATCGTATTTCAGTTTGAAAATATCCAAGTATTGTTTATCGGGTGCACTGTCGCCCAAGTCCTGTAAAGTTTCTTCCCTTGCAGCTGTGATCGCCGCGTCCATAGCCTCCGGACTCCCAAGGCTCATGGTGGGATACCCGCTTTCCTGCAGGAGCTTCACCACTTCCTCGTCGCTGCGGGCAGCCAGGATCTGCTCCATTCGCTCACCCGTCAGCAGTCCCGTCTCCATGGCGCGGATGCGGGCGGATATCACCAGATAATCGGTATCCTTGATTTTTTTTGACAAGGCGCTTCCTCCCAGCTCTTCGATTCGTTATGCTTGCGGGAACAGGACTCTGGCGACCTCGCCGGCCATCTCGCCTTTTTGCAGACGCACCAGCGTATCAAAGGTACAGTTGACCTCCACGCTACCGTCCACCAGAATAAAGCCGCCCTTCAGCGCCCGTGTCTGGCCGGAAAGAGTCAGCGTCCCGTTCAGCTTCTTATTTGCCGCGTCCACCGCGGCCTGGCCCACCTTTTCCCGGTCCGCCTGAGAGAAAATCACTTCTCCCCTGCCTTCTGGCGCGGCCTGAGCCAACAGGTCCGCCGTCACGGCAATGTACCGTTCCTCCGGCATGGCGCAGAGGTTTTCCAATGCCAGATTGAATGCGGTCTCCACCTGAGCTTGCCGCGCAGAGAGCAGATCCTTCCGGGCCTCCATCTGCGCTACGCTCACCAGGCGCTCCTCCCGCTCCGCGGCGGCCTTTTCATTCTTCGCCCTGGCGTCCGCGGCATCGTGGTCCGCCTGAGCGCGGTATTTCGCCGTGATCTTCTCCGCCTCGGCTTGCGCCCCGGCCAGCACGCGGTCAATCTCCGCCTGTGTGTCGGCGGCAATGCGGTCGGTGATCTTTTCGATTCCGTTCATGTCAAATCCCCTTTCTGCGGGGTTACTTGCTGATGTTGATAATCATAAGCATGGACGCCAGTAAGGACAGGATGGCGTAGAACTCCACGGTTATGCACAAAACCATGCCCTTGGCCCAGTCGTCCGGCTTCTTGGCCAGAATATTGATGGATCCGGCAGCCACGCGGCCCTGAGCAATGGCTGAGAACAGTCCGCCCAGCGCCATGGGCAGGCACGCCGCGAAATACTGCAAGCCTACCTGAAGAGAAATGTCGGGAAGAGAGCCGCCCAGCAGGCCCATGCGGAAAATGGCGAAGAACCACACCACCAGACCATACAGGCCCTGCGTTCCAGGAATAACCTGCAAAATCAAGACTTTACCGAACTTGCTGGGGTCCTGGCACAGAAGGCCGGTGCCCGCCTCACCGGCAATGCCAGTGCCCTTTGCGGAGCCAATGCCGGAGAGGACCGCCGCCAGACCGGCGCCCAGCAGCGCCAGAGCCAGACCACCGAATGCTTCAAAAAATCCCATGATGAATTTCCTCCTTATTCTTTTACGATATCAACATATTTTGTTTTGATCTCCAAAGGCCGGAACCGTCTGCCTCCGTCCTCATAGAACTTGTTGAAATACTCCAGGCACTGAAGTCTCAGGTCGTGGACGAAGCAGCCCAGCAGATTCAGGGCGAAGTTCAACGCGTTGCCCGCCATGGAGATGATAAAAAATATCACCACATTGCCGGGGATGGCGCCCAGGGTGTTAAATACCTGCGCAATGACGCTGCCCGCCAGCATCAGAGCCATGAGACGGGAGTAGGACAAAATGTCTCCGAAATAGCCCGTCACGTGGTTATAGAGGGATCCGATCACCGCCGTCACCTTGCCAAAGCCTTTGGCGTTCCATCCGGAGCCAACCAGCACCATCACGCCGCCGACAATCAGTACAATCCGGGTCACACCCAGAATGGACAGCGCCAATCCGGCGAACATGACCCACCAAGTCCCTTCCTCCCAGATGGCATCCATGATCTGTCCGCGCTTGAGCTTCTTGTAGAAGCTGATGGCCATACCCGTATTAATCTGAATGAAGCCGAGGCACATGGCTCCGATCAAAATCATCAGAGTATCGTCCAGCGGGGTGAACAGGGCGGGTAAGGCAAATGTCGTTCCGGGGTTGATAATGCCCATAAGCTGGGGCAGGAAATCTCCGAAAAAGCCGCCTGTGAGCAAGCCCATGATAAACGTGCTGATGCCGCACAGTCCCATCAGACCAAAGAAATGAGCCATGCCACCCTTGGGCCTGTATTTTTTTAAAACCACTGCCGAGGCCAGCATCATCAAAATACCGTACCCCATGTCCGCCATCATGATGCCGTAAAACAAAATGAAGAACGGTGTCATCAGCGGGTTGGGGTCCAGACTCCCGTATGCCGGCAGGGAGTACATATCCGTCACCATGTTCAACGGCTTTGTCAGCCAGTTGTTTTTCAGCTGCACGGGAACGTCCGGGTACTCCTCCTCACTGGGTTCGGCGGTCTCCCACGCGCAGTCCCGCTTTTCAAGCAGGGCCGCAAGCTTTTTCTCCGCCTCCGCAGGGACCCAGCCCTGGAAAAAGACGATGGTTCCGTCGGTCAGCAGGCGCTGGGCATCCGCGTCCTCCGCCGCCTCCGCGTTTAAGCGGTCGGCGTAAGTCCGCAGGGCATCCCGCGCACCGCCGCAGGCGGCAAGCGCCTCGGTGACCCGTTTCTGCTCCGCTTCATTCTCCGCAGCGGACTTTTCAAGCCTCGCCAGATTCTCCGCCGGAGTCCCGGTGCAGTCCGGGAAAGTCACCACGCTGAACCCGGCGCGGCGCAGAATCTCCATCGCCTCTTCCTCGTCCGCCCGGTGGCAGACCAGCAGCAGATACTTCTGCGTTTTGTCCACCCCCGCAGGATATAGCTCTGCGGCCGTTTTACCGCCGCTCAGCTCCGCCCGTAGCGCCCCCACATCCGTGGCGGCGGGACAGACTCCCAGACGGAAGACCGCGTGGGCAGTGTCCGGCGTCTCCAGCGGGAAATCCAGGTCCTTCCATGGCGTCAGGGCTGCGGCGCGGGCCGTCAGCCGTCCCATCCGGCTCTGGAGTCCGGCCAGATCTATCAGCAGGCCGTTGATCTTTTCACAGGTTGCTTTCGCCTGCTCCGCGGAGTCGCTGCTGAGAAATTCCGACTCCTTGATGGGCCTTCGCTGAATGAACAGTCCATCCTTTACCGCGGCATACTTCCGGATGGCGTTCAGGGCGGTGGTCACGTCGGTAATGGCTCCCTTGGCGTCCATCAGTGAGGATGTACCCCGGTGCAGCAGTGCCGACCAGGCCGGGTCGTTCAGCAAACCGTCTGGTTCGCTGATCTCCACGCAGCCAAGACGCAGCAGCGCGCGCAGCAGTCCGTCCCGTTCCGCCGCCATGGCCACCACGCGGAGCTTTTTCATTTTTACGATGGCCATTTTACTGCTTCACGACCTTTCCAACGATACGCTCCACGGCTTCGGACATGTGGGCCTTCGCCTGTCCGGCCAAGACTTCACACTCCTGAGCGGTACACTCCCGGATCTTTGCGCATCGCTCTTCCGCGCGGCCCTCTGCCTCTCGCAGCAGCCGCTTGCTCTCCTCTGCAGCCTGGGTTCGCATCTGGTCCAAAAGCGCGAGCCCATTTTTCTCCGCCTGGGCAATCCGCTCCTTTGCCTCCTGCTCCGCAGTGGTTTTACGCGCCTTGTTCTCATTTTCCGCCTTATTGACGGCCTCAATGGCTTCCAGTGACATTCTTCGATCACCTTCTCTCCCAATGACTTAGTATTGTTCCCAATATAATACAATACCCAATTAGATTATATGGTATTTGCATCTGTAAAGCAAGGCCATTTTTTTATTCCGCATGTCTTTTCAAGCTTTTTGTGCACACTTTTATAAAAAAAGCACATAAACCATCCATAAATAATTGTAAGATATAACTATGTTCTTTAAGTGATCAAACACATCCCGGTTCCGGAATGAAGTACCCCGACAGGCAAAAAAAGCAGAGTGCTTTCCTTACGGAAGCGCTCTGCTTGTACAAGTCAATGCTTTTTCTGGCCGCTGACCGCGCAAACCATCTCGTTGAGCTCCTTGCCGGTCTGGTCCATGGCGCGGGGCAGCTGAGCGAGGCCGACTTCGATCTTCCGCAATTCCGTGGTGACCTGAGCCGCGGTGGTGCCGAAAGCCCCGGCCATATCCTGATACTGTCTTTGGATGTCGGACACCAGTGCGTTCAGCCGCGCAGTGGTGGCAGACTCCAGCTCACTGGCCCGCCTCCGGGCTTGGCACTCAATGTCCCCCACTTGAGCCCGGACCTCCTGATAGGACTGCGCCTGAGGGCGCAGTTCCTCCAGCTCGGCGGAAAGGCTTTCGATCTTCTCCCGCAGCTCCTCCGCCTCTCTCCGTGCTGAATCCTCCTGCTCCCGCAGCGAAAGATCCAGCCTCTTTTGCAGGGCCTCATTTTTGGCGCGGAGATCGTTGTTCTCCCGGCGGAGCGCCTCCTGGGCGTCCGTGTTCTCCTGCGCCGTCTTCTGAATGTACTGAATGACTTCCTCTTTGTCGAAGCCGCCGAATGCAACGCTTTTGAAATTTTTTGTCTCCATTGTCGCCGCTCCTTCTCCGGGTCCCGCCCGCGCCTCCGCCGACGGCTTTCAGGTATGCCGCCGCGCGCAGGCAAGTCTCTAAAAAAGCTTCATCCGCCGCGGCTCTTGCCGCGAAGCTGCCCATTGCGGTATATGCAAATATTATAGCATGCCATTTTTTTCTTTACAAGTCCTCATATAAAAAGTGAAAAGATTGTAAAAAAATGCTTGCATTTTGAAATCAGCTATGCTAATATAAATAAGCTGTTTGAAAACAGTGGTACGCGCCGTTAGCTCAGCTGGATAGAGCGTCTGGCTACGGACCAGAAGGCCGGGGGTTCGAATCCCTCACGGCGTACCAATAAGAAAAACCGCTAAGCTGCAATGGTTTAGCGGTTTTTCTATTATTTTTAATGGTTGTATCCGTTTTGATACTGCAATGTTTTTCTTTCATTGAGTAAAGTTGGATGAGTTGTACTTTTTCTTCTGGTAGCATTTTTAGGTTGTGTGGCATAAAATCACTCCCCCTATAAAAGACAGTTTTTATTTTTTACTGTCTCTTATAGAGGGAGCATATCAAGTGAGCCCCTGCCTATTTTGTATATTATAAACATACTGTGAAGCTCAAAGAACTAACCAGCTTTTTCGTTATGCTCAAAATCCCTTTCTTACCTGTGAGATATTATCTTCTGTCATATCCATATACTGAATTTGAATTTCAGAAGCGTTTCCTATGTAGGCGTTGATCCATGTATTGTATTCGGAGATATCTACCGGATGGGTCGTGTCATATTGCCCGTCTTTCATAATATAGTAGACAATCCCTGTCCCACTTTTGTCAATTTCACTTGGAAACGGATTATTTTGATAGTCTGTTTTCGAGCGGTTTTTGTCCCATGCGTCTACCATGCCGACTAACACATAGCTGTCCGTTTCAGGAGCGTATTGATATAGGCTGTAGGGCCAAAAGTTATCCCCGGCGAGTCCCTGATTATGGGACCATTCTGCTTTTATAATGCCGTTATCATAAAACGTCAGAGCAGGAAACTCACTGAATTCCGTTTGCAGCTTTTTTGCCTCCGGGTCGTATTTAAATACGTATTCTGCCTGTGCGGCCATATATGTATTGGTATTCATGAAAAGAAGTTCTTTTTTTCCGTCGTTATCTACGTCGTATAGAGCGAATTTGCCCTGAGCCATATCACCCTCGGCTTGGGTGCCGTCGGGAAGAATCTGGTTTTGAAGCAGGTTTTCAAGTGCATCAGCGTAGGAATTGTACATATCATTGAGGTTATCCGATTTATCAGCTTCCGTCGAAGTATCAGTCACTGCTCCTGCGGGTTTGTCTGCGGGTGTGTCTTCCGTTTCTGGAATTATCTCCGAGGCAGATGAAGACGAATTTTCATGAATATCATCTGCATTTACTGCCTTATCGCTGCTGCAAGCGGTAATGGTCAGGCATAAAGCCATAGATAGGATAGGAATCAGAAATTTTTTCACTATGCGGATACTCCTTTATATTTTGATGTACTCCCCGTATTTGTTCTAGGTCTCCAATTTATTGCTACACCATGCACTCGTTATATCATTCCCTGTGCCTTGAGTAAAGTACCGGATGCTTACCATTGAGGTAATACAGCAACCTCCACTCGATTTCCCTCTGGGTCCAACATGCACATTTCATAATATCCGTCGCCGGTTTGATGAGGTTCAAGAATTACTGGATAACCCAAATCAGTTGCCTTTTTTGACATAGCATCTACTTCTTCTTTTGTCTCTACAGAAAAAGCAATATGAGTAAGGCCAATTGCCTCGTGCCCGTTTGAATTGATCCCATTTTGAATAGTAGGCATATACGTCAGTTCCAAGCGGCTGCCACTTAAAAGTCAAAAAATACGACTCAAAGTTGGAGTGAAGCTTCGTTGAACTCATATATTTTTCGCCTGCTTTCCCACTGAAAAGGTGGCAATAAAATGCTTTCATAGCTTCTAAGTCTTTTGTCCAGATTGATACATGCTCTAACATAGCAATTACCCCCCCTGTTTACCCAAGGGGGGTACTCCTTGGGCTTGCCCTATTAAACATAACGCGAAGTTTATATGAATTACAGAATGGTATATTAGCATCATAATACAAACCCTATTATGAATTACCAAGCTACCCGTTTATAACGCTTTTGCCTCCAAAAATGGTTCATACATCATAAATGCGTGGTTCTCCGTAATAAACCCCTCCCTGAGAAAATTACCGTCTGAGTCGGATATCCTTCTCCAAAGCTCATTATGCCTGGTAAAACCGCCCCAGTATTCGCCGCGAATACAATGGTTCTTCTCGACGATTTCATATCGTTCATCCGACGGCTGCGTAGACCGCCACTCTCCGACGAGATTCTCCCGCTCCACCCATAGACACAGCTGGAAATCCCGGTCCGTATCATTCCGTATCATCAGGTCACCATAGGGGTAAAAGCAAGTTGCACCACTGCCGAACGGCTGCGTACGGTTGGAATCGGGGAATACATCGTAGCCGTGGTGGTGGCGTTCTACAACCGTCAGCGGTGTATGTAGCGTCAACCAGAAGATGAGGTTCGACAGCTGACACAGTCCGCCTCCGATACCGGCAATCACTTTCCCGTTCACCAAGACCATCCCCGGAAGATAGCCTTTCCGGGCTGTCGGTTTTCCAATTGCCTTCCAATAGCTGAACGTCTCTCTCGGATGCAGAATGATACCGTTTACCTTTGAGCAGGCAAGGCGAAGATTCACCACCTTGTTGTACTGAAGCTGCAGCTCAAGACCACGGAGATGACGCAACATAGGAGTGGCGTGTTGAAACTGAATTTCCGGAAGAACTGCGTCCGAATATTTCTTGGCAAACGGGCCACAATCATGCCACTTTAGGTAGCGCAAAAGAGAGTAATACGTTTTTCCGACTGCCATTCGTATTTTGGAGCGCTGTTTTGGAATTTTACTTAACTTGTCCACAGTATTCTTCCTTTTCTGAAATATTACAAATAGGCTTTGACTTAAGATTCAGTAAGGACATACCATCTAAGCTCGTTTGAATCTCAATAAGGGGATGCTTGGTTACCATAACAGCATGTATATAGTTGTTACACTGATCGCAATTCATTTTGCTTGTTTCTTCCCGTTCTTCTCCTGGTACCCCTTTTTCACTTCTTTATCATGCGCAAAAAAATATGTCGTAAAGATAACAGCCTGAGTAGCAACGAAGAATATAATAATTTCTGTCAAATCGAAATCGTATTCGTTAAGCTCCATGCCAAATTGAATAATGAAGTACTTAATCAAAATTCCAAAGCAGTTTGCCAGAAACACAAACAGCATGCAAAAAAACCACTTTTGCCTTGTGTATTCTTTTCTCAAAAGCTGCCCAATAAAAACATAGATAACAAGCGCTCCCAGAATTGTCACTGGATTACCGTAGGATAATTTCAATGGAAAACGTAAAATCCCGACAATTACAATGCCAGCAAAAGTAAGCACATTCACAAGCCATATGGGAATGTTCAGCTTACCACTCATATACGCAGATGCCAGTAGTGGTAGACTCCCGCAAACAAGGCAAACGAGTAAAATCACAAAAAATAGCTCTAACATATTGAGTCTCCTCAAAATTCCAAATTTACCGCGCTAATAATTGACTCCGACTTTCAGATTGCTAGAGGAGAGACGGCGCAATATACCTATTTCCCAAAAGTCCCCTACATCTCCTGCAAATTTATTATGCATTCTTGACGTTCTCCTTCAGCAGTATAAACATAATGCGTAATTAAGTCCCGTATAGAAACGCAGCGTATTTCTTATTTGAATACAAGACTATCCCCCATTTTGTTTCAGTTTGCGCAGTGCACGCAGCGATATATCAAGAAGAGTACTATCATACAGCCCAATAACCGCCCAAAGAATATCATCCTGTTGTTTGATTTGCAGATAGTATACCATTACAGCATAACAGAGAACCATCAGCATTGTAAAAGAAGGAAGAGATAAAAGCCCCCAACTTCCAATGTTTCCTAGTTCCTCAGCTTTTGTGTTTACGTCATCCTGTATAATCAAAAGGAAGAACGTGACGAGCATCAGACATAAAAAAGCAGGCATGGAAACTGAAACCGAGAAAAGTGAAATTATCATACAGACAATGTAAATAGCCAAATAAGCAACTGATATGATAGAGAAGTAGCGTCGTAGCGTAGCTTTGCGGTTCTCCTCCATTTGCTGCTCCTCCTTAAGTTTCATGGGATGTTTTCCCCTTTTAATTTTTGATTTTAACTTAGAATCCACAATGCCTCTAGCGCAGTGTCGTGGTAAAATTCATTTATGAATCATAAATCTGCGTATTAGAAGACCAAGTGCACAGCCCAAGACGATAGTCATTGAATATGTAGTCACCATCGCTCCTATGAGAGCTAACCCAACGGCATTTTTGCCCATGTTCGTAGCAGCCACAATAATCCATAGAGTCACTTGGCACAACTCGGCAATACCCGCAAATATCGCTAGAAACAACCATTGCTTTTTCAATTTTACAAAATATGAATAGTTGTATGAGAGTTGCACCAAAGAATATGAGCGAAATGATATAGGATAATGGTGTTCCTAATTTCCAAAATGAAAGAATCAATTTCATACAGTTAATTATTAACATAAATGTGTTCCTCTTGACAATTATTCAGATTTTAATTCATTGGTCCAATTTATAAATAATCACACCTTGCCTTTTTCGCAGTGTAAACCTAATGCGTAGTCTGTAAAGGTTGGCTATCGTTTCGGTTTCCACGCTACTCATATTGTTGCCTTAGCGATTAAATCATCCAGTATTGCTTTTTCATCCTCGAGGCTTTTGTCAGTAGCACTGAGCATGGCGGTCTGGAGGGATATCATAGAAGTGCAGAGAGCAAACACCCAAAAAGTGATAGAATCAAGGAAAGGACAAGGTGGTGTTTGCGATGCGCAAATATGACAAGGAGTTCAAAGAAGAAGCGGTCAAGCTGTCCGATGAAATCGGTGTAAAGCAGGCGGCGGCACAACTGGGTATTCCATACTACTCTCTGGCGGAGTGGCGGCAGAAGCGAAAGGTATTCGGAGATCACGCCTTCGTCGGCAGCGGCATTCGCCGCGACGCGCCGCTTTCCGAGAACGAACGCCGGCTGATAAAGGAAAACGCCGAGCTGCGGAAAGCCAATGAGATTCTCAAGGATGCGCTGGGTTTTTTCGCCAAATACCGGAAACGGTAAAGCCGGAGCGGTTGTATGAGTACATCACGCTGCGCCGTGAGCGGTTCTGCGTTCATGCCATGTGCCGGGTTGTGAAAGTCAGTGAATCCGGGTACTACCGCTCTTTGCAGTCGGCTGGCAAGCCAAAACCGTGGCAGTTGCTTCTGGTCAAAAT